>Ga0208183_1000004_pt1 | contig 441837 bp, 390 predicted proteins | sample MalvirDeepMed_51_FD_184251 | JGI IMG/M metagenome (GOLD analysis project Ga0208183, IMG submission 184251) | Marine viral communities from the Global Malaspina Expedition - Malaspina viral metaG DeepMed_51 (SPAdes) (version 2) | ecosystem: Environmental > Aquatic > Marine > Oceanic | place... | reverse complement strand
CTCTTTAAGAGCTTCTAAAACCACTTTGGTTTTGAACTTGGGTGTAAACTTTCTTCGTGTCATAATACAGTAAATTTAAAGTTATTTTGGAACTTAAATTACTGTCCTAATTTTTGGGGCATGCTCATTCATCATAGAAAAAATGATATTTTCCATCAAAGTTGATATGTGGAGCGAGTGATTTCTGACCATCTCTTATTTTGTTTATGGGAAAATCCATTATGAATTTATTATGTGGTAATTGTGTTGTAATTCATTGAAGCATAAGGATGGAAATCTGGCGTATAACTTATTAATTCTCCATCTATGAATTTGTGATGTCCTATATTTGGAAAGTATTCCATATCAATAGGGTGTTTTGCTTTCGGATTATGAAATAAGTTTAAACCTTCTCGCCAAGTCTCTTTTGTGTCCTCTGAGACCTTATATTTAAATGAAATTGGGTCAAAACTTTGTGGGTCTGGATTTACACAATCTCCTATTCGAATAACTATCTGTCCCTCTTCTGCAAAGCCAGCTTGAATTCCCATACGTGTGAATTTGGCTAAGGTACCTGTAGCTGAAAATAGTATCGCACTTACATATTCAGTATCAGGTTGGTCAAAAAAACCTGTTGGGATTATTTCTCCTGAAGGCTTGGTGTAACTATTTGCTTTTACAGTCTTGATGATTTCTTTACCCTTCTCATCTTTCTCAGAAATTTGCTTATGACCATATAGATACTCTGTAAGAGCAACAAAAGACCATATCATAGAGGCGTCGCTATGAAAATCTGCGATTGCAAAAACAAGAGGCCTGTTCTTTACGTGGTCAAGTTTCCAATATTCCTTTCTCAATTTAGAGTAAAGAGCACTACCATAACGCAGAGGAGTTTCATTTTTTAGCTTTTCTTCAATGTCCTGTAGAGTAGTTGAACGAGGTTGTATATGGACTAGTTTAGGAGAATCATTTTTACGACCTAAAATAACTGCTTCTACAGCAATAGTTAAGTCATCTTTTTTAATCAAAAAGTCAGGTCTATTAAATTCTCTAAGCATTTCAAATTCTAATTCTATGAAGGAAGCAAAAAGATATAGCTCCCAAAGACGTGCATCAAATCCATTTATGGATTGAAATTGTTCTACAAAATTACCATCTATATCATCTAAATGATTAGATATTTCTATAATAGCTTGTTTTGAAGCTTTTGAACCTTTACTGTTTTTGAGGTTCTTGAAATAAGGATGAAGTTTTTCTGGTGATTGATTTACCTCGAATAGCTTAAGGCCTTTTGGAGGGCCACCTTGTTCAACAATAGTCAAATTTTGAGAACTATGCCACTTCATTGAATTAGTTAGAGCGGTTATGCATTTTTCTTCTGTAGTGTAATCTGTTTTGATTTCAAATGCGCGAAACTGCCTATTTTCATCCCTTGCCATTAGTATGTAATTATAGTCTTTGTCTGTATAGTCAAGAATAACAACCCCTAAAATAGTGTTAGTGTCATTAGTATAATAGTGTAGTTCTTTGGCAAGAAAATTTATAAACGGATGCCTTGTAAAAAGCATAAAAATATCGAAGCGATTTTTATTAATTTCTATTATTTTGATAGGTATTATTTTTTTCATAAACAATGGTTCAGATTATTGAAGATCAAGTCGTAATATCTAAAAATTGTTTTAAAATCAAATTTTTTTACATTATTTCCTCTTATCCCCAGCCTCTTTATCAAAAGCAATTAAATTAAAGAGTTCCCGCATTCGGCTACGAACGCGGTTGCCGTAACGTTCTTCCAATTCCTCGGCATTGAGGTTGGTCGTGGCGTGAGTCTTTATTTTTCTTTTGGTGCTTAAATAGAGTTCGTATCGGCATAACAGTACTTCACCCATCACATTTAAATCCTTACCATAAAAACGACCGGCAGGTTCGACACCCAAGTCATCAAAACAATAGAATTTTGTATTACCATACTCTTCGACCGTTTTAAAACCGAGATGGTTAAAGCTGAATGTCACGTTACGACAAGGAATCATTTCATAGGGTCGTTGTAATGGAACGATATGTCGTAGCAATTTCATCAAACTGGTCTTGCCACAGCCTACTGGTCCGGAAAGTAGAACCCCTTTGTCAATGTCAATTCCGTAGTTCTTGCAGTTCTCTTTGTCCCTTATGAAATATGAACAAAGCTTAAGCAGAATATCCTTATCCTCATCGTAAATCCTGAATTTTTTGCCGAACAATAGTTTGCCTTTGGCATTCAAGTAAATCAGAATTTTTGGAAAGTCGTAAAGAACACTTTTTCCATCAAATTTGCCGAGCGAATATTCCACGCCGCCTTCCGTAATTTTAGAGGGGTTGTCCATAGTCTTTAGTTTTAGTGGTTCGTAAGTTGTCCTTGATTTGGGACGATAGTTTTTTCTTTGGCTTGTTTTCTAATTCAAATAATTCGGTTCTGTCCATCCAGTTGATGGCTACAGCTCGCCAATCTCGAATCGGTTCGCCATCGCCTGTTTGCCAATCTCGTTCAGCATAATGCTGGTAAAACTTTTCAGCTTCAGCTTTATCAAAATTCTTTTCTTCAAAAAAATCAACGACAGCCAGACAGTCCTTTGGCTGTTTTATTAGGTTTTCTTGTTTGATATTGTTTGTATTAGATACCAATGCTTGTCCACCTATGGGACGGTGTTGGTACGTAGCCTGTCCATTTTTGGGATGGTGGTGTCCCTCAAGTGGTATACCTCTGGGATAGTACTGTTCCGCAAGCTGTTCCAATATGGGATTGTACTGTCCCGAGACAGGTTCATCACTTGTACCGATAATGGACATCTTGATTTTACTGCCCTTGTACGGATTATTGGATGGAAAGTATGATAAGTATTCCCAGGAATGAAGCTCGGTGATGCACCTGTGGTAAGTTGATTTTGACCCGATTTTGGCCACGCGCATCAGTTCCCTACGGTTAACATAAAATTCGTCCATAAAACGGCAACTGTTCCATTCCTGGAACAGCGCCATATACAAACTGATATGGGTAGGATTTAGACGGTCATCAAAATAGAACTTTTCAAAAGCCGCGTTAAGTAGCTTTATATAGTTCATCGGTTAAGAATTTAAACCGTGCTGCACACGGTTAGCGTCCATTACTTTTTGAATTTCTTCTGTATCGTAATAGATAATTCCACCTACTTTGGTGTAAGGTAATGTGCCATTGATACGAAGATTCTGTAAAGTGCCTGGACTTACTTGAAGTAAATCCATAACTTCAGAAGATTTGAGGTACTTTTTTAGTTTTCCTTTGGACTGATTGGTAAGTAGTTTTTTGATGTCATCGAGCAGTTCCATTTTGAATTCTCGAAGGTCGTCTGTAGTAATAATACTTGTCGGCATAATAGAACGGTTTTGTGGAAAGACACTATCTGGTCTTATGTTTTTAATTGATAGTCCCTGACCTGATTTAACTTTCGTTCTACAAATTTGAATAGGTTTATTGAATTTTATTCCACAGTACGACCGTACTACGGTCAAAATTTAACTTCTTTAAATTTGTTTTATTTTACTAGATTTTGATAGGTCTAAGTATGCTTTTGAGAAAGCGAAAAGAGCACAATTCATTAAAAAATCGAAAAACCTTAGTTCGACCGTACTACGGTATTCTTTTAACAGTTTAAAACATAATATTGATAAAGGAATTTAAGATTTATTCCTCACTTCTATTCATTTCAGAAAGTAGAGAAGTGCTTAGGTTATCAAGAAATAGCGTTCTGCTTTTTTTCCTGTTTTTGATGTCCTGAAAGGTTTTGTAGATGTCTTTTGGTTCAATATTAAAAATTTGTTCCAACTTCTTAGAAACTTGCATAATTCCTTGATTATTTCGTTTTCCCAATCCCTTTGAACATAGTGCGTACAGCAGTTCCACATAATCTGTGTTAGAAAACGGCCAATCAATTTTTTCCATTGGTTTGATCCTCTCGTGTTTTCCATTTAGTCCATTATGAACCCTATCTTTCTTTTCATCAAAATAGGTCACTAAACAATCGTATGCCTTGTATTTTCCCAAAAGCATATCTCTTGGAGTGCAAAAATCAGGATCTTGGAAGTAGAATTTGGATGTTGTGATATGAAAGGTTTCCAAATAATCCCGTGTGTAATATTCCTTGTCAAAATGTGTAGCACCAGAATTGACATATCGACCAAAATCAATGTTATAGAGAAAGAAGCGATTTAGTTTGTTGATTTTCTTTTTAAGGAATTTTAATTGACAATCTTTATCCCCCTTAGGGAATTGGACTTCAAACGAATAGATTTCAGAAAAGTAGATAAGTCTTATTAATGGCACCTGTTTGGTCTCTTTAAAAAACTGGATTTCTTCTTTGATGGTTTTAAATTCTTTACTGAGGATTTCATTTTTATAAACAGTTAATAAATTACGGCAGGCTTTTATAGAGCGCCAAGCACGTTCTAAAATGTTTTCATTTTGAACCCTTATTTCATCCAGATCCTCTAATAGCTTTTTTGATAATAATTGTGAGTTCATAAGCAGGTGTATTTTGATATGAAACCATAGAAATGGGATTTAGTTAATACGATTAGTTAGATGAGATCATAGTCCAGTAAAACGGTATAAATGAATACCACGGGTCATTTAATTTGTGGCTCATTGGTGTATTTATAGAACCCAAATTAAAATAGTCGGTCTAGGTAAACGTACAGGGGAATCTTGCCGTATTTAATTACGGAATAAACCGTATTTTTCTACGGAAACTTTGTTAAACATTGAAACCACTTAGGTGATTGTTAAGGCAATTTATTCATTTTTTTTGGCGAAACCGCTTTAAAAACTCACGCCGTTTCTTTACACCGGTTTTCTTAAAGATGTTTGAAGCGTGTTTTGATACGGTGCTTTCGGCAATGAATAGTTCGTGGGCAATTTTCTTATAGCTTAAATTACTCAAGATCGATAAAGCTACTTCAATTTCCCGTCGCGTCAAATCCTCATAGATGATCTTTTGCTTTATGGACTCTTCACGCTGTTTTTTCTTTAAAGCAAATACTTCATACATCCGTGTATTATTTTCTAAAAAGTATAAATACCTGTCTACTTCAATAGCTGTGATGGCAAAGAAGGCTAAGTTCATTACAGTAAAGGTTATCCATTGATAATCACCTATTACGGTGCATATTGGTAACAAGGCTATACTCGCTACACTTACCATAGAAAGTTTGTTCCGTCTTAAAATAAAGGCATTCGGATTTCTTGGGTTTGAAATGCGACGGTAAAAAATAATGAGAAATATGAATGCCATTATGGATATCGGAATCGTAAAAAGAAAGCGAGCTGCCTCCAAGGAATTTGTTAGAAAATACGGTATCAAGAATAAAACTACAAAGCTAACGCTCGCCATTATCGCAAGATTTCTAATTGAGGAGTTAAACTTCAATACAACAATATCATACTCTTTATATAGGTAGTAAATAATATAAACGCATAATGCAATGGCCACACCATAAGTAATAATGTATTGAAGTATTAAAGGTCCAGGAAAATTATCTGCTGGCAGAAATCCGCCGGTAGCATTATAGGCTATAAACAAATAGCCAAGATACAGAAATCGTCTTAAGCTACTGCGAGTTTTCTTTCTTGAAAAATAAAAGGCAAGCAATAAAATTACCGTATCTATTAAAAGATAAAAAAACGTTGTCCAGTGTATTGAAGTTCCAAACATCTATATTCCTACTCATTGCGCTCAAATTTGTTGGTTTCTAAATTTTTTGAAACATTATTCCAAAGTAAAACCTGTCCGTTCATAGCAATATAAACATCCGGTTTTAGAAGCTGTAATGAGCTTATTGCATAGCCTAAATTAAATGGTGCATCAGTGTCTGCAGATGACCCCAAAATAAAAGATCCAACCAGTACTATGGTTTTTTTCAGGTTGAGTTTGCCGATATATTTTGCGGTATCTTCCATTGTAAAAGTACCGTGGGTTATTAAAATCTTTGTTGAATTAGTATTTCTAATCCTTTGTACTAACAGTTGTCTGTCTTTCTCATCAATAGCCCTACTATCCTTTTTAAACACACTTTCAACAGCGTATTCAAAATCAACATTCGCCTTTTCAAGAAAGGTTTCAATAGTAACGCTTGATTGGGTAATGCCTTTTCCATCTACATAGTCCAACCCTTCGATCGTGCCACCGGTAGTGAATATTTGTATCATATCAATAGATTCTAACTGAACTATTAAATTTAACTAAAATGAATTCTTGCATTTACGCAACTGTTGCCCTATTTTCAAACCATATATTGTTTTAAAGTTCTTTTATTACGAACCTACTTCTTTTTAAGGTTTCTTTATGTAACATCAGTTACCAAGATTGGAATCAATTCTTAATATTTTTGTTATTAAAAGAAAAAAATTGAAAAGACCTTATCTTTACAGTCTCTTGTTTTTAAAGTGCCCGCAATGTAGGCAAGGGGAGTTTCTTAAAGCGCACCCTTACAAGCTTTCCAAAATGAACAAGGTTAAAGAGTCTTGCCCGAAATGTGGACTAAAATATAGTATTGAACCTGCTTTTTACACTGGTTCAATGTATGTGTCTTATGGGGTGGGAATTGCAGTAGGCGTTGCGGTTTTTGTCCTTACCTATTTTACAGGTTTGGCAAAACACCCTTTGGCAATATTTGGTTATATTGTTTTGGGATTGTTTTTATTAATGCCTTATATAGGTGCTGTTTCTAAATCTATTTGGGCGCACTTCTTTTTCAAATATAATCCAGAAATTGCCAATAAAGTAAGTAATGATTAAAGAGCTTAAAAAATATTACGGAGATCAATTTGAGCCTTCACTTATAGAGGAAATCAATCAAGTTGCTACTTTTATGGAGGTTGTTGAGGGACAGGATTTGATGAAACCAGGACAATTTATAAGGTCGATGCCCCTTTTGTTATCAGGTAGTATCAAAGTAATGCGTCCAGATGCCGATGGTAACGAACTATTGCTATATCATCTTGAAAAAGGTGATACCTGCGCGATGACTATGACCTGCTGTATGGGAAACACAAAAAGTGAGATACACGCTGTAACAGAAACATCCGCAAAACTTTTAATGATTCCTATTCGTAAGATGGAAGAGTGGTCAAGTAAATATAAATCTTGGCGTAATTTTGTTTTTGCAAGTTACCACGCACGTATGATGGAACTTTTGGAAAGTGTGGATAACATAGTTTTCAATAATATGGACCAGCGATTAGAAAATTATCTTTACAACAAGGTTAAAATCATCAACAGTAAACATATTTATGCTACTCATAAAGAAATTGCTGCAGATCTACATACCAGTAGGGTGGTTATCTCAAGACTCCTTAAGATTATGGAAAATGACAAAAAAATAAACTTGCATCGTAGTTTTATTGAAGTCTTGTAACATCAGTTACCAAACTTGTTTTTTAAGCCCTCTACATTTGTCCCATAATTGGTTTGACAAATGGAAATCGTAGAAATTTTAGGATATATTGGGGCACTTATAATCGGGCTCGTTTTAGGTTTAATAGGTGGTGGTGGCTCAATTCTTACCGTTCCTATTTTGGTATATGCACTTTCACTTAACCCTGTAATTGGAACAGCTTACTCACTATTTGTCGTTGGCGCAACTTCACTTGTAGGTGCGGTTAAAAATATGATGAAAGGAATGGTAGACCTTAAAACTGCCATCATTTTTGCAATCCCTGCCTTTATTGCAGTATATCTAACCAGAGCCTTTTTGATACCTGCAATTCCTGAAGAACTTTTTCAAGTAGGCAATTTTATGGTTACGAAGAATTTGGCTATTATGCTCTTTTTTGCTATCATAATGTTATTGGCTTCCATTTCAATGATACGTAATAAGCGCAACGAAACTGATGAAGTTATTGAAATCACCTATAACTATCCTCTTATCATTATTGAAGGTTTGGTGGTTGGTACTATAACTGGTATTGTAGGTGCTGGCGGTGGTTTCTTAATTATCCCTGCCTTGGTGCTTTTAGCCAAACTGCCTATGAAAAAAGCGGTGGCCACTTCACTTTTGATTATTGCCATAAAGTCATTGATAGGATTTTTGGGCGATGTTCAAAATTTAGATATTGATTGGTCATTCCTACTGATTTTTACAGGAATTTCAGTAGTGGGTATTTTTATTGGGATATGGCTCAATAAATTTATCGATGGTAAAAAATTGAAAAAAGCATTTGGGTGGTTTGTACTGTTAATGGGAATTTATATTATCTATAAAGAGCTTGCCAGTTAATAGTTATGCATAAATACATTGATATATTTAAAAATTCTTTCTCAGGGTACTACAACTACCTTGCTCAAGAAATAACCAATCCATCGTGGACGAATTATTTCTATTGGCTTATAGGGTTGTCTTTACTTGTGTTTATATTGGAAATAGTTCTTCCCTGGCGCAAAAAACAGCGTATTTTTAGAAAAGACTTTTTCTTAGATGCCTTTTACATTCTTTTTAATTTTTTCTTATTTTCTCTAATTGGCTACAACGCACTCTCTAATATTGGTGTAGAGTTATTTAATGATTTCTTAGGTCTATTTGGTATTACTAATATTGTTGCCATAGAGGTACAGACACTTCCCGTATGGTCGCAGCTTTTAATAATGTTCATCGTTGCTGATTTTATACAATGGAATGTTCACAGGATGCTGCACAGAGTACCGTGGATGTGGAAATTCCATAAGGTGCACCATAGCGTAAAGGAAATGGGCTTCGCTGCACAATTTCGGTTTCATTTTTTGGAAACCATTGTGTACAAATCCATTCAGTACATCCCATTGGCAATGATAGGCTTCGGTATCGAACAATTTTTTGTGGTACATATGTTTGCCGTATTTGTAGGCCATCTCAACCACGCAAATCTTGATTGGAGCTATGGAAAGCTTGGATACGTATTCAATAATCCGCGTATGCATATTTGGCACCATTCCAAAGAGCTTCCGGAAGGTCATCCCTACGGAATAAATTTCGGACTTACTTTGAGTATTTGGGATTACCTTTTTGGAACTGCCTTTATACCTAGAAGTGGCAGAGATATAGAATTAGGCTTTGAAGACGACACTAATTTTCCAAGAACTTTTTTGGAACAGATGAAGTATCCCTTTAAGAAAACTAACGATGCGTAACAATGGTTACAAAAAAAAGGAACTGTACTATATAATTTTATCTTCATAAACTCTATTAGTTATGTGAACTGTACCTACTAACAATTTGGGAAGCATAATCTTGAAAAGTAAAAACATTAAAATATTTAGTATGAAAATCGAACAAATTTATACCGGATGTTTGGCGCAAGGAGCCTACTATATCGAAAGTAATGGCGAAGTTGCGATCATAGACCCTCTGCGTGAAGTGCAACCTTATATAAACAAAGCTGAAACTGCGGAGGCCAAAATCAAATACATTTTTGAGACTCACTTCCACGCCGATTTTGTTTCTGGTCACGTAACACTTTCAGAAAAAACGGGTGCACCAATAATCTATGGACCTAATGCCAACCCTAATTTTGATGCCATCACGGCAAAAGATGGTCAGGAATTCAAGCTGGGTGAACTCACTTTTGTAGTACTGCATACACCTGGCCATACGATGGAAAGTACCACATATTTGTTAAAAGATAAAGATGGTAAAGACCACGCATTGTTTACAGGTGATACGTTGTTCTTGGGTGATGTAGGGAGGCCAGATTTGGCTCAAAAGGCCGCAAATATGACACAGGAACAGTTGGCAGAAACCCTGTATGCTAGCTTGAGGAACAAAATTATGCCGCTCGCAGATGATATAGTTGTTTATCCAGCGCACGGTGCGGGGTCTGCCTGCGGAAAAAATATGATGAAGGAAACCGTGGATACATTGGGAAATCAGAAAGAGAAGAACTATGCTTTGCGTTTCGATATGACTAAAGAGGAGTTTGTTAAAGAAGTGACGGATGGTTTATTGCCACCGCCGGCATACTTCCCTTTAAATGTAAAATTGAACAAGGAAGGCTATAAGGATATTGATGATGTTATCGCTCAAGCTGAAAATGCGCTATCCCCAGATGCCTTTGAAGCAGCTGCAAATGAGACTGGTGCAGTTGTGCTTGATGTAAGACATCAAAATGATTTTGCAAAAGGGCATATTCCCGGCTCAATTTTTATAGGTATCGATGGCAGTTTTGCACCCTGGGTGGGCGATTTGATAAAAGATGTTCAACAACCAATTTTATTGATAGTAGATAAAGACCGCGTAGAAGAAGTCATTACTCGTTTATCACGTGTAGGTTTCGATAATACCTTGGGATATCTTGATGGTGGTTTTGAAGCTTGGAAAAAAGCGAGTAAAGAATATGATACGGTAACTTCCATTCCAGCAACTGAGTTCAAACAAATTGAAGATGACTCACGGAGTGATGTGCCATTATTTGATGTAAGAAAACTAGGCGAGTTCCAGAGTGAACACGTTGTTAACGCAAACCATACGCCTCTGTCCGAAATTAACGACCATTTAGCCGGATATCCAGACAATGAAACTTTCTATGTACATTGTGCAGGTGGCTATCGCAGTATGATAGCAGCTTCCATCTTAAAGAGTAGAGGTATCCATAATTTAATTGATGTTCAAGGTGGTTTTAAGGCTATAAAGGAAGCAGGAGTGGAAACCACGGATTACGTGTGCCCATCCACTTTAAAATAAAAGTTTGGTTTTACTTAAGTAAAGAGCATAAAGCGACAATCATTTGTCGCTTTATGCTTTTAAGATTTTTGAAATACCAACGTAGTCATCGCCCGCTCATCTTGAACGTTAGTGGTTTTTATGGGTTCAATGAGCTCAATATCATATTTCTTTATTATGTTTCCAATCCTTTCACGAGTTAGATAATACGTGCCCTTTTGTCCATTTTCTTTGTATTGTACTATTGGTGCGTTACCATCCAAGCCAATGTTTGATGCCATTCTAATGAGTAACGAGCCATTGGGTTTCAGTACACGAACCAATTCTGAAAACATAGCGGTAAATTGGGTTTCGCTTTGTGCGAAATGCAAAACAGCGCAACAAATGATATGGTCAAAACTGTTTTGGTCATAAGGAAACTTATCTAAACTTCCAACACTAAAATTTTTGCCGTATTCTGGGTATTCTGCTTTTGCGAAAGCGAGAAAATCGGCATCCTTATCTATTCCGTGCAATTCAAAATCACTTTGATAAAACCATTTTAGATTTCTGCCTTTCCCGCAGCCCGCATCCAGAATGGATTGTCCATTTTTATAACGCTCTTTTAAGATTTGGTCAATGACGTAGATGTCAACATTACCAATGATATTTTTTATTTGTTGTTGATTCATCTTTAAATATTTACAAGTTTAAGATAAGCCATTTTTTTTAGTTAGGTAACTTTTGTCACTGTTTAGCTTAGAAACCCTATATACTTTTACAGTATTAATCAAGCTTTCAAAATAGTAAACTTTTTGATACAATTAGGAAGCGCTAAAGCAAAAACATTATGAAAGTAGAACAGATTTATACCGGATGTCTCGCCCACGCGGCGTATTACATTGAGAGTAATGGTGTAGCTGCCATTTTTGACCCATTACGTGAAGTTGATCCCTACCTCGAAAGAGCCAAGCAGGATAATGCAACAATCAAATACGTTTTTGAAACCCATTTTCACGCTGACTTTGTGAGCGGTCATCTTGACCTTCAGAAAAAGGCTGGAGCCGAAATTATTTTTGGTCCAGGTGCGGCACCGGCTTATGAAGCGACTACCGCTAAAGATGGGCAGACTTTTAACGTAGGCGATTATAAGGTCAAGGTAATCCATACACCTGGTCATACAATGGAAAGCACCACCTATCTTTTAGTGGATGAAAACAACAAGGAGCACGGTATCATAACCGGCGATACGTTATTTATAGGCGATGTGGGTCGTCCAGACCTTGCGCAACACGTTGTGTCAGACCTTACCGAAGAAAAATTAGCGGGTCACCTGTTCGATTCCTTGCGAAATAAGATTATGCCCTTGAGCGATGACCTTATTGTGTATCCCAATCACGGTGCGGGAAGTGCCTGCGGTAAGATGATGAGTAAGGAAACTACAGACACTCTTGGCAACCAGAAAAAACTTAACTACGCATTGCGCCAAGATATGACCAAGGAAGAATTTATTAAGGAGTTGCTTACAGGGCTTACCAACCCACCTGGATATTTTCCTCAGAATGTGTTGATGAATATTAAAGGATACGACAGTCTGGATGATATCAAAGAACGTGCATTTACCCCTTTAAAGCCAGATGCATTTGAAGCTGTAGCTAATGAAACCGCTGCCTTGGTACTTGATACTCGCGATGCCGAAGATTTTGCAAAAGGCTTTATCCCCAATAGTATCAACATAGGACTTGAAGGTAATTTTGCCCAATGGGTAGGAGAGATGATTCCCGATGTGAAACAGGAAATCTTGTTAGTAACGTACCCAGGCAAAGAAGATGAAGCTGTGATCCGACTATCACGTGTAGGTTATGACAATACAATTGGCTATTTAGAAGGCGGGTTCAAGACTTGGAAAGAAGCTGACAGACCTTACAATATAATTCACCGCGAAGATGCTACCGTAGTGGCGACTAGGTATGAAGAAAAGCCATTGATTATTGATGTGCGCAAAAAGAGCGAGTATGATTCGGAACATATAATTGGTGCTGAGAATATACCTTTGAATGAAATCAATATGCACTTGGCTCAAATCCCCAAGGATAAGTCTTTTTATTTGCACTGTGCCGGAGGGTACCGCAGTATGATTGCTTCTTCCATTTTAAAGCAACGTGGTTGGGATAATTTTAAGGATATACGTGGTGGATTCAAGGAGTTGAAAGAAACTGAAATTCCAAAGTCAGATTACGTATGCCCTACAACACTGCTTTAGGATAATTATAAGCGAATTGGAAAAGGGGTTTTATTAAGTAAATTACAAAGGCTGTATAAAATCCCATTATGTTGATCATTCACTAGATAATAGAAAATATTCTTGATGAAAGAATGCGAGTATTGTAACAAGGGTTACTGAAATTAATTATTCCACACAGTAATTTTATATTAAATTAATTAAAAAACATTATGGAAAATATAATTGAAAATAAGGTTAGTTCAATGCCAAGAATAGGCGACGAAGCACCTGATTTTAAAGCAAAGACAACCAAGGGCGACATCCAGATGGCGGACTTTGCAAAGGAAAAATGGATTGTAATGTTCTCGCACCCTGCCGATTTTACACCCGTTTGTACCACCGAGATGAGTGGCTTTGCAACCCGTAAAGCAGAATTTGACGCTCTCAATACGGAATTATTGGGATTGAGCATAGATAGCATACACGCTCACTTAGGGTGGGTTGCTAACGTAAAGGAAAAAACAGGGGTTTATTTTGACTTCCCGATTATTGCTGATATCGATATGAAGGTTTCAAAGCTTTACGGAATGCTACAACCCAATGAGAGTGAGACCGCAGCAGTACGAGCGGTATTCTTTATCGACCCTAAAAAGAAAATCCGTTTGATTATGTACTATCCGCTTAACGTGGGTAGAAATATGGACGAGATTTTAAGATCCCTTGAGGCTTTGCAAACTTCAGATAAACACGGCGTGGCTATGCCGCTGGACTGGAAAAAAGGCGACAAGGTAATTGTGCCGCCACCAAAAAATCTTGCAGAAATGGAAGCAAGAATGATGGATGATAGTTGTAAAAAAGTGGATTTTTATCTTGCTAAAAAATCATTGTAACCAGCAAGGGGATTTTTAGTTAAAGGTTGGTTAGTGAAAAAGTGGCGAGCAATCGTCGCTTTTTTTTCTTATGGTAACATTAGTTACGGACTCTTACATTAATGCTATTTAATTTTACAATGAAAAGGAAACATATTTAATGAAAAATATAATTTTAATTATGACACTATTTAGTACACTATTTGGAACAAATGCCCAAAAATCAGAAACTATAAAGATTCTTACAGCGTCAGATTTCAAAAAAGCAATTGAAAATAATGATGTTCAATTGGTCGATGTTAGAACTGCTCAAGAATTTAATGATGGTGCAATAGATAAGGCTGTAAACATTGACTTTTTTCTGACAGACTCGTTTGGTAGTAAGTTTGCTAAATTGGATATGAATGAACCAGTGTACATTTATTGTCGTTCAGGAAATAGAAGTCAGAAGGCTGCGGCTATTCTAAGTGAAGTAGGCTTCAAAAAGATTTATGATTTAAAAGGTGGTTATATGAACTGGCCGTATAAAAATTAAAACGATGAAAACAACTCTCAAAGTTACAGAACGTGAAATGTGGTGGTTGCATAAACGTTATTACTGTGCGATTGCTAAATCTTTCAGGAATAAACGATGTGCAAATAAGCGATAGTTCTTATGAAGTTTCCTTTACCTATGGGACGGTAAACAACCTCGCCAATGCGGAACGCACGCTGACCCAAATGGCCTATCCATTTAAGGTATTGACAATCAAATTACAAACAGTTAAAAATTTTACTTAAGTTGTGTAAAAAAAGGGAAAACAAGTTATCAAACAACTAAATTGCTAAAATTTATTTAGGATAGGATTGAAAAAGATTTAATCAAACTAGACTAATTATTTTTTTTTGTTTAAATTCGTCTTTATTCTTATGCATAAATATATTCTCATATTTTTTTCCTTTTGGATGATCGTTACCAATTCGTGTGCGCTAAAAAAGAGCATACTTAATTGGGTAGCAAACGGTCACGTAGAAAATTATTACCAGCATTCAGAAAAAACAATTCCAAAAACAGGGATCCGCAGTTTTTCAATTTGTAAAAAAGGGATAAAAAATGCTGTTGAGGCCATTTCTTCAAATTTTGTATTTCTTGTAAAATTTGTTCAGGATTCTCAGTTGCTTTTACTTTCTTTATATGCTTCTTTTTTGGTAAGTTTTTTGCTTTTTGCAAGATCTAGGAAAAGAAAATATGTTGTAAAAACCTTACCCTTAGGATGCATTCCGCCATTCTATATTCAATTTCGGCGTTTGCAATATTACGCGTAAACATTCCATCTATTTCTTTATTTCGTTGATACCGGATTCTTCGGTATGAACTCTCTTTGATTTTTATTTATCATTTTTAAAAACACAGCATTATGAAATATAGAATGCTGATAATGGGATGTTTTCTGCTCTCGTATTCATATACTTGTGCACAAACTTCAGAAAATATTTCGCTATCACAACTTTATCAAAAGGCTGCTGCCTATCCCGGGTTACAAGCAGAAGTCTCAAGCATTAAATCTGCCGATTACGATTATAGACTTGCCAAACAAAAAATCCTACCTGACCTTAATCTGCAGGCGCAAAATACATTTGGGACTTTTGAAGGTGCTGCCGGTGCCTTTGTTCCATTGCCCGGTTTTTTTAACGTCAGTGGCGAAGGTATTAATGGAAATACTGCGGTAAACGCTATGGTCTCGGCTACGCTAAAATGGGATTTTCTTCGGTTTGGAAAATACAGGGATCAGGTTCAACTAGCTCAGGTAAACCAAGATCAGGCGCAGACGAGTTTTGATATCGAAGCGCTTAAGCTAAAACATCAGGTTACTCAGGCATATTTGGGCTGGATTTACAGTAAAGCAATGCAAGGCTGGGCCAAGCGGGAAGCCCAGCGCAATAAAAATTTACTCCAATTATCTTCCAGCCTGGTACAATCTGGACTGGCATCTGCTGCCGATTCCTTAATTGCATCGACAAGCCTGAAGCAAGCCGTCGCTCTACAGAAAAAATGGGAAGGACAAACCAACCGTTTTCAAAATCAGCTTTTGGAATATACCGGCACTGAGGTAATGAATGAAAATGTCCCACAGCCATTCTTTTCGATCAAGAAAGCTGAAATAAACGATTCAGCCCTTAGCCACCCATTAATAACGGCAAAAGAGCAACAGGATAAAGCGCTCAAAGTACGTGAAAAGATGGTGAACCATCAGGTTTTACCCGATGTTTCCTTGCTTGCCGGGGGACTGGCAAGAGGAGTTGGATTTGGTGATGATAGTCAGGCTTTTCAAGACAGTTATGAGTTACCCATCAGTAATTACCTGGTGGGCGTGGGGCTCACGTGGGATTTAAGCCAATGGTATTCCAAAGGATTAAAAACGCAAAAAGTACAACAGGAGCAGGAACGGGTTTCCCAAGAAAAGGAAGTTGTGGAACGCTCTTTAAATGAACAGCAAAATTCACTGCAATTTCATATTGAAAAATCAAAGGAAGAAATTCAGGAAGCGGAAGGTGCCTATCGTTCAGCTTCCGAATCGTACCGCTTATTTAAGGTACGTTACGAAAGTGGTTTGATAAACCTAACCACCTTATTGCAAATTCAGCAAACCCTTCAGTTTACCGAAAAAGCACGAATACAGGCGTATTATGATTACTGGCAATATTGGAACAATTATGCCTATACACAAGCCGATTTTTCAGTGCTCACCACAGTATTCAACTAAAAAAATAGAAAACGAATGAATATAATCAGATTCGCTTTACGAAAACCGATAGCCATCATCGTGACAGTCCTTGCGCTGCTCTATTTTTCGGTATTGGCCATTCAAAAAATTAAAGTAGATATTTTCCCGGAAGTAGAAGCGCCGGCAATTTATATCGCAATGCCTTATGGAGGGCTGTCACCTGCCTATATGGACGGATTTATGTCCAATGAGTTTCAAAAGGTACTCGTGTTTGTAGGTGGTATTAAAAATATGGAATTCAAAAGTGTGCAGGGGTTGACTTTGATGAAGTTAAGTTTTTATCCTGGGACTGATATGGCACAAGCGCAGGCCGAGGTGGCCACGCAAGTATCCCGCGCAATGGCTTTTTTACCGCCCGGTGCGGTACCGCCCCAAGTGGTACGTTTTGATGCCGGTGCGCAACCCGTTGGCCAATTGGTTTTTGAAAGTGACCAGCGGTCTACCGGCGAACTTCAAAACCTAGCCATTACCCGTATTCGACCTTCCTTTGTGAATATTCCAGGAATTAGTGCTCCCGCACCTTTTGGCGGAAATGTGCGCACGATGGTGATTAATGTAAAGCCTGAAGAAATGCAGGCGTATGGCCTTACTGCAGATAATATCCTGGAGGCGGTGGGTAAAAATAATTTCCCTTCCCCTGCCGGGAATGTTCAGATAGGGAACACCAATTATATGGCACCGGTAAATACGTTGGAACTGGGCGCAGAAGACTTTATGAATACCCCCATCAAAACCGGTTCGGGACCTACCGTATTTGTTCGAGACGTGGCCACTGTTACCGACGGGGCCGATAAAACCACCGCGTATGCCCTCGCTAATGGAAAGCGTACCGTTTATCTGCCCATCATTAAAAAAGCAGATGCCTCTACCCTGGCCGCCATAAATAACCTAAAGGATGCTATGCCGATGTTATCGGACGCCTTGCCGGAGGACGTATCGATCAAATTCGTGTTCGACCAGTCTACCTATATTGAAAATGCCCTTTCCAATTTATTGCACGAAGGAATTTTGGGAGCAGTCCTTACCGGCCTAATGGTACTGCTGTTTCTTGGAGATAAACGAGGGGCTCTAATTGTGGTGCTCACCATCCCGATTGCGGTACTCACCGCTATAATTATGTTATACCTGCTGGGGCAGACGATCAATATTATGACCTTAAGTGGTCTGGCATTGTCCATAGGTATTTTGGTAGATGAGGCTACAGTCACCATTGAGAATATTCATCAGCATTTTGAAATGGAAAAAACCAAACAACGAGCGATTTTAGATGCTTTATTGGAGATTTCGATACCAAAACTTCTAATTTTGCTATGTATTCTTGCTGTCTTAATTCCGTCATTTATGATGGTAGGAATTCCCCGGGATATGTTTATGCCTTTATCCATTGCGGTAGGCTCGGCAATGATTGCTTCTTTTTTGGCCTCACAGACTTTTATTCCTGTGGTGGCCAATTGGATAATGAAAAAGCATCCCCAAAAACATTCCGATACAAAGAAATCCCGGTTTGATAGGTTTAAGGGGCGATACCTAAAATTTATTCAGCAGAAGGAACGCTATAAAAAGCCTATTTTCTTTGGGTATTTGTTGGTTGTAATAGCCTTGTCAGGGGTTTTATTTGTTTCCATCGGGACCGATATTCTGCCACCCAGCGGTTCTAAGGATTTACAGTTGCGGATAAAAGCCCCGGTGGGTTCTGCTTTAGATCAAACGGAAGATTACGTATTGGCGGTAGAAAACCACATTCGAGAACAAATTGCACCTGACAAACTGGAGATCACTTCAGGATTCGTTGGAATGCATTCGCCAAATACACCAATTAACCCTATTTTCTTATTTACCAGCGGTTCGCAGGAAGCGATTTTACAGTTTTCGCTACCGGAATCGTTTGATGTACCGGTGGATGAACTGAAAGACGATTTGCGTACCAGTCTTAAAAATGAGTTTCCTGAACTTCAATTTACATTCGAACCGATGGAACTTGTGGAAAAAATTATGGGTCAAGGCTACAACACACCTATTGCTATTGAAGTATTAGGAAAAAACCTGGATCAGGTTACTTTGTATGCCCATAAGATCACGGATGCCTTAAAAGATGAAAATTACCTGACCGATGTGCATTTGAATGAACCCGTTGATTATCCCAGTATTTCGATAAACGTAGATCGTGAACGTGTCGCACAACTGGGACTAACAATGCGTGAGGTGAGTACGGCACTTACCACGGCGACGTCTTCTTCCCGTTTTGTAAGTAAAAATGTATGGGTAGATCCAAATTCAGGTCTGGTTTTTCAGGTTCAGGTTCAATTACCGGAAAATCAGGTTAATTCATTGAATGATCTTCAAAACCTTCCGCTAAAGCCGGGGGCAATGAGCCCCGTCCTTGATGATGTGGCAGATCTGAGTTTGGCGACCGAACCGGGACAGGTAAACCGAAAAGGCCCTAACCGGTTTGTAACCGTTACCGCAAACACCAATCACTCCGATTTGGGAAGTGCCTCCCGGAAAGTTCGTAAAATTCTTAGCGAATTGGACGCCCCGCCAAGAGGCTATAGCGTTAGAATGGCCGGAGAGGTAAATGTGCTTAGCGAGACTTTATCGGGCTTGCAATCTGGATTGCTGGTCGCCATTGTGGTAATTTTCTTAATGCTGACCGCTTACTATCAATCTTTTAAAACCTCTTTGGTTATTTTGGGGATTATACCTGCTGTGGTGGCGGGCAGTCTTTTAAGTTTATCACTTTTGGGGAGTACACTCAACCTGCAATCGTATATGGGTATGATTATGGCCGTTGGAGTTTCGGTATCCAATGCGGTACTTATTATCAACCAGAGCGAACTTTTTAGAAAAGAGAAACTGGAAAATGCGGCCGAATCTTCCCTATTGGCGGTAGCCTCCCGTTTTCGACCTATTTTAATGACCGCCCTGGCAATGATTGCCGGGATGATCCCAATGGCACTGGGACTTGGTGATGGCGGATCGCAGGTCGCCCCGCTGGGACAGGCCGTAATTGGAGGATTGGTATTTTCAACTTTTACCTCCCTACTGGTTTTGCCATTTATCTATACAATCGCTTATGCAAATACCCAGCCTAAAAAAGTGTCTTTAGATCCAGACGATCAGCACAGTAAATACTATCAAAAAAACTTAAAATCCTAAAAAATGAAATTTTACATAAAATCTATTTCTTTTTCCTTACTTACCCTTCTTTTAATGGCGTGTGGTAATGCTGAAAACAAAGCAAAGAAGGAAGATAAACCTTTAAAACCTACCTATCAGGTTACCAGCGTAAAAAGTGATACGTTAAAATATGAACTTTCCCTTCCCGGTGAACTAAAACCCTATGAAGAGGTGACTTTATATGCCAAAATTGAAGGTTTTGTTGAAAAGCTAAATGTAGATCGAGGAGATTTAGTAAAAAAAGGAGAAATTTTATTAAATATTGAAGCTCCGGAAATTCAACAAAAATTATTGGCCGCCCGGGCAAAGCAGCGTGAAATAGCTGAAAAGCTAAGTTTTAGTGCACAAAACTACCAACGGATGAACCGAGCTTCTGAAGTTGAAGGTGCAATATCATCAATAGAACTTGAACAGACCAAAACGCGTTTTATGGGTGACAGTGCTGCTTTGAGTGTTGTAAAAGCAGAAGTAGCGGCCGCTGCGCAGTTGGCGGGATATCGTAATATCAAGGCGCCGTTTGATGGGGTGGTTACCAGCCGGTTTGTTTCCCCAGGTGCCTTGGTAGGAAGCGGAAAGGAACCACTTTTAAAATTGGCGCGGGAAGATAAATTGCGCCTGGTAGTGGCTATTCCTTCGAAACACGCAGATGCCCTTTCTGCAAATACCAAGGCCAGTTTTACTGTGAATGGTGCTCCCGGAAAAAAGTTTCCGGTCAGTTTTTCCCGTAGCAGTAGGGCACTCGATCCTGAGCTACGTTCGCTAATGGTTGAATTTGATTATGATAATTCAGCTAATATCTTAAGTGCTGGAGCCTATGCACAGGTTCATTTGCAATTAAGGCGTAATCAACCTACTTTAAAAGTTCCTGCCAGTAGCATTATAACCACCCCAACCCAAACCTTAATAGCAAAGGTCAAGTCGGGTAAAATTCAAATGATTCCTATTACAACGGGAATCTCTAAAGATGGAATGATAGAAATATTCGGAAATCTTGATAGCGGAGATCAAGTTGTTTTAAAAGGAAATTCAACCCTTAAAAACGGAATGGCTATAGAAGCGGTAAATGCAAAAAAAACAGCTAAATAATTAAAGAGCTTTCCTAAACCGATCTAAGATTCACTTATTTTAAACAATTAATTACTAAACGGAAAAATGAATAGTATTAAAAATTTTTTTTGGGGTATTCTACTCCTTTTCACACAAACAATTATAGCACAAGAATGGAGCAGTCCGAGAATTGAAGGTTACGGAAAAATCCATTTTAATAAAGACCTGAGTTTCCACCCCGATGTAAAAAAGACCTATAAATTAGTGTTCAACATAGATAATAATGCAGAAAAAGAAGGAGTAAATATGAGGTTATGGAAAATTGCAAGGGAACTCAATTTATTAAAAGCCGCTGGGGTACCCGATCAAAACGTGCAAATAGCGGCGGTAGTTCACGGAAAAGCCATTGCCATAAGTTTGACCGACCAAGCTTACGAAAAACGCCACCAAAAGAAGAACCCCAACACAAATCTGGTAAAAGCACTTGATGATGCCGGGGTCAAATTATACTTATGTGGACAAACTGTGGCAGGTATGAAAATTGAACAAGACGAGTTGAACCCATCTTGGGAAGTTACCTTATCGGCATTGCTAACCCTACCCATTTTAGAAAGTGAGGGATATTTGATGGTTCCCTAATTATTTTGAGGCTAGTAAATATACTTATTAATAGTTAAAGAAATATTCATTTTATGAAACTAAATAAATCAGAATAACAAGAGTATATTTTAAAGTTAACAAGTATGGAAAACTTTAAGGTCATCATTTCGCAAGGAACTCACTTTAAACCAATTTTTCACTACCACGTGGGACCCTTGCGAAATGCTAACCCCAGTATTAAAACACGTAAAGAACAATTTGGGCAAACGTGTAGAGGTATTTCAAATAATTATAGATTTAAACCAAGATATCGCAAAGCAATATAAAGTTAATAGAACAGAGCTCCTAAAAATTGCTATTTCAGATGGGAAAGATGAAATTGCGTTTATCAAATATGTAGTTAAATACACTAATTGTTTCTGGCGTTATAAATAGTATGAATTGAGTACGAAACTAATTGGACTTATAGGCGAAACTTCATTCCAATCGACCATTGTTTATTATAGAATGATTAATGAATTTGTGACAAAGGAATAGAAACACAAGCCCCCCATTGTTGTTGTACAGCTTAAACATTGAACTAATGCGTTCTCAGGACGTAGATAAAATCAATACCGAATATCTAAAGATTGCCCAAAAGCTTGAAACCGCTGGAGCAGAAGCTGTTGTTATCTGTACCAATACACCCCATATGACACGATTATGTGCAGCCAAAAATAGGTATTCCTATTCTACATATAGCAGAAGCAACTGGTAATGAAGCCAAAAGACCTGAGCTTAAAAAATTGGGACTATTGGGTAATAAGCCCACGATGACCAAAGGATTTATCCCTAAAATACTGCAAGAACATTATCAAATAGAAACCATCATTCCAGAAGCACATTGCCTAATGCAAACCCACAATTTTGTTTCAAAAGAATTGACCCAAGGTATATTCTCACATAAAGCAAAGAAATTTTTTATCAACCAGATGGAACTACTACAGAAACGCGGTGCAGAAGGAATAATCTTAGGGTGTACAGAACTTCCAATTTTAATGGATATCAATGATTTTAATCTTCCACTACTTTCTACTACGGATCTGCACGTTCAAATGGCGGTTGATTTTATTTTAAAATAGATTTTCTGTAAATCGAATTTTTCTGGTTTAGGTAACATCAGTTACTATAAAAGTTGAAATCGCCTTCTACTTTTGTAGTCATTATGACTCTAAAAGTTTATTTAATTACTTTTCTATCAATTCTTTCAATTTCCGTTTCATTTGGACAACGTGAGAACTATTCACATTCTAGTAGTTGGAACACGTTTACAGTAAAAGCTGGTATAAACAAGAATTTAGTTCTCAAAAACGAATTCAATTTCCGTCGAACCAATTTTCTTAAGGATTGGGAACAAATTGTAATAAGGCCTTACTTGCAGTACAAAATTGAGAAGAGTTTGACTGTGGCTACAGGTTATAGCTACATTCAAAACTATAATTATGCCACGTTTTCTTCTCCAATCGATTTTAAAGAAAACAATTTATGGCAACAACTGCTTATCAAACAATATTTTACACACTTTGACTTGTCTCATCGCATTCGTTTTGAAGAACGGTTTAGGCAAACTATAGGTCTTGTTGACCAAAACACCATAATTACTGGAACAGATTATTCAGGTAGATTGCGTTATCGCTTTATTATAAATGTTCCGGTATTAAAAAAGCAAGATATTTCGCTATTACTTTATGATGAGGCATTTCTAGATTTTGAACAACAACTACAACCTGTAAAACTAGATCAGAATTGGATGTTCATTGGATTTCAATTTCGAGAAAGCAAACACATAACTATAAAGTCAGGTTATCATAATATCAATATTCCTAGAACAGGTAAAACTATAACTAATCACGTCTGGGAAACGATGTTAATATATGATTTATGAAAAGAATTTTTAAAATAATGCTAGTAACAGTATTGTTAATAAGCTGTAAAAATCAAACAACCAACAATCCCAAAAATCGAACATCATTCTCCCTAAAGAAGAAAAAGATTGGAGCTAAGAAGGGGAAACTAGCCCAGATCATTGATCTGAAATTAAAAAAAATACGGTTTGCGATGGGGAATCACAGTCTCCCATAAACATCATTGATTTTAATTTGAAAATTTCGAATAGCACATTTGAAATTAACTATGAAGATAGTACACATATATGTGTTGTATTCAATAACGGTCATACGATACAATATAATTTTGAGCCAGGTGACTACATCAATTTGAATAGTATTCGTTACAATTTAATACAGTTTCATTTTCACGAACCAGCAGAGCATCTCATCAATGGGATGCGATACCCGATGGAAATACATCTTGTTCATAGCAATGAAAAAGGATCTTATACTGTATTGAGTATTATGGCTCAGGAAGGCTCAGGTAGTCCCCCTTTTGAATTTTTAGAGCTATTTCTTCCCATCAATGTAAATGAAACAAAAACTGTTGATCAAGCCTTCAATCTAAATTTAAACCTTCCTTCTAACCGTAGTTTATTTAACTATACAGATTCTTTAACTACACCGCCCTGTATAGAGGGTGTACAATAGCTAATTTTTAAGCAACCTATAACTATTTCATTAGATCAAGTAAATAAGTTAAAAGAAATTATGCCGCTAAATAATTATCGCAATGAGGAACCAATTAATAGTCTGGAAATTGTAATTCTTAAATAACGTTTCTTTAGTAAAATTCGATCTGATAGTATTAATTATACAGAGTTTTAAATGTTTTTAAATCAACTTTATAGGGTTTTGGTTTTAATTTCGAAATCGATTTCGATAAGTGTAACAAAAGTTACCAATCTTCAGCTTCACAACTTATATTTTTAAAAGATTTTAAAAAAAGAAAAAATATGGCAACGCATCATCAAGTGCTCATCATAGGCGGTGGTACTGCCGGGATAATGACCGCAGCACAACTCATAAGACAAAAAAAATCCAATAATGTAGCAATCATTGAACCATCTGAGACACATTACTACCAACCCGCGTGGACACTCGTGGGAGCAGGAACCTATAACTATGACAAAACAGCAAAACCTATGGGATCGGTTATGCCTAAAGGAGCTAAATGGATTAAGGACAAAGCGACAGGATTTGATGCCAACAATAATACAGTACATACCGCAAAAAGCGGTTCTATTACTTATGATTATTTGGTCGTGGCACCAGGACTGGCTTACGATTTTAGCCTAGTTAGAGGGCTAGGCGACGCAATGAATAAAGGAGTGGTGTGCAGCAACTATACAGACCCGGTCCATACTTGGAATGTCGTTAAAAATTTTAAAGGTGGTACGGCTCTATTCACGCAACCGGCTACGCCCATCAAATGTGGTGGGGCACCACAGAAGATAATGTACCTAGCAGAAAGTCATTGGGCAAAAAGCGATACACGCTCAAAAACCAAAGTTATATTTGCTACTGCGGGAACGGTTATTTTTGTAACAAAGGAAATTGCTCAAACCTTAATGAAAGTTGTTGATCGCAAAGACATTAATTTACGTTTCAATCACAAACTAGTGGAAGTGGATGCAGAGAAGCAGATTGCCTGGTATTCGCTCACAAAGGAAGTTTCCATAGGTAATTGCATCGTAAAAGCTGAACAGGAAGATGGAGAAACTATAGATGAAACTTTTCAATATAATTATAAGGATGTAAATACATTAGTAAAAGATGGTCTTTACGGTATCCATTATGATATGTTGCATACCACACCACCTTCTGTAGCACCTAAATTTGTACAGGCTTCTAATCTTGTGAATAATGCTGGCTGGGTAGATGTAGATATACACACGATGCAGCATAAGAAATATTCAAACATTTTCAGTCTGGGAGATGTTGCAGGGCTACCTACAGCGAAAACTGGCGCGGCTATCAGAAAACAAGTGCCAATCGTTGTAGATAACATAGATTTATTGATTCAGCACAATAAGATTGGTAAAAAGTCCTATAATGGTTATTCTTCTTGTCCACTCGTTACCGATTATGGCAAAATGGTACTTGCTGAATTCGATTATGACGGAAAATTTATTCCAGATCCTAAATTAAAACAGCTATTAATATCAGACAGTTCAAAAGAGCATTGGCGATTGTGGATGCTAAAAAAATATGGGCTTCCGTATTTGTACTGGAACAAAATGTTGAAAGGGAAGGATATATAGATATTAAATTCAAGTTTATGTATCAAAGGTTACAACCATTAGCTGTAACCTTTTTTATTTTTATATAAAATTTAGAAATTATGAATATCAAACAATTTGAATATAAACCACTGGCACATTATTCGTATGCCATCGCAAGCGAAGGTAAGGTAGCCATCATTGACCCAGAGCGCGACCCATCGCAGTATTACGCTTTCGCGAAAGCGAACAACGCAGAAATCGTTGCCGTAATAGAAACCCACCCACACGCCGATTTTGTGAGTTCGCATCTTGAAATCCATAAAAAGACAGGTGCAACCATTTACAATAGTGAAAAACTGGGCGCTGACTATCCGCATCAATCCTTTGATGAAGGCGACGAGATTAGATTGGGAAAAATTTCCCTCAAAGCGATAAACACACCTGGACATTCGCCAGACAGTATAACCATTGTGGCCACCGAAGGCGAAGACACGGCATTGTTTACGGGCGACACATTATTTATTGGCGACGTAGGCCGTCCAGACTTGCGTGAAAAGGCAGGAAATATGCAAGCAAAACGAGAGGAACTTGCCGAGATGATGTATGACACTATCCAAAATAAATTTACCGACTTGCCAGATGATGCCGTGGTCTATCCCGCACACGGTGCTGGTTCGCTATGCGGAAAAAATTTGAGCGATGCCAACAGTAGCACCTTGGGCAATGAACGTATGGGCAACTGGGCTTTTAAAGAACAGTCCAAAAAAGAATTTATGGACACCATACTCGATGGCCAGCCGTTTATTCCGTCCTATTTTGGCTTTGACGTGGATATCAATAAAGCCGGTGCAGCTGATTTACAACCTTCAATCGAGGATATTCCATTTACTGAAAAGACAACTGCTGAAGGACTTATAGTCGATATTCGGGAAGAAGCTACCTTTAAAAAAGGTCATTTAAAGGGAAGTATTAACATACAGGCAAATTCAGAAAATGCGAAGTTCGAGACGTGGTTAGGTTCTATTGTTGAGCCTAAAGAAGCATTTACCCTCGTAATAGATAGCGCCGAAAATAAGGACATCCTATTACACCGCGTGGCAAAAATCGGCTACGAAAAACAGCTTACAAAAGTCATCACGCTTGCTAATGAAAATCTGGTAAAAACCGAAAAGCTGGATTTGGCAGATTTCAAGAAAAACCCTGATAACTATACCATTGTCGATATTCGTAATACAAGTGAGGTAGAAGAAGGAAAGTTTTTTGATAGTGCCGTTTCTCATCCATTGAATGAGTTGCGAGAAACAGCCGATGAAATCCCGACGGACAAGCCTATCGTGGTGCATTGTGCCGGTGGCTATCGTAGTGCAGCGGGAAGCAGTATCCTTCAAAAAAAGATAAAAGGCACTATTGTCTATGATTTAAGTGAAGATATTAACGATTTTAAAAATTAGAATATGGAAACTATAAGCAAAAACAACATAGGATTAGACATAGATAAATCAAAAATCATTGCTGAAAAGCTAAATGAATTGCTTTCAAATTATCAGCAGTTTTATATGAACCTACGAGGGTTTCATTGGAACATCAAAGGAAAAAAATTCTTTGAGTTACATCTTAAGTTTGAGGAGCTTTATAACGATGCATTACTTAAAATAGATGAAATCGCAGAACGTGTTCTTACCTTGAGCGAAACGCCCGTTCATTCGTTTAGAAAATATCTTAAGATTTCCGAAATAAAACCTGCCGAAAATATTACCAATGGCGAACAAGCAGTTGATAAGGTTCTTGAAGCCTTAAAGGTATTGCTGGCAAAAGAAAGAATTACATTAAATATGGCTTCCGAAGCCAATGACGAAGGTACTGTTGCTTTGATGAGCGATTATATTGTTCAGCAAGAAAAACTGGTTTGGATGCTTTCATCCTTCTTGGATTAAAATTGATATTTTAATTAAAAAGTTAATTGATAAAAAATAAACCGTCATATCGAGATTATATGTACGTAGCAATACAATTGTCATTGTTCGTCATATATCTTTTACCGGTAAAAATAGTTTCTACACACCTTCCCGAATGGCTACGCTATTCGGGTTTGGTTTTACTGTGTTTAGGTGTGATTTTGGGGGCAGTTGCGTTGCTTCAACTCAATACAAATCTTTCGCCTTTCCCAACACCAACTTCAAACGGAACATTGATTACCACAGGTGCTTACAGGATTGCGAGACACCCTATATACACCGCCTTGATTTTTTGTGGATTGGGATATGCATTCTACAATCAGTCGAGTTATAAGGCACTAATATCTATTACATTGCTCATCCTGTTTTATTTCAAATCAAAGTATGAAGAAAAGTTGTTATTGAAACACTTTCCCGAATACAGGCAGTATCAACAAAAAACGAGAAGATTTTTATGAAAGAATATCCAGCCGATTTCTGGAACAAAATGTACGGTGCTGATGAATATAGATACGGTACTAAACCCAACAGATTCTTTAAACAACAGCTCGACAAACTTAAATCTGGAAATATACTGCTTCCTGCCGAAGGCGAAGGCCGTAATGCGGTTTATGCCGCTTCCCAAGGTTGGGATATATCCGCTTTTGATATTAGTAAGAAAGGCAGGGCAAAGGCCTTGCGTTTGGCGAAAGAGCGGAAAGTATCCATAACGTACGAACTTACAGGCGTTTTGGAATTTCGGAGTGAGACACAATTTGATGTTATCGGTTTATCCTACGCTCATTTTCCCGCGTCTATTCGTAATAAAGCACACAAGCACTTGTTACAGTATTTAAAACCTGAAGGCATTGTGATTTTTGAAGCGTTTGCGAAAGCGCAACTGGGAAACCCATCTGGTGGCCCCAAAAATGAAGCAATGTTATTTTCAGTAGAAGAAATCAAGGAGGAGTTTCCACAATTAGAATTTGAGTTTTTGAAGGAAGTAACCATCCAACTTTCCGAGGGAAATTTCCATAAGGGAAAAGCTGAAGTCATACGTTTTGTAGGAATAAATAAGATGTTTAAAAACCATTTATCCTTTATACCAATCTAAAGCTTCCAATTGGGTCAGAATTAAAATCTGGATGTACTTTTAAATACATCTTCATAGCTTCCACCGCTTTTGGAGGATGTTCTATTCTATTTTTTCCATATTTCTTGGGGACGCCCTGTATAGTGATGAAACTAACCCTATATGTTTTATCCATTTCAAGGTGCTTGCCATTGTAATATATTTCTTGGATACGATGTCCGGTAGGGTTTTCTATGCGCATATTGATCTGCAGGCCCAAAACGCGTTTCACATAGCCCCCCATTTGTTTAAATGCATCGCTAGAGAAAGTACGCTCAAGGTTCTCTTCCAGCATCTGTTTTATTTCTTTGCCCGTAAGCTCTACGGTAGAAAGGGGCGGATTCATAGGGGCGATATTGTACAGGTCATTTTCAGTTATAGATCCTACAGGAATTGGTGCACCGTATCGCCATCCGTTGGAAAATACAATTGAGGTATCAGTAGCGTGAGCTGTGGCCTTTAGTAACAATTCATCCATAGTGGAGTTAAGGGTATTATACCGATGCAATACCATCTTTGTGCGTCCTATGTTTTTAGTGCGCATATCTTCATAAGGCTCTAGTGACTTGTTCACGAGTTGTGCCATCGCTTCGTTCTCGGGTATGGAATCATCCACTTTGAGCATTTCATAATCGCAAATTTTGATTTTTTTATCTTCAAGTTCAATTGTAAAATTACTAACGAAGGCGCCGTGGCATCCACATTGGACAATTTTTGCACCATTGACTTCAATGGGCTTGTAAATCCGGTTGTGGGTATGGGCACTCAAACAAATATCAATGCCGTCAACTCTCTTGAGTAGTTCAACATCTTGGGGAAAGCCATTGTGGGATAGCACTATGATAATAGCTGCATCATTGGCTTTTAGTTCTTTAATATGATGCGGAACCTCTTCCACCCCAGAAGTGAATTGGAGACCTTTGCTCATCTTCTCCGGCATCACTTTATCGATAATCATCGAGCAAAGACCCACAACGCCAATTTTCACACCTTCTTTTTCGAACATAGCCGTGGGTTGCAAAAAATGATCACCGTCTATGGTGAATACATTGCAACCTAGCATAGGAAAATCTAACTGCTTATTGATTTTCTCTAATTGGTCTGGTCCGTAACCAAAATCCCAATGTCCCACCAGGGCATCGATATTAAGAGCATTTAAAATAGGAACCATAGCCATACCGTTTGAAGCTACAATAGGTTTTGTTCCGTATAAGGTGTCGCCACCGTCAAAGAGCAATGTATTAGGATTTCCTTCTCTGATGGCTTTCACTACGCTGGCAATCCTTGCATAACCACCCGCAGTCTCAATAATCTCTCCGGTTTCATCATAGAAAAGTTCGGGATGTGGTGCAAGGTATCCGTGCACGTCGTTTATAAACAATACATTTAGTTTCATCAATTTAATCTTCTAGTGTTAATGACATTTTGTGTTTTATCGAAATTGGTTACGATCAATTTATAATTGGGTTATGATTTTCACCTTCGGAATCGCTGTTCACTAAAACGTCTTTTGTGTTTCTAATTTTAAATTCTTCAAGACCATTGTCTAAAAACTCAACAAAGTTCTGCACACTCAAATCATATCCTTTTGGCGCATTTAATAAGGAACCATTTGTATCAACCAAAGTATAATAGGGCTGAGCATTTGCATTGAGCCGCTGAATCATAAAATCAAGATTTTGGCCTCCTATGGTTTTTTTCAAGCGCTCATCGTGAGCAGAAACATACCATTCCTTTTCGGGCAATTCAGTCTTTTCATCAACATAAAGTGCCACGACAACATAATCTTCCTTTAGCCTTTTAAGTACTTTTGGATCAGACCAAACAGTTGCTTCCATTTCCCTACAATTTACACAACCGTGACCGGTAAAATCTATAAACAGCGGCTTATCTTGTTTCTTTGCGCATTCTAAAGCTTGAGTATAATCGAAATAGCCTTGAATACCCAATGGTAATTCTAGCAGGTCTCCGTATTTCGGCACTCCACATTCTGCGGTTTTCATCGTATTGTTGGAAATGGAAGTGACTTGAGGTGAGTTCATCACAAAACTTTGTGAACTTAACGGAGGCATATAACCGGCCAATGCTTTTAAGGGCGCACCTACTAAACCTGGGATAAGATAAACCACAAAACTGAAAACCAACAATGCCGAAATTATACGGCCTACCGATGTCTTCTGTTGTTTTTGTTCGTGAGGAAATGTGATTTTCCCCAAGAGATAAAACCCAAGAAAAGCGAATATAACAATCCATAAGGCAAGGTAAACGTCGCGGTTTAATATATCCCAATGGTAAACTTGGTCCACAATGCTGAAAAATTTTAATGCCAGTGCTAATTCTATGAAACCGAGTACCACTTTAACGGTATCTAACCAACCACCACTTTTAGGTAAAGATTTTAACCAATTTGGGAAGACCGCAAAGAGTGTGAAGGGTAATGCAAACGCCAGGGAAAAGCCCAGCATTCCCACAATAGGTTGTATAGTATCGCCATTAGCGGCTTGTAACAGAATAGTTCCAGCAATTGGTCCAGTACAGCTAAAGCTGACCAGAACCAAAGTAAATGCCATAAAAAAGATACCCAACACACCGCTTTTGTCCGATTTTGAATCTATTTTATTAACAAATTTATTGGGCAGTGTTATTTCAAACAGACCAAAAAAGGAAAGCGCAAATATTATGAAGATTGCAAAGAAAAATAGATTTGGGATCCAGTGCGTACTTAAAAAGTTAGCGAAATCTGCACCAAACAATACCGAAAATAGAGTACCAACGATAGTGTAAATCGCTATAATGGAAACGCCGTACAAAATGGCATAGGCAATTCCCTTCTTACGACTCGTATTGGATTTTGTGAAGTAACTTACCGTCATCGGTATCATTGGGAACACGCAAGGCGTAAGTAATGCTATTAGACCTGCGCCAAAGGATATGAAAAAGAATGTCAAAAGAAAAGTTAAACCCTGTCCTTCGGTCTCGGTGGTCTCAAAATCATTGTCAAAGGCTTCGAGGACCATAGGTGTCGAGGCATCGGCATCGCTCTTGGCCGTATCTAATGGTTTTTTGAGAACATTGTTAAATACAGCAACGTCACTTTCAAAGGGAATACATTGGCCATTGACATCTGAACATATTTGATAGGAAACCAGCCCTTTAATATCAGGACTTTCTGAATGGATAATAAATCGCTGTTTGAATTTTGCTTTTTTTGTAAAATAGGTGTACTCACCCTCAAACAGCTCATCATATTTTTTCTTTTGCCCTATGGCTTCAACATTTCCCAGTCGCTCAAATTGTTCGTTTTCGTAAAAATTGAATTCCGTAACCATTGGCCCAAGTTTTGGGTCAAAGTCGCTTGAATACATATACCAATCTTCCGGAATTTTAGCCTCGAAAAACACGGTTATTGTATCACCTTCAACAATATTATTTTCTTGGACTTCCACATTCCATTTGGGGACTTCCATAACTTGCGAATGCCCAAAATGACTGATTAGAGCAAGGACAAATACAATCGTTAGTTTATGATATCGCATACTTCGCTATATATTATTAGTTACTCCGAAAAAGGATGGGCATTGGTAAGAATCCATCCCCATTTCAGAACAAAATCTATTTTAAACTATTCAGGAACTCCCTAAATTCTTCATTGTTATAATCTGCCATACCTTTATGTGTAAGGGCAATGTTTCCTTCAGCATCAATCACATACGTAGTAGGCAGCGCGGTCGATTCATAAACAGCGGGCATAGGGCCAGCTTGCTCATAAATGGGTAGTCCATAGTCCTTCCGCTCCATATAGGCCTTGGCTGTTTCAAAATTTTTGTCAAAGGAGAGCATTACAAAGACTACGTCGTTCCCCATATCCTTGTATAATTTTTCGATACTCGGCATTTCTGCCACACAAGGTGGGCACCACGTGGCCCAAAAATTCAAAAAGATGACCTTGCCTTTGTATTTTTCCAGCGATAGGACATTTCCTTTTACATCGTGTAGTTTTAAGTTATAATTCGCTTTCGCGAAAGCGGAATTCTCAACAGTTTCTACATTACTATCATTCTGTGCTATAACTTCTACATCTGGATTCATAATACCAGTAGCGAGCAGGCCACGTTGCACAAAACCTATAATTTCAGTATGTATACCCGTGGCGTAAAGTGTTATGGCCACTATCGCAAAGATTCCGTATTGAATCCACGTTTTTTTTGTATTCTTATTTTTCTTATTATTCATTTTAATCAGTTTTTTAATTTTTATTCTTTTTGAATTTAAAGACTTATGCTTTTATAACCTTTTTTCTGAAGCTGAAAGTTGTAGAGAATTCCGTTCTCGACAATCTCAATTTCTTTAGGGACTTGTGTTTTATCTACCTTGAACTTATTGATTGAAAAACCGCAGGCTATGATTTTTACACCTGCTTTTTTAGCCTTTTCTACGAAGTCACCCATTTTTTCAACATCAGTGATGTCACCTATTTCCTTGCCGCAGATGATGACTTGAAAATCGCCAAAGGCATCACCTTCTTCCGCCTTAAGGGCTTCGGCCGTTAGAATTATAGGTTGTAATTGAGGCACTTTTTTCGTCAGTACCACATAATTGTTTGTGTCGTTGTCCATTTGCTGTGCTTGTGTTTTGTTTATGCTGAACAGGGTTAGCACCAAAACAATTGAACTTAAGAAATACGTTTTCATTTTTTTTTTATTTTAGAAGATTACTGGTGTCGTTCAATACAAAAAAAGAAGTCCACCGAAAATTGCTATGTTTTTAAATAAAGGTCCAAGCGTTGTTATTTGACCCACTTGAATAGTTAATGTGATGGGGATTAAGACCGCCATCAATACAATAGCCGCCCATTTTGTCCTGTATCCGATTAGAAACAGGAAGCCTGCTACAAGCATTACGATACCGGATAGGATTACAAGCCATTGAGGTTCGCCAAAAAAAAGTGCGATACCTTTAAAGCTTGCTTGTTCTATACGCTGGGCAGTTTTCTCTACATTTACAAGGTGGTTAAAACCTGCTACGAGAAAAATGCCACTTACCATTATGCGCAATAGCTGAATGGAACGACGACTGATTAAAATTTTTGTCGTCATTATAAATTATGTTTGAAATTTTTGATGCAGTGTGGTGTCTGTCTGTCCATAATGAAATTTTGGACGTATTTTTCAGACACAAAAAATCACTTAGGTCGCACCAACTTTAAGTTTTCGAAAAAGGTAGTATGACTCAGACCAAACGAGGTGGTGGTGAATCGTTATCTAGAAAACGATAATTAAGCGTTGTAATAATGTGAGAATTATAAATTGAAGTAAGTTTGTAAATTCCAGTTTCCCATATGAAAATTTCTAATTGAAACTGAGGATTGCAGAAACTGCTCAATACTAATTTTTGCGAAAAAGAGTTGTCTATTTTAGAAAAAGAAAAATCCTTTGCATCACCAATTGTTTTTGGTGAGTTTTTCTTCTTGCAAAACGGCTTTACAACTGTTATACCGCTATTGCTTAATAAACCCAAACCATTTGCATCTACGACAACAAATTTTGCCATAAAAATAAATGCAAATATTAGTGATATGTAAGTCTTGTACTTCACAATTAATTCAAAAATAGACTTTCAATTTCATTATCAGGGTAACTTTTGTTACAGTACTTTGATTTTTTTAAAAAGATGGGATAATATCACCCTCTTGAAATAGAATTTATGAGATTCACGATAAAAAGTATAAAAGGCTTACAACTATAATTAATGTGCTAAAGTAAAATAGTTAATTTTTATCGCTTTAAGTAACATTGGTAACACATTAAATAGCATTCCATTTTTAACTTTGTAACAACAATTACAAAGCCTATGGAAACCGAAATCCTCGCCAGAATACAGTTTGCTTTTACCATCGCTTTCCATTACATCTATCCACCATTGAGCATTGGTTTGGGATTGATTATGGTGTTTATGGAAGGGATGTATTTAAAGACTGGTAATAAGCAATACGAGGTGCTAACTCGATTTTGGTTAAAAATCTTTGCAATCACTTTTGGTATAGGCGTGGCGACTGGAATAATAATGGAGTTTGAATTTGGCACTAACTGGTCAGTTTATTCCAGATATGTAGGCGATATTTTTGGTAGTGCCTTAGCGGCAGAAGGCTTATTTGCCTTTGGATTAGAAAGTGCTTTTTTGGGAATTTTACTTTTTGGTTGGAATCGCGTATCGCCCAAGGTACATTTCATATCGACTATAGGTGTGTTTTTAGGCTCGATGTTTTCAGCCGTATGGATTGTAGTTGCCAATAGCTGGCAGCAAACACCAGCAGGATATCATATTGTAGGAGAAGGCCTTAATGCAAGAGCAGAAGTGACCGATTTCTGGGCTATGGTGTTTAACCCATCAAGTGTTGATAGAATCATTCACGTTTGGCAGGGTGCTTTCCTTGCCGGTGCATTTCTTGTACTCAGTGTACACGCTTATTACCTCTTGAAGGGGCGTTATATAGAAATTTCAAAAAAAGCATTCAAAATTGCTTTAGCATTAGCCACAGTAGTTTCATTGACACAACTTATTTCTGGTCACAGCTCTGCAGACGGCGTTGCAAAAAACCAGCCTGCAAAACTCGCGGCAATGGAAGGCCATTATGAAGAATCAGCACCTGCCGACTTATATTTATTTGGCTGGGTAAATGATGAAACGCAAGAGGTAACAGGTGTAAAAGTTTCTGGTGGACTATCTTTTTTAGTGCATCAAGATTTCGAGGAACCTGTTACAGGATTAAACGCATTTCCTAAAGAAGATAGACCTGGACAGGTAAATGCAGTGTTTCAGTTTTATCATATAATGATTTCTATCGGAATGTTCTTGATTGGATTGACCTTATACACAAGTTACCTATGGTGGCGAGGCACTTTATTTGAGAAAAAGTGGTTGTTAAGAATATTTGCTTTTTCTGTACTCTTACCACAAATTGCTAATCAAGTTGGATGGTTTGCTGCTGAAATGGGAAGACAGCCGTGGATAGTATACGGGCATTTACGAACGAGTGAAGGCTTCTCTCAAGAAGTATCATCCAATCAAATTCTATTCTCGTTGATTCTGTTTTTTGTGGTGTACACCATACTTTTTCTACTGTTCATTTATTCAGTAAATAAGAAAATAAAGCACGGGCCATCGATGAGGCAAAGAATCCAGATGAATTTTTAAAATACGTTTAAATACTCGCCTATGGAAACATTTTTAGGATTGGATTATCCAACACTTTGGTATTTAGTAGTAGGGCTGTTGTTTTCTGGATATGCCATTTTAGAAGGTTTTGACTATGGTGCAGGTTCTTGGCATTTGTTCTTCAGGAAAGACCTAAGTCGACGTATAGCAATCAATGCCATTGGCCCTTTATGGGATGCAAATCAAGTTTGGCTTATCATTGGCGCTGGAGCATTATTTGCAGGTTTCCCAGTAATGTACGCCTCAATGCTATCAGCTATGTATGTGCCATTTATGCTATTTTTGATGCTACTGGTACTAAGGTCATCAGCCATCAAATTTAGAAGTGCTGAGGAAATGAAATGGTGGCGTAAAACGTGGGATATTATTTACTTTACTTCTAATATCCTTATCTCATTTTTATTGGGTGTTGTGCTAGCCAACATCCTACAAGGGTTAAAATTGGGAGAAAACTACAGCTACACGGGAGGAATGTTCTTTTCTTTTTTGAACCCTTACGCTTTAATGGTAGGTTTAACAACTGTGTCACTATTTATGACGCAAGGTGCAATTTTCTTATTGTTAAAAACTGAAGGTCGCCTATTTGCAAGATTAACCTTCCTGCTTAAACGAGGAATGATTTTCTTCATCGTAAGCTTTGCGGCTACATCGCTTTATACATTAATTTTTCTTCCAGGTGTAACAGGCAAGTTTAAAGAGCAACCTGTTTTCTTCATTCTTCCATTACTTGCATTTCTTGCTGTGGCAAATATTCCAAGGCTAGTATCTAAAAAGAAATATGCTTACGCTTTAGTTTTTTCATCATTAACAATGGCATTTTTACTAATGTTAGTTGCATTTCAGCTATATCCTGTATTATTGCCCTCAACTATAAGTACAGAATATAGTGTTAGTATTTACAATGCAGCTTCGTCACAAAAGTCTCTTGGTATTATGCTTATCATTGTAGCAATAGGCTCACCTTTGTTGGCAGGTTACTTTCTATTTCTTTACAAAACATTTCACGGTAAAGTGAAACTAGACGATACAAGTTATTAATGGACGTTCTGTAACAATTGTTACTGTATCAATTCTGCAAATGAAGCATCTTTGCCCTCAAAACAATAAATATGAATTGGATTTATGAGCCTTGGCCTTGGTATATTTCTGGGCCACTTATAGCTTTGGTAATGTTCGTTTTGTTATTTGTAGGGAAACAATTTGGGATGTCATCAAACTTACGTACTGCTTGTGCGGCAATTGGAGGAGGAAAAGCTTCTGACTTTTTCAATTTTGATTGGAAGTCAGAACGCTGGAATTTAATGGTCGTACTCGGAGCAGTTATAGGGGGATTTATTGCCTCAAGCTATTTGAGCGACAACAAAGTTGAAATTAATCCTGAAATCGCACAGCAACTCTCGAATGATTATCAAATAAATAGCGCAGGCGAAAGTTATTTGCCACTAGAAATTTTTGCGATAGATGCATTGAGTGACCCATTTACCATTGTTCTTTTGTTGATAGGTGGCTTATTGGTAGGGTTTGGAGCACGTTATGCTGGTGGTTGTACATCTGGTCACGCTATTTCTGGATTGAGTAACCTACAGTTACCATCATTAATAGCAGTGATAGGTTTCTTTATTGGTGGGCTTATTATGATACATTTTTTATATCCTTTAATCTTTTAATCAATGCGTTATTTTACATATTTAGCAATCGGAATTTTCTTCGGAATTGTAATGTTCAAATCAGAGGCTGCATCTTGGTTTCGCATATATGAAATGTTCCAGTTTGGTAGCTTTCATATGTACGGTATTATAGGTTCAGCTTTGGTACTTGGAATTATTGGCGTTCAAATAATCAAAAGAAAAAATATTAAACCGCTAGACGGAAGCGAAATGAGTTTGAAACCAAAGAATAAAAGTATCGCTCGATATTTAATAGGTGGTATTATCTTTGGATTGGGATGGGCACTTGCAGGCGCGTGTCCTGGTCCTATGTATGTGCTGGTAGGTTCAGGATATGTCTCTATTTTAGTTGTGATTTTTGGTGCAGTTGTAGGGACTTTTCTATATGGCTTGGTTAAGGATAGGTTACCGCATTAGAAATAATAGGTGACCGTGTGAATACTTAATTAACAGAAATTAATTCAAGTTTTAAGAATTTATCCGTAAGGCTCATCTTTTGAAGGTGAGCTTTTTTATTTTTAGCAAAAATTGAGTTATAGCTAGTTATGCCAGAAAAAAAGAAGCAGCATTATGTACCAAAATTCTATTTGAGGTTCTTTAGCCTTGAGAATAGTTCTAAACACATAAAATTATGCTTAAAGAAAAATCGAAAAATAATATATAAGGCTAATTTAGAAGGACAAGCTCAAGAAACCTATTTTTATGGTCAAGATTTAAAAAGGGAAAAATGGTTTGAAAATATTGAGACTAAAGTAGCTATAATTTTACGCTCTGTAGTTAACAGCAAGTGTTTACCTCAAAATAAATCTGATGATTATTATTGGATCTGGCTCTTTATGCTATTGCAAGCATACCGTACTCGCTCAAATGCTGACGAGTTTAATTGTATTGTTGACAAAACATTAAAAACTGCTATGCGATTAGAGCCAAAATTTAAAGACTTTGATTTTGATACTCATTTTTTCGCCTATGATGATGCAATCGAGAAAAGTCTTGATTTACTTTTAAGAAGCTTGCCAATGCTATTGGATATGCAAATCAAACTCGTTCTTAATGAGACCTCAAAAGAACTGATTACAAGCGACAATCCTATTTCAAAATACAATCAATTTTTAGAATCTCGCAAATTCCCATATGGTCATACTGGAATGGCGAGCAAGGGACTTCAGATATTTTATCCATTATCCCCAGATTTAGCATTAATAATGTATGACCCCAAAGTTTATAAGGTTGGATACAAAAAGCAGTTTGATAAAATAAAAACGAGTATTAAAGATGTATTCTCTCTTAATATGCTTACTTGCCTTTATGCCAATGAGTCCCTATATGGTACTGAAAAAGTTACAAATTATGATTTTGAAAAAGTTCTTGACAGTGCTATGAAATTTCAAGATCAAAAGAAAATTGATGTACATCAGTTTGAGCCAGTCCCTGAAGATGAAGATACAGAATCGATGATTGTTCAACATCATCGAACTCCATATATGGTTAACCTTCAATTGTCTTTTATTAAACAGACTCAACACGCCAAATCCTATAAAATGTCAGGATACTATGCTGAGCTAAGAAATGAAAACTACCGTGATGTAAAAAATCGAACAATTAGATGATTTAATGAATTTGATTAACAAACGTCTAGAATTTATTTACATCTTTAAATTTAAAATCTGTGGTTGCTTTCATTCAGCTTCGGATTGAGGAAAATGGCAGTCTTTTAAAGCTTTTCCGCTTTTACAAGGACAAGGGTCATCTGGCGACATAAAGGTTTCTTTAACTACAAAATCTCCTTCACCTTCAAATTTTCCCTCGGTACCAGTTTCGGCGATTTTGAGTATTTCCTCAAACTCAGCTTCTTTTCTTTTTATTTCGGCTTTAGAAGGTTTAAGTCTTCTTGTTAGTTCCATATCAAATACACTATCCCAAATGCGATATGTTTCCGAGTCCTTTACTGGTGGTTCGTCAAATACTTTTCCGTCTTCATTTACTTCTTTGAATTTTTTGAAATCCTCTTTAAGTTCTGGCAAAGTGACAAAAAATGTATAGGCTGGTAATACGGAAAAAAACAAGTTCTTCAGAAATTTATCATTTGTGCTGAATACTCTTGCAAATGGTGCATAAAATAAATATTCTAAATCCAAAAGATTCGTCAATCTTTCGCCACAAAGCGAGTTATTGATTCCGATATAGTAGAGACAGACAACTTCGTAACAGTACATAGAATAGTTGGCTAAACTATACAAGTCCGGATGTACTTCATTCTTCCATCTGCCTTGAATTGTCTCTCTTAAATCTGGGTTGATTTCAAAATAATCTATAACTTGATTTATGGTGTCTTCAGGTTCAAGTTCAACATAGAGTCGTTCTTGTAATCGTACTTTTAAAGCCAAAAACTTTTCTTCGTTTGATGGTTTGTGGTCTTTTATTTTAATGTCTTTAAGATGGTTGAACTTTGTTTTAAATTCTTCAACTACATTTTCGTCTTTTGATTCTGTTCGCCATACTTCAGCTATGATTTCATCAAGTTTATCAAACTCGCCTTTTTTCCACCGTTTAATTGAGAGTTCTTCGGGTGTTTCAACGAAAGTCATTCCTTTTTTCGTTGGTGTGTTTATGGATTTCGTAGCACTTAAAAATGGTCGATTGTCCGCAGTTGTAAATTCCCCGGTAAGGGATTTTTCAATAAGCACCTTATAATTCATATTCACATAAGCATTATATGGGAACATTTTTTTTGCAAGGTCAGTAACCTGGTCTTTGGGTGGTTTACGACCTTCTTTTTCCTCTTTGGTGAGGTCGCCGAGAATTTCCGAAACCAACAATGGCGTAATATTAACTATGTAATATTTATGAAGTTCAACTATGTCCTCATAATTGAGTCCTTGAAATGTTGATTTATCGAGTACTATTGGTATTGACATATAATTTATTTTAAACCCAAGTATTCCATATACTCTTCAAATGTTAATACTGCATTTCTTGGGTTGGTTGAAAGTGCACTTTCTATCATTGCTTTATCTGAAGTCACAAAAATAGTTTTTGCATTCCCGATATAATTTTGACCAACATAATACATCATAAGTATATCCCAGATAAAATTGGAACGATTTTTTTCGTACAAGTTGAATTTGCTATTAACTAGATTTTCTAAGACAGATTTATGAAGCATTATGGGTTCTGCAAAAATTTTAATGAATTCCTTTGCCATTGGTCGTAATTCTGTTAAAATATCCTGATCTTCTTTTTGAGGTAATTTGCCTTCAGCAGCTAATGCTTGTCTGACGATGTATAGATTGCCCATTGCTAGTTGTATGGACATTTCTTCTGACCTAATATCCTTTAATGCTTTTGTTCTTCCAGAAGGATTGTCTTCAAAGGCTTTCCATCCCTTTAGGTTGGGGTCAAAAATTTCCAAAAATTGTTTCATTCCATCTGCAAACCCATTTTCAACATTTTTTACATCTTGGGCATTGAGATTTAAAGCACGTTGGAATTTTGTAAAAACATAGTGACTTGGACTTTTTGCAAAGTTGAAAACTATTTGACCTATAGCAATATTAGTTTCAACTCTTCTATCTATTACTTGATTGAAAAAAGCTTTGCTTATCAATAATTCATAGGTAGGAATCATCGAATAGTCGGAATTATTACCACTATGATAATAGAGGGCTTTTATTGCAGTTAGGCATTTTTTAAAGGCTGGATCTCTTTTGTTAGCAATGTGGGCAAGAAGTTCTCTTGCAACTATTGGATTCAGAAGGGCCTCAATGTCATTTTGTTGCTCTTTGTGTTTAATTTTTTTTATTAACTTGTCTAACTGTCTATTCGTTTTACCGGCAGCTAAATATCTGTAAGCGTTGGTATCAAATATTACTTTTTCCATAACTTTTCCATTTCGATGTATATAGTTCTAATATATACTCATAGAAAAAAAAGTAAATGTTTTTTTAGATATTTTATCATTTTTCTTTATCGGTACTAAAAATTTATTACACTATCTAAGGCATCATCAGCATCTTTATGAATAAAGTTAGCCTGGTAATTTATCGTAGTGGTAACCGAAGAGTGCCGATAAAGCTTCTGAAGCATTTGAATCGGAATTTTATCACCTGAAATATTTCCAAAACTATGTCTAGCAATATGCATACTCATTTTTTTGGTGATGCCTAGTTTAGTAGCAACTCTTTTTAAATGTCTATTTAGGTTTCTAGTTACAGTTTGTGTTCTGATGGAAATCTTTTGAGTGTCATTCAAATCCGTGTCTGTTAAATAATCGAAAATTAAATCATTATTCAATAGACTGTTTTGGCGATATTTTTTAAAAATTGAAATAGCCTTATCAGGTGTTTTTAGAGTTACAAGCTTACTGTTTTTATTCATCCGGTATCTTAACCTACCATCATAAAAATCAGACCATTTTAGTTTTAAAACATCACCTACTCTTATGCCAGCAAAATAAAAACTAATGAGCCATACATCAACTGCTTTTTGCTGAGCCTCTGTCAAATCTTTACTGCTCTCTAATCTCATAATTTCTTTACGGTTTAGTCCAATTTTTTGTGATTCAGGAATTCGGATCTGTATTTTCCCTTTTCCAAAAGGGTATCTTCCTCTATCCACTAAAGATTCAGATATCGCTAAATTGTAAATGGTTCTTATTAGGATTAGATAATTTACAACTGTTCTTGGCGAGCGTTTTTTATTGTGGAGTAAATATGTTTCAAATTTCCTGAGAAGTGGAGCATTAAGTTCATTAAAAGATAACTCATTTTTTCTGAGAAAACTTTTAAATTTTTTAAGACGACCAAGTTCAGTGTCATATTGATGATGTTTTTCTCTCTCCTTTAGATTTTTGAGATGCATTTCTGCTACTACAAAAAAATCAACTTTATTGTTCTGTCTAATAGTTTTTTTAATTGTTGTTACAGTCTGGTAATCAGGATTATTTTCAGCTTCTAGGACTTTTTTATTTGCTTCGGCAACTTTAGTAAGTAAAAAGTTATTAATGATATTCGCATTAGGATGAGATTTTCTAACGCATCTATTTTTCTCATCCCAATACTTTTCTTCAATATATTGACCAGTTCCTAAATAAGAGCTTTTTCTATCTTTGGTAATCCTGACAGCGATTGGATATTGACCTTCAGGATTTCTTTTTTTTCGGAGTACTGCTTTAACGGTGGCCATAATAAACTTTTTAGACTATAAAGATAATAAAAACAGGTACAACATAGGTACAACATTTTGTGGATTTAATTGATTAAATTTGATTTCAAATACTATTGAATTTAAATTAAAACATTGAAAATCAGTTTGTTTATACATTGTTGGTGTTGTGTGATAAAACACTCATAACCCGAAGGTCACTGGTTCGAGTCCAGTTCCCGCTACTAGCAAAGAAAAGGCTTCACAGAAATGTGAAGCCTTTTTGTTTTTGGTTGCGTTGTAGATTATAATAACGTTGAGATTTGCTTTAAGAACTTGTTTTTGGGATTCTGGCGGAATTAAAATAAAAAAACCTGCTCGTAAAAGCAGGTTTTTGTTTTGTCTGGTTCTTAAGACCTATTCGAAACCAAGTTCTCCTAAAGCCTTGTGGCTGATTTTGATCGCTTCTAGCGGCTCGTGATTGAAGGTTTGATCTTGTTCTACAAAATAGTATTCCATCCCTGATTTTTCCTTATTGGCTAAGATTCTAACTAAGTCAATGCTGCCTTCTCCTACCGGAGCAAAGCGCCCTTGATCATCCATATCCTTAACGTGCCATAATTTAAAACGACCCGGATACTTCTCAAAATATGCCACAGGATCTGCACCGGCCTTGGTTACCCAATAAAGATCCATCTGAAAATTCACAAATTCGGGGTCAGTGTTTTCAAGCAAATAATCAATAGGGATAATACCTTCTGCATTTTCTTTATATTCAAAATCGTGATTGTGGTATAGTAGTGTAAGGCCTTGCTCTTTGCATTTTTTACCTAACGTGGTTAAAATATCTGCAAGTTCTTTAGGAGTACCTTCCATTCCCAAAGTTTGAGACTCGGCATCGTAAGTGAACATTCCCATCGGCGGAACCGGTACTACAAAATACTTGAATCCGGCTGCTTTAACATCAGTGATCATTTGATCAGCATTCTCTAAGCTAACCGATCCTTGATGTGTGCTCATAGGAGTGATGTTGATGCTGTCTAAAAAGCTTTTAAAAGCCTCTGGTGTCATTCCGTAGAACATTCCATCTTCGTATCCTGCAGCTTCAACATAGGCATAGCCATCTTCAGCAACGGTTTGTAAAGTTCCTTTTGGGTCTTGGCCCATCGCATCTCGCAGCGTGTATAAAGCAAGTCCGCCAAAATTAGATGCCTCCTCAGTTTCGGTTGTGATTTGAGTGGTCTCTGAATCAGATTTTTTCTTTTCACCACATGAGATGGCAAAGGTGGTCAGTACTAGTAACAGAAAAAATCTGTTGTAAAAAGTTGTTCTCTTAATAAGTGACATAGTGTATGGTTTGTGTGAAGTATTGATTATTGTAATAAAAGCGTTACTGGAAATTATCAAAAAACGAATTTAAGCGTTAAAATATGACAATTTTTTATTTTTATAAGCTTGTCTTATTTTATTTGATATTTGTCAAAACTACATTAGATTTGCGGCATTTTCCGGGACATTAACTCAGTTGGTTTAGAGTGTCACGTCGACAACGTGGAAGTCATTGGTTCGAATCCAATATGTCCCACTTGAAAGCTTAGGTTTAAAGACTTAAGCTTTTTTTATGCATTGCATTTGCCAAAAATACCCGCTATCGGGTATTTTCAATATAAGATATCACAAGTATATTGCATTTGTAATTACAGGTCATTTTAAATTGATGCTTTTATAATTACAAAAAAATCTTGTTGGATTTAGATTTAAAATGGGCTTATAAAGAATAGGGGACTTTATAGGCTCATTTTTATTGGTACCAAAGGGTATCTGGTAAAAGTACTATGTCTAAATCAAAGTATATCCGCGCTAATACTTTATAAACCTCTCTCAGGAATATTCTACTAATTGAGAAATTGTTCAGTAAATGCTGATTACTTTAAAATTACTAATTGTCGCTTTCTAATAGGTCTAATAAACCTTCTAGCTTCATTCCGCGGGAACCTTTAATGAGGATTGTAGCTTCTTTTAATTTATCCTGCAAAACCTCTGGAAATCCCAAATTTTCAAGGGCTTCAAGATTTTCGTATTTATATCCCGATGTTTTTACTTTGCTAAAATTCTTTCCTAAAAATACCGTGTAATCAATGTTTAGGTTTGCGCAGGTATCTGCTATGATCTGATGCTCTTCGTGCGCGGTATCTCCCAATTCAAACATATCCCCAAGAAATGCGATTCTATTCGCTCCCTTTAAGGCTGAGAAATTCTGAAGGGCCGCAGCCATACTGGTGGGGTTGGCGTTATAGGCATCAAGTATGATGGTTTGCTTGCCTTTATTGATGATCTGCGACCTGTTATTTGTGGGTATATATGATTCCAGAGCTTCTTTAATAGCTGTTTTATCAATTTTGAAGAACATCCCAATAGTTGCAGCTGCGGCTAAGTTGATGGTGTTGTATTGGCCCATCAGGTTGCTTTGCACGTGCAAATCATCAAATTCAAAATTGGCAAAGGGCTGCGCTTCTTGATAGACGATTTTTGTATCGGCGTCTTCAAATGCGCTGAAACAAAAACTGTGTGTGCTTTTTACTTTTTTTGCCTGAATAGGGTCATCCAGATTTAAAAACAACGTGCCTTTATGTGCTATGAGATATTCATAAAGTTCGCTCTTTCCCTGAATTACACCTTCAACACTACCAAAACCTTCTAAATGCGCCTTTCCAAAATTAGTGATGTATCCAAAATCTGGAGCTGCAATTGCTGCGAGTTCTGCAATTTCGCCAATGTGATTAGCGCCCATTTCTACAATACCTATTTGGGTGTTTTTAGTCATAGATAGGAGCGTGAGCGGTACGCCTATATGGTTGTTGAGGTTGCCCTGCGTGGCTGTCGTATTAAATTTTTTAGAAAGGACTTTATTAATTAGTTCCTTGGTGGTGGTTTTTCCGTTACTTCCGGTAAGTGCCAGAATGGGAATGTCTAAATATTTTCTATGGATGTAAGCCAGTTCCTGGAGTGTTTTTAGAACATCGGTTACCAGAATAGTTTTATCACCGGTGTCAAATGCTTCCTCATCAACAAATGCATAAGATGCGCCCGAGACTAAAGCTTGATCAGCAAAAGTGTTTCCATTAAAATTGGCGCCTTTGAGGGCGAAAAAAAGTGTGTTCTTGCGAATCGCTCTGGTATCTGTGCTTATGCCGTCGCTTTCTAGGAATAAGTGATGAATCTCTTGAATAGTCATATGCAGGAATAAAAAAACGCCCAAAGCTAGTGAACTTAGGGCGTTTAAATAAGATTAGTACTTTATTTAGTTACGCGGACTTTTATTCTTTGTAGATTTTGAGCCTACGCGAGACATTGCGTTTCTAAATCCAATATCGTCTGTAGCCATCGTTTGTGGTAAATATCTACGCTGTGCCGGGTCTAACCAATATTCTCGGTCTCTCCAAGAGCCTCCTTTATAAACTCGAACTTCGTCATCTACAAGAGTAGTACGATCGTTTTGTTTGTCATATTCTTTAACCATCCCTTCTTCTCCAGCAGAAATACGGTTTACCGGAGAGTCATACATACGGTCATTGTCAGACTCTGTGTCTGAGAAACTCTGGTAATATCTAGATGATTGTTTGTCACCATCTCTAAAGTTTCGGTTGTCGCTTTCAGAAAACTGGGTTCTTAAATATGTTTCTTCATCATCAACAGGAACCTGCAAAATTTCTCCCGGAAGATTACGAGCTACGATCTTTCCATTTTCTAAAGTGTCGTAAACGATGTCTTCAGTAGTAAGGATCTTTACGGTACCATCTTCGTTGATCGCGTTTTTAGTATACACGTTACCACGATAGTAGTTAAAGTCATTATACTCATCGTCAACAATAGGTCTGTACACATCTGCAACCCATTCTGAAACGTTTCCGGCCATATCATAAAGTCCAAAATCGTTAGGTTCGTATGACTTAATTTCAGCAGTAATATCAGCATTATCGTCAGACCATCCTGCAATCCCGCCGTAGTCACCATCACCTTGTTTAAAGTTGGCTAATTGGTCACCACGTGTTTTGCGGTTTCCAGAGCGTGTGTAAGCACCATCCCAAGGGTATTTTTTTCTACCACGGTACACATTGTATTCTCTTAAGCCTACAAGGCCTAATGCGGCATATTCCCATTCAGCTTCGGTTGGAAGACGGTATTTTGTAGTTGAAATAATACCATCTTTCATTTGAACGTAAATGTCTTTCGCCTCTGTTCCTGCGCCCGGATTGTTAGGGTTAGCACGAGGAGTATTGTTCTTTTCGCGCTGCGCTGAAGCTTTTCCACCTCTGATCACGTCATCTTGACCGCCATAAGTTAAGCTAGGTGCCTGTAAGTAAGTGTCTGTGTCAAAAGTAGATTGTGCATCTACATTATATTTTGCTCCTTTTTGCGTAAAACCTTCTTGCTCTAAAACATACTCGTTGTAGCGGTTGGTTCTCCAAGTACTGAACTCAACAGCTTGAATCCAACTCACACCTACCACCGGATATCGTGCGTAAGCAGGATGTCTTAGGTAGTTCTCAGTCATAGTTTCGTTAAAACCTAATCGGTTACGCCATACTAAAGTGTCTGGCAATGCACCGTAATAGATGTTTCTGTAGTTTGCTTCTTCGGGTGGAAAAACGCGTTTTAGATAATCTAGATATTCAAGATACATAAGGTTAGTAACCTCAGTTTCATCCATATAAAAAGATTGTACGTGCTGTTGTGTAGGGGTGTTGTTCCAATCGTGCATTACGTCATCTTGAACACGACCCATGGTAAATGTTCCACCTTCAATAAAAATAAGACCTGGTGCAGCCTCTTGCTCTTTGTAATCTGTATTGGCCTGAAAGCCTCCATCGCGGTCATTGATACTCCAACCGGTGGCACGGGAACTGTTTTTGTAGTCTTTGCCGTTGCGGCCACAGCTAACGAAAAGTATCGTTGAAAGGCCAAAAACAAGCGTTCTAAACACAAGATTCCTATTCATATGTGTAAATTCTTAAGAAGATTTGGGACTGCAATATACTATAAAGTGCCCAAATTGCAATAAATAATTCATTTTTGCAAATGCTTAATCTTTATGATTCATTGGGGTTTACAAGGCTATTAACGAAAATCACAAGCGTTTAGTATAGTAGTCTGATTTAAAAGGTTTATGTTAGTTTTAAGAACGCGATTGCATGCAGAATAACTACTTAAAATTTTTCCTGTTTTTTGTCCTTTTGAGTGTGCTGAATACTGAGGTAGGTTTTGGGCAAGAAAAAACTTATCAGATTTCTTGGCAAGATGCAGTGAATGTTTCTTTTAATGCAAAACCGCATCAAGTACCCGGTTTTGCTCCAGAACATTTTGTATATGCTGCACAGTCTGGTGTGCGTTATGCAGACAAATGGAAAACCAATGAAACTTTTGATCTAAAATCGGTGAGGTTAGAGCGTGTTGTTTATGAGACACTTTCTCCGTCAGCACTAAAGCAGCTGCGTTTAGAGCAAGTTCCGGAATCGCACGACTTACAAGTTGAGTTCTCGGGAGCTCGTGGAACCCGATACTTTGAGTATAGTTTTGCGCCCATCATTCAGCAAAATGGAGTCGTAAAACGGGTGAAGCGGTTCACTATCGCTTATGATCGCATCCGCATTACTATTTCAACACAGCATAAAAATCCGCAACGCAGTAACTCTATTTTACGATCGGGGACTTTTTATAAGTTTTATGTAGATACTACCGGAGTTTTTAAGTTGGATTATGATTTTTTGCAGCGTTTGGGATTCAATCCTCGTACGATCAATCCGCAGGCATTAAAAATTTACGGGGATGGTGGTGCGATGCTTCCGCTCAAAAATGAAGACAATACAGTTTTTGATCCACAAGAACTTGCGATTAAAGTAGTGGGTGGTGAGGATGGAAGCTTTGATCGTGAAGATTATATTTTATTTTATGGGGAAGGGACCCGGCAGTTTAATGCAGAAAGCTTAACCCATGTTAATGCATACGATGATCGCTCTTATTATTTTATTACTGCCGATGGAACTTCCGGACTCCGCGTACAGTCCTTAGTAGAGCCGACAACCGCAGCAACGAGAAACATCACAACTTTTAGGGAGTACCAATTTTACGAGCGCGATGAGTATAATCTTTTAAATTTGGGCAGGCGATGGTTTGCAACGCGGTTTGATGTTGAAAACTTGCAGGATTTCGAATTTAATTTTTCCAATCGAGTGGCCGATGCACCTGTGGATTTACGGGTGTACACAGCCGCAATTTCAGAATCGTCAACATCCTTTACAGTGCGTGTAAATAATCAACCAGTGACGAACTTGAATATTCTGCCAATCAACGAATCTGTTTTAGCTCGGGAGGCTCTTTACGACAGTTATACCTATCCGGCTGCAAACCCTACGGTTACAACTTCGGGCGATAATATTAGTGTTCAGTTAGAATATAACAACAGCGGAAATCCTTCAAGCGAAGGTTATCTGGATTTTATTGGGGTTGGAGCAACACGTAATTTATCAGGAACCGGAGGTCAACTAAAATTTAATGGGATTGCTCCTGAAGTTTCAAATGAAATAGGGCGATATCAATTGCAAAATGCTTCAGGGTTTACTGAAGTTTGGGAAATTACCGATCCATCCACAGTGAGCGCGGTGGATAATAGTGAAGCTTCGGCGACTTTGACGTTTCAGACGTATTTGAATGCTGCTAAAAAATATGTAGCGATTCATCCTGATGATTATTATGAACCGCTAATTGATCCCGAGAATACTTCCGTAGCCAATCAAGATTTAAAAGGAACTATTTTTCAATCTTCGGGGAGTTTTGAGGGTGTTGATTATTTGATAATTACTAATGATCTGCTGCGTTCTCAGGCCGAACGACTGGCAAATCACAACAGGCTGTACCGCGGCTTGCGTGTAAAAGTTGTTGCGTTAGATGAAATTTATAACGAGTTCAGCTCCGGGAAACAGGATATTGGTGCGATTCGCAATTTGGTGCGTTATGTTTATGCCAATGCCTCATCGGCTGAAAACAGGTTGAAGTACCTCTGTTTGTTTGGGGATACTTCTTTTGACTACAAAGATCGGGTAGATCGCAATAATAATATGGTGCCTACTTTTAACACCTATTATAGTTTTTCGCAATCGCAATCCTATATGAGTGATGATTATTTCGGGGCGATGGATGCAACAGAAGGTGTGATCGAAAACAACAGTCCGGCCGGGAGTGGAGGTTCAGATCGTCTGGATATAGCAGTTGGGCGAATTCTTGCCGATACGCCGATGCTTGCTAAGACAACGGTTGATAAAATTATAAGCTATGACGAAAGGGCTTCTTTTGGTCGCTGGCGAAATAATTTTGTGTTGGTTTCTGATGATGTAGATCAGCCTTGGGAGTTTGAAGAATTAGAATCTACTATTGATGCTCTGGGCGATCAAATTCAGCAAGAAAAGCCATTTATTAATGTTAAGAAGATTCACGCAGATAGTTACCAGCAGCAATCCTCTGCAGGTGGAGATCGCTATCCTGAAGTCAACGAAGCTATTATTGATGCTTTAGAATCAGGTGCTTTGGTAATGACCTATTTGGGACACGGGGGTGAAAACACATTGGCTTCAGAATTTATATTTACGCGTGAAAATGCGCAAAATCTGGCTAATGGTGAGCGGCTTCCGTTGATTGTGACGGTGACTTGCGAGTTTACGCGTTTTGATAACCCTAATCGGGTTGCAGCGGGAGAAGAATTATTTTGGAATGATCAAGGCGGGGCGGTCGGTCTGGTGGCGACCACGCGAGAAATTTCGGTGCGCTTGGGAGTTTTGTTTAATGAAGCTCTAGCGTCTAATCTTTTTTCCTTCGGAACCAATACCATAAAAAGTGTTGCTGAAAATCTTCGGGAAACTAAAAATCAAATCAATGATGACAACCGCCGGGTTATTTTCTTTATTGGTGATCCCGCGATGAAACTGGCATTTGCCAAACCGGATATTCGTCTGACGGCGATCAATGACACGCCCATTACACAGCAAGTAGATACGCTCAAGGCTTTAAGCCGAATAAAAATGAGTGGAGAGGTCGTTGATGAAAATGGGCAATTACTCACTGATTATAACGGGAAACTTTCGGCAACCGTTTATGATAAATATATCAATCAGCAGACGTTGGGTAATGATGGTGTCACCGATGCTAATGGTAACTTGTTGATTCTTGATTTTAAAACTTTGGGTGCTATTTTGTATCGCGGTCAGGCGAGTGTTAATGATGGTTTGTTTGATTTCGAATTTGTGGTTCCTAGAGATGCAGCGATTCCTTTAGGTAATGGGCGCGTGAATTTTTACAGTGTAAGAGACGGGGTTTTAGAAGATCAAGCGGGGGCTAATGAGCAGATTTTAGTGGGCGGTTTAAACGAGAATGCCACAGAGGATAACGAAGGACCAATCATCAATCTTTATATGAATGATGAGAATTTTGTGAGCGGAGGAATAACAAACACTTCGCCCACACTGTTGGTGAAACTAGAGGATCTAAGCGGAATCAATACCGCTGGCGGAATTGGTCACGATCTGATCGCCATTCTTGACGGCGATGAAGAGAACCCTATAATTCTCAATGATTTTTATGAGAGCGATGTAGATAATTTTAATATCGGGCAGGCACTGCGTACGCTGCGCGATCTTGAGCCGGGATTACATACAGTTACGGTTATTGCTTGGGATACGTATAATAATTCATCTACGGCTGATCTACAATTTGTGGTCGCCGGAGATGAAGAGCTTAAGCTGGAGCGTGTGCTTAATTATCCTAATCCGTTTGTAAATTATACTGAATTTTGGTTTAACCATAACAGGCCTTACGAGCCGCTAGAAGTGCAGGTGCAGATCTTTACCATTTCAGGGAAAGTGGTTAAAACGATCAATCAGGTGGTGACCACAACGGGCTTTTTATCAAGAGAGATCACTTGGGACGGACTGGATGATTTTGGTCAAAAAATAGGAAAAGGCGTTTATGTATATAAGATTACTGTGAAATCTACGTTAACGAACAAGAAGGTTGAAAAGTTTGAGAAATTAGTCATCCTCTAAGGTTTATCTATATATTTGTCAAAAGACCCTTTTTTTAATGAATAGATCATTACTTGTTTTAGGCTTTTGTTTTACCGTTCTTCAAAATTTAAATGCACAAGAGGTTGAAGGTCGCCCCATCACTACCGGAGTTCCTTTTCTGGCGATAGCCGCAGACGCGCGAGCCGCAGGAATGGGAGATCAAGGTGTGGCAACACGCCCTGATGCGTATGCGCAGCAATGGAATCCCGCCAAGTATGCTTTTATTGAAAAACAGCAAGGTGTTGGGTTTAATTACACGCCATATTTGAGTCAGATTGTTGATGATATCTTTCTGGGTCAGATCACTTATTTTAATCGTATTAACGACCGAAGCGCTTTTGCAGGTAGCTTGCGCTATTTTAGCCTCGGGGATATTGAGTCTATTCAAAGCAGCAATCCTTCTCAAGCCGAATTAGAAAATCCGCTTATTCTTAGTCCGAACGAATTTACGCTTGACGTTTCTTATGCATTGCGTTTGGGAGATCGCTTTTCAATGGCAGTTGCAGGGCGCTATTTGCGCAGTAATTTAAAACTACAGATCAACGATGAAGATGCCAGTGCGGCGAGTTCTATTGGTGTTGACATTGCGGGATTTTATCAATCTGAAGAAATAAGTTACGACGACTTTAACGGGCGCTGGCGTGCGGGATTCAATATTTCAAATATTGGTCCTAAGATCAAGTATGACGAAGCGGGTCAAGAAAATTTTATTCCCACCAATATGAGATTGGGTGGAGGTTTTGACTTTATTCTTGATGCATACAATGTAATTGGCGTCGGACTCGAATTTAATAAGCTACTGGTGCCTTCTCCGCAGGATTTTAACGGGGACGGCGTGATTGATGGTTCTGACACCGAAGAATATCAAGCTATAGGCTTTTTTGAAGGAATGTTTCAGTCTTTTGGCGATGCACCTAATGGAATAAGTGAAGAAATAAAAGAGGTTACCTGGTCTTTGGGTGCAGAATATAAATACGATAATGCGTTCGCTTTGCGTGCAGGTTATTTTAATGAAAGCGATTTAAAAGGAGCGCGTAAGTTCGCCACGCTTGGACTTGGCTTTAGATATTCGGCGATAGACATCGATGTTTCTTATTTATTCTCTACAACTCAAGTACGCAATCCTTTAGAAAACACACTGCGTTTTGGCATTACCTTTAATTTTGGTAATGAATACATAGAATACTAAATTTCAGTATGAAAAAAATAAAAATCGAATCTGAACTCGAGGTTTTTGAAGATTTTTCAGAATTGCCTCAGGAGATTCAGCGATTGATGGAAGCTGCTTTTGAAGCACGTGATTCGGCCTACGCACCGTATTCAGAATTTCACGTTGGAGCGGCCTTGTTGCTCTCAAACGGTAAAGTGATCAAAGGGAGTAATCAAGAAAATGCAGCTTATCCTTCAGGTCTTTGCGCTGAGCGAACAGCGATCTATTATGCAGGAGCTAACTTCCCTGATGAAACGCTAGAGGTGATGGCGATCTCAGCTACGGCAAAACACAAGCCTACAACTACGCCCATACCACCTTGCGGTGCGTGCCGTCAAGCTATTGCAGAATACGAAGTCAAACAGAAGCAACCCATGGTGATCTATTTTATGGGAGCAAGCGGTAAAATTTTTAAAAGTGATTCTTTGAGCAATTTATTGCCTTTTCTTTTTACCCAAGAATACCTGTAAGTTCTGGCATTGATGATTGCATAAAACCTACGTGTAATCGATTCAATTTTTTCTTCAAAGATTTTCACGCTTCGTCCCGAATATACTATTTTTGTTCTCCGTCTTTTTGGGCGGTAAAATTATGCCGGTAAAAATCTCGGTATGTTTAATAAAATAACGATTTGAACAAAGCTTTCAATCCGTTTTAAAACTCACGCTGTGAGTAAAGTGTATAGATAAATCTATAATTTAATGAAAGAAATCACAAAAGAGGTATACCTAAATTGGTATGAAGAGATGTCCTTCTGGCGCAAGTTTGAAGATAAACTGGCTCAAGTTTATATTCAGCAAAAGGTTAGAGGATTTTTGCATTTGTATAATGGTCAAGAGGCTATTCTTGCAGGAGCCCTTCACGCAATGGATCTTACAAAAGATAAGATGATTACGGCTTACCGTAACCACGTGCAGCCAATAGGTATGGGAGAAGATCCTAAACGCGTAATGGCTGAACTCTACGGAAAGAAGACAGGTACTTCTATGGGATTAGGTGGTTCTATGCACATCTTTTCTAAAGAGCATCGTTTTTACGGAGGTCACGGTATTGTAGGAGGGCAGATTCCTCTAGGTGCCGGTCTTGCCTTTGGTGATAAATATTTTAAGCGTGATGCAGTAACCTTAACCTTCTTTGGAGACGGTGCTGCACGTCAAGGTTCGCTACACGAAACGTTTAACATGGCGATGAACTGGAAACTTCCGGTGGTATTTTGTGTTGAAAATAATGGGTATGCAATGGGAACTTCAGTGAAGCGTACGGCAAACCACGAAGATATCTGGAAGTTAGGTCTTGGATATGAAATGCCTTGCGGACCGGTAGATGCGATGAACCCTGTAGCTGTAGCCGAAGCTTTTGACGAGGCGATCGCTAGAGCACGTCGTGGAGATGGGCCTACGTTCTTAGAATTGAAAACCTATCGTTATAGAGGACACTCAATGAGTGATGCTCAAAAGTATAGAACAAAAGATGAGGTAGCAGAATACCAGAAGATCGATCCGATCACTCAGGTGAAAGATGTCTTATTGGAGAAAGAATTCGCTACAGAAGAAGAATTAAAAGCAATTGACAAGCGCGTTAAAAAGCGTGTTGCCGAGTGTGAGAAATTTGCTGAAGAAAGTGACTTCCCTGAAAAAGAAGTTATGTATGATGTCGTTTACGAGCAGGAAGATTATCCATTTTTAGCACATAAACCAGAATAATATTATGGCAGAAGTAATTAAGATGCCCCGCCTTAGTGATACAATGGAAGAAGGAACCGTTGCATCTTGGCTAAAGAAAAAAGGTGATAAAGTAGAAGAAGGTGATATCCTTGCTGAGATCGAAACAGATAAAGCAACGATGGAGTTCGAGTCATTTTATGAAGGAACCCTGTTGCATATTGGTATTGAAGAAGGCGAGACTGCAAATGTTGATGCACTTCTTGCGATCATTGGTGAAGAAGGAGAAGATATTTCTGGTTTGATCGACGGAAGCGCTGATGCAGATTCAGGATCTGAAGATGAGGAAGAAACTTCAGAAGATGATAGTGCAGATGATGCTGAAGCCTCAAGTGAAGAAGAGAGCGATGATACATCAGAAGAAGAAGCTTCTGATGACGCCGGTTCAGAAATTCCTGAAGGTGTTGAGGTGGTAACTATGCCACGTCTTAGCGACACGATGGAAGAAGGTACTGTTGCTTCTTGGTTGAAAAAAGAAGGAGACAGCGTTGACGAAGGTGATATTCTCGCAGAAATAGAAACCGATAAAGCGACAATGGAATTTGAGTCGTTTTATAAAGGAACTTTACTTCATATCGGGATTCAAGAAGGCGAAACTGCAAAAGTTGACGCACTTCTTGCGATCATTGGTGAAGAAGGAACCGATGTTTCTGGAGTGATCAGTAATTTCAAATCTGGAGGTGCTAAAAACGAAGCGCCTAAGAAAGAAGAAAAGCCTAAAAAGGAGGCTCCGAAGAAAGAGGAAGCTAAGAAAGAAGCTCCTAAAAAGGAGGCTCCTAAAAAAGAAGAATCAAAACCTGCAAAAAATACTTCATCTAGCGATGGCCGTATTTTTGCTTCACCATTAGCTAAGAAACTAGCTGAAGAAAAAGGTATTGATCTTGCTAAAGTTCCGGGAAGTGGAGAAAACGGTCGTGTAGTGCGCAAAGATATTGAGAACTATACTCCGGCAGCTTCAGGAGCAGGTGTGCAACAATTTGTTGCTACAGGTGAAGAAAGCTATGAGGATGTAAATAATTCTCAAATGCGTAAAGCGATCGCCAAGTCTCTTGGTAAATCAAAATTCACAGCACCGCATTACTACTTGAACGTAGAGTTTGATATGGAAAACATGATTGCTTTCCGTAGTCAGTTTAACCAGCTTCCGGATACAAAAGTGTCGTATAATGATATGATTATTAAAGCGGTTTCTATCGCTTTAAAACAACATCCTCAAGTGAACTCTCAATGGTTTGACGATAAGATGCGTTTAAACAAACACGTGCACATTGGTGTTGCAGTTGCGGTACCAGACGGACTTGTAGTTCCTGTTGTTGAATTTGCAAATGAGAAGTCTTTACAGCAAATCAATGCAGAGGTTAAAGAGCTTGCAGGTAAAGCACGTAACAAAAAACTGAAGCCAGAAGAAATGCAAGGAAGTACCTTTACCATTTCTAACCTGGGAATGTTCGGTATCACAAATTTTACTTCGATCATTAATCAGCCTAACTCTGCGATCTTATCAGTAGGGTCCATCATTGAGAAGCCGGTTGTGAAAGATGGTAAAATTGTAGTGGGTAACACGATGACTTTATCTATGGCTTGTGATCACCGTACTATTGATGGTGCTACAGGTGCTCAGTTTTTACAAACATTGAAAACCTATATCGAGAATCCGGTATTGATGTTGGCTTAATTAAGCAAGCATTTTAAAAATAGATAACTTAAAAACCCATCAGTATTTGATGGGTTTTTTTATATTGAACGTATGAATAAGATTATTTTAGGTCTAATTAGTTTGACCGTTTTAAGTTGCGGAAGCACTCCGGAAGTTCGTCAGGTAGATGCAGCGGCAGCAGCAAATGCTTCAAAAGGATATGTCGTTTCAAATGAGCCTGCAGAAAGCATAACAACATCGGCGGCGCCCAATCCTAATGCTGTCACTTTTAAAAAGAACGTTAGCGCTTCAGCTATTAAAAAACACATTGAATTTTTAGCTTCAGATGCCCTTGCCGGAAGAAAAACAGGAACAGAAGGAATCGATGAGGCGGCTAATTATATCATTAAAGAATTTCAACAAGCAGGAGTAAAGCCTTATTTTACTTCGTATCGGGATAAGTTTGATGCTAAAGGTTTAGATGGATATAATGTAGTCGGTATGCTTGAAGGAACCGATGCTGAGTTGAAAAACGAATTTATTGTCATTGGAGCGCATTACGATCATATCGGTACTGCTGATACTGTCGGAGCTGATACCATTGCAAATGGTGCTAACGATAATGCATCAGGAACTTCTGCAGTTATTGAGTTGGCTAAGTATTTTGCACAATCAAAGACCAATAAGCGCAGTATTATTTTCGCGCTCTTTTCTGCTGAAGAAATGGGCTTGCTAGGATCAGCGCATCTGGCGGAGCGCCTAAAAAAAACGAATATCAATCCGTATGTGATGTTTAATATAGAGATGATTGGTGTGCCAATGACTGACAAAGAATATTCGCTTTACCTCACCGGTTATGAGCAGAGTAATATGGCGCAAAAATTCAATGCGTATGCAGGAGCTAAAGTAATGGGTTTTTTACCACAGGCAAAGCAGTATAACCTGTTTAAGCGCAGCGATAATTATGCATTTTATGAGCAGTTTAAAATTCCGGCACAGACGGTTTCAACTTTTGATTTTACCAACTTTGATCATTACCACAAAGTTGGTGATGAGGCAGCTGCTATGAATTTTGAGCACGTGGCGAATATTGTGAATCAGTTGATTCCGGGGGTTGAAGGTATGGCAAATAGCGCGTCTCAAGAAATTATTTGGAATGAGTAAGAAGATAATAATTACCGGAACGAGCCGTGGAATTGGTTTTGAGATGGCTAAACTGTTTGCTTCGGAAGGGCATCAAGTATTGGCCTTGTCCCGAAACGAGAAACCTTTAAAAGAGCAAGCTTTGGAACGCATTGAGGCTTTTTCCTTTGATATATCTAAGACTGAAGATTTACATAAAGTAGCGTCTTTTGTAAAGACTGAATGGGGAGGTAGTGCTGATGTTTTGATTCATAATGCCGGAGCATTGATTAATAAACCCTTTGAAAGTCTTACACAATCAGACTTTCAGAAAGTTTATGAGGTTAATGTTTTTGGAGTTGCAACTTTGACGCAGGCCGTATTACCTTTTATGAAGTCAGGAAGTCACGTGGTAACAGTGAGCAGTATGGGTGGCATACAAGGCAGTATGAAATTTGCCGGTCTTGCGGCTTACAGTTCGAGTAAAGGTGCGGTGATCACTTTAAGTGAGTTGCTTGCCGAAGAATATAAAGAACAAGGAATAGCGTTTAATGTATTGGCTTTGGGTGCAGTGCAAACCGAAATGCTAGAAGAAGCCTTTCCGGGGTATCAAGCGCCACTTTCAGCTCAGGAGATGGCAGCATATATTAAAAACTTTGCGCTTACCGGAAACGCATTTTATAACGGAAAAGTTTTACAGGTTTCGGCTTCTACGCCATAGACTATGAAGCAGATTTTAGGGAAATACATACCAGAACAAGCGGTGGATCCGGTTTTTGAGTTGATCAAGAACTTTGGTGTTCACCTTAAGATTGTTGATGAGCGTGTTACCCGTCACGGGGATTACAGACGTTTGCCTAACGGCGGACATCAAATCACCGTGAATACCAATTTAAATTCGTATCGTTTTTTGATAACCTTAATTCACGAGATCGCCCATTTAGTGGCTTTTGTGAAATTTGGTAACCGAATTAAGCCTCACGGGAAAGAGTGGAAGTACACGTTTCAGAATTTAATGCTTCCGTTTATACGACCTGAGATCTTTCCGAAGCAACTCTTACCGGTTATCGCCAATCACTTTAAAAATCCCAAAGCGAGTAGCGATACAGATGCTAAATTATCTTTGGCGCTCAAGCAATTTGATCCACCCAATGATAAAAACTATATATTTGAAATTCCGAGAGGTAGTCTCTTTAAACTCTACAACGGCAAAGTTTTTCAAAAAGGAGAACGTCGCGTAAAACGGTATGAATGTGTAGAGACCGCTACAGGAAAAGTATACTTGTTTCAACCTAACGCCGAGGTTGAACTTTTAACTTAATAACACCAGATGACAAACCACAACTACTATGCAATTATAATGGCCGGGGGCGTAGGTTCCCGTTTTTGGCCACTGAGTAAAGCAAGTTATCCTAAGCAATTTCATGATATTTTAGGTGCCGGAGAAACCTTGATCCAGCGCACTTTTGGACGTTTGTCTCAAACCGTACCTTCAGAAAACGTGTTGGTTTTAACTAACGAAAAGTACAAAGGCTTGGTAAACGAGCAACTTCCTGAAGTTAGAGATGAGAATATCGTTTTAGAACCTGCGATGCGCAATACTGCACCTTGTATTTTGCTGGCTGCGCTAAAGATCTACAAAGCCAATCCTGACGGAGTAATGATCGTGGCACCTAGCGATCACTGGATCGAAAATGAGAAAGCCTTTTTAACGGACTTAAATACGGCTTTTGAAGCGTGTGCCAAAGATGCTTCGGAAGAAAAATTGCTGGTTACCTTGGGTATCGAACCTACATTTCCGCATACCGGCTACGGCTACATTCAGTATAATGCATCAACTGCTGCTGTGAAAGGGGTGGAGGCTTTTAAGGAAAAACCCGATTATGAAACGGCTAAGCAGTTTTTAGCAGAAGGAAATTATTCCTGGAATGCCGGAATCTTTATCTGGAGCGCCAGAGCCATTATCGAAGCTTTTGAAAAGTACCTTCCGGAAATGTATGCGTTGTTTAACTCAGGTTTTGAGGCTTTAAATACCGAAGCAGAGCAGCAATTTATTTTGGATAACTATGCCAAAGCAGAGAACATCAGTATCGATTACGGGATTCTTGAAAAAAGTGGTCACGTTGGAGTAATCCCGGCAACCTTTGATTGGAGTGATTTAGGAGCATGGGGCGCACTTTACGACAACTTAGAAAAGGATCAGGATGAAAATGTCATTGTAAATGCTAAAACGGTGTTGCGTGAAGCACAAGGCAATCTTATTCGTTCTGAAAAAGGGAAAGTTGTGGTCGTAGAAGGACTCAACGATTATATCGTTGTAGATAGCGATGACGTTTTGGTGATTATGCCCAAAGCCAAAGAGCAAGACGTAAAAATTATACGTGCTGAAGTTGAAAAACAATTTGGGTCAGACTTGGTTTAATATTCCATGGAAGAACAAAAGAAAGTTGAGGATAATGTTTCTAATGAGGCGGTAAAACGTGATGCCAAGAGCCTATGGCGCAGCGTACGCGTATTTTTATCAGAATTATTAGACATTCGAAGTGATACTGATCGGGATTCTACCATTGAGGCGGTAAAAAAGGATATTTCATTTAAAGGGCATAACGCTTGGATTTTGATTTTTTCCATTTTTGTTGCTTCCATTGGTTTAAATGTAAGCAGTACCGCGGTGGTAATAGGAGCGATGCTCATCTCTCCACTTATGGGACCTATTGTAGGTATCGGACTTTCTCTTGCCATTAACGATATAGAAACGCTGAAGCGATCCCTCATCAACCTTGCGGTTATGATCATTCTAAGTGTGCTTACCGCCACGCTTTACTTTGCAGTTTCTCCTATCTCTGAGCTCACTCCTGAACTTGAAGCACGAACCTACCCAACCATCTTAGATGTTTTAGTGGCTATTTTTGGTGGACTTGCCCTAATCGTTGCTAAAACCAAAAAAGGGACTATCGCTAGTGTTATTTTTGGTGTAGCGATCGCGACGGCTTTAATGCCACCGCTTTGTACAGTGGGTTATGGTCTTGCTATGGGAGAATGGCATTATTATGCGGGAGCGTTTTACCTTTTCTCGATCAATGCTGTTTTTATAGCGCTTTCTACGTTTTTGGTAGCTAAATTTTTACGCTTCCCGATGGTGAAGTATGCCAATTCTAAACGCAGACGCTTTGTGACTCAAATGGCATCTTTGATCGCATTGGTGGTGATGATCCCAAGTTTGTATCTGTTTTATATTCTGTATAAAGAGCAGGTGTTTACGTCAGCAACTAAAGATTATGTAACCCGTGTAATACGTTATGAAGGTGCTGAGGTGGTTAAGTTTTCGCAGGACTATAAATCAAAACGAATAGATGTGTACTTGATCGGCGCTTTGGTTCCGAAAGCGAAGATCGAAGAATGGTACACGCAATTGACCGAAGATGCTTCTCTTGCTGATGTAAGTTTGAAAATTCATCAAGGATCAGATCAGTCGTCGCAAATGGCAGAGCAGCTTTCTAGTGCCGTAAAATCTGGTATTCTTGAAGATTTATATGTAAACAACCAGCAGGCATTGGCAGATAAGAATTCGCAAATACAGTTGCTGGAAGATGAGATCAATCGACTTAAAGCTTCGGCTTTGCCTTTTCAAAGTTTGAGTGAAGAGGTGCATATAAATTATGAGAATATCGCACGCTTTGGTTTTTCAAATACGATCAATACCAATTTTGAAAAAGCAGATACGATACCTACATTTTTGATCCAATGGAAACCTTCACTTTCAGAGCGCACAAAACGTAATGAGGAGGCGAAATTGAAAGCTTGGTTAAAAGTGAAATATAATCTTGATACCCTTTCGGTAGCGCGTTATTGATTCTCTTTAAGAACCGCTTCGCGCACTTTTTTAAACAGATCTGAAGAATATACAAAATTGGTCACGTCATCATTGTCGGCTTTAAAGATGGTTTCTTTAGAGCCTTCCCAAGCGAGATGACCTTTTTGAAGGAACACGATCTTTTCACCAATTTCCATCACCGAGTTCATATCGTGTGTATTGATGATCGTTGTGATCTCATACTCGTGTGTGATCTCTTGAATAAGGTTATCAATAAGCGTCGCTGTACGCGGATCTAAACCAGAATTGGGTTCATCACAAAACAAATACTTTGGATTGTTTACAATGGCTCGCGCAATCGCAACACGCTTTTGCATTCCTCCTGAAATTTCTGACGGAAGTTTGTTATTTGCATTGATCAGGTTTACGCGTTCAATTACTTCATTGGCACGTTCCCGGCGTTCTGCTTTGCGTTGTTTGGTAAACATTTTCAGCGGAAACATTATGTTTTCTTCAACCGTCATGGAGTCAAACAAAGCACTTCCTTGAAAAACCATTCCCATTTGCTCACGCAGGGTGCGTTGTTTTTCTGACGAAAGTTCAGAATAAGCTTCGCCGTCATAAAGAATTTTACCTTCCGTAGGTCTAAAAAGTCCGAGAAGACATTTTAAAAATACCGTTTTACCCGAACCACTCTGACCAATAATTAAATTGGTTTTTCCTTTGTCAAATGTTGTAGAGATTCCTTTTAGAACCAATTCATCTCCGCCAAATCCTTTCTTTAAATTTTGTACTTCGATCATTAGCTTAAAAGTAATTGAGTGATGATATAATTGGTTAAAATGATAAAAACACTAGTCCATACAAAAGATGTGGTACTTGCTTTACCTACTTCAAGCGCGCCACCTTTCATATAATATCCAAAATAGGATGGGATGGTCGCCAGCAAAAGCGCGAAAACAAAGGTTTTTATAAACGCATAAATCAGTTGAAACGGAACGAATTCTTCCTGAAGCCCTTGTATGAACTGATCTCCGGTTGCAAAGCCACCGAAAACCGCAGCGGCATATCCACCTAAAATTCCTAAAAACATAGCGATTGCAATCACAAATGGGTAGAACAACATCGCGATTATTTTAGGGAACACTAGATAATTTAAAGAGTTGATTCCCATTACTTCTAAAGCATCAATTTGCTCAGTAACGCGCATCGTACCAATACTCGAAGTGATGAAAGAGCCTACTTTACCAGCCATGATAATAGAGATAAATGTAGGAGCGAATTCTAAGATTATTGACTGTCGCGAAGCAAAACCAATGAGCGACTTGGGAAGAATAGGGTTGTCCATATTCAATGCGGTTTGAATTGCAACCACACCGCCCACAAAAAAGGAGATGAAACAGACAATACCTAAAGAGCCAATGATAAGGTCATCAATTTCTTTAAGAACTAAATTGCGTAGTACTGATGTTTTAGTGGGTTTGATAAAAACACCCTTAAGCATCATAAAATAAAGACCTATCTCTTTAAGGTATCCCATAGTTATTTTTTCAGGTCTAAAAATAGCAAAAATAGGCGGGATGCATATTTAAGATTAACTTAAACTTACATCTTGCTTCTTATGTTTTAGCTTTGTGTGTCTAAAAAAATATAGAATGAATTTATCACCCTTAAAGTCACTGGCGCTTGGTTTAATAGCCTTGACTGGTACGGTATCCTTTGGTCAGAAAACTTCACAAAAACCTAAACTTGTTGTTGGGGTCGTTGTAGATCAAATGCGTTACGACTATCTAACACGATTTGAAAATCAATACGGAGAAGACGGTTTCAAGCGGCTTCAGAGTGAAGGTTTTGATTGCCGAAACAATCATTACAATTATATGCCTACTAAAACGGCGCCGGGGCATACTTCAATTTATACCGGGACAACACCGCAAAATCACGGGATAATTTCTAACGATTGGTATAATAAATTTGAGAAAAAACATGTGTACTGCGCCGAAGATACTACAGTGGCTTCTGTAGGTACAGATGCTGTAGGACCGGGTCAAATGTCACCTCGACGTATGCGTACCTCAACCATTACAGATCAGAACAGATTGCACACTCAAATGCGCGGAAAAACCATCGGAATCTCAATTAAAGATCGTGGGGCAATCCTTCCTGCAGGGCATACCGCAAATGGCGCCTATTGGTTTCAGGGTGGTGACGAAGGCGTGTTTATCACCAGTACCTATTATATGGATGAATTGCCAAAATGGGTGAAAGACTTTAATAAGAAAAAGCCGGCTAAAGCCTATATGAAGGATTGGGATACCTATAAACCAATCAAAACTTATATAGAAAGTAGTGAAGATCTCAATGCTTATGAAGGCGGTTTTAGAGGAAAAGAAACAGCGACTTTTCCATACGATTTAAAGAAATTAGGAAAAGAGAATGGAGGTTATAGTATTTTGAAAACAACCCCTTATGGAAACTCGATCACTACCGATTTTGCTCTTGCTGCTTTAGAAGGTGAAGATCTTGGCCAGGATGCAGATACCGATTTTCTTGCGGTAAGCTACAGTTGTACTGATTATGTTGGGCACAATTTCGGAGTGAATTCAAAAGAGGTTGAAGATACTTATGTACGTCTGGATCTTGAGATCGCAAAACTTCTTAGCGAACTAGATAAAAAAGTAGGTAAAGGAAATTACTCCGTGTTTTTAACTGCAGATCACGCGGCGGTTCACGTTCCTTCCTTTTTAAGTGATAATAAAATTCCTTCAGGCTATTTTGATATGCGCAGTTTTAGAAATGAGCTAGAGGCATTCATTCAACAGAAATATGGGAGAGATGATTTAATCGAAGATATTTCTAATGATCAGGTGTTTTTTAGATATACCGTGTTGGCTGATGAAAGCATCGACGCCGAAGCTTTACAGAAAGACATAAAGCATTTTGCGCTTCAGCATAAAAACATCAGCAAGGTGTTTACGCGCGCACAAATGGAGCAAGGTTCTTACGAAAGCGGCGTGGCTGCGCTGGTTCAAAAAGGTTTTGATCAAGAGCGTAGTGGTGATGTGTTCTTTATTCTAGATCCGGGCTATTTAACGGGTGGTCCTACAGGTTCTTCTCACGGAACACCGTACAGTTATGACACTCACGTACCTTTATTATTTTATGGTAACAGCATAAAACAAGGACATACTTACGAGCAAACGGTAATTACCGATATCGCTCCTACGGTTGCTGCACTTTTAGGAATTCAAGATCCTAACGGCACCACCGGAACTGTGATCAGCGAGGTTTTAGAATAATTTCTGCTTGATTTTACTCCAGCGGAGTTTTCGTATAAAAGCACCTTCTTCTTGGGTAACCAAAAACGGAAGGTGTTTTTTTTGTGCCTTCAAATAGCCGTTGAGGTAGTCTTTAAAGAGCTTAAAGCTTTTCTTTCTAAAGGCCAGTTTACCTGAAGCGATTGCGGTTAAAGCAAGTCCATAACGCATCCCGTAGAAAGCCTCGCCTTGCTTATATTTTGCTTTTGCTGAATAGGTGTGCCCGGTAGGTTTTAAATGTTTTACGTGCAGCGCTTCATTGGTAGCAATTGCCCAGCCGTGATATTGTGCCAGCAATTCGTCTAAAGTATCCCAGCCCATCGCTGTTTTGAGTCCGCCAATGGCTTCAAAACAAGCTTTTCGATAACTTTTGAGCGCGCCGCGGATGTGATCTTTATTAGTAAGGTTTTCGAGCTCCCAAGAGCCGTTGCGCTCCACATAGCAAAAACCACCGTACATCCCCAGATTTTGATTTTGTTCGAAAGCCTTTACGACGGTTCCTAAATAGTTTTCAGGAAAAATCAAATCTGCATCAAACTTGCACAGTATGTCATAATCAGTATCTAAACGCTCCAAACCGTAATTAAATGCTTGCACGACTTTGCTCCCGGGTAAATGTGCAGCTTCAGAAGATTTCTGTATCAGTTGAATGGAAGGATTCCTTTCGACATACTTCATAACCACCTCAGGAGTTTCATCGGTGCTTCCGTCATCAACAACAATTATTTTTTCTGCCGAAAAACGTTGCGCCAGAAGCGAGTCTAAGGTTTTACCGATTAGTGCAGCCTCGTTATACGCCGGTATGATGATTACTAGTTTCATTTTCGCTCTGCGTAAACAAGGTAATAGCGCGGTGTAAAAAGTCGAAGAAGAGGTCTAAAACCTATTTTTTTTACCGGATGCGTGAATTTTTCCCGCTTTTTGATTTCCCAACCTGATTTTTCTAAAAGCCAGTCAAACTGCCAATCTTCAAACTCGTGATAATGCCTATCCCACATATCGGTTTTACTACGATATGCGGGAGCAAACCAGAGCCTGAGTGGAATACTTGCCACAAGCTTAGTAGCCTTAATGTCTTTTAAAACCTGATATGGTGCTAGTAAATGCTCAAAGATCTCAAAAGCAGTCACCACCTCAGCGTTGGTGTTTTTAACGGCAGACGTATCAAGATCGAGATCTTCTCCGCCCGTGTTTGTAACCGAATATCCTTCAGCTTTCATAATTTCAGAAAAAGGATTACTAACTCCCAAATCTAGAATTTCAGCGCCTGTTGGCACTGCATTTTTTAAGAAGCGCGTTGTGATCGCATAGCGTTTGTTGGGAAAAGTTTTTTCGTACACCGTAAAAAAATTGAATTGCTAAAGCAGCAAATGTAACAGATTAGGTTGATTTATTGGCGCCGCCAAAGGGTGTAATACTCTGAGGTTTTCCCTGAGGTAGTTTTCTTAGATGGATATAAGGCTTTCTTATGTTACTATTGACGAAAATAATTTTACTTTTAGCCTACTGTTGAGAATTACGTAAATTTGCGGCTTGTTCTATAACTGACTTACCAATTATGGCAGACCACCAACTCGACCCCCAAAAATGGGTGGATAAATACTCTGATTACCTCTACAATTACACGATTGTAAAGGTGAACGATAAGGAGGTGGCCGAAGATATAATTTCTGAAACCTTTTTGGCGGGATTGAAGTCAATGAAAAATTTTAAAGGAGAAGCCAGCGAGCGTACGTGGCTGATTTCTATTTTAAAACGAAAAATAATTGACTATTATCGCAAGATAAATTCAAAAAAAGGAAAAGCCGAAGTGCGTATGAATTACGCCGATGATGAGGAAGGCGGGGACTGGCTAGAAGAGCGTGTTGCGGACCCTTTTGATCGTACTGCTGAAGATGAACTAGAGAATACTGAGCTGGGCGTGGCGATCTATGCCTGCTTAGGGAAGTTGCCTGAAAAACAGGCGGCTATTTTTAGAAAAAAAACCATCGAAGGGCAGGATACTGAAACTATTTGTAAAGAATTTGATATTACGCCGTCTAACTTGTGGGTGATCATTCACAGAGCCCGTACAGCACTGGCGAGTTGCTTAGAAGAAAACTGGTTATAAAGCATGAAACTATTTATTAATTGTAAGGAGGCTAGACAAATTTGTGATAGAGGTCAATATGAAGAGATCTCTTTTATGGAAAAGTTAAGCGTAAAATTGCACCGATCTATATGTTCAAAATGCGTTAAGTATTCTGAGCGAAACGCCAAGCTTACCCATCTGCTAAAAGACTCAAAGTGCAAGCATATGACTCCTGAGTGTAAGAAGCGCATTCGTGAAGAACTAGAGCGTGAACTAGCTAAAACACCAGAATAGAAATTCCCCAAAGAATAGGGATTCCTTCCACTACAAAAGATGCATAATAATGAGGCTGCTTACTGCTGGATCTAATGATCGCTAAAGCTGTAAGAAATAGAATAGCATAACTGCTGAATGCATTGGCTTTAAATGCCTCAAGAACCATACATCCCAAAACCATTGATAAACCAACTAGCTTGGTTTTTTTTATGCCTAATACTTGCGGAAGCGTGCCCAACGCGTTAGAGTCGTAGGTTAAATCGCGTATTTCAAATGGAATAATTAACGCAAGTACCAGCATAAAACGTTGTGCGATTTCGAGATAAAATTCGGTAGAAAAATTAGTAACATTATAAGCGACCGGTAAATATACCGTTACCCCGGCCCAGACTGCGGCGATGATAAATATTTTAATCGAGGGCACTTTTCTTAAGTTGGTTTTATGCGGTAAAAAAGGGATTGCATAAAGAACAGTGAGCAAAGCCAAAGGAATACAGGAAATCCAAAAGCTAACCGTAAATTGATAAGCCACATACACTAAGCATATAAAGCATATAAATGAAAACGTCTGTATCATTTTAAGCCTATCGGTGAGGTTTCTGTGATGCAGACCGGCTAGAGCAGCGTATTTCACAAAATTATAGCCGGTAATGGTTCCTAAAAAAATAAAGAGATTGAAGTAGAGATCTAGTTCAAGATCCAATTGTTTTTCGGTAATCAATGCAAGAGCTAGCACAGCCAAGGCCACGTGTATACTGCTGTTGATATAAAAATCAAAAAGGCCTTTGAGAGATTTCATCAGGTAAAGATACAGCAACTGTGAATAAGTGCTTTAAGTGGTTAAAAAAGTAGGAGGTATATGGCTCAGAATATATATCTGAAATTGTACTTTTGCGCCATTCTAAACACACATAAATTGCATATGAGAACAGATGTTTTTTCACTAAGACACATTGGTCCAAGACCTGAGGAGAAGGAGGAGATGTTGAAAGCGATCGGGGCAGAAAATATTGATCAATTGATCTACGAAACCCTGCCTGACGGAATTAAATTGAAAAAAGCCCTTGATCTGGAGCCGGCGCTTAGTGAATATGAGTATGCCACGCACATCAATGCTTTGGCTAATAAAAACAAACTGTTTAAAACATACATAGGTTTAGGATATCACGAGTCTAAAATCCCTGCGGTTATTCAGCGTAATATTTTAGAAAATCCGGGTTGGTACACAGCGTACACGCCCTACCAAGCCGAGATCGCTCAAGGTCGTCTAGAAGCTTTATTAAACTTCCAGACGATGATAAGTGATCTGACCGGGATGGAACTTGCCAACGCATCTTTGCTCGATGAATCTACGGCGGCAGCAGAGGCGATGACGCTTCTTGCAGCAGTGCGTAGTCGTGATCAAAAGAAAAACGATGTGGTTAAATTCTTTGTTGATAAAGAAGTGTTACCACAAACTTTATCAGTTTTAGAAACACGAGCCCTTCCGGTAGGTGTAGAGTTGGTTGTAGGAAATCCACAAGAGTTTGATTTTAGTTCAGAATTTTTTGGAGCCTTGTTACAATACCCTTCAGCATCAGGGGAAGTTCACGACTATGCCGGATTTATTGCTAAAGCGAAAGAAGCAGACATTAAAGTTGCTGTTGCGGCAGATATTATGAGCTTGGTGCTTTTAGAATCACCGGGGCATTTAGGAGCAGATGTTGTAGTTGGGACTACCCAGCGTTTCGGAATTCCGTTAGGATATGGTGGGCCACACGCTGCTTATTTTGCGACACGTGAAGAATTTAAAAGAAATATTCCGGGACGTATCATTGGGGTGACCAAAGATCGCAATGGAGACCGTGCGTTACGTATGGCACTTCAAACCCGTGAGCAACATATCAAGCGCGATAAAGCGACTTCAAACATTTGTACCGCGCAAGTACTTCTTGCGGTGATGGCAGGGATGTATGGGGTGTATCACGGGCCAAAAGGTCTTGAATATATTGCGACCAAAATTCAGCGTACCGCAGCAACCCTTGCTGATGCGTTAGAAAGTTTAGGATTGTATCAATTGAACTCTGCGTATTTTGATACCATTCGTGTAAAAACAAATGCAGCAACGGTACGTAAATATGCAGAAGCAAACGAAATCAACTTCTACTATCCGGATGCTGAAACTGTATCAATTGCGGTAAACGAAGCAACAAGCCTTTCTGATCTCAATAAAGTTATTTCGGTTTTTGCTGAAGCTTTAGGTAAAGAATTTACGCATTTAGAAGCTTTAGTTGACGAGATTACGATCCCGGAAGCTTTAGGTCGTAAAACTGAATTTATGACCAACGAGGTGTTTAACAGCTATCATTCTGAAACGGAGTTGATGCGTTACATCAAACGTTTAGAGCGTAAAGATCTGTCGTTGAATCACAGTATGATCTCGTTAGGATCGTGTACGATGAAGCTGAATGCTGCTGCCGAAATGCTTCCGCTAAGTGATGCACGCTGGGGTGGAATTCATCCGTTTGTACCGGTAGAACAAGCCAAAGGATATCAAACGGTTCTTAAGAAATTAGAAGATCAATTAACCGAAATTACCGGTTTTGCTGGAACCAGTCTTCAGCCTAATTCAGGAGCGCAAGGAGAATATGCAGGATTGATGGTGATCAAAGCGTATCACGAAAGTAGAAATGATCATCATAGAAATATTTGCTTAATTCCATCTTCTGCCCACGGTACGAACCCTGCAAGTGCTGTAATGGCAGGGATGCAAGTGGTAGTAACTAAAGCTACTGATGCAGGAAACATCGACGTTGACGATCTTCGTGAAAAAGCTGAGAAATATAAAGATAACCTTGCTGCTTTGATGGTGACCTATCCATCAACACACGGAGTTTATGAAAGCGCAATTCAAGAAATAACTTCGATCATTCACGAGAATGGTGGTCAGGTGTATATGGATGGAGCAAATATGAATGCGCAGGTTGGTTTGACCAATCCTGGGAAAATTGGTGCCGATGTTTGTCACCTTAATTTGCATAAAACTTTTGCAATTCCTCACGGTGGTGGAGGACCAGGCGTTGGACCTATTTGTGTGGCAGAGCAGCTGGTTCCGTTTTTACCTACGAATCCTGTGATCAAGACCGGAGGCGAACAAGCGATTTCTGCAATTTCTGCAGCGCCTTGGGGATCTTCCTTAGTGTGCTTGATCAGTTATGCCTACATCAAAATGTTAGGGGCAGACGGATTAAAACAATCTACGGAAGCTGCCATTCTAAACGCAAACTATATTAAAGAGCGTTTAAAAGGGGCTTTTGAAGTATTGTATTCTGGAGAGATGGGTAGAGCTGCACACGAGATGATCATCGATTGTCGTCCTTTTAAGGAGAATGGAATAGAGGTTGTAGATATTGCCAAGCGTCTTATAGATTATGGTTTTCACGCTCCCACAGTATCTTTTCCTGTTGCAGGAACAATGATGATCGAGCCTACAGAGAGTGAAAGCAAGCAGGAGTTAGATCGTTTTTGTGACGCAATGATCAGTATCAGAAAAGAGATCGATCAGGCAACTGCAGATAACGACAATAATGTGCTTAAGAATGCACCGCATACGATGCATATGTTGACTGCTGAAACTTGGGATTTTCCATACACGCGTCAGCAAGCAGCTTACCCGCTGGAGTATGTTGCAGATAACAAATTCTGGCCTTCTGTACGTCGAGTAGATGATGCTTACGGGGACCGAAACTTAATCTGTACTTGTGCTCCGATTGAAGAGTATATGGAAGAAGCGTAGTCTTCTAAAACATAAATTAAAAAGCGCCATTCATAACGAGTGGCGCTTTTTTAGTTTAGAGCAATTGATAAAGATTGAAAGTGCAAAGAGCAGTGTAAAGTGTCGCAAAGAATACAAAAAGTGTATTCATACCGTAACTTCCTATTTTAAAGATTGGATTTTTAGGAATGTCATACATTGGGTAGTATGCGATTTGAGTGGCAACTTTACCTACCCAGTAAGCAGCAATAAGAGAAGTAAGTGCCAACGCTAAGGCGCTTCCATTAGCTAAATGTTTCGGGATTACAATTGCGATCAAACCAAAAGAAAAATTCAGCCCTTGAATATAATGTCCATATGTTTTAGCGATCTCTTGGTTCAATGGTTTGAGTTGTTTCACATCATTGTACCAATCAAAAACGCGATGTCTGATGTAGGGATAAATCAACGCAGTGAAAATTTGACCAAATCCTCCCGCGATAATAAAATAATTAAGTGCATTCATATCTTTATTTTTAAACTTTCAGAAAACATTGAAATGTATGGTTATGAATATTTAAGGGAAAAGCTTCTTAGCCTGAATTTATTCCCTATAAACCTAAGCTTGAGCTATGTCATCAGTTTCATAATGGTTTTGGTGATCCAGTTTTCTTTTTGGTTGACGATTTTCTCAAGCATTGTATCTGCTTTGTTTACAAAATCGTGAAGCTCTTGGGTTTTCATTTTAAATTTTAAAGCTTCCGGACTTTTGTCGGTTTCGTCAAAGTTTTTTACGCCTTCTAAAACCCTAATTGCCGGTTTGATTTCCCGCTTGCTACGTTCTACAGCAATCTTACGGGCTAGAGAATCTACGTCTTGATCCGCTTTAAAATACTCGCGACGCTCACCGGGTTTATACTCTTTATATACAATTCCCCAATCTATAAGTCCGCGCAGGTTCATACTGGCATTACCGCGAGAGATCTGCAATTCTTCCATAACATCTTCCATCGAAAGAGAATCTGGAGAGATCATTAATAACGCGTGAATTTGCGCCATAGTTTTATTAATGCCCCATTGCGAGCCTAATGCGCCCCAGGTTTGTAAAAATTGTGCTTTTGCTTCATTGAATTCCATACTCAAAGATACTTAAATATTTTAAAGTTTCAGTAATTATTGAAACTTATTTTAGTAACGCCGTTAATAGGTATAATATTCAAAGGCTTGATTCGAAATTGGTAGCCAGTTTCCAACTCACGCCTCAAGGATCAGCAGTGAGATTGTTAAGTGCTGCAGTAAAACTATCTTTGCGCAATGAACGCATTGATTATAGGTAATGTTTGGCCGGAGCCGGTTTCGTCAGCGGCGGGAACGCGAATTATGCAGTTGTTAGGAAGCTTGCAAGCACAGGGATATACGGTGAGTTTTGCTTGTGCCGCAGGTAAAACGCCCTACGCTGAAGATCTGGATGCACTAGGTGTACAAACGCACAACATTCAATTGAACAACGCCTCGTTTGATGTCTTTATCAAGGAACTCAATCCCCATCTGGTGTTGTTTGACAAGTTTGTGATCGAGGAACAATTCGGTTGGCGCGTAAAAGAGCAATGTCCGGGTGCGCTACGTGTGTTAGAAACGATTGATCTGCACGGCTTGAGAAAGGGGAGAGAGGCTGCTCTAAAAGCGAACGAAGCCTTCTCTGAAAAGCATTTGCATACCGATTATGCAAAGCGCGAGCTTGCCAGTATCTATCGGTGCGATCTCTCGTTAATTATTTCGCAAGCTGAAATGCAGTTGTTGCAAGAGTTTTTTAAAGTGCCCGATGCGCAGCTGTTATACTTGCCGTTTATGGTTGCAACAATTACTTCGGAAGAGCAACAGGCTTGGAAACCTTTTGAGACGCGAAAGCATTTTGTGACGATCGGGAATTTTAGACACGAACCCAATTGGCTTTCGGTGCGGTATTTAAAAACGGAAATCTGGCCGCTCATTCGTAAGCAGTTGCCTGATGCCGAAATGCGTGTTTACGGTTCGTATCCCGCAGAAAAGCATACACAGTTACACAATCCTAAAGAGCATTTTTATGTGCTAGGCAGAGCCGAAAGCGCACACATAGTTATTGAAGAAGCTAGAGTATTGCTCGCACCTTTACTTACAGGAGCGGGTTTAAAAGGAAAGCTGCTCGACGCGATGCAATGTGGAACACCGGCAGTAACCACAAGCGTAGGTGCAGAAGGAATGCACGGCGAGCTAGACTTTAACGGAAGCGTTGTCGATGATCCTAAAGACTTTGCAGAAGCTGCGATTGCATTGTATAAGAACAAGAATAAATTTACCGAAGCGCAAGCCAATGGGGTAAATATTGTGAATAAGCGCTTTTCTAAAGAAGCGTGGAATTCCGTTTTTAAAAAGCGCTTGAGTGATTCACAAGTTAATCTGGAGACCCATCGCCTTTCAAATTTTACAGGTGCGATGCTTTGGCATCAATCGCTACAGGCTTCTAGGTTTATGAGTAAATGGATAGAGGAGAAGAATAAATAAAAAAGCCTCATCAAGTGATGAGGCTTTGGCTTTTCTATTGTATCAATCCGGCTCTTTTTAAAAGTGCTTCAGGATTAGGTTCTTTTCCGCGGAAGCGCTTGTATAAAACCATAGGGTCTTCGGTGCCTCCTTGAGAGAGTACGTGATCTTTAAATTTTTGTGCGACTTCAGCATTAAAAATACCGTTTTCTTTAAAGTAAGCAAAAGCATCAGCATCCAAGACCTCTGCCCATTTATAGGAGTAGTATCCGCTAGAATATCCACCTTGAAAAATGTGAGAGAATGAAACACTCATACAGTTCTCGGCAACATCCGGGTAGAGTTTGGTGTTTTCAAAAGCGGCTTTTTCGTGTGCTTTTACGTCGGTTATTCCGCTAGGGTCTGCACCATGCCAAGACATATCTAAAATGCCAAAACTCAACTGGCGAAGCGTTTGCATCCCTTCTTGAAAGTTGGCTGCTTTTTTGATCTTATCGATCAATACCATCGGGATGGTTTCTCCGGTCTCGTAATGCTTGGCAAATAATTCTAAAGCCTCAGGCTCGTAACACCAGTTCTCTAAAACCTGACTGGGTAACTCAACAAAATCCCAGTAAACAGATGGTCCAGACAGGCTAGGGTAGGTGGTGTTCGCCAGCATTCCGTGGAGTCCGTGGCCAAACTCGTGGAATAACGTTGTAACCTCGTTAAAGGTTAATAACGATGGTTTTGAGGCCGTTGGCTTTGTAAAGTTGCACACATTAGAAACGTGTGGTCGTTCATTCACATCGTCTTTTTTAAACTGCCCTTTGTATTGCGTCATCCAAGCTCCGGCTCGTTTCCCGGCACGCGGATGAAAATCAGCATAAAAGATGGCGATGAAATTATCCTGGTTATCAAAAACCTGATACGTCTTTACATCTTTGTGATATTTCGGAATGTCTTGTACTTCAACAAAACGCAGCTTGTATAATTTCTGGGCGATGGTGAAGACACCGTCGATAACATTCTCTAACTTGAAATACGGCTTCAATTGCTCGTCATCCAATTCAAATAGCTCTTGCTTCAATTTTTCAGAATAAAAAGCGCTGTCCCATTTTTGAAGTTCTTCAATGCCATCGCGTTTCTTAGCGAAGTTGGCAAGTTGTGCAAACTCGCGTTCTGCTGCAGGTTTTGCTTTCTCCAATAGATCTTGTAGAAAACGCTCTACATTCTCAGGACTTTTGGCCATACGCTCTTCAAGTACAAAGTGCGCGTGGGTTTTATAGCCTAAAAGGTTAGCACGTTCCTGGCGTAGCTTAACAATTTTAAGCACGTTCTCCTGATTGTCTAGTTCGTCATTATGAAAACCTTTTGCACCGAAGGCTATCGCCATTTTTTTACGCAATTCGCGATTTTCGGCATATTTCATAAACGGAATATAGCTTGGGTATTCAAGCGTAAACACCCAACCTTCTTTACCTTTTTCTTCAGCGGTTTGTGCGGCTGCTTCTTTGGTGCTTTCGGGAAGACCGGCAAGATCTGCTTCATCGGTAAGATGCAGCTCAAACTTGTTTGTTTCCGCAAGAATATTTTCACCAAAGGTCAACGAAAGCTTAGACAATTCAGTATCAATCTCACGTAAGCGCGCTTTTTTATCTTCAGCTAAATTAGCACCGTTGCGAGAAAAGCCTTTATAGCGTTTGTCTAATAAAACTTCTTCTTCTCTTGTAAGCTCAAGAGACTCTCGGGAATCATAAACATTTTTTACACGTTTAAACAAGGCTTCGTTAAGCGTAATATCATTAGAAAATTCTGATAGTAGCGGAGAAACCTCTTGTGCTGTTTTTTGAATCGTCTCGTTAGTTTCGGCGCTGTTGAGGTTAAAAAAAATGCTCGTAACTCGGTCTAATTGATATCCGGCATAGTCTAATGCGGCAATCGTATTTTCAAAAGTTGCCGGCTCTGGATTGTTTGTGATGAAGTCAATTTCTTTTCGGGCTTGAGCGATAGCGGCCTCAATAGCAGGTTTGTAATCTTCATTTTGTATCGCGTCAAAAGGTGCGATATCAAAACTTTGAAGTAGTATATTTTCAGAATTTTTCAATTTTCTATAGTCTTTTTTAGGTTATATGTATTTTAGCTAGTATTATGATACCTTTAGCGAAAATTATAGTTACTTTAAGGTAAATTTGCTAAGCCATAAAATATTGATTTAGATATGTAGGAAAGGTTTGATTAATAATATTTAGAATGGTTAATAAATACTTTAATTTACCTGATACATTTCTTGAGAGCCGTTTTTAACGGCTCTTTTTAGTGGCATATACTTCCTGTTGGTTTGCAGTAAAAAAAGTTTACTTTTTGATCGAAGCAGCGCCTTTTATTACCTTCTCTTTTAACCCAGTTTTAAAGTCAACGATGCGATTGCGAACGGCCTCATCTGAAGCGCCAAGAATTTGAGCGGCGAGAATGCCCGCATTTTGCGCACCGTCAAGGGCTACAGTTGCCACAGGAACACCGCCCGGCATCTGTAAAATAGAGAGCACAGAATCCCAACCGTCGATTGAATTGCGTGATTTTACAGGTACGCCAATCACCGGAAGCGGAGATAAGGATGCGATCATTCCCGGTAAATGTGCGGCACCGCCGGCACCGGCAATGATTACCTGAATTCCACGCTCGTGAGCATGTTTTCCGTAATCAAACAATTTGTCTGGAGTGCGGTGTGCTGAAACAATATCAACTTCAGTTTTTATTCCTAGTTGTTCAAGAACATCTATCGCTGCTTGCATCACCGGCATATCGCTGGTGCTTCCCATGATTATTCCTACCATATTTGCTTTTTTATTCCGCTAGAGCGTTTTTAATTGAATTTGTTTTGTTGAAGTTCAAAATTTATTTGGTGATGACCCTAATAGCGTTTTTAACTTTTTCGGCGATATTACGTGCTTCGCTCAAGTCGCTATTGACAATGGTTACGTGCCCCATTTTTCTAAAGGGTCTGGTCTCCCGTTTTCCGTAAATGTGAGGAGTAACACCTTTAAGCGCCATAATATCTTCGATTTTCTCATAGTATACGTCGCCGGTGTAGCCTTCTGCGCCTACAAGATTGACCATTACCGCTCCAATTTTACTTTCGGTTTCACCTAACGGAAGGTTTAAAATTGCACGCAGGTGTTGTTCAAATTGGTTGGTATAACTGCCTTCAATACTGTAATGACCGCTGTTGTGCGGGCGCGGTGCCACTTCGTTAACCAGAATTTCATCATCTTCGGTCTGAAACATTTCAACTGCTAAAAGTCCTACGTGCTCAAAGGCTTCTGAAACTTGAGTAGCAACTTCGCGGGCTTTAGTCGCGACTTTATCATCAATGCGGCCCGGGCAGATCACATATTCAACTTGATTGGCCTCCGGATGAAATTCCATTTCTACGACAGGATAAGTTTTTACTTCGCCTTTAGGAGAGCGCACAACAATGACTGCCAATTCGTTCTTAAAAGGAATCATTCTTTCAGCGATGCACGGCGTGTCTACCAATTTCTCAAGATCTTCTTGTGAGCGAACGACCTGCACCCCTTTGCCGTCATAACCGCCTTGGGTACTTTTCCAAACAAAAGGAAAACTGCTTTGATTGGCCGTCAGCGCAAGCTTGAGATCAGCAAGATTAGGGTATTTCTTATACGGTGCAGTAGGGATGTTTTTTTCAGTGTAAAAATCTTTTTGCACCCCTTTATCCTGAATTTTCCTCAGCGTTTTAGGGCTAGGGTACACAGTTATACCTTCAGCTTCTAGTTGTTCAAGAGCATCTACATTTACTGCTTCGATCTCAAAAGTTACGATGTCAGCTCTTTTTCCAAAGTGGTACACCGTATCATAATCCATCAGATCACCTTGCTGAAAAAAATTAGCGGCTAACCGTGAAGGCGCTTCAGGATTAGGGTCTAAAACCAGGGTTTGAATATCAAATTTGCGGGTTTCATAAAGCAACATTTTGCCCAATTGACCGCCACCTAAAATGGCGAGTTTAAAATCTGAAGAAAAATATGAGGTCATTAATTCTAGGTCTTTTTTACTGCAAAAAATTAGTCATACAAAAGTAACTTTTTACACACAGAAAGCCGAAGCAACGCCCGAAATACTTCAGGCTAAAAATATGATTACACGTGCTATTCTAATTGAATAAGGCTCAAAGCGATATTCGTGAACAATATGTATCTTTGCCGCCTGACACTAACGACCATCAAGCGAATCATGATTACATTAAACGGACTTCAATTTGAGGAGTATATTTCTGAGGAAAAATTACTTCAGGCGATAGATAGGGTAGCGGAGCAAATTAATCTTGATTTTAAAGGCAAAGAGCCGGTTTTTCTTGTGGTGCTCAACGGCGCTTATAAGTTTGCAACCGAATTGTTGAGCAGATTTGACGGTGATTGTGAGATCGAATTTATTAAAATGAGTTCGTATGATGGTACCTCGAGTACCGGTCAGGTGCAGACGCATATTCCATTAGAGGCTGATCTTGAAGAACGAGAGGTGGTGATCATTGAAGATATTGTAGACAGTGGGAATACCATCGAAAAAATCACCCAAATGATGGTTAACGCGGGTGTGAATAAATATCGCATCGCTAGCTTATTTTATAAACCAGCGGCGTATACTAAAGAATATAAAATACATTATGTAGGTCTGGAAATCCCTAATGATTTTATCGTGGGATACGGTCTAGACTACAACGGATTGGGGCGTAACCTCAATGCTATATATAAACTAAAAACCACAAAAATGACAAATCTGGTATTGTTTGGCCCTCCGGGAGCTGGTAAGGGTACACAAGCCTCTTTTTTAAAAGAAAAATACAATCTGGTTCATATTTCAACGGGAGATGTGTTTAGATATAATATTAAAAACGCAACCGAATTGGGTACTTTGGCAAAGTCGTATATAGACAAAGGTCAGTTAGTACCAGATTCTGTTACAATTGATATGTTGAGCGCTACAGTAGATAAAACTCCAGATGCAAACGGATTTATTTTTGATGGTTTTCCTCGTACTACAGCACAAGCTGAAGCATTAGATAAACTTCTTGCTGAAAAAGGTACTGAGGTTGCTGCGATGATCGCTCTTGAAGTTGATGATGAGATCTTGGTGAAACGTCTTTTAGAACGTGGAAAAACTTCCGGCAGAAAGGACGATGCAGATGAGGCTGTAATTCGCAACCGTATCAAAGTATATTATGATGAGACGGCAATTTTAAAAGGCTATTATCAAAAACAGGATAAGTATTTTGGCGTTGATGGAGTGGGTGAGATCAAAGAAATCACCACACGCCTAAGCAGCGTTATTGATGCGTTGTAAGCTGTTTTGAGTTTAGCGTCTAGAGTTTAAAAATGAGATTAAGTTGGCTACAATTGAGAAATTTGAAGATTTGGAAGTTTGGCAATTATCTCGATGCTTGTGTCAATATATTGAAGATATTATTTCTTCAGAAAAGCTGAATAGACGTTATGCTATTATAGAGCGCAGCTCCGGTTCGATAATGGACAATATTGCTGAGGGCTTTGGACGATCTGGAAGTTTAGAGTTTAGAAACTTTTTAGGCTACGCTAAAGGTTCTTGCTCTGAGTTAAAATCACAGATTTATCGGTTATACGATAAGCATTTAATACTAGAGGAAGATTACGAGGATTTGAGTGCACAGTGTGATCATATAAACGCAAAACTTGGCTCTTTTATTAAGTATTTAAGCGCAACAAAATACAGAGGGACTAAATTCAAAAGTTAGTTCAATAAACAGAAAACAATAAACAGAAAACAGAATAGAAGATGACCGAAGGGAATTTTGTTGATTATGTAAAAATGCACGTGAGCTCTGGGAAGGGCGGTGCGGGGTCGGCGCATTTGCGACGCGAAAAGTTTGTTGCAAAAGGTGGGCCTGATGGAGGTGATGGTGGTCGCGGAGGTCATATTATCGCACGCGCTAACCCTAATCTATGGACGCTACTGCACCTAAAATTCAAGCGTCATATTAAGGCCGGTCACGGCGAAAATGGCGGTAAGCAAACCAGTACGGGGGCTGATGGTGAAGATGTTTATATTGAAGTGCCACTAGGGACCGTCATACGTGATACCGAAACGCAAGAGGTTTTAAAAGAAATCACGGAAGAAGATCAAGAGTTCATCATCGCCAAAGGCGGAATGGGCGGTCTGGGAAACTCACATTTTAAAACTTCCACCAATCAAACTCCGCGCTATGCACAACCTGGAATTGACGGGCAGGAGGTTGATGTGACTTTGGAGTTAAAGGTGCTTGCAGATGTGGGATTGGTAGGCTTTCCTAATGCGGGGAAATCAACTCTACTTTCAGTTATCACTGCGGCAAAGCCTAAAATTGCCAATTACGAGTTTACGACTTTAAAACCTAATCTAGGAATCGTTCAGTATCGGGATTTTCAAACTTTTGTGATCGCTGATATTCCGGGGATTATTGAAGGTGCGGCAGAAGGGAAAGGTTTAGGATATCGCTTTCTTAGACACATCGAGCGCAATTCGACTTTATTATTTATGATTCCGGCAGATGCTCCGGATATTACCGAACAGTATCAGATCTTATTGCACGAATTAGAGAAGTACAATCCGCAGCTTTTAGATAAAGATCGGCTAATTGCCATCACAAAGAGCGATATGCTTGATGCTGAACTCAAAGCTGAGCTCAAAGCAGAGTTAGATAAAAATCTGCCTATTGAATATATGTTTATATCGTCAGTAGCGCAGCAAGGTCTTACACAACTTAAAGATCGCTTGTGGGCTATGCTCAACCGTCCTGCGGTAGAAGAGTAGGTTCGGTTTTTAGGATTTTGTTGACTAAGAAGATGCTTCGTATTGTCTATTTTTAAAAGAAAAGACAAGATGAAGCATTTTTTTATTCTCGTACTAACGGTGGTAGCAATTTCCTGTGGAAGCACCCGTGTAGATTATGACTATGACGAGCAAATAGATTTTTCTCAATATCAAACCTATAACTTTATGCCGGAAATGGATAGCGGCCTGAGTCAGCTTGATTTAAAACGACTTATGGATGCTACCGATGCGGTAATGCAGGCCAAAGGGTTTACAAAATCTCAAACTCCGGATGTGTTGATCAACATCATTGCAGAGGAGTATGAAGACGTTCAGCGTAACTCGGTTGGAGTTGGTATTGGTGGCGGAAGCTATGGCGGTGGGGTAAGCGTTGGAGCCGGTATTCCGCTAGGCGGTAATAAAAATCATCAAACCATAACCTTGGATGTTGTTGATGCGCAAAAAGATATTTTGGTGTGGCAAGCGGTAAGTGATAGCAATATAAAAGTGAGTGCCAATCCGCAGGAGCGCGTGACTCATTACACAAAAATTGCTCAAAAGATTTTTGAAAAATTCCCACCGGAGGAATAAACTAAATTTTGACAAGCTGTTACATTTTAAATTCATTATAGGCATCATTAAAAATCATTTTAATAGTGGCGTGCTTTTTGTTTAGATTTGGCAAAAACAACCACTTATGCATTTGAAGTTTTTAATTGCACTCTTGTTTACTGCTTCGGTTTTTGGTCAGCAGGCTGATTATGAAAAAGCAGAAGCGTATTTCAAGGCAGAAAAGTTTGAGCACGCTAAGCCGCTCTTTTCAGCCTACTTAAAGGCGCATCCTAAACACGCTAAAACGCGGGAATATTTAGGCGATATAGCGGCTTATGCAGAAGATTGGGATACCGCAATTGCGTATTATGAGCCTTTAGTAGAAGAGCAACCATCAAGTGCTAATTACCACTTTAAATTTGGTGGTGCTTTAGGGATGAAGGCGCTAAATATTAGTAAACTTCGTGCACTGACGTACATTGATGATATCAAAGAACATTTTACAAAAGCGGCAGAATTAGACCCGAAACATATAGAAACCCGGTGGGCACTGGTAGAACTGTATTTGCAGTTGCCCGGCATCGTGGGCGGAAGCACCAAAAAGGCCGAAGCCTACGCGATGGAACTTCAAACTATTTCTCCGGTAGATGGGTATTTGGCAAGAGGGTATGTAGCCGAATATCAGGATGAGATGCAAGAAGCTGAAGCTTTATATAAAAAGGCAATTGAAGTAGGCGGTTCACCTACCACCTATGAGAAATTAACCAATTTATACGAGAAAAAAAATCAACCTCAGAAAGCGATTGATAATGCGGCTTCAAGCTTGAAATTACATAAGCGTAACCAGATCAATTATCAAATAGGTAAGATTGCAGCTGAGTTTGATATGGAACCTGAACTGGGATTGGCAAGCTTAAAACAATACATAAAAAACCATTCGGTTAAAGATGGAGTTCCGGTAAGTTGGGCGCATTTTAGGATGGCTCAGATCTACAAAAACCTGGGAGATAAAACCCGTGCAACGCATTACATTAACCTCGCCTTGGCTGATAAACCTGATTTTGAGCAGGCTTTAGAAGAGAAACGACGTATTGAAGAATTATAAGGTAGAAACCTGTTTTAATTCCGTTTCTGAAACTGCGATTTCTTAACTTGCAGATTCTATTTTAAAGAGTCTATACAGGATTATGCGAGTACATTTTATAGCGATTGGAGGAAGTGCAATGCACAATTTGGCTTTAGCCCTACATCATAAGGGGTATGAGGTTAGCGGAAGCGATGATGCAATTTTTGAACCTTCAAAATCCCGATTGGCAAAATATGACCTGCTTCCTGTAGAGATGGGATGGTTTCCAGAAAAAATCGATGATCAACTTGATGCTGTAATCCTGGGAATGCACGCAAAACCAGACAATCCTGAATTGCAGAAAGCGCAGGAATTGGGTGTAAAGATCTATAGTTACCCGGAGTTTCTTTACGAGCAATCTAAAGAAAAAACCCGCGTGGTTATTGGCGGTTCTCACGGAAAAACAACGATTACTTCAATGATCTTGCATGTATTGCTTTACCACGATCGTGAGGTAGATTTTATGGTGGGCGCGCAGTTGCCGGGCTTTGAAACTATGGTACACCTTACTGAAGAAAATGATTTTATTTTATTAGAAGGCGATGAGTACCTGTCTTCGCCTATAGATCGTCGTCCGAAATTTCATTTATATAAGCCAAACATTGCCTTGATTAGCGGTATTGCTTGGGATCACGTAAATGTTTTTCCTACGTATGAGAATTATGTTGAGCAATTTGAAATCTTCGCTGATTCTATTTCGCGCGGCGGAATATTAGTTTATAATGAAGAAGATGCTGAGGTAAAACGCATTGCCGAGGCAGCAACAGCACCCACCAGAAAGCACGCTTATGTAACACCGGAGTACACCATCGAATCAGGGGAAACCCTGTTAGAAACTCCAGAAGGAGCTATGCCTATTTCCGTTTTTGGAAAACATAACCTGAGCAATCTTGCAGGAGCAAAATGGATTTGCCAGCATATGGGTGTTGATGAAGATGATTTTTATGAAGCCATTGCCAGTTTTGAAGGTGCAGCCAAACGCTTGGAAAAGATCGGTGAGACTGCTGATGCGATCGCCTATAAAGATTTTGCTCATTCGCCCAGTAAAGTTGCTGCAACCACTAAAGCTGTAAAAAATCAATATCCTGATAAAAAGCTGATCGCTTGTCTAGAATTGCATACCTACAGCAGTCTAAATGCCGAGTTTATCAAAGGCTATAAAGGCGCTTTAGATGCAGCTGAAGAAGCAGTAGTCTTTTATACGCCCGAAGCAGTAGCGCTCAAAAAGCTAGAAGCGATTAGCGAGAGTCAAATTGCAACTGCGTTTGATCGTGATGACCTAAGCATTTTTACAGACGCCGAAGATTTTAAAACCTATTTAGATACTAAATCTTTTGACAATGCGGTGTTGTTGCTTATGAGTAGTGGCAATTACGGAGGGTTGGATTTTGACAGTGTTCAAGATCTGCTGGCAAAGTAAATTAGCCCTTGGTGATGTGCCGGCTATAGATCGCTGTTAAATATTCTGCCATCAGATCTGCATAGTTGTTTGTTAGCGCTTGTTTTGCTTTTTCTTGATCTATGCTGTTTTTGTCTTGAGAAAGTTTAAATTTTCCTTCCCAAGCGGTTATTTGCAATTCAAATCCGGTAACATAGTTTACAAAGGTTTCAACTCTTGGGTCTGTTTGTTCAAGCCTGTAACGCTGTTCATTACCTTCTAAAAAAGAGGTAAGTGCGACCATCTCACTTTTCAATTCTTCATTAGTAAGTGTTTTTACAACTTTTGTCTCTAAATGTATTTTGATGTAATTCCACGTGGGCAGTTGTGAAGTGGTATAAATACTTGGTGAAATATAGGTGTCCGGTCCGTTGAAAAGTACAGTTACCTGTGAACCTTCAGCCAAATGTGGAACTTGCGGATTGTTGTTATCTATATGACCTATAAGTTTTCCGTAGCCCATATTGGCAACATATCTCAATGGTAAATGAGTGATCACAGGACTCTCGTTTTCTACCGTGATCAACGTAGCTAACGGAAAGGTTTTAAGCGTTTGTATAATATTCTTAAAGTGGGCTTCTTGATGATGTGCCGGAGGATACGTGCTCATACGCCAAATTGGTTAAGATGATGATCCAAGTGTTTATACTGCATTTTTCCCCACTGCTCAGTAGTGAGTTTGCCAAAAACCGGATGCGGGTCTAAGTGAGCATCTGGAGTTAGTTGATAAAATGCTTCAATCAATTCTTTTAGCGCGGCTTTTTCAGTAGTAAAATCTTTAGGCTCACTAACTTTAAAACGCTTGGGAGTAGGCATATTTTTTCTGAAGGAACTGTCGTCATACATCGCCTTTTTAAAAAATGTTCTAATCAAAAAATTAGATTTCAGCCCAAAATCTTTATTGTAAAGTGCAATTTCTAAAGGTTTTTGACAATGCGCCAGCATCTGGCTTACAGTCATCTTTCCCCACTGTGGCTTTTGACTAGGCGTTAAGGCATCTATTCGATCAAGAGTTTTAGCGTAACTTTCTGTAGTAAAGAGGCTTTCCATTTTATTTTTCGGTTAAAAACTGAAATCTAAAAATACATTTTTTAATTTTAGACAAGGATCGCTGCCCCACGAGTTCCGTAGAATTTAGACGAATTATTATGCAGCAGAATTCAGAAAGTTTTTCAATTAAACAGTGGTCTTTAGATGATCGTCCCCGAGAAAAATTATTACAAAAAGGAAAAGATGCACTCAGCGACGCAGAGCTCGTAGCTATATTAATCGGTTCCGGAAGTCGAAATGAAAGCGCAGTAGCGTTGAGCAAGCGTATTCTTGCTTCGGTAGATCATAATTTGAACGCTTTGGGCAAACTGAGCGTTTCACAGCTTATGAAATTTAAAGGTATTGGCGAGGCTAAGGCGGTGAGTATTGCCGCCGCCACCGAATTGGGCCGCAGGAGGCAAACCGATAAAGCCGAAGAGCCTACTAAGATCACGGGCAGTCACGCGGTTTTTAGATTGCTGCAACCTGTTTTGGGTGAACTGCCACACGAAGAATTCTGGATTCTATACCTTAATAACTCTAATAAGGTTTTACACAAACATCAATTGAGCAAAGGCGGAATGACAGGCACATTGGTCGATGTCAGATTGGTGTTAAAACTGGCTTTAGAACGCGGAGCAGTTTCTTTGATTCTCGCGCACAATCATCCATCGGGCGGTTTGCGTCCTAGTGAGGCTGACAAGGCGATTACTTCCAAATTAAAAACAGCGGCGGCCAGCCTCGATATTAAAGTACTAGACCATCTTATCATTACCGAAAATTCCTATTTTAGCTTTGCTGACGAAGGTTTGCTGTAATTCCTTCCGCTTTAATTAAAAATTACGGAAATTGCCGCTATAAAACTACTTATGCTTCTCATTTACACGCATAAAATCACCCCAAGATTGCGATATACCTTTAAGCATATCTGCACCAATATTCTGGGGATTCCTGTAAAATTCACCACCGCGGTAGACGAGTTTATCGTGCACGATAGTTTGAAGCTTTCGTACACCAGTAAACCGCTAGGAAAAGAGTTGCATATAAAAAGTCAGGAGGTTTTATTTGAACAAGGCATCACAGATATTGAGATCAATATGCAGCCTTGGCGGGAAACGAAGTGTTTTTTTGTGACGGGAACTAAAAGCGCGCTACCCTTTGATATATTTGCTGCGGCCTTTGTGCTTCTTAGTCGATATGAAGAATTTTTACCTCACGTAAAGGATGAACAAGGCCGGTTTCCGGCTACCGAAAGTCTTGCTTATCAAGAGGAGATCTTAACCCAACCGGTTATTGATATCTGGGCGGGATATTTTAAAGAAGTTCTCTTGGAGAAATATCCTGATTATCCTTTTGAGCAGCGTAAATTCAGTTTTCAGGCATTAGTAGATGTTGAGCAGGCTTATGAGATGTACGGAATTGGCATTATGCGGTGGGTGACCAGTTTTTTAATTGATCTGGTGCATTTGCAGTTTAGCAGAATCTGGCTGCGCTTACGGGTGAATCTTGGCTTGCGTAAAGATCCTTATGATACCTTCAGTTGGTTGATCAACGTGCAAAAGAACGCCAAGTTTAAGTTTGTTTTCTTCTTTATGGTAGGTAATTATTCGACCTACACGCGCAACATCAGATACAATAAGAAAACCTTTAGAGAGCTTATTAAAATGGTGGGCGATTACAGCGAAGTAGGTTTGTTGCTATCTAAAGAGGCGTTATCAGTAAAACGCCAAATGAAGTTAGAAAAGAAAAGAATTGAGGGGATTACCAATAAACAATTAAGTGCTGTACGTTGTAGCAAGTATATGCAGAGTCTTCCTGAACACTACCGCGAAATGATTCAGTTAGAGATGAAAAACGATTATTCTATGGGGTATCCTGAATATTTGGGTTTTAGAGCAGGAACCTGCACTCCATTTAATTTTTATGATCTCGATTATGAGACGATAACTCCGTTGCTCATTCATCCTATTTGTGCGCAAGCTTCGGCATTTGAAAGCAGTGCTTCTGATGAAAAAGAACTCAATCAGGAGCTTGATACTTTTTTTGAAATGAAAAAACAGGTAGAGCAGGTAAAGGGAAGTTTTGTGTTTAGTTTCAGAAATAAATCAGTCACAGGTAAAGGTCAGGATCAAGGCCAGTGGAAACAATTTTTTAGAGAACTAGTAAATGACTAAAATCAAAGACATAGAGCACATTTTTTTTGATCTGGATCATACCCTTTGGGATTTTGACCGAAATTCCAGATTAGCTTTTGCAGATATTTTTCAAAAGAATAAAATTGATGTTGCGATTGATGACTTTCTGGAAGCTTATGAGCCTATAAATTTTCAATATTGGAAGTATTATCGCGAATCTCGAATTACCAAAGAACAGTTGCGCTACGGAAGATTAAAAAATAGCTTTAAAGCAATTGGAGTCTCCATTGACGATCATTTGATCGATAGACTTTCGGTGGATTATATTGATTATTTGCCAAAGCATAACTATTTATTTGACGGGGCTGTAGAGCAGTTAGAAGATCTGCATAAGCGTTTTAAGCTCCATATTATCACAAACGGATTTCAAGAAGTGCAACAGCTCAAATTACAAAACTCGAAGATTGATCACTATTTTAAAACGGTAACCAGTAGCGAGTCTGTAGGTGTCAAAAAGCCGGACTCGAAGATTTTTCTTCACGCGATGGATCAAGCTGCGGCGATTCCGGAAAACAGTTTGATGATTGGTGATAATTATGAAGCAGATATTGAAGGTGCACTTAATGTAGGTATGCGTAGCATCTGTTTTAACTATCATAAAACCGAATTACCACCGTCCATTCATAAAATTGATTTTTTAAGCGAGATAAGTCGTTATTTATAAACTATTTGAAGAAAAAGAGCGTTATTTTGCTTTATACCCCTTCTAATGAAACTACGCTTTACTCATTTTCTATTTTTACTTTCCGGCTTATTTTTAGGTTGTTCAGAGCAAGTTGACTTTGATCAGGCCAACGAAGTTTCTTTAACCAGTACTCAAGATATAGATCTGGTTTATTTTACGCTCAGTCAAGATACTTTTGTAGACGGTACCGGGCAATTACAACAAACCGGAGTTGTTGAAGCGGTAAAGCTAGATTTTTTAGACGATCCGTTTTTTCAGAATCATTTGATAAAGATTGTTTTTGCTTTTAGGATGACTAATACGTTTCCGCAAGAGCTTACTGCGGTGATTAAGTTTAACGACAGCACCGGCGTAACTCGAGAATCTATTGCTCTTGAAGCGGCCGGAAGCACGGACGGGAGTGAAGTTATTTCTGAATATGAAGTAGTCAAAGAAGGGGCTGCGATTGATAATATTACCAATGCAGATAATGTGCTAGTTGAATATTATTTAAATGCCGATGGCTCCCCGATTGTAGGTAGTCTAACCTTTGAATCAAAAGCAGCATATACCGTTGAATTGTAAAGTTGGACTACTTTTTTTAATGCTGATTAGCGCTTTTAAAACCTTTGCTCAAATTCCGCAGTTGTATGATGCAGACTATCTCCCGCAGAGCTTAATGCTCAATCCCGGTAATGAAGTTGACTTTGATAAGCATTTAGGGATACCGTTATTGAGCGGAATAGGAGTAGGAGTAGGCCTTAGAAATGTTTCGGTTTACGATATCTTTCAGGTAAATGAGAATACTGAAATTAATGCCCGTATTCGTGCAAAGGCAGACCAACTGACCAATAAAGATTATGGAGTGCTTCATCAAAATCTCGAAATTTTAAGTGCCGGCTTTCGGAATAAAAAAGGGAATTACATCTCTTTTGGATGGTATGAGGCGCTAGACGCAGTTGCTTATTTTCCAAAAGATATGGCTACCCTGGCCTATGAAGGGAATCAACAGAATTTAGGCTATACTTTTAAAGCTTCAGATATTAAGGCTAGAGCCGAAATGGTTTCTGTTTTTCATATTGGGATGAATAAAAAGATTAATGAGCGTCTTACGCTAGGCGGCCGCTTCAAGATTTACAGCGGAATGCTCAGCGCTGAAAGCACAACCAACACGGGGACTTTTACTACCTATCTTACTCCTGACGGAAATAACTTTTACGAGCATCGGCTGGCGAATATTGATGGTGGACTAAAAATTGCTGGAACCGGAAGCTTTGAAGAATTTTCGCAGTCCCAAATTCTGCAAAATTCGGTATTTAGCGGAAATTATGGAGCGGGTATAGATCTAGGTTTTTCTAATAAATTGAATGAGCGCTGGGTTGTGAGCGGGAGTCTGCTAGATTTGGGTTTTATTCATTATAGCAGCAATACGTACGAGTATTATGGTGAAGGCGATTTTACGTTTGATGGTATTGAATTTGTTTTCCCTTCGGTGGTTGATAATAATATGGCCATACGACCCTACTGGACCGATCTCGAAGATGAATTCAGGGAAAATATGACTTTTGACGAGCGCGCCGATATTCAATATACCGTATTGCGCCCGGTAACCTTGCTGGGAGGACTAAGCTATGCTTTTGGTGAGCGTTTAGATTGTAATTGTTTAAATCCTGAAGAAGATCGTTTTCGGTTTAAAACAGGTTTGCAGGCTATGGCGATCAAAAGACCTCGCGGAGTGCAAGCCGGGTTGACGGCATTTTTAGATGCACCACTTACATCATTCTTAAATACAAAACTTACATACGGAATTGATGCTTTTACCTATACAAATGTAGGCTTTCTAATTTCTGCTAAAATCCGTAGTTTTAATGTGTATTTAGCGGCAGATAACTTACTTTCATATTCAAATATTGCCGACTCAAATACAGCCAGTTTTCAAATTGGTTTTCAATTAATTTCAAATAAAAACTAATGAATACAAGACACTATATTTTACTTGCGTTTATCGCTTTGATTTCTTTAACATCGGTTTCCGCGCAAGAGCTAAAAGATTATAAATACATAGTTATACCGCAGAAATTTGAATTTCAAGATGAGGCCGGGCAATATGAGCTAAATGCGTTGACTCGTTTTTTATTCATTAAATACGGCTTTGATGCTTATTTAGAAAATGAGCAACTTCCGGATGATCTTAATGCTTCAGGATGCAATACGCTGTATGCACGTGCAGATATTAGTGGCTTTTTGAGTACTAAAGCTTTGATTTCTTTAGTGAATTGTAGAGGGAAAGAAGTTTTTGTTCTTCCGGAAGGGAAAAGTAAGATCAAAGATTTTAAAGGAGGACATCAGGATGCTTTTAGGGATGCATTTGAAGAACTTGAAGAAGAATACGGGTATACGTATTCTGATGCCATCGTAGAGCGAGCAGAGCTGATAGAGGAGGTAGAAGAAGAGGAAGAAGCGCCGCAGACTCTGGTTGATGCAGTGGCAAACAATAAGCCTCCAAAAAAGGAGGTTGTGGTTTCAGCAATACCAAAAAATAGCGATGTGGTTATCAAGGAAGAAGTAAGCACCGCAATTGATGCAGAAACAAATAACGCAGCTACTAATGAAGCAGAAATTGAACAAGATATCAAAACGGTGTTGACCAGTGCAGATGGTGCTTTTAGTATGCGCGCCACTGCAAATGGTTTTGATGTTTATGAAGGAAGTAGCAAAATAGGAACTGCTACCAAAACTTCTGCGGGGTCTTATTTAGTAAATACCTCACAATTCACTGGAGTAGGATACTACAATGGCACAGAATTCACCGTAGAACGCGAAATAAAGGGTGTAAGCGGACTGGTAAAAATGATTTTTACGCAGGAGTAAATACATAGAATTACAGAAGGCCTCGTTTTAAATGTTGTTTTTCGCTGAGAGAAATAACCTTTGAAACGAGGTTTTTTTATGGCCGCGTGATAAAAGAAATAAGATCTCGAAGTAGTCTTAATAATTGTACTTGTCTCCCCAGCGGTTTTTAAGAAATTTTCTAATGCCATCTTCACGTGCGTTAGCACCGGGATCATAGAGTTTTTGATTCGTGATCTCCTCCGGAAGAAATTCTTGTGCAATAAAGTTGCCCGCGCCGTCGTGAGAGTATTTATATTCATCACCGTAACCTAATTCCTTCATAAGCTTAGTAGGCGCATTGCGCAAGGCAAGGGGTACAGGTAGATCACCTGTTTGTTTAACAAGCTGTTGAGCCTTATTGATCGCCATATAAGATGCATTACTTTTAGGCGAAGTAGCGAGATAGGTTACGCATTGACTCAGAATAATACGAGATTCAGGATAGCCAATAGTGGTTACTGCGGTAAATGCATTCGTCGCCATTATCAAGGCAGTTGGGTTGGCATTGCCTATATCTTCTGAGGCTAAAATGATCAAGCGTCTTGCAATAAACTTGAGATCTTCGCCACCTTCTAACATACGAGCGAGATAATAAACTGCTGCGTTGGGATCGCTACCTCTTATAGACTTTATAAAAGCAGAAATGATATCGTAGTGCTGCTCACCGGTTTTGTCATACATCACGGTATTTTGCTGTACTTTTTGCTGCACCATTGCATTAGTGATCACGACTTTTTCTGAAGTTTCGGTGGTCACTAAAAGTTCAAATATATTCAGGAGTTTACGTGCGTCACCACCACTTATACGCAATAGCGCTTCGGTTTCTTGCAGTTCGATATCTTTTTTGGATAATATAGTATCTTGCTGCATAGCCCGCTTTAAAAGCGCTCTGAGGTCGTCTGCAGAAAACGGATTTAAAACATATACTTGGCAGCGCGACAATAGTGCGGGAATCACCTCAAAACTTGGGTTTTCAGTGGTTGCGCCTATTAATGTCACCCAGCCTTTTTCAACCGCAGCCAGTAAGGAGTCTTGTTGCGATTTGCTAAACCGATGAATCTCATCAATAAACAATAACGGATTTTTCTGTGTAAACAATCCGCCGGCATTTTTGGCTTTATCAATGACTTCGCGCACATCTTTAACACCGCTGTTGATCGCGCTTAAAACATAAAACGGCCGCTTAGATTCTTCTGCAATGATAGAAGCCAAAGTCGTTTTACCCACGCCAGGCGGACCCCATAAAATCAATGATGGGATTACCCCAGATTTTATTGATGAGGTTAGCGAACCCTTGTCACCAACCAGATGTTCTTGGCTCAAATAATCGGCTAAGGTTTTAGGACGTAAACGTTCGGCTAATGGTGTATTCATAGCTTCAAAAATATTTAATTGTAGCAGATAAACTGCCAGTATTTCCTACTTTATGATTTTGGCTAAACTATTGCTAGATTACCGAATACTATGAGCGCTAAAAAACAAAAGTCGGCTTTTCAATTCACTACAGGAGTGGTTTTGTATCCTTTGATAGGAGTGCTCACACTTTGGCTGGTTTTTTGGTTTGAGTTGAAATTTGGTTATAATTTCACTCCCTATGGCGTTTTGCCACGTGACATGAAAGGATTGTTGGGTATCATTTTTTCACCCTTTATACATTCTAATTTGAGCCATTTGTGGCACAATAGCGTTCCTATTTTGGTTTTGATGGCAGGACTAATCTATTTCTACAAACCGATAGCCGTGCGTGTGCTTTTTTGGGTAGCAATAGGCTCAGGACTGGGCACCTGGCTTATTGGTCGCGAGGCGTACCATATTGGAGCCAGTGGCGTGGTTTATGGTTTGGCTTCTTTTTTATTCTTTAAAGGAATTTGGTCTAAACATTATAGGTTGACTGCCTTTTCCCTCATAGTGGTTTTTCTCTACGGAAGTCTGATCTGGGGAACTATGCCTATAAGAGACGGAATGAGTTGGGAAGGGCATCTTTCAGGATTTGTAACCGGACTGGTTTTAGCTTTTGTGATAAAATCGAAAATAGCAAAGCCCGTAAAGTATGTGTGGGAAACCGAAGCTTATAATCCGGAGGACGATCCTTTTTTACAGCAATTTGATAAAGATGGAAACTTTATTGATCCGCCTCTGGAGGAGGACGATGACGAAGACCGACTTACTTAAGACGTTGTCTCACGACTTCATAGAGAAATGCGCCACAAGCTACCGAAACATTAAGCGAACTAATAGTGCCTACCATAGGTAATTTTGCTTTGTGATCTACCAATTTTAATACACCGGGAGTAACTCCTTTTCCTTCACTTCCCATAACAAGAGCAGTGGGTGAAGAATAATCTAAATCGTAAATAGAATCGTCAGTCTTTTCGGTTGCAGCCACAACTTGTACTCCAGAGCCTTGCAAGTAGAATAATGCATCCTTGATATGGTCAACTTTACAAATGGGGATGTTGAAGATCGCTCCCGCTGATGTTTTTACCGTATCGTCAGTCACCGGTGCTCCTCCCGATTTAGGAATGATAATCGCATCAACTCCTGTGCATACTGCAGTTCTGATAATCGCGCCAAAATTTCTAACGTCAGTGAGCTGATCTAGAAGTAAAAATAGGGCAGGCTTATCACCTGCGAGAACCGCTTCAGCGGTAGCTTCAAATTCGGCGAATTGAATAGGAGAGATGGTAGCAATTGCACCTTGATGATTTTGGTCTGAAAGTTTGTAAAGCTTTTCCTGCGGAACATAAGAAACTGAAATACCATGCTCACGAATCAACTTTTCTAATTCCTTAGAAAGTGGATTGCTTAATCCTTTTTGAAGATAGATTTTACCAATTTCTTTACCTGCTTGAATCGCTTCGATGATTGCGCGGGTTCCGTAGATGTTTGTGCTTTTTGACATAGGGCAAAGATAAGTTGGTTATTTAAGATGCAGAAATAAAAAAGCCACCTAAAAGGTGGCTTTTCAAAATCAAATAATAACTTAAAAATTAGTTTACGTCCCAGAAGATAGGAGTACTTAAGTCATCTCCACCTATTGCAGAAGCAGCAGCAGAGTAACCAGAGTTATTTAAGTTTTGTTCAATAACAGGATAAGTAAAACGTAAAGGAACAGCGTCAAAAGCAGAAGCAGCAGGCGCCTCTAATTCTGGGTAATCTAAACGGCGAAACTCTGTCCAAGCTTCAAATCCACGATTGTAAAGTCCAATCCATTTTTGTATACCTATTTTCTGTTTGTAAGTGCCTTCTGCAGTTGCATACGCAACAGATGGCTGAGCTAGGTAAGTAGCGGCATCTGCATCGCTGACGCCCCAATAAGACATACTTGCACTAATCGCATCGTTGTAATAATCTGCAGCAACACCGGATATAAAGCCGCGTTCTACTGCTTCAGCAAGTAAAAAATTTCCTTCAGCAGCATCAAATATAACACCTTCTAATGTAGGAGTGAAGAAAATATCACCTATGTGTGAATAGTTGTCATAAGTAATTGTACTTCCATATGGTGCTCCTAAATATTCTCCGTCAACAGGATCTGACAGGTAAATATCTCGACGAGGATCTTCAAGATCATTTACAGTTTCTACGAATGTATCAGCAGGTACAAAATCTCTTCGGTTACTTTGAACTAAGTCAACCCATAGAGGGTTTGTATTTGGAGTAGAACCAAAGTATGAGATTGTTGCGTTTTGATCATTAGATATAATAATATTATCTGCAGCTTCAGAAACTAGTTGAGCAGCAAGGGTAGGATTAACATCAGCTAAATGCATTCCTAAACGTAATTTTAATGAATTACCAAATGTTACCCAGCTCGCAACGTCTCCACCATAATAAAGGTCTTGATCCCCATAACTTCCATATGTTGGGTTCATAGATTCAAGAGCAGTATCTAAATTTTCTATGATACTTGTGTAAATAGCCTCATCATCTGTATAAGATGGATTAATGTTATCAACATCAAGAGCTTCAGAATAAGGTATGTCACCAAAAGTATCAACAAGAATTTGCCAAGCAAGTGTTTGTTGAATTTGAATTATAGCTAATTTATTAGCTTTGATAGCAGTGTCCTCTTCAAATTGAGCTGCTGATACATTAAGTATTTCTTCAGCTTCAATATTTACATAAGCTTCGTCAAAGTCTTTTAGAATATCACGATACATAACATTCCAGTGTCTTTCAGGAATAGATCGTGTAATTATGTTATAGCGTGCTTCATCAACATATGTTGCTTCACTCCATTGCTGTGCAAAAAGTCTGAATACATTTAAATTCACATTGGTATTAACTAGCTGATCTGCTAGTTCTCTTTGCGCATTTGACATTAATGTCTCACCTGGTACATCTGTAAAGGCTTTGCCATTAACGTTAAGGTTTTCAAGATCGCTAGAGCATTGTGCAAATACAAGCCCAAGACCTATTAAAATTATCTTTTTTATCATCTTTGTTTTTTTTAGAATTGAAGACTTACATTAAATCCATAATCTCTAGTAGTTGGTAAAACTCCACTCTGATACCCTTGAAGATTACCGGAGCTTAAACCAGCTTCAGGATCTGCATAAGGTACATTTTTATGAATGATCCATAAATTAGATCCGGTCAATGTAAAAGTCGCTTTTGTAAAGAAGATATTGTCTAAAAAGCGAGATGGTAAGTTATAGCTTAAAGCAACTTCTCTAAGCTTAACATACGATGCGTCATATACAAATTCTGAGTTAGGAAATGTTTGATAACCAAATACACCAAACGAACTTACATCAACACGAGTCGTGTTTGGAGAACCATCTGCTGTAACACCGTCAAAAATAACACCACCGCCGTCTGCAATAGAGTTACGTACAGGATTTCCTAAATCATTTGTGAACGCCGTGTTAGGATATAAGCCTGTTGCTTGACCATAATATTGATCAAGTGAGAATACGCTACCACCTTTTTGAACATCAATTAAAAAGCTTAGACTAAGGTTTTTATATTTAAATGAGTTAAAAATACCGCCTGTATAATCAGGATTAACATTACCGATTACTGAATTAGAACTGGTTGTAGTATAATAGCCGTCCTCGTCAATAATGCGGTTACCATTATCATCGCGAGCATAGTCTGTACCTTTGATAATTCCATAAGGTTGACCTACTGAACCATTTAAAGTAACACCACCTTGGAATGATCCAAGAACTAAATTGTCAGTTCCTTCAAAAAGAGAAAGTAACTTGTTACGGTTACGAGCAAAATTAACACGAACATCCCATTGGAAATCTTCAGACATTATAGGAGTCGCATTTAGTGAAACCTCAATACCTTTATTTTGGAGTTCACCCGAGTTAACAATTTTGGTAGTATACCCAGTTGAACCGGAGACTCTTAATGGTAGAACTTGATTTGTTGTATTAGTTTTATAAACCGAAACGTCTAAACCAAGTCTTCTCTTGAAGAAATCTAGTTCTAGACCACCCTCATAACTGGTTAAACGCTCTTCTTTTAAGTCTGGATTGCGACGTGTACTTGCTACTGAAAATAGGTTTGCAGTCCCAAACGGTGTTGGTTTAGCAAATACATTTTGTAATTGAGCAAATTCAGCTCCAGTACCTACTTCCGCATAGTTTAAACGGATTTTACCAAAACTCAACCAGTCAGCATTGATATCATTTGAGAAAATATAGCTACCAGTTACAGATGGGTAATAGAATGAATTATTGTTTTCTGGTAAAGTAGAGGTAGCATCTCTTCTTATAGTTCCTTCTACAAAAAATTTATTATAAAATCCAAAACTTGCTTGAGCATAAACACCATCAACACCAATTTGTTCATCTTGTTCAATTGGAGCTTCTATAGGATTAGCAGAGTTCGCTAGTGAATAAACACCTGGTACAACTAAACCACCATTAGTGATAGCGTAAATAGATTTAATATCGTTTCTTCTGATATTTGTACCTAAAATACCGTTGAATGTAATATCATCCGTTATATCAGTGTCAAAGTTCATTATTAAGTCGTAGTTATATTCTCTGAATGTTCTGTTGAAACGAGAATACTTTGCTACAGGATTACTCCCAACAGAGGTGCGCTCTTCCTGGAATTCATCATACGAGTCCATAGTTACACGACCTACAACATTAAACCAATCTGTAATATCATATGTCAATGCAACATTACCATAAACACGGTTACGCTCATCGTTTTGAAAATTTTCATAACGAATATAATACGGATTATCCCAGAAAATCGGTGTTGCATCAGAAGCAGAAGTGTAATTCCAAGTATAATTTTGACCTGTTCTTTCGTAAGCTCTTCTTTGATCCTCAAAGTTTACGTTAGTCTGAGCCCATTGACGGAAATTAGATATAATATTATCGCTATATCCAGTTCCGTTACGTCCTAAAGTTTTCTGATTTATAAAGTTGATGTTTGTGGAAACAGTAAGCTTATCAGAAAAATCGTGAGAACCATTAAAGTTGATGGTGTTTTTGTTTTGCTCACTATTAGGCATAATACCTGTTGCATCAAACTTTGAATAATTTAGGCGGAAAGCAGACTTATCTGTACCTCCCGACACAGCGATACTGTTGGTTAAAGTGACAGCAGTATCAAAGAAAGAGATTGGGCCATTGTCTCCAGCAAATGTCCAAGGAGTAGCTTGACCAAAGTTGGGGTTGGTTGGGTCAAAAAATGCATCCCATTGATAAACCATTAAACTAGAGTCAAAAGGAGCTCCGTATGATGCGTCTTCTGAAAGAGGAGTAATTAAGTCTGTTGAGCCATCTCCATTGACATCACCGTCAAAAAAGTATGGGTTAGTGTCACTATAGAAAGCACCGTATCCAGCACCATACTGGCTTTGATAGGTAGGGAAAGTCTCTTTATTAACCCGACCAATCTGAATTCCAGAATTTATTGAGACACCTATGCCTTCATTTTTAACTCCTTTTTTAGTGGTAATAATTATAGCACCATTAGAGGCACGGTTACCATAAAGTGCTGTTGCAGCTGCACCTTTAAGTACGTTGACAGAGGCAATGTTATCCGGGTTAATATCTGAAGCCGCATTACCATAATCAAAACCAGCTCCAGCCGTTTGTTGTCCAGCTGTATTTGTGTTTGAGTTGTCAATAATAACACCATCAACAACAAACAAAGCTTGGTTGTTACCCGTTAAAGAGTTGGTACCTCGTAATAATACGTTAGTAGAACCGCCAATGTTACTATTACGTTTAATTTGCAGACCGGAAACTTTACCTGATAATGAGTTTGCAATATTACCTCCTTGAGTAACTGTGCTAACTTGATCTCCTGAAACTTCTTCAGTTGCGTACCCTAAAGATTTCTTTTCTCTAGAAATACCTAAAGCGGTTACAACTACTTCATCAAGAGCTTCACCTGCAGTTAGACTCACATTAATTGTGCTTGAGGCTCCTACTACTTGTTCAGAATCTCCAAAACCTACGTATGAAAAGACTAAGGTCTGACCTTGAGATGCAGAGATTGCATAATTACCATCAAAATCAGTTTGTGTACCTGTAGTAGTGCCTTGAATTACGATGTTAACACCGGGAAGTGGCACTCCGCTTCCATCAGTAACCGTTCCGGTTACTTCTTTGGTTTGTGCAAACGAGAATTGCACCACTAACGCTAAGAATAGCGTTAGCAATCCAGTAAATTTAATTTTCATGTTATTGTTTATTTGAATTAGCCGAGGGCGAATTTGTAGAAATAATATTCAATAAACAATTTATTTGTCATAAAATTTTAATAGATGGTTGTTGTATATTCATTAAAATAGGTGTTTTGATGAGAAATATTTATCATAAAGGATGGTCTGTTTGAGTTAATTGAAAAAAATGCAAAAGTTATGTTAATTTAAAGTATAAGGTGTTGTGGATGTAATTTTTAAGAGTGTTTACATTGTGTTAATTTAAAATTAATTAAATCGTTATAGTGATTAAGTTTAATAACTGTTTGAATTAGATCTTAATAGTAATATGATTTTTATTTTAAATCTTTAAAAATAAAAAAGCCTGCAATTTTACTTGCAGGCTTCCTTTTCGATTATTGGCTAATAATCTCTACGTGGTTTCTTGTAGTTATCTCCAACCTCCGGTTGAATAATCTTCTCCAGCTACACCAGAGGTTCCTCCGTAAGTATAGTACTCTGCTGGAATTGCCTGTAATGCTTGACCTGGTATTGGAAAATGTAAAAGTGTTCCTTCTTGAAGTAGGTCTTCTTTGCGCATTTCGTAAAAGACCAAGCCTGATGAGTTTAAGCCCAGTTCTACTAGTCTTTCATAGTGTATTGCCGCATTAATCTCTGTTTCGGTCGCAGGAATGTTGGCTAGCTCACCTCTAGTGCTTCTTGTTCCTGAATTGATTATGTCTGCCGCTGAGCCTAATTGATTTAAGTTAACGTAAGCTTCAGCTAGATAAAGATCGTTTTCAGAAACAGCAAGTTCAATTGTTGGTATGGTCCATTGTGAGATGTAGTCATCCCATCTAGAATATCTATAAGAACTGTAGTGATAAGTGCCGCGTTCAGGTCTGAAGCTTTGACTATTCAAGTATTGGAAGTCTGATGCAAGTCGCGCATCATCTGAAGTTGCTTCCGGTAGGATAGTAGCAGAAGCAGGCCAATAATCAGGGTAGCTTGGATCCATCAGATTAATAACATAAAGATCTATTCTTGCCCATCCAGGATAAACTAAATAAGTTTTGAAAAGATCATACCAATTGACGTCATCGTGTAGAATGCTGAAGTCTGTGTCTATCCCATTTGCGGCATAGCTTTGAACTTTTGTCCAATCAATGCTTTGCTTTTCTGAGCTGTTTCTAGCATTCATAACTAAAAATCTAGCTCCAAAACTACTCATCAAAGCGGCTAGATCAGCACTATTCATTGAATTTCCCGGAAACCATTCTGTAGGAACATCAAATGAACTGTTTTTTGCTATAGCTATAGCTTCATCTAACTTTTCGATCGCAAATGCCATGGCGGTTATGTGATCCGCGGGTTCCTCACCAACGGCACCATTTTCATCTGATAAATATACCGTATCAAAGTTTAAGGCATTGTATCCTATTGATAAAGCTTGACCAAATTTAGCAATTGTGGCTATCAATTCAGGGTTTTCAAATTCTGTCTCGGCATTAACTGCTGCTGCAATAGTGTTAGCATCAAATAATACAGAGTATAGCGAATTGAAATAAGAATTAGTGACATTATTACCGTAGGACACCGAATTGTTAAAAGCCACTCGAGGTTCGCTTGATAAATCGCGCATTCCAAAGTTACCCCAAGAGCAGGTTGAGACATCGGCCATTGTGTTCATGGCTATTCCGGGGGCATTATAGCTTGAATTTGCCATATACCAATTTCTAAATAAAGTAGCAGCTTTTGCTTCAAGAGCCACGGGGTCTGATGTCAGAATCTGATCATTTGGGTTTTCCAAATTCTCTACATCTAAATCTGTATCAATATCACAAGATATCGATAAAAGCAAAAATATGATTGCTATAGGTTTTAATAGTAATTTCATTTTTCTTTTCCTTTTAAAATTTTACTTGAACAGCAAATGAATAGGTTGTTTGTGTTGGGTACACCCCATAATCAACAGAAAAATACTGTTGCGTGTCACTGCTGTAATTTTGTACTTCAGGATCCCAACCATTGTATTCTGTGAATGTTAGTAAGTTGCGTCCTATTAAACTTAATTTTAGCTGATTTAAGAAGCCTAGTTTGTCTAGTGTTTTTTGTGGGAAATTATAACTAAGAGATAATTCTCTAAGTTTCACGAAGGTTCCGTCCTCAACCCAGTAGCCATTATTTTGATTTACATCATATAATGATCCATAATATTTTATGGTTTTTTTCTCATTTTCTGGTTTTCCTGCTTGGTCTACAATATCAGTTCTTTCACTAATAGTCAACCATTGTCTATTTCTATTATAAATATCTCCTCCTTGTTTCCAGTCCCAAAGCATATATAGACTGAAATTTTTATAGGATAAATTTGAGGTAAGTCCAACTCTAAAGTCGGGGTTTTGATTTCCTATTTGTTCAAATACAGGTGTTCCGTTCTCGTCAACTTTTATGATTGCAGCCTCGTCCTGTGTTCCAATGCTCGCTGTTTCTACCACATAACCATCGCTATTAACAGAGTAGTCGGCAATGGAGGCACCAGTAGGTAATTGACTTTCCATGGTCTCTAAGTCTTGTACAAATACTCTACCCCACATAGAACCAAATTCTGTATTCTCTCTTAATAAGAATAAAGCATCCGGACCTACTTGCTGTTCAGGTGCATTCAATTTAGTTATATTGTTGGTGCTTTTAGCGAAATTAGCTCCTAAACTCCACTGGAAGTCGGTGTTGTTTATGATGTTTGCATTAACGGCAAGTTCGTAGGTATCAGCCTCGAGGTCTCCAACATTTTGCCATTGTCTATTTTTTCCAGCATTAGCAGGAGCAAACAAGCTAACTAGCATAAACTGATCAGTTGTAACTTGATTAGAATAAACAGCTTCTAATGTAATTTTGCTATCTAAAAATGCCATCGAAAGCCCCAATTCTTTTTCAGTTGTTGTCGATGGTCTTAAGTCAGGGTTACCTGCAATACGGTTCGTGCTTAAGCTACCTCCACTCAATGCTGTTTGTTCATATTGCCAGCTGAAACCAGGCCTTTGTCCGGCTGTACCATAAGCAGCGTTGATTTTCATTTCATTAATTCCAGGTATTTCTAGATCCTCTGAGATACGATAAGCGGCAGAAAATCGATGATAGTCTCTCCATTTATAGTTTGCTCCGAATAGTGAAGAACCATCTTTTCTATAAAGAGCATCTACAATATATCTGTCTTTAAAGATCAAGCCACCAATAAAAAATATGTTTTGAGCTCTTTCGATTTGACTATCAGAAGATACTGAAATAGTACTTGGGTCAAAGTTGTCAAGGGATGGTAAGTCGCGGTAAAGGAAATCAGACCCAGAACCAGTAAAGTTTTCATAAGTTCTGTCTTCTGCCAAATAACTCACTTTAGCATTTACATCTAATTCGCCAAAACTCTCGCTAAAATTAAGTGTGGATTGAAGCTTTTGAGAAAGTTGATTAGAGCTAAACTTGTATAAAGAACCCTTGGAATAACCAAAGCCTATACTCGATCCATCAGCTTGAAAGGTTTCGTATTTGTTATAATCGGTATATCGATAATTGTCGCTTTCAAAGGCATATTCAAGATCAAGGTTAAGCCAAGAAGTGAATTTTGCGTTTAAATTGTATGATCCTAAGAAGCGTTGTTGTAATGCTTCTCTGTCGGCAACATATAATTGATATAAAGGGTTGTTAATCTCATTCTCCCATGGGTCTGGCTTAAAATAATATGGCTGACCATCAGGGTTGTCTAGCATTACATTTGAATCTGGAGAAAGCCTGTTTATAATACGGTATATGTCTGCAGATCCTCCAGGGCTATTGTCTTGTATCTTTATAAAATTATTGTTTGTAGAAAATTTTAACCAGTCAAAAAGCTTGTAATCAGCATTCAATCTATAGCTAGATCTAAGATAACCCTCTGTTTCTACCAAAACACCTTCCGAGTCAAGGTTTTCAAAAGAAAAGAACACATTTGCTTTTTCACCTCCATTGGCGATTGAGGTGTAAAAATTCTTTTGCGTACCAGTTTTAAAGAACATGTCTTGAAAATTACGGTAAACTCCATATGGATTATCAGAGTATCCATCGTCTTCAGGTATTCTTGCTCCAGTTGGTGCTGTAGGGTGACCGGATGCAGCATACACGCTTTGATATCCAGATGGGTAGGTCACGCCTTCATATTTTGTGTACTGACCTTTGAAATCTTCCCAGTCCGCTGCAAGTTGATACCCGTGCGATTGGTTTGTAGCTACGAAATTTGTAATTTCATTAAATCCAATTTCAGAACGAACGGTGATGTCCGTGCGTCCTAATTGACCATTTTTAGTTGTAATCACTATAACTCCGTTACCAGCTCTTGATCCGTAAAGAGACGATGCAGATGCACCTTTTACAATTTCAAACGACTTTATGTCTTGAACGTTAATGTCAGATAGTCCTCCTTCTACAAATACGCCGTCAAGAATAATTAAAGGTTCTTGAGAGCCATAAAAATTTGTTGAGCCACGTAATATGATATTTGCTCCCTGGCCTGGTCTACCTAAGTTGTTAACAGCCACACCAGCCACTTTACCTTGCAATGCACTAGCTGCAGAGGTTGCCGGAACTTGTTCAATAGCTTCCGCAGAGACCTTGTTCACTGTCACAGAAAGTTTTTTTCTGCTGGTTGCTCCTGCTACACCGGTTACAACCACTTCGTCAAGAGTCTCTCCTGCTTGAAGGACGATATCAATAGTGTTAGTAGCTGCTGATATAGTTCTTTCTGTTGGGGTGAATCCTACATAAGAGTACATGATGATGTCTCCTACAGATCCGGTTATTGTGTAATTACCATCAAAGTCCGTCTGAGTGCCATTTGTCGAACCTTGAATAATCACATTTACACCAGGTAATGGTAGGTTGTTGCCGTCAGTAATTGTACCTGTGACGGTTGTTGTTTGCGCAAAAGAAACTTGCACAACTAATGCTAGAAATAGCATTAGAAATCCTTGTAATCGTTTTTTCATGTTTAATATTTATTTGAATTAGCCGATGTTAAAAATGATTAAAAAAAAGCATCAACACAACATTTTAAATCATAAAATTTAATTTTTTGTTAAATTAAATAGCATTATATGTTAATTATGATAATTCTATAAAATTTGGATTATTAAATAAGAATAATTCATTATTGAGTGTTTTTAACTAATTAAAAATGTTAAATAGGTTAAAATGTAAGCAAGACTATATCTAACTAAAAAATGTAATTGTGGTTGTTTAGAATTGTGTTAACAGGGTTAAATGTAGGATTGTGTTGCTGAATTTTGGTGTGTTTCCTAGGGTGGTTCCGTTAGCGAAGTTTAGTTTTAAAGTGCCGCTTTGTGTGACTACTGAAGCGCCAAGACCGATAGAGTAGAGGTAGTTTTCTGAATTGTTGATATGATTCTTGCTATAGGCTAGATCCAAAATGCTATTAATGGTCAATTCATTTGTGAGGACTTGTCTAAACTCTGTTAGTAGGGTGGAGTAGGTGCTGGAGAAAATGCTATTTTCTTTAAAGCCGCGGAGTGTTTTTATGCCGCCAAACCGAAACAGCTCGTTTTCATAATAATCTTCAGAGGTGAGAATGCTGGTATTGCTTTTTAAATAGAGTTGATTTTTAGGGGAGATTGTAAAGGTTTTTATTGCTTCAATTGTTGTGAAAAATTGACTAGTAGTATTATTGTCTATTCTTCGCGCGCCTCCTATGTCAATTTTGAACTGAGTGATTTGAGGGAGAAGTATATAGTTCTTTCTGTTTGTATAAGTCAATCCTAGGCTTAGGCTGTTTTTGGTAAACGGATTGCTGTCTAATGTCGAAGTGGTGACATTGGAGCTAGTGTGATTGTATGTGGTGTTGATGCTAAGGTTTTGTGCGGCTTGAAATTCGGCTGAAAGCGATTGTGAGGTGTTAGAGAATAAGCTGTCTTGTCTAAAAAGATTAATGTTGGCGCTTAGGCTAATTGGGGATTTAAAAAGGTAGGGGAGTCTGGCAGAAAGCTCTAGGGTTTGTTGGTTGTCGCCGTTGCTCTTGTAATAGAGGCTAAGGGATTCTCCGTAATTGAAGTTGTTTGTTAATTGAAGATCTATGACTCCGTCTATTCTTAATTTATTAGTTTCTTCATCTGAGGCAAAGCCTATAAAGCCTTCAAATTGATTGATGTTATTCTTCTCTATATATAGGTATAGGTTGGTGCTGTCTTTGGTAAAAAGGATTTCGGGAGGTTTTGTTTGGGTGATAAAAAGGAGGTTGTTAAGATTGTCTGTTTTTTTGAGAATTTCTGATCTGTTGAATGTTTTTGAGGAGTCTAATCTGGCGTAGTGTTTTAAAAATGACTTTGGAAACTTGGGGTATCCTTTTATTAAGATGTTAGAAACTTTACGTTGTCTTTTTCTCTCAAGATGAAGTTCTGCTGTGAGTTCATTGTCGTTTAAGCGTATGTTTGTTAAACTGGTGGTGGATAATGGGTATCCTGCGTCGGTTTCCTTTTTGGTAATGTTTTGGAGGAATTCGGGGAGTTCATTTGTGGCAAGTGATTTTTTTTTAGTGAAGTCTAATTGAAGGTTTTTGTCATTTATATATAATGTGATCGAATCTGATCTGTTTCCAGGTGTTACTTTAATAAGTTGGTTGTTGTTTGTTAATGAAACTATGTGTTGAAAGTAGCCTTCTTTATAGAGGAAGTCTTTTAATCTGTTGAGTGACTCTTGCGCTTCTGAGAAGGAGCTAAATTCTGCTTTCAAGCCAAAAGTCTTCAGTAAATCTTTTTCTGTTTTTTCCGAACCAACAATTTGTAAGTGTATTTTTTGGCCGAATAAAGAGCTTCCTATCAATAGGGTGACGTAAAAGATAATGAGATTCAGCTTCAAGATTGCGATTTATTAGTAGGGTTTAGTATGTGGTTTTTCAATATCTGAAAAATACCTTTGAAAATTAATGATTTAAGTGTTGAAATACTTAATTTATTTTGTAGCTTTGCACACCCTTAGAAAAGGGCTATTATAATAACTATAATTTAGGTAAAAGGAAATTATGCCAACAATTTCACAATTAGTACGAAAAGGAAGAGCCAAAATAACCAAGAAGAGTAAATCGGCTGCTTTGGATTCGTGCCCACAACGCCGCGGGGTTTGTACCCGTGTGTACACCACTACGCCTAAGAAACCTAACTCAGCGATGCGTAAAGTAGCGCGTGTTAGATTAACTAACGGTAAAGAGGTGAACGCATACATTGGTGGTGAAGGACACAATTTACAAGAGCACTCGATAGTATTGGTTAGAGGTGGAAGGGTAAAAGATTTGCCAGGTGTTAGATATCACATTGTACGTGGAGCTTTGGATACTGCGGGTGTTCAGGGGAGACTACAGCGTCGTTCTAAGTATGGAGCAAAACGCCCTAAGAAGTAATTAAAAACTTTTAAAGAGAAGAAATGAGAAAAAGACAGGCCAAAAAAAGACCACTTTTACCAGATCCTCGTTTTAACGATCAGCTGGTTACGCGTTTCGTTAACATGATGATGTGGGACGGTAAGAAGTCGGTAGCCTTTAAAATCTTTTACGATGCAATGGATATCGTAGAAGAGAAGAAAAACAACGAAGAAAAAACTGCTTTAGAAGTTTGGAAAGATGCATTGTCTAATGTTATGCCTCACGTTGAAGTGCGTAGCCGTAGAGTAGGTGGTGCAACCTTTCAGATCCCTATGCAGATCAGACCAGATCGCAAGATTTCTACTGCGATGAAATGGTTGATTAGTTTCGCTAGAAAGCGTAATGAAAAATCAATGGCTTCTAAGTTAGCTGCAGAAATTTTAGCTGCTGCTAAAGAAGAAGGTGCTGCTGTTAAAAAACGTACAGATACTCATAAGATGGCAGAAGCAAATAAAGCATTCTCTCACTTTAGATTCTAATAAAAATGGCACAAAGAGATTTAAAATTTACAAGAAATATAGGTATTGCAGCTCATATTGATGCGGGTAAAACTACAACTACTGAGCGTATACTTTATTATACTGGTGTGAGCCATAAAATAGGTGAGGTGCACGATGGTGCGGCTACTATGGACTGGATGGAGCAAGAGCAAGAGCGTGGTATTACTATTACTTCTGCTGCTACTACTTGTACTTGGAAGTTTCCTATGGAAAATGCTCAGCCACTTCCTGATACAAAGGATTATAACTTCAATATAATTGATACTCCGGGACACGTTGACTTTACTGTTGAGGTAAACCGTTCATTGCGTGTTCTTGATGGTCTTGTGTTCTTGTTTAGTGCGGTTGATGGTGTTGAGCCTCAGTCTGAAACTAACTGGAGACTTGCTGATAATTACAAAGTGCCACGTATGGGCTTTGTAAACAAAATGGATCGTCAAGGTTCAAACTTCTTGGAGGTTTGTAAGCAGGTTAAGGAGATGCTAGGTTCTAATGCAGTGCCTATCGTTCTTCCTATTGGGGAAGAAGCAGACTTTAGAGGGATTATCGATCTTGTGAAAAACCGTGCGGTTGTATGGCACGATGAAACTCAAGGTTCAACTTTCGATGTTGTTGAGATTCCTGAGGAGTTGAAAGAAGAAGCAAAAATGTATCGTGGTATGTTGATCGAAGAGGTTGCTGCTTACGATGAGAACTTGCTTGAGAAATTTATGGAAGATGAAGATTCTATTACTGAAGATGAGGTGCACGCTGCACTTCGTGCTGCTGTAATGGATATGTCTATCATTCCTATGATCTGTGGTTCTGCTTTTAAAAATAAAGGTGTTCAGTTCTTATTAGATGCTGTATGTCGTTACTTGCCTTCTCCTGTAGATAAGGAAGGTATTAAAGGTATTAATCCAGATACTGAGAAAGAAGAATTACGTAAGCCTGATGTAACTGCGCCTTTCGCAGCATTAGCGTTTAAAATTGCTACAGACCCATTTGTTGGTCGTTTAGCGTTCTTCCGTACCTATTCAGGTCGTCTAGATGCAGGTTCTTATGTATTGAACAATCGTTCAGGTAACAAAGAACGTATCTCGCGTATCTATCAAATGCACTCTAATAAGCAAAATGCTATTGATTTTATCGAGGCTGGTGATATTGGTGCGGCTGTAGGATTTAAAGATATTAAGACTGGTGATACGTTATCAGATGAGAAGCATCCGATCGTACTTGAGAGTATGGAGTTTCCTGATCCGGTAATTGGTATCGCTGTTGAGCCTAAAACTAAGGCTGATGTTGATAAATTGGGTATGGCTTTGGCTAAATTGGCAGAAGAAGATCCAACATTCCAAGTGCGTACAGATGAAGCTTCTGGTCAGACTATTATTTCTGGTATGGGTGAGCTTCACTTAGATATTATTGTAGATCGTCTTAAGCGTGAGTTTAAGGTAGAGGTTAGCCAAGGTCAACCACAGGTTGAGTATAAAGAGGCTATCACTCGTGTTGCAGATCACAGAGAGGTTTACAAGAAGCAGTCAGGTGGTCGTGGTAAATTCGCAGATATCGTATTTACTTTAGAGCCTGCTGAAGAAGGTAAAGTTGGTTTGGAGTTCGTTAACGAAGTAAAAGGTGGTAACGTTCCTAAAGAATATATTCCTGCTGTTGAAAAAGGATTTAAGACTGCAATGATCAATGGTCCATTAGCTGGGTTTGAAGTTGATGCTATGAAAGTTACACTTAAGGATGGTTCTTTCCACCCTGTGGATTCTGATGCATTATCTTTTGAACTTGCTGCAAAACTAGGATTTAAAGCAGCTGCTAAAGCCGCTGGAGCTGTAGTTCTTGAGCCAATGATGAAAGTAGAGGTTATCACTCCTGAAGAAAATATGGGTGATATTGTAGGTGACCTTAACCGTCGTCGAGGACAAATGAGTAGTATGGGTGACCGTGCTGGAGCGAAAGTTGTGAAAGCAATCGTACCGCTTTCTGAGATGTTTGGTTATGTAACTACTTTACGTACGCTTTCTTCTGGTCGTGCAACTTCTACAATGGAATTTTCACACTATGCAGAAACTCCTTCTAATGTATCTGAAGAAGTAATCGCTGCAGCTAAAGGAACTGCTAACGCTTAATTTACTAAGACATGAGTCAGAAAATCAGAATAAAACTTAAATCTTACGATCATAACTTAGTAGATAAGTCTGCTGAGAAAATCGTAAAAACGGTAAAAAGTACCGGTGCTGTAGTAACTGGGCCAATCCCACTTCCTACTCACAAAAAAATCTTTACTGTATTACGTTCTCCACACGTAAACAAGAAATCTCGTGAGCAGTTTGAGCTTAGCTCTTACAAGCGTTTACTTGATATCTACAGTTCATCTTCAAAAACCATCGATGCGTTAATGAAGCTTGAATTGCCAAGTGGGGTTGAAGTAGAGATCAAGGTATAATTATCATTCCGTATAGCGGAATAACATGTCCTGAGCTGCGAGCGAGGGAAAAACGGATAAAAATACATTCAGGGTCGAAGGTATTTTGACCCTGTTTTATTTCGATGAAAATCGAAGTTTAAATAAGTAAAATAGTAGTAATCAATAATAATTAATATGTCTGGGTTAATTGGAAAAAAAGTAGGTATGACCAGCATCTTTGATGAGAATGGGAAGAATATTCCTTGTACCGTTATCGAAGCAGGTCCCTGCGTTGTTACCCAAGTCAGAACCGAAGAGGTTGACGGGTATAGTGCTCTTCAATTAGGTTTCGATGACGCAAAGACTGCAAATAAAGCTGCTCAAGGCCACGCCAAGAAAGCAGGTACAGTTGCAAAGCGTAAAGTTGTCGAGTTCCAAGATTTTGAAGGTGAGTACAAATTAGGTGATGCAGTAACTGTTGAAGTCTTTAAAGAAGGTCAGTTCGTTGATGTAGCTGGTACTTCTAAAGGTAAAGGTTTTCAAGGTGTTGTTAAGCGTCACGGATTTGGTGGTGTAGGACAGTCTACCCACGGACAACATAACCGATTAAGAGCTCCTGGTTCTATTGGTGCGGCGTCTTATCCAGCTCGTGTATTCAAAGGAATGCGTATGGCTGGTCAAATGGGGAATGAGCGAGTAAAAGTTCAAAATTTAAGAGTGTTAAAAGTAGTTGCTGAAAAGAATCTACTTGTGGTTAAAGGTTGTGTACCTGGTCACAAAAACTCTTATGTAATTATTGAAAGATAATGAAAGTAGCAGTAGTTGATATTAAAGGAAAAGAAACAGGTAGAGAGGCAAACCTTTCTGATTCTGTTTTTGCTATAGAGCCTAACGATCACGCTATCTATTTAGATGTAAAGCAGCACCTTGCTAATAAAAGACAAGGTACGCATAAATCTAAAGAGCGTGCTGAGATTGCAGGTAGTACACGTAAGATTAAAAAACAGAAAGGTACAGGTACCGCTCGTGCTGGTAGTATCAAGTCTGGTGTATTCAAAGGTGGAGGTAGAATGTTTGGTCCTAGACCACGTAATTATTCATTTAAATTGAATAAAGGTCTTAAGCGATTAGCAAGACGTTCTGCACTAACTCTTAAAGCAAATGACAAGGCGATTACGGTAATTGAGGATTTCAATTTTGAAACTCCAAAAACCAAAAATTTCGTTGACGTTGTAAAGGCTTTAGGCTTAGATAATAAAAAGTCTTTGTTTGTGTTGGGGGCTTCAAATAATAATGTATATTTGTCGTCACGCAATTTAAAGACCTCTGAGGTTGTAACGAGTTCAGAATTAAGCACTTACAAAATTATGAATGCAAATAATGTAGTGTTTTTAGAAGGATCTCTAGAAGAAATTGAGCAAACTTTAAGTAAGTAACAACATGAGTATTTTAATAAAACCCGTGATTACCGAAAAAGCTACAATGGATAGTGAGCTAAATAGCCGTTATACATTTGAAGTAAATCCCGGTTCGAATAAGATCGAAATTAAAAATGCTGTAGAGGCAACTTATGGTGTTTCGGTAATTAAAGTTAGAACAATGAACGTTCGCCCAGATCGTAATACCAAGTTTACAAAATCTGGTATGATCACTGGTAAAACAAAAGGCTTTAAAAAAGCAATTGTACAGGTGGCGGAAGGTGATGTGATTGATTTTTATAGTAACATTTAAGACTAAAAAATGTCAGTAAGAAAATTAAAACCGATCACTCCAGGACAGCGATTTAGAGTAGTAAATGGGTTTGACGCCATCACTACTGATAAGCCGGAAAAAAGCCTTTTGGCTCCGATTAAAAAGTCTGGAGGGAGAAACAGTCAAGGTAAAATGACCATGCGCTACAAGGGTGGTGGTCATAAAAAGCGTTATCGCGTTATTGATTTTAAAAGAAATAAAGAAGGTGTTCCTGCTACAGTTGCGAGCATCGAGTATGATCCTAATCGTACTGCTTTTATTGCGCTTTTAAATTATCAAGACGGAGAGAAGCGTTACATTATTGCGCCAAATGGTTTACAGGTGGATCAGAATGTAGTTTCTGGTTCAGGTGTTGCTCCTGAAATAGGAAATGCGATGCCTTTGTCTGATATCCCATTAGGTACTATTATTTCTTGTATTGAGTTACGTCCGGGACAAGGGGCTATTATGGCTCGTAGTGCTGGTGCTTTTGCGCAGCTTATGGCTCGTGATGGTAAGTTTGCAACTGTAAAGTTACCATCAGGTGAAACTAGATTGATTCTAGTGAATTGTATGGCTACAATAGGTGCGGTTTCTAATAGTGATCATCAGCTTATCGTTTCTGGTAAGGCTGGTAGAAAACGCTGGTTAGGTAGACGTCCACGTACAAGACCAGTAGTAATGAACCCTGTTGATCACCCAATGGGAGGTGGTGAAGGTCGTGCTTCTGGAGGTCACCCACGTAATAGAAACGGTGTGCCTGCTAAAGGTTACAGAACCCGTACTAAGACGAAAGCGAGTAATAAATATATTGTAGAACGTAGAAAGAAATAATAAGATATGGCACGTTCATTAAAAAAAGGACCTTACGTTCACTATAAGTTAGAGCAAAAAGTTGCTGCTAATGTAGAGTCTAATAAAAAGACGGTAATCAAAACTTGGTCTAGAGCCTCAATGATTACTCCAGATTTTGTTGGTCAAACAATAGCTGTTCATAACGGTCGCCAGTTTGTTCCTGTTTATGTAACTGAGAACATGGTGGGTCATAAATTAGGAGAATTTTCACCTACACGATCTTTTAGAGGTCACGTTGGGTCAAAAAATAAAGGTAAAAAATAATTGAAGCTATGGGAGTTCGTAAAAAGGAAAGAGCAGAGCAGATAAAAGAGGCTAAAAAAAGTTTAGCCTTTGCAAAACTGAACAACTGCCCTACTTCACCTCGTAAGATGCGCTTAGTTGCAGATCTTGTACGTGGTCAGAAAGTAGAGAAAGCGCTTCAAATATTAAAATTTAGTAATAAAGAAGCTTCTCGTCGTGTAGAAAAGTTGGTTCTTTCTGCCATTTCAAACTGGCAAGAGAAAAACGAAGATGCTAGTATTGAAGATGCAGACTTATTTATTAAAGAGATTCGTGTTGATGGAGGAAGTATGTTAAAAAGACTTCGTCCTGCACCACAAGGTCGCGCACACAGAATAAGAAAACGCAGCAATCACGTTACAGTTGTGCTTGGTGCTAAAGATAACACACAAAGCAAGTAATAAATGGGACAGAAGACAAATCCAATCGGGAATCGCCTAGGTATTATCAGAGGATGGGAATCTAACTGGTATGGTGGTAACGACTACGGTGATAAACTTGCCGAAGACGATAAGATTAGAAAGTATATTCACGCTCGTTTATCAAAAGCTAGTGTGTCTAGAGTAATTATTGAGCGTACGCTTAAGCTTGTAACCGTTACTATCACTACTGCTAGACCTGGTATTATTATCGGTAAAGGTGGTCAAGAGGTAGACAAGTTGAAAGAAGAACTTAAACAAATTACTAACAAGGAAGTTCAGATCAATATTTTTGAGATCAAACGTCCTGAGCTTGACGCATTTTTGGTTGCTTCCTCAGTAGCCCGTCAAATTGAAAACCGTATCTCTTACCGTCGTGCTACTAAAATGGCTATCGCGGCTGCAATGCGTATGAACGCAGAGGGTATTAAGATACAGATTTCAGGTCGTTTGAATGGTGCTGAAATGGCACGTTCAGAAGCTTACAAAGAAGGTCGTATTCCTTTATCAACATTCAGAGCTGATATTGATTACGCTTTGGTAGAAGCTCATACTACTTACGGTAGGTTGGGTATCAAAGTTTGGATCATGAAAGGTGAGGTTTATGGGAAGAGAGAATTGTCTCCTCTAGTAGGTCTTGCTAAGAAGCAAGGAAAGGGCGGTCGTGGATCTGGTGCTCCAAAATCACGTCGTAGAAAGTAATTTTTTAAAGTAAAACAAGATGTTACAGCCTAAAAAGACAAAATTCCGTAAGCAACAGAAGGGTCGTATGAAGGGTAATGCCGGAAGAGGGCATCAACTTTCAAATGGTACTTTTGGTATCAAATCATTAGACTCCAACTTTCTTACGTCTAGACAAATTGAAGCTGCACGTATTGCTGCCACACGTTTTATGAAGCGTGAAGGTTCTTTATGGATCAGAATTTTTCCAGATAAACCTATCACAAAAAAGCCTCTTGAAGTACGTATGGGTAAAGGTAAAGGTGCTGTTGAATACTGGGCAGCTGTCGTTAAACCTGGCAGAATGCTTTTTGAAATCGGAGGAGTTGCTGAGCCTGTAGCGCGTGAGGCGTTACGTTTGGCAGCGCAAAAGCTTCCAGTGAGAACAAAATATGTAGTGGCTAGGGATTATCAAGCTGACTAAATTCTAGAAAAATGAAACAATCAGAAGTAAAAGAACTATCTGTAGCAGAATTACAGGAAGAGTTGGTAAAAGCAAAAAGAGCTTATTCTGACTTAAAAATGGCTCACGCTATTTCTCCTTTGGAAAATCCCATTCAGCTTAGAGGTCTAAGAAGATCTGTAGCGCGTATTGCTACTGAGCTTACAAAACGAGAATTACAATAATGCTGCTTAAGATGGAAAAAAGAAATTTAAGAAAAGAACGTATAGGTGTCGTTACAAGTAATAAAATGCAGAAATCTATTGTGGTTTCTGAGGTTAAGAAAGTAAAGCACCCTATGTATGGAAAATTCGTTTTAAAAACGAAAAAATACGTAGCGCACGACGAGCAAAATGACTGCAATATTGGAGATACTGTAAAGATTATGGAAACACGACCTTTAAGTAAATCTAAAAGTTGGAGACTTGTAGAAATCATTGAAAGAGCTAAGTAATTATGTTACAACAAGAATCAAGATTAAGAGTTGCTGACAACACTGGTGCAAAAGAAGTTTTGACCATTCGTGTGTTAGGAGGTACAAAAAGAAGATATGCTTCAGTAGGTGATAAGATTGTTGTTTCTGTAAAAGATGCAACACCTAACGGTCAGGTTAAAAAAGGAGCCGTTTCTACTGCAGTAGTAGTGCGTACACGTAAAGAAGTGCGTCGTCCAGATGGATCTTATATCCGTTTTGATGATAATGCTTGTGTACTTTTAAATGCTCAAGGAGAGATGCGCGGTACTCGTGTATTTGGACCTGTAGCGAGAGAGCTTCGTGAAAAACAATTCATGAAGATTGTATCATTAGCGCCAGAGGTGCTTTAATACAGTATTAAGATGACAAAGCTTAAGATAAAAGTTGGAGATAATGTACGTGTAACTGCCGGTGACCATAAAGGTCAAGAAGGTAAGGTGCAGCGTGTTATTAAAGATAAGAACAAAGCAATAGTTGAGGGGATTAACCTAGTGTCTAAGCACGAGAAGCCAAGTGCTTCTAATCCTCAAGGTGGTATTGCTAAGAAAGAGGCGCCTATTCACATCTCAAATTTATCATTAATTGATAGTAACGGTGATGCTACTAAAGCAGGATACCGAATTGAAGGTGACAAGAAAGTGCGTTTTTCTAAAAAATCAAATGAAGTAATTTAGTTATGGCTTACATTTCAAGACTAAAGACAGAATATAAAGAGCGTGTGATAGCTGCTCTTACTGAAGAATTTGGGTATCAAAATGTTATGCAAGTACCTAAATTAAGAAAGATTGTAATCTCTAGAGGGGTTGGTGCTGCTGTAGCTGATAAGAAATTAATTGATTATTCTGTAGAAGAATTATCTACTATTTCAGGTCAACGTGCTGTAGCTACAATGTCTAAAAAAGACGTTGCAGCCTTTAAACTTAGAAAGGGTATGCCTATTGGTGCTAAAGTTACCCTTCGTGGAGAGCGTATGTATGAATTTTTAGATCGTTTGATCACTTCAGCATTACCACGAGTTAGAGATTTTAACGGTATCAACGCAACCGGTTTTGACGGTCGCGGGAACTATAACCTTGGTATTGAGGAGCAAATTATTTTTCCTGAAATTGATATTGATAAAGTACGCAAAATTGAAGGAATGAATATTACCTTTGAAACTTCTGCGGAAACAGATAAAGAAGCAAAATCATTATTAACTCAATTGGGGCTACCCTTTAAAAAGAAGTAATTATGGCAAAAGAATCAATGAAAGCTCGTGAGAGAAAACGCGAGAAACTTGCAGCCAAATATGCTGAAAAAAGAAAAGCCTTAAAAGAGGCTGGTGATTATGAGGCATTACAAAAGCTGCCTAAAAATGCATCTCCTGTACGTCAACATAACCGTTGTAAATTAACAGGACGTCCTAAAGGATATATGAGAACTTTTGGTATTTCACGTGTTACATTCCGTGAGATGGCTAATCAGGGTCTTATACCAGGTGTGAAAAAGGCAAGCTGGTAAATTAAGAATAAACTGGTTTTAGGTTCGTTAACAATGGTTGTTGATGAAAACCAAGACCGCAATTTAATATAAATGTATACAGATACTATTGCAGACTTTCTAACAAGGATTAGAAACGCAGCAGCAGCAAACCACAGAGTTGTGGAAATACCTGCTTCAAACTTAAAGAAAGAAATAACCAAGATCTTATTTGATCAAGGTTATATCTTAAGTTACAAATTTGAAGATAAAACGGCTCAAGGATCTATCAAGATCGCCTTGAAATATGACAAGGAGACTAAAGAGTCAGTTATTAAAGATATTCAGAGAATCAGTAAACCAGGTTTACGTAAGTACGCATCTTCTAAAGATGTGCCACGTATTTTAAATGGTTTAGGTATCTCTATCGTTTCTACTTCAAAAGGAGTAATGACAGGAAAGCAGGCTCAGAGTGAGAATGTTGGAGGTGAAGTACTTTGCTACGTATATTAATCAGTTAAAAGAAACAGAGCAATGTCAAGAATAGGAAAAAGTCCAGTTACAATACCTTCAGGAGTTACAGTTGAAGTAGCAGAAGGTGTTATTACGGTAAAAGGAAAGTTAGGAGAGCTAAAGCAAGAGTATTCTAACATAGATATTAAAGTAGAAGAGGGTGTTGTAGTTTTAGAGCGTTCATCTGAAAAGGCTGAATTTAAAGCTAAACACGGTCTATATCGTGCGCTTATCGCTAATATGATTGCTGGTGTATCTGAAGGATATACTAAATCATTAGAATTAGTAGGTGTAGGTTACAGAGCGGCAAATCAAGGCCAAAAATTAGATATGGCACTTGGTTTTTCACATAACATCGTTATGGATATCGCTCCTGAAGTTAAGGTAGAGACTATTACCGAAAAAGGTAAGAACCCTATCGTTAAATTAACTTCTCACGATAAACAATTAGTAGGTCAAGTAGCTGCTAAAATTAGAAGTTTCCGTAAGCCTGAACCTTACAAAGGAAAAGGTATCAAGTTTGTAGGAGAGCAAATTAGAAGAAAAGCAGGTAAATCTGCATAATATATAGAGATATGGCATTTTCAAAGTATACTAGAAGAAATAAAATACGTCGTAGAATTCGTAAGGCACTTGTGGGTACTACAGAGCGTCCAAGACTATCTGTATATAGAAGTAATAAAGAGATTTACGCGCAGATAATAGATGATACTACCGGTAAAACCTTAAGTGCAGCTTCTTCAAGAGATAAGGATTTCTCTGCAGAAGGAAGCAAAGCTGAAGTTGCTAAGAAGGTAGGTATGGCAATCGCAGAGAAAGCTAAAGAAGCTGGAATCGAAGCGGTAGCTTTTGATAGAGGTGGTTATTTATACCACGGTAGAGTAAAACAATTAGCAGAAGGAGCCCGAGAAGGCGGATTAAAATTCTAAGAAGTTATGTATCAAAATTATAAAAACGTCGAGTTAGTAAAACCAAGCGGTTTAGATCTTAAAGATCGTTTGGTTGGTGTTCAACGTGTTACCAAGGTAACAAAGGGTGGTAGAGCTTTTGGTTTTTCTGCTATTGTGGTTGTTGGAGATGAGAACGGTGTAGTAGGTCAAGGTCTTGGTAAGTCTAAGGATGTTGCTAGTGCAATTGCAAAAGCAGTAGAAGACGCAAAGAAAAACCTTGTACGTATACCATTAAATAAAAGTACTATTCCTCACGAGCAAAAAGGTAAATATGGTGGAGCACGCGTTCTACTTATGCCGGCTGCTCCTGGTACCGGGGTAATTGCAGGTGGTGCAATACGTTCTGTACTAGAATCTGTAGGGGTTCATGATGTACTTTCAAAAAATCAAGGATCTTCTAACCCTCATAACGTAGTAAAAGCTACCTTTGACGCACTTTTACAATTAAGAAGTGCTGAGACTGTTGCAAAGCAGCGAGGAATTTCTCTTGAAAAAGTTTTTAAAGGATAATTTTTAAGACAATGGCAAAGATTAAAGTAACTAAGGTAAAGAGCGCGATCAATCGTACTCAGAACCAGAAGAGAACATTAGAGGCGTTAGGTCTTAAGAAAATGGGCCAAGTTGTGGAGCACGAGAGCACTCCTAATATCTTGGGGATGATTAACAAAGTAAGTCATTTAGTTTCTGTAGAAGAAGCTTAAATATAAATTGAGATGGGTTTAAACAATCTAAAACCGGCAGCTGGCTCGGTAAAAAAGAACGACAGCAGGCGAGGTCGTGGTGAAGCTACAGGAAATGGTGGAACTGCAGGCCGTGGGCACAAAGGTGCGAAGTCAAGATCAGGATATTCTAAAAAAGTAGGTTTTGAAGGAGGGCAAATGCCACTTCAAAGACGTGTGCCTAAATTTGGATTTACAAATATTAACCGTAAAGAATTTACTGGCGTAAATCTTGACACGCTACAAGAATATGTTGATGCTGGAAGAATCAAGGATGAAGTTACCATTGATGTTTTAGTAGAAAACAGACTAGCTGGGAAAAATGATCTTGTTAAGATTTTAGGACGCGGTGAGTTAAAAGCTAAATTGAAGATTACAGTTCATAAATTTACAGCCTCAGCACAGAAAGCTATTGAAGCAGCAGGCGGAGAAGCAGTAACTTTATAACACAAATCAGCATGAAGGCTATAGAAACGATAAAAAATATCTGGAAGATCGAAGAGTTAAAGAATCGCATTCTTTTAACCTTAGGTCTACTTTTAGTATACCGATTTGGTGCTCAAATCGTACTTCCGGGTATTGATGCATCTCAATTAGCTAACCTTGCTGCACAGACAGATGGTGGGCTACTTGGTTTGTTGAACGCATTTACAGGAGGGGCATTTTCTAATGCCTCTGTATTTGCTCTTGGTATCATGCCCTATATTTCTGCATCTATTGTAGTGCAGCTTATGGGTATTGCGGTGCCTTATTTACAAAAACTGCAAAAGGAAGGTGAAAGTGGACGTCGTAAAATTAACCAGATCACAAGATGGTTAACTATTGCGATTACCTTAATTCAAGGACCTGGTTATATTACAAACCTTTTCAACTTGCTTCCACCAGAAGCTTTTGTAATGGGAAGTAATGTAACGTTTATCATTTCTTCTGTTATTATCTTAACTACAGGTTGTATTTTTGCAATGTGGTTGGGTGAGAAGATTACCGATAAAGGTATAGGTAATGGTATTTCACTTTTAATTATGGTGGGTATCATCGCGAGATTACCACAATCCTTTTTACAGGAATGGGTTTCAAGAGTATCTGAGTCAAATGGTGGGCTAATTATGATTCTTATTGAATTAGTAATTTGGTTTGTCATCATTTTATTATCAGTACTTCTTGTGATGGCAGTACGTCAAATACCTGTACAATATGCAAGAAGAACTGCCAGTGGTAGTTATGAGCGTAATGTAATGGGTAGTAGACAGTATATACCGCTTAAGCTTAATGCTTCTGGGGTAATGCCTATCATTTTTGCTCAGGCAATTATGTTTATTCCTGGAGCAGTAATTGGTTTGTCTGATTCGCCTTTAGCAGAGTCTATCGCGTCTCAGTTTACTAATATTTTTGGTTTTTGGTATAATTTGGTTTTTGGTTTGTTGATTATAATTTTTACATATTTCTATACAGCCATAACCGTTCCTACCAATAAGATGGCCGATGATCTTAAGAGAAGCGGAGGTTTTATCGCCGGTATTAGACCTGGAAGTGAGACTTCTGAATATTTAGATCGTATCATGTCGCAAATCACGCTTCCGGGTTCTATATTTTTAGCGCTTATAGCAATATTTCCTGCTGTCGCAGTAAGTGTACTTGGAATGCAACAAGGATGGGCTTTGTTCTATGGTGGAACATCATTGCTTATTCTAGTGGGTGTAGCTATCGATACTATGCAACAGGTTAATTCATACTTGTTGAATAGACATTATGATGGCTTGATGAAAACAGGTAAGAATAGAAAAGCAGTAGCATAATGGCAAAACAACAAGCAATAGAGCAAGACGGTTCAATTATTGAAGCATTGTCTAACGCAATGTTTCGCGTTGAGCTAGAAAACGGTCACATCGTAACAGCGCATATCTCAGGTAAGATGCGCATGCATTATATAAAATTACTACCTGGGGACAAAGTAAAACTTGAAATGAGCCCTTACGATTTAACAAAGGCTCGTATAACTTATAGATACTAGTAAGATGAAAGTAAGAGCATCAGTAAAGAAAAGAAGTGCAGACTGCAAGATTGTACGTCGCAAAGGAAGATTATACGTAATTAACAAAAAGAACCCTAAGTTCAAACAAAGACAAGGTTAAGGATTATGGCTAGAATTGCAGGGGTAGATATCCCAAAACAAAAGAGAGGTGTAATCGCTTTGACTTACATCTTTGGAATCGGAAAGAGCAGAGCTCAGAAAATATTAGCTCAAGCTAACGTAGATGAGAATTTAAAAGTAAACGAATGGGATGATGATCAAATTGGTCGTATTCGTGAAGCGGTAGGTTCTTACAAGATAGAAGGTGAACTTAGAAGTGAAGTTTCTATGAGTATCAAGCGTCTTATGGATATTGGTTGCTATAGAGGAATCAGACACCGTTCTGGTTTACCACTTAGAGGTCAACGTACAAAGAACAACTCTAGAACGAGAAAAGGTAAGCGTAAAACGGTTGCTAACAAGAAAAAAGCAACTAAATAATAATTAACAATGGCAAAGCAAAACACTAAAGGTGGAGGAAAAAGCGGTAAGGCTGCAAAAACCACTAAAAAGCGTAAAGTAATTGTTGAGTCTGTAGGAGAAGCGCATATTGCAGCGTCTTTCAACAACATTTTAATTTCTTTGACAAATAAGAAAGGTGATGTTGTTTCTTGGTCTTCTGCCGGTAAAATGGGCTTTAGAGGTTCTAAGAAAAATACTCCTTATGCTGCTCAATTAGCTGCAGAAGATGCAAGTAAAGTTGCACACGAAGCAGGATTGCGTAAAGTAAAGGTGTATGTGAAAGGACCAGGTAACGGTCGTGAATCTGCAATTAGATCTATCCACAATAGTGGTATCGAAGTAACTGAAATCATCGATGTTACTCCATTACCTCACAATGGATGTCGTCCTCCTAAAAGAAGAAGAGTTTAATCAATTTTTTATATCAATCGGGGAGTAACGATTTTGCGAAGGACTAGACCTTAATTCCTTAATCACCCCACTAATTATTTTTTAAAATGGCAAGATATACCGGTCCTAAGACTAAAATCGCTCGTAAGTTTGGAGAAGCGATTTTTGGAGATGACAAATCTTTCGAAAAAAGAAACTATCCTCCAGGTCAGCATGGTAACAACAGACGTCGTGGCAAGAAGTCTGAGTATGCGATCCAGCTTCAAGAGAAGCAAAAAGCAAAATATACTTACGGGATATTAGAAAATCAATTCCGTAATATGTTTGAAAAGGCAACAAGCGCAACGGGAATTACCGGGGTTGTATTATTACAACTTTGTGAGTCACGTTTAGATAATGTTGTGTTTAGAATGGGTATTGCTCCTTCAAGAAGAGCTGCTCGTCAATTAGTTTCACACAGACATATCACTGTAAATGGTGAGTTAGTAAACATCCCTTCTTATCAATTAAAAGCTGGAGATGTTGTGGCTGTACGTGAAAAATCAAAATCATTAAGTGCAATTCAGGATTCTTTAGCAAATGCTAGCCACGTATACGAGTGGATTTCTTGGAATAATGATTCAAAACAAGGTACTTTCGTTTCTGTTCCTGAGCGTATTCAGATTCCAGAAAACATCAACGAACAGTTCATTGTCGAATTGTACTCTAAATAATAAATAACAACTCTTAGAAAACATAATATGGCATTACTAAATTTCCAGAAGCCCGATAAGGTCATAATGATTGACTCTACTGACTTTGAAGGTAAGTTTGAATTCAGACCTTTAGAGCCAGGTTACGGTTTAACTGTGGGTAACGCGTTACGTAGAGTATTGCTTTCTTCTTTAGAAGGTTTTGCAATTACTTCTGTACGTGTTGAAGGAGTAGATCATGAGTTTTCAACTATAGCAGGAGTTGTAGAAGACTTTACAGAAATCATTCTTAATCTTAAACAAGTACGTTTTAAAAGACAGATTGATGAGATTGATAATGAAACTGTAACTATTTCGGTTTCTGATAAAGAGCAGTTAACTGCCGGAGATTTCCAGAAATTCATTTCTGGTTTTCAAATTCTTAATCCAGATTTGGTAATCGCCAATATGGAGAAAAGTGTTAATATCAATATGGAAATCACGGTAGAAAAAGGTCGTGGTTATGTTCCTGCTGAAGAGAATAAGAAACAAAATGCGCCTGTAGGTACGATCTTTACAGATTCAATCTATACTCCAATCAAAAATGTGAAGTATAGCATTGAGAATTATCGTGTTGAGCAGAAAACTGACTATGAGAAGTTAGTTTTTGAGATTCAAACAGATGGTTCTATTCATCCTAAAGATGCTTTGACTGAAGCTGCAAAAACTTTGATTCATCACTTTATGTTGTTTTCTGATGAGCGTATCACCCTTGAGGCTGATGAGATTGCTCAGACTGAAACTTATGATGAAGAGTCATTGCATATGCGTCAATTGCTTAAGACAAAATTGGTAGATATGGATCTTTCTGTACGTGCCTTGAACTGTCTTAAAGCTGCTGAAGTTGAAACTTTAGGGGACTTAGTTTCTTATAACAAGAACGATTTGATGAAATTCCGTAATTTTGGTAAAAAATCACTTACAGAGCTTGAAGAGCTTGTAAATGTAAAAGGACTAAATTTTGGAATGGATCTTTCAAAATACAAATTAGATAAAGATTAGTAACGCTCCATATTTTGCTCCTCAAAAAGGGTAGAGCAAGATGGTAGCTTAAATTAAATGTCATGAGACACGGAAAAAAGAATAATCATTTAGGACGTCAGACTGCTCATAGAAAGTCTATGTTAGCAAACATGGCTTGTTCATTAATTGAGCACAAACGTATTAATACTACTGTTGCCAAAGCAAAAGCTTTGAAACAGTTTGTTGAGCCGTTAGTAACAAAGTCTAAAGAAGATACTACTCACAATCGTCGTATTGTGATGAGTAAATTGCGCCAAAAAGATGCGGTAGCAGAGCTTTTTAGAGATGTAGCTGTAAAAGTTGGTGACCGTCCAGGTGGTTATACAAGAATAATCAAATTAGGAAATCGTCTTGGAGATAATGCAGATATGGCGATGATCGAATTAGTTGATTACAACGAACTATATAACCTTGGTAAAACCAAGAAAAAATCTACTCGTAGAGCAGGTAAGAAAGCATCTACTGCAAAAACTGAAGCTCCTGTTAAAGAAACAAAAGCTAATGACGAGGAAGAGTAAAAACATACCAATGTTTTAATTTTTTAAAAAAGGATAAGCCTTATGGCTTATCCTTTTTTTTGTATTTATAAACCTTTAAATTAATTTTGAAAAAAAACTAAATGAAATATCAAACCAATAGAAAAGCACTTTTGTTGCTTGCAGACGGTACAATTTTTTATGGCAAATCTGTAGGGAATAAAGAAGGGACTGCTTTTGGAGAAGTTTGTTTTAATACCGGTATGACAGGTTATCAAGAAATTTTTACCGATCCTTCATATTACGGTCAATTAATGGTTACTACTAATGCACACATTGGTAATTATGGTGGTAATAATGAAGAAACAGAGTCTGATACCGTAAAGATTTCAGGGCTTATTTGTAAGAATTTTAGTTATAACTACTCCCGAATCCGTGTAGACGAATCACTTGAGTCATTTTTAGATAGGAATAATCTTTTTGTTATCTCTGATGTAGACACGAGAGCTTTAGTTTCCTATATTCGAGATAATGGCGCTATGAATGCTGTGATTTCTACAGATGTAGATGATTTGGAAGGTCTTAAGAAAAAACTGGCTGATGTTCCTAATATGCACGGCTTAGAACTAGCTTCTAAAGTAAGCACGAAAGAGCCTTATTATTTTGGAGACGAAAACGCAACTTATAAAGTTGCAGCGGTAGATTTGGGTATCAAGAAAAATATTTTGCGCAATATGGCTAAGCGTGATATGTATATCAAGGTTTTTCCATATAATACACCTTACGAGGAGATGAAAGCCTGGAATCCAGATGGCTTTTTCCTCTCTAATGGTCCTGGCGATCCAGAGCCTTTAAAAGAGGTTATTGAAACCGCAAAAAACATTCTTGCAGATGATATGCCGTTATTTGGAATTTGCTTAGGGCACCAGATCATTGCTTTGGCAAACGGTATTAGCACGTTTAAAATGCACCACGGCCATCGCGGTATCAATCATCCGGTATTGAATCATGGTACGGGTAAAGGAGAGATCACTTCTCAAAACCACGGTTTTGCTGTGAATTACGATGAGGCTTCTAGCAATCCAGATGTAGAGGTGACGCATAAGCACCTTAATGATCAAACGGTGATGGGGCTACGTATGAAGAACAAAAATTGTTTTTCGGTTCAATACCATCCTGAAGCTGGTCCTGGTCCTAACGATGCAACTTATCTCTTTGATGAGTTTTTAGAACGAATGAATAAAGTTTCAGTATAAATTAAATCCCGGCATTGCCGGGATTTTTTGTTTAAAACAAGGAGCTTTTAGACTATTGATTAACATATTTCTACAGAATGAAATCAATGCGTACAAAGTTTTAAATAATCTTTAAAATTCGTCAAAAGCTCGCTGTTTCTCCGCTCAATAATGCAGTATTGCGTATATTGCGCTAACTATATTAACTAATCAATATTTAAAGAACAATGAGTATAATAATCAATATCCACGCACGTCAAATTCTTGATTCTCGTGGGAATCCCACAGTAGAGGTAGATGTTTTAACCGAAAACGGTGTGCTTGGTAGAGCTGCAGTTCCTTCAGGAGCTTCAACTGGTGAGCACGAGGCGGTTGAACTGCGTGACGGTGGTTCAGATTATATGGGCAAAGGAGTTTTGAAAGCTGTTGAGAATGTTAATGCAATAATTGCTCAGGAGCTTTTAGGTGTTTCTGTTTTTGAACAAAACCTGATCGATCAAACGATGATTGATTTAGACGGAACCCCTAATAAATCAAAGCTTGGTGCAAACGCAATTTTAGGTGTTTCTCTTGCAGTTGCAAAAGCAGCAGCAAACGAACTTAACATGCCGTTGTATCGTTACGTAGGTGGAGTAAGCGCAAATACACTTCCTGTACCTATGATGAATATTATTAATGGAGGATCGCATAGTGATGCGCCTATTGCTTTTCAAGAGTTTATGATCATGCCTGTAAAGGCTGAAGATTTTACTCATGCTATGAAAATGGGAACTGAAATCTTCCATAATCTTAAAAAAGTATTGCACGATCGTGGATTGAGCACTGCGGTAGGTGATGAAGGAGGTTTTGCACCAACGCTGGAGGGAACTGAAGATGCAATCGAAAGTATTCAGAAAGCTGTTGAGAATGCAGGGTATAAATTTGGTGACGAAGTAATGATCGCCTTAGACTGTGCTTCTGCTGAATTCTATGTAGACGGTAAATATGATTACACCAAGTTTGAAGGTGATAAAGGAGTAGTAAGAACAAGCGAAGAGCAAGCACAATATCTTGCAGAACTTGCTTCTAAATATCCTATTATTTCTATCGAAGATGGAATGGATGAAAACGACTGGGACGGTTGGAAGTCTTTAACTGAAAAAATTGGAGACAAGGTTCAGCTAGTAGGAGACGATTTATTTGTGACCAATGTAGAGCGTCTTTCAAGAGGTATTGAAAACGGTATTGCAAATTCAATTTTGATTAAAGTAAATCAAATAGGAACATTAACCGAAACAATTGCAGCAGTTAATATGGCGCATAATGCAGGTTATACTTCGGTAATGTCTCACAGATCTGGAGAAACTGAAGATAATACAATTGCAGACCTTGCAGTTGCGTTAAATACAGGACAGATCAAAACAGGTTCTGCTTCAAGAAGTGATCGTATGGCAAAATACAACCAGCTATTACGCATTGAAGAAGAATTAGGAACTGTAGCATATTTTCCAAAAGAAAAAGCGTTTAAAGTGAGTTAATCCTTAAATGTTTAAATTATAAAAAGAGGCGCTTTGATAAAGCGCCTCTTTTTTTTACTCAGGGTTCATTTTAATCGTATTATTTTTTCAGTAAAAAATGCTAACTGCTTAAAAATGATCATTGTATGAAAATGTAGCAATTCGCATATCTCGCTTTGTACAAGTACTTGATGACTTAAATGGTTTGTTTTAACGATTAAGTACTTAATTTTTCGATACAATTTAATTCTAGTAAGAAAAAAACTATTAATTTTCCAACGCAAATAAATTGGACTTAACGTTCAAAATTTAGATTGTTTCACCTAACACATCTAGGTAACTAGATCAGAAAATTTGAAGTTGGGTGAAAGAGCGATTCTGAAATAAGTACGTTTCGCTCTTTTTTTACCAAACTTAAGATATCTAAGTTTTGAAGTTGGGTGAGGGGTAGTATACTTTTAAAGTATTTACCCCTTTTTTATTTTCATTTTTTTAACCTTCCTATAAGTGCAAATACTTTAGAAATCCCTTTGCATTTCGTAATTTAGCAGCTCTTGAAAAAATTGATAATCAGCTAAAACATATTAAAAAAATGGCAGATAATGCTAAACTAGTAATAGGTGATAAGTCCTATGAGTTTCCTATAGTAACTGGTAGTGAAAATGAAAGTGCAATCGATATCGCCAGCTTGCGCGCAGTAACAGGTGGTTTAACAACTATAGATCCCGGTTTTAAAAATACAGGAAGTTGCGAGAGTGCAATAACCTTTTTAAATGGTGAAGAAGGAATCTTAAGATATCGCGGTTACGCCATTGAAGATTTAGCCGAGAAAGCATCATTTTTAGAAGTAGTATATCTTTTGATTTTTGGAGAGTTGCCTACTGAAGAGCAGCTGACTAAATTTCACAATGATATCAAGGAAGAGAATCACGTTGATGAAGATGTAAAGAAAATTTTAAATGGTTTTCCAAAGTCTGCTCATCCTATGGGAGTTTTAGCATCACTTACTTCAGCATTAACAGCATTTAATCCAGATGCCGTAAATGTGGATTCTGAAGAAGATATGTATAACGCTATTGTAAAACTTTTAGGGAAGTTTCCGGTGTTAGTGGCGTGGACGATGCGTACCAAAATGAGTAAGCCGCTGGATTATGGAGACGACAGTCTTTCATATGTTGAGAACTTGCATAAAATGATGTTCTCAAAACCTAATAGTGAGTATAAAGTAGATGCTACAATCATTGAAGCATTAGACAAGCTTTTAATCCTTCACGCAGATCACGAGCAAAACTGTTCAACTTCAACAGTACGCATTGTAGGATCTTCTCACGCAGGATTGTTTGCTTCTATTTCCGCAGGTATTTCTGCACTATGGGGACCACTTCACGGTGGAGCCAATCAAGCAGTTATCGAGATGTTAGAAGGCATCAAAGCAGATGGTGGTGATACTAAAAAATATATGGCTAAGGCAAAGGATAAAGAAGATCCGTTCCGTTTAATGGGCTTTGGTCACCGAGTTTATAAAAACTTTGATCCAAGAGCTAAGATCATTAAGAAAGCTGCAGACGATGTACTTGAGCAATTGGGTATTGAAGATGAAGTTTTAGCTATCGCAAAAGGCTTAGAGAAAGAGGCTTTAGAAGACGATTATTTTGTGAAAAGAAAATTATATCCTAACGTTGATTTCTATTCAGGAATTATCTACCGTGCTTTAGGAATTCCTGTTGAAATGTTTACCGTAATGTTTGCAATGGGCCGTGTGCCGGGATGGATCGCGCAATGGAGAGAAATGCGTTTACGCAAAGAACCTATTGGAAGACCACGTCAAGTTTATATAGGAGAAAAACTTCGTCCATTCAAACCTATGAACGAGCGTTAGAAAACAATAAATCAGTTCAGAGCGGGTTTTTGATAACTATCAGAAACCCGCTTTTGTTTTTATATTTGTGACTATGATAAAACTTAATGTAACAGATGAGACTTCGCGCCTTAGGGCGGTCATTTTGGGTACGGCGTTAAGCAACGGCGGAGTGCCAAAGCTTGAGGATGCTTACGATCCTAAGTCGCTACTTCATATCCAAGAAAACACCTATCCTAAAGAGGAGGATATGGTGGAAGAAATGAATGCGGTCGAAGAAGTTTTTAATAAATACGGAATTCAGGTTTTTAGACCAAAACTCATAAATGATTACAACCAGATTTTTGCTAGAGATATTGGTTTTGTAATAGAGGACACGTTTATCAAGGCAAATATTCTTCCAGATCGTGAGCAAGAGATTGAGGCGATTGAACACGTGCTGACTCAGGTAGATGAGGTTAAGATCATACGCTTTCCAGAAGAGGCGCACATAGAAGGTGGCGATGTTATGCCGCACGGAGATTATATTTTCGTTGGAGTGTATCGCGGTCCTGATTATGCAGATTATATTATTGCCCGCACAAACATGCTGGCTGTAGAAGCGCTTCAGAACCAGTTTCCTGATAAAAAAGTGGTTTCTTTCAATCTAAGAAAATCCAACACCAATCCTTATGAAAACGCATTACACCTAGATTGCTGTTTTCAGCCTGTAGGAGAGAAGTATGCAATTTTACACAAAAACGGATTTTTGGAGGAAGAAGAATACCAGTGGTTGGTTGACTTTTTTGGTGCAGAAAATGTCTTTGAAATTTCCTCAGAAGAAATGTTTCATATGAATTCAAATATTTTTTCAATCGCTCCCGATGTCGTTGTTTCTGAAAAGAATTTTACCCGTTTGAATACCTGGTTGCGAAGTAAAGGGATCACGGTTGAAGAAGTACCATATGCCGAAATTTCAAAACAAGAAGGCCTGTTAAGGTGCAGCACCTTACCACTTGTGCGCGAGTAAGCTTTCGCAAATGCAATTCTTATTAGTTTAACTATTGAATTTTAGGTTAAGCTTATTACATTTGGCCGCAAAAAAAATTACCCCTATGAGTCAAGTTACTGATACCGTTTTGATGGTGCGTCCTGCATCGTTTAGAAAGAATGAAGAAACTGCTGTAAATAATTATTTTCAAGAAGATCTGGCGTTGGAAAACGAAGCGATCAATGCACAGGCGCAACAAGAATTTGATGCATTTGTAGCAAAATTGAAGGCTGCCGGGATCCATGTGCTGGTACTTCAGGATAAAAAGGAATTGAATACACCAGACTCCATTTTTCCAAATAACTGGGTGAGTACTCATAAAAATGGTGATGTGGCGTTATACCCAATGTATGCCGAAAACAGGCGTAGAGAACGACGCGAAGAATTTTTTACGTTATTGGAAGATGCTGGTTTTGCGATTAAAAATGTTATCGATTATACCGAAGCAGAAGAAGAGGGACTTTTTCTTGAAGGAACCGGTAGCATTATTTTAGATCGTGACAATGAGAAGGCATACTGTGCGCTTTCGGCACGTGCTGATGAGGATTTGTTTATAGAATTTTGTGAGGATTTTGAATATTTACCGGTGCTATTTACGGCAAATCAAACGGTGGGTAATGAACGTCTTCCTATTTATCACACCAATGTGATGATGTGTATTGCCGAAGAATTTGCTGTGGTTTGCTTACAATCTATAGATGATAAAAAAGAGCGGAAACAAGTGATTAATCAGCTTAAAGAATCGGGGAAGGAGGTTATTGCGATCACCGAAGCGCAAATGCATCAATTTGCAGGCAATATGCTGCAAGTAAAAAATGCAGCGGGTAAACGCTTTTTAGTCATGAGTGCGAGTGCGCATCAAGCTCTTGATGCCTCGCAGATTGCAAGTATCACAAAGTATTGTGAGATTCTAAGCAGTGATTTAACCACTATTGAGACGTGTGGTGGCGGAAGCGCACGGTGTATGTTAGCCGAAATTTTCTTGCCTAAGCTTTAGTCAACAGACTTTTAATCCAGCGGAATAGCATCCAAACCATAAAGAAGCTGAGCGGCAAAGAGGTTACGATGAGCAGTTTTTGCATCGTGTTTAAAACATCAACGTTTTCTTTATTGAAGCTCAGAATCGTAAAAGCGATTGTAGTAAGTGTCAAAAGTAGTCCCCATAAAATTCGGCTGCGTTTTGATGGGTTTTCAGACCGGCTGTTGTGCAGACTAAGAACAAGAATAGCCGAATCTAGAGAGGTTACCAGAAAACTTATCAGTAAAAGAATGACTAATGCATTAACGATTGATTGCGCGGGATAATTACTTAGGAAGATAAATAAAGAACTGAATACATTATCAAACTCGCGGTTATGGCTTCCCCATTCGTCGATAAGCTCAAAAGCTGATTGGCCAAAAACGGTAAACCAGAAAAAACTTCCTAACGAAGGGATCAAAAGCACACCGATTATAATTTCCCTAAGCGTCCTTCCGCGGGAAATATTGGCAATAAAAATACCCGTAAAGGGTGCCCACGCGATCCAAAACGCCCAATAATAATACGTCCAGTCAGTGAGAAAAGCTTCTCCCGGATCAAAATTTCCGTAAGCTAAACTAAGCGGAATGAAATCAATACAATAATGGTATAAAGCGCTCACAAACTGATTTAGAATCGATACGATATTTCCTTGTAGAAAAACGAAAAACAGAAGGGTAACACACAAAAAGATATTAGCACGGGATATCAGTTTAATTCCTTTCTGTAATCCGCTTAATGCAGAGAGCAGTGCAAAAACTCCAATTGCACTTATGATTACAAGCGAAACATTTTCACTTAAAAGAGAACCGTTTAGATAATCGAGTCCACCTTTAATTTGTCGTGCGCCTAATGCTACAGCAGCGACGAGTCCAAACACGGTGGTCAAAATCACCAGCAGATCTATACTCTTGATGCCAATTTTAGAAGCACGTGTTTTTGAGTGGGTAAAAACTGTACTGCTGGTATAGGCCGGGCGACCATATTTAAATACAGCCGTGCCAATGGCTAAAGCAAAAACAGCATAAAAAGCCCAGGCGGTAAAGCCCCATTGATAAAATGTAAATTCTAAAGCCTGAATTTCAGAAGAAGTTTCTGTAGCAATTGGCGGATTCTGCTGCATAAATACGGGCTCTTGAATAGCTCTGAGCAGAATGCCTGCACCCATTCCGGCGCTGTAAAGCATAGCGATCCAAGACAATCGCGAAAATGCAGGTTTTTCATTGGTTCTTCCCAGTTTAAATTTTCCTATGGGAGACACCGCAAGTCCTACAAGAAGAAGCACACATACTAAACCAAGAATAAGATAAAACCTTCCAAAATAGCTTCGAATGCTGGTTGAGAGCGTTTCGATCAATGCATAACTTTCTTCAGTAAATAAAAAGATCAGACCGGCAAGACCAAGTAAAATCACAGCCGGAATCAGAATTAACAGGTTTGCTTTTAGCGAAGTTATGAATTTGATATTGCTGTAGTTTTAGGTTCATAACGCGCAATATTGCGAATCATTCCTCCGAAAATAAAATAGTGAAAGGGCAGCATGCTGAACCAATAAAGGCGACCCCAAAGTCCGCGAGGTCTAAAGGTAGCAGTTTGATGTAATATATTGTCGTCGTCGATCTCCCAATCAAGCCATGCCTCACCGGGAACGCGCATTTCGGCAAAAAGCAAGAGGCGGCGTTCCTCTTTATCCGCGAGAAGCACGCGCCAAAAATCAAGAGAATCCCCTTCGTAAAGTTCGTTGCTGTGTGTGCGTCCTCTCCGTAGACCTACACCTCCCCACAACTTATCTATAAAACCGCGAATTTTCCATAAGGTGTTAGCATAATACCAGCCGCGTTTACCGCCAATTGACCAAATGTTCTCGAGCGCTTGTTCTGGATTTTTCAGCTTTATACTTTGGCGATCTTTGAGGCAACCGTATTCTGGAACTTTGATATAATGATTAAGGTCTTTTCTAAACCGCCCACTTACTAAACTATCTTTCCAGCTGGAGACTACCTGGTTTTGTTCAATTTTTTCAAAAGCGAGCTTGATAGCATCCGTATAATTTATAGGTTTTATATGGAGCATTTCCTGTAAACGCGTATCGCAGGTAATCACTTCTACACGCATACTGTCAACCAGATTGAGCGCAAGTTTATAACTGGTTGAGGTGACAAAATAAAGCCAATAAGACGAAAGCTTGGGACTCATTACCGGCACGTCTAAAATACTAAGGCTAAGACCTCTTATTTTAGAGTACAGCAGCATCATTTGTTTATAGGTCAAAACATCAGGGCCGCCAATGTCAAATGAATCATTGTAGCATGATTTGTTGCCTAGAACTCCGGTTAGAAACTGAATCACATTACGAATGGCAATGGGCTGACAGCGCGTTTTTACCCATTTTGGGGTAATCATAAGTGGTAGTTTTTCGCAGAGATCTCTAATGATCTCAAATGAAGAACTCCCGGAACCTACAATGATGGCTGCGCGCAAAACCGTTAGATTAAAATTGCCTTGATATAGCGTGTCTTCTACTTGTTTTCGGGAGGTGAGGTGCTTGCTTAATTTTTCATCATTCACGATACCACTCAAATAAATTACCTGCTCACATCGTGTTTTAGAGAGATAAATATTAAAGTTTTCTGCAGCGCGTTTTTCTTTTTCATCAAAATCAACCGTTGATGAGGTCATAGAATGAATGAGGTAATAGGCCGCATCAATGTCTTGAGGCAGTAAATCTGGATTGGGTTCTTCGAGAAAATCAATTTCAACAATACTGATCTTAGAACGCGTACGCGGGTTTACCGCTAGTCTGTTTTTGTCCCGAACGGCGCAAACCAATTCGTGCCCGGCCTCTAAAAGAAAGGGGATGAGTCGCATCCCGATATAACCATTAGCTCCTGTAAGTAATATTTTCATAGCCTTTTAAAGATACGATTTTTGAAATGGATTTATTAAATGATACAGATTTGTATTAGCAATCTTTAGACCCTAATATCTATATTTGAATTAATGAATGTTTCCTAAGAGTAGCTCAATTTATGCGACCGTAGGTGTTGGTGTGACGTATGATTCTGAATTAAGAGATACTTATGAATATTTATTTCACGGAAGTATTTTTAAAGTAATCAAAGCATCTCAACTCAGGGACGTTATTTCATATATTAAAAATCCTCCTAATAAAAATAATGTGAGTAGTTGTGCTTATGCTGATTCTGCTATTGAAGTCTCAAAAAAGAGGAGGGATCACACTTCCTTCAAGTACAGTTTCTTAACTTACTTATTCAGGAAGAAGTCTAGGCAAGTAGGAAGATGAATTCTGATGATGTCATTACTGTAAAAAAATATAAATGCTATTCTTCTAAAGAATCACGAAGATGTTAATAAAAAATCATTCATGAAAAAAGCATATTTTATAGTACTTCTATTAGCATTTAATGTGGCTTATTCCCAAGAAGATGAACAAGAAAAAATGATATCTCGTTTTGTTTTGGATCTTTTTGATAAATCTATTGATCCAGAAATTGTTTTTGATGAGTATATCTCGACTGATCAAGAAGATAATCTTAAGGCTTCAGCGACCAAAAGAAAAAAACTTGTAATCCAGATTATTAAGGAAACCCGTAAGAATAAAAAAAATAATGGATGGTTAATTCCAAATCCAGAGATTCGAAAACTTAATGACCCTAAAGTTTTCCCCTATGAAGAGGTGAAAGGATTAAGTGATATCCAGTTACAGTTCAATACATCGGGTGAGTTTAAAGATAGAATTTACGTTTTAACAAATGACAAGGAAACCGAAATCCTTCAGTATTTTCTAATGAGTGAAGATAAAATGAAAATAAAATCCTTTACGCTTTTTGTCAAAGCAAAAAACTCAGGCTGGTTTTTTCAATACTAAGTAGAAGTCAAAGAATAATTACGATCAATGCAGTAGGGTGTAATGTCTTGCTGCATTTTTTATATCAGGTTAGACCATATGTTTGGCTCTCGTATTATAGCCCTTGCGTTTCCTCGAAATTATTGCCGGTTTATTTAACTTGAGGTAACTACAGATCCTCAGGACCTAGCGGAAGATTCTCAGCTTTAAAATCCATTATTTTCTTTATGAATTTATGCGTGGCTTTGTCGTTAGCTTTCGCTCTGATTTTTATAAAATACTGATCTCTGTAAATGCTGTATACTTCGGCTTGGCCTTTGTAAATGCGCAGTTTGTAGTATGGGATGATCAGTGCGTATGATTCTAGCAACGAGCGGAAACCCACTATGATCCCGTTAGGGCGCATTTCAATATTACAGGTGTTGACATAGCTGTCCAGAATAAGTAGGTTGTGAATTTCAATACTCGTAGCAGTGATAAAGAGTTTTGACGAACCAATCCCTTTCATTTTAATGCGCTCGCGCAGCGTAAAAGGTTTTCCTACTTCGGTGTTGATCTTTCGGGTAACTTCAGGATTATTGTAGGAGACATTAAGTAGCATTTTTTCTTTTAAAGATACCACTTTACAGGCGAATGCTATCTAAGCGGACTTTGATCAGCGTGAGTTGCGCTATTTTGCTTTGTCAACCGCTTGTTTTACGTATCTTTGCGCCTTCAGAAAAAGCACTCATGAATTTATCAGATAAACTCACAAAAGCCGTTAAAGATGCGGTTCAAGAACTTTTTAGCGCAACTCTAGAAAGTGTTGAAATTCAGCCTACTCGTAAGGATTTTGAAGGAGATCTAACCGTTGTAGTGTTTCCTATTTTGCGCGTTGCAAAAGGAAATCCGGCGGTAATAGGCGAGCAGATAGGAACTTATGTGAAAGAGAATCTAGACGAAATCGCAGACTTTAATGTCGTGAAGGGCTTTTTAAATCTTGTGATTTCAGATGCTTTTTATTTGAATTTCTTTGATGGAATTAAAGACCAAAAAAACTTTGGTCACGAGCCTGAAGCCGGTAAAGCAGTGATGGTTGAATATTCTTCTCCTAACACAAACAAGCCGTTGCATCTGGGGCATATCCGTAATAATTTATTAGGTTATTCTGTTGCCGAAATTTTAAAAGCTAGCGGAAAGAAAGTGTATAAAACACAGATCATCAACGACCGCGGAATCCATATTTGCAAGAGTATGCTGGCTTGGCAGAAATTTGGTGCAGGTGAAACTCCAGAATCAACCGGACTCAAAGGTGATAAACTGGTAGGGAATTATTACGTGAAGTTTGATAAAGCCTACAAAGAAGAACAATCGTATTTAGTAGCGCAAGGAAAGACAAAAGAAGAGGCCGAAAAGGAAGCGCCGCTTATTCTCGAAGCTCAGGATATGTTGCGCAAATGGGAAGCCGGTGATGAAGAAGTTGTTGCACTTTGGAAAAAAATGAACGGCTGGGTTTATGAAGGTTTTGAAGAAACTTATAAAAATCTAGGAGTTGATTTTGATAGCTATTATTACGAGAGTAATACCTATTTATTAGGAAAAGACAATATTGAAGAAGGCCTTAAAAAAGGTGTTTTTTATAAGAAAGAAGACGGTTCGGTTTGGTGTGATTTAACTGAAGATGGTCTTGATGAAAAACTCGTTCTGCGTAGTGATGGTACTGCGGTTTATATGACGCAAGATATAGGTACCGCGATTCAGCGCGTGAAAGATCATCCGGATGTAGGCGGAATGATCTACACAGTAGGTAATGAGCAAGATTATCACTTTAAAGTGCTTTTCCTGATTCTGAAGAAATTAGGTTATGATTGGGCTGAGCATTTATTCCATTTGAGCTATGGAATGGTTGATTTGCCTAGCGGAAAAATGAAAAGCCGCGAAGGTACCGTAGTTGATGCAGACGACCTCGTTGAAGAAATGGCGACAACTGCCGGAAACATTGCCCAAGAATTAGGGAAACTAGACGGCTACAGCGAAGCTGAAAAACAAGAATTATACAAGATCATAGGTCTTGGCGCATTGAAATACTACATTTTAAAAGTAGACCCTAAAAAACGCATTCTTTTCAATCCGGAAGAATCTGTAGACTTTCAAGGAAATACAGGTCCGTTTATTCAATATACTTATGCGCGTATTCAGTCGATTTTGAGAAAGGCTGCAGATACCGGAGTTGCTGAAAATTATACGTATGAAACGCTTCAGCCTAAAGAAAAAGAGCTGATCAAGCAACTCGCTTTATATCCTGAAACGGTACAATTGGCCGCAGAAAATCACAGTCCGGCATTGATTGCAAATTACACTTACGATTTGGTAAAAGAGTTTAATTCCTTCTATCAACAAGTCTCTATTTTGGGAGCAGATACCGATGCAGAAAAAAGCTTCCGCGTAGCGCTTTCTAAAAAAGTAGGCGAAGTGATCGAGGCGGCATTTGGATTACTTGGGATTCAGGTTCCCGAGCGTATGTAATTAAAACGTCAAGCGGAGGGATGCATTAGGAGTAAAACCTAGTGAATTATTCTGTATGGCAATAGCCTGTGTGTTGTCGTCAGGGTTAACCTCATAATACCTTTGAATGGTATTGGTTTGATTTAGAATATTGATAATCCCCAGCGTAAATTTTGCTGTGACTGCATCCCAGTTAAACGAATAGTTAGCGGTGGCATCAAAACGCATGAAGTCTTCTAGATTGGCTGCATTTGGAGTGTCGTAATTCACGACGTAGGTGTTGCTACTGCTGGGCAGCGTTTCTGCATTTTCTATGGGTAAGGTATAAGGTCTTCCCGTGTGATAATTTAAACTCACAGCAATTTTAAAATTATTAAAGAGCGCATACGAACCTCCCGTATTTATAGAATGCCTGATATCTGTGTTGTTGGGAAAGGTCGCGGGATTCAGCGATTCAAAAGAATACACGTTAGTTGCCAAGGTGTAGGTAAACCAAGTGCTTAATTTTGGAGTGGTTTTGTTTACTAGAAATTCTAAGCCTTTGGTCTCATAGCTGCCATTGGTTTTGATGAATTTAAATTGGTTCTGAAAACCTTGATTTGATGCAGTTATTCCAGAGACTTGTTTGTAAAAACCGGTAAGATCAATCAGCCAATTGTTTTGAGTGTAATCAACGCCTAGACTTATTTGTTTGCTGGTGATTAAAGGAATGTCATTGTCATTGACTAAAACCCACCGCCGTTTTTCTACCCCTAAAAAATTATCTTCAAAATCAATGATCTGTGTGGTGCTTTGGTTTTTTAAAGCGGCTTCTGTTTTTAAAGCAAAATGCCCTATTTTTTGACGAATATTTATGCGAGGCTCTAGTCTAATTTTATTGAATTTTTCAAAATAGGTTGTACGTAATCCTGTACGCAGCTTGAAATTGTCGGTAGCAAGGCTCCAATCTCCAAAAACCGCATGTTGCCTAACAACATCCTTTTTGCGTTGTTGAAACACTGGCTGATTGACACTTGTTGTATTGCGAATTCCAGTTTCAGTAAATTCATATCCGTGCTCAAAGTTCATGCGGGAATTCATGTGCCAGGTTCCTTTTGCTTTAAAAGCGGTTTCGAGTACTTGATTGGTTTGAGCTAATACCTGATTGTTACTGAAATCTTGGTCTGTTGAGCGAATGTTGTATTGCGTATAATATGCATTAAGAAACGTGTCATAAGCGGGGTTAATGACGCTGCTTAGATTGATTCCGAAGGCGATATTATCCTGATCTATCAAACTTTCATTAATGAGCTGTTCATCAGCGTCAGACTCGGAGTATTCTAGAGTGTTGTTGAGTGAGATAAAACTGGCTCTGAGCTGATGTTTTGGACTGATGTCGTAAAGAATTTTTGCTGAATAATCGTGAAATCTAAAATCAGAAAGTGATTTGATATTTTCAGCAGAGCTACCATCATTTTTGATCTCTGAATCTTGAAAACTTCGATTGAAATATGAAGTATATGTGGGTGTTTGAAAATAATCGGCAAAAGACCTTCTTCCGCTCACTTGAAGAGCGAGCTTTGTACTTATAGGTATTTGAAGAAAAGCGTCTGCACTGAGGCCATTAAATCCGGCACCACCTGATATTTTTTCGGTTATAGCATTTGGCGTGTACATTTTTATAGTACTGCTTACCCCACCTGAATACTCAGAGCTGTTGGCGTTTTTAGTTACTTCAACGCGCTCAGTTAAATTAGGGTTATATGCTGAAATTAAGCCAAAAAAATGACCGGTATGATACATTTTGATTTCATCCCAAAGCATCAAGTTTTCATCTTGGGTTCCGCCGCGCACATTTATGTTATTGATGCTTTCGTCTATACTCTCTATTCCTGGTAAAATTTGCAGCGTTTGTAGAATGTCAGGATCTGTTAATCCCGGTAAAATGTCAAATTCACGTGTGTTTATCTCAATGCGGTCGTCTGGAAATTTACGAATACCTTGACTGAATAAGCGTTTGATCACCACTTCGTCCAAGGTAAAACTTTTAGGAGCTAAACTGATTTGCTGACAATCAGAAGTGAGCCTTTCTACCTCAAGAACCTCGGTTTTATAACCTAAAAAAGATACCTTGATGCTATCTCCGGATTTTATCAGTGCTAGTTCAATATAACCGTTGGCGTCTGTGACGGCACTCGCGTTTTTGTTTAATGCCTGAATTGTTGCTCCTTCTAGCGATTTCAGCGTTGCTGCATCAAGAATTTGAGCGCAAAAACTAGACGAAGTTCTAGGTAGAATACTATAATATCGATCATCGATTTTAGTGATGGTCAACCCGGTTTGCTTTGTGATATACTGCAAGGTTTGGTCTAATTGCTCAAACCTTGAATTTGGTAATTTTAGGGCTTGTACCGCTTCAGTTTGATACGAGAAACGTACGTTGAATGACGTTTCTACAGTATCTAAATAAGTAACCAAATCAACCTCGCTTCGGTCTTGAGCTGTGCCGAATATGGAAGTAAAAAGTAGCATGATCAGCCAACATTTTTCTTTATTCAGCATAAAATATAAAGCTTTGATCTTTGTCTGATTTATAAGTGATCCCAAACGGAAGGGTTACTCCTTGAAGCGCACTTTCTAATTTTTTGGTACTAAAGCTACCGGTGAATACTTGGTCTTTTAATTGTGCCGGATAAGAAATCTGAATATTAAATTGACGTTCTAGCGCGGCGATCACAATATGATAGGGAACATCGTCAAAGCTAAGCTCGTAGTCTAGCCAAGAGGGTTGGGTTTGATTATTGTTGATTTTCAATTCAGATTTACCAGATATCAAGCGATAGGTGTCACCGGGTTTGAGAATCAAAGTGTCAAGCGTTGCCGCGACTTGTACACTTCCTTCGTAGCAGGAAACTTCAAAATAATCTTTTCTATGATTTACATTAAATTGAGTGCCCAGCACTTGTATTGTGCCTTGCGCAGTAGCAACTTTAAAAACACTTCCTTTATTGACTTTAAAAAAAGCTTCTCCTTCAAGTTCTAAATTACGCGTGCCATCTTCCCAATCTTTAGGATTATAGGAGATCTGTGAAGCGTTGTTTAGGGTGGCTTCAGAAGCATCGGGTAAGGTGATTTGCACAAAATCATCTGTTGCTTTGATGATTTTTTGATCAGATTTTAAAAAGATATAAGAGGTTATTAAAATGACCAGTACGGCTGCTGCAGTGCTGATCCAAGTTTTATAGGGAAGCTTAATAACTTTAGGTTGCGGCTTTTGTGTAATTTTTGTTTTAAAGGACTTATAAGCCGCTTGTTTATCAAGCGTATCAGGCTTCAATCGGGAAGCGTATGCAGCTATTTTGTGGTATTCTTTATATGTTTGGGTTTGTTTAAATGCAGCCAATTCTTCGGCGTTCATGTCGCCGTTCAGCCATTTTAAAAGTTCTTCTTGATGCTGCATAATTTCCTTAGTTATTTGTTAGACACCTTAAAAGGGAAAAACCCTACCCTTTAAGTTGTTAAAATTCTGGGATTTGTTGCCTTAAGTTTTTTAAAGCCTGGCTCATACGTTTTTCGACCGCTTTTACGGAAATGTTAAGCATTTCTGCTATCTCTGCGTATTTCTTTCCATCTATTCTATTTAATAAGAACACTTCGCGCTGGGCTTCTGTTAACGAGGCGATGGCGTTGTTCAGCGTTTTTTTAAACTCTTTTTCGCGTAAAATAAATTGGGGGTCTTCGTTAGATTCTGATTCTTCTGAAGCTTGATTTTTTTGATAGTTCAACACCACTTTTTTATGCTTCACTGCATTAAGAAAAGAATTGTTGATGGTTGTAAATAAGTAGGTTTTAGCTTTTTTGAACTCGATTTTGTTACAACGATTCCAGATTTTTACAAAAGCCTCTTGAGTCAAGTCTAGAGCTTCCTGTTCGTCCCCGCATTTATAAAAAGCAAAGTTTTTAGCAGCCTGAATAAACTCTAGGTAAAAACGTTTAAAGGTAGCTTCGTGGCAAAGATCGGTATGCTTGTCTTGCTCGTTCATAGGGTTAGGGGCATCTAATATTTCAAAGCTACTAAAATATTTTTCTACTTTTTTTTCAATTGAGGGTAGGGTAAAGAGGTTTTGGGTTGTCTTAAGGGTGAATACGAACTTTAAATAACCTTTGTATAATTTTACTATTATGAAAAATCTAAAAACATTTTTAAGTATAACTTTTCTCGCAGCATTGCTTTTTGGTTCTTGTCAGAATGAAGAAGACGTGCTGATTGAAGGTAATGAGAATACCAATACGAAACAGTCAGAACCTGCAGAATATATAGAGCGTAGCACTGCAAATGACGGCTCTGAAGACGATATTCTGGATGATATAAGCTGTGCGTCTGTGATTCTTCCGGTAGTTGCAGAAGTGAACGGTCAAGAGCTTACCATTGTTAATGAAGCCAGCTTGACGTTAATCGCTGAGATTTTTGCCGAATTTACTAACGATGAAGATGAGGTGCGTTTTCAGTTTCCTATTGAAATGCGTTTAAGTGATTATTCGGTGGTGACTATTCAAAATGAGCAAGAGTTAGAGGCGTTAGAAGAAGCGTGTGAAGCGGCTGACGAGAGTAGAGATGATGCTATAAGTTGTCTAGAATTTGATTACCCTATTACTGTATTTACCTTTGACGCCAATGCACAACAGACAGGGAGCGTAGTGCTTACTAGTGATCAGGAAGCTTACGCATTTATCAATGATTTGGGTGACGATCAATATTTCAGCCTTCAATATCCAATTAGTTTATCTGGTTCGAGTGATGGAAGTATAACGATTAATTCTGATGCAGAATTGATTGCAGAATTACAATCGTGCGAGTCAGAAGATGATCTTGAGGAAGAGGCGCGTGATGAGGCCGAAGATCTAAGAGAAGATCTAGAAGAGGCGATTACCGGTGCGCGTTTTGAGCTTGAGTCTGGTGTTCAGGCAGGAGCAGAATTCAGTCAGCAATTTGCTAATTATACTTTTGAATTTACAAATGATAAGCGTGTAGTAGTGCGTAATAGCCTAACGAATCTGGTAACTAATGTGGAAGCATTTTTTAACACGACCTCAGAAACTGAAGTTTTTCTTGAGCTAAACTTTACGAGTGACTCAGAATTTTCAGTTCTTAACGGAACCTTTGAAGTAGTTAGTCAATCTTCAAGTACCATCGAATTGCAGAGCACCACAGATACGACATTTAAATTGGTTTTTTCTAAGTTATAAGCGTAAAGAATAAACGCCTCTTATAAAACGCTGTTCTTCTGGATAAGGACAGCGTTTTTTTATTCCTTTTACCTTATAATAAGGCTTTACAAATAGCCTTCAAATCCTTAGCTTTGCATCCTTATTATTTGAAACACTTAATCCTGCTTTGAGGACTGTGTTTTTATAGAATATTTTACCAATTCAAAACATTTCCTTGAATTGATATTGAGGAGTGTTTTTTAGTATATGACCTATGTTTGATAATTTAAGTGATAAGTTAGATAAGGCGATGCACGTGCTTAAGGGGCACGGCCAGATTACAGAAGTAAATGTAGCCGAAACCCTTAAAGAAATTCGTCGCGCCCTTGTAGATGCTGATGTTAATTATAAAATAGCTAAAGATTTCACCAATACGGTTAAAGAAAAAGCACTGGGTCAAGATGTATTGACCGCTTTAAAACCAGGTCAATTGATGACCAAATTGGTAAAAGATGAACTTACCGAACTTATGGGTGGTGAGGCTGAGGGCATCAATCTTTCGGGGAATCCTTCGGTTATTTTGATGTCTGGTTTGCAGGGTAGTGGTAAAACCACTTTTTCTGGTAAGCTGGCTAATTTCCTTAAAAATAAAAAGACCAAAAAACCACTTTTGGTTGCTTGTGATGTTTACCGCCCTGCGGCGATAGATCAGTTGCATGTAGTAGGTGGGCAGATCGGAGTTGAGGTCTATTCTAACAAAGAAGAAAAAGATCCGGTTAAGATCTCTCAAGCGGCAATTGCACACGCAAAAGCAAACGGATTTAACGCGGTGATTATTGATACCGCAGGTCGACTTGCTGTAGATCAAGCGATGATGAATGAGATCGCTGCGATTCACGAAGCGATCAAGCCACAAGAAACCTTATTTGTTGTTGATTCAATGACGGGTCAGGATGCGGTAAATACGGCAAAGGCGTTTAACGATGTCTTGAATTTTGATGGGGTGATCTTAACCAAATTAGATGGTGATACCCGCGGTGGTGCGGCGCTCTCGATCAAAACGGTTGTAGATAAACCAATCAAGTTCATCGGTACCGGTGAGAAGATGGAAGCTATTGACGTGTTCTATCCTTCACGTATGGCCGATCGTATTCTTGGGATGGGAGACGTGGTTTCTCTTGTGGAGCGTGCGCAGGAACAGTTTGATGAAGAAGAAGCGCGCAAACTGCAAAAGAAGATCGCTAAGAATCAGTTCGGTTTTGACGACTTCTTGAAGCAGATTCAGCAGATCAAGAAAATGGGTAATATGAAAGACCTTATCGGGATGATTCCCGGTGCCGGTAAAGCACTAAAAGGTCTTGATATTGATGATGACGCTTTTAAAGGAATCGAAGCGATCATTCACAGTATGACCCCGGCTGAGCGTACACAGCCATCCATTATAAATTCTAGTCGTAAAAAACGCATTAGTAAAGGTTCTGGAACTTCGGTTCAGGAGGTTAATCAGTTGTTGAAGCAATTCAACCAAATGAGCAAAATGATGAAAATGATGCAAGGTGGCGGCGGAGCCAAAATGATGCAGATGATGAATCAAATGCGCTAAGCAGCATTCAGTTTACAGTAGCCAGTCTCAGTAAGCAGTTTGTGACTGTCTTTATTTGTTGATGAAAAATAAAAGTTATGGGTGTCGAAGATTTGTTAGCATATCAGAAAGCTTTTGATTTAGCTATGAATATTTTCGAAACCTCTAAAGCTTTTCTTAAAGAAGAGCAATATTCACTTACTGATCAAATAAGAAGATCATCCAGAGCTGTCTGTGCAAATATGTCTGAAGCCTACCGGAAACGAAGGTATTAGAAACATTTTGTAAGTAAGTTGACTGATTGTGATGCTGAAAATGGAGAGACAAAAACGTGGTTAAAGTTTGCAGCAGCTTGTAATTATATTTCAAAGGAAATGTATTTGGCTACTCTTGAGAAAAGTCAGGAAGTAGGTAAATTAATAAACTATATGATCAATAATCCGGGAAAATTTGGTTCAAACTGATTACTGCCAACTGTTCCTGCCAACTGATATAAAATGACAATCTTAGACGGAAAGAAAACCAGTAACGATTTAAAAAACGAGATCGCCGAAGAAGTAAAGGCGATGAAAGAACGAGGTGAGAAAGTGCCTCATTTGGCTGCTGTTTTGGTAGGTAACGATGGCGCAAGTTTGACCTATGTAGGGAGCAAAGTGCGTGCTTGTGAGCGTATTGGTTTTGAGTCTACCTTAATTCAATTGCCTGAGGAAACTACAGAAGAAGAGCTTTTAGATCACATCAATAAACTGAATAAGAATCCCGAGATTGATGGTTATATTGTTCAGTTACCGCTGCCGAAGCATATTGACGAACAAAAAGTGTTATTGGCTGTAGATCCTGACAAAGATGTAGATGGGTTTCACCCAACGAACTTTGGTAAAATGGCGCAAGATATGCCGGTTTTCATACCTGCTACGCCGTTTGGGATTATGGAATTACTCAAGCGCTATAACGTAGAGACTTCAGGAAAGCATACTGTTGTCATTGGTCGTAGTCACATTGTAGGTCGCCCTATGAGTATTTTGATGTCTCAGAAGGGAACGCCTGGAGATAGCACTGTAACCTTGACGCACAGTCGCACCAAAAATCTTGAAGAACTTACCAAGCAAGCAGATATCATTATAACAGCCCTAGGAGTTCCTGAGTTTTTAAAGGCTGATATGGTTAAGGAAAATGTAACGGTTATCGACGTGGGAATTACCCGTGTACCAGACGAAACTAAAGAGCGTGGTTACCGAATCGCAGGTGATGTAGATTTTGCAGAAGTAAGCAAAAAGGCAGATTTCATTACGCCTGTTCCGGGTGGAGTAGGACCTATGACGATCGCAATGTTATTAAAGAATACTTTACTTGCCAGAGCAAGACATAACGATCTTCAATCTTAAGACTGGAAAGAATACTAAAATAAAAAAAGAGGTCTATTAGACCTCTTTTTTTATTGGCGTGCCAAAGGATTAAGTATTTTAGAGCTTGGCTCAAAATTGAAAATTCGACTTTCAACCAATGCTTTAACGATTGCCTTAAGGTAGTTTTTTTTAGAGAAAATTGAATTAAAGTAAATGTCTTGCACCTAATGCTGCTCCGATAATACCCGCATGATTACGCGTATGAGCTGCTACAATGGGTACGTCAGTTTTTAAATATTTAATGTATTCGTCCAGGTTTTTACTGGCACCACCACCTATGATGATCATTTCTGGTTGTGAAACTTGCATGGTAAGTTGTATGAATTTATTAAAGCGTTTTCCCCACTTTTTGAAACTCATATTATTATCAAGGCGCACACGGCGCGATGCGTATTTTTCAATGATTTTCTTCTTTTTGTAGCGCATCTGGCCCAACTCAAAATTTGGTATAAGTTCACCGTTATAGAAAACGCCACTGCCTATACCTGTGCCCACCGTCACTACGATAACGAGACCTTCAACGCCTTTGCCAACGCCAAACTCCATTTCTGCAAGGCCGGCAGCATCAGCATCATTCATCACATTTACAGGTAAGCCTATTTTCTGCGAAATCATATCATCTACCTGAACACCTAACCAGGATTTATCAAGATTACCATGTTCAAGCGCTTTACCCTTATGTATTACCGTTGGAAAACCTACACCTACCGGACCTTTCCAGTCCCAATGTTTAACAACTTCGGCAATAGTGTTTACCATGGCTTTGGGTTCACGAGGAACGGGAGTGTCTAATCTAAAACGTTCACCTAAATATTCTTCTTTTTCGAGATTTACAGGAACGCCTTTTATTCCGGTTCCACCTACGTCTACTCCCAGTATTTGCATAAATAGTTTTTTGGTCTTCAATAAAAAGTACTTAAAATTCAATCGTAAATTTTAAGCAGCTTATAATCTTGAGTGGCAATTTATTGAAAAACGGCAAAAACCAGCAAAATAATTGCAAGAATATAAAATACCCAATAGGGTTTGAAGTCTGTGGGGTTGGGTCCAAAAAGGAGTTTAGTGAGTTTAAACATCTCTGGGCGATGCTTGGCGATAAAGTTATACCCGTGATCACTTAAACGTTGAAAGCTTCGGTTGTTGACATACCAGCGGTGCGCATTCCATTTTATGGAATCACTGTAGGTATAACATCGATAAGCAGAATCTGGACCGCTGTAAATGCTTCCGTCAAGCTCGATTAATCTACTCGCTTTTTTAAATTCTTTCAACGGAATATCAGGAAAGTCTTTATGCGCATCTTGATAGGTTTTATAGGCGATGGCGTCTTTAGTTTTCATTTTCCATCGGGTGACCCAATATTTGCAAAAACCACACGTGCCGTCCCAGATCAGGACCGGCTTTTCTTTTGGTGGAAAATTAGTCTTCTTGATTTTCTGAAACATCCGGAATGATTTGATTGATGATTTCAGGTTCAGGATCGCCGTATTCGTGTTTGTAGATTTTTACTACTAATAGAAATAAACTTATTAGCAAGGGACCAAAAATTAATCCTATAAAACCAAATAAAGGTACCCCGACGATAACACCAATTAGCGTTACTAGCGGATGTACATTGGCTAAGCGTTCTAACACATAAAGCCGAATCAAATTGTCTGTAGAGCCCACGACAACAAGACCATAAATTGCAATCCCCACGGCTTGTAGATTGCTGCCACTGGCTATGAGTAAAATGGTAACCGGTACGATGCCTAATAAAGTACCTACAAAAGGAATCATACTTCCAATAGCGGTAATAACAAACCAGAAAAAGGGATCGGGAACCCCGAAAATGAAAAAACCTATGAGTGCAACAATACCTTGCGCCAAAGCGACTAACGGAATTCCTAATGCGTTGCTTTTTACCATGGCAACACTTTCGTGACCTATACGGGCTATGTTTTCTTTATTAAGCGGAATAAATGCATAAAGCGACTGGTGCATTTTATCATTATTAATAAGCATGTAGTACAAGATAAAATACATAATACCAATGGCGATAAATACATTGAAGGTGCCGCCGGCAAGGTTTTGAAGGTTAGTAGAAACCCAACTTGTAATGGAGTTGGTATCTATAGATTCACTGACTTTAAAGCCAAGGTCTGCCTCCCAAACGCCTACTTGTTGCTTAACAACTTCAACCACACGTTCAGAATTGCGCACGGCTTTCCCAATTTTATTGGTTAGCATCATCACAGTCAATCCAATGGGGACCAGTATCACCACAAACGAAGCTAGCATCGCAACAGCGGCCGCAAGGCCTTCTTTCCATTTGCGTTTTACAACTAAAAAGTTGTAGAACTTACGTAGCAATACATAGAGTGTAATGGCGCCTAGAACTCCGGATAAATACGGAGTCATCTCTTCTACGATCAATATGAATAAAAAGAGAATGAGAACAATTAAAAAAAGTTGGCGTACGAGTTCTGGTTTAAGTTTATTCATTATTTAGCAAATAACTGTGAGAGGTCTTTAAAGCTTTTAAATTCAAGCGCATTGCCACAAGGATCATAAAAAAACATAGTAGCTTGTTCACCGGGTAGTCCTTCAAACCTGATGTAAGGCTCAATTACAAATTCAACCTTTTTAGCTCTTAGGGTATCGGCGAACTGTTCAAAAGCATCCCAGTCTAAAACTACTCCAAAGTGCGGTACAGGAACCGCCTTACCATCAACGGCATTATGATGCGCAGCAGCTTTTTCTTCTTTCGGTTTATAGTGAATTACCAATTGATGCCCAAAGAAGTCAAAGTCGACCCAATGGGTGTCGCTTCTACCTTCTTCAAGTTCGAGTACATCACGATAAAATATTCGGGATTTTTCGACATCGTCTACAGGAATGGCCAGATGAAAAGGAGCAGGCATAAAGTTTGTTTTAATTATTACGTAAAGCTTTGATCAATTCTTGTTTAGTCATTTTTGACCTACCTTCAATGCCTACTTTTTGCGCTTGCTTATAGAGGTCTTGTTTGGTGCGGTCTTCATACTTTTCAGCTTTTCCTCCTTTTTTTCCGGAGTCTGGAGTATTAGCAATACGTGCAGATTTTTCTTTGCTATAGCCTTTGTCGCGCAAGGCTTCATATTGTTCTTCGTTTTTTACTGAAGGAATTTGAGCTGCCATACTATCATTTTTGGTTGTAACCTAAAAGTAAGGCGATTAATACACTTAGCCCGTGTCATTAACACAGGTTTAAATGTTTACAGGAATTGTGCTGAAATAAAGGGGAGCCGTTGAGGCTTAATTGCGGCGTCGGCGTCGAGGTCCAGAAGGTTTGATTGCCGGTTTTTTACCGGTCTCTTGTTCCGGCTCAAAGACTTTACTGCTGTCTGCTAAAAGATTGTTGAGCTCTCTCAATTCCGAAGGTTTAAAAGCTCTGTATTTTCCTACCGGAATATCTAAACTAATATTCATAATGCGCACCCGTTTTAAACGCGTAACATTATACCCCAGATATTCGCACATGCGGCGTATTTGTCTGTTAAGGCCTTGTGTCAGGATAATTTTAAAACGCCTTTTCCCCAGTTGTTCTACCTCGCATTTGCGGGTGATCGTGTCTAAAATTGGGATGCCGTCAGACATTCGTTTTACAAAAGAAGCGTCTATGGGCTTATCAACATCCACGATATATTCTTTGTCGTGGTTGTTACGAGCCCGAAGAATTTTATTAACGATGTCCCCGTCATTTGTCAGAAATATCAGACCTTCACTAGCTTTATCTAATCTCCCTATCGGAAATATACGTGTGGGGTAATTGATATAATCAATGATGTTGTCCTTTTCCACGCGAGTATCTGTAGTGCAAACTATACCTACAGGTTTGTGGAAGATAAGATACACCGGGGCATCTTTTTTCTCACCTACGACTTTGCCGTCAACCCTGATCTCATCACTGCTGCTTACTTTAGTTCCCATTTCAGGAACGCTTCCGTTTACGGTAACGCGACCGGCATCAATAAGTTTGTCTGCCTCGCGGCGCGAACAAAAACCTACTTCGCTGAGGAATTTATTTATACGGGTAACATTAGCGTCTGACATAGTGTTTAAGGTAAAATTAAAACCGAATTAATCCTTCAAGAAGGTGATGATTTTCTCATTGACATCAGTGTCGTAGAGCGAGTGGTTGAGTCCTTCGGTTTCTATAAATTGAGATTTTTGTAGTGCTTTGTGAATGGCTTGAGAACCCGAAAAAGGAGTGATAGGATCTTCTTTGTCGTGGATTACCAAAGTAGGCACTTTTATTTTTGTAGCAAACACCGAAGATGAAAAGTCGCGCGTTTTAAAATCAAAGGTGTTTTGAAAAAACCTGTCTAAGGCTTGCAGTGCTCTGGCGTTGAGGCCTAGGATTTTCTGATAGTCTTTCAATATGCTTTCAAGTTTATCAGGAGCCCCCAGAATCACCAGTTTTTCTGTTTTTATGCTAGATTCTTGCGATTGATTATACAACACGGTCATGCCGCCCATCGAGTGCCCAATGAGATAATCAGGGCGATAGATCTCAAGCATTTTGTCTAAGGTTTGGTGATATAGCGGAACATAAAAGTATTTTCCGCTACTGTAACCGTGAGCAGGCGCGTCAAAAGCAATGATGGTGTAGTCTTCTTTTTGCAGCCTAAAAATCATTTCTTTCCAGCGGTGACTGTGACTTTCCCAACCGTGTACTAATAGAACGGTTTTGCCACTACCAGACCATTTATAAGGTTGAATTTTTAAATCTTCAACTGCAACTACAGGCTCTAGATTAGGGTTTAAAAATTCTTCGTGATGCGCTCCAATGCGTCCCCGGCGAGGTTTACTAAAAACCTTGAAGGCTTTTCTTGCTGAAGCTTTTGGGTTGACCAATGCTAAGGCATTTATATAAAACCCTATTGCTTTAGGTAGTATTTTTTTGATCAGTTTATTCATAAAAAAACCCTCTTTTAAAAGAGGGTTCAAATATACGGGTTATGTAAAATTTAATGTCTGTTTTCGGCATCTATAACATCAGTGTCTTTTCTGTACTTTAAGAGCGAAATTCCTGAAAGGAAAAATATACCGCCTAAAATTGCTAATGCCCACGGACTAACACCGGTACTCATACTTCCAAAAATTCCCATAATACCTAATACCAATGCTATGGCGCCGCCAATTACCATTACTAGTGCTAAAATCTTAATCATAATATTTGTACTTATTAGGTTAGATTTTAAAAGTAGTAGAAATGCCGTTTAGCAGCTTTGAGATTAACGTGGCTTTAGGTAAGAATTAATACTTATTTATAATTTTTGGAATTTTTAATCTGATTTTCAAAAGGTTGAAGAGTTTTATTCTTCTTCTCGATGCACCTTAGTAAAATCAAATGCCGGTTGACAAACCGATAGGTAAACACATTTTTGGTCAAAAGGATTGCTGTACTGCACCCGCGTACCGGCTTTAATTTTAATAGATTGTCCGGCTTCTAGAATGATGGGTTTATCATCAATTAAAAATTGCTTTTTTCCTTCAATGATGAAGGTGTACTCGTCAAATTCAGGGGTTTGAAACGGTTCGCTCCAATGGGGCGGTGCTATCATATGGGCGATACTTAAAGCAGTGTTTCCGTCACTGGCTTTGCCAAAATGTTCCCCGATGTATTTACCGTCATCAGTAGGGACGACAAAAGGAGTTTTCTGAATATGGTATTTAGCGTCAGACATTATCTAGAATTTACCAGCCGATCATAAAGTATTTGATCTTGGCGTCATTTGGAATTTCAGCACCGGTAACTTTAGCATCCATATTAAAACGCAACTCTCCCGGAAGCTCATCACGATCAATAGTGAAATACGCATTGATGTCATCAACAAAAATCACGATACTACTTATTAGTGTTTCAATTCTTGAGATCTCATAAGCTTCGGTGATGTCTTTATAGGTGCTGTTGAGGTTGATTCCTTCTTCGGTGGTGTAGCGTTCATCAAAAACTTGAACAGTTTTAATTGTTTTTGGATTACCATCTTTAGTAGGCATCAGGCTTAATAATTGCTTTCCACCTTTTTCATAAATTTCAATAGCGTTTACATTTAGCTCTTCACTTAGACCAGAATTTTGATCTACAACACTATCATTGCTAAAAATGGTTTTGAGTTCGCTTACTTGCGTTTCTTTAGTGAGTTCGCCTACACGATCAGCAGTAACTTTAAAAGAGCTGTCTGAGTCACAAGAGGTGAATAGTAAACTGGTAATTATGGCTGCAAAAAATATTCTTTTCATTATAAGGGTTTGTTTCTGTTAGGGTTTATTTTATAAGTTTTCCTAAAATGCCCAGAACACCGCGTATTACAGTGGCGCTCGTAAGCACTTTAATTATCGCTTTTTCAGTAGTGTTACTTCGGGAAGAAGTACGACTGCTTTTAGACACCGTTGCACGTTCTTCTTTAGCTTTTTCTTTGGCTTCTTCGCTTTCTGCCTTTTTGATTTTTGCATTGAGCAATTCATAAGCGCTTTCTCGATCTACAGTATCATTGTACTTAGGAGCGAGTGCAGATTTACGATTTATTTCTTCAATCTCAGCATCGGTAAGAATATCCATTCGAGACATTGGTGCACGCATCATTGTGGCTGCGAGCGGTGTGGGTCTTCCTTTTTCATCAAGAGCCGAAACCAGCGCTTCACCAGTACCTAAAGCGGTGAGCACTTCTTTAGTATCATAATATTCAGAATCGGGGTAGTTTTCAGCAGTGAGCTTAATGGCCTTGCGATCCTTTGCTGTGAAAGCCCTGAGCGCATGCTGAATTTTTAAGCCTAACTGACTCAATACACCATCAGGAACATCGGTTGGGTTTTGCGTTACAAAGTATAAGCCAACACCTTTAGATCGTATAAGTTTTACAATGCTTTCGATCTGGCTATGCAGCGCTTTTGAAGCTTCTTTAAAGATAAGATGCGCTTCATCTATGAAGATGACCAATTCCGGTTGATCGCTGTCGCCTTGCTCTGGAAAAGTGCTGTAAATTTCCGCGAGCAAACTGAGCATAAACGTTGAGAAAAGTTGGGGCCTGTCTTGAATATCAGTAAGCCGAATGATATTTATTTTACCTCGCCCATTGTCATCCAGTCGAAGCAAATCATCAACATCAAAAGATTTTTCACCAAAAAAGATATCTGCACCTTGCTGCTCCAGTTGAACAACTTTTCTTAAGATAGCGCCTGCAGAGGCAGTAGAAATTCTGCCGTATAGATCTTGAATTTCTTCTTTGCCTTCATCTGTCGCGTACTGCAATACTTTTTTAAAGTCTTTCAAGTCTAATAAAGGCAGGCTCTTGTCGTCACAATATTTAAATAAGATGGCGATGATACCGGCTTGGGCATCTGTTGCATCGATAATTCTTGAGAATAGAACCGGGCCAAATTCACTCACCGTGGCGCGCAGTCGTACTCCATTTTGTTCAGACAAGGTGAGTAGCTCTACCGGAAAATCTTTTGGTTCAAAGGGTAAGCCAATTTTAGCGTGGCGCTCATCAATCTTAGGATGACCTTCACTTGCTTTTGCGATACCACTAAGGTCACCTTTCATATCCATCAATAAAACGGGAACACCTTTTTCTGAAAGATTTTCGGCTAAAACCTGAAGTGTTTTGGTTTTTCCGGTTCCGGTGGCGCCAGCAATTAAGCCGTGTCTGTTTAGGGTCTTTAAAGGAAGGTTTACGTGAGCTCCGGTTATCGTCTGCCCGTCAAGCATCGCGGCACCCACGGTGATATATGATCCCTTGCAAAGGTTTCCTTGTATAATGTGTTTTTTAAAGGCTTCGGTCTGGCTCATCGCTAAAAATTTGGACTAAAAATAAGGATTAATGCCAAAATCAAACCGACTTGCAATAGTTAATTTTTAACAGTTTGTAGCGCGTTTCGGTCCCCTTTAAAATAAGGTTGTTAGGCTTTGGTAACGATTTTAATGCGGCGTATCTTTGCGCCCTATGACAAAAGAGGCAACAGCAACCCGGGTAGAGCTGGGAGAGTTACTTCCGTTAATGGAAGAGTTTTATACCATTCAAGGTGAGGGTTACCATACCGGTACTCCTGCATATTTTATACGTGTAGGTGGTTGTGATGTAGGTTGCCATTGGTGTGATGTGAAAGAAAGTTGGGATGCGGCGATACACCCGCCTACTGAAGCAGCTGCGATCGTAGCAAATGCAAAAAAATACAGCAAGACAATTGTGATCACAGGCGGTGAACCTCTAATGTGGGATATGAATCACCTTACCGGAATGCTTAAAGATGAAGGTTTGCAGGTGCATATAGAAACCTCAGGAGCGTACGAACTTACAGGACATTGGGATTGGATTTGCCTTTCTCCTAAGAAGCGTATGTTGCCTAAACCTCGTATTTATGAGGAAGCTCACGAACTAAAAGTGATCATTTACAATAAAAGCGATTTCGCATTCGCGGAAGAACATGCCGCCAAGGTAAATGGTAATTGCAAACTTTTTTTACAACCAGAATGGAGCGTGCGCGAAAAAATGACACCCTTAATTGTGGATTATGTAATGGCTAATCCTAAATGGAGAGTGAGTTTACAGACACATAAATATCTAAATATACCTTAGTAGATTTTTTAAGCATCGGTAAATAGGGGTTTTTGAATTCACTACTTGCTTCGAGACCTTATAAACTTTAGGTAGAACACATAAAAAAGGCTTCCAAATCGGAAGCCTTTTTTAATACTGTTTTTTGAAAATTACATTTCTACTTCTTCAATAGGTACCTGGATATACATATCATCCCAACCTAAAAACATATCTGATCCATTTTCAGTAGGTTGAAAAGAGATTGAGAAAGATTCAATAGGGGCAGCAGTTTTATGAGCCGGAGTTGTAAAGCGCACTAGGTCGCGTTCTTCTTTATATCCATAAGCGCCCCAAGTGTCTAAGTCTTTGTTTAAAATCACCGTCCATTCATCTTCAGTTGGTATCGTAAACAATGTGTAGGTTCCTGCAGGAACTTTAGTATCACCAACCATCATTTCCTTATAGAATTTAATTTCCGTAGATTCATTAGCGCCCGTTCTCCATACCTCACCATATTTTTCTAGTCCGTCTTTAGTGGCAAAAACGTCACGTCCTTTTTTCTGAGGACGGCTGTAGATCACGCGTACACGAGGAGTTTTGTCTTGGGCGCGAAACATTGCAATATCAAGCGGACTTTTGTCGAGTTCGCTAAATTTTTGTGCGTTTACGTCATTGCCAAAAATTAAGAAGCTAAGTAGAAAACTACCTATTATTAGGGATTTCATAAATGTTGTTTTTAATGTTGAAAGTCAAAATTTTATACAAATGTACAATGCGGTAAAACCTGTAAATGTTAAGCGAATCTTAAAAGAATGTACCACAAGTAATTTTGTATTTAATAGCATTCAAGAAGTATTCCAAATCCGCAAATCCCAGTAATTACTCAAATCAACTACGATTGGCACGGGTAATCCCCTGTTCTTATCACTTTATAAAATTTGACTGCATATTTTAATCTCATAGTTTTCTTTTGTAATAAATAGCATATTTTAAGTTTACATATGTAAGCATATGCTTGTTTTTTGTTTGCGAATCAAAATGTAAATTACATCTTTGAACCATCAAATTAAAACAATACGATTATGTGTGGGATAGTATGTGCCTATGAATTGAAACAACCGGCTGAGGTTTTAAGACCACAGCTTTTAGAAATGTCTAAAAAAATACGTCATCGTGGACCGGATTGGAATGGAGTGTATAGTGATGAAAAAGCTATTCTAGCACACGAGCGTTTATCTATAGTTGACCCTGCATCAGGAAAACAACCTTTATTGAGCCCTGATGGAAAATTAATTCTTGCCGCTAATGGTGAGATCTATAACCATCAAGAGTTGCGCAAACAACTTAAAGGTCAGTATGATTTTAAAACACAGTCTGATTGTGAGGTTATTTTAGCGCTTTACCAAGAAGAAGGACCTGGCTTTGTAGATAAGCTAAACGGAATTTTTGCTTTTTCACTTTATGATGCTGAAAAAGATGAGTATTTCGTAGCCCGTGATCATATGGGGGTTATTCCACTTTATATGGGATGGGATCAGCACGGAACCTTCTACGTAGCTTCAGAATTAAAAGCGTTAGAAGGAACCTGTACAAAAATTGAATTATTCCCTCCGGGACATTATTTACACAGTTCGGATGGAGAATTAAAAAGATGGTATTCTCGAGAGTGGATGGAATATGATGCAGTAAAAGAAAATGAGACCAGTATCGAAAAATTAAGAGAAGCTCTAGAGGCTGCAGTTCATCGCCAACTGATGTCTGATGTTCCTTACGGGGTATTGCTTTCAGGAGGTTTAGATTCTTCTATTACCTCAGCGGTAGCAAAAAAATATGCAGAAAAGCGTATTGAGTCTGGAGATACAGACGGCGCTTGGTGGCCACGATTACACTCGTTTTCTGTAGGTCTTGAAGGCTCACCAGATTTAGCAGCGGCTCAAAAAGTTGCAGATCATATTGGTACGGTGCACCACGAGATCAAGTTTACCATTCAAGAAGGTCTTGATGCTATAAAAGACGTGATCTATAACTTAGAAACCTACGATATTACCACGATTAGAGCTTCGACTCCAATGTATTTAATGGCTCGTGTCATCAAATCTATGGGTGTAAAAATGGTGCTTTCAGGAGAAGGAGCAGATGAGGTTTTTGGAGGGTATCTATACTTCCACAAAGCACCAAATGCTCAGGAATTTCATGAAGAAACTGTGCGAAAACTAAGCAAGCTGCATATGTACGACTGTTTACGTGCAAACAAATCTTTAGCTGCTTGGGGAATCGAAGGTCGTGTACCATTTTTAGATAAAGAATTTATGGATGTTGCGATGAGTATCAACCCACAAGATAAAATGATCAACGGTGAGCGCATGGAAAAATGGGTGCTTCGTAAAGCCTTTGAATCATACTTGCCAGAGAGTGTTGCTTGGAGACAAAAAGAGCAATTTTCAGACGGTGTAGGATACAGCTGGATTGATACCTTAAAAGAATTGGTGAACGAAAAAATTAGCGATGAGCAATTGGCTAACGCGAAGTTTAAATTCCCAATTCAGACTCCAACAAATAAAGAAGAATATTACTATAGAAGCATTTTTGCAGAGCACTTCCCAAGTGATGCTGCGGCATTGAGCGTACCTCAAGAAGCTTCTGTAGCGTGTAGTACAAAAATCGCTTTAGAATGGGATGAAGCATTCAAAAATATGAATGATCCATCAGGAAGAGCGGTGGCAAACGTACACAGTGATGCTTACAAAAAGACTGAACTTGCTTAACTAGCCACATACCACGTAAGTTTAGAGCGCTTTCTTCGTTGAAGAAAGCGCTTTTTTTGTGGTTTATGTAGTTTAGATTCTACTTCATTTAGAATCCTTGATTTTAGCTGTGATTTTTTCACAATTTGTTGATAACTTCAAATCTTTGGTTGGTCATTTACAAGCGTATTGCAGCGCCTTTTTTTTATATTTGTTAACTATCTATAAACACTGCTTAAAAGTGTTCTTAAAGCGGCTAAAAAGTTGCTGCTTTTTTAGATTTGAGATTAACTTAATAAAGATTTATGAGCGAAGAAGCCAATAAGAAGCAATATTCGGCAGACAGTATTCAGGCCCTAGAAGGGATGGAGCACGTGCGTATGAGACCTTCGATGTATATTGGAGATGTGGGAGTGCGTGGTTTGCATCATTTAGTTTATGAAGTTGTAGATAACTCCATAGATGAAGCTATGGCGGGGCATTGCGACAGCATAAAAGTGATCATTAATGAGAATAACTCGATATCGGTAAAAGATAACGGTCGGGGGATTCCGGTTGATTTACATAAAAAAGAAGGCGTATCTGCACTTGAGGTTGTAATGACCAAGATAGGTGCCGGAGGTAAATTTGATAAAGATTCCTATAAGGTTTCCGGTGGACTTCACGGGGTAGGGGTGAGTTGTGTTAACGCACTTTCAACCCATTTAAAAGCTACTGTTTATCGTGAGGGTAAAATTTGGGAGCAAGAGTACGAGAAAGGTAAAGCGATGTATCCTGTAAAAGGAATTGGCGATACTGATGATCGTGGTACAGCTGTTACTTTTCTTCCTGATCCTTCTATCTTTCAAACCACTACAGAATACAACTACGATACGCTTGCCAGCCGTATGCGCGAACTGGCGTATTTGAATAAAGGTATTACGATCACACTGACCGATAGACGTCAGAAGGATGATAAGGGCGAATTTGTTTCTGAAACCTTTCATTCTGAAGAAGGTCTAAAAGAATTTGTACGTTTTCTCGACGGAAACCGCCAGCCGATCATTGGAGAAGTGATCTCTATGGAAGGTGAGAAAAATGATATTCCTGTTGAGGTTGCTATGATATACAATGATAGTTATGCCGAAAACTTACACTCATACGTTAATAACATTAATACTCACGAAGGAGGTACGCATTTAGCAGGATTTAGAAGAGGACTTACGAGTTCGCTGAAAAAATACGCCGATGCTTCCGGGATGTTAGATAAGCTGAAATTTGAGATTGCAGGTGATGACTTTAGAGAAGGTCTTACGGCAATTATTTCGGTAAAAGTTGCAGAGCCTCAATTTGAAGGGCAAACCAAAACTAAATTAGGTAACCGTGAGGTTACTTCGGCGGTTTCTCAGGCGGTTTCTGAAATGGTAGAGATCTATCTTGAAGAACATCCTGATGATGCTAAAACCATTGTTCAAAAAGTAATTCTTGCTGCTCAGGCACGTCACGCGGCTAAAAAGGCCCGTGAGATGGTGCAGCGTAAGACAGTAATGAGCATAGGTGGATTGCCCGGGAAATTAGCAGACTGTTCTGAAACTGATCCTGAAGCTTGCGAGGTATTCCTTGTAGAGGGTGACTCTGCAGGTGGAACTGCAAAAATGGGACGCGATCGTAACTTTCAAGCGATTCTTCCGCTCCGCGGAAAAATTCTGAATGTAGAAAAAGCGATGCAGCATAAAGTCTTTGAAAACGAAGAGATCAAAAATATCTTTACTGCTCTTGGGGTAACTATAGGTACCGAAGAAGATAGTAAAGCGCTTAACCTTTCTAAATTAAGATATAAAAAGATTGTGATTATGTGTGATGCCGACGTTGATGGTAGTCATATTGCAACATTGATCTTAACCTTCTTTTTTCGCTACATGCGTGAATTAGTAGAAGGTGGTCATGTTTATATCGCAACGCCACCGCTTTACTTACTGAAAAAAGGTAAGAAAATGCGTTATGCGTGGAGTGAGAAAGAACGTGATGAATACAATGCACAGATGGGCGGAAGCGCTTCAGTGCAGCGTTATAAGGGTCTTGGGGAGATGAATGCAGAGCAATTGTGGGATACTACGATGAATCCTGAGTTTAGAACTTTGCGTCAGGTAACCATTGATAACGGTACAGAGGCAGACCGAATTTTCTCTATGTTGATGGGGGATGAGGTGCCGCCACGTAGAGAGTTTATCGAGAAAAACGCGGTATACGCTAACATAGATGTATAAAAAGTAATCGGTTAATTACTTGTTTATAAAGCCTGCTTCTTTTGGAGTAGGCTTTTTTTATAGCATTTTTAATACATAAGGCTATTGGTTATCAGGGTTTTGTTATTTTTGAGTAAACCAAATCAATTCAATTATGAAGAAAAGAATACTCATTTGTTTTTCCATTTTAGCATCAATAAATCTGTTTGCCCAAGATGATGACGGCTTTGAAGCTGTGATCACTGCTGGAGCAGCAGATGCTAATACACTTATGGGAGCCTATATTGCGCCTGCAATGGAAGGTCTTGTTTACAGTATGTCTGGCGGGTGGTATCATACCGCAAAAACACATAAAAAACTAGGTTTTGACATTACAATAGGTGTGAATGCAGCAATGGTTCCATCAGAAAAAGAAATGTTTGCTTTTGCTGATTTGAATTTTGAAAATACGATCACAGCCTCACCGGGAGTTACTCCCACTGTTGGCGGCAATGGGACACCTGCTGAAGTTACAGTGGTTACTCAAGATGGTGACACCGGGACTTTTACCATGCCCGAAGGTGTAAAAGACGATTTGCCTTTAAATGCAATGCCTGCGCCAACGCTTCAGGCTAGTGTAGGATTAGTTTATGATACTGATTTAATGATCAGGGCGACTCCCAAAGTTGGTAGTGACGATGTAAAAGGAAGTTTGTTTGGGGTTGGACTTAAGCATAATTTGATGCAGTATCTAGGGCCTTTAGATAAGCTGCCACTAAATGTTTCTTTATTAGGTGCTTTTACCACAATGAATGTGGATTATGACATTGAGGACGGTTCTTCTATAGACGGTACCGGGCAAGCGGCAGAATTTAAACTTAACTCTTATACAATACAGGGAATAGCGTCGTTAGATTTTCCGTTTATTTCAATCTATGGAGGTTTAGGTTATACCGGCGGAAAATCTGAATTAAACGTGTTGGGTACATATACCGTAGAATACAATGCAGGTACCGAAACGACTACTTTGGTTGATCCTATAGCACTATCTTACAGTCCGTCAAGTGTGCGGGCTTCTTTGGGTGCTCGATTAAATCTGGCGTTCTTTAAAATTTATGCAGATTATACGGTTCAAGAATATAGTAATCTAAGTGCGGGGATCGCATTTAGTTTTAGATAAGATAGTTTACCGCTTTTTCAAATGTTGCCTAAGCCACTTTTAATGCTTTTTGCTTAAAAGTGGCTTTTTTGTGGTCTAAAGTCTTAAAAACATGAGTAAGTCGTCGTATATAAAAATCATAACCTAATTTTAAGCTTTAAGAGTCTTAAAAGACTAAATGAAGTCGTAATTTTAAAGCCGCAATCGATAACGCAGGTTATCGTTATTTTTTTAAACTTAATTAATAACATTTTTAAATACATACCCATGAAAGTTACCGTAGTAGGAGCAGGAGCTGTTGGTGCAAGTTGTGCCGAGTATATTGCGATGAAAAATTTTGCGTCTGATGTAATACTTCTCGATATCAAAGAAGGTTTTGCTGAAGGAAAAGCGATGGATTTGATGCAGACTGCTTCTTTAAACGCTTTTGATACACGTATAACCGGTACTACCGGCGATTATTCTAAAACAGCAGGAAGTGATATTGCTGTAATCACTAGTGGTATTCCGCGTAAACCGGGTATGACACGTGAAGAATTGATAGGTATCAACGCCGGGATCGTAAAAGATGTTTCTTCAAACTTGATCAAACATTCTCCAGATGTGACCATAATCGTAGTGAGTAACCCAATGGATACGATGACGTATTTGGTGCACAAAACTACCGGACTTCCTAAAAATAAAATTATAGGAATGGGTGGAGCGCTTGATAGTGCACGTTTTAAGTATCGTTTAGCTGAAGCTCTAGAGTGTCCTATCTCTGATGTTGACGGTATGGTAATTGGCGGTCATAGTGATACCGGAATGATTCCATTAACGCGTTTGGCTACACGTAATAGCGTTTTAGCTTCTGAATTTTTAGCAGAAGATCGTCTTAATCAAGTAATGGAAGATACTAAAGTAGGTGGTGCGACGCTCACTAAATTATTAGGTACTTCTGCTTGGTATGCGCCGGGTGCTGCGGTTTCTGGACTTGTTCAAGCTATTGCTTGCGATCAGAAAAAAATGTTCCCATGTTCGGCTTTATTAGAAGGTGAATATGATCTTGACGATATCTGCATCGGAGTACCGGTAATTCTTGGTAAAGACGGAATCGAGAAAATTGTTCCTGTAGATCTTTCTGATGCTGAAAAAGCGAAACTTCAAGAAAGTGCAGCTGCAGTTAAGAAGACAAACGGATTGTTAGAGCTATAATTTTTATAGCTGTTTCATAATTTAAAAAGCGCCATTCACTAGGATGGCGCTTTTTTATTGACACCACCGAAAGTTTTAATCTCTGAGGCTTTCCGTGGTATGGGTTACTTTCTTAAGATTGACCGTGTAAATTTTTATGCTATTCTGAATTAGATGAATAGGGTTTAAGTAGTAGCATTTTATCATTCCGGAGAAAGCTTTAAAAAAGGCTTTGTTGCTATGGTGAAGCTGATCTGTTATAACGGTTATTCTGTTTAATTTCAGTTTGTTAAAGCTGTAATGTTTAGGATGAATTTTACGCTTAATGCGCTAAAAAGCAGTGCTTTAAAAGGTTAAAGAAATCAAAAAGATATTTATTGGCATTTCTATGTTGAAACCCTATATTTGCACGTTTTACAAAATCGCCTGAAAAAGGTTTGGGAAGAATTAAATAAATATTAAAGAGTAATGCAAAATAAAGGACTCATTAGAGTATTTGCGATTTTATTTGGGTTGGTGTGTTTATACCAGCTTTCGTTTACGTATTTCACTAATCAGACAGAAGAAAAAGCTTCGGCCTACGCGGCAGAACAAGTTGATACTACCGTTGAAGATTATGTAGATAAAAGAGGCGAAGTTGAGCGTCGCTATTTAGATTCTATAGGGAATGATCCTATCGCTTTAGGTATCACCTATAATGACGCAAAAGAAAAAGAACTTAATAAAGGTCTGGATCTTAAAGGAGGTATGAATGCGATCCTTGAAATTTCCGTTGCAGATATTTTAAGAGGATTAAGCAATAACAGTACAGATCCTGCTTTTAACCAAGCCTTAGATCAAGCTGCAGAAACTCAAAAAAATAGCCAGAATAGCTTCTTAGAAGATTTCTTTGATGCTTTTGAAGCAATTCCGGGAGATAATAAATTAGCTTCTCCAGATATTTTTGCAAACACTACATTAGGAGAGAAGGTAAACTTCAATATGACTAATGATGAGGTAGAACCTATTCTTGCTCAAGAAGTAGAAGAGTCTATCAATTCTGCGTTTGAAGTATTGCGTAATCGTATCGATAAATTTGGTGTTACTCAACCTAACATTCAGCGTTTAGACAATCAATCACGCATATTGATTGAACTTCCCGGAGCCACCGATATCGAGCGTGTTAAGTTTCAATTAGAAAGTACAGCTCAATTAGAATTTTATAAAACACACTATGCTTCTAATGTTGCTCCTTACTTATTGCAAGTAAATGCAGAATTAAAAGAGCTTGTAGCTCCTGCAGAGGAAGAAGAGGCTGTTGCGGAAGTAGATTCTACCGAAAGTACAGACGATTCTATCGAAGATCTTTTAGCAAGTGAAGAAGACTCTATTAGTCCTGTACAAGCTAACAATCCACTTTTTGAAGTGTTCAGTTTTAACCCGGCTATTCAGCAATATGCTCAAGCGCCGATCATAGGTTATGCTCAGGTAAAAGATACCGCAACGATTAATCGCTATTTCTCAATGCCTGAAATCGTGCGTTTGCGTCCACAAGAATTGCGTTTTGCAAAATTCAGATGGGGAATTAACGAAGCAGAAACTGATGTGGTTCCACTTTATGCATTACAGTCAGACCGAAGCGGTGCTCCGGCAATGGATGGTGATGTGGTTCAAGATTCACGTCAACAATATACTCAAGCAGGTCAACCTTCTGTAGGTATTGATTTTGAAGGTCAAGGTCCTGGACAATGGGCAAAATTAACAGGAGAAGTTGCAACAGAAGGTAATGCAATTGCAATTGTTCTTGACGGTACTGTATATTCTGCAGCGACCGCTAAAGCAGAAATTTCTGGTGGTGCTACTGAAATCTCGGGAAGTTTTACAGTAACAGAAGCACAAGATTTAGCTAACGTACTTAAAGCGGGTAAGCTGCCTGCTTCGGCTAAGATTATTTCTTATGATGTTGTTGGACCATCACTAGGTCAAGAAGCGATCAATAGTGGCTTAATGTCGTTTGTGATCGCATTAGTGCTTGTATTGGTGTGGATGGTGTTCTATTATGGTAAAGCAGGTCTTTTTGCAGACGTTGCTCTAGCAGTAAATATTTTATTCATTTTTGGAATACTTGCAGGTCTTGGTGCCGTTCTTACTTTACCTGGTATTGCTGGTATTGTATTGACGATAGGTATGTCTGTTGATGCAAACGTTCTGATCTTTGAGCGAATCAAAGAAGAGATCGCAAGAGGTAAATCACAAAAAGACGCTATAAAAGATGGTTTCAGCAATGCACTATCTTCAATTCTTGATGCGAACATTACTACTTTCTTAACCGCGTTAATTTTATTCTTATTCGGTACAGGGCCAATTCAAGGTTTCGCTACTACATTAATGATAGGTATTGGTACTTCTTTATTTACCGCAATTTTTGTAACCCGTCTGTTTATTGATGGATACGGTAAGAATGGTAAATCTTTAGATTTCTGTACCGGTGCTACGCGTAACCTGTTTACCAATTTCAATAAAGATTTCCTTGCTAAGCGTAAGGTTGCTTATATCATCAGTGGTGTATTAATTATAGTAAGTTTAGTCTCTTTATTTACTAATGGTCTTGACCAAGGTGTTGACTTTGTTGGAGGGCGTAATTATACCATTCGTTTTGAAAATCCGGTAAACGCTACTGAAGTAGAACAAAAATTGATCGCTGAATTAGAAAGTGCTCAAGCAAAAACTTATGGTGAAGCAAACCAATTAAAAGTTACTACGAAGTATCGTATAGAAGAAGAAGCTTCTGAAGTAGATGAAGATATCCAGCAGCGTTTATATACTGCTTTACAGGAGTATCTTCCTGCTGATTTGACGTTAGCGCAATTTGTAAAAGGAGGTTCTTCTGATGACAAAGTGGGTATTTTAGAGTATAACAAGGTAGGGCCAACTATTGCTGATGATATCAAAAAAGATTCATTCTGGGCAGTATTAGGTTCGCTAGTTGTAGTGTTCTTATATATCTTGTTACGTTTTAGAAGATGGCAATTCTCTTTGGGTGCAGTTGCGGCTGTATTCCACGATGTGTTGATCGTATTGGGAATTTTCTCTTTAACCTATCAATTCATGCCATTCAATATGGAGATCGATCAGTCTTTTATCGCGGCGATCTTAACAGTAATTGGTTACTCGCTTAACGATACGGTAGTCGTTTTTGACCGTATTAGAGAGTACATGAAAGAATACGGTACTAGTCGTAAAATGGGAATTATTATCAATCAAGCTATTAACAGCACCATAAGTCGTACGTTAAATACGTCTATGACCACCTTAATCGTATTATTGGCTATATTTATCTTTGGTGGTGCGAGTATAATGGGCTTCATGTTTGCCTTGATTGTAGGTGTGCTTGTGGGTACGTATTCTTCGATCTTTATCGCTACTCCTGTAATGTTTGATACCATTCAGAAAAAAGCTTTAAAGCCGGAAAAACAAAAAGAAGAAGAGGAGCCTGTAGCTTAATTTAATTAAAGCACAAGACGCAAAAAGCTCGATTTACGAAAGTAAATCGAGCTTTTTGTTTAATAGTAATTTGAAGTTTTTATTAGCCGCAAAAAAGGGAATGACTCCCCGAAATAGATTGCTTAAAAAACAGAGATTTCAGTTTTTGAGGTAAACAACTCTAGAACTTTCATACCTAATTCTGAATTGCCTTTTTCGTTCAGAGGCGGGCTCCATACCGCGATGCTGTAATGTTTAGGGTGTAGCGCTACAATACCGCCGCCTACGCCGCTTTTTCCCGGTAGCCCTACTCTGAATGCAAACTCGCCTGATTCGTCATAAAAACCGCACGTAAGCATTAGAGCATTGATGCGTTTGGCGATCACAGTTGGCACCGCAAGGGCTTGCTCACTTTGATCTTGTTTGCTGTAGTTTAAAAATATGCTGAAGGCTTGCGCGAGCTGCTGGCAACTCATTGCTATTGCGCATTGATGAAAGTAAAAGTCTAATAGCGCATCAACATCGTTATTGATATTTTTAAAGTCTTTCATCAAATGAGCGAGTGCGGCATTACGATATTTATGTTGCATTTCTGAAGCTGCGACACTTGTGTCGTAATCGATAGACTGATCCCCGGCAATATCGCGCACGTATTGTAGAAAATCTTCTTTTGGATTTTTGAGATGGCTCATCAAAATATCAGAGACCACAAGGGCTCCCGCATTAATAAATGGATTTCGGGGAATACCTTTTTCATATTCCAGCTGAACCAGCGAATTGAATGGATCTCCCGAAGGTTCTACGTCAACTCGATTCCATAGTTTGTTTCCTTCAAGTTTAAGCGCAAAAGCCAGGCTCAACACTTTAGATATACTTTGAATCGAGAAACGTTCTTGTGAAGCTCCTAAATGATAGTGATTGCCATTTATGCAGTTTAAATGAAGTCCGAATTTTGAAGCGTCCACTTTTCCTAACTCCGGGATGTATGTCGCTACTTTACCGGTGTTGTTGTAATCCTTTAGATCAGATTGAATGCTTTCGAGAATCGCTTGATAATTCATTCTTCGGAGAAAAATAAATTCCAGTTTTTATTTTCTATAAGCTGAACTACTTGGGTAGAGATAGATTCGCCATTGTACACGACAGTTTGCCCATTCGGCTTAATCAAAGCGCGAGAGCCGCAAAATGCCGGGTTTCTAAAAATAATTTCTCTTAAAAGATTCTCTTTATCAGAATAGTAGTACTCTGTACCATCGCTAGGGGTGTTTTGGAGCTTTATGCCTTGCTCAAAAAAATCTAATCTAACTATGTCTGGGTAGTTTTCTTCAATACTTGCTTTGCGAGCGTCAGTAAGATTTTTCCAATGGTCTATAACCTCTTTAGTGTAGTTGTTTGTAGAGTATTGCGGACTGCATAGATCATTGGTAAAAGTATAGGAGATGAAAAAAATCGTGCTATCAGCAAACTTTTTGTTAGTCACCTTTTCTAAATACTCCTTGAGGTCATTGCGGTTTATAACGCCTTGTTGATATTGAGGTATGAGTCGAGCAACACGGCTGCTATCTTTTGTTTCATAATCCCACCTAGAATATGCAGAATCGCGATTGCGCCAGAGCTTGTCAAATTCTTTCCTTTTTATTTCTTTTCCCTCTATATCTAAATGGTATTTTATCCGCTGGGCATTGGAGGTAATGCTGAACAAAACAAAAAATAAAAAGAGAATTCTAGAAGGCATAGTTATTATTTTAAACGTTTCCAGTCTACGGTGTCTCCCACTTTTATATTCCAGAGTTTTGCGATGCCTGCATTAGTTTCTAAAACGTATTGCACAGGAACTTCAGAAGGGAGGCTGGTTTCATCCATGGGTTTTGCATTTTCTATAATCGTTGCAATGGTTTTGTCCTCTTTGATGAAAAACAAGTCTAGTGGAATATAGGTATTTTTCATGTAAAAATTGTGCGGTCTTACATCCTCAAATACAAAAAGCATCGCCTGATTTTGCTCCATCGATTCCCGGTACATCAGTCCGGTTTCGGTTTCATAGTTGGTTTCGGCGATCTCAATATTAAAATACGCTTTGCTGCCGTCTTCTGTTTGTATCTGAAGTTTTCCTTCTTGCTGAAAAGTAATCTGCTCCTGAGTGATCTGTGTTTCTTCGGCTTCTTTGTTTTTACACGCTAGAAGCGTAAAGCCTAAAATCCCGATGAATAAAAACTTCTGATACATAATTAATGATATTGCGGAGTTTGTTTTTGCTGAAGCGCTCTAAGAATTAAAAAGATTCCGATAAGAATAAAAGGAATGCTTAAAATCTGCCCGGTGTTGAAACCAAATATCCAGTCTTCACGGCCTTCTACTTGTGCGCGTTTAAAGTATTCTACAATAAAACGTACCGTCCATAAAAGCACTAGGAAGAGTCCAAATAGAAAACCTTCTTTTTTGCGCAAATTGGTTTTCCAATACACGAACATTAAAATTAGAAAGACAAATACATAACCAAAAGACTCCATCAGCTGACCCGGAAAACGATAAGGAATCTCTGCGATATAATTTGCAAATTGAGGATCGTCTGTTAAGGCTTGATAAGCTTTATGCTCATTAGGAATGCCGGTTAAGCGCTGTACTTCATATTTATTGTACTGATCTTGAACGAACTTAATTCCGAGGTTTGAATCGGTAATTTTTCCAACCATTTCAGAATTAAAAAAGTTACCTATACGCACAAATATGGCACCCAAAGCCACAGGAAGAATTACCCGGTCCAACAGCCAAAGCACGCTTTTTTTAAGGATTTTTTTGTTGTACAGATACATTGCGAAAATCATCCCTATTGCCGCACCGTGACTCGCTAAACCTTGAAAGCCGGTATATTCAATTTCTGGAACAAATCTAAAAGGTAGAATTACCGAAAGTGGATCTTCCCAAAGTAATTCGGTCTGATAAAAGAAAACGTGCCCCAGTCGCGCGCCAATTAAAATGGCTAAAACCGAATAGATAAATAATGGGTCTAATTTTTCTTCTTCAACACCTTCATTTTTGTATACTTTTTTCATCAGATACCATCCTAATGAAAAAGCGATCACAAACATTAAACTGTAATAGTGTATGGTGAAAAATCCTAAATCTAATCCGGTTGAAGGATTCCAGGTCATTTTTAAAGGGAGCATAAGCTTTGAAAATTTTGTGTTGTAAATATAGCAAAGCCCAAAGGCTTCTTAACTGTTTTTAGATTTTTTATATGCCGACTGCTTTTTAGCTAGAGGTACAGGGTCATAGCCCGAACCGCCCCAAGGATTGCAACTGGCGATACGTTTTATAGCAAGCCAACTTCCTTTAAAAATGCCGTGACGTTGAATGGCTTCAACACTGTAGTGGGAGCACGTAGGCTCGTATCTGCAAGAGGGTGGCAGGAGAGGTGATATGAAGTGCTGGTACAGTCTGATAGGAAAGATGAGGGCTTTTTTAGCAAAATCTTTCATCAGGTGGGCTTTTAAGCAAATGTATATGTGGTTCCTTCGCGACCATCTTTAAGCTGTATGCCTAATTCTGCAAGTTGGTCTCTGATCTGGTCGCTGGTAGCAAAATCCTTATTTGCGCGCGCTTCTTTTCTAAGTTGAATAAGCAATTCAATGGCGCCATTCAGTTTGTCTGTATTGGCTTCGGCTGCAGCGTTGATGTCTTCAAGTCCTAAAACATCAAAAACAAACGCGTGAACCGATGTTTTAAACGCATCTAGATCGCTTGAAGAAATGGTGGCCTTACCATCTTTAAGTTGGTGGATGTACTTGGCTGCTTCAAAAAGCTGCGCGATAAGAATTGGCGAATTAAAATCATCATTCATCGCGTCGTAGCATGACTGTTTCCAAGCTTCGATATCAATACTGCTCTTTGCTGAAGTTGGTAGCGAGTCAAGAAGATTTACAGCTTCCATAAGGCGGTTAAACCCTTTCTCACTGGCAAGTAATGCGTCGTTGCTAAAATCTAGAACGCTACGATAATGCGCTTGCATCACAAAGAAACGCGCCACACTTGGAGAAAAACCTTTAGTCAGGAACGGGCTCTCTCCAGTAAAAATCTGAGCCGGGAAGATGTTATTGCCATCGCTTTTAGACATTTTTTTGCCGTTAAGTGTAAGCATATTGGCGTGCAACCAGTAATTCACAGGGTTGTGGCCATGGGAAGCTTCAGATTGCGCAATTTCACATTCGTGATGCGGGAATTTCAAATCCATTCCGCCACCGTGAATGTCAAATTGTTTTCCAAGGTATTTTGTACTCATTGCAGTACACTCCAGGTGCCATCCGGGAAAACCGTCACCCCAAGGGGAAGGCCAGCGCATAATGTGTTGCGGCTCTGCTTTTTTCCACAAGGCAAAATCTTGAGCATTTTTCTTTTCGCTTTGCGCAGTTAATTCACGCGTGTTAGCGATCATATCCTCAAGATTGCGACCGCTCAATTTTCCGTAGTGATGACTTTCATTAAACTTTAGAACATCAAAATACACCGAACCATTTTTCTCGTAAGCAAATCCGTTTTCAATGATCTCTTTAATGATCTCTATTTGTTCAATAATGTGTCCAGTAGCTGTGGGTTCAATACTTGGAGGTAAGCAATTAAATTTCTGTAAAATATTATGAAAGTCTATGGTGTATTGTTGCACGACTTCCATAGGTTCTATTTGCTCTAGCCGAGCTTTTTTTGCGATTTTATCTTCGCCTTCATCAGCGTCATCGGTCAAGTGACCTGCATCGGTAATATTGCGTACGTAGCGCACTTTATAGCCTAAATGTTTGAGATATCTAAAAATCATATCAAAAGACATAAAGGTGCGTACATTACCCAAGTGCACATTGCTGTAAACGGTGGGGCCGCATACATACATCCCAACATTACCCTCCAGAATAGGTGTAAACGTTTCTTTACTTCCGTTTATTGAATTGTAAACTTTAATTTCTTGCTTCTGGTATAAGGGCGCCATAAATTCTGGGTTGAAAATGCGTTATCGCTTATTTTAGTATAGTGCTTCGGTTGTTGTTAAATTAAAGTACTTCTTAAAATGGAGTTTCTAGTTTGATATAGTCTAAGAATTCGCGCTTAACGGCTTCTTCTTTAAACTTTCCGCCAAATTCACTGGTAACTGTGCTGCTTTCAATATCACGTATTCCGCGGCTATTGACGCAAAGGTGTTTTGCATCTATAACGCAGGCAACATCTTCTGTGCCTAAAACTTTTTGTAATTCTTGAACGACTTGCATAGTAAGGCGCTCTTGAACTTGAGGTCTTTTTGCGTAGTAATCTACCACACGATTCATTTTAGAAAGGCCCACTACCGTACCGTTTGAAATATAAGCAACGTGCGCTCTACCTACTATAGGAAGCAGGTGATGTTCGCAAGTAGAATACACGGTGATGTTTTTTTCGACCAACATCTCACCGTACTTGTAATTATTTTGAAAGGTAGAGGCTTTAGGTTTGCGCTGCGGGTTAAGTCCGCCAAAAATTTCGTTTACAAACATTTTAGCCACTCGATTAGGAGTGCCTTTAAGGCTATCATCTTTAAGGTCTAAACCTAAAGTTTGCATGATACGGGTTACATCTTCTTTGATGAGTTCGATTTTTTCTAAATCACTTAACTCAAAAGCATCATCTCTTAAAGGAGTAATTGCAGATGTACTGTGGTGATTATCACCTAATTCATCTATTTCTTTCAATTCTTCGTTCTCAAAATTCATTTTCATAGAGCTATTAGTCGCCACTTGGGCTAAAGGCTTGCAAAGATAGTTAATTTAACAACTTGAAAAACTTCTGTTGCTATCTGATTTAATAATGAGTTTATAGGGTCTGTCAATAAAAAAATGCCTCTTGAATTTTACAAGAGGCATTTATAAAGTATGCTGATCATCTATCGCGGCCAAAAAGTGTATTGCTCGGCTAGATTACTTAAAGCTGAAACGACAAGGTTGCAACGATATTGGTGTTGATAGTGTCAATAAATGCGGTATTGGTAAACGCGCCGTCATACAATCTAGGGTTTTGATCTTGTTTCATCCAATCGTAAGCAAGGTCAATACGCGTGTTACCGAAAGAATATCCTAAACCTACAGAATAACCGGTAGTATCACCAAGCGTTGTTTCATTTTCATAAGGACTTTCAATAAAACGATAACCGCCTCTGAAACTCCAGCTATTTACCAAAAACTCTCCACCTAATTTATAAGAAGAAACACCTTTAAGTTGATTGTCTATTTGAGTGTTCAATTGCTGAAAAAAGGCATCGTTATCCGGCTTAAATTTAATTGAGCTATAATCTTGATACGAATAATCAAAACTTAAAAATCCGCGCTTTCCAAAAATGTAAGCGATACTTCCTGTAGCTTTTCCGGGAGTAACTAAATCATAATCTTCGTAAACATTGATTACATTAGGCGCAATAACAATCTCTACATTAGTTCCTGAAGTAGATAAAAACTGCTCAGTTTCTTCAGAAATTGTATATAGCGTAGGAGTGTCGTACGTGGCGCCAATACGTAGGCTGGGTGAAAGATGGTAAATTCCACCTATCTGTGCTGAAATTCCAGAGCCATAAGCTCTATATTCATTATCAAACCTCAGGCTGTTTACAGCGTTATTTGCGCTATTGTTGTCTTCAAATAAAGTGGTTTGCCTTGTGAAATTAAAGGTGTGCGCGTTAAGGTTTATCCCTAAAAACAGCGCTTCACTAACTTGAGCGGCCGCATTAAAGGTGAATTTGCTGCTGTTCCCAAAGCTGGTATATTGATATTCTTGATCAAAAGAATTTCCATTCTGTGCATTGGTGTATTCGGTGTTGTCCAATTCAGATGAAACTGGATCAATAAGATATCCCTGGTATCCTAGGAAGGCTTGCTGAGTGCCAAAATTTTCACTTTCACCTAAATACTGATACAAGTCATCTGTGGTTTCACCTTCTTGAAATTCTAAGAGATCAAGTGGTGTTCCTTGTGCATATCCTAAAAAGTAATCACTTATTGAGTTCGAGGAGATTCCCGAAGCAACATATCCATTGTCAAAATCATTGGTGCGATCGTAATTGAATCCGAAAGTTAGTTTGCGAAGACCTGCAGCACCCTGAGAGACAAAAACGCCACCAAATTGATTCAAATCTAAGTCAGATTCATCATTTACAGTGATTCCATCATTATAATAGGTCTGGTTATCATAATTCCCCGAAGATAAACTGAGCGACACAAAGCTACGATCAAAAATAGCAGAGCCGGCCGGGTTCACGTTTATTGCAGAAAGATCACCTCCTAATGCGCCAAACGCACCACCAACGCCGATGTATCGGGCAGTTCCGGTGATGTTTTGTGTACTATAACGTACTGCGTCTGCTACATTTTGAGCAAAAGAATATTGTGCACCTATTGCCAAGAATAGGAGTGTTAGAAATTTTTTCATCATAACAATTTAAAATGAAACTGAATATTATCCGCGACCACCACGGCCTCCGCCACGAGATGAACTTCCACCGCTACTACGGCTTCCGCCACTTGAACGAGCAGGTGAAGCACTACGCGTAGGAACTGAAGATCTTGTCATCGTACGAGAAGTTGAGCGCGTAGGTGTACTTACAGAATTCCGTGAGTATGTGCTAGAGCGGGTTGCTCTTACAGGACTGCTAGAATTACTTCTGGTAATCGTGTTACTAGAGCTTCTTCTTGAATTACTTCTATAAATACTATTGCTTGAAGCGCTTCGATTTCTACTAGAAACTCTAGCTGAATTATTTGAGCTGCTTCTGCTGATGCGATCGGTATTCACGCCTACATTATTTCTACTGTATGTTCTACTGGTACGAGCATAATTGACTTCTGAAGAACGTCGAGATGCAGAGCGAGCAGAAGAGATTCTTGAATTAGCTGATCTGTTCGTTCCGTAAACATTGCTAGATCTTCTAGAGTTTGAATACGCTAATCTGTTGTTATATCTGGAGTAGTAGTTGTTTCTGTAGAATACATTGCCATAGTAAGTGTTGTAACCGTAGTATCCATAATATGGGTAGCCATATCCAAATCCCCATCCGTTATAAGGATATCCCCAAGCACCATAGCCCCAGCCGTTGTAAGCGTAGCCAAAGTATGGGTTGCCCCAGCCTCCCCAGCCGCCATATGGTGTAGCCCAGCCTGGTCCAAAGCCAAAACCAAAATTACCCCAACCGTAGTTCCAGAAAGGTCTGTAATACCCGCCGAAACCAATACGATTATAGAAATCAGGATAAATATTAACAGTGATATCGTCAACAACATCACCCCAACCCGGTTGAGCTTGGTAGGCTAAATCTTCATCTAGAATAGCTTGTTCTGTAGAATATTCAGCATTAGAACTGTAGGAATCAATATCGGTAAATATATCGCCAGATTGTTGAGCTGCATCTAATTCAGCTGCACCTTGAGAAAAATAATTGGCATAAACACCACCATTAACAGTGGTACTGGCCACTTTTTGGGTGGGTTCTTCATAGACGGTAGATCTTCCACCATAGATGCTGTCATTCATTGTATATTGAGAGGGACCGCAAGATACTAATCCTGCTAGCGCCAATAAACCTAAAACAGGTTTTAAAAATGTATTTGGAGTATTTATCAAGCCGCGCATATCATCAGTTATTTTATTGTTGAACATTGTAAATTTAACTAGTTTTGCCGTCAATTTTGTGCATTTAACAAAGATGTTGCAAAACTTTAAAAATCATTTATAAAGACACAATATTTGTGCCAAATAAGAAGTTATGGGAAAGAATTTGACCACAAGGGCAGAAGATTACTCTAAATGGTATAACGAACTGGTTGTAAAGGCTGATCTTGCTGAAAATTCAGGAGTTAGAGGTTGTATGGTTATTAAACCTTACGGTTACGCTATCTGGGAAAAAATGCAGGCTGAACTGGATAGAATGTTTAAAGAAACCGGTCACGAAAACGCCTATTTCCCACTTTTTATACCCAAATCTTACTTCAGTAAAGAAGCGAGTCATGTAGATGGTTTTGCTAAAGAATGTGCTGTGGTAACCCATTATCGTCTCAAAAATGATGAAGATGGAAGCATTATCGTGGATCCTGAGGCTAAGTTGGAAGAAGAGTTAATTGTACGCCCAACTTCAGAAACTATTATTTGGGATACTTATCGAAAATGGATTCAATCCTACAGAGACTTGCCTATTAAAGTGAACCAGTGGGCAAATGTAGTGCGTTGGGAAATGCGCACGCGTTTGTTTTTACGTACTGCTGAGTTTTTATGGCAAGAGGGGCATACGGCTCACGCTACACAGGATGAGGCTATCGCCGAAGCTAAACAAATGATGCGCGTATATGCAGATTTTGCAGAACACTTTATGGCAATGCCGGTAGTGCGCGGAACGAAAACCGAAAGTGAGCGTTTTGCAGGAGCATTAGAAACCTATTGTATTGAAGCGCTTATGCAAGACGGAAAAGCTTTACAAGCGGGTACTTCACACTTTTTAGGACAGAATTTTGCCAAAGCATTTGATGTTAAATTTGCAACTAAAGAAGGTGGCCAAGAACATGTGTGGGCCACAAGTTGGGGAGTTTCTACACGTTTAATGGGAGCTTTGGTGATGACGCATAGCGATGATAACGGTTTAGTGCTTCCACCTAAATTAGCGCCAATACAAGTGGTGATTGTGCCTATTTACAAAGGGGAGGAGCAGTTAGATTCTATTTCTCAAGTGGCTAAGGAGCTTAAGCGTGAATTACAACTACTAGGCATCAGCGTAAAATTTGATGATAGAGATACGCACAAACCAGGTTGGAAATTCAATGAATACGAGCAAAAAGGGGTGCCTTTAAGAATTGCTATAGGGCCACGTGATTTAGAGAAGCGTACTGTAGAATTAGCTCGAAGAGATACTTTGACTAAAGAAACAGTATCTAAAGATGATATTGTGAGTAAAGTGCAGGATTTATTGGTTGAAATGCAGCGCGCATTGTTTGAAAAGGCAAAGAATTTTAGAGATACGCATATTACTGAAGTAGATACCTACGACGAGTTTAAAGATATTCTTGAAAATAAGACTGGTTTTGTAAGTGCTTTTTGGGACGGAACCAAAGAAACAGAAGAGCGAATAAAGACCGAAACTAAGGCTACAATACGTTGTATTCCATTGAATGCCAAAGAGGAAGAAGGGGTTTGTGTATACAGTGGTAAACCTGCGCAAATGCGTGTTTTATTTGCTAAAGCATATTAATTTAAAAAAAGTTTGTTTTGCTATTGTGTGATAATAAAATATGTGTATTTTTGCATCCGCAATTAAGCAAAATAATGGTCCGTTCGTCTAGGGGTTAGGACGCCAGGTTTTCATCCTGGTAACAGGGGTTCGATTCCCCTACGGACTACGAAGAGAATTGCACTTAGAAGTGCAAAAGTTATTTACATAATGGCCCGTTCGTCTATCGGCTAGGACGCCAGGTTTTCATCCTGGTAAGAGGGGTTCGATTCCCCTACGGGCTACAATTTAAAACAGAACGAGATAATGGCAAATCACAAGTCATCTTTAAAAAGAATTAGAAACAGCGAGACTAAGCGTTTAAGAAACCGCTACCAGAGTAGAACTACACGTAATGCAATGAAAAAATTACGTGAAGCTGATAAGAAAGAAGCTGAGACTTTGTTTCCTTCAGTAGTTTCTATGATTGATAAGTTAGCTAAGAAGAATATCATTCACGATAACAAAGCCTCTAACTTAAAGTCTCAACTTGCAAAGCACGTAAACACGCTTTAATAAGTCCTGTTTAAGAATTAAGAGAACTCCCACGCAATCTGCGTGGGAGTTTTTTTGTTGTCCACATGTTGCGTGCTTACTTTTAATAACGCCAGTTAATCGGTAGTTGAAATTTATTGTAAATGGTGCAGGTATTTCCGTTTTGAGTGGTTTGATATGGATGAATCTTAGTTGACCTTTACGGGGGGGGGGGCTAACGCACAAAAAAAAGCGGCATCGAGTAGATGCCGCTTTTGATATTTAAGATGGAGATTGGTTTCTAGCCGTTCATTGAGATTAGAAACTCTTCGTTGTTTTTAGTTTGTTTGATGCGATCGCTAATAAATTCCATAGCTTCAATAGGATTCATATCTGCAAGGTATTTACGCATCACCCACATACGCTGAATGGCGTTCTCGTTAAGCAATAGGTCGTCACGACGCGTGCTTGACGAAGTCAGGTCAATAGCTGGGAAGATTCTTCGGTTGGCGATCTTACGATCTAACTGAAGTTCCATGTTACCGGTTCCTTTAAATTCTTCAAAAATCACCTCGTCCATTTTTGAGCCGGTTTCAGTCAATGCAGTTGCAATGATTGATAAAGAACCGCCGTTTTCAATATTACGCGCAGCACCAAAGAAACGTTTTGGCTTGTGAAGCGCGTTAGCGTCAACACCACCACTCAGAATCTTACCAGATGCCGGTTGAACCGTGTTATATGCACGAGCCAAACGGGTGATAGAATCTAAAAGAATAACCACATCGTGGCCGCATTCTACAAGGCGTTTTGCTTTTTCAAGAACAATATTAGCAACGCGTACGTGTTCGTGTGCTTCTTTATCAAAAGTTGAAGCGACAACTTCACCTTTTACATTACGCTGCATATCTGTAACCTCTTCAGGGCGCTCATCAATGAGTAAGATCATTTGATAAACTTCAGGATGATTCGCTGCAATAGCGTTTGCAACATCCTTTAAAAGCATCGTTTTACCTGTTTTAGGCTGCGATACGATCATGCCACGTTGCCCTTTACCGATAGGAGCAAATAAATCCATTATACGTGTAGAGATCGTGCTCTGACGTTCAGCAATATTGAATTTTTCCTTCGGAAATAAAGGCGTCAAATGTTCAAATGAAACACGATCGCGAACAACACTAGGGTCTAAGCCGTTAATTTTTGAAACCTTGATTAACGGAAAATACTTCTCGCCTTCTTTTGGAGGTCTGATAACACCAAGTACGGTATCTCCGGTCTTTAGGCCAAACAATCTAATTTGAGATTGAGAAACATAAATATCATCAGGAGAAGAGAGGTAGTTGTAGTCACTAGAACGTAAAAAACCATAACCGTCTTGCATAATGTCAAGAACCCCCTCGCTTTCAATTAAACCGTCAAACTCGTAATCAGGCTCTCTGTAGCGGTTGCGGGTATCTTTATTACCGTTGTTGCTATTGCTGGCGTTATTGTTGTTACGGTTATTGTTGTTATTGCGATTGTTATTGCTGTTGCTGTTCGAATTGTTGTTGTTATTCGAGCTGCTATTGTTGTTGTCTTTAGCGCTTCGGTTGTTATTCGAATTGTTGTTAGCATTCGAATTATTGTCTTTGCGAGAACGATTATTTTTAGATCTGTTATTGTCAGATTGTTTTGAGTTATCGTTGTCGGAAGTCGCTTTAGCTTGTCTAGGCTTGCGCTGTGGTTTTTCTGATTTATCATCAGTTTTACCGCTGGCTTTAGCATCGTTTTGAGAAGAATCTTTTGTAGCTTCTTTCTTGCTATCGTCTGCTGAGCGTGTATTTTTTTTAGGAGCGCTTTTTTGAGTTTTCTTTTGTGGCGCTTTTGCTTTTGTAGGGGTTTCAGAAGAAGTTTCTTCTATAACTTCTGCAACCGCTTTAGGGTCTGCGGCTTGATGATCAAGAACTTTGTAAACCAGATCTAACTTTTTGAGAGACCGGTACTTAGGGATGTCTAGTCCTTTTGCAATTTCTTGTAATTCAGGCAGCTTTTTAGCTTTTAATTCTGAAATAGTAAACATTAACTATAAGTATGAATTTCTGTAATTGAATTGATTTGAATGCAATCAAAAAATTTTGAGAGAAGATCTAATAAATTTTTTGGCAAGTAAGTAACCTACATAGAAGCGGTTACATTTATGGCTACAATTATACAACAATATTTTTTAATTAATCGGCTGTAGTCTAAAAGAAGTTTTTATTTTTGTCACCCGCAATGCACAATTAAGCAATGATTCAACGCATACAGAGCATTTATTTATTTTTAGCAGCACTGGTAGCTGCAGGCTTGCACTTTGCAATCCCGGTTTATAGTACTGCAGAAGGAGCGCCGGTTTATGCAGTTGATCATTTAGAATTGGTAGCGCTGTTTTTTGGTAGTGCGCTTTTATCTTTAATTGCGCTGTTTTTATTTAAAAATAGAAAGTTTCAGTTTGTGCTGGGGCGACTCAATATAATATTGAACTTTATTTTACTAGGTGTGTTGGTTTACCAATCGCAAATCTTATCTGGAGGGGCGGCGGCCCCAGAGAAGGGTATTGGGATGCTTATTCCCATCATTTCTATCGTTTTTATCGCTTTGGCAAACAAAGCAATTAAGCGGGATGAGGATCTTGTAAAATCTGTAGATCGGTTACGATAGACCTAATATCTTAGTTAATTAGTGCGAAGAACCTGCTAGTATGCCAACTAGCAGGTTTTTTTTATACATGTAAGTAAAGCGTTTAAAATCAGGTTTTAAACTACCGTTTCATCTCGATAACCTCCAGGTTATCAATTTTTCCCTGATCTACGGTAAAGCGCAACATCGTACGGGCCTTATGAAATCCATGTTTACCAATGGCTCCGGGATTCATATGCAGCAACTTAAGTTTTTTATCAGGCATAACTTTTAAAATGTGTGAATGCCCGCATATAAATAATTTTGGAGGATTAGCGCGTAGCTCCTCTCTAATGGCCGGCGAATACCTCCCTGGATAGCCGCCTATATGCGTGATGAGGACATCTACGCCTTCGCATTTAAAACGGTTGTTTAATGGGAACTCTTTGCGGATTTCGTGATCATCAATATTGCCAAAAACAGCGCGCAAGGGAGCTACTTTTTTTAGGGCATCGGTAACTGCGAGATCACCAATATCTCCGGCATGCCAGACTTCGTCTGCTGCTTTAGCATGCTTTAAAATTTGATCATCAATATAGCTATGGGTATCGCTAAGTAAGAGTATTTTTTTCATAAAAACTATCCTGCTGGTGCTGCTCAGAGAGCAATTACAAAGATGTATCTTTGCCAATTCAATCACAAACAACAGGCTTGCGGTATTTTATTGATATAGCATACGACGGTACTTCTTATCACGGCTGGCAACGGCAACCTCAAAGTATCACCGTGCAGGAGGTTCTAGAAGAAGCGTTGACCACCTTGCTACGCAGTGAAGTTGCGGTGGTGGGTGCAGGACGCACAGACGCCGGAGTACACGCCACACAGTTATTTGCTCATTTTGATTGGGATGAAAACTTTTCTACGGAAGCGCTTCAGCATTTGCAATTTCGTTTAAATCGTTTTTTACCTGAAGCTCTCGCGATTAATGCTGTGATTCCCGTTCAACTCGAAGCACATGCACGATTTGATGCTGTTCGCCGAAGTTATGAGTATAAAATCCATACGACTAAGAATCCGTTTTTGGTCAATCAATCGTATTTCTTTGAGAAGTCGTTAGATGTTGATGCGATGAATGCTGCGGCCCAACTGCTTTTAGGGAAACAAGATTTTAAATGCTTCAGCCGTTCAAAAACAGACGTTAAAACGTACATTTGCGAGATTACCGAAGCAGGTTGGACGCAAGAAAATACAAACCTTAAGTTTACCATTTCGGCAGACCGTTTTCTGCGCAATATGGTCAGAGCGATTGTGGGAACCTTGCTTGAAATAGGGCAGGGCAAAATGGAGCCGGAAGCATTAAAGACTATAATTGCCAGCAGGTCACGTGCACAAGCCGGAGCCTCGGCACCGGCACACGGATTATATTTGACTGAAGTAGCCTACCCAAAAGAAATTTTTAAAATATATGGCGAGTAGTAAAGGAAATGCATTTGATTTTGGCTTGTTTAAAAAGCTGTTAAGCTATACAAAGCCCTATCAGGCACGCATGTATTTTGTCGCGATTTCCGCGATTTTGATCTCGATTTTTGCCGTGCTCAGACCCATTTACATCGAGTATGCGATGGATGAGGGGATGCAGCCTAAAGATATGGACAGTCTGATGTATTACATCGGGCTGAGCTTTTTAGTTCTTTTTGGAGAATCTATTTTTCAACTACTGTTTATTTACTTTGCAAACTGGCTGGGGCAACAAGTGGTGCTTGATATTCGTACCAAGCTGTTCAAGCATATGATCTACTTCAAAATGCAGTATTACGATAAATCTGCAGTAGGTAGACTGGTAACCCGCGCCGTAAATGATATAGAAACCATAGCAAGTATTTTTAGCCAAGGGCTATTTATGATCATTAGTGATTTGCTGAAAATGCTGGTAATAGCCGGTGTGATGCTCTATAAAAGCTGGCAATTATCGCTAATTGTTTTTGCGATACTTCCTTTTATTCTATATGCTACACGGGTTTTTCAACAGAAAATGAAAGTAGCTTTTGAAGAAGTGCGTACTCAGGTGGCAAACCTCAATTCGTTTGTGCAAGAGCGCGTAACCGGAATGAAAATCGTGCAGATCTTTTCACGCGAAGCGGTTGAGCGCAAGAAGTTTGACGAGATCAATAAAAAGCATATGACCGCGTGGAATAAAACCGTTTGGTACAATTCCATCTTTTTTCCAATTGCCGAAATGGTCACTTCAATAACCATTGGTTTACTGGTATGGTATGGCGGATTGCGTGCAGCTCAGAGTGATGTCATCACCATTGGTCTGGTAACGGCGTTTATTCAGTTTTCGCAAATGCTGTTTACACCTTTACGTCAAATCGCAGATAAGTTCAATACCCTACAAATGGGAATGGTCGCTGCGAATAGAGTTTTTGGTATTTTGGATACTGATGCCCGAATAGAAGACAACGGGACACACTTGCTGAGTGGTATTAAAGGAGATTTGAGTTTTGAAAATGTGCGTTTCAGTTATATTGACGGTGAAGAGGTATTACGCGGAATTAATCTTGAAGTAAAGGCAGGGGAGACCGTAGCTATCGTGGGCTCTACAGGTGCCGGAAAATCTACAATCATCAATCTCTTAGGTAGGTTTTACGAGATTGACAGCGGAACAATTAAAATCGATGGTATTGATATTAGTGATGTACAAGTGGCATCGCTACGTTCAGAAATAGCGGTAGTCTTACAAGATGTATTCTTATTTGCAGATTCTATTTTAAACAACATCACGCTTAATAATCCTGATATCACAGAAGAAGATGTGATCACTGCGGCTAAGGCCATTGGTGTAGACCAATTTATAAGAAGTCTGCCTAACGGCTATCATTATAATGTGAAAGAGCGCGGTGCGATGTTATCAAGTGGGCAACGCCAATTAATCGCCTTCTTAAGAGCATATGTAAGTAACCCGAGTATTCTTGTTCTGGATGAAGCGACATCTTCAGTTGATTCTAATAGTGAATATTTGATTCAGAAAGCGATCAATAAGATCACTAAAGGGCGTACTTCTATAGTTATTGCGCACCGCCTTGCAACAATTAAAAAAGCTGATAAGATCATCGTGATGGAAAAAGGTCAGATCGTTGAAATGGGAAGTCACAAAGAGCTTTTACAAGTAGAGAATGGTCATTATCGAAAACTACACGAAGTGCAGTTTGCAGCAAATCAAGAACCGGCTTAAATTTTAGCAGACTGGGCGTTCTGGATGTTTTCTAGCATTTCATCAATCATACCTAGTTTTACCATTACAATGCCGATCACGATTCCTAGTATGAGCAGTAGGACACTTCCTATCAGTAGAAATAAGGAAGTTTTTAAAATCAGGCTTGCAGCATTTAGGTTATACAGTCTTTTCAATACATATCCCGTATAGATAATATAGCCGAACATACCCACTAAACTAAAAAAGGAATATAGCGGAGCCGACCAGATGCTGAGTATGATTAAGGCATAGAAAATAATATTGATATGACTAAATGCATACAGGTAAATGACTACGTGCTCTAAGTAGTTAAACTGCTTGTAATTCCAAAATACAATCCGGGAGATCAAAGCTAAAAGCGGAATGCTGATGATGCTTAACAAGCCTTGATACTCATTCATTCCAACAGTAATTTTTTTAGTAAGATCTACCTGAGCCTGATCTGAACCTGACGATAAGGCTAACTGATCAAAAAGCGTATCTAGAAAATATTCTTTGATGACAAAGACGTAGATACCGGCAATGGTAAGCGATAACGCAAAATAGCCAAAGGCAGAAATGTATCTTTTACGCACCCCATTAATGTAGCCACCTATGACATCTTCCGGCTTTGTAAAAAGTGCAATAAATGTTTTAGGTAAAGCCCCGTCAATACTAAGAAATCGATCATTAAAATCTTCAAGAAGATTTTTTGTTGTTATTCGGTTTTTTATGATTTTTGCTCCGCAACTCTCGCAAAAAGCAGCGTCGGGGGGTAAATTTTTAAAGCAATTACGGCAATAGCCAACGACGACGAGTTTGCTGTCAGAGGGTTTGGTTTCCATAAGAATTTAACTAAGATCCTTTCTCAAAATCTCAATAAGTTCGGTCAAGTTTTTAAACAAAACAAATTCGCCATCCTTTAAATAACTGATGTTGCCGGTTTCTTCACTGACCACAAGAGCAACAGCATCTGTTTTTTCAGTAATTCCTACTGCCGCCCGGTGGCGTAAACCAAAACGCAATGGGATGTTTCTTTCATTGGATACAGGCAAAATAGCCCGGGTGGCCACAATAGTATTGTCTTCGATGATTACAGCGCCATCGTGTAAAGTTGAATTTTTAAAGAAAATACTTTCTAAAATAGGTCTGTTAACTTCAATATTCATTTGGTCGCCTGTTTGCTTCACAAAGTCTAAATGCGTTGTGCGCTGAATGACAATGAGCGCGCCGGTGCGAACTTTACCCATTTTATCGCAGGCATCTATGATCTCTTCTACTTTAGTTTTAGAAGAGTCCTGGGCTTCATCGTGAAGAAATTTAAAGTGTTTGAGGATTCCGGTTTTTCTACCAATATTAGTAGAACCTATCATCAGGAGAAACTTGCGTATTTCTTGCTGAAAAACAACAATTAGGGCAAACATTCCGGCACCAATAAACTGCCCAAGAATGGTACTCAACATTTCCATCTGAAGCAATTGTGTGATTTTCCACATTACCCAGATGATACAAATTCCTAAAAATATATTGATGGCGACGGTCCCCTTGACTAATTTATACAAGTAATAGAGCAGGGTGGCTACCAATAAAATATCGACGAGATCGAGTATTCTAAAATTTTCGAGAATGTCCAAATGTGCGCTGTTTTTTGTAAAAATAGGGCAAAATCTGCGGTTTTTTTAGTTAAACCTGTGGAGATTCTAGGGGTACTCCTGCATAAATTGATCAAATAAAATTCAAATAACTACAAAAATAGTTGGTTAACTAGTTTTTTCGTTATATGTTTGTTTTAAGAATTTAATTAAATTTTAGGTGCTTTTAATCAGTAGGTTATCTAAAGCTGACTTGATTAAACCAAAAATCATAGCCTTATGGAAAAATTGACCAATAAAGAAGAAGAGATTATGCACGTTCTATGGAAACTGGAAAAAGCTTTTGTAAAAGAAGTGCAAGCCGGTTTAGAAGATGAAAATCTTCATTACAATACCGTTTCAACTATTGTGCGTAATCTGGAAGAGAAAGGCTATGTTGACCATAAGGCCTTTGGTAAAACGCATCAATATTTTCCCATAATAAGTAGAGAGGCATATGGCAAGCGCTTTTGGAATGAAGCTACGCGACGTTTCTTTGACAGCTCTTATAAAAATATGGTTTCCTTCTTTGCCAAAGAGGAGAAAATCACAGCGGAAGAATTGCGTGAGATCTTAGAAATTATCGAAAACAAACAATAATATGGAACCACTTCTTTACTTATTTAAAGCAACAGCCATATTGAGTCTATTCTATCTGCTTTACACGCTGCTGTTGAAGCACGAAACCTTTTTTAAAACCAATAGGCATTATTTGGTTTTAGGTATTTTGGCATCATTCATTACCCCGCTTTTAATCTTAAAACGCACAATCTATAAGCCAATGCCGGCAATGGATTTTGATCTGTTAGCTAATGCCAACTATACTACGACAGTTGGAGAAGAAGTGGCCCCGGCATTTACTTTTTGGGAAGTGGCCTTTGCGATTTACCTCTTGGGTGTCTTGATAATGCTAGGTTCTTTTATTCTAAAACTTAGCAAAGTCGTATTCTTTTTGCGTAATGCTAAGAAAACCAGTGCTGGGGGCCATCAATATATTCAAATTAATGGTTTAGATGCGCCGTTTTCATTCTTTAATACTATTGTGATCGATGCACGTGCGCACGATCAAGAAGAGTTAGAGATGATCTTACTGCACGAGCAAGCACACGCTAAGCAGTATCATAGTTTAGATGTTTTATTAATACAGTTGACGTTGATTCTTCAGTGGTTTAATCCGCTTGCTTGGCTCTATAAAAGTGCAATTGTAGAAAATCTTGAATATCTGGCCGATGCTGCTACTGCCAGCCAGGTTACCAATCATAAGCAGTACCAACTCGCATTGGTTAAAGTAGCTGCACCAAAATGGGCGCCGGCTTTGACCAATTCTTTTTATCAATCATTCATCAAAAAACGAATAGTTATGTTAAACAAGCAATCATCAAGCGAATTTAAAAAGTGGAAAATACTCCTGATCGTACCAGTACTTGGCGCGTTTATGTGGAGTTTTAATGTGAAAGAAGAAGTGAAATACCTGACGGAAGAAACTGCGATAAGCGCTTCGTCAACACCGGTGATGTATATTTCGCCTTCAAGCAATGATGCAGATCTCGCCGCAATCGAAAGCTATTTTAATACCGAAATTGACGATGTGGATCTACAGATCACTAATGTAAAGCGCAATACTCAAGCGCAACTTACAGGTTTTGCGATCGCAACCCGATTCAAAGGCCAAGCTGATTTTAAAAGAACGCTTGAGCTAAACAAACAGGATAATCTTGGCAATCCGTTTAAGTATGCTATAAGTTATGATAAGCAGGAAATTATCATTGTTGACGTTAATGACGGGCAGCACAAAACCGTGATCGCTAAAGATGGAGTTAAGGGATATACTTTAAGTCCGCAAGTAAAAAATAGCTTAACGACTACGGGGAAACAGAATACACTGAATTTGCCAGAGATCATTGAAGATGCTCCTCAACCAGCACCGCAGAAAACACAAAAAGCGAGTGCTAAGCCTTTTAAAAAGGTCATCACCCCAACAACGACAGAACGTGAGATTGAAGCCATTGCGAAGGCATTGGACGCCGAGTATAATGTTGCTATGCAGTTTTCTAGGCTGAAGTATAACGATGCAGGAGAAATTTCTAGAATAAAAATTGAAATTCAAGATCGGGAAACCGGTAATAAAGCTTCCGCAAGTTATAATAGAGATGGAAATGCAATCGAACCTATTGCGGTCTACAGAAGTGCTGAAGGTACTTTTGGAGTAGTCTCAGGACAAAATTCAATTGTGCAGCGCAGTGCGATGACTGCCGAAGCATTAGCTGAGCGAAAGGAAGAAATGCAAGCACGTATCAAGGAAATGGAAGCGCGCAGAGAAGAGATGCAGGCACGATTTAGTGATTCTACCGAAAGAAGAACCGAAATGAAAGCCAGAATGGAAGAACGTCGCGTAGCGATGCAAGAGCGAATGGAAGCTCGAAAAGCTGAAATGAAAGAACGCGAAGAAGCTATGCGCAGTGAAATGAGAGCGCGTATGAACTTTAAAGAGGACAGCGTTTTTATGGATAAAGAGCGTGTGATCAATGCTTCGGAGTTTAAAAATGCGACTAATAGAAATTCCCAAAACATATATTACAGGGTTCGTCAACCACAGAAAGTTTCAAATGTAATTTATGTTATTGATGGGAAAGTCATGGATGAAGAAGATTTTGATTTTAAATCAATAGATGTTAAGATTATAGATTCTATAAATATCCTTAAAGGAGACGCACCTTTTAAAAAATATAAAAGCTATGTTGATGAAGAAACTGAAGGAGTAATCGAAATTTTCACAAAGCAGAAAGAAAAATAATAGTCTAAACAATTTTCAATGCATTTTAGAATCCGGTGTGACTAGCAGTTGCACCGGATTTTTATATGCGTGCGACCAAGAAATTTTACTCGAGTAAGGTGATTGAAAAAGATGAAATGCAATTTTTTTAATGAAAAATGAACTTTTTAGCCCTTCAGTATTTCAAAATCCTTAAAAAACAGCCTATGAAAGTTACAAGTGAATTGTGTTTAGTGAAGTTTAGTTAGTAATGTCAACATAATTGAAGGTGTTTTTATTTTAATTGAAAATAGATATGGTCTTTTTACTTACAATTCTGTATTCAATTGCATTAATACTTGGCGAAAACCTTGTAGATATGCGTTTTACTTCCGTATTTGTGGTCAGATAAATGTTTAACAATCAAAAAATCAACATTATGGTCACTTTAATTTTAACAATCATTGAGACAGTTTTTGGATAATCACAAATTCGTCTTAACATATTCTGTAAGCGCGCACAGAATACTGTTAAAAGCCTAAATTTGAGTATACTGATTCTTTAATTTGTTAGCATTAAAACAGCATTATGAAAAAACGATTTTTTAAAACATTGGCTAAAATCAATAAGAAAGTGCTACCCAGTTTAACTAAGAAAAAGGTAGATCTTGCCAAAGCAAGCAAATTGCAATTGGCGCTTTTTGGTTACAAGCTTTGGGTAACTAAAAATGCATTAGATTAATAGTGCATCAAGCTATGCAAGTGATATTGCTTTAGTTTTGATCTTCCCTCAAGAAAGCCTAACTCCATTAAAAAATTGCACTGCACTACAGTTGCACCACACTGTTCTACAAGTTTACAAGCAGCGGCAGCAGTTCCGCCGGTAGCAAGCACATCGTCGTGAACCACTACATAATCTCCTGGTTGTATAGCTTGCTCCTGAATTTCTATACAATCTTCACCATATTCTAAAGCGTATTTTTGCTGAAGAATAGCTCCTGGCAGCTTTCCCGGCTTCCTAATAGGTACAAAGCTTACTCCCATTTTTTGCGCTAAAGCCAAACCAAATAAAAATCCTCTACTTTCTATACCCACAATCTTTGTAACGTTGATATCGTGCAAGCCTTTTGCTAATAAATCTACAGCGTAGGCGGTGGCTTTTGGAGAAGCCAGCAGCGGACAAATATCTTTAAATACGACTCCTTCTTTTGGAAAATCAGGAATGTCGTTGATGTATTTTTTTAAATTCATTTTTTAGCGAACTAGTATTATATAATAGGAGTTTAAAGATAAGCATTCTTATATGGCTGCTTGAGTTGATTATCGAGATTAAATGCGTTGCGCCTTATAGTGAAGAATAGGATGTGTGACCTAGTAAAGTTTGTGGGAGGAGAGTTATTAGAATTAGAGCACGTACCTTTACAGAAATACTCTAAGGAACCTATGGAAACAATTTTAGTAGCTCAGTTTTTTGCTGCCTTTTATGGATTTTTGGCAATCGTATTGGGGGCTTTTGGTGCTCACGCATTGAAGAAAAAATTCACCTCAGATCAAATGGCAAGCTTTGAGACCGGTGTGAAGTATCAAATGTATCACGCGATCGTATTGCTTGTTTTAAGCTTTAATTTGGGCTTCAATACACTTCATGAAGAATTGATCATCAACTGTTTTGTATTCGGTACTTTGTTGTTTTCATTTTCTATTTATGGTCTATGCATTACTGGTGCTTCAGGAAAGAAATGGCGATTTTTGGGGCCGATAACTCCTTTAGGAGGTTTGTTGTTAGCAGTGGGATGGCTGTTACTTCTGTATCACTTTATTGAAGATTTCCTATAAAAAAAAGCCTCTCAAGAGGCCTTTTCACTCGAATATCGAGATGACTATTACTTGTACCTAAAATAACTGCCTCAGAAGTTTATCCCGAGGCAGTGTATTAAGTAGGTTTATCTATTAATTGTTATATAGATACAGCGAAGACGCTGAGGTAAGGGTATTATTTACTGAGGGAGCAATATTCCCGCTTGCGCTAAGCGCATTGCTAAACCCAAGAACGGCTCCGGTAGCAATGTCAGATACAAAGACAGTTTTGGTCTTGTGATCGTATGCTACATCAATAGGATTATTCATAAGGGTGCTTAACCCTTCAATAATATTCTGATCTGCAATGCTGATGCTTCCGCCGTCTGCAGTAGCTTCAATTACAGCACTAAAGTCTTGAATCACATTTATACCGCCATCAAGAGCACCACCGGCAGCAAGACCAATATCAGTCATTACCAGTACGTCATCTGCGGCGCTGTAGGTAATTCCGTGGGTTCTTACGATTCCGCCTATACTTACGCGCTTGGTTGGCGTTAGTGCCCCATCCATAGTATTGCTGAAGAAATCTTCAAAAATTGCCAAGTCGCTTGTAGTATCTACCACTGCAAGTAAATCGCCGCCTTTAAATGTGATTCCCCAAACCGGGAAACCTGGATCAAAGGTATTCTCAAGAGTGAAAGAGCTTCCGTTATACGAATACACATAGAACATATTTGCAGGATTATCTGCTACTACAACCTTGTTACCATACACGGCGATCTCTCGGGTACTTGATGTTGGTAAATCTGCAGCAAATGCTGCCGTTGCGCTACCACCACTCATTAAGGTCGAAAAATCACTGTAGTATTGTAGTTCGCCTTCCGAGCGTGATCCTAATAAAAGCGCATCATCAAATGCATTATAATAAATACCTTCAGAGCTAGCAGAAGCACTACTGATCATACTAACCATTGCTCCTGATTCATCATAAACGGTAATGGTTCCGTCAGCAGTAGAAGTAGTATATAAGCGTGTAGTTTGATTCATTGAAGACATCCCAACGTTTCCATCTGTTTCATCACTTGAGAAATAAATAGAAGATGCGGTAGCAAGATCAATTTCTAAACTTGGACTAATGTCACCGCCATCGCCCCAATCTGTAAACCCTAGTATTTTGCCGTTACCCACTTCTGCAATATAAATCGCTCCGGTTTCAGAATCATAAGCTACATCAATAGGATTCCCCATCATTGTTGAAGATCCGGCAATGCGTGTTTGCATTCCTACCGGTAAAACTTCACCATCTGAAAGTGCATCAAATTTGGTCGAAAATTCACTTATAACGTGAAAACCACCATCATCTGTAGCATTTGAGGCAGCACCAATATCAGTCATAATCATCACATCGTTAGTACCATCATAGGTTAGCCCGTGTGTACGCACGATACCTTCAATAGTTACACGTTTTGAAGGGTACATCATACCATCCATCGCATTGACAATAAAGTCTGAATAAACAGCAAGGTCGCTCGTAGTATCCACAACAGCATAAAGGTCATTTCCTTTAAAAGCAATTCCCCAAACCGGGAACGGTACTTCTACAGTATAATACAGCGCAAAACTGTTTCCTACTTTGTAATACACAAAGAATTTATTTTCACCATTATCTGCAACTACATAATAGTCACCACTAACGGCTAACTCCCGTGGACTATTTAAATCTGTAAATGTGCTGAACGAAGCATTAATGCTTGCAGTTCCTAAGGTACTTGTACCAGCATACGCATCAAGCATCAATCCGGAGCGTGAAGCTTGTACTAATAGGTCAGATTCTGCATCGTAGTAAATTCCTTCTGCAGCTGTTGAAGTAGTGGTGTAGGTCACAATAGAATCGCCAGAAACACTGTATTTTGTGATATTTCCGTCAGTGTTGTTGGTTACGTAAAGGTCTGCGCGTCTTCCCGGGTTAGATGCCATTTCACAAGGCATACAAGAACCGCCACAATCAATACCGGTCTCGTCTCCATTCATAATTCCGTCACTACAAGTGGGTTCTTCAACCACAACAGGGGTCGCGTCATCATCATTATTACAGGCTATGAGCGTGCTCACGGCTATTGCAATAATGCTAAATTTTGTAAAAATTGTTTTCATAAATAGCTTAATTTGATTAGAAAAATTGAAAAGTTATTAGTGTAATTCATCAATATTTACGGATGTATCAGCGCTTTAGGTTTTCTGAAAACTCACAAAATTTAGTTAAATGACTGTTAATAAAGTGGTTGGGCGCAGGCTTGGTAATTCTCCAGACAAGTAACGGTTTCAAATTTTAAATTCAGCCCACAACGGATAATGATCAGAAATCATATAGGAAAGTGAACGCTTGCTGAGGTTTCTATTGCTGAGTGCAAAGGGTAGAAAATCATAATTGCCCCCATTTATAAATTGCATCGTCAACTCTTTATTAGTGGAAACATCACGAAACCACGCCAGTTGATCATAATATTTTGTTTCATTAAAAATGGAGCGGGTTACCGAAGGATCTTGAAGTTGGGATGGTACATAAAGCCCTTCTGACAAAAAGGATTGGTCTAATAAATCGCCGCGAACATTGATGTTGAAGTCACCTAAAACGATCATATCTTGGTGATAGGCATTGAGATTTGAGGTCCACTCTGCAAGCCAACCTGCAATCGCTTTAAGTTCAGGGATACGCGCAGCAGTGTTCTTTCCGTATAAAATATGTGCTGTAACGAGAATAAAGGTATGCTGATTACTTTTAAAACTCACCGCATACGGAGTACGTGCAAACTGCTTGCGCAACGCATCACCTTCTATAGCATTTAACTGCTCTTCAGGAACAACGAGTTCGCACGCCAAGCCTGATAATTGCACCCTGCGGGTATCAAAAATATATGCAATACGCTCACCATTTCCGGGTGCACCGGCAGTCACATCTGTAAGTATGAGAGACCAGTGATTGCCTAAATATTTTAAGGTATCGCGCAACGCACGTAAATTGGACTTCACTTCCTGAATAGCGATGATGTCAAAACGCTTAAGAATTTCTGCAATACATAATAGACTATGTAAATCGCGTTTAGGGCTGTCGCCATCCCCGCTATACCATTCACGTGTTAAATTGCCAAAGTGCCTAATATTCCACGTGGCGATGAGTAAATTTTGATCAAGCTTTTTTGAAGGAATCCTAGCTTCTAAATCTGTGGTTAGCGCGTTGATGTTTTGCTGAATAGCTTCGGGCGGTGTATCTGATATGTTGGGCATAGTAAATAGGATTTTATCTAATTTACTAATTATCAGAATACTAAGGGTGTTTAAAAAGAAAAGCCCTGAGCACGTAGGGCTCAGGGCTTCAAAATATATAATTAACGCTAAATCTAATTTTCAAATCTGATGGCGGCTAATCCAAATAAATAAATGAAAATCATTCTGTTAATTGTAACACTACCTAAAAGACGATGCTTTTAAGGGTACGTGACACAATTTATTTGAATTAATAATTATTTAACATCAGCGGTCTAGAACGGCCAGCTGTGCAAAGCCGAAGCACTATCCCAAAACATAAATTCTAATTGACTGGCAGTATAAAACGCGTGGTGCATACGCTCTTGTTGTTGTGCTGTGCAGGTAGCTGCGACACGGTCGCAAGCTGCAATAGCTTGCTCAACAAGAACACTAAATTCTTCCCCGGCATAGGTATCAATCCATTTTTGGTAGGGATTATTTTGCTGTTTTTGTTTTTCGTAGATCACATCACCTACTTTTTTGTAGATCCAAAAGCACGGCAACACGGCTGCCATCGCAACTTCTACTTGCTCTAAGGCCGCGGTACTTTTTAAAAAGTGTGCGTAATGATGCGAGGTAGGACCTACAGGCCCCGTTCTATCAATGTGGAACTCCTTAAAAAACGATTCGTGTAATGCGTTTTCCACCACAATAGCACCTTCGGCAAAACGCGTAAAAGTGAGGATGTCTTCTACGTCGTGTGCTCGGGCAGCGATTAAAGCAAGCGCTCGGCCAAAGTTTTCCAAGTAACTAGAATCTTGTAAAACGTAACATTGAAACTGCTCTAAAGGAAGTGTGCCATCAGTTAATTGGGTGATAAACGGCATCTTTAAAATTTCAGAGTATATGCCTTCTATACGTTGCCAGCTCGCTTTACTCCAGCTCATATTTGATTAATTTTTGAGGATTGAAAAAATGATTGAGAGGCCCGTTACCTTGACCTATTTTGACATCTTTAGCGTGATAAATAGCTTGATGCACATAGTCCTGACCTTTGGTCACAGCTTGTAAAAGGCTATGTTTTTGAGCTAAATAAGAAGCGATCGCTGATGAAAGCGTACATCCTGAGCCGTGCATGTTTTCCGTTTCAAATTTTTCAAATTCAAATTCGTGAACGCTTTGATCCTGATCAAAAAAGAATGAGGTCAGCAGATCAGTCTCTAAATGTCCACCTTTTAAAAGCACAGATTTACAACCCAGTTTAAGGATTTTGGTTCCGGCGAGCCGCATATCATCAAGGCTTTCAACGGACATATCAGCAAGAATAGTAGCTTCGTCCATATTGGGAGTGATCACATCGGCACGAGGGAAAAGTGATGTTACAATACTTTTTATGGTCGCATCCTCAATAAGTTTGTGACCACTGGTAGCAACCATCACCGGATCAAAAACAACCGGAATATCCGGATGTTCATTGAGTTTAGCAGCAATAATTTCTACCAATTCTGGTGTGTGAACCATTCCTATTTTTACAGCGCAAGGCGGAATATCTTCAAATATAGAATCCAGTTGCTCTTTTACAACCGAAGTAGGAATACTAAAAATAGACTGAACCCCCGTAGTATTCTGTACCGGAAGTGCAGTAAGTACTGTGGTGGCGTAGCAGCCTAATGCCGAAATACTTTTAAGATCAGCCTGAATGCCGGCACCTCCGCTTCCGTCAAATCCGGCAATGCTTAAAACCGTAGGATATTTATAGTATTTCATAATTAATTTGGTTTTACTGTGCGTGATTTTAGCCCTTTTTCAATCTCCAAGCGTAATTCTTTTGCAGCGCTTTTGGGATTCTTGGCAGCGCAAATTGCTGAAACTACCGCAATACAGTCTGCTCCGGCTTCAATTACTTTTTTGACGTTGGAAGCCTTCATATGACCAATGGCTACAAGCGGTTTTTGAGTGCTCGCTCTGATTTTTTCAATGCCATCTAATCCCCAGGTTGTGACGGTGTCAGTTTTGGTAGCAGTGTCAAATACAGGACTTATTCCTAAATAATCTGAAGTATAGGTTTGCTCGTTATAAAGCTGCTCAAGATATTCAATAGAATAGCCTAGAATCCCGCAAGATTCCCAAGCTGCTCTTATTTTAGTTGGAGCAATATCTGAATTCCCCACGTGAATACCTGCTGCAGCGCTTTTTTGAGCAACCTCAAGATTATCGTTAATGATCAGTGGAACATTGTACGGCTGCAACACTTCTTTCAACTGCAGCGCTTTATTTAAGAAGGCTTCGGTAGTATCGTTTTTTTCGCGTAGCTGAATAAGATCAACACCACCTTGAACTGCGGCTTCTGCAATTTCGAGAAAATTTCTGCCTTGGCACGCTTCTTCAGAAATCACTAAATAAAGACGGTATGGAAATGCACTTGCCATACTTAATCTAGAATTTTGACGGTGTTTATATACTCCTCTTTGGTGATCGAATGCAATTTATCAAGAAGATGCGTTTGTAAACTTCCCGGACCTTGTGAAGACTTGGCGGCAAGTTCCCCGGCGACTGCCATTAAAGAAGTAGCAGCAAGAGCGGCTTCTTTTTTATTAGGAATTACAGCAATAAATGCAGCAAGGATTGCCGTCGCAGAACACCCCATTCCGGTGATTTTAGTCATAAGCGCATCTCCGTTTTTAAGTTGATCAACACTTTCTTCAGAAACTACAATATCAACAGCACCTGATATCACGACTAAAGCGCCGTATTCTTTATTTAAAAATTGCGCAGCTTCAATGGCTTCCAGGCTTGAAGAAGTACTATCAACTCCTTTTGTGGCTGTGGTATTATGTTTTGCTAAAGCTAAAATTTCTGACGCATTGCCTCTGATCGCAGTAGGTTTTAACGCCAGTAATTCGCTAAGTACTTCATCACGATACGCAGTAGCGCCGGCACCCACCGGATCTAAAATCCAAGGTTTGTTGTTTTGGTTTGCGGCTGCAACCGCCAGTTTCATAGATTCTACCCAATATTCATCAAGTGTGCCAATATTAATCACCAACGCCTGGCAGATGGCTTGCATACTTTGCATTTCGGGATGAGCATGTGCCATTATAGGGGAAGCGCCTACCGCAAGTAAGGCGTTTGCGGTGTTATTCATCACAACATAATTGGTGATATTTTGTACCAGCGGAGCTTGCTCGCGAACACTGGTAATATGCTTAAAAAGTAACTCTTTCATAGATTGATTTTAAAAGTTCAATGGCTATAGAGTTACTTCTAGAGTAGAAGTGCAATGTAGATACTTTTCCCTACGCTGGTCTCAACCAAACAGGTTCAAAGGGACTGTCTCAATTCTAGTTGCTAGAATACCCCTAAAGCCAAATCAAAGATAAATGTTCTGCACGGAATGCAGTAAAATAAGCGTGGATAATTAAGTTATGGCAAAGCCAAAAATTCATTTACCGGTTGGTTGTTTTCAAACTCAAAGAGTTTAGAATAATCCATAACATTTGGAATCTGATCCAGTTTGCAGAGCAATGCTACCGCTTGGCACATTCCGTTGAACATCACTTCTTTTGAAGTGCGATCAACAGTAATTTCTGAACGTCTAGAAAGCGGAAGCGAATACCCGCAACCTTTTAAAAATGCTGCTTCGATCTGAAGTAATTCTAGAGGGGAGTAGCCTGCGAATGTTCTACCTAAAGATTGATGCACTTTACCCACATAGGTAAGTTTATTGCTTCCGTGGCCTTCCGTAAGGTGTTTCCAGCTGTCTGTATTATCTAGAATATTTCCTACAGCACAACTTTTACAACATTCAGGATTGAGGGTGTTGTTATGAAATGCTTTGTATAATTTTTGAATAGCGAGGTCAAATCGAGCGGTAGCGTGCATCATCTTTTTCTTTTTTATAAAGTTACGAAATTCAAAACGAAGCTTTACCATACAAAATCATCAAAGCGTGGTTATCGAGATAGTTGCCTTTTTAAGCTGTTTGCCTGACACTTCAAGATTAAGGTTTCCGGGGTTTTTAGTGCTTTCTACAAGAACCACGAGTTTGCCGCTAAAAAGTTTCATCTGAGGCTCATAAAAAGATGCTAAAGAAGTAGGATCACCGTTACAAACCGCTTTAAAATTACCTTTACCGGTAACTTTAAACTTCAATGCGTTTGTTGCAGTGGGGCAGGGGTTGCCGTTTTTGTCAACCACAGAAACTGTAACAAAGCTTAGGTCTTTTCCGTTTGCAGTGATGGTTTTTCGGTCTGCTTCCAAAATAATTTGATGAGGTTTTCCTGCAGTTTTGATTGTTTTTTCAGCAGCTTGCTTTCCATTTTTATCAAGCGCGACCACTTTTAGTGTACCGGGTTCATAGATAACATCATTCCACATCAGGCGATACCGTGTTTGTGGTGTAGAATCATTTTTGATACGAATTCCTTGGCTTTTTCCGTTTACAAAAAGCTCGGCGCGGTCATAACTGGTGTATACAAAAACCGGAGTTTTTTTGCCCTCGCGACCTTCCCAATTCCAATGGGGTAACATATGAAGCGTTTCATCTTCTGTATTCCAACGGCTGCGGTAGAGATAATACCTGTCTTTTGGGATTCCTGCGAGATCGATCATCCCAAAATACGAACTTCTCGATGGCCAGCTGGTGTCGTAAGGCGTGGGTTCACCAAGATAGTCAAAACCGGTCCATACAAACTCCCCAATCACCCAAGGTTTATCATCTTGCATAATAAAATCGGTCTCAGGAAGATTTGACCAACTGCAATATTCAAGATCGTACGACGAACTCTGAAAATCAGGATATTCTTTCATACTCGCTTTTTCAACAAGGAATTTGTAAATGCCTCGCGAACTCACCGTTGAAGCAGTTTCTGAACCCAAAATAAAGCCCTGCGGAAACTTTTCATAAGCTTCTTCATACAGATGAACGCGGTAGTTTAAGCCGGGAATATCCAGAATGGCGCCAAAACCAGACTCCATTGTGGCTTTTACTTGATCCATACCCACGGTAACGGGGCGTGTAGGATCTTCCCGGTGAAAAATATTTTGCAACCATAAGGCGCGTTTTACCCCGGCGCTTCCGTACTGATCGGGCACCTCGTTACCGGCGCTCCACATAACAATAGAAGGATGATTGCGCGTAGCGCGCACAAGATTTACTACATCTTTTTCGGCGTAGTCATCAAAAAACCGATTGTAACCATTTTTTACTTTAGGTTTTTTCCATTCGTCAAAGCTTTCCGCTAGAAATAAAAAACCCATTTCATCTGCTAATTCCAGTTGCTCAAATGAAGGCATATTATGCGCACTGCGAATGGCGTTACACCCCAGATCTTTTAAAATTTGCATTTGTCTGCGCAGCGCCGCTTTGTTGACGGCAGTGCCTAAAGGTCCTAAATCGTGATGCAAGCAAACGCCCTTAAATTTGCGGGTTTCTCCATTGAGCTGAAAACCGTTTTCTGCGGAATAATTGATGGATCGAATACCAAATTTTGTAGCAACTTCATCCTTAAGTTCGTCACCAGAATACAGCTGCGTTACGGCTTTGTAGAGGTATGGATTTTCAGGACTCCATAAACTGGGCTTCACAACTTTTAAATTCTGGTCAAATTGCTGATCATAAGATACCGGTGTTTGCTGCTGAGCTACAACTAGATTTTGAGCGTCATAGATGGTCGTTTTTAGACTAAGATTTTTACCGCTAAAATTCGTTTTTATATTGACTTTAGCCACTTCCTGAGTAACAACCGGAGTCGTTATGGTAGTTCCCCATTGGTCTATACTTGCCGGGTCTTTGATGATTAAGCTCACAGGTCTGTACAAGCCTGCACCGGGATACCAACGCGATGAAAATTCGGCATTAGAAAGTTTTACAGCGAGCGTATTTTGACCTTCTAAAAGTGCGTCGCTGATATTAAAGTAAAAGTAGGCATAGCCGTAAGCCCATTCGCCAATTTTTTTACCATTGAGATACACCTCAGGTTCGCTCATAGCCCCTTCAAAAAGGAGAAGAACCTTTTTGTTAAGATCTGCTGCCTCAATATTAAAATTCTTTCTGTACCAACCTGTACCGGTAAAAGGTAAGGCTCCGGTGCGCCCGGTTTTTTCGGTGGGTATGGTCTCTCCGTTTTGAGTAATGGCAACAGTTTGCTTGTCGATCTCTTTGTCAAAAGGGCCGTAAATCGCCCAGTCGTGAGGCACTGAAACTGTTTGCCATCGCGCATCATCAAAATCGCTAGTTTCTGCGTTTGTGGCTTCTCCCTTATAAAATTTCCAATCTTCCTCTAAGGTCAACACGCGCCGTGTTTGTTGAGCTGAAAGCACCAAAGAGATAAGAAGTATTACAAGAACTAAGGTATTTTTGAGCATAATCTGGTGTTTGAAAAACTTGGCTCTAAAAATAGAAATAATTAAATGTAATAAATACGTTTTATTTGAATTCTTATGGAAACATATCACATCGGCATGCGTACCATTGTTTCGAAAAACTTTCTAACTCATCAAGATAGTTGTGAATGGCGCTTGTACCTTCAACCGATTTGTCGCTGTCTAGAAGAATAGGCGTCGTTGCCTCTGCAGTTATTGTGATTTTAGAAGGAATGAGTATTTGCTCTATTCGATCAATCAACAATTTGTAGTCTGTGGTATTTGTAATTTGAAGCTCTAGCATAATGACATTTTCTAGGCTTTTAGTCGAAAGAAAAAGCAAAACCTTAAGTAATTGATGCAATCGATTTCGCAACCTTATTTATTTTGGGTATTTTTAGTCGAATCAGTTTAAAGTAATCTTTTTTTAAATGCGTATTAACTATTTCCTATTTGTCTTCTTTTTAAGTTTTAATGCATGCTGTTTTGCTCAGGATAGTCTTGTTATCCAGATACAGCAGATAGAAGAATCTATAGAAACGCCTAATATTCCAGAAAGGACGATTAATGTGTTAGACTATGGCGTTAAGACAGACGATGCTAAAAATGATAAGCCGGGATTTGATAAGGCTATTGCTGCTTTGGTTAAAGCAGGAGGCGGTATTTTAAAAGTTCCTAAAGGAAGCTATTTGCTGAAAGGACCTATTCATTTAAAAAGCAAAATCAATCTACACCTTGAGGCCGGTGCCGTTCTAAATTTTAGTGATACTCCTAATGATTATCCTTTAGTCGCAACCAGTTGGGAAGGCACGTTTATTTATAACTACAGTCCGTTAATTCATGCGTATCAGGCAGAGGATCTAGCGATCACCGGTAACGGCACGATCAATGGCAACGGTAACGGAATTTGGGCCACTTTCAAAACTCAAGAAGAAGCAGACAAGCTTTCTAGCCGAAAAATGAATCAACAGCAAACACCGGTGACATCGCGAAAGTTTGGAAACGGACATTTCTTAAGGCCTCAGTTGGTTCAATTTTTTGATTCAAAACGCATTCTAATTGAGGGTGTTCGGTTTGAAAATTCGCCTTTTTGGTGCGTACATCTTTTGCGTTCCAATAACATAACTATTGACGGAATCTCTTATGACTCTCAAAATAAAAATAACGATGGTATTGACTTAGAGTACGCCAGTAATGTGGTGATAAAGAATGTAGTTTTTAATAATAGTGACGATAATGTTGCTATAAAAGCCGGGCGAGATACCGAAGGTCGCGCAAATGTCGCAACACCTTCTGAGCGCATTGTCGTACGCGATTGTAAATTTAAAGGACTGCACGCTATTGTAATAGGAAGTGAGATGTCTGCCGGGGTTCGTGATGTTTATGTATATAATAACGAAGCTTGGGGCTATCTTAAACGAGGAGTTTATTTTAAAACCAATTCAGATCGTGGTGGGTATATCAGAAATATAAATATTAGTGATAATACGTTTAAAACGGTAGAGGATGCCATTTTTATGACGGCCAACTATCACGGTGAAGGCAGCGGCAAACATATCTCTCAAATATCTAAAATCCTTCTAAAAAATCTAGATTTTGATCAGGCAGAAAATTTTGGTATTGTGTTAGAAGGATATCCTAACCAACCTATTTCAGATATTCGGTTAGAAAATATTCAAATTACTAAGGCTAAAAATGCTCTTACTTTAAGAGATACAGAAGGAGTTCAGTTTAAAAATATTCAGATTGGGGAAGCGGCGGGAACACCATCTTCGGTTAAATAAAAAAAGCCACTCAATTATTGAGTGGCTTTCCTTTTGTGACCTCGGCAGGATTCAAACCTGCAACCTTCTGAGCCGTAATCAGATGCGCTATTCAGTTGCGCCACGAGGCCTTTTTTGTCTGCAAAATAATAACCAGCGGTTATCTCATTTTGCGGGTGCAAATATAAACCTTTTTTGGAGTTCTGCAAACATTAAAATAAAAAAAGCCGTTTTGGTGAGAAACGGCTTTTAAATTGGCTAATTAATCTCTAGTACATATTGTTTAATGCAGTGATGTCATTGGCATTAAATTCCCCATCTTCACTAGCGCTAAAACAAGCGAGCATTACAGAGGTAGGATCGTAACCTGTAGGAGTTCCTGCCACGTGGTTGGTATCACCGCCTTCATTTACGTTTTGTCCACAGCTTTGTCTGCTAAACCAGTCTGTATGTCTAAATCCAACCGAGTGACCAATCTCGTGGGTAATAACGTGCTCTACCACATTGGTATCATAATTGGTAAGACCATAAATCTGAACAAACTTGTAAGGCAACCCATTACTTGGGAATCCTGCGCTACCGCCGGCACCATTAGGATTGTTTACCGTGTTGTTGTAAACGACCATATCTTTATCCTGATAGTTAGTGCCAAAAGTCAAATTAAAACTGATACTTACGCCACTTAGACGATTGTAGTTGTCTACCGCCCATTGCAAAGCTGTACGTTCTTTTTGACTTAACGCCTGACTTCCGCCGGTATAGCCAATGATAGAGATCGTTCTACCTTGACTTACTAATGCTGAAGTACGGTACTGTTTAGAGTCGCCTTTTCCTGATTTTGATACTTCAACGTTAGCGGCCATTGCAGAAAGTTCTTCAGGAGTAATGATGACATCTTCCTCTAAAAAAAGTCGAGGTTCAGAAGAGCCGTCAGGAAAATAGAAGTCATCCCAACGTACATAATTGGTGTTCATCCCCAAGTCTTCAACTTGCTGGATAATGGCTTGAGAAACCTCGAGATTTGCTGTTGGTTCAGCAGTTGCTGTCGAGGTTTCTTCAACATCTTCAGAACAAGATGTAAGTGCCAGAGAAATTCCTAGGCTTAACAAGCCTACTTTTTTAAATGTTTCTGATAACATATAATAATAGTTAGTGTTAATAATACTTGTAAATTATTATAATTATTCAGAATAGCAAACACTTAAACGTTAAAAATAAAACTTTTAACGATTTTAAATCATTTAGAATAAAATGTTATGTAAGAAAAAAGCCTCTAAAATAGAGGCTTTGAAACTGTTTTATGTGTGAAGTATTTAAATGATTTCAGCGCTTAAACCTGCATCTAACAATGCAGAACATCTGGGTTCAAGATCATCATAGCTGCCGGTTTTTACGGTGCATTTACCTTTGTAATGAACTATTAAGGAACATTGCTCTGCCTGAATAGGTGTGTGATCACAAACATGTATTAAGGTGTCTATTACGTGATCAAAAGTATTTACATCGTCGTTATATACTACGATCTCATTATTTCTATCTACTGCCTCGAGGACATCAACTTCTTCTTGTACCTTCTCTCTTGTGCTCATGATGTAAAAAACTTAGGTTCAGGGAATTAATTTTTTACAAATTTACACGCTACCCAGTTATTTTTTTCAAAATTCATGATAAAATTTAAACCGTGCTGATTACACACATTAGTAATCGCAGGAATGTCTTGCGTATAAAATCCACTTAAAAGAAGAATTCCTTCGTGATTCAGACATTTAGCATACGTAGGAATATCCTGTAAAAGAATGTTGCGATTGATGTTAGCGATTATCAAATCATAATGCGTATCCCCAAGCATCGTCGCATCACCTTCGTAGGCCTTGATGAAATCTACATCATTTCGGGACTTATTTTCAACTGTATTTTCAAAACACCAAGGATCAATATCAATAGCGTCAACTGGCTTTGCACCCTTAAGAGCAGCAAAAATTGCCAGAATACCGGTGCCGCAACCCATATCGAGTGTGCTTTTTCCTTCGACATCTATTTTAATAAGATGCTTGATCATCAAATGTGTGGTCTCGTGATGCCCGGTGCCAAAAGACATTTTAGGCTCGATCACGATATCATATTCCATATCAGGTTTTGGGTGAAAAGGAGCCCGCACAGAGCAAATACCATCTACTTCAATGGGTTCAAAGTTCTTCTCCCATTCTTCATTCCAATTCACCGGTTCAATGGTGTTAACGGAATAAGTGATTTCAAATTCAGGATTGTTAAGAATAAAGACTTCGTCGAGTAAATTTTCTTTATCTAAAGAAGCGAGGATGTATGCTTTTACACCCTCGTCTGTCTCATCAAAACTTTCAAAGTCAAGTTGGCTCAACTCTGCAATGAGTATTTCGGCACCGGGATTTACCGGATTGACCTTAAACTCATATTCAGCATATACCTCTGCCATAAATAGATTTAAAATGCATTTACAATGGTCATAAAGTCTTCTGCTTTTAAAGAAGCGCCACCTATAAGACCACCGTCAACATCTGGTTTAGAAAAGATTTCTTTCGCGTTAGCTGGTTTTACGCTTCCTCCGTAAAGGATGGTAACATTATCAGCGATTTCTTTAGAATACTCGTCTGCAATAGTTTTTCTGATAAAAGCGTGCATTTCTTGTGCTTGCTCCGGGCTGGCAGTTTCACCTGTACCAATTGCCCAAACTGGCTCATACGCCAATACAATATGTTTCCAAGCATCTGCATCTAGGTGAAAAAGCGCCTGACTGATTTGCTTATTTACAACTTCAAAATGCTCTCCAAAGTTTCGGTCTTTAAGTTCTTCACCAAAACAGTAGATCACTTTCATTTCATTTTCTAGCGCTGCGTTTACTTTTTCAGCAAGTAGATCTTCTTTTTCGCCAAAATAAGCACGACGCTCACTATGACCAAGAATAACTGTTTTTACGCCTACACCCTTAAGCATAGCTGCGCTGATCTCACCGGTAAAAGCACCAGAAGAAGATTGATGCATATTTTGCGCCGCTACCTCAATATCAGAATCCTTAAGCGTTTCAAAAGCAGAATAAAGATTGGTAAAGGGAGGTGCGATGATTACTTCAGCATCTGAAGTTTTAGAGATTTTTTTGAGTCCGGCGATTAATTCTTGCGTGTCAGCAAGATCGGTATTCATTTTCCAGTTACCGGCTACGATATTTTTTCTCATTGTATTTGATTTAGTAGTTGATTGTCTTTAGTAGTTATTGCTCTATAAACTTTAATGGTTCCGGAAGCGTCGAGCAAAATGTAACGCGGAATCCAGTCTAGATCTATACTGCTGCATAGTGGACCTTTCCAGCCTGATTTTATAAAATAATGATCACCTTTGAGATCGTATTTTTTGATCCCAGCCTTCCATCTGTCAATCTCTTTGTCTAACGAAAGAAAGACGTAATCCAGATCGGGATTATCTTGTTGTAGTTTTTTAAGATCGGGAAATCCTGCAATGCAGTCTTTACACCAAGACGCCCAGATGTCTATCAAGACACTTTGGCCTTTATGCTGCTCAATAATATCTTTAAATGCAATTTCAGAACCGTCTAAATCCAGTAATTTATCTTGTAAGGCTTCCTCAGAAAATGACTTTTTTTGTGAAAAGGCAACCGAAATAAACAAGATTGCTAAAATTGTAAGTGTATTTTTCATAAAATGAAATAAAATATAAAATTAGGATTAGTCGGCGTATTCTACAACATTTGACCTATCTAATACGCACTTTAGGGTCTAGAATTCCGTAAATAATGTCTACGAGAATGTTGATGAGAATAAAAGTTGTAGCTATTACTAAAACAGCCCCCATAATTATAGGAAGGTCTAAAGTATTCAGCGCGTCTACTACTTCTTTACCAAGGCCATTCCACCCAAAAATATATTCTACAAAGACGGCACCGGCAAGCATCGAAGCAAACCAACCAGAAACAGCGGTAACGACGGGATTTAAAGCATTTTTAAGTGCGTGACGCCAAACGATTTGACGCTGATTAAGCCCTTTAGCTTTCGCTGTTCGTATGTATTCTTGATTATAAACTTCGAGTAAAGAATTGCGCATCAATTGAATCACAACGGCAAGCGGTCGTATTCCCAAAACGAGCGCCGGTAAAATGATGTTTTTAAGTTGAATGTGAATGCCCTCGCCAAAATCATCCATTTCATATAGGCTTCCGGTCATATTCAAGTTAGTATACTTATTCAGCACAAAACCGAATAACCACGCAAAGAGGATCGCACTAAAAAAACTAGGAACGCTCATCCCAAAAGTGCTGATCACCTGAATGGTTTTATCAAGCCACGTATCACGCATATTGGCCGAAACAATACCCAGCAGAATACCTAAACTGATCGCGATTAAAATAGCGCTTACCGCAAGAACGATCGTATTGGGTAAGGTTTCTGAAATAACCTCAACAACGGTTTTTCCGGTTTTCTGAAAAGACTCTCTCAAGTAGGGCTTTTTTAAAACCAAAGAACGCGCATCAAAATCTATAAGCTTAGTGTACGCGTATTTTTCTGATGCAAGGCTAGTGTAGCCGTTTCCGGTATTTTGATGAATAGAAATCGGCGAAAGATCATTTAAATAATAACCGTATTGTGTTAGCACCGGCTGATCGAAACCGTATTTGTGTTTGATGATCGCAAGTTGCTCAGGATCTTCATTTTGATCAAGCATCATTCTTGCGGGATCACCTGGTAAAACGGTAAATAATAAAAACACTACCGTAATCACCCCAAAGAGTGTGAGTAGTGCATATCCTAATTTATTTAAAATATAAAAAATCAGAGTCTTTTGATTTCAGAAAGTTTGAGGGCTTTAAACTTAGCGTCTTCACCCATTAAATCGGCTACATATTCTTCAATGCTACGCTCAAAGCCGGCGGCTTTTCTACGCTCATTAACCATCGCAACATCTTTAATCGGCCAGATGAAAAATCCGTTGGCTGCGGTTATTTGCGCCTGGCTTCCGTAAAGTTGTTCTTTGTTGTTCTGCATTAAATACTTGTCTTCAAGTACAGCTACTCTAGATTTAGGAATTTCGCCGGCTTCGGCAGCCTTTTTAAACAGCTCAAGATATTGCTCAATCTGAATAGGATTGTGTTCAATAACATCGAGCGCAATGAGATTTGTAGGTTCGCCCACTACAGATTTGCCGGGGTAACCTTGCGTGTCAAGAATGTGTTTTACGATTTTAAGATTACTGGTGTCAATCATACGCTGTTTTTTCCATAGATCTCCGGAATAATCTTCAAGGTTTAGACCAGATTTTTCAGCTAATGCTTTGCGTTTTTGCTCATCAGTTTCCTGTAGAATTGGTCGGTATAATTGATCGTAACGAGCGATACTGTCCAGACGATGCTTTAACTTCAGATCAAGTGAGGTTTTTGCTGAAGGAAGTGTTTCAAGCTCAATTTCATCAGCATCATTCCAGTGTCTTTTCTGAATAATGGTTCCGTTGTGCAATTTTACAATTCCCGGATTACTGCGCACAATAGTTTTTAAGGTAGTAGCATCGGTAAAGTAAAAATCAAAATTGATGTTTTGTTTTTCTTTTAAATCATTAACAGAAGCATCTCCCGAAGCTGTAAGCCCAATAACCGAATATCCTTTTTTGAGCGCTTCGTTGGTAAGCTCTTTAATCACCGGCCAGCCATTCCATTCTGTTTTGCTGAGGTCGTAAGCGATGATCACAATAAGGTTTGGAGTGTTCAGGAATTTTTCAGTGAAATTATCACCGTCTTTCTCAATGGTAAAATCGTGAATCGGAGGCACGTAGCCTTTCTCAACAACTTCGGTTTCTACTGCTACAAACTCTCCGTCACTGCTAGGATATTCCCCTTGCGTTGTGATAATTTTTTCCGCCCCGTTGATGTTGAATTTCCAGTGATAATCAAAAACGGCTTCCGGCGCACCTTCAGGGATGGTCATTCCTTCGCTAATATTTACACCTTCCTTATACGCTCTAAAATCGATTGCCGGTAAATGCATTAAGACATAATATCCAAAACTCAAACAAGCGATAAACGTGGCAAATATGATGATCGATCTGCTAAAGTTTGAGAAAAACGGTTTGATGTGTTTGATGTTGATGAATAGGAAAACAATCATTATCAGCAAAATCACATCTTTAGTGAAAGATTGCCAGGGTGTGAGCGGCAATGCATCACCAAAGCAACCACAATCTGTCACTTTATTAAAATAGGCCGAATAAAAAGTGAGAAAGGTAAAAAATATGATCATCAGCAGAAGCAGCCACATCGTCAAGCGTTTGTAGTAGCCAATGATCAGCGCAACTCCCAGAACCAGTTCTACAATTACTAAAATGATGGCGAGCCCTAATGCAAACGGACTCATAAACTCCATATTCAAAACATCTGGAGCAAAATACTCTTGAAGTTTAAAGGAAAAACCAACGGGGTCGTTGAGTTTGACAAAGCCTGAGATGATAAATAATACGCCAACAAAAACGCGTATAAAGCCGATGAGTTTTTTCAAAATGATCAGTTATTTGAATGAGATTCTTCAATTAAAATAAGTGCAAAAACCGCATAATTGATCATATCTTGATAATTAGCGTCTATGCCTTCAGAAACAAGTGTTTTGCCTTTATTATCTTCAATTTGCTTTACCCGCAAGAGTTTTTGTAAGATGAGATCTGTAAACGAACTGATGCGCATATCGCGCCATGCTTCGCCGTAATCGTGATTTTTATTCATCATCAAATCTTTAGTGATCTTGATCTGCTTGTCATAGGCTTCAAGCGATTCTTCCAGATTAAGATCTGGCTGGTCAACAACACCTTTATCTAACTGAACCAAAGCCATAATTGAATAATTAATGATGCCTATAAATTCAGAAGATTCATCTTCGTCAACTTTATGGACCGCATTTTCTTGTAAACCGCGTATGCGCTGCGCTTTGATGAAAATTTGATCAGTAAGCGAAGGAAGTCTTAGTATACGCCAAGCGCTTCCGTAATCGCTCATTTTTTTAGAAAATAAATCCCGACACGTTTTTATGACTGCGTCGTATTGTGCTGAAGTTTGCTCCATTAACTTGTAAATTATTCTAAATAGTATTGAGAGGAATAAAAGATGTATGCTCAAACCTGTGCATTCGCGCATCGAGGTCATCTAATTTCTGTAAATTTCGCCTAAAATAAGCAATCTAGAAAAACATCCCTCAATTCATGACTAGCATTAACTGTAAAGGAAAACTTATAGATTTTAAAATTCCGAAAGTGATGGGGATTTTAAACGTAACGCCAGATTCATTTTACGATGGCGGAAGTTATAAAAATGAAAAAGATATTCTAGCGCAGGCAGAAAAAATGCTCAACGATGGCGCTACATTTATAGATGTTGGTGCTTACAGTTCACGACCCGGAGCTCAGGATATTAGCGTAGACGAGGAGTGTGCACGCCTAATTCCTGTCGTAAACTTATTACTGAAAAATTTTCCAGATGTTTTATTGTCCATTGATACCTTCAGATCTAAAGTCGCTCAAGAAGCAGTAAACTCCGGAGCAGCCTTGATCAATGATATTAGTGCAGGTTTTCTTGATGAGGCAATGCTTACCACTATTGCCAAACTACAAGTGCCTTATATTATGATGCATATGCGCGGGACGCCACAGACAATGAAAGATCTTACAGAATATAAAGATATTGTTCACGAAGTGATTTTTTATTTGAGCGAAAGGGTTGCAGCAGCAAGAGCGCTTGGAGTCAATGATCTTATTGTAGATCCCGGCTTAGGCTTTGCAAAAACCGTAGCGCAGAATTTTGAATTACTAAATGCTACCGAAAAACTGAAAGTTCTTGAGCTGCCAATTTTAATAGGCCTATCGCGCAAATCTATGATCACAAAAACATTAGGTGTGGATTCAAACTCAGCCTTAAATGGTACGACCGCCTTAAATATGATCGCGCTACAAAAAAGAGCGTCAATTTTACGTGTGCACGATGTTAAGGAAGCGGTACAAACAGTACGCTTACATCAAGCACTCAAGGGCTCAAATTAAGTTAGCAGCTCTGTTACTAATGGGTTGTTTATATTCGCAGCCACAAAATAAAGTTTGATGAGTATTGTATATGTTTTAATAGGCTTGATGCTGCTAGTAGTGGGAGGGGAGTTTCTTGTTAGAGCTTCCGTGGGGCTATCCTTTAAGCTGAATCTTTCTAAAATGGTTATCGGTTTAACGGTGGTTTCTTTTGCAACCTCTGCACCTGAACTTTTAGTAAGTCTTCAAGCCGCCCTAGACGGTTCGCCTGATATCGCCTTAGGCAATGTAATTGGCAGCAATATTGCCAATATAGCACTGGTTTTAGGTCTCACCGCAATCATTTCGACTTTAGGGATAGACAGTGATTTTTTTAAATTTAATTGGCCAGTAATGGTTTTGTTTTCGTTGGGACTTTATTTGGCTTTGGTAAACGATGCCATGATTTCTGCGCTAGAAGGGTTTATCTTGTTCTTTGCCTTGATCGCATACCTTGTTTTGCTTATTCGTAGAGCGAAAAATGCCCGGCCAACAGAAGAAGGGCAAAATGATGAGATCGACGCCGGACTCTCTAAAACGTCTTACTTTAAAATTGTGGTATGGCTCCTCATAGGAGGATCGGCATTGTATTTTGGTTCAGAATTGCTGGTAATGGGCGCTAAGGATCTTGCAAAATCAGTTGGTGTGAGTGATTATGCGATTTCGGTAACGGTAATTGCTATTGGTACAAGTGTTCCTGAGCTTGCAGCTTCGATTATAGCTGCGATGAAAAAGGAAAAAGCAATCTCTTTAGGAAACCTTATAGGTTCTAACATTTTTAATATTGCTTCGGTTTTAGGATTAACTTCTATGATCACCCCCATACGCGTGCTCGACGACAGTATTTTAAACAATATGTTTTGGTTATTAGGTTTCGCAGTAGTATTACTTCCGCTAGGCTATCTTCCCTTAAAATTAGAATTAAACCGCTGGAAAGGCTTCATACTTTTTGCAGCGTATTGTGTTTTTATTGGGTTGGCATTTAGTTAAAAACTAGTGACTAAAACAGACGGCATACCACTTCTCAAAGTAGTTTCGTTTTTAAACATAAAAAAGCCCGCAACTTGCGGGCTTTCCTTTCTATTGAAAAAAAGGATTAGATTTTTTTCTCAGCTGTTTTTACAGTCTTAACGATACGACCCGCTACTTTGTATGGGTCTGCGTTAGATGCAGGACGACGATCTTCTAACCATCCTTTGTATCCTTTCTCTACAGTAATAATTGGGATACGGATCGAAGCTCCACGGTCTGAAATTCCGTAAGAGAAATCGTGAATAGAAGCAGTCTCGTGCTGACCAGTCAAACGCTGATCGTTAAACTCACCGTAAACTGCAATATGCTCAGCAGTTACAGGACGGAAAGCTTCACAGATAGTGTCGTATACTTCTTTAGAGCCAGCAGTTCTCAATGTTGTGTTAGAGAAGTTAGCGTGCATACCAGAACCATTCCAGTCACCTTTAATTGGTTTTGGGTGGTACTCAATATAGTAACCATACTCTTCAGTAAGTCTTTGTAATAAGTAACGAGCTACCCAGATTTCATCACCTGCTTTTTTAGCTCCTTTTGCAAAAAGTTGGAATTCCCACTGACCGCTAGCAACCTCTTGGTTGATACCTTCAAAGTTAAGACCAGCGTCGATACAAAGATCTGCGTGCTCCTCAACAAATGCTCTACCGTGTGTGTTTTTACCACCTACAGAGCAATAGTACATACCTTGAGGACCAGGATAACCACCAACAGGGAAACCTAAAGGCAGTTGTGTGTTTTTATCCATAATGAAATATTCTTGTTCAAAACCGAACCAGAAATCATCATCTTCATCATCAATAGTAGCTCTAGCATTTGATTCATGCGGAGTACCATCTGCATTAAGAACCTCAGTCATTACTAAGTATCCATCTCTACGAGCAGGATCTGGATATATTGCAACGGGCTTCAATAAGCAATCAGAAGAGCCTCCTTCGGCTTGTTTTGTTGAAGAACCATCAAAAGACCAAACAGGACAGTCCTCTAACTTCCCGCTAAAATCTTCTTCTACTTTGGTTTTACTTCTAAGATTGGCAGTAGGTGTATAACCGTCCAACCAGAGATACTCTAATTTTGATTTGCCCATAATAAATTGATTTTAAATTTTTTTTGAATTAAACTAGAAACAAATATAACATTTCTTTAATATCTGCATCTTTAAAAAATAGGGGGTGATGCTTCTTATTAGCGGAATAAATTTAATAAGCCCCCTAAAAAATAGGGGTGTATTATGAAATCATATATTTTTGTACGTTTGAATTCTGAATTTCATAAAAATTAGCCTAAAAATGGAGACATTGCGATTTTTTGCCCTAAAAGAAAGCCTAAACAGAAAGCCGGTAACGATCCTAGAGACACAAAAGCGCTCTGAGTTATTTGGTAAACACGTTTTTGGAAAAGATGCGATGCGTCAAGTTTTATCTCAGGATGCTTTTGAAGCAGTGGAAGACGCCATAAACACAGGAGCAAAAATAGATCGTGTGATGGCAGATAGTATTGCGGCCGGGATGAAGCAGTGGGCATTAGAATTAGGTGCAACCCATTATACGCACTGGTTTCAGCCTTTAACCGGAGCTACGGCAGAAAAGCATGATGCGTTTTTTGAACAAACTTCAGAAGGTAGGGCTATCGAGAAATTTGAAGGTGCAAAATTAGTTCAACAAGAACCAGATGCGTCATCGTTTCCTCACGGTGGAATTAGAAATACTTTTGAAGCGCGCGGGTATACCGCTTGGGATCCTACATCACCGGCATTTATTTTAGATACCACCCTTTGTATTCCTACTGTTTTTGTATCGTATACAGGAGAGGCATTAGATAACAAAACACCTTTGTTAAGAGCCCTCAACTCCATTGATCATCACGCCACAGAGGTCGCTAAATATTTTAATAAAAGTGTCACTAAAGTCACGGCTACTTTAGGCTGGGAACAGGAATATTTTTTGATAGATTCAGCACTGGCAGCTTCTCGCCCCGACATCATGCAAACCGGGAGAGCCTTGCTTGGTCACGCTCCGGCTAAAGGGCAACAATTAGATGACCACTATTTTGGGTCTATTCCGGTACGTGCACTTAATTTTATGAAAGAACTCGAGCAGCAATGTATGCTTTTAGGAATCCCTGTTAAAACACGGCATAATGAGGTCGCACCAAACCAATTTGAGTTGGCTCCAATTTTTGAGGAAGCCAACCTTGCGGTAGATCATAATTCGCTTATAATGGATTTGATGGATCGTGTTGCTAGCCGCCATAATTTAAAAGTGCTCTTTCACGAAAAACCGTTCGCCGGAATAAACGGGAGCGGAAAACATAATAACTGGTCCCTGGCAACAGATACCGGAGTCAACTTGTTAAGTCCGGGTACGACTCCGATGAAAAATTTACAGTTTCTTACCTTCTTTATAAGTACTATTAAAGCAGTTCAGGAAAACGAAGCATTGCTTAGAGCGTCTGTGGCCTCGGCTTCTAACGATCACAGATTGGGTGCTAATGAGGCACCGCCCGCAATTATGTCGGTATTCATAGGAAAACAATTAACCGCTGTTCTTGACGAATTAGAAAAAGTAACAGATGGAAAATTGTCACCACAAGAAAAAACAGATTTAAAACTCAATGTGGTAGGTAAAATTCCTGAAATCCTGTTAGACAATACAGACAGAAACAGGACATCACCTTTTGCGTTCACCGGAAACAAATTTGAGTTTAGAGCCGTAGGTTCCACCACAAACTGCGCAAGACCCATGGTTGTTTTAAATACGATCGTAGCCAAACAGCTTAAAGATTTTAAAGCAGAAGTAGATAAGCTAATAGATAAGGAGAGCATGAAAAAAGATGATGCGATCTTTAATGTACTGCGCGAGTATATAAAGTCTTCTAAAAAAATAAGGTTTGAAGGTGATGGCTATAGTACAGAATGGGAAAAGGAGGCCAAGAAGCGAAAACTGAGTAATAATAGAACTACTCCCGAAGCTTTAAAAGTTCAAATAGGAAATCAAGTTTCAAGCCTATTTGAAGAAATGGAGGTGATGAATACCGTTGAGCTTAAAGCGCGTTATGATATTGAATTAGAGGAGTACATTAAAAGAATTCAGATTGAAAGTAGAGTTCTAGGCGCCATTGCCGGAAATCATATAATTCCCACTGCGATACGCTATCAAAATCTATTGATCAAAAATGTAAATGGACTAAAGAATATCTACGAAGCCGACTATCAAGAGTTGGCTCGAGAACAACTAGAGCTCATTCAGAAAATATCGAAATATATTAGTACGATCAATAAAGAAATAAGTCTTATGATCGAAGCAAGAAAGGAGGCTAATGCATTAGACACTAAAGGAAGAGCAGAGGTATACCAGACTAAAGTATTACCATTTTTTGACTCTATACGCTATGCTTCAGATAAACTCGAACTTATGGTTGAAGATAAATTATGGCCTTTGGCTAAAAACCGTGAACTGCTTAACTTAAATTAAGTTGGTGCCAAATTTTTGGTGTATTGGGAGCCTCAGCACTATTAATACTATGTAAATTAATTGTGAATTTCTTACTTTTTTAGTAGGTTAAATCCTACAAAATATTTTAGGGTAACATAAAGGGTGTTTTTCCCTTCTCTTATTTTAGAGTAGGCAGGCTCTACGATTTTTATTTACAACGTTTTCGTTATGCGTGAATTTCATCGAAAAGTTACAATCTTCTTAAAATCTGAGCTTTAGATTTTTATAAATTAGCATCGCATTGAGGTTGAAAGAAATAATTTCAGTCTCAACTTCCCCTCAAAATCTCTTTTGGCTAGAGCCCCCTCTCTTTTAGGGTCAAAAGATTGAAATAGTATTTTATTAACCATTCTATATATTATTAATTTAAAACTTTTCAATCATGAAAAAAGTTATGTTAAGCGCAGCAGCGCTAATGTTTGGGGCAGTAGCATTTGCACAAACTAGCACTCAGGCTTCAGAAGCCGATCTAAGGGACACACCAATAACAGTACCGGTGGTTGATCCTACTTCAATTACTACAGCAGATAAACTCCCTGCAGCGGCAGCTACAGCAAACCGAGGTTATACTGAGCAAAATGCAACAATCCCTGGAGCTATGAATGATATCAAGGCCCGTCAAGAAGGTGAGAAAAACTCAATTGTAGGGTATCAAACCGGTGCGGGCAATATGGTATCTATGTCTCAGATGGGAGATGTAAATGGTAATGCGGCTGATAGTGGCGAATCTAATCTAATTTATTCTGAACAAATTGGTCAAAACAATGATGGAAGACTTGAGCAACAAGGCGATTTTAATGAGATTATCTTAGTTCAAGACAATGATAATTCATTTGCAGCTGGCGGTGTGGTAGGTAATAAAGCAGATGTGCAGCAAGGTACTGCTAATCAAGCAGAGAAGAACTTTGCTGCAATTGATCAGTATGGAGATGATAACTCAACTAAAATCTTACAGACTTATGATAACAGTGATGCATTCGTTATTCAGACTGGAGTTGGTAACATGGTTGAGGTTAACCAGTATGCTGACCCAGAAAACAGTAAAGGTCACGAGGCACTAGTTGAACAATTTGGGGATGATAATCAAGCGTTGATTAATCAAAACGCTGATGGAATGAAAGGTCGTAATTACGCTAGAGTTTTCTCTTATGGTAATAATAACAAATCAGAGCAAACTCAAACTACTGATAGTGATACAAAAGGAAACGTAGCTTTAGTGAACCAAGGTGTTGATACCGGAAGTTCAGCCGCTCTTTTTAATACTGCAGAATACGCTGTAGTAACATCAGTTGGTGAAGTTATGAACGGTACTCCTAATACACAATCAGACTATAGTGAAGCTATTCAAACCCAGTCTGGTCACGATAACGTAGCGGAGTCTCATCAATTTGGTGCAGGTACTAGCACTACTAATGGAGATTATTCTAATCAAACTCAAGATGGTAAAGGTAATGAAGCTTATGCGTTTCAAAATGCTTACGGAAGCGCTAGTGGTCGAGGTAATTCTTTACAATCAACACAAACTGGTGATGATAACTACGTAGCTACAGGTCAAAATGGTAGAAATCAAGATGCTACTATTTCTCAAACAGGAGATGATAACTATGCAGTTGCTACACAAAGAGGACGTGGTCACGTGGTAGATATTATGCAAAATGGAGATATGAACGCTGCTGAAACTGCTCAGTACGGGGTAGGGAACTCAATTGTTATAAGCCAAGACGGTGGTCACAGCTGGAAGGCAGAGCAAGATGTACCAGGGGCTGCACCTAATGGAGGGAATTCTCTAGATGTTATTCAAGTTGGTCCTAGTACTATTCTTAACAGCGGACTTCAGACTCCTGCGGCTGTTACTAGAGTAGGTCTTACTGCACCTGCAATGGCTCGTGCATCGGGTTCACTTTAAGATTATGAGTATTCGTAGGATGATAAAAACCGCGTAATACAATTCTTGTAAAGGTGGGCATACTTCTAAAAAGTATGTCCACTCTTTATAAATTAAAAAAAGACGCTTTATGAAACCAAAATTCTTTTTCACGGCAATACTGATTCTTCTTATGACATCTGCATATTCTCAAACGTATAAAAATGAAACTAATAGTGATGATCAAAAACAATTAGTAGAAAAAGAACTGGTGTCTGCTCAAATATTAACCAATTTAGGTGTTGGAACTGCTCAAAACGATCGCAATGCAACTCTTAGAGGCAATAGTGTAGTGTTGAGTCAGATTGGCGATTACAATACAGCCGCGATAAATGTAGTTGCTCAGGCCAGTGAAATCAACATAAATCAAGTAGGAGATCAAAACTATGTAGGCTTAGATTATAAGGTTAAAACAGCTATTTCAGAAATTCTTCAAGAAGGTAATCGAAATACGGTTTATGACATTGTCAATAATCGTGATGCAGATATTTCGCTAGATATACAACAACAAGGAAATGATTTAAACTTTCAAAGACTCGGGGTAAATAAACTCACCGAGTCCTTGCAATTTAAGCAAACTGAAGCATCACCGGTATTGATTATACGTAGTGATTCTTTTGGGTTTGTAAACTAGAAAATGTGCTAATTAAACCTATTGTAAAATTGAAAATTATAAGTGTTTATAGTGTTCTTCTTTTTTTTTCATTGGTTAAAACACACGCGCAATTCTATAATAAAGAGGTCGCAGCGTCTATAAGGATAGAGCGAAATAGTGAGTTTTTAAAGTTTTTTGCATTGGCAGAAAATAAATCCCCTGTAGACCGTACCCTAGAATATGATTTTTTAATTTTTAAAACTCAAGCTGACGGCACAGTTTCAAAAGATAATGATAAACAAAGGTTCGTATTAAGTGCATACGAAAAAAAGGAGCTTCAAACCTTAGTTTTATCTAATGCCGTCACTAACAAAACAATTATCGTTTTATTAATCTATGATCAAGACGGTAAACCTATAGGTAAAGATAGGATCGAGTTAGAACAAGGTAGTCTATCGAATCTCGACAATTTAAAGGGAAATCTCATCGCCATTTCTTCAGATCAAATAGATCAAGCTGCTCCACAAGATGGTTTTAAACTACAAGGTCTGGTGATACAAAAGTCAATCACAAAAGCGGGCAGAGATTTTTACAAATACTTTTATTCCCTTTTCTACAATAAAGATATAAAGTCTTCCAAGAATATTAGAATTCTTGAGGTTCCGGGTAGATCAAGAACTACTCGCATCTCGGTTAAAATAGATGATTTTGTCGTTTGGCAATTTTTTGCCCAACCTCAGCGCAAATATCTTGAACAGCACGCAAGCATCGCAATTAGTAAGGTTGTAGAGCGATTGCAGATTTTAGAACAACAGAAGGATAAGTTTATACACTATTAATATGAAAACAATTACTTTTTTAATTCTATTATTTGGAGGAATAACCTTCATGCACGCCCAGCAATTTACTTACAAACCGCTTAACCCGGCTTTTGGAGGGGACACCTTTAACTATAATTGGTTATTGAGTTCGGCTACTGTACAAAATGGTTTAAAAGAAGGTTTGAGTGCTGAAGATCAAAAGTCAGAATTAGAACAATTTGGTGATAATTTGAATAAACAAGTTTTAAGTCAGATTTCAAGAACACTGCTTCAACAACAAATAGAAGGAATTGGTGATTTTACCGAAGAAGGCACATTTACCTATGGAACGCTGGCCGTTGAAGTTTTTGAGAGTGAAGAAGGGTTAGTGATCAATATTCTAGACACTTCTACAGGTGAGCAAACTCAAGTTATAGTCCCAAATCAATAAATCAAGATGAAATTTTACAAAGTCATTACAGCGGTATTTTTAATTACCGCTTTAAATTCTTGCGGAACTTATTTCAACCAACCTTTTGACCAAACCCCGGCACGTTTAGGGGAATACTCTAAGTCTACTCAAAACCTATTAAACTTACCACCGGCCCAAGCTCCTGTGGAAGTGGCAGTTTATAATTTTTCAGATCAAACAGGGCAATATAAAGCGGTTGAGAATGGTAGTACATTTAGTACTGCGGTAACTCAAGGCTCTACGGCAATCTTACTAAAGGCGCTTGAAGATAGTGGTTGGTTTATTCCTATAGAGCGAGAAAACCTAAGCAATCTTTCAACAGAGCGCAATATCATTAGAAACACAAAGCAAGAGTATATAAAAAACTTAAACCCCAATGAGCCACCGCTTCCACCACTTAAATATGCCGGTATTTTATTAGAGGGTGGCATTGTGTCGTATGATACCAATATAATTACAGGAGGTGTTGGTGCGCGTTATTTTGGACTTGGAGGTTCGGCAAAGTATAGGCAAGACCGTATCACGGTCTATTTAAGAATGGTGTCTACCAGTAATGGTGAAATATTAAAAACAGTTTATGTTTCTAAAACCATCTTATCACAAGCGCTAGATGCTAGTTTGTTTCGCTTTGTAAAGTTTCAACGCTTGTTAGAAACTGAGATGGGAATCACTCGCAATGAACCCGTTCAACTTGCAGTAAAAGACGCTGTTGAGAAAGCTGTTCACGATTTAATTATAGAAGGAATAGCAGATGGATATTGGTCTGCCAAAGGCGGAAATGCTGTTAATGAAGAATTAGTAACCGCCTACAATGCAGACAAAGAAGTTGCCGAAAGTACTGGGTTGTATAATCGTATATTTTTTAAGCAGCAGTATACTAATGCCTTGAACTTCTCTTTAGGTACTACGATGCTTGATGCAGATTATAGTGCTAAGCGTTTTGGGGCTATGATTAAGGCAGGATATACAAAAGCATTGAGTCAAAGTTTCAGTCTGAATTTTAATGCAGCGTATTTAAATTTTAAAACGGGAGATACCTATGATCAAAATTTTGCAAGCGTTGATTTGAATGCCGAATTCAAACTTTTAAAAAATGATAAGTTATCTCCTTATTTATTTGCCGGAGGTGGAGTTCTATTGGGCTTTTCTGAAAATGAAGAATCATTAGGTCTAGATGCTGGTCAAACCGATGCAAAAGTTCAATATGGTGCAGGTCTTGAGTATGCTCTATCTTCTAAAATTGGGCTCAAATTATGGGCAGAACATAATGTTACTTTCACCGATAAGGTAGATAACCTTATAAATGGTAAAAGAGATGATCATTACTTGAATTTGGGCGTTGGATTAAAATACTACTTCGATTTTGCTAAAAAGGCAACAATTCAAACTCCAACTGATGCAACTAACCCTGTTAATAATTAGAACAATGAAAAATAATTGTATTTACTTTTTAATTCTAACAGTAGGTCTAATGCTTTCTTGTAGCGAAGATACTATTGAAGAAAATGGTATAGGTTCGCTTGACGGTACTGTGGTTGATGCTGTTTCAAAAACGCCCTTAGCTAATGTGAAAATAGTTACTAATCCTTCATCAAGCACAGTGTTTACAGATGTTGATGGTAATTTTTTGATTGAAGCAGTAAAAACAGGAGAGTATTCTGTTCAAGCAGAGTTGGAAGGCTATACAGATGCTTTTGAAGCGGTGACCATTTTAAGTGAACAACGCAGCAGTGTAAGTTTTGAATTGGTTGTAGGTGGAGATGAAAACAGAGCTCCTAAAGTTCCCGAGTTACTTTCACCAGAAAATGGAGCTTCTGACTTAGAGGCAAAGGTCGAATTTGTTTGGTCATCATCTGCTAATGATACTGATGAAATTGTGTATACCTTACAACTTAGAAATGGAACTACAAATGAAATCCAGAATATAGAAGTTGTTGCTGATACTATGGCAACCGTAGAAAAGTTAAGGTATGGAAGCAATTATTTTTGGCAAGTAACTGCATCTGATGGAGAAAATGAACCTGTACAAAGCGTTTTAGGACAATTTAGTACAACTACAACGCCTGAAAATGATTTTCTATATGTAAGATCTATTAATGGGAATAGCGTGATTTTTTCAGGAGGTAACGATGAAGATGCTGATGATGAAAATACCGGAGAGATTAATTTTAATGAGTTTCAACTTACCTCAGAGACCTATAATAGCTTTAAGCCGCGACGTAATGTAGAAACCTCCAAAATCGCGTTTTTAAGAACTGTCGATGGAGCAACACAACTGCACACCATGAATTTAGATGGTTCAGACATAAAGCAGGTGACTAATGCTATTCCTTTAAATGGATTTCGAGTAAGTGAACTCAATTATACTTGGGCACAAAACGGTGGGAAACTCTACTATCCTAGCTTTGACAAGCTTTATAGTATTAATCCTGACGGTGGTGGTCTTTCCTTAATCTACCAAACTCCTGACGGAAGTTTTATTTCAGAAGTGAGTGCGGCTGCATTTGACGACAATTTAATCGCCTTGAAGACCAATGATAGCAACGGCTATAACGTAAGTGTATATACGGTGCGTTTATCATCAGGAACAATAGAGCAAATGGTTTACCAAAACACTCCGGGTGCTGTAATAGGTATTGACTTAGACGCAAACGGAAGCAGGCTTGTTTATGCTAAGGATACTTCTGGCTCAGAAAACACACAATACCGTCAATTTTCTAGCAGGATCTACATATATAACCTCAATACAAATTCTGAAGCGCTTTTAAATAATGGAGTAACCGAAGGATTGAATGATGTGCAACCCAGTTGGTCGCCTTCAGAGGGAGAAATCATTTTTACTAGAAAACCGAGTAATCTAAACTCAGAACCTGAGATTTACATTTCATCTCTAAATAATTTCTCAAATGACGACCTACTCTTTACTAACGCGTCAATGCCAGATTGGGAATAGTAGTAAAAAGCTTTTTTTAAAAACGTCCTGAAATATCAGGACGTTTTTATTTCTTACTTTTGCCAAATAATTAACAATCATGAGTCAAGAGATTTCTAAACGCTACGCTCAGCGTGGTGTTTCTGCCGGAAAGGAAGAAGTGCATAAAGCCATTAAAAATGTTGATAAAGGGTTATTTCCTAAAGCATTTTGTAAAATAGTCCCTGATTATCTAACCGGTAGTGAAGACCATTGTTTAATTATGCACGCTGATGGTGCCGGGACCAAATCTTCGCTCGCTTATATGTATTGGAAGGAAACCGGCGATCTTTCCGTTTGGAAAGGAATTGCTCAAGATGCTTTAATTATGAATATCGACGATCTTCTTTGCGTGGGTGCTACCGATAATATTTTGCTTTCGTCCACGATTGGTCGAAACAAAAACCTGATCACCGGCGAAGTCATTTCTGCAATTATAAATGGTACCGAAGAATTGATAGCTGATCTTGAGAAGCACGATGTTTCTATCAAAAGTACCGGTGGGGAAACCGCAGATGTTGGTGATCTCGTGCGCACCATAATCGTAGACTCCACGGTGACGGCGAGAATGAAGAAAGAAGATGTTATTGATAATGCAAATATTAAACCGGGTGACGTTATCGTAGGTCTGGCTAGTTTTGGTCAATCTACTTATGAAACCGAGTACAATGGCGGTATGGGAAGTAATGGTCTTACTTCTGCACGTCACGATGTTTTTGACAATTATTTAGCCGAAAAATTCCCTGAGAGTTTTGATAAAGCAGTGCCTGAAGATTTGGTGTACAGTGGCACTAAAAAACTTACAGATTCGGTTGAAGCGAGTCCGTTAGACGCCGGAAAATTAGTGTTATCTCCAACACGAACTTATGCGCCTGTGATCAAAAAGATTTTAGCTTCCGTAGATAAAAGTTTACTACACGGGATGGTGCATTGCAGTGGTGGAGCGCAGACTAAAATTTTACATTTTGTTGAAAATCTGCACATTATTAAAGACAATCTATTTGAGGTTCCGCCACTATTCAAACTTATTCAAGAAGAAAGCGGTACTGATTGGAAAGAGATGTATCAGGTTTTCAATATGGGACATAGAATGGAATTGTATGTAGATCCAAGTCTGGCTCAGGATATTATTGAGATCTCTAAATCTTTCAATATAGATGCTCAGATCGTTGGGCGCGTTGAGGCTTCAAATGAGAAGTCACTAACAATTAAATCGCCCTTTGGTACGTTTGAATATTAATAAGTAATCTGTAAAATCAAATGATTTGAAAAGACTTGTATACTTCACTTTATGCTGCGTCATCCTCTTGACAGGTAAAGCTGTTCATGCGCAGCACGTCGCTTTTCCGCTTCCTATTAAAAAGAATTTAGTAAAACGATTAACTGAACAATTAGCTCCAAAACCGGAGACCAATTGGCAAGAATTGAATCGTGTGGGAATTGATTTAAGTGAAGTTGCTTTTGTGAATTGGAATGCCGGTGGTAGTAATTCCATTTCTGGTCTTGCCGAAGTGGTTCTAGAACGTAATTATTCTGATAAAAAGCGCAAATGGCGTAATAAACTTATTACACGCTACGGAGTAAACAGTCAAGAGGGGCAGGAGTTACGCAAAACGGATGATAATCTAGAGCTTACCTCAGATTTTGGATACCGCCGCGATACGTTATCTAACTGGTACTATTCAGCTAAATTTAGATTTGCTTCTCAATTTACAAATGGATATAAATATCCTGATACCAGCACGCCAATTTCTCAGTTCATGGCTCCGGGCTACATCTTTTTAGGGGTAGGCGGTGAGTATGGGCAACGCTTAGATAACTTATCTATATACGCTTCTCCATTAACCTATAAATCAACTTTTGTACTTGATCAGGACCTGGCTAACAATGGTGCTTTTGGTGTTGAACCTGCGGTGCGCGATGCTGATGGAAATATTATTAGGGAAGGTTCAAACGTCAATAGCGAATTGGGAATTTTGATACAGAGTTCTTTAAATGCTCAGGTTATGGAGAATATAAACCTGACCAATCTGGTCAATCTTTATACTGATTATCTAAAAAGCTTCGGGAATGTTGATATAGATTGGGAACTCAACTTGAATTTTAAAGTGAATAGTTTTGTGCTGGCTAAAGTGGGATCACATTTAAAATACGATAATGACGTAAAAATTACCGAAACCAACGTTGACGGTGAAGAAGTAGTAATGGGAGCCAGAACACAATGGAAACAACAACTAGGGATTGGCGTAGTTGTAGATTTTTAATCCTTATGGCATTTCTAAATCCAATTGGTTAACTTTTACGTAATTATTAGACAACCCCTAATAGTGTTTAATGGTATAAAACTATGACCCCAAAGTATTTATTGAATGATAAAGGCAAGTACTTATCTTTTATAGGTTTGCTTATTGTCATTAACCTGACCGTTATTGCCTTGACCGACCTCGAAACAAGCAGGTTGACACGCCTTATAAGTATCGGTATTTTTTTTGCGTATTATCTGATCAAGAAAGAACTCCTAAACCTTTGGACGGTTATTACGTTCTTATTTTTTATAGGAAGAGATATATTTTTTCAATTTTATGAAGAACCTTGGGGGTACAAATCCTACCTAATCCTCGGTACATTGTGTTATCTGACCATAGTTTTTGAACGGCTTCCTAAAATTTCAGAGATAAATTTTAAACCCGGCGTAGTACTTATTACGCTTATTCTAGTTGCCGCAAATACCTATACGCTTTATGTGATTATGAATATGAGTATGGTAACCTATACCTTTCACGATGGTGTAGAACCCATACTTCTCTATATTTACGGGGCAGCTATGATGGTTCTGGGTGTTCAGGCGATTGCTTACAATAACAAGTACAACAGCAACCGGTCGTTGTTGTATATCTTTTTTGCTTTTGGCTTTATATTCTCAGACATAGCAGCTTTATTTGCATATTATTTTGAATTTGAGATTTTCTATTTCTTTGATCGATTTTTCTTTTTAGGAGCGATGGCTATGTTGGTGCAGTACGGTCTCAATTATGAGAGTGTAAAAGAAGAATTCTATCAGTATGAGATGATTGACAAAAATCTTTAAGGCTAAAACGTTTCTTAGCGCCACCAAAGGTAATACCCGAGGTAGTTTAATTTAATTCATTTTTATGGCTAAAATTTTAGGGATTGGTTCACGCGTGAAGCACGCCGATTATGGTGTAGGCGTTGTGACCAATGTTACTTCAGAACTTTACTGGATCACTTTTATTGACAACGGTCTTGAAACGGTCACTATTGATACCGAAATGGAAATCATTGAGGCGGTTGATGATGAGGTAGATACAGTAAGTTTTTATGAGGTCGAAAAGACGTTGCGCAACTTACTGAAGCAGTATTCAGATATTTCTGAGATCGTACCTATAGCTGATAAATATAAAGGCGGCACCCTTACTTTAAGTCCGGCAGATGCAGGTCTGGCAAGTAAAGATATTCCTATTGAAACCTTCTTTCACAAGATCGTAATGGTGCGTGATCGTATTCGAGTGATGGAACAAAAGATCAACAGCAGTAAAAATCTTGACGATCAAGAGAAAATAGATCTTCAGCAATATATAACGCGTATTTACGGTAGTTTGACAACCTTTAATGTACTGTTTAAAAACAGTTCGCAAAACTTTAAAGGCTCTAGTAAATAAGGCCAGTAGCATTTAAAGCAGCTTATCAAAACAAAACCCTGAATATTTACATTCAGGGTTTATATTTTTAGTTTCTATTTGTGAAACTTGGTCTTACTCCTTTTGCAGCTCAAAAACTTCATTTAAGGGGGTTTCTACAGGAGAATGGTCTGCGTTGGTTTCCATAATGTCAGCCATATAGGCCCACCATTTCTTTACAATGGGATCCTCCGGAAGCGCCGCAGTGGTATGCCATTCTTTGAGTTGTTGAAATGCAAAAAGCTTCAGGCTAGATTCATCCAGAAAAATATGATAGGTTTCAATCCCGGAATCGTTTAGAAGTTTTTGCAGTTCCGGCCAGATCAAATCGTGACGGCGTTTATATTCTTTCTCAAAACCGGGTTTGAGTTGCATGGTAAAAGCGTGAACAGGCATAGTATTAATTTTCTATTTGAATATCGATCTCTGTATATAATTGGTTAGCCAATTGCTCTACATAAGATTTGAAATAGGCAGCATCTTTAAATTTTGGCTCTTGACTCAATTCCCAACCAGAAACTCCATAATAGGTCACCGGCGTGTCGTTGCCTACATTGAGTTTAGCCAAATAGGATTGTGTGAAATTTCCGGTGCTTGGTGCTTCAGCATAATTTTGATAGGCAGTAGCAGGCAGAATCAATGCACTTCCCATAACCCATTTACGATCGTAGGTTAAGCTGTCATGTTGAATAAGCGCAACCCATTTTTCGGATTTTAATTCTTCTACACCATTTTTATTGTTAATGTTTGAAAGCCCGATGGCGAGCGTATCGCCTTGCTGTAATCCGGCAACCGAAACCGTATTTTGATAGGCATACATCCCCGGCCAGATACTTGTAGTCTCTTCCGCTTGATACGTATTTCCTGCGGTGTTCCAGTTAGTATAGTCAATATGCATGGTTGATTTAACAGCACCTTCTTCAACAATTTTAAAATGGGTTTGTTCTACATTGCTAAGTGTGTCTGTAACCAGAATTCCTAAACGTCTGATGCTGTCCTTCGCGATAACTCCAAAACCACCCAGCCCGGCTGAATTCCCCACCGGGAAAACATCGCGGCCCCAAGCTTCCATCGTATGGTAATTGTCAACAACTGCGCCAGCTGAATCCAGACCAACATTTTCCGGAGAAATAGCTGCAGTTTTCTTCCCGTAAACGTCTTTTGCGTTTCTTCCGTCAAGATAATGTCTAAAGGCAACCTTGTCGTTTTCCCAAGTAGGGCCATCGGTTTGATACTTTTGAAAACCTAAAGCTTTCGGCATATCTTCAGCAGAGAGCGTCTCTTCTAAAGCAGGTTGTACCGGTTGGTCTTTCGCCTCACGTTTACCAAAACGTATACTTGTTTTTAGGTCATATTGAGGAGCTTCTGCAACCCACTCAAGCTGAATTTTTTTAGCTTCTTTTGGCTCAAAATCCAAAACAAAAAATAGATGATCAGCTGTGCCATCTGCATCCATATCACTCAATTGCGAGGCTATGGTATCTTGATCAAGTGTAAGTAGCGGATAGTTTTTTGAAGCGGTATACTCTAATTTTTCTAGCGGAATGGCAACAGCTTTATCAGTAAGCGAAATGTCCTCAGGATTGGTAAGGCTAATTTGTGTCAGTGCTTTTTCCTTATGCTGTGAGCAGCCGGCCAATCCTAAAATGAGGAAGGCGGTGCTCAGGCATTTTAATGGCATAGGTAGCCAGCTTAGGACTTCAAGGTTTACTTTAAAATTAAAACTGTGTTTTTTTTGAATACCTCTTGGTTTTGCCTCTTGATTGGTTGTTTTAGAAATGCTCATACTTTTTTTATTTTAGGCTGAATTTTAGCAGGAATGCTTTAATGTTTAAGCTCAACATTGACTTGCGGAGTATCTTTAGAAAACTCTTCCTTTAAAATTACTTTTAATTCATCAACTTTCTTAGGTTGTTCTAAAGCTATATTTTGGGTTTCTGAAGGATCACTTTCAATATCATACAATTCAAAATCGGCTTGACCTTCAAGGTGGCGCGTTCTAATCAGTTTAAACGGCGGAACAATTAAAGATTCTTGCAAATGACCTCGAGTGTAAATAGGCTTTTTGCGTGCACTTGCTGATGTAGTTAGTAATTTTTCGATCGATTCCCCTTCCACCGAAGGCGGTATTGCTGTGGCCTGCGCCCATTGTAAAAAGGTAGGCATCCAGTCTGAAACATTAATATAGTTTGAAGACGAACCTTTGGCATTTAGTTTCGGCCAAGAAAAAATTGCAGGAACACGAAGAGCTCCTTCATAGTTAGAAGTTTTAAAATCCCTCAACGGTAGATTACTGCCCAGAGTATAATTAGGACCATATTTACCTTCATATTGTGTAGTAGGAATCCATTGTTCTTGAGCTCCGTTATCGCTTATAAAAAGAATGATGGTATTTTCAGCTCTTTGAGTTTGCTTTAATTTCTGCAGCACTTTGCCAATGCCGTGATCCATATGACTCATTGCAGCGGCATAAGCGCGTCGTGAACTGTCTGCAATTGAACTGTACAGTTCTAACCATTCTTGAGGCTCCTGCAACGGAATATGCGGTGCGCTGTATGCCAACTGCAGGTAAAAGGTTTTTTCGGAATTTAGAGTGTCTAAATAGTGTATCGCGCCGGCAGTAAGTAAATCTGTTACGTGCCCTACTTCGGTAATGAATTTTCCATTTTTATACCAGGTGCTGTCGCCATTTTTATATGTATGCGCATACTGATCTAGTTGACCGTGTAAAAATCCGTAAGAAAAATCAAATCCATAGGCTTCGGGACCACTTTCGGGTTTTAAGCCTAAATGCCATTTACCCATTAATGCTGTGTTGTAGTTAAGCACACCAAGCGCCTGAGGTAAAGTAGTAATGCTATCCGGTAGATTGAGTTCACTGCGACCACTTATAGGAGCTACGATGCCCATTCTGCTTGCCGGACGCCCGGTTAAGAAACTTGCGCGAGCAGGGGAACAGGTGGGGTAGGTGTAGTAACGTTCTAAAAGAAGTCCTTGCGCGGCTAGACTGTCTAAAGTAGGCGTTTTGATTTCTGAACCGTGAATCCCTAAATCATTCCAGCCCGCGTCATCAGCAATAATGACTAAAAAGTTCGGTTTATCAGTGGAAACTTCAGATTTAGTACTGTGATTTTCCTTGCAAGAAACACTCACCATAATGGACACTATGCTAGAAAAGAATAAACAGAAAATTGATGAGAATCTTGGCATATGCGGTAATGAATAGTTTTAATTTAAGGAAGCTATTCAAAGTTAGCGATCAGACTAAGGTATTCTATCCTGTTCTCTCCTGTGTGTTTGTAGAGATACACAAACTGCTGTAAAACAACAATGCCGCGGTGTTACCCGCAGCATTATCGTCTCAAAATTAGAATTAAATCTAAACACAAACAAAATCGTTAGTTACTCTTCATCGTTCCATACAAAAGGGAGGTACCAGTTTTCTTGAGACATTAACTTGGTACGTACGGCAGAAGCTTCTGCATTGCCTTGCGCATTCAGTTTAGCATAGATCTTATCAGCTAAAAATGCAGGATCGTTACGATGTATTGCTACGCGCACTAAGTCCCCCCAGCGATTGCCTTCAAAAGCAAGTTCGAGCGCAGCTTCTTCAATTAAATTATTTTCTATGGAAATCAAGCTGTCCCCATACACCGGCGCACGCTCGAGATAGGCTCTACCTCGCAGACCACCGTTGCGATACCAATTTCCTCTGTAGAATGGGAAATCCCCTTGTCGCGCATCAAAATTATAAGGAAACGGAAGATTCGTCTGTTCTATATCTGTCACATCTTCAACACCTTCAACGGTATATTCATTTTGTAAGCCATAGTTGAGTAAAGCATCCGCGAGACGGTGTTGCCCATCGCGGTTTGCCGCTTCAGCATAACGTAAATGCAATTTTGCTGCACGATATAGAAACCATCTACCATCACGCTGAAATACATCTACCGGTAATTGACTTACGGGGTCTAAGTAGTTATACAAATACTTCATGATAACCGGATCGTCGTTAATCATAGAGTAGGAGAACTTAGAACCGCGGGCATCATAAGGAAACCCGTTAAGCTGCGTTTGATCTTCCCACAAATTCATCGCTTCTTGAGACGGCTTGAGTAGGTAGTTGCCATTCTGATTAGAAAATAAATTGATGAACGGATTTTCAGGCGCAAAGCTGGAGTCAAAGGGTAGTGACCAGATCCACTCGGTGTTCCATAAGGCATCTGGCTCTCTAGAAAACATAGAACGCCAACCTTGCGTATTATTATTGATCAGCGCCTGAGCATCTTGCTCGCGGTAACGTATATAACCTACAGCTAAGTCATTATTGCTTGCGATCTCAGCATATTTTACGCGGTATACATCATAACGTTCAGAGTCGCTACCACTGTCTGAGGCGGTTTCTAAAACCACTTTGTAGTGCGATGCTGCCTGCACATAATTGCCTCGCCACAAATGTAAATCACCTAGCAAACATTCTTTATTGATGAAAAATTTCCCGGTATTATACCCATCAACATCTATGAGTAACGTACTGTTAGCACTGTAAGTATCTGTATAAGGCAAGCCTTCGGTGAATGTGATGAGCTCATTTAATAATTCCTCAAATTGAATGCGTGGATATTGATTGAGGTTACGAATATCGTTTAGGTTCTCGACCGGCTCCGTGATGTAAGGCACCTGACCGTAGTGAATTCCTAATTGTAAGTATAACCAACTTCTTAAAGTTCCTATATCTGAGTAGCGCTCATTATATTCATTACTGTCTAATCTGTTATCAGCGCGCATGAGATCAAAATTCTTCAGCGCATCGTTACAATTGTTGATTACCTCATAGAAATCTTTCGGGCTTGCGTATGGGTTTTCGGCGGTTACGCTATGTTCGCTGAGTTGTGTGTAAAATGGACCAGCATTATAGGTAGGGCTTACTAAGTCTGCACGCAATTCGTTAAGAACAACGTATTTTTCTGCGAGTCCCATAAACTTTCCATAGATACCCACCACAGCGGCATCTGCGTCAAAAACATCGCGATAGACCTGATCTTGATTCAGTTGGTCCTGAGGTTCCACATCTAGATATTCTTGACAAGAACCTAATCCTAAGAGCAATGCAAGAGCCCCAAGCTTTAGCGTATATTTTGTATTTGTAAATAGTGTCATCATCTCTTTCTTAAATTATAGTCCTAGTCTTAAACCCATTTGTATTGTAGTAAACTGTGGCATTAACCCCAGATCTGCTCCTTGACCAAAGATGGAAGAAGTAGCACTGAACTCAGGATCGTAGCCTAAATAATCAGTCAGCGTAAACAGGTTATTTGCCGAAGCATATACTTTAAATGATTTTATATGTTCTAGATCTATTGAAACATCATAGGCCACAACAAGGGTTTTAAGTCGTAAATAAGAGCCATCCTCAATCCAGCGATCAGAAAATGAAGCGTTGCCTAATGGATCGCCCCAAACTGCTCTGGGTATTGTAGTCTGCTGACCTTCTGCAACCCAGCGATTGTTTACAGCAATAGTCTGGTTCTCATAACCACTCATTTTCTCTAGATTATAGCGTACACCATTGTAAAGATCATTGCCTAGCGAAAAATTGAATAAGCTCGAAATACTTAAGCGTTTCCATTTAAAGTTAGCGCTGAAACTTCCAAAGAGATCCGGATTAGGATTTCCTATTACGACCCGATCATCATCGTCAATAATGCCGTCATTGTTTAAATCTGTAAAAATGACATCACCGCCACTAAAAGCACGCAGCGCACCATTTTCCATTCTTCTACTTAAACCTGCGGCTTGAGCTTCGGCGGTAGTTGCATAAACACCGTTAGTCTCATACCCAAAAAATAAATTAGCATCCTGCCCTTCGTGCGTGATGTAGGTTGCGCCACCAAATTCAGAAATGATAGGTCCCGAAGGTAAACCGGTCACCTCATTGACGTAGCGCGAAAGGTTGAGTCCTAAGTCAAACTTAACATCAGAAGTATTTACCAGTCGGGTATTCAGGCTTAAGTCAATACCTTGTGTTTGCATATCGCCACTGTTAGAAACTACATAGTTAAAACCGCTTGTGGTATTAACCGGCTCGTAAGTAATCATATCAGAAGTTTTATTTTGATACACATCAACTGAAGCATTAAAGCGCTCGTTAAACAAGCTCAAGTCAAGACCTAAGTTCAGTTTAGAAACCGTTTCCCATTTGAGTTCGGGATTGCCAATATTTCCACGAACGAGGCCTTGAATCCCTAAAAGATTCTGGGATACATAAAGCTGCTGTGAAGTAAAATTGCCAATATCATCGTTACCGCTTACTCCGTAGCTTGCTCTCAGTTTTAAAAGGTCTAAAGCCGAAGCATTTTTAAAAAGATCCTCTGAAGAAAGCAGCCACGCTCCTGAAACAGACCCTAAGGCTGCAAATTGAGAATCTCCAATGTTGAAGCCTCCATTTTGAATATCATCTCCAAAGCGACTAGAACTGTCAATTGCTCCATTTAGCGTTAAATAATATTTGTTGAGGTAATCATATTCTGCGCTGAGATAGCCGTTGATCCACTTCCATTCGCCTAAAGAACCTCCTACAACACGAAGTAAATTGCTCCCGGCGCCCACAGTTGTAAAATCATCTGTAGCCGAATTGAATCCAAGACCTAGATCGCTTTCAGATTCGTTGCTTTGTGTTCTAAAGCCTAATCTGAGATCTAAACCGTGCGTATTATTGAAGCGTTTTCCATAATTCAAATAGGTGTCAGTATACAGAGAGTATAAACGTTGTACTTCACTACCGCTGCGGTTGTTACCTATTGCGGTAGGTAAAATAACATCTGCCACACCAAAATCAGGTATAAAGAAAGACTCTCGTTCTTTGTTATACGTAAGCCCAACCAGCATATTAGCCTGTAGATTTTCGGCGATGCTATAATTGAAGTCCAGATTCCCGTAAAAGCGATAATTTTTATTAATGCCAATTCCGTTCTCAATAATTGCAAGCGGATTCCCCACATTAAATAGATCAACATCAGATAAATTAGGAGAAACTTCTCCGGCTGCATTGATCACATTTATTGCTGTAAATGGAGCTTTAGTGAGTGCCAGATACATTGGGCTGGTTTTGTATGCTAAACCTTGATCTCTTAAATGCTCTGTATTATGAATAAAGGAAAGATTTGCGTTTACGGTCAGTTTTTCAGTCAATCTAAGCGCAGCATTCAAGCGGGTGTTATACCGCTCAAGGCCTGTATTTCTAATTACACCTTCACTGTTGAGATATCCTACCGAAAGGCCATATTTTGCAATATCATCACCACCTCTAATTTTTAAAAAATAGTTTTGGTTTGCACTGCTTTTAAAAACCTGATCTTGCCAGTTGGTCTGATTATGATAGGCATAGTAATTCTCACTTTGTCTATCATCATTCATCCAAGGGTAATTGGCTATTTGTTGCTGAGTATCACCGCGTGTGGCAACAAGCTGAGATAAATAAGTTCTGTAGTCTCCTGACCGCAATACCGGCAGTTCATTAGGTTCTTGATTGATTCCACCGTACATCGTAAAATCTATTTTTGTACTTAGATCAACCGGTCGGGTGGTGGTGATGATGATCACCCCGTTAGCTCCTTTGGTTCCGTAAATTGAAGAACCATCTTTCAAAACAGTTATATCTTCAATGTCTTTTACCTCTAGCATAGAAAGGGGCGAAGAGCCAGAATACTGAATGATTCCAGATCCATAATCTTCATCATCGTAGATCATACCGTCTACAATGAGTAAAGGTTTATTTGTAGCATAAAGCGAATTGAAACCTCGTAGTGTAAGATTTGCGCCCGCTCCCGGCACGCCAGATTTACGTACACTGTTGAGGCCGGCTACACGCCCTTGTAAAAAATCTGCAACCGACTCATTAACCGGGTTGCCCCATTGTCCTTCAGAAAAGTTTACCGTAGTGGCAGCTTTTGGATTAGTATATTGTAAAGCTTGCCCTCCGGGTAATTCTGAATTTTGATAAAACTGAGAATAGTTGGCTTCATAAAGCGAAATTTCAATTCCGCTAGATCTGTTGTTTAGCGGGTATACTTTACTTTGAAACTCTTGACCGCTAATGCTAAGCAGCGCGTTTAGGTGCGGCACATTTATAGAAAAACTTCCATCTTCATTACTGATGGCAGCAGAAAAATTAGGTACGGCGATGTTTATTCCAGAAATGCCTTTACCGTTTGCAGCATTTTTAATAATTCCTGTTACTGCAATTCCTTTTGAAGACTCAGAAGCTACATCAGTAGTGTCAGCAGAACTTTGAGCATAGAGCCCTTGAGTAACTCCCCCATAGAGAAACAAGCATAAAATACAGGTTAGTTGTAATATTTTGAGCATAACTATTGGTTTAAAAGACATTACTTAATTACGGGCACTAGTTTTAAATAATCTAAAGTCAGGGTATTAGCACCTGTAGAGCTTGTGTTGGCTGCAATCAGTGAGATCAGGTCAAGCATTCCGGCTTGGTCCAGAGTGAATTCGCCAATATAAACCTCCTCATAATTATTAGGAGGTACATCAGTATAATCAAGGGTAGCAATAGGATCTGTCACCGTACCATCTTCTTGAATAGTGCCACCAAACCTTAAGCGTTGTTGAAATGTGTTTGATTGTATATCATTGATCGCACGCCAGTAAACCTCGTAAGTCGTGCTATAAAGATTGTTCGCATTATAGTAGATAGAGAACAACGGCACTTCGTGGTTTTGCACCATGATGTCATAAAACAGTTCTCCGTCAGGATCCTCTTTTTCGCGATAATAGGTGTTCCCACGCTTGTCACCTTGACTAAAACCTGATGGTTCTTCACCTTCAATTAGCGTAGTCAGCAAACGGGTCTCTAAAGGCACATCTAAACTGCGCATAACATATACAATTCCATTACTCAACTGCACTTCTTCTACGATAGCATCTGTATCTATAGAGACTTTAACACCAAACTTTGAAGTGAGTGTATCTGGCAAATTTTCGCGAGCAATTGCTTTGTGAAATGCCAAGTCCCGTACAGTAAAATAGCTGGCATAGGTTGTGGTAGAATCTTCGTTGCTTTTTATCAAATAAGGTTCGAGCTTTTGAACTTCGCTTTGATAGGCTTCATCTTCCATTAAGAAAAAGGTATACTTGTTTTGCTCATTGTTGAGGTTGTAAACATTGGTGAAAAACGAATTGGTCAAAGAATCTGAAAAGAGTTCAGGCATAAGTGCTGCAGTTGCTTTAGCAGTGCTATCCCTTTGATATAGGTTAAATTCATTAAGGTCAATCAAAAAGGAGCTCATAGCATTTGCCGAAGCATCAGTGTTTAAATATTCCCAAATATTTTGTTTAGGCACTAAAGCCTTGTCGATCACGTGAAATAAGCCATTTGAAGCATATTGATCTGCGGTAACGACATCGGCATCGGCCATTACAGATCCATTTTTAAATTCTAAATACTTGTGCGAAAGCATTTGCACCGTTAAGGTGTCTGCTTCAGTAACCGATGAGAAGGCAGTAAGCGCAATATGATTCTCAATAAAAAGCTTTTTAGCCGAAGCGTCAGCCAATGCGTCTGCTTCAATAGTTGCCATCGCTTCATTAGTAGGCGCCCAAACCGTGTAGGTTTTAGAACCTGCCAGAACTTTATCATAACCGGTTTCTTCTAAAAGCGCACCAAATTCTGTAGTTTCTGCGGTAGCAGTAATACGTTGATTTAAAGTAGCATTTAGATTTACATCAGTTGTAGCGCTATGTTCTTCCCACGGATCAGAGCACGACAGCATTGCCAGAAGGGCGATGCCGGCAGTAAAAATGCGTGTATGTTTATTTAGATAGATCATCCTTTTATGGAATTGTTTAGTGTGTTTGATTTTATTCATAAATGAGTCCGTCGCCTCCTGCTTCAAATTTTGGATACAGCTGATCCATATCTACAGGCCTGAATTCGATAACATCAATCCAAGATTGTCCACCGGCATAAGCAAGCGACTCCAAAGTAATGGTGTGTCTTCCTGTGGTAGGCACTTCAACAATACCAGCTAATCGCGAATTAAATCTGCTAGTGGTAACACTCAAGTGACGCTTATATCCCTGAGATTCCAGGACACGCTCAGGAAGTTCGGTATTACCATATTCGGTAAAATTGATCAGGCGTGGTAATGCTTCGCCGTTAAACAATACTCTTACAGAACTTGATGCACGAGCATTTTGACGATAGGAAACCCAAATTTTGTAGCGTCCTTTTATGATCACAGGTGTGGTAAAAGCCAGATTGTTGATCACTCCAGTTCTGTGTCTTAAAAGCTCTACAACATCACCGTGCCAAGCCTGAGAAAGCTGCGCTCCATCACCAGTGGCAGCGGCCAGATACCCCATTTTAAAGGCTTCATTACCTTCCCAGGTTACTTCAGATAATTCTGATCTGGCCAACTCGGCATAGTTACCCGGTTTTCTAAAAACGGCACTTAGTTGTCTGTATTCCGGTTGATCTGCAACATCAAAATATACAGGGGCCGGAAAACGTTTTTTAATAAAGAAGTTATCATTTACATAGTGCAACACACCGTTAGACGCCGTAATATCACTTTGCGCTCTATTGATCTGAACGCCCGGTTCAAAAATTCCGTTGAAGGTTTCCTCATTGAGTAATAAAGAATCACTAGCAAGTTTTACACTGATTACTTCTAAAGGAGCTTTAGTGAGAACTACTGACTTTACCGCAAGGTCTGCCAAGTAATCTAACTCAGGAATTATGCGGTAGGCCACAAATAGGTTTAAACTATCTTCTGGATTAGTAGGATCGTCAAGGTGGCTGTAACGTGCTTTTAAATCTTCGATAGAATTTAAGCCGGCCTCTTGAAAAATCGCATTGGTTTGTGCCAAAACGCTAACGTGGCTTGAAATACTGTCTTGGTCATAAGTGACCGGCTGATCTAAAACATCATACCATCCTGTTTCGCGTACCGCTTCAGCAAATAATGATAATTCCGGGTCTGCATCAATGGTTTCAGCCAGTGTCTTATCAGCAACACGAAGCGCCTTGTCAATCACGTGAATCACCCCATTACCTACTTCAAGATTTGACGTGATAATGCGCGAATCTTTGTTTATGGTAATACTTGATTCGCCATTGATATTAGAAGCCCCGGTGATCAAAAATTGACCTTGTAAGCTTGGCGTTGCGATTTTTCCATCATTAAATTCAACAGTGGTCACAACATCAGAAAGTATGTGCAGCTTAGCAAGCTCTTGTAAATCTTCAAGCGGAACATCAGTTATACTTCCTGCGCCTACATCTCCTAAAAAGCCTTCAATGGCCGCATTGGTAGGAAGAAATAGGGTATAGGTCCCGTAGGTATTCATAAAGGAAGCGTAGTCTGTCACCTCTAAAATCTCAAGGAATAGTGAATACTCCTCTTCGTTAGCTCTTAGAAATTCTGTAATATTTAGAGTCTCATCTGTAGACTCCTTATATTTTTCTTGAGTACACCCAAAAACCATACTCGCTAAAGCTATAAGTATGAAGACTGATGTAAGTTTGAACCCTTTTAAATGTGTTTTCATAGCTTGATATTATTTGTAGAATGGATTCTGTGTGAGTGCTTTATTAGTGTACAGCTCAAACGTATTTATTGGTAAATAGTGGCTGTTAGGATCCTGAAGTTTTGCAAGAATACTTTGCTGTTGATTGGCAGGAGCACTGCGCAGCGCCACACCAAGTAAGATGTCTAAATAGGCGTAGTTGTTCTTACGCGCGTTACGCAATACATCAAACCAGCGTTTTCCTTCAAAGGCAAATTCGCGCGCACGTTCCGCTAGAATATAACGCCTTATCCCATCTTGATCCTGAGGTGTAACTTGTTCTTGCGTTTGCGCTATGGCAGCTCTTTTTTCTCTGAGATCTTCAATAATACTGATCGCTTCGGCGCCTCTTCCTAATTCGTTGAGGGCTTCGGCTTTCATCAATAAAGCATCAGCATATCTATAAACAAACCAGTGCGTGTCTGACTCTTGTAAAGCTTTGCGCTGGTCTTCGTTAAGACCGGTGAATTTGTAAATTTCATTGGTTCCCGGAACCAGTGATGCACGTTCGCCGCGCACGTCTTTGTTTTCAGGCTCATCGAAGTCTACCCCAAATACTTCTTCCAGCACCGCAGGAGCGGCCAGGTATTGCGGCTGCTGTAAAAATATTCCGTAAAACGGACCACGATTTTCTGGTGTATATTGAAGTTCAAAAATGCTTTCGGTAGAATTGCCTATGGCAAAAACCGTGGTAAACCATTGCGGACTCGCATCAATCAATTCAAATTGTCCTGAGTTGATGATCTTATCAGCAGCGACTATAGCCTCATCGTAATTTTCTAACCACAGGTGTAGATCTGCCTGCATCGCATTGATGGCAAATTTTGTAATGCGGCCTTTGTTTTCAGGCGTGTTACCATAATCTTCAACACTTAGGCGCTCTGCTTCGTTAAGATCAACAAGCACTTGCGCAAAAATTTGATCTTGTGGAGTGGTTTCAAGCTGAAAATTATCTCCATCAGACAAGGTGGCGTCAAGTTTAAGCGGTACATCTTTAAACGATTTCGCTAGCGTAAAATATAAGTAAGCACGTATCGCCAAAGCTTCAGATAAATAATTGTTGAGTTGCTCTTGTGTGAGCGTTGGGTCTTCCTCAAGAACGTCTGGAGCAAGATCGATCACCGTATTACAGTAGTTGATAATGCGATAAAATTGAGACCAGGTCGTAATACTGTTTGACGGTAAAATATTTGTGGTTATGATATCGCTTTGATCGTTTGAAGTAAAAGCAGCCGGACTCACCATTCCTCCGCGTAATTCGCCGTACATAAATAAGTATTCAGCGAGCGTCAGATCGCTTTCTGATGGCGGTGTGTTCAGCATAGCAGAATAAATGCCTATCACTGCTGCCTGAACATCTTCTTTAGTTTGCCAGAATTCTTGGCGTACAGTACCATTCTCAGGTCTGAGGTCTAAATAACTATCACAAGACAGACTTAATGCTGCAAGAAGGATAGCGAGTATATGTGTAATTCTTGTTTGCATAGATATGATTGTTCTAATTAAAATCGAGTTTGTATTCCTAAGGTAAATCGGCGCGTAGGGGGCGTTCTTGAGTAGTCAATTGCAATTCCAAAAGGATCGCCACCTCGCATATTCACTTCAGGGTCTTGACCGCGATAATTGGTAAATGTGAGCAGGTTGTCTGCTGTTACATATACGCGCAGGTCATCAAGTTTCCATTTTTTGAGAAAAGGTTTTGTAAAGTTGTAGCTGAAGGTCGCAGAGCGGAAACGCACAAAAGAGGCATCTTCTACATAACGATCTGAACCTAACCAGTTGTAACCGGCACCGTACACCGCGCGAGGCATATTGGTCTGGTCTCCCGGATTTCTCCATCTAGACAGTACTGCGGTACTCTGATTGTCATACGTGTACATATTGGTTGTCAACATATCAGTACCATTCACGATGTCATAATCCAGACGATAGGTGAAAAACAACAACAGCTTAAACTGATCATTAAAGGTTACTGAAGGTCCAAAACCGCCGGTGAATTTTGGGTTACTATTTCCCAGATAAACCACATCTCTACTGTCTATGTTTCCATCTTTATTGATGTCTTCATAGATAGCGTCTCCCGGTTGAAAGATATAATCTGTGTTGGGGTAGTTGAAGCGCATGTAAACCGTTTCACCATTGGGACCGGTGATCACATTGCCATTAGCATCCCGTGCTTGCGTAGATTCTAAGTCAGGATACACACCTTTAAAGCGATAGCCGTAAAACGAACCAAAAGGATTGTCAGTTTGTAAAAAGCGCTTGAACTCTCCATTACGATCTACATTACCGCTTTCGCTTGGATAGAATTCTGAAATTTCTCTAATGATATTCTGGTTGCTCGCAATGTTGAAGTTGAAGTCCACCTTCCATTTATCTGTCTTAATAGGAGTGGTGTAAAGCCCTACTTCCCAACCTTGGTTATCTAAAGTACCTACGTTTTGATCAGAAAGGCTGCTGTAACCCGATACGGTGGTCAAATCTACATTTTGGAACAGTAGATCTTTTGTTCGGTTTTTATAGACATCCACATCAAGCATAATTCTTCGGTTGAACATTTGTAGATTTAAACCAATGTTCTGTCCGGTGAGGGTTTCCCAACGTAGATTGTCGAGTTCAATGTTTTGTGGGTAAACCCCGTTCATTCCTAAATAAGACGAATTAAAGTTTCCGTAGACATTAAAATAGCGGTAATCGTAACGCGGCGCGCGACCTGATTGACCATAACTAGCTCTAAAACTCAAGTCATCAATAAAATCATAGTTATCCATAAAAGGCTCTCCCGAAACTCTCCATCGCGTAGAAACAGAAGGGAAAAGTGCATAGCGATTACCCGGACCAAATTTTGAATTTCCGTCGCCACGTACACCTACATTCAGAATATAACGATCCAGTAAACTATATTGAGCATTTACTAATGCAGCGACGTTGCGAGACTGACTATTGTTATTATAAAGTTGCAATTCCGCATTTTGTGTTCTGGAAGGAACAGACGGGTCTGTAAGCAATGAAGACGCTGTGTTTGAAGTCAGTGCCTGGTGCGACTCGTATCTAAAATCATTGGTTTGAATAGATAAAAGCGTTTGCAACGAGTGATCTTTGCCAATCTCCGGTGTGTAAATAAGATTAGTCTTTGAGGTTACACTAGCAATATCTACATCCGCATCAGAAGCTTGGTTGACCACAGTTTCTGTAAACGGTCTTCCGGTCGCATTTTGTGGTAAAAATGCTTTGGCCTTGGTACTGTTGAAGTCAAATTGCAGATCAAAAGTCGAGATCAATCGGCGTGGGATTAAATCTACTTTTAGATTGAAATGCGGTACGATACGTTCTCCTGTCTGTTCGTTGGTCGCATATTCTGCCATTGCTACAGGATTGTAGGTTCGGCTATAGGCGCCTTGAATATTTTGGGCAGGAGAGAAATAATTAGGAGTAAGATCTCCTACATCGTCATACTCATAGATGCTCATATTAGGCATTTTAGTATAAGCGACGCTTCTGAGTCGGTCTCCGCTGCTGGTTCCGTTAACGTAGTTTCGGTCTGTAACCGTATGTGTATAAGCGATATCAGCCTTGAATCTTATTCTGTCTGAAACAACATAATCTAAATTCAGACGCCCATTAATACGTTGAAAAGCGGTTCCTTTAGTTACACCTTTAGAATCATAGTAACCTACTGAAGTGTAGTAGCGCGCTTTCTCACCACCACCTTGTAGAGAAAGGTTGTGTTCTCCAGTTAAACCGGTCTGCGAAATGGCATCAACCCAATCTGTATTATTACCGTAGTTTTTATAGAAATAGACCTCTTGTGGATCGTATTGAAATTCTTTTACAGTAAGTGTATTTAGTGGCGTACCATTGCGATTCATAAATTCCTCAGGAATCAATTGAGAATATTGATCTCCGCTTAACATAGGTATGGTACGCGGTAACTTCATAAAAGTACCCGTAAAAGTGTATCCGATTTTTGGTGCACCTACAGAACCCCGCTTGGTATTGATGACAAGCACCCCACTTGCTGCACGTGCTCCCCACATTGCTGTAGCTGCCGCATCTTTAAGTATGGTAATACTTTCAATGTCTGAGGGTGCGATATTTAATAATGCAGCATAGCCTTGTTCGTCAGCAGAGCCAAAGTTAAAATCCTCAGGTATTGAAGTCTCATAAGGCATTCCGTCAACAACCACGAGTGGATCAGACGAACCGGTGATAGATGAAGTTCCACGGATGCGTATTTGCATTCCCGCTCCGGGATCTCCCGAGTTTGCCGTGATATCCACACCAGGAACGCGCCCCTGCAAGGCTTCATCTATAGAAGCAGCCTGAGTATTTTCTACATCTGCCGCCTTTACTGTAACGGTACTGGTGGTCATATTTCGTTCTGAAATATCAAGTAAACCGCTTTCTGTGGGTTTTTCAACACTAATCATAACTTCATCAAGTTCATCTACTGATGGCGTAAGATTAATAGTGTAGCTCGATTGTCCTGAAAGAGGTATCGTTTGCGAAGTATATCCTAAAGTTGAAATAACCAGTTTATTGCTACGGCTTTTGACACGTATGGCAAAATTTCCGTCAAAATCTGCAATGACTCCGGTTACCGTTCTGTTTTCGGCATCTTGTTCAGCAATTGTTGCCCCGGGTATGGGTTGATTATTAGAGCTATCTAAAATAGTACCTCTAACTACCATATTGGCATCTTGAGCAAGCGTTTGATTACTTACTAGAATAAAAAGGATTATGGTGAAACAATAATGTATAGTTGTGTAAAGTTGTCTCATCTTATTCTGTATATAAAAGGTAGTTATCTACTAGGTGTATTAAACTGCGATCTGCAAGGTTGTTGCTGGCGCTGGGAATATAATCGGCGATGCGTCCGGCGGAATCTACGAAGCTCAATTCGCCAGGGCCGGTTATTAAACCGATATAGGTTTTTTCTCCAATGCCGTCTCTACGTAAAGTTTCTATCTGGCCGCTGATCAAACCATCGTCTGAAGCGGTTCGGGTAGCAAGAATGTGGTAGCGTATAAAGTCTGCTACTTGATCCTGTTGCCCACCGTTTGAGGGGTTAAAGTCAGGGATCCCTGTTGTGGAATCACCCGGTAGGACACCATCTCGTACTGCTTGTTCAATAGCTGCATTATTGGGTACCACAAAGGTGTAAGATGTACCCAGCTCAACACCGGTAATGCTTCCGGCAGCGGGATCATATAGTAAAGAACTCTCCAGATAATTATAAAAATTGCTGTATTCTGAATCAGGTTCTTCCGCCAGGCGCATAATATCTAAACCGGGCGCCTCTTCACTAAATTCTAGTAAATTGTCAATATAATAGGTGCGGCCATTGCGCTGATCTTCAAACCCTATAATGTTTACTCGGTTTCCTAATACTTCATTTCCTGCGGCAAAGACTGTATTGTTTTCCCATTTAATATATTCTCCCGGAAGGTCAAAATCACCAGAACGAATGATTCCAGAACCGGAAAGGTCATTGAGTTCGTCATTAGGCGTGGGGATAATTCCATTATAAAGCACGCGCAACAAACGAGATCTGGCAATGGTACCGGCCACGGTGTTTCCGGTAGCAGGATTTGTATACACCCATTCTTCACGGTTAATGTTGTAATCGTAACCTAAATCTCTTAGAACATCATCAGACGGTAGGAACAGCGTGTATCTGCTATTGATATTGCTTATGATTTCGCGATAGCCTGAACCATCATTATACAAACGTGTCGCTAAGGTAAATTCTGGATCTAAATATGCCGAAGTATATACACTAAAAAATAAGTTAGACTCTTGCACTTTATTGGTGCCATAGAAGAAGCCATTGCTTAAAACCTGAGCTTCATTTACTTCAGTGCTTAAATCAATGCGTATATCTTCTTCTAGTGCATTACTATAGGCTTCCACAAGCGAAGGCCAGACTGCATTTTGTACCATATGCGCATTCACAAAATCCTCAAAAACATATTTAGGGAGTAGGTCTAGCGATGCATAATTCTTGAGCAAAACTTCATCAATAAAGCTTTGCAGAACGCTATTTTCAGGAACAAACATGGTATAAGCATCGCTCTGCCCATCATTGTCTGCTTCTTTGAGGTAGTTTTCATTATTTGGTGAAAAGGATAGCGCAGGGTCATATACTTTTATGTAAACCTGATCTGTATTTCTAGTAAAATTCTGATAGGTAGTGGTCGCATCCTGATCAAACACATAGTTTACAAGATTGTCCTCAAGGATGCTTCTAAAAAGGCTGTATTCGCTGCTGGTTTCAAGCTTTTGATCGAGATTGATTAATGGAAGCGAGACTTCATCAACTTCGTGAATGATCCCGTTTTCTGCAACAATATCAGCATTAACCATTGAAGAACCCAGTACATTAAAGCCTGTATATGATTGCCCCGGGAAGAAATAATTGTAATCAAAGGCTCCTAAGCCATTGGCGGTCATATATTCATCTACAAAATAGGTGAGGTACTTATTGTTGTTGTCCCCGGGAATGTAAGGGTCGCCGTCAGGAGCGTTATTCCGGTTAGAACCGGCGACAACGATTTCGTTTCCATCTACTGTTTTGACTTCAAAACCATCATAATAGGCGGTTCTTCTTCTAAATGCGTTGTCTTCTTCCCAGCCTGTATTAGATTGATAGTCTGAAAGACGCTCTGTTCTGAAGGCATTATAGATAAGCGCGTATCTAACGATCTTGTTTGCCAAGACGGAATCGATTGCACTAACGTTAGCGATACCTTGTTCTTGAAAGAAACGCTCAAAAGCCTCATCGTTTGGGGCGATCATGGTCCAGTAACCAGCTTTCCCTAAAATATCTTTGTAATTGGCTTTTTCAATAAGTTGTGTAAGCACAGTAAAATTTCCTCGAGCTTCTAATTGTTGATAAATAGGCTCCTCAAGGTCATCGGGTCTTGCATAATATTCATCAAATTCTTTAGAGCTGCAACTAGCGATAACGATTGCGCAACAGAGAAATAAGATGTGCGTGAGTAATGGTCTATTCATTTAATTGATTTATAGCTGATGAATTGATAGATGGATTAGGGGAGCTCCATCTGTGTGACTTGTTAAATTTATTAACAACCCAAATGTATTAGGAAATCTAATTTTGACTATCCTGCTCTAACCTGCTTAAAATCTGCTAAAAGCATTTAGTTGTGGGGGTTAGAGGTGGGTTGATGCGCGTTGAAGTCAGAGAATATGCAGGATAGTGTACGATTTACATTTATTTTATATTTTATGATAACTTTTAGAAGTTTGATGGTATTACTTTGCAAAAACTGATCATTTTTAATTGTTTGTTGGTTTTGGAGAGGATCAAAACAGTATTCGCTTAAAGATTTGAATTGTCAATTCTAGGTAAATTCGTCACATTTCTATTGAGCAGACATTTTTTTAGTTAAAAATCCACGAAATTTCAGTTTGTGAGCAAAATTCTTTGGATAACAATAAATAGTATATTATGTTTGTGCAATCGATTGTATTTTTATTTACTTAAATTGAAATCGTTTTCGTAATCCGTTATTACTAATCTTATGAAGAAATCAAGTGTCTTTTATGCTGTGCTCATCCTTTTTATAGGGCTCAGCAGTTCTTGTAAACAATCTGCCAAACAAGAATCGCAAGAAGATAAAGCAGTCACCGAAAATATATCTCTGGAAGGTAAAAAATGGTCTGTTCAAATGGCTGAGTCTATCAAACATAGATTCCCGGAAGGCTATCAAATTGATGACCGAACCACGGCAAAATGGGATTATGTACACGGACTGGTATTAAAAGCTTTTCTTGATCTTGAGATAGTGACAGATTCTGTTGCGTATTACGATTATGTGGCTGATTATGCTGATCAGTTGGTCAACGAAGACGGAAGTATTGAAACCTATACGCTGGACGATTACAATATAGATATGATCAACGCGGGTAAATTGCTGTTTGAGGTTTACGAGCGCTCGGGGAATGAAAAATATTTGAAGGCGATGCAATTATTGAGAAAGCAACTGGCTGAACATCCCAGAACATCACAAGGCGGTTTTTGGCATAAAAAACGCTATCCAAGTCAGATGTGGTTAGATGGGTTGTATATGGGAGCGCCTTTTTACGCTCAGTACGCAGTCACTTTCGGTGATCCTGAAAATTTAAACGACGTCGCTAGACAATTTGAATTGATTCAAGAACACGCGATCGATCCTGAAACTCAATTGCTGTATCACGGTTGGGATGAAAGCAAAGAGCAGCAGTGGGCTGATCAAGAAACCGGCGTGTCGCCTAACTTTTGGTCCAGATCATTAGGTTGGTACATGATGGCTTTAGTTGATGTGTTAGATTATTTCCCGGAAGAACATCCTAAACGAAAGGAGCTGATTTCTTATTTACAACAGCTCACCGAAGCTTTAATTCCTTATCAACATGAAAGTGGTTTATGGTATCAAGTGCCTACTATGGGAGACAAAGAAGGGAACTATTTAGAGGCATCCGGATCTTCTATGTTTGCTTATGCAATTGCAAAAGGAGTGAATAAAGGCTATCTTGATCAGCGTTTTAAAGCTGTAGCCAATAAAGCTTTTGACGGCTTAACGCAAGAACTCATTGTACGTAATGATGATGGAACGATTACCCTGACTCAGGTGTGCGCCGTAGCCGGTTTAGGAGGAGATCCGTATCGCGATGGTTCGTTTGAGTATTATGTAAATGAGCGTCAAAAAGACAACGACCCAAAAGGAACAGGTCCGTTTATTATGGCTGCACTTCAACTAGATCGCTAATCAAACAAGAATCAAAAAAAAATGAAAACTAGAATTTTATCAGGAGCTTTTGCCTTAGCAGCGCTTGTAGCTTGTAAAGAAAAGGAAGAAAAAAACACTATTGAGGAAATTATTGAAATAGAAGAAGTTGCTCCGGAAACCTATGCTGAAATATCGGTAAAAAAAGGCGGTAGCTGGAAGGAAGATACACGAGAATACATTGACGGATCTTTTGAGAATGTAGATGAACTTGTAGTTCCTGAGGAACATACAGATCATTCTTGGTATATACGCTATGAAGGTCCGGGATGGGAAAATAAGCAAACCGCATACCGTCTGTATTTAGACTGGAGAAATGCGATTGATATTTTTGGTAAAAAAGTAGACACGCTAGTGCTTCCTTATGTGGGTACAGATGGTTTTGACTCCTATCATAATAATGCACCTTGGGGGCAGGATATTTTGAAAGCCGGGAAATCTATGGGGATTGGCGGCTACGGAAGATTTACCGGTGATACCATTGCACACTTTGATGAAGTTCAGAAAACCAGCGTAAAAGTGAATAACGAAGCTTCTCAATCAAGTGTGGCAATTAATTATGAAGGTTGGAAAACCGGTGACGTTACAACAGACCTGAAGTCGGTTATCAGTATTTTTCCTGAAGATCGCTTTTTGAAAGCCGAACTCACACCCAGTATTTCTTTTGATGGCTTAGCTACCGGTATTGTAAAGTTTGAAGATATCCCTCTAGTGCAAGGAACAAGTGAAGATGGGTCTTGGGCCTACATCGCAACCTACGGCGTGCAAACATTAGCAGGAGAGCAGGACCAGCTGGGTATGGCAATTTTTTACAAAACCGAAGATGCAGAGGTTGTTGACGGTCCGCACGATCATTTGGTAGTATTTAAACCTTCAACCGAAACGCAAACCTATTATATTCTAAGTGCATGGGATCAAGAGCAGAACGGTATTAAATCAAAAGAAGCTTTTGAAAAAGATTTAGCGGAAAAACTGGCTAAACTTGATAACCATGGTATTTTAGAATAGCCATACCATACAGTACAGGATAAGGAAAGCACTTAACCTTTTTAAATTTGGGTTTAGAGAAAATTAATGTTCCATTTAAATAAAATGTAAATTTTACATTTAAAAAATAGAATTGTAGCTTTGAGAAATAACATAAAGTGTAAACAGAAAAAATAATTCCATGACGAAATCAGAATTTAGATACGCACATCACCCTGAGGATGTAAAAAGATATACTACTAAAGAACTTAGAGAGCACTTTTTAATTCCGGAGTTGTTCGTTAAAAATGAGATCAATCTTACCTATACTATGTATGACAGGTATATCGCCGGAGGTGCATTTCCTGTTGATCAAGCGGTAAAACTTGAGCCTATAGATGATCTAAAAGCTGAGCATTTTCTTGATCGTCGCGAATTAGGAGTTATCAATGTAGGTGGCAAAGGTAAAATCACCGTTGATGGTGAGGTTTATGAATTGGGTAATAAAGAAGCACTTTATGTAGGTAAAGGTGTGAAAGAGGTTGTATTTGAAGCTACTGAGGAGCAGCCGTATTTTTACATCAATTCGGCACCTGCACATCACGCGTATCCAACAAAAAAGGTAACTAAAAAAGAAGCCGAAATTGTAGAACTGGGTGATACAAAATATTCTAACAAACGTGTGATCAATAAATTATTGGTTAACAGTGTGGTTGATACGTGCCAACTTCAAATGGGGATGACAGAGCTGCAAGAAGGTAATGTTTGGAACACCATGCCGGCGCATACACATACCCGAAGAATGGAAGTATACTTCTATTTTGATCTTGAAGAAGGGCAAACCATAAGTCACTTTATGGGACAGCCAGACGAGACCCGTCACGTATTTATGAAAAATCACCAGGCGATCATTTCACCAGAGTGGTCCATTCATTCTGGCGCAGGTACCTCAAACTATACGTTTATTTGGGGAATGGCCGGTGAGAATATGGATTACGGCGATATGGATGGCGTTTCACCAGAAGATTTAAAATAAGATGAGTTTATTCAGTTTAAAAGGAAAGACTGCACTAGTCACCGGATGCAAACGAGGAATAGGCTTCGCAATGGCTGAAGCTTTAGCCGAAGCCGGAGCTGATATTCTTGGAGTTTCAGCTTCTTTAGAAACTTCAGGCTCAGCAATTGAAAAGGCGGTGAAAGCCGCTGGAAGCAGTTTTAAAGGATATCAGTGTGATTTTTCAGATCGTAAATCGCTCTATGCATTTATAGAAAAGGTAAAATCAGAAAATGATTCCATAGATATTTTAGTCAATAACGCCGGTACGATTTTACGCGCTCCGGCAGCAGAACATAGCGACGAATACTGGGATAAGGTAATTGAAGTAAACCAGAATGCGCAGTTTATTTTAAGTCGTGAATTGGGTAAAGAAATGGTGAAACGCGGCAGCGGAAAGATCATTTTTACCGCGTCTCTATTAACCTTTCAAGGCGGTATTACCGTCCCTGGTTATGCGGCTTCAAAAGGAGCGATCGGTCAACTTACTATGGCTTTATCTAATGAATGGGCCGGTAAGGGCGTTCAGGTTAATGCGATTGCTCCGGGATATATCGCTACAGATAATACCGAAGCATTACGCGACGATCCTGATCGTAGCAGTTCTATTTTGGCGAGAATTCCGGCAGGTAGATGGGGGAAACCCGAAGACTTTAAAGGACCAATCATATTCTTGGCTTCTCAAGCTAGCGACTATATGAGCGGAACCGTAATGACCGTAGATGGCGGTTGGATGGGAAGATAATCTCATCATAAAAATTTAAGATCATGAGTACAGGTACAGCAGCACAGGTTAAAAACACATTTATAAAAGACAGTTTTCTTTTAGAAAATAAATATGCTGAAGAACTTTATCATAAATACGCTGCTCCGCAGCCTATTATTGACTACCACAATCATTTGCCACCGGCAGAGATTGTAGCCGATAGACAATTTGAGAACATTTCAAGAGTATGGCTTAACGGGGATCACTATAAGTGGCGTGCGATGCGCACCTTGGGTGTAAATGAGCGTTTTATTACGGGTGATGCTTCAGATGAAGAGAAGTTTATGGCTTGGGCCAAAACTGTTCCGCACACGTTGCGTAATCCATTGTACCACTGGACGCATTTAGAATTGAAGCGTTATTTTGATATTGATGAGCTGCTAAATGAACACAGCGGTCCGGAAATTTATAAAGAAGTGAATCGCCAGTTACAGCTTAAAGAAAACAGCTGTCGCGGGTTATTGACCCAAATGAATGTAGAAACTGTTTGTACTACCGAAGATCCTTTAGATACCTTAAAACATCATCAGGCTTATGATGGCGCTGATGCCGGACTCAAGATGAGCACCGCTTTTAGACCAGATAAAGCGATTTTAATAGAAGCCGAAGATTTTAATACGTATCTTGATAAGTTGGCTGAAATTTCCGGAGTTTCAATTGTATTGTATGCAGATTTACAGGAAGCTTTACGTCGGCGTATTGACTTTTTTCATAAAAATGGATGCCGACTTTGCGACCACGGCTTAAATCAAATCTCGTGGTCAGCATTTACAGCTTCGGAAATTCAAGAAATTTTTAAGAAACGCCGTGGTGGTGCCAGTCTTTCTTCCGTAGAAATTGAAAAATTTAAGACAGCCATTTTACTCTTTTTAGGAGAAACCTATCACGAGTTGGGATGGGTGCAGCAATTTCACTTAGGCGCTTTACGCAACAATAATAAGCGTATGCTGGCGCAATTGGGGCCAGATACCGGTTGGGATTCTATTGGAGATTATTCTCAAGCAGAAGCCTTATCAGGATTTTTAAATGCGCTTGACAGCAACGATAAATTGACCAAAACCATTATTTACAACCTCAATCCTTCAGACAATGAAGTGATGGCTACGATGATTGGTAATTTTAATGACGGAAGCGTTAAAGGGAAAGTTCAATTAGGTTCCGGATGGTGGTTTTTAGATCAGAAAGACGGAATGGAAAAGCAAATGAATGCGCTTTCTAATATGGGCTTGATTAGTTGTTTTGTTGGGATGCTAACAGACAGCCGAAGCTTTTTGTCGTTTCCGAGACACGAATATTTTAGACGTGTGCTTTGTAATCTGTTTGGTAAAGAGATCGCTTCGGGCGAAATCCCAAATGATATGGATTTGGTAGGGCAGACGATTGCCAATATCAGTTATCACAATGCTAAAGAATATTTCAACTTCTAGAATCTAATGCGTAACACTCCAGACATAATCACCTTTGGCGAAGTGCTGCTACGATTGTCACCTGCAGAAAACCGAAAATTGACGCAGGCCAAGTCGTTAGATTTTTTCTTTGGCGGTACCGAAATGAATGTTGGGGCTTCTCTAGCCGTTTTAGGAGAGTCGGTAAAACATATAACCGCTGTTTCTGACGACCTTGTGGGCGAAGCCGCCCTTGCAAGTATGCGACACTATGGTCTTGATGTTGCTGATGTTCAGAAAGTCGCCCACCCTATAGGCCAATACATACTTGAAGTTGGTTCGGGAATGCGTAGCAGTCAGATTGCTTATAACCGTTTAAATGGATCGTTTGCAAATATTCAGCCTGAAAACATAGCTTGGGATACCATTTTTGAGAATGCTCGATTTTTTCATTGGACGGGGATTACCCCTGCGATTTCAGAAGCGGCATATCAAGCTTTAAAAGCAGGACTTGTATCTGCGAAAGAAAGAGGTTTGCAGATTACTGCAGATCCCGCATACCGCAGTAATTTATGGCAGTATGGGCGAAAAGGTCAAGAGGTCCTAAAAGAATTAGTAAGTCTATCTACCATTTTTATTGGTGGCGTAAATGAGATCAATGAAATTCTTGGAACTTCTTACGGGCTAGATAAAGATGGATTTATCGCAGCCAGTAAAAAGTTGATAGAAGAATGCCCAAGCATTACACAGATTTTTGATAAGATAAGAACTGGTATGAGCGCTTCGTGGCAAAAGATCTACGGAAGAGCTTGGGTAGATAATACCTATTTTGAAACATCAGAATTAGAGATTACACAGGTGGTAGATCGAATAGGAACCGGAGATGCTTACGCAGCCGGACTCATATACGGTTTGCTGCATTTTGATGCCGAAAAAGCACTGAATTTTGCCAACGCGGCGTGTGCATTAAAGCACACCATTTTAGGAGATGTGAATCTGGTTTCTGTTGCTGAGATCAACGAGGTGATGCAAGGAAATACCGGTGGAAGAATTAAAAGATAAAACAATAATTAATGGCTAAATATTCACGTATAGAAGTGGTGCTTCAGATGAAAGAAAACGGAATTGTTCCGGTTTTTTATAATGCTGACATAGCGATTTGTAAGCAGGTTTTAAAAGCTTGTTATGATGCAGGCTTACGCACTTTTGAGTTTACCAATCGCGGAGACTTTGCTCACGAAGTTTTTGCCGATTTAAATAAATATGCTAAAGCAGAACTGCAAGGAATGATAATGGGCGTAGGCTCTGTGCTAGATGCAGGAACCACATCTTTATATCTTCAATTGGGAGCAGACTTTATTGTATCTCCAATTGTCAATGCTGAAATGGCAAAAGCGTGTAACCGTAGAAAAGTAGCCTGGATGCCGGGTTGCGGTTCGGTTACTGAAATTTCTTATGCTGAAGAGTTGGGTGCTGAGGTCGTTAAAATCTTTCCGGGAGCGCAGGTAGGTGGCCCTGCTTTTGTAAAAGGAGTAAAAGGACCTTTACCTTGGGCTAGTATAATGCCTACAGGTGGTGTGAGCCCCACCGAAGAAAACTTAAAAGAGTGGATTGCAGCCGGAGTACACTGCGTGGGGATCGGGTCTAAACTTTTTATAAAAAATACAGAAGGAGCCTACGATTATGCTGCGATCACGCAAACGATCAGCTCGGCGCTTGATCTTGTTAAAAAATTACGCTCATGAGCAGGCTGAAGAATTTTATTTTAATAGTTCTTGCCGTAGTTGGCCTTGTATGCCAGACTGCTTGTAAAGAAGCTTCAGATTCTCGCGTGATCAAACTGGCGCATGGTCTTGATGTATCACACCCGGTGCATAAGGCGATGGTTTTTATGGGCGAGCGTCTCAAAGAAAAATCGGCCGGAAAGCTCAGTTTAGATATTTACCCCAGCCAGCAATTGGGTTCTGAGCGCGAATGTCTTGAACTGTTGCAAATAGGAAGTTTGGGGATGACCAAAGTATCCACCGGTGTACTTGAGAATTTTGCACCGCAACTTAAAGTATTTGGTCTTCCTTTCTTGTTTAGAGATGCAGAACATCGGTTTGCGGTTCTAGAAGGTGAGATCGGGGAGCAATTGCTGAGTTCGAGTATTCCGCAGCGTCTAAAAGGCTTGACGTTTTACGACGCCGGTAGCCGCAGCTTTTATACTAAAAAGCCGGTAGAAACCCCAGAAGATCTAAAAGGCTTAAAACTACGTGTGATGGAAAGTCAGACGGCGATGAATATGGTTAAAAACCTTGGAGGTTCTCCTACGCCAATTGCCTGGGGCGAACTCTACACAGCTTTGCAACAAGGGGTTGTGGATGGTGCAGAAAATAACTTGCCTAGTTTTTACCTGTCGCATCATTATGAGGTGTGTAAATACTTTGTAGTGGATGAGCACACCGCACTACCTGATGAGTTGTTGATAAGCACGCTTATCTGGAATGATCTTTCTGAAGAAGAACAGCGCTGGGTAAAAGAGGCAGCTGATGAATCGCTGGCTTTTGAAAAGGAAATTTGGCACGAAGCCGAAATGGAAGCGCTTACCGAAATCAAGAAAGCCGGAGTGGAGGTAATTACACCAGATAAAGAACCGTTTCGCAATCGTGTGAAATCAATGTATGAGGAGTTTTCTCAGAATCCTGAGATGAAAATTCTTATAGAACAAATTCAAGCCGTTAAAACCAATTAGAGTATGAAAAAAAGATTAGACAAAATTTTAGGAGGCATCTTGGTTTTTCTGATGGCTTCAATCGTTATCGCTGTGCTGTGGCAGGTCTTTTCTAGATATGTGTTACAAGCTGCCAGTTCGTTTACAGAAGAGATTGCGCGCTTCTTGCTCATCTGGATCGGTATTTTGGGAGCGGCTTATGCTGCCGGGCAACAAGATCACTTAGCGATTAACATACTTCCACCTAAACTCAACGTCAAAAACCGGATTAAACTGCGTATGGGGATCAATATTTTGATCATTTTATTCGCGCTTTTTGCTTTGATCGTTGGCGGCATTAATTTGGTTTACGTGAATTTCGAACTCGGGCAATATTCTGCAGCACTAGGCTTGCCGCTTGGTTTTGTTTATGCCGTATTACCCATAAGTGGCGCATTGATTATTTGGTATAAGATCATCGAATTAGCGAACCCTCAAAAATATTTAGCATCATGATTGAAGTATTAATTCTGGTACTGGTTTTCTTTGTGCTTCTGGGTATTGGAGTCCCTGTGGCTTGGTCTATCGGGATTTCGTGTTTGTTGACCATTATGGTCTCTATTGATTCGCTAGCCAGTGTCACCACAATTGCGCAGCGTATGGCTACCGGTTTAGATAGTTTTTCGCTATTGGCAATCCCTTTGTTTGTGCTTGCCGGTCAAATTATGAATCAAGGCGGAATAGCGCTTCGACTTATTAATTTTGCTAAAGCGCTTATGGGCGCACTACCCGGAGGGCTGATCTATGTGAATGTTATTGCAGCGATGCTTTTTGGTGCAATTTCAGGTTCTGCGGTAGCAGCAACTTCAGCGATTGGAGGGATTTTAGGACCCTTTATGGAAAAAGAAAATTACTCTAAAGAATTTGGAGCGGCGATCAATATTACGGCTTCAACCACAGGATTGATCATTCCACCTTCTAATGTGTTGATTGTATATTCACTCGCGAGCGGCGGTATCTCTATCGCTTCATTATTCCTTGCAGGATATATCCCCGGAATTTTAATGGGACTTGCACTAATGTTAGTGGCTACCTTCTGGATCAAAAAGAAAAAATACCCTGCAGGTGAACGCAGTAGTTTTGGGACGATACTTAAAACCTTTTTAGATGCTTTGCCTAGTTTGTTGCTATTAGTAGTAGTGATTGGCGGAATTGTAACAGGGGTTTTTACAGCAACTGAAGCCTCAGGAATTGCAGTGCTGTATTGCTTAGTGCTTTCGTTTGTGTACCGGGAACTAAAAGTTTCGAGTCTTAAGAGCATTTTCTTAAGCTCTGTGGGTACCACGGCGATTGTGATGCTCTTGATCGCTACATCAATGAGTATGTCGTGGGTAATGTCATTTGAGAACATTCCTCAAAATGTGAGTTCAGCATTGCTTTCGCTTAGCGACAATAAACTAGTCATCCTGATCATCATCAACGTTCTTTTACTCTTTGTAGGAACTTTTATGGATATGACTCCGGCAGTTTTGATATTTACGCCTATATTCCTTCCGGTGGTTACCAGTATGGGAGTTGAGCCGGTTCAATTTGGAATCATGATGGTTATGAACCTTTGTGTGGGACTATGTACCCCGCCGGTGGGCGCAGTATTATTTATTGGAGTAGGAGTGGCAAAAACTTCAATTCAGAAGATAATGAAACCCCTGCTGCCCCTTTATGCAGTAATGGCCATCGTTTTATTGATGGTAACCTTTATTCCGGCGATAAGCCTGTGGTTACCTTCTTTATTTGAATAATTAATTAACGCATCAACCAGATAAACCCTATGAAAAATCTCACTCGAGCAAACACAGGTTTAACCGAAAAACTTCCTATAAAAGTCATTCAATATGGTGAAGGAAATTTTCTTAGAGCCTTTGTAGATTACATCATTGATAAACTGAATAAAGAAGCAGACTTTAATGCCGGTGTTGCGGTGATCCAGCCGCTGCCAGGTGGGATGGTAAGTATGCTTAACGATCAAGACGGACTCTATAATTTATTTTTAAGAGGAATTAAAAACGGCGAGGAAACCGAAGAAATACACACCATTTCCTGTGTGCAGGAAGGGCTGAATCCGTATACAGATTACGATAAATATCTTGCACTTGCCACTGGCGAAGAGCTAGAATTTTTAATCTCAAACACCACCGAAGCAGGGATTAGTTTTGACGAGAATGATACGCTTGCAGGCACGCCACACAAAAGTTTTCCGGCTAAAGTAACCGCTTTATTATACAAACGCTTTAATCATTTTGAAGGAGCTTCAGATATGGGATTGACGATCATTCCTTGCGAATTGATCAATCATAATGCAGATACGCTTAAGAAAATCATTTTGCAATACGCAGATTTATGGGACTTAGAGCCTGCATTTAAAACTTGGGTAGAAGAGGACAATAGCTTTCATAATACATTGGTAGATCGCATAGTTCCGGGGTATCCTAAAGATGATATTGATGCATATCAAAGTCAGTTAGCGTATAAGGATAATCTTATCGTTTCGGCCGAAACATTTTTACTTTGGGTGATTGAAGGCGACGCTCGATTAAAGCTAAAAATACCTTTTGATAAAATCGACGAGAATGTTTTGGTCGTTGAAGATATGCAGCCTTATCGTACACGTAAAGTGCGTATTCTTAACGGAGCACACACGACGATGGTTCCTTTTTCATTGCTCTACGGAAATGAAACGGTAAAGGAAACTGTAGATGATGCATTTACCGGAAAGTTTGTGCGAGATGCCGTATTTAAAGAGATTAATCCGACTTTAGATCTTTCCGAAGAAGAGTTGCAAGAGTTTGCAGATGCTGTTTTTGACCGATTTAGAAATCCGTTCATCAAACACTTATTGTCTAGTATTGCACTCAATACGGTGTCTAAATTTAAAGTTCGTGTATTGCCTAGTCTTTTAGCTTTTGAAAAAGAATACAATCGATTGCCTGAAAATCTTACCTTTGCATTGGCGTGTTTAATCCGTTTTTATAAAGGCACTTATAAGGGTAAAGCATTACCTATAAAAGATGATGCGGCGGTTGTGGCATTCTTCAACGAAGCTTGGCAAACCGAAGACTATGCAAAAGTGGCTCAAAAGGTATTGAGCAATGTTGGGTTCTGGGATCAGGATTTGACTGTAATTTCAGGATTAGAACAAAAAGTTGCTATTGCTCTGGCGTTAATTGAGGAGCACGGCGTAGAAGAAGCCTATAAAAAATATGCGGTCTAAAAGACTGTTTTTAAGTAAAGCACCTATGAAAAGCAAGTTGATAAAAGTACATCCTGAAGATAATGTGGCAGTAGCTTTAGTAGATTTATATGCCGGAGATACTGTTGATTTTGAAGGAAAATCGATAGCAATTTTAACCGATTCTAAAGCGAAGCATAAGATCGCATTGACCGATTTTGAGGTGAATGATCCTATTTATATGTATGGGGTTTTAGTGGGAAAAGCTTTAAGTGCGATTAATTTTGGAGGCTTGCTTACTACAGAGAATGTAAAACACGAGGCGAACTCAGTTTCTCAAAAAACCGAAACAACTTCGTGGACAGCACCTGATATTTCAAAATGGAAAGACCGAACCTTTATGGGGTATCACCGAGAGGATGGTCAGGTGGGAACGCAGAATATCTGGTTATTTTTTCCTTTAGTATTTTGTGAAAACCGAAATATAGAATTGCTGAAAGATGTATTTGAAAAAGAGCTTTCTTTTCACAAAGCCAGTAAACAGCGACAATTGTTACGCAATTTGATCAGCGGTGCACCAGAAGATACAGCGGTTGCAGAAATAGAGGAAGAGCAGGCTATTTTTGACAATATTCAAGTGAAGTTTATCACACACCAAGGCGGCTGTGGAGGTATTCGTCAAGATTCGGTTTCTTTATCTAAACTGCTTGCGGGCTACGTTAATAATCCCAATGTGGCCGGGGCTACAGTATTGAGTTTAGGGTGCCAAAATTTACAAATTGACATTTTCAAACAAGCTTTGGCCGAAAAGAGCGCTGCTATTAAAAAGCCTGTGTTGATCTATGAGCAGCAACAGGAGGGTACAGTAGATGAAATGCTTTCTAAAATCATTAAAGACTCTTTTGAGGGCATCAAAAAAGCAAATCAGATTCAGCGTAAACCAGCCTCAATCTCAAAGCTGAAGATGGGCTTAGAATGCGGTGGATCAGACGGATTTTCGGGGATTTCTGCAAATCCGGCTTTGGGTTATGCTTCAGATATTCTTGCAGCAGTAGGCGGCTCTCCCATACTTTCTGAATTTCCTGAATTATGCGGAGTAGAGCAGGAGTTGGTGAATCGTTGTGTTTCTGATGAGGATGCCGAGCGTTTTATGCACTTGATGAAAGCTTACGAGAAATCTGCTGTTGATGCGGGATCAGGATTTGATATGAATCCATCTCCGGGAAATATCAAAGACGGTTTGATAACCGACGCTATGAAATCTGCCGGAGCTGCTAAAAAAGGCGGGACATCGCCTATTCAAGCGATTTTAGATTACGGAGAATATGTCACTAAGCCCGGGTTGAACCTTTTATGTACGCCGGGTAATGATGTAGAAAGCACCACGGCAATGGTAGGTTCTGGGGCTAGTGTTGTTGTATTTACTACTGGTTTGGGCACACCTACCGGAAACCCTATCGCACCTGTGCTTAAAGTGGCTTCAAACAGCACTTTGGCACGCAGAATGCCCGATATTATAGATATTGATAGTGGTGGTGTTATTCGAGGTGAAAAGACCATTGAAGAGATGGGAGAAGAAATCTTAGAGCACGTAATTCAAGTGGCGAGTGGCGAGATCCAGTCTAAGGCAGATGCTTTAGGTCAGGATGATTTTATTCCGTGGAAAAGAGGGGTGTCACTTTAAATCACAGTATAGAAAAAAATTAAAAAGGAAGCTACTTTTAGCTTCCTTTTTTTATTGAAGTATCTCGGGTATAAAGCTCTGGACTCAACACCACTTTTTTCTCAACCCTAAAATTCTTTTTTACGTCTGTAATTTGTTCCAGAAATACCTGAGCGGCTATCTGACCCATCAGAACAGGAGTTTGCCCCACAGTCGTTAAAGGGCGTTCTAGATATTTGGTAAACGGCTCGTTACTAAAGCCCACAACGCCTACATCTTCTGGGATTTTAAAGCCGTTAGCACGCAGCTCGCGCATACCACCTAAAGCAACATAGTCACTGGCAGAGAAGATTGCATCAAAGCTAATGTTGTTTTTTAAAAGGGATTTTACAGCCTCAATACCGGCTTCAACGGTGCTATTTACTTGCAGCAAAAGATCATCATTTACGGGTAGGTTGTGTGCTTTAAGCGCAGCGATATAACCGTCATATCGGTGTTTGTAAATCTCAAGTTTATGATCGCCTCCTATGTGCGCAATATTGGTATAGCCTTGTTGAATCAAGTGTGTAGTAGCTTCATAAGCCCCTTCAAAGTCGTTGATCGTAACCGAACTCACTCCTGAAATATCCTTTTTACGGTCAAAGAAGATCAGTGGTACACCTTCATCCCTAACTTCCTCTATGTGTTTTACGCTCTCTGTAGTTTTAGAAACCGAAATAAAAATTCCGTCTATATGCGTATTGAGAAGGGTTTTAATCTGTTTGGCTTCGCTCTCTACATTCTCGTGCGTTTGACAGATGATCACGTGATATCCTTTTGGTTCCAGCTCCTCCTCAATACCGCGAATCACCGAAGCAAAAAACGTGTGATTGATATACGGCACAACCACTCCCACGTTAAAAGTGCGACCACTTTTTAAAGCGAGGGCAAGTGCGTTTTGTTGATAATTGAGTTCCTTGGCGGTTTTTAAAACAAGTTCCTTAGTTTTTAAGCTCACACGATCGCTGTCATTTAAAGCTCTCGATACCGTAGCAGCACTAATATTTAGTTTTTTTGAGATATCGTAAATCGTAACCTTTTCTTTCTGGCGCATCTTCAATTAGGGTGTTGTAATCGTTTTCAATTTAGAATAATTTTTAATATTTCTCGCTTTTTCAGCAGAATATACAAGAAGAAAAGCCATAAAATGGCACTTTAATTTATCAATAAGGCATATTTAACTGTTAAAAACTGATTTTTTAATGAAAATTAGTCTTTTTTATTTGCATACTGATAATTAATATTTATTTTCGTGCAATCGATTACATTAATTGTTGCAGAACGAGTAATTTGATCAAACCCATTTAGATAACCAGTTTATTAATCTATGCTACCCATTTTAAGAAATCGATTTCGCTACCTTCTTCTAACCGTAATTGCGGTTGGTTTAGTTTCAGTTTCCTGTAAGAAGAAAGATGAGCAACCTAAAGCAGATTTAGCACAAACTGAAAATGTTTGGGCACAGGCTGATGCCATCATCGAAGAGATCGGAACAGTGACTTTTCAGGATTCGGTATTCAACATTAATGAATACGGAGCTGTAGCAGATGGAACAACTTTAAATACGGAAGCTTTTAAAGCTGCTATTGCTGCTTGCAATCAGGCGGGCGGTGGTAAAGTTTTAGTACCAAAAGGAACGTATTTGACGGGGCCAATTCACTTAAAATCAAATGTGAATTTACACCTAGAGGCTGATGCTGAAGTCTTATTTACCACAGATAAGGGCGCTTATTTACCGGCAGTGCATACTTCGTATGAAGGGATGGAAATCATGAATTATTCTCCGCTCATCTATGCTAAAGGGCAGAAAAACATTGCAGTAACAGGCAGTGGAACTTTGAATGGTCAGGCGAATTCAGAGAATTGGTGGCCGTGGTGTGGTGCCGAGCGCTATGGGCACAAAGAGGGAGAGCCACAGCAAAAAGATGAACATAATTTGCCCACGCTTTTTACAATGATCGAAGATGGTACTCCGGTTGAAGAGCGCATTTTTGGAGAAGGTCATCAATTACGCCCCTTGTTTTTACAAACTCTGGAGTGTGAAAATGTTTTGATTCAAGGAGTGACTTTTACCAATGCGCCATTCTGGGTCATTCACCCGCTAAAATCAAAATATATAACCGTAGACGGGGTTACTGTGAACAGCCACGGTCCTAATAATGACGGCTGCGATCCTGAATATTCAAAATATGTACATATCACCAATTGCAACTTTAATACGGGTGATGACTGTATCGCAATAAAGTCTGGACGTAACGGTGACGGTCGTCGTGTAAATATTCCTAGTGAGAACATTGTGGTTGAAAACTGTGATATGAAAGATGGTCACGGTGGTGTGGTTATGGGTAGTGAGATCTCGGCTGGGGTACGTAACGTATTTGTGCGCGAGTGTACGATGAACAGTCCAAACCTGGATCGTGCTATAAGAATTAAGACCAACACGTTGAGAGGTGGTTTTGTTGAAAACGTCTATGTGAAGGATGTTGAAGTCGGTCAGGTAAAAGAAGCGGTCCTTAAGATCAATACGTATTATGGCATCTACGGAACTCAAGAAGGGGACTTTATCCCAACTATAAAAAACATCAACTTAGAAAATGTTACGGTAGAAAATGGAGGGAAATATGGGCTGTTGATTCAAGGTAGAGAAGAAAAGCCGGTGACGGGAATCAGCTTGAAAAATGTAAGCATCAAAAATGCGGCGACTCCATTGAAGATTGAAAATTGCGAACCTATAAACTATGTAAATACAACTATTAATAACGAGAAATACGGAGAAAAGTAAACAGAAACAATTACAAACAGAAACAATCAAATTTAACATGATGAGAAATACACACACAAATTTTCTTATTCGAAAAAAGATTGGCTTGCTTTTAGTGCTGGCAAGCTGCCTTTTTTCAGTACCTGGATTTGCTCAGGACACACGCACGATTACCGGTACGGTTACTTCTGCAGATGACAGTATGCCGTTGCCCGGTGTAAATATTGTAGTTGAAGGAACCAATTATGCTACGGTAACTGATTTTGACGGTAATTTTCAGCTAGAAGTACCCGGAGATGATGCCACTTTAGTGGTGAGCTATGTGGGATTTCTTACTAAAAATGTAGCCGTGGGTTCTCAAAGTACCTTTACGATATCGTTGGAGACAGATGTTCAGTCTTTAAATGAAGTGGTCGTAGTAGGTTATGGAACCGTAAAAAAATCAGATCTAACAGGTGCCGTAGGTACTATAGGTTCTGAAAGTCTAACCGAAAGAAACATAACCAATCCCGTTGAATCTTTACAAGGTTTAGTACCCGGGGTGCAGGTAAGTAACTCTACCGGTCGTATTGGTGATGGTTTTAATATCACCATTCGTGGTCAGAATTCAATTGGCGGTGGCGGTGATCCTCTTTTTGTAGTTGACGGCGTTCCTACTGATAACATTGATTTCTTAAATCCGCAAGACATAGAGCGAATGGACATCTTAAAAGATGCTTCATCTACTGCGATCTATGGTTCTCGTGGATCTAACGGGGTTGTGATCGTAACCACACGCAGTGGTGCAGGTGCAAAGGGCGGACTAACCGTGAGTGTGGAGTCTTTTGTAGGTGTTAAAGATGTAGCACGTTTACCAAAATTAATGGATCCACAAACTTGGTGGGATTATCACCAATCTGCTTATTTAGCTACCGCCGGAACGGATCCTAACACAGGCGCTGTTTCTGCCGAAACATTAGCGAATGCCGTTGGTGGTAATGGTTCTAACGAGGAGCTTTTAAGACGTGTAGCTGCTAATCAATCTTTTGACTGGTATGATGCGGTTTTAAAAACAGGTGTTCAGCAAAATACCTATGTAAATGCTTCCGGAAGGGCAGAAAATGGTTTGGGATATAACTTAGGAATTGGCTATCAAAACGAGACCGGAAACATCGATAATGAAGAATTGAATAAATATACTTTAAAGCTTGGGGTTGATCACAATATCAATGATAAGTTTACTTTAGGTACTAATGTTACGGTTACTTTGATCGATCAGGATCAAGGTTCTGATGTCGCTATGCGTGAAGCATTTCGATTAAATCCATTTTTAGATCCTTATGATTTAGATGGGGTTACGCTTTTTCCACAACCTGGAAAATTAGTGGATGAAAATGGAGATTTTATCATCAATAAAACCAGTACTTACAATCCGCTTTTAGAAATCAACAACTCAATCGATAACGTACGCCGTTGGAACGTGATTGGAAACAGTTATTTTCAATATCAAGCAACAGATTGGCTATCGTTCAAAACCTCATTCGCTGCGGGTTATACAGACACGCGACGCGGAAGATCTTGGGGCGCACTTACCAATACCGGTGCCAGTAATAACAATTTGCCTTCTGCGCGCTTAGATCAAAGCCAGAATTTTAATTACACTTGGGACAATCAGTTCAACATCAATAAAACTTTTGATGAAAAGCACAATGTAAGCTTACTAGGGCTTTATAGTATTTTCTCTAATCGTAACGAAAATTCGTATTCGGCTTCTCGTAATATGCCTTTTGATACCAGTTTTTATAATATTGGCAGCGGAGAGCAAAGTACGTATGATATTGGTTCTGGATTCAATAAGAATACGCTGCGCTCTTATGCATTGCGTTTAAATTATTCATTTGATGATAAATATTTACTAACCTTATCTAACAGATGGGATGGTTCTTCAGTATTCGCAGAAGACAATCGCTGGGATTCATTTCCGTCAGCAGCGGTGGGTTGGAATATCTCTAACGAAGATTTCTTAGCCGAATCAACAACGGTGAGCAACTTAAAATTACGTGCTAGTTTTGGTTATACCGGTAACAATATCATTGATCCTTATTCGTCATTAAATACACTGAATTCACAAACCTACTACGATTATGCAGGTACCGTTTCTAATGGGTTTATCTCAACACAAATCGCTAACGCGGCATTACGTTGGGAGCGTACTCGCGAATTTAATGTGGGGGTTGATTTTGGTTTCTTAAATGATCGTATCACCGGTAGCGTTGATGTTTACGACAGACTTTCTGACGATCTATTATTTACACAAGATCTTCCTAGCGAAACCGGTTTTTCTAACATTAATGCAAACGTAGCTTCGGTAAACAACAGTGGTGTTGAACTTGCTTTAACTACCCGAAATATTCAGACCGAAGATGTAACCTGGACGACCCAATTTACGTTCACCAAAAATACTAACGAGCTGCGCACCATTTATGGTCAGAGCGAAGTAGATGATATAGGGAACAACTTATTTATTGGAGAATCTCTAGATGCGATCTATAACTATAAATTCACCGGAATCTGGCAGGCAGATGAAGCCGATGAAGCAGCCGGTTACGGGATGGAAGAAGGTCAGGAGAAATTGCTTGATGTTAACAATGACGGTCAATATACACCAGATGGTGACCGTATCATTTTAGGTTCTTCTAACCCTGATTGGACTGGAAGTTTCTTCAGTTCGCTACGTGTAAAAAACTTTGATCTTTCAACTTCTGTTATTGTAACGCAAGGAGTTTTAGTGTACAGTAACTTCCATTCTAATTTCGCAAATACCCGTGATCGTGGACGTCAAAAATTAGATATAGACTGGTATGTTCCTGCAAATGATGCGGGCTTACCGGCAAGAGCATCTAATACCTATCCGCAGCCACGTAACGAAGGTTCTTTCTGGAGAAACAATGGCGTAGGCTATTACAAGGATGCATCGTTTGTAAAAGTGAAGAACATTGCACTAGGCTATAATTTGGGTGATGGCGCCTTAGAGAAATTAGGCTTTACATCATTGCGAGTTTATGCTAACGTGCTTAACCCATTTGTGTTTACAGATTATGAAGGCTATGACCCAGAATGGGCAGGAGCAAGTTTAAACACAGGTAGACCGGCTTCTGTGACGTATCAGTTAGGCTTTAATTTAAAATTTTAAGAAGATGAAAAAGATAACCTATATATTAAGCTGCCTCACTGTTTTGTTTACGGTGATCAGCTGCCAAGATTTTTTAGAAGAAGAAAATGAATCTTTTGCCGTCGCCGAAGAATTTTATCTTACCGGTGAAGGCTATCAATCGCTAATCAATGCTAATTATTCACAATTGCGTGAATTATATGGTAACGCACCTTGGATCTACGTTTGTGGAACAGATCTTTTTGCCGAAGGGCGTGATGCAGAACCCACAGGATTGAGCAGATATTCTGACCTTAACCCGTCTTCTTCAGGTGTGGCAGAGTTGTATGACAATGCATACAGAGCCATTCAGTTAGCAAATACCGCAGTGTATTACGCAGATTTAACCGAAGCTACAGATGTACTTGATCAGCAGTTAGGTGAAGTACGATACCTGCGCGCAAATGCCTACTTTTTATTGGTGCAAACCTACGGAGGTGTTCCATTAATAACAGAATATTTTAGAGAACCCGTATTAGAATTTTCTAGAGAAAGTGCTGAAAATATCTATGGTTTTATCATTAGCGAACTAGAAGCTGCGTTGAACCAAGTAGGTTCAGGAGCATATCAAGGAAAAGTGAATCAGCGTGCAGTGAATCATCTGTTAGCCAAAGTGTATTTGACTAGAGGTTATGAAAGCTTTGGTTCTACTGCAGACTTCACTACAGCTGCTTCTTATGCGGAAGCTGCGATTGCAGGGCAAGGCTTAAATCTATCTTTCGCCGAATTATGGGCGCCGGGAAATCCTACCTATCCTATTAAAGAAGAAACTCTATTTTCGGTACAATATGATCCTGCTTCAGTAAGTACAGCGCCTTTTGACCTAGGGCATCAGCAAACGGCTTATTTTGGTCCGTATCAAGGTGGAAGCGAGGTTGCCGGTGACGCACCTTATCGTACCTATACCTTGTGTCCAACACAATTTGCGATAGATCTTTTTACCGAAGATGACGAGCGGTATGCTGCCACTTTTATGACTGAAGTGTATAGTCGTTATTTTGACTTTTATGATGTTGATGATACCAGCACACTTCCTGTTGCGCATTACTATGCTCCGGCTTGGGAAGCCACTCAGGCAGATCAAGATGCATATATGGCGGAACACCCTGAAGCAACGTATCACCCTTACGGAAGTTATGTGCCATCGGCAAATCCTACTAATGATTATCAAACCATTCCGCTTAAGAAATTTGATGATCCTGAGGCTCCGTTTGGGCAAAACACAAGTAGAAGAGATATCGTATTATCACGTTTGGGAGAAACGTATTTGATCGCTGCAGAAGCTTATTTACAAGCCGGTCAACCGGGCACAGGTCTTACTTTTCTTAATGATGTGCGTGAGCGTGCAGGCGTGGTGGATGCTACTCTTGCAGAATTTGATATCGATTATATTTTAGATGAGCGTGGGCGCGAACTAATGGGTGAATATCACCGCTGGTTTGACCTGAAGCGTACCGGTACGTTGATCGAGCGAGCTTCGGCATACCACTATCTTGTTGAAGAAGGTAATTTTAATGGTGCTAACGGCGAACTTAAGATATTGAGACCAATTCCGCAAAGTGCTTTAGACTTGAATCAAAATAATGACTTTGAACAGAATCCTGCATACCAGTAATTTTTGAATTTTAATTGAGCGTGAAAGAAGCTTACCCATTTTGGGTCAAGCTTTTTTCTGCTTTTTAAATGGTTTTATAATGAGAACCCGTTACAGTCTGATATTTTTCATTTTGATGGCTTGCAGTGGAATGGAGCTTCCTGCGCAGCAAAAGCCCATCGAAGTCAAACCTTATACTTTAGAGACGACTTATGAAAAGCTCAAAGAGGAATATCCTTTTATAAAACCAATAGAACCTTCAAAAGCAGGGGATTTTAAAGTTCTGGAAGATCTGGCGTATGAGCATGTCAATGGGCGAGAACTAAAGGCAGACGTTTATATGCCTACCGCTAAGGCGGAAAAGTATCCGGCCGTTTTATTGGTTCATGGCGGGGGTTGGATCAGCGGGAGCAAGGCTAATGTCAGGCCTTTAGCGTTACAATTGGCTAATCACGGCTATGTTGCTGTAACCGTTGAATACAGATTGAGTACCGAAGCAGTATATCCCGCGGCGGTTAAAGATCTCAAAGCGGCAATTCGCTGGATTCGAGATCAAGCTGAAGCGTTTAAGATTGATACAAATAGGATTGCCATTTTAGGCAATTCGGCAGGAGCACAACTGGCTACTTTGGTAGGTGTTACCGGTAACTCTGAACCGTATAAAGATTCGCAGGATACAACTTCAGATGCGGTACAGGCGATTATAAATGTTGACGGAATTGTATCTTTTACACATCCTGAATCAGAAGAAGGGGAAGTCGCAGCACAATGGCTTGACGGTTCGCGTACTGAAAATTTAAAACATTGGGAGGAAGCTTCACCTTTAACTTATGTAAATACAAAAACGCCGCCCACCCTTTTTATCAACAGTACACAACCTCGTTTTCACGCAGGCCGTGATGATATGCTTCAAATTTTAAATCAGCACGATATATACAATGAGGTACATACGTTACCGGGCACGCCACATTCGTTTTGGCTGGTTCAACCTTGGTTTGATAAAACGCTTCAGTATAGCTTATCTTTTTTAGACCGGGTTTTCAATACAGAAAGTTCAGAAGTCTATAAAACCCTCACCGTAGCTCAGGACGGTAGTGGAGATCATAAAAGTATTCAGGAAGCGATTAGTAATACGCGAGATTTAGGTCCGGGGTTTGTCAAAATTCTGATCAAAGAGGGCGTTTATAATGAAAAGATAGTGATCCCGGCTTGGAAACGTAAAATTGCTCTTATAGGAATGCCTGGAGACGAAGTAGTTCTTGTGAATTCTGATTATTCGGGTAAACTAGATTCTTTAACTCATAAGAAGCACAACACCTTTACCTCATATACGTTGAAAGTGGAAGGTCAAGATTTTTATGCTGAAAATCTAACCATTCAGAATACTTGGTGTGAGAAGGGGCAGGCTGTAGCCTTACACGTTGCAGCAGATAGAGCCGTTTTCAAAAATTGCAAGATTTTGGGTTGTCAAGATACGGTCTACACCGCGGGAGAAGGGAATCGTATGCTGTTTGATTCGTGTTATATTGAAGGTACAACCGATTTTATTTTTGGGCAGGCCACCGCATTTTTTGACGCTTGTGAGATTCATAGTCTGTCAAATTCGTATGTCACCGCTGCGTCAACGCCTAAGTTTCAAGAATACGGGTATGTTTTAAATCAGTGCACCCTTACCGCAGCTCAAGGCGTAGATCAGGTATATATAGGAAGGCCGTGGCGCCCGTATGCTAAAACGGTTTTTATAGAAAGTAAACTGGGCGATCACATAGTGCCTGAAGGATGGAATGTATGGGACGGTGATGCTATGTTTCCGCATAAAGAGCGCACAGTTTTTTATGCTGAATTTCAGTCTACAGGAGCCGGTGCGAACCCTGATGCGCGGGTGTGGTGGTCACATCAGCTTTACGAAGAGGAAGCACTGCAATACACAAAAGAAAAAGTTCTCGGCGGCAAAGACCATTGGGACCCAGATAAACAAATTTCAATTTTAAAATATACTTGATGAAGCATTTAAAAACACTAGCACTTTGTTTAACCTTAGCCACATTTTCGGTGGTAAGCGCGCAAGAAAAACCTACGCTTTATCTTATTGGCGATTCTACAATGGCCGATAAGAAAAACCCGGAGGAAAATCCTGAACACGGCTGGGGGCAAGTGCTTCCGGAATTGCTTAACGACGCTATTGAAGTCAGCAATCACGCGGTGAATGGGCGTAGCAGCAAAAGTTTTATTACGGAAGGTCGCTGGGAAACCGTACTAGAAACGTTGAAAAAAGGGGACTTTGTGTTCATTCAGTTTGGGCATAATGACCAGAAGTTTAAAGACAGTACGCGCTATACCAATCCGTTTACACAGTACAGATACAATCTAGAGCGTTATGTGAAGGAGACACGAGAAGCGGGGGCGACCCCAATTCTAATGTCTTCTATTGTTCGACGCAAGTTTAATGAGCACGGCACACTTGAAGATACGCACGGAAATTATCCGTTGGTGGTACGTATGGTGGCCAATGATTTAGACGTTCCGTTTATAGACATGCAATTCTTGACCGAACGATTAGAGCGAAAGTTGGGTCCTGAAAAGTCTGAATCCATTCACTTGCATTTTGAGCCGGGCGAAAATCCTTATTATCAAAATGGAAAACACGATGATACGCACTTGTCCTACACAGGTGCGAAGATGATTGCGTCACTGGCTTTGCAAGAAATTGCCAGACAGGATTTGGCGCTAGAAAACTACATTAAACATCAAGTTTTGGAGGCAGAAATTGTTACCTTGAAAGACTAATTACTAACCAAAAATAAATAATATGAAATCTTTGATTTCAGTAGAAAACAAAATAATCGTCATCAGCGGCGCTACGGGCGTTTTGGGTGAATCTATGACGCGTTCTTTGGCCGCAGCCGGTGCTCACGTAGTCGTATTGGGACGCAATCAGAGCAAGGTAGACGCGCTGGTTGATAGCATCAAACAAGAGGGAGACCAAGCTTCGGGCGTTGTTGCAGATGTAACCAGTAAAGAGGCTTTAGAAGCAGCTAAGGACACGATCGAGAATCATTTGGGTTACATAGATGTATTGATCAACGCTGCCGGTGGAAATATGAAAGGCGCATTAATTCTTCCAGAGCAAAGCCTTGCCGATGCTGATGTAGAAGAAATGCGCAAGGTGATAGATCTGAATTATATAGGCAGCTTTTTGCCTACGCAGGTATTTCTTCCGTTATTAGAAAAGTCAAAAAAAGGTAGTGTGTTGAACATTTCTTCGGTAGCAGCGCATTTACCGTTAACGCGTGTGATGGGCTATGCTTCGGCAAAGGCAGGAATCGAGAATCTAACCCAATTCTTAGCTATCGAGTTTGCACAAAAACAGGAGAACCCCATTCGGGTAAACGCTTTGGCTCCGGGGTTTTTCTTAACTGAGCAAAACCGTGAATTGCTCACCAACAGCGATGGAAGCCTCACCGATCGCGGCGAAAAAATCATAGCACATACGCCTTTAGGTAAATTTGGCGATCCGCAAGAACTCAATGGTGCTATCCACTGGTTGTGCAGCGATGCGGCCAATTTTGTAACCGGAACCGTAGTGACTGTTGATGGTGGTTTTAAGGCTTTTGCCGGAGTTTAATTTTAGCAAGTAGAGATGATACAAACGATGAGATGGTACGGGCATAAAGATCCCGTTACATTACAAGATATTAGGCAGGCAGGAGCAACTGGTGTGGTTCACGCGATGCACGAAATTGAAAATGGTGCGCTATGGTCTGTTGAGGTTTTAAAACAGCGCAAAGCCGAAATTGAAGCCGCAGGACTTACGTGGAAAGTCGTAGAAAGCCTCCCAGTAACTGAGCCTATAAAAACCCGAAGCGGAGCTTTTCAAGAACATATAGATAACTATAAACAATCGCTCATCAATCTTAGTGAAATAGGGGTTGAGGTGGTGTGTTATAACTTTATGCCGGTATTAGACTGGACGCGCACCCAATTGGCTTATCCATTAAAAAATGGCGCGACTGCATTACGCTTTGATTGGGCGCATCTTGCGGCCTTTGATTGTTTTATGCTGAAGCGAAAAAACGCAGAAAAAGATTATGATGAAAAGATATTAACCGAAGCGAAACACTTTTTTGATAAGGCTTCAACCGAAGAAAAACAGAAGTTGGAGGATGCGATCATCGCTGGTCTACCGGGCGCAGAAGAAGGATATAGTCTCGAGGGATTACAGGAAGCTATTGATAAATACGCTTCAATTGACGAGGCTAAAGCACAGGAGCATTTAAAGCTTTTTTTAGATGAAATCTTACCAGTCGCTGAAGCCGCAGGAGTAGCTATGGCGATTCACCCTGATGATCCGCCGCATCCGTTTTTTGGCTTGCCTAGAATTATGAGTAAAGCTTCAGATATTGCGCGTTTACTAAAAGATAATGACAGCAAATATAACGGAGTCACCTTTTGCACCGGTTCGTTTGGAGCGCGTGCAGATAATGATTTGGTACAAATGATCAACGACTACGGCAGCCATATACATTTCATTCATTTGCGCAGTACTAAGAGAGATGCGATGGGCAACTTTTTTGAGGATAATCATCTGGAGGGCGATGTACCTATGCCGGCTGTAGTGCACGCACTTTTAGAAGTAGAAAAGAAAAGAGGGAAGCAATTACCTATGCGACCTGATCATGGACATCAGATGCTTGACGACCTCAAAAAACCGCTTGCACATCCCGGATATACTGCTATAGGCCGTTTAAAAGGATTGGCAGAATTGCGTGGGGTAATCGCAGGGATAGAATTTATACAGAACAAAAAGTAACCTTATGAGCACAAAAGCAACAAGCGACGTATTTTTTAAAACTGATGAAAACGCCTGGGAGCAGGCCGATAATGGGATCACAAGGCAAATTATAGCACATAACAACGATTTAATGGTCGTAAGTGTCAAGTTTGAAAAAGGAGCTATAGGTAGCGTGCACAACCATGTACACACTCAGGGCAGCTATGTAGTTTCGGGAAAATTTGAGATCACGATCAATAGGAAATCAGAACTGTTAGAAGCTGGTGACGGCTTCTACGTGCCGCCGCACGCGCCACATGGAGCAAAATGTCTAGAAGCAGGAATTTTAATCGATTCGTTTAATCCGGCTAGGGAAGATTTTTTAGAATAGTAGAAGCGGCTCTAGGGCCGCTTTTTTAATTAAGTCCTAACTTTAGATGTTTTTGTTATCTACATCATTTTGGATTAAGAATTATGACTAATACTACCGCTTATACCGAATTAGAGACCTTTACGCATCGCGAATTATTCATCAAAATATGGCGATCTCCTCGCCGGGTATTCAGGTATATGCATCAACGTGGAATTGATGATTTTGTACAAACGCTGTTGCTTTTAGCTGGTATTTTTAATGCCTTTGATCGTGCTATTGAAAAAAATCTTGGGGATAGCATGTCTTTGCTTTCCGTAATTGGATTTAGTGTCTTTGGTGGAGCGCTTCTTGGTTGGATCTCTTATTATTTGTACGCAGCGCTGTTAAGCTGGACAGGCAAGTGGATAGGAGGGCGTGCTTCTAGTAAAGAACTAGTAAGAGTTTTGGCTTATGGAATGCTACCTGCTATTACAGCTTTGGTGTTTTTAATACTACAAATAGCAATTTATGGAGAAGCAGTTTTTCAAGAGGATTTAGATTTAACCAAAGGAAGCTCTTTTGATAAAGTGATTTATTACACTTCAGTTTTTTGTGAAATAGTTTTATCTATTTGGTCGTTTGTTCTCATTTTGATCGGTATTTCAGAAGTGCAAAATGTAGGTCTCTTTAAAGCATTTTTAAATTTGATCTTGCCCATTTTTATAGTGCTTCTGCCTATTTTACTCATCAGTGTGCTATATTCGGCAATCGTTTAATTTAAAGGCTTGCGGTATTGTTATTGAAAAAATACTTGGTCTGATTTTTTTTGTAAAATAGCTCTTAAAAAGTCTCCAAAAATCACTAAAAAATTTAACGCTGAATTAATAAATCTACTATAAGAAAAATATACATTTGCGTAACCAGTTACATATTTGAGATGAGTGAAGATTTTTTGATTGAAATGGGCTATGCCGGTTTAACCGGTAGATTAAAAAGATTGAGTGATGCTTTTATGTATCAAACTCGGGATTTTTATAGAGAACACGATAGTGAGATAGAGCCCAATTGGCATATGATCTTTTTACTTCTTCAGAAAAATGAAACGATGACGGTAACCGAAATTGCAGATGCCTTACAGCTCTCGCATCCGGCGATCGTAAAACTTATAAATAAAATGAAAAAACGCGGCTACATCAATTCTAATCTGGATCCTGAAGATAACCGCAGGTATAACCTGGTTTTATCACAAAAAGCCAAAAAAGAACTACCTGTTTTAGAAGCCTATTGGGAAGCCGGTAATAAAGCGCTTGAAGAAATGCTTGAACACAATACCTTATTGCTTGAACAATTAGAACAGCTTGAAGCCCGTATGGCGGAAGCTGATTTTAAAACCCGAATGGATAAACTACTTATTAACGAATAGAACGTTCCAAATTTTAAAGGCTATGAAGTTACTCATCGATATTTCAGGATGGGCGGGCTCTTTTCTTGTAGTCCTCTCGTATGCACTTACTCTAGTAAAAAACAAAGATTTTAGTACCTATTGTATTTTAATGAATTTAGTAGGAGGAATGTTGATCGCGGTCAATTGCTTTTATTATAAAGCCATTCCGTCTTTAGTTACCAATGTCATCTGGAGTATTATAGCCTTACTCTCTATTTACCGCGCTAAAAAGCATTGGTATCAAGACCGAAAAAGAAAAAGAAAAGCGCAGGGGTATTGATGCAGTTGCGCTGATTGTAGTACCTTCGGTTATGCCCAAATTTCAACGGATTTATATTTTCCTATTTCTTTTTATTGCGGCTTTTACAGCCTGTAAAGAAGTTGATGATACCCCTAAACTTACCATTGCCACCGCTGCCAATATGCAATTTGCAATGCAGCGGTTGGCAGACGATTTTACTAAAGATACAGGTGTGCCTTGTGAATTGGTGATCAGTTCTTCGGGGAAATTAACGGCACAACTCAAAGCGGGAGCGCCTTACGATATTTTTGTTGCGGCAAATATGAAATATCCGCAAGAGGTTTACGATGCTGGTATTGCTGCAACATCTCCTAAAATTTACGCATACGGCAAACTTGTTATCTGGACGTTGCGTAGCGAACTCAAACCAGAATTTGCGACGCTTCAATCAAATGCGGTCAAACATATTGCTTTAGCCAATCCAAAGACAGCGCCTTATGGAGAGGCAGCGGTTGCCGCGTTAAGTACATTGCAATTAGAAGAGCCTGTGGCTGATAAATTGGTTTATGGCGAAAGCATCGCACAGACCAATCAGTTTATTATTTCCGGCGCAGCCGAAATAGGATTTACCGCACTTTCGGTAGTAAAAGCACCTTCTTTAAAAACCAAAGGATTCTGGGCGCCGGTAGCTGATTCCTTATACAAACCCATAGCGCAAGGGGTTGTGAGGATCTCACAGGATGCAGCAAAAAAGCAACAGGCAGAAGCATTTTATGCTTATCTTTTTACCGCAGAAGCACAGAAAACTCTTCAAGATTTTGGATATTCGGTAGGTGAATAGTTTCAACGGAAATATAAAAACCATTCAAGTTAACGGCAATCTTAGTCTGGTGCTGGTTGAAGTTACACCTAAACTTCAGCTAAAAGCCATCGTGATCGACACGCCTGAAACTGCTGCCTATCTTCAATCTGAAGCTTCGGTTGCTGTGCTTTTTAAAGAAACCGAAGTGATCATTGGCACTGCAGAAGTGCCGCAGATCAGTTTACAAAACCGTATTCCTGCAAGTATTGTTTCCGTAGAAAAAGGAGCATTACTTACTAAACTCAAATTACAGTCAGATGCCGGTGGGCTCATAGCCATCATAAGCACAGATTCTGCATCGCGTTTAGAACTGCAAGAGGGCAAGAAGGTGATCGCGATGATCAAGTTAAACGAAGTAATGTTACGTGGTTTATGAATTGGGAACCTCTTATCCTCACGTTTAAACTAGCGGTACTTACCACTTTTATTTTGCTAGTGGTCGCATTGCCCTTGGCCCGGTGGTTAAGCACTACAAAAGCAAAGATTAAACCGGTCATCGAGACGCTGGTGAGTATGCCTCTGGTGTTACCGCCAACGGTTTTGGGGTTCTATTTTTTAATGGCTTTCAGTCCTAATAATTTCTTCGGAAATTGGCTCAACGAGTGGCTGGGTGTTAAGTTGGTATTTTCGTTTGCGGGGTTGACCGTCGCGTCTGTGCTTTATAGTTTACCGTTTATGGTTCACCCGCTGCAGTCAGGTTTGAGCAGCATTCCGCGATCAGTAACAGAGGCTGCTTATGTGATGGGCAAGTCCACTTGGGAAACGTTTTTTAAGGTGCAACTTCCGCAGATCAAACCCGCATTACTTACCGGTATTGTATTGTCTTTTGCACATACCGTGGGTGAATTTGGAGTAGTACTGATGATAGGTGGCAATATTCCGGGAAAAACAAAAGTAGCGTCTATTGCGATTTATGATGAGGTTGAAGCCCTCAATTTCGATGCTGCTCATTTATATTCTTTTATTCTCTTTGCGATTACTTTTTGCATTTTACTTGTCGTATATCTCGTTAACGGAAATCATTTTAAAAGCCTTTATAAATGATCGAGATTGATTTTACTAAAACATTAGATGGGGGAGCAGGTAGTTTTGATCTTGAACTGAAACTGGCTATAGAGGCCGGAGCATTTACCACGATCTATGGAGCGTCTGGCGCGGGGAAAACTTCTACTTTAAGAATGATCAGCGGATTGATGACTCCAGATCGTGGAAGTCTCGTAGTAAACGACGAAGTCTGGTACGACAGTTCAAAAAAAATCAATAAAAAACCTCAGGAGCGCAGTATAGGTTTTGTTTTTCAGGATTACGCCTTGTTTGGTCATATGACGGTCTTAGAGAATCTGATTTTTGCCAAAGGGAAAAAAGACGGCACTAACAGTATTGACGAACTTCTAGAGGTGATGGAGTTGCAGCAACTGCAACACCGCAAGCCCGAAACACTAAGCGGCGGACAAAAACAGCGAGTGGCGCTGGCTAGGGCACTTGTACAAAAACCAAAACTATTATTGCTTGATGAGCCATTTGCAGCGCTAGATAATACCATACGTTTTAAACTTCATGAATATTTAAAGCGCGTTCAAGAGCGCTACGATCTAACCACAATTTTAATATCGCACGAGGTAGGTGAAATTATCAAGTTGGCTGACAAGGTGGTCTGCTTAGAACAAGGAAAGATCAGTAAAATAGGCTCGCCTGATACAGTCTTTACCAATCAAAATTTAAGCGGAAAATTCAAATTTCCGGGAGTGGTTGTCAAGGTTGAAAGGGAAGAGATCATCAGCGTCGTGAGTGTGCGCATTCATACGCAAGTGGTTAAAGTAGTGGTTCAACATCACGAAGCCGAAGCGCTTGCTTTGGGCGATCAGGTGATGGTCGTCTCAAAAGCCTTCAATCCAATACTTTATAAATTAGAAGCATAAAAAATCCGGAAGTTGTCTTCCGGATTTTTTGTTGTGCTGTTGAAGCGTAGAATATTCTGAAAAGTGTGTTTAATCTTTCTGTTGTAAAAACCATTCAATTTTTTCCACTTCAGTGGTGCATCCGCAATAAAAAGGAGCGCGCTCGTGCAGTTCGTTAGGAATACGTTCCATAATGCGACCGTAACCGTCAGAAGCTTTTCCTCCCGCTTGTTCCGTAAGAAAAGCCATAGGATTACATTCGTAGTTTAGACGCAGCTTACCCTTAGGAGCTTTAGTTCCTTCAGGATATAAATAGACTCCGCCTAGCAACATGTTTCTGTGAAAATCGGCCACTAGCGAACCGATGTAACGTGAAGTAAAAGGTCTGTTTTCTTCTTCGTTAAGTTCTTGCGCCCAACGTATAAACTTTTTAATTCCTTGCGGAAAGTGCACATAATTCCCTTCATTTACCGAATAAATTCTCCCAGATTCCGGATACTTCATATTAGGATGAGAGAGAAAAAAAGATCCAATTCCAGGATCAAAAGTAAAGCCGTGAGTACCATTTCCTGTGGTATACACGAGCATTGTTGAGGTTCCGTAGATGAGATAGCCCGCAGCAACCTGATTGATACCGGGTTGTAGAAAATCTTCTAAAGTTACAGGCGTCCCCACCGGGCTGATTCTGCGATAAATGCTAAAAATGGTACCTACCGTTATATCAACATCAATATTTGAAGAGCCATCAAGCGGGTCAATAAGCACTACATAATTGGCATTTTTATGTTGCTCCTCATTAAAAACTACAAAATCTTCAAGTTCTTCTGAGGCCAAACCGCAAATATCGCCACGATCACGTAGTGTGCTGATAAACATGTCATTGGCGAGTACATCTAGTTTTGCTTGGGATTCTCCTTGTACATTTTCTTGACCGGCTTTTCCGCGTATTTCTGCGAGTCCGGCTTTGTTGATTTCTTGATTTACCATTTTTCCGGCGAGCCTAATAGCGCTCAGAAGCGAGGTGAGTTCGCCTTTAGCGTACGGGAAATCTTTTTGGTTTTGAACGATAAATTCGCCAAGCGTGGTGTGTCTTTCCATAAAAGTGTGTTCTGGTTGGTCTATGTAATAAAATTACTTTTTTATTAAAAAATGTATCAAATACATTTTTTACAATCGATTACTCTGATTTTTTATTGATTATTTAGCAAAGAATTCGTAGTAAAGTTAACGCAAAGTTTTGTGATTAAAAGCTTCAGTATACTTTTAATTTAAGAGTTATGAGCGGAAGTTTTTTGTGAGAAATAACGCTTGGAGTAGCACCGTAAATAAAGCATTAAAATTGTTTTAAAATCAAAGCTAACTCCTAGAAAACCGCTAATTTCGAGCTTAATACTAGAATTTATGAGTAAACATATTGTAATTATTGGGGGAGGCTTTGCCGGAATCAATCTTGCTAAAAAACTAAGTAAAGTATCGTACTACCAAGTCACCTTAGTAGATAAAAATAATTACAATTTCTTTCCGCCCTTGTTGTATCAAGTATCCACGGGATATCTTGATCCTTCGAGTATCACTTTTCCGTTTAGAAATCTTTTTAGAGGTCAGGCGAATTTTAGGTTTAGAATGGGAGAATTTCTAGAAGTTCAGCCTGAAAATCATCAGATCATTTTGAATAACGGTACGCTACACTACGATTATTTGGTATTGGCTACGGGAACGCAAACCAACTATTTTGGACTTGATCAGATTGAAAAGCATGCGATTCCGATGAAGACGCTTGAAGACGCATTAGAAATGCGTAATCTTTTACTACAGCGACTTGAAGAAGCCACGCGTATAGATGATAAGTCGCAACGTTTATCCTATTTAAATATGGTGGTTGCGGGAGGTGGTCCTACCGGCGTTGAAATTTCTGGGGTTTTTGCAGAGTTGCGTAATCATACGATAAGAAAAGAATTTCCTGAGCTCATAGGTTCGGGAAGCCGAATTTATTTGATCAACGGTGGGGGAGAGCTGCTTTCGCCTATGAGTGAGAAAAGTCAGCAATACACGCTTAAAAAACTACAAAAAGCAGGTGTGGAAGTTTTGCTTAACACGCGAGTTGTAGATTTTGATGGCGAAAAAGTTATGATGAAAGATGGTTCTCATATTTATAGCAAAAATCTTATCTGGGCGACTGGCGTGACCGGCTTTCGATTTAAAGGAATCCCCGATATGGCTTATGAACGCGGTAACCGGTTAAAAGTAGATGCCTATAATAAGGTCGAAAATGTACAGGATATTTATGCCATTGGTGATGCCTCAATAAGCACTGCTGATTCAGATTTTCCTACAGGGCATCCGCAACTTGCGCAAGTAGCCATGCAACAAGGAAGAGTATTAGCTAAAAACCTGGACCGAATGGCTAAAGGAAAGCCGCCCAAACCCTTCAATTATCTTGATAAAGGATCTATGGCGATTATTGGGAGCAGTAAAGCTGTTGCCGATATGCCTAAACCAAAACTACACTTCAATGGCTTTGTGGCATGGTTTGTATGGCTATTTGTACACCTATTTGCTTTAATTGATTATCGAAATAGAGTGCGTACGTTCTACAACTGGTCTACAGAATACCTTACCCAAAATCAAGATCTCAGACTGATCATAAGACCAAACACAAAGCGGAAATAGCTTATGCGGTTTTAGTTATTAAGAATATTCTTACGAATTATTTTTCTATGGAAGTAAATCGTTTTTTTTAATTCTGAATCTTCTCAAATAAATCGATTTACTCCTTTGATTCAGGATGAACGACTATTAAATGCTGATATAGTGGTAGTTGTAAAAAATAATTACTTGTATAAAACAGTAATATGCGTTTATATTTTCGGGTCACATTCCTACGATAAATAAAATTACACTTGTAAAAAATTAAAAAACACCCAAACTAAACCGATAAAGTTGTGTTTTTTATCCCGTTTTTGTGTTTTTTAAAGAATCCTTATCTAGCTTAGTATAAACAAAAGTTAATACTCTCATTACAAATTTTCCAGAGTAGACGTTCATTTTGACATTTAAGAGGGTTTTTAGCCATACTTATGTCAAAATTTTCTCACCCCTATTTACATTTTAAAATCTTGACTGACAACCATATATGGTCGTTGGTCTAGGCTTTTATTGCTCAGATTTAACGTTTTAAAAATAACCTCTCAACCTTAAAACAAAGTAACTATGGTGAACTTTACTTTTCGAAATTTTATTTTCAAATCCATCTTTTGCCTGCTCCTTGTATGCAGTATAGGGCAAAATGCTTTAGGGCAAACACAGACGTTTGCAACTAATTTAGTTGATATTGATACAGATCACGTAGTTAACGGTTCTTTTGCTGTAGATGGTGATCTAAATACCACTGCAGAGCTAGAAGCTAATAGTGGCTTGGCATTAGGTATAGGAGCTTATAACAGTTTTATTGAGATAGGCTACGATACTCCGGTAGCAGCAAATACCACAACCTTCATACGCATAGATACTCAGGATGAACTTCTTCGCGTTCTGCTAGGTGGTGGTCTGGGTAATCTATTAGGAGATGTTCTTGGGGTAGTCCTTATCGGAAATCAAGAATTTACAGTCGAAGCCAGATCGGGCACAACAACGGTGCTTAGCGCAGACTCCTCTGACCCTAACACCTTTGATTCTCCCCGAGTGCGTGTGGTAACAGATGTTAGTGGTGCGATGTATATTGCTATGACCCCAAATCAATCATACAGCAGTATACGCATCACTAATACCATAGGTTCGCTTCTAGGTTTAGGTAATACGAGAACATTAAATGTGAGAGGCGCATTTTATAATTCTGGCGCATTAGCGTGTAATGATCCACTTTACACCTCTTATGATGGAGACGGGCTTAGTCTTGATTTATTGCAACTGGGAGGAGCAGGAGTCAATAATCCTGAAAATGCTATAGATAATGATCCCAACTCTTTCTCAGAATTGAGTCTTGGGGTGTTGGACGTAGCTGCATCTATAGAGCAAATAGTTTATTTTGGTGTCCCATCACAGCCCACTGAAGATTTTAAAATCAGTTTAAGAGTAGATCCAACATTGTTGGCTTTAGGAGTGGTTAACAATATCACCTTTGAGGCCTACAATGGTCCTACATTAGTCTCGAGTTCGAGTCTTTCATCCCTATTAAATCTAGATCTTTTGGGCCTTTTGCAAGGCGGTGCTGTCGCGCAGGTTCCTTTTGACGTCGCTGGACCTGCAGACCGCATTGTGGTACGTTACACCTCCTTATTAGGAGTTAATGTTTTTCAAAGATTAGACTTATATGATGTAGCGATCACTCCCGGAATTCCCGTTATCGATGCTGCATCAGAGGATGTTGCAGTATGCGAGGGAGAGAGTGCTTCTTTGGTGGCGACTACGGCAAGTGCGGGTGCAGAACTGCGCTGGTATGACAGCGAGGTTGGCGGAAATTTACTAGCAACCACAGCCAGTGGTGAAACCTTTACTACTTCGGCATTGTCAGAAGACACTACCTTTTATGTAGCTTCCTTTTTAGCGGGTTGTACTGAAGAATCCGGCCGCGTAGCTGTGGACGTGACTGTCAATCCCTTACCGGAATCCGGCGATATCACTGTTTTAGGATTTGATCTTCCGATCTGTCTTCCGGAGTTGCTTACTATTGTTCCCACAGCAACGATCAACGGAAGCTTCAACTATTATCTAGATGCTAACGGAACGCTGCCGATTACTGATGGTTTAGTAGAAGATGGAATTACGTATAGTATTAATGCTGATGGCGAACTTGAAGTAGAAGGCTTAACCCAAGCTGACGGTCCGTTTAGAGTATATGTAAGTTTAGTGGATGCAGTCACTGGTTGTGAAAATGCACCGGGAGACCTTCAGGTAGTTGATGTTACCTTTGATGGCGGTCCTGAGCCAACCATTGCTTTAGACCCGGTAACGCCAGACAATATTATTAATGCAGCCGAAGCCGGAACGACCATCGCCCTTACCGGAAGCGTAGGTGGTGATGCCGAAGCAGGCGACCCTGTAGTGGTTACAGTAAACACTTTTGAGTATACTACCACAGTAGCTGCAGACCTTAGCTTTACGGTAAATGTAGCCGGCGCGCAATTGGTAGCTGATAATGATCTTACCGTTGATGCTTCAGTAACGGCAACAAATCTATTGACGTGTCAGACTACAGTATCCACCACACAAACCTATACGGTAGACCTTGATGATCCTGCAATACCTACGGTAGATGCTCAGATCACCAATACCGATACTCCTACGATTACCGGTACCGCTGATTCTATAGATAACCTGACCGTTACCGTAGATGGAATAACCTACAGTGAGGGAGATACCAATTTAATAGACAATGGGGACGACACCTGGACGTTACTGATTCCTGCAGCAAATGCTTTGGATGATGGAGTGTATGATGTGGTCGCTACCGCTACAGATATAGCAGGCAACAGCAGTACAGACACAACCACCGATGAACTTACCGTAGACACTACAGCACCAACAGTGCCAACAGTGAATACGCAAGAAACCAGCGATACCACACCTACAGTGACCGGTACTGCTGATTCTGAAGATGCCATTGTAGTGACTTTAAACGGAGTAACCTACACCGAAGGAGATGGTGATTTAACAGACAATAACAACGATACGTGGACCTTAAATGTCCCTGCCGGAAACGCACTTGCAGACGGTACGTATGATGTGGCGATCACCGCTACTGATACCGCAGGCAACACTTCTTCAGATGTAACCGTAGATGAGTTGGTGATCAATTCTACGTTACCAACCCAGCCTACAGTGGTACCACAGGTAACCAGTAATCAGTCGCCAACTATCACAGGAACTGCAGACTCTGCAGATGATCTAACGGTAACGGTAGACGGGGTGACCTACAGCGAAGGTGATGGCAACTTAACCGATAATAACGATGACACTTGGACGCTGGTACTTCCGGTAGTACTGACCGATGGGGTTTATGATGTAACAGCCACAGTAACCCAAGGCATCCAAACCGCAACTGATCCTACCACTGATGAACTTACGATCGATACGACAGCGCCAGCGGTTCCAACGGTAGACTTTTTAACGACTAATGATACTACACCAACGCTTACCGGAACCGCGGATTCTTCAGCAGACTTAGTGGTAACAGTTGATGGAGTAGCTTACCCGGAATCCGGAGCCGATCTAACCGACAATGGCGATGGTACGTGGAGCCTTGATATTCCTTCAGCTTTAGCAGAGGGGACCTATGATGTGGAAGCTACTTCAACCGATGCAGCGGGCAACAGCAGCACTGATGCTACAACTGATGAACTTACGATCGATACGACTGCACCGACGGTACCAACGGTTGATCTGTTGACTACTAATGACAACACGCCAACCATTACGGGAACTGCGGATTCTTCAGCAGATTTAGTGGTAACGGTTGATGGAGTGGCTTATCCGGAATCCGGAGCCGCTTTAACCGACAATGGTAATGGTACGTGGAGCCTCGATATTCCTTCGGCATTAGCAGAAGGGACCTATGATGTGGTAGCTACTTCTACTGATGCAGCAGGCAACAGCAGTACTGATGTGACCACCGATGAACTTACAATCGATACGACAGCGCCATCGATTCCAACAGTAGACTTTTTAACGACTAATGATACTACACCAACGATTACCGGAACCGCGGATTCTTCAGCAGACTTGATGGTAACGGTTGACGGAGTAGCTTATCCGGAATCCGGAGCCGATCTAACCGACAATGGGGATGGTACGTGGACTCTTGATATTCCGACAGCATTAACTTCCGGAACCTATGATGTGGTAGCTACTTCTACTGATGCAGCCGGTAATAGCAGCAGCGATGCTACAACTGATGAGTTAACAATTGATACAACAGCACCGACGGTACCAACAGTTGATATGCTGACTACTGCTGATACTACTCCACGTATCACCGGTACTGCAGATTCCACAGATGATCTTACCGTTGAAGTAGACGGAGTAATTTATTCCGAAGGAGATGGTGATCTCACCGATAACGGCGATGACACCTGGACTCTAGAGGTTCCGGTAGCACTGACAGAAGGAACGTACGATGTGATCGCTACAGCAACCAATACTTTAGGTACTTCAAGTGTGGATGCTACCACAAACGAACTTACCATTGACACAAGTATTTGTAACAGTCCGTCATTCACCACCACAGATGTTAGTGGCGTGGGACTACTAGGCGCGGGAGTGACCAATCCTGAAAATGCGATCGATGGAGATCCTGCCACTTTCTCTCAATTAGCTTTAGGTGTTGTGAGTGTGGCAGCTTCGGTAGAGCAGGAAGTTTATTTTGATACTGCAACGCAACCCACCGAAGATTTTAAAATCAGTTTAAAAGTAGATCCAAATCTGTTGGCTTTAGGAGTAGCTAATAATATCACCTTTGAAGCTTATAATGGAACCACACTTGTTTCTAGTTCAAGCCTTTCAACCTTACTGGATCTAGATCTTTTAGGACTTTTAGAGAATGGCGCTATAGCAGCAGTACCTTTTGATGTTGGTGGAGCTGCAGATCGAGTAGTGGTGCGCCTGTCTTCACTTTTGGGTGTGAACATCGCACAGAGTCTGGACTTTCACGATATTGCTATTACGCCAAGTCTTCCTATCATCGATGCTGCATCAGAGAATGTTGAAGTATGCGAGGGAGAGAGTGCTTCTTTGGTGGCGACTACGGCAAGTGCGGGTGCAGAACTGCGCTGGTATGACAGCGAGGTTGGCGGAAATTTACTAGCAACCACAGCCAGTGGTGAAACCTTTACTACTTCGGCATTGTCAGAAGACACTACCTTTTATGTAGCTTCCTTTTTAGCGGGTTGTACTGAAGAATCCGGCCGCGTAGCTGTGGACGTGACTGTCAATCCTTTACCGGAATCCGGCGATATTACTGTTGTAGGATTTGATCTTCCGATCTGTCTTCCGGAACTGCTTACTATCGTTCCCACAGCAACGATCAACGGAAGCTTCAACTATTACTTAGATGCTAACGGAACGCTGCCGATCACTGATGGTTTAGTAGAAGATGGAATTACGTATAGTATCAATGCTGATGGCGAACTTGAAGTAGAAGGCTTAACCCAGGCTGACGGTCCGTTTAGAGTATATGTAAGTTTAGTGGATGCAATCACTGGTTGTGAAAATGCACCGGGAGACCTTCAGGTAGTTGATGTTACCTTTGATGGTGGTCCTGAGCCAACCCTTGCTTTAGATCCGGTAACGCCAGACAATATTATTAATGCAGAAGAATCAGGAACGACCATCGCCCTTACCGGAAGCGTAGGTGGTGACGCCGAAGCAGGCGACCCTGTAGTGGTTACAGTAAACACTTTTGAGTATACTACCACAGTAGCTGCAGACCTTAGCTTTACGGTAGATGTAGCCGGCGCGCAATTGGTAGCTGATAATGATCTTACCGTTGATGCTTCAGTAACGGCAACAAATCTATTGACGTGTCAGACTACAGTATCCACCACCCAAACCTATACGGTAGACCTTGATGATCCTGCAATACCTACGGTAGATGCTCAGATCACCAATACCGATACTCCTACGATTACCGGTACCGCTGATTCTATAGATAACCTGACCGTTACCGTAGATGGAATAACTTACAGTGAGGGAGATACCAATTTAATAGACAATGGTGATGACACCTGGACGTTACTGATTCCTGCAGCAAATGCTTTGGATGATGGAGTGTATGATGTGATCGCTACCGCTACAGATATAGCAGGCAATAGCAGTACAGACACAACCACCGATGAACTTACTGTAGACACCACAGCACCTACAGTACCAACAGTGAATACGCAAGAAACCAGCGATACCACACCTACAGTGACCGGTACTGCTGATTCTGAAGATGCCATTGTAGTGACTTTAAACGGAGTAACCTACACCGAAGGAGATGGGGATTTAATAGACAATAATAACGATACGTGGACCTTAAATGTTCCTGCCGGAAACGCACTTGCAGACGGTACGTATGATGTGGCGATCACCGCTACTGATACCGCAGGCAACACTTCTTCAGATGTAACCGTAGATGAGTTGGTCATCAATTCTACGTTACCAACCCAGCCCACTGTGGTACCACAGGTAACCAGTAATCAGTCGCCAACTATCACCGGAACTGCAGACTCTGCAGATGATCTAACGGTAACCGTTGACGGGGTGACCTATAGCGAGGATGATGGCAACTTAACCGATAATACCGATGACACTTGGACGCTGGTACTTCCGGTAGTACTGACCGATGGGGTATATGATGTAACAGCAACAGTAACCCAAGGCATCCAAACCGCAACTGATCCTACCACCGATGAACTTACGATTGATACCACTGCACCGGCAGTTCCAACGGTTGATCTGTTGACTACCAATGACAACACGCCAACCATTACGGGAACTGCAGATTCAGCAGATGAGCTTACCGTGATGTTAAACGGTGTAACCTATACCGAAGGTGACGGCAATCTGACTGATAACGGTGATGACACTTGGACGCTGAACGTTCCAGACGCTAACGCACTTGCTGACGGAACTTACGATGTAATGGCGACTGCCACCGATGCAGCGGGCAACAGCAGTAGTGATGCTACTACCGATGAACTTACGATCGATACCACTGCACCGACGGTACCGACGGTTGATCTGTTGACTACTAATGACAGCACGCCAACCGTTACCGGAACTGCAGATTCAGCAGATGATTTGACAGTGATGTTAAATGGAGTAACCTATACCGAAGGTGACGGCAATCTTACGGATAATGGCGATGACACTTGGACGCTGAACGTTCCAGACGCTAACGCACTTCCTGACGGAACTTACGATGTGATGGCGACTGCCACCGATGCAGCCGGCAATAGCAGCAGTGATGCAACCACCGATGAACTTACTATTGATACGACTGCACCTACAGTACCAACGGTTGATCTGTTGACTACCAATGACAGCACGCCAACCATTACCGGAACCGCAGATTCAGCAGATGAACTAACGGTGATGTTAAATGGTGTAACCTATACTGAAGGCGACGGCAATCTAACGGATAACGGTGACGACACGTGGACTTTAGTTGTTCCAGATGCTAACGCACTTCCAGACGGAACTTATGATGTGATGGCGACTGCTACCGATGCAGCGGGCAACAGCAGCAGTGATGCTACAACTGATGAATTAACGATAGATACGACTGCACCTACAGTACCAACGGTTGATCTGTTGACTACCAATGACAACACGCCAACCATTACGGGGACTGCAGATTCAGCAGATGAACTTACCGTGATGTTAAACGGTGTAACCTATACCGAAGGCGACGGCAATCTGACGGATAACGGTGACGACACGTGGACTTTAGTTGTTCCAGATGCTAACGCACTTCCAGACGGAACTTACGATGTGATGGCTACAGCTACCGATGCAGCGGGCAACAGCAGCAGTGATGCTTCAACTGATGAATTAACAATTGATACCACTGCACCAACAGTTCCAACGGTTGATCTGTTGACTACCAATGACAACACGCCAACCATTACGGGAACTGCAGATTCTGCAGATGAACTAACGGTGATGTTAAATGGTGTAACGTACACCGAAGGCGACGGCAATCTGACGGATAACGGCGACGATACTTGGACTTTAGTTGTGCCAGATGCTAACGTACTTCCTGACGGAACTTACGATGTAATGGCGACCGCTACCGATGCAGCCGGCAACAGTAGCAGTGATGCGACTGTAGACGAACTTACGATCGATACGACTGCACCGACAGTTCCAACGGTTGATCTATTGACTACTAATGACAACACGCCAACTATAACCGGAACTGCGGATTCAGCAGATGAGCTTACCGTGATGTTAAATGGTGTAACCTATACCGAAGGCGACGGCAATCTAACGGATAACGGTGATGATACGTGGACTTTAGTTGTGCCAGACGCCAATGCACTTCCTGAAGGAACTTACGATGTAATGGCGACTGCCACCGATGCAGCCGGCAACAGCAGTAGTGATGCTACCACCGATGAATTAACGATCGATACTACTGCACCGACTATTCCAACGGTTGATCTGTTGACTACCAATGACAACACGCCAACCATTACGGGGACTGCAGATTCAGCAGATGATCTAACCGTGATGTTAAACGGTGTAACCTATACCGAAGGCGACGGCAATCTGACAGATAACGGCGACGACACGTGGACTTTAGTTGTACCAGATGCTAACGCACTTCCAGACGGAACTTACGATGTGATGGCGACCGCTACCGATTCTGCGGGCAACAGCAGCAGCGATGCTACCACCGACGAACTTACGATCGATACGACTGCGCCAACAGTTCCAACGGTTGATTTGTTGACCACTAATAACAACACGCCAACCATTACCGGAACCGCGGATTCAGCAGATGATTTGACAGTGATGTTAAATGGAGTAACCTACACCGAAGGCGACGGCAATCTAACGGATAATGGCGATGATACGTGGACTTTAGTTGTTCCAGATGCTAACGCACTTCCTGACGGAATTTACGATGTAATGGCGACTGCCACTGATGCTGCGGGCAACAGCAGCAGTGATGCAACTACCGATGAACTTACTATTGATACGACTCCGCCGACGGTACCAACGGTTGATCTTTTGGCTACCAATGATAACACACCAACCATCACGGGAACTGCAGATTCAGCAGATGATTTGACAGTGATGTTAAACGGAGTAACCTATACTGAAGGTGACGGCAATCTAACGGATAATGGCGACGACACGTGGACATTAGTTGTGCCGGATGCAAACGCACTTCCAGACGGAACCTACGATGTAATGGCCACTGCCACCGATGCTGCGGGCAACAGCAGCAGCGATGCTACTACCGATGAACTTACGATCGATACCACTGCGCCAACAGTTCCAACGGTTGGTCTGTTGACAACTAATGACAACACGCCGACCATCACCGGAACTGCAGATTCAGCAGATGAGCTTACCGTGATGTTAAACGGAGTAACTTACACTGAAGGCGACGGCAATCTAACGGATAATGGCGATGACACTTGGACTTTAGTTGTTCCAGACGCTAACGCACTTCCAGACGGAACCTACGATGTAATGGCCACTGCCACCGATGCAGCCGGCAACAGCAGCAGTGATGCGACTGTAGACGAACTTACGATCGATACGACTGCACCGACAGTTCCAACGGTTGATCTATTGACTACTAATGACAACACGCCAACTATAACCGGAACTGCGGATTCAGTAGATGAACTAACGGTAATGTTAAACGGAGTAACCTATACCGAAGGCGACGGCAATCTAACGGATAACGGTGACGATACGTGGACTTTAGTTGTTCCAGATGCAAACGCACTTCCTGATGGAACCTACGATGTAATGGCGACTGCCACCGATACAGTTGGCAACAGCAGCAGTGATGCAACCACTGATGAATTAACGATCGATACCACTGCACCGACAGTTCCAACAGTTAATCTGTTGACAACTAATGACAACACGCCGACCATCACCGGAACTGCGGATTCAGTAGATGAACTAACGGTAATGTTAAACGGAGTAACCTATACCGAAGGTGACGGCAATCTGATGGATAACGGTGATGATACGTGGACGCTGAACGTTCCAGACGCTAACGTACTTCCTGACGGAACTTACGATGTAATGGCGACTGCCACCGATGCAGCCGGCAACAGCAGCAGCGATGCTACCATCGATGAATTAACCATCGATACGACTGCGCCAACGTTACCAACGGTTGATCTGTTGACTACCAATGATAATACGCCAACGATTACCGGAACCGCGGATTCTGCAGATGAACTAACGGTGATGTTAAACGGAGTAACCTACACCGAAGGTGACGGCAATCTGACGGATAACGGTGATGACACGTGGACTTTAGTTGTGCCAGACACTAACGCACTTCCTGATGGAACTTACGATGTAATGGCGACCGCTACCGATTCTGCGGGCAACAGCAGCACGGATGCTACCACCGATGAACTTACTATTGATACGACTGCACCGACAGTTCCAACGGTTGATTTGTTGACTACTAATGATACTACACCAACGATTACCGGAACCGCGGATTCAGCAGATGATTTGACAGTGATGTTAAATGGTGTAACCTATACCGAAGGCGACGGCAATCTTACCGATAACGGTGATGATACGTGGACTTTAGTTGTGCCAGACGCCAATGCACTTCCTGACGGAACTTACGATGTGATGGCGACTGCCACTGATGCAGCGGGCAACAGCAGCAGCGATGCAACTACCGATGAACTTACTATTAATACGACTGCACCGACAGTTCCAACGGTTGATCTGTTGACTACCAATGATAACACGCCAACCATTACCGGAACTGCAGATTCAGCAGATGAGCTTACCGTGATGTTAAACGGAGTAACCTATACCGAAGGTGACGGCAATCTAACGGATAACGGCGATGATACGTGGACGCTGAACGTTCCAGATGCTAACGCACTTCCAGACGGAACTTACGATGTGATGGCGACTGCTACCGATGCAGCAGGCAACAGTAGCAGCGATGCTACAACGGATGAATTAACGATCGATACCACTGCACCGACAGTTCCAACGGTTGATCTGTTGACTACTAATGACAGCACGCCAACCGTTACCGGAACTGCAGATTCTGCAGATGATTTGACAGTGATGTTAAACGGAGTAACGTATACCGAAGGTGACGGCAATCTTACGGATAACGGTGACGACACTTGGACTTTAGTTGTGCCAGATGCTAACGCACTTCCAGACGGAACTTACGATGTAATGGCAACTACCACTGATGCTGCGGGCAACAACAGCACTGATGCGACTGTAGACGAACTTACGATCGATACCACTGCACCGACAGTTCCAACGGTTGATCTGTTGACTACTAATGACAGCACGCCAACCGTTACCGGAACTGCAGATTCTGCAGATGATTTGACAGTGATGTTAAACGGAGTAACGTATACCGAAGGTGACGGCAATCTTACGGATAACGGTGACGACACTTGGACTTTAGTTGTGCCAGATGCTAACGCACTTCCAGACGGAACTTACGATGTAATGGCAACTACCACTGATGCTGCGGGCAACAACAGCACTGATGCGACTGTAGACGAACTTACGATCGATACGACTGCGCCAACAGTACCAACGGTTGATCTGTTGACTACCAATGACAACACGCCAACCATTACCGGAACTGCAGATTCTGCAGATGAACTAACGGTAATGTTAAACGGAGTAACCTATATCGAAGGCGACGGCAATCTAACGGATAACGGTGACGATACGTGGACTTTAGTTGTTCCAGACGCTAACGTACTTGCTGACGGAACTTACGATGTAATGGCGACTGCCACTGATGCAGCGGGCAACAGCAGCAGCGATGCCACGCTTGACGAATTGACTATTGATTCCACAGGACCTGGTATTCCAACAGTAAACAGTCAGACCACAGCAGACGTTACTCCGACGATTACCGGAACTGCAGATTCTTCAGAAAGTTTGACCGTAATCGTAAACAGTGTAACCTATGTAGAGGGTGATGGGAATTTGGTTGATAATGGCGATGATACATGGACGCTGACTATTCCTGATGGAAATGAGATAGAAGAGGGGACTTACGATGTGATGGCTCAAAGTAGTGATGGTGTTGGGAATACTTCAGTAGATGCTACGATTGATGAGTTGGTAATCAACATAGGAATACCTTCAGGTGATGACAATCAGGTGTTCTGTTCAACAGATCCTGTGACGCTTCAGGATATTGTTTTAGATCAGTCAAACATTGTTTGGTATGATCAGCTAACAGAAGGTGTTCAGCTTGATGCAACTACGCCTTTAGCAGATGGAGTCACCTATTATGCAGCTCTTGTAGTAGATGGAGTAGAGGGCAACGGTCGTTTTGGAGTGACTGTTATGCTCACGCAACCTACCACTGCGAGTATCGAAGCTTCACAGGCTAATGCGTGCCTAGGGACTGAAATAATCTATACCACACAGTCTGGCATGTCAAATTATATGTGGACGATCACTTCAGGAGGTTCAATCACTTCGGGAGGTGGCCTAGATGATAATTTTGTGGCTGTAATTTGGGATATCCCAGGAAACAATACCGTAAGCGTGACTTATGATACAACGCTTTCTTGTATCGTTGAAACTTCGGCTGATCTCGATGTTATTGCAGAAGCTTGTTCTGATTTAAGTATTTCTAAATCGGTAAATCTAATGAATCCGGCAATTGGCGAACAGGTAACGTACTTAATTGAAGTAACAAATACCGGCGAAACGGATATTACAAATATCCAAGTGAGTGAAGCCCTTCCGTCAGGTTTAGAGTTTGACAGTTTTACGGCACCAATTGGCAATTACAATCCGCTTACCGGAGTGTGGACGATTCCTTCTTTAGCAGCAAATAGCAGCACAACATTGACAGTTGTTGCTACTGTTCTAAGCACAGGAGACTATAGAAACGTAGCTGAAATAATCACTTCGACACCAATAGACAGCAATATCGGTAACAATACTTCAGAAGTAGAGATCGATCCTGATTGCTTGATGGTATTCAATGAGTTTTCGCCAAACGGTGATGGGATGAACGATCTGTTTACGGTACGATGTATTGAAAAATACCCTAACAATACAGTAAATGTGTATAACAGAGTAGGACAGTTAGTCTTTACTGCTAGTGGTTATCTCAATACCTGGAACGGGGATTCTAATGTGGCTAACTCTATAAACAAATCCAGCGGTTTACCTGCAGGAACCTATTACTATGCTATAGAGTTGGGCGAGGGTGAGCGTACCCTAACCGGTTGGATTTATATAGCTCGATAATAAATTAATTCTCTCATTAAAATTTAATAATCATGACAAAAATAGTCACAACCTTAATCAAACTGATGATTGTGGCGTGTAGTGCTGCCGGTATTTACGGGCAGCAGGCGCCCAACTATACGCAGTATATGTACAATACTATGACAGTGAACCCTGCTTATGCAGGCTCATCTGATGCATTGAACATTACAGCAAATTATAAAGCACAATTCACCGGGATTGACGGAGCACCAGAGACCATCAACTTAGGTCTGGAAACGCCTGTCACCTATAATGTAGGTCTGGGTTTAAACATAACTCGGGATGCCTTAGGCCCTTCAGAAGACTTGAATATTGACGGAAACTTTTCTTATGCCATTCAGTTGGCTGAGCGTACCTATTTGTCTTTTGGTTTAAAAGCCGGTTTTAGAGTACTGAACGTTGATTTTAGAAAAGGGGTTTTTGATAATCCTAATGATCCTTCATTTATGAATAACATCAACAATCAATTTCTAGGTGTATTAGGAGCCGGGACGTATTTATATAGCGATCAATGGTATTTGGGACTTTCAACGCCTAACTTTTTCTCACAGGAATATTATGACGAGGAAGATGATTTTGTGAACACAGAGCAGTTACACGTGTATCTCATTGGAGGATATATTTTTGATATCAGTCAGAATACAAAATTCAAACCTGCCGCTTTATTTGATTATGTAGAAGGGGCGCCTATAAGAGCGAATCTATCAGCAAACTTTCTTTTTCTGGAGCGCTTTACTGTTGGGGCAGGGTATAGTATGGATGCTGCCGTGAGCGCATTGGCTGGCTTTCAGGTAACCAATAATATTTTAATAGGCTATGCTTACGATTATAATACTTCAGACTTTAATCAATACAATGAGGGGAGTCATGAGATCTTAATTAAGTTTTCACTTGCTAGAAGACGAGGAGCAACTTTTTCACCAAGATTCTTTTAAAATTGAGACCCATGAGAACTATTTATATTTTACTACTATTTATAAGTGCTAATGCTTTCGCACAAAGCAATCTAAAAAAGGCAAACGAACTTTATGATAGACATATTTATATAGAAGCTGCTCCGGCTTTTGAGAAATATATGGCTTCAGCAAAAAAAGAGAATGTAGCACCCGAGGTTTATATGAAAATGGGTGATGTTTATTACAATCTTAAAGATTACTACAAGGCAAAAGAATACTATGAAATCTGGTATAAAAAGGTGGGGCCTAACCAAGATAACTCTCAAGGATTTCAGTATTATGACACTTTGCGTTATCTCAAAGAATACGATAAAGCGAGCCAAGTGGTTGAGTTGTATGTAAAAGAAAAAGGAACGCCCGAAATGCTTAACGCATATTATGAAGAAAAATCAAGATTTGAAGAATTGATTAAGGGAGACACCCTGTACACAATTAAAAATCTGGAATTGAACTCACAGTATGCTGATTTTGGAGGTGCGATAAGTGAGGGTACATTTGTTTTTACTTCAGCCCGAAATAAAGAAGCTAATAAAATTTACGAGCGTGATAATACACCCTATTTAGCTATTTATAAGGCAGATATGAACGGTCCCGAATCTTTTTCAAATATAGGACTATTTAATGAAGACTTAGAAACGCCGTATCATGATGCAACTGTAAGCTTCTCACCTAATAGTAAATACATTTACTTTGCTTCTAGCGCTCAAGATAATAAGAGAAAGATTTTTACGGGGGATAAACGCAATTACTTCAATATTTATCGTGTAGATCTTACAGCAAAGAAACTAAAGAAAGAATTATTGCCTTTTAATGGAGAAACGTATTCTTCAGGACACCCTTTTGTAACCGAAGACGGTACCAAACTGTTTTTCGCATCAGATATGCCCGGTGGCTTTGGTAAAGCAGATATTTATGTTTGCGATATCTACGAGGACGGTACGTATTCAAAACCACGAAATTTAGGCCCTTTGATCAACAGTATTGTTGATGATTATTTTCCGTTTTATAAAGATAACACCTTGTACTTTTCATCTGAAGGACACGTAGGCTTCGGCGGACTAGACGTTTATAAAACTAATTTTCAAGACGGAATTTTTGGAGCCGTAATCAATCTAGGGCCTAACATCAATTCTAATGCAGATGATTTTGCTTACGTAGCTGGTTTAGAACCTGACTCAGGTTATTTTTCCTCAGACCGCGCTGGCGGAAAAGGTGGTGATGATATTTATAGTTTTAAATATAACGTAAAAGAATGTTTACAAACGATCACCGGTACGGTGTATGATCTAGAAACAAAAGAGATATTATCTGGCGCTAAAGTGACTGCCTATATTAATGATGGTCAGGTACATCAAGAAGTGATTACCGATGAAAAGGGATCCTACACTATGACGTTAAACTGTGAAACTACCTATACCTTAGAGGCTACGAAAGCGGGCTATGGAGAAGATGCTTTAGATTTTTCAACAGACTTGATTCCTGGTCATTTAATGGATATGGTTGACTTTAGGCTAAAAGATCTTTCAGAAATATTTGTGACCGATGGAGATGTCGAAAAGATACGTATAGATCCCATTTACTTTGAATATTATCGCTATGATATAAACGACGTTGCTGCAATTCAGTTAAAGCGGGTCATTGAAGTGATGGATTCTTATCCTGAAATGATCATTAAAATTGAATCGCACACTGATCAGCGCGGAACAGATTATTTTAATAAAACACTATCCTCAAACAGGGCAAACTCAACAAAAGACTGGCTTATAGAAAATGGTATAGATCCTTCTCGTATAGAGAGTGCTATAGGCTATGGGGAGTCAAGACCTATACATATTTGTGATGAAGACGGAAAAAACTGTACAGAACTGGAATACTCTGAAAACAGGAGGTCTGAATTCATCGTTGTAAGCAGGTAATGAGAGGCGTTAGAATCATTTTTCTTCTTTGATTTTAACGTAGAAACTCCCTCTTCTGAGGGAGTTTCTTATTTTATAGAATACCAGTCTTAGCTCATAGATTTTAAGAAATACTGTTAAACTTCTTTATTGTTGAATATCACTTAGTATCTTTAATTATAAATAATGCTAAAGATAGTCGGTTGATTTTGAGAAAAATGTAAACCGAAGCTTTAATACTATAAGCAGGCTAAAACTAAACTTAACTTTGATTCATTAGCTGTAGGGGGCTCATGGATTTGTCTAAAATAGTTAGCCTGCTTTTTTATTTCATAGCTTAAACCCTTATAATCCGAAACTTTCTTCGAGATTCAATAGGTATGTTGGATCAATCTTGGGGGTCTTTCTTTGAGATGGTCAACTTTAAAATGGTCATTCCACCTTTAATTTAGCTAGTTGCTAGAGTATTGTTTATAATTATACCTTTCTAAAATAATATATGATTCAAATTACTTTTTTCAATAATTAACTTGAATCCCTCTTTCCTATAGATTTTCAGTAATAAAATTTCTAGTATTTTGTGGGCTTAATGTAACAAAGCGATTTTACCCTATAACGGTCACTACATACCATGAAATTTAAAAAGTCTATTTTCTTAGTACTGGGCCCTGTACTTTTTTTAATACTGCAACAGTTAGAGGCACCAACCGACATGTCACAGCCTGCTTACGATATTCTTTGCGTAACGTTATGGATGGCATTATGGTGGGTTACCGAAGTCGTCCCTATCGCAGTGACTGCTTTGCTTCCTATTGTATTGTTTCCGCTTACGGGGGCTGTAGATATCTCAACAACTACAGCATCGTATGGGCACAAATATGTGTTCTTGTATATGGGCGGTTTTATTTTAGCCATTGCTATTGAAAAATGGAATCTCCACAAGCGCATCGCTTTGCATATCATCAAAATCATTGGGACCAATGTCAAAAATATTATTCTAGGTTTTATGGTGGCAACCGCATTTTTATCCATGTGGATTTCTAATACGGCTACTTCTGTAATGATGCTGCCCATAGGGATGTCAATCGTATCGCAGCTAAAGGACAATCCCAATACTAATACAGATGAGAATATGATTTTTGGGAAAGCACTAATGTTGGGTATTGCGTATAGCGCCTCAATAGGAGGTGTGGCAACTTTGATAGGAACGCCGCCAAACTTGGTTTTCGCCGGTTATATTGAAGAGGTTTATGCGATAGATATTAGCTTTTTTCAGTGGTTTAAATTTGGTTTTCCCATTAGTTTGATCTTGCTCGTTATCAGTTGGTGGTACCTCACAAACATTGCATATTCTTTTAAACAGAAAGATTTTCCCGGCGGAAAAGCAGAAATCAATCGCTTGCTTAAGCAGTTGGGACCTATGCAGCGTGAAGAGAAAACGGTGTTGGCTGTTTTTACAACTACGGCTATTTGCTGGATCACCAGATCTTTCTTCTTAGAAAATTGGTTTCCCGGCATTGATGATACAATCATCGCAATAGCTGCAGGTATTTTACTATTTACACTGAATGCTTCCGGAAAAGGAAAACGCATTTTACACTGGGATGAAGCTGTAAATATTCCTTGGGGAATCATTCTTCTTTTTGGCGGCGGGATGGCTTTAGCATCCGGTTTTGAGGTTACAGGATTGGCAAAATGGTTCGGACTTCAGATGACTCTTTTAGATGCTTTACCGCTTTTATTGATTATTCTACTAGTTATTTTCAGTGTTAACTTTATAACAGAATTGACTTCAAATCTTGCCACCACGGCGATGTTATTGCCCATTCTGGCACCAATAGCGCTTGAGCTTGATCTTAATCCTTATATGCTTTTAGTTGCAACCACAGTTGCCGCTTCTTGTGCGTTTATGCTGCCGGTGGCTACACCGCCCAACGCCGTAGTTTTCGGTTCAGGATATCTTAAAATACCTGATATGGTAAAAGCCGGATTTTGGATGAATATTGTTTCAATAATCCTATTAACGTTATTTGTATATTTTATGCTTCCATTCGTTTGGGATTTTGACCCTTATGGGTTTAGTAAAAAGTTTGTGACCGAAGGAATATCAGGATAGGAATGCACTAAAGTATTAGTTATAATGTTAAAGTCGCTCTCCATTACGGAATTCCGTACTTTTTTCTGAACGCTTCTTCTTTTATTTGCTACGGATTAGATTTAAGATCAAGAACGAGCAGATTACTGTTGCATTCTAATAATTTTGTTGGCTGTAGGGGGCGTTGCAAAGCGATTAGTACAAACAGATCTGCTCTTCTTTTTTCACTACACCCGAAGCGATTCAACCCCAATAAAAAAGAGCTGTTTAGGAGATAAGCTCTTTCATTATTTTTATGGTTTCGGTTGGATTTTCTGCCTTAAAAATAAAGCTTCCGGCCACTAAAACATCTGCACCACTCTCTATCAATTGTTTTGCATTATGATCTGTCACTCCGCCATCAATTTCGATTAACGTATTCGCATTATGCGTGAGAATGATCTCTTTTAATTCCCGCACTTTTCGGTAGGTATTCTCTATAAATGATTGACCGCCAAACCCAGGATTCACACTCATGATGATGACTTGGTCGATGTTAGTAATTACATCTTTTAAAAGGTGTACTGGCGTGTGTGGATTAAGCGCTACTCCTGCTTTCATTCCTTCTGCTTTGATCGCCTGCAAGGTGCGGTGTAAATGGGTGCAAGCTTCGTAATGTACGGTAAGATTAGTGCTTCCTAAAGCTGCAAAAGTCTTGATATAGCGATCAGGATCTACGATCATTAAATGTACATCAATCACTTTTTTTGCGTGCTGTGTTATGGCTTGAACCACCGGCATTCCAAAAGAGATATTGGGTACAAAAACACCGTCCATCACATCTACATGCAGCCAGTCTGCATCACTAGCGTTGACCATTTTAATATCGCGTTCAAGGTTTGCAAAATCAGCAGCTAGGATAGAAGGAGCAAGGTATTTAGGAGTCATATCAAATTTTATTTATAGCGTAAATTTAAGAATTGCTGCTTTAGAAGTAGTGTCAATTTAGATTTATATCAGCTCAAATAGATACCATGAAAAATCCCCGGTAATCAGCCGGGGATTCATTCATCAATCAAAAAACGAACAGTTATGATGAACTGTTGTTACTTTAAATATTTTCTTGGGGTTTCAATATTAGTGCAATTTACTAAAAAGCTAGCGAAACACCCTATTTTTAACGAATTCTTGTAAAATCTAGCCTAAATAGGTTTTTAAAATTTTGCTGCGAGAGGTGTGTTTAAGTCTTCTGATCGCCTTTTCTTTTATTTGGCGTACACGCTCACGAGTAAGGTCAAAAGTCTCGCCAATTTCTTCAAGAGTCATAGGATGTTGATGACCCAAACCAAAATACAAACGCACGACATCAGCTTCGCGTGGCGTTAGCGTTTCTAGTGCACGTTCGATCTCTGTACTAAGGGATTCGCTAAGCAATTCACGGTCAGGGTTAGGAGACTCACCAGAGCGCAAAACATCATACAAGTTAGAATCTTCCCCTTCAATAAGTGGCGCATCCATACTTACGTGACGACCTGCATTCTTAAGCGATTCTTTTACTTCATTAACGGTCATATCAAGCTCTTTTGCAATTTCTTCAGGGCTTGGCGGACGTTCATTAGCTTGCTCTAGAAACGCGTAAGTTTTGTTGATTTTATTGATACTTCCGATCTTATTTAGTGGAAGACGCACAATGCGCGACTGCTCAGCCAATGCTTGTAAAATAGATTGTCTAATCCACCAAACGGCATAAGAGATAAATTTAAAACCACGCGTTTCGTCAAAACGCTGCGCAGCTTTGATAAGACCCAAATTTCCTTCATTAATCAAGTCAGGAAGCGTAAGCCCTTGGTTTTGGTATTGTTTTGCAACAGAAACCACAAAACGCAGGTTAGCTTTAGTCAATTTTTCTAATGCACGCTGATCGCCTGCTTTAATACGTTGTGCTAATTCAACCTCCTCATCGGCAGTAATAAGGTCTACTTTACCAATTTCTTGTAAATACTTGTCAAGCGAAGCGGTTTCTCTGTTGGTAACCTGTTTTGTAATCTTAAGTTGTCTCATAGGACCATCACATATTTAAAATGTTCCACCGGATTGGTTATACCGGTACTCAATGTTTGAATCGCAGCGGCACAATGCGTAACTGCTGATTTACCTATTATACGTAAAGAGGTAATTAAAGGTTACAGAAATATTTAATTTTTTTTAGAAAACTTTAACAAATGGATGAACGACTGATTTTTTCGCTTAAAGACCAAAATCTGCTAAACTTCTTTTAGTCCAATCAACTGAAGATTGACATCTACTAATGCTTTGTTATAAAGCATTTCAAAAGCTTTGAGATGCGTTTTTGCTTCTTCGATTTTATCAGCATTTTTAAGATGCGTTTCTATTTGTTGTAGATGATGACCGTGTTCTGTCATCCCAAGATTCATAAAACTAGACTTCATTTTATGAGCCAGCGTACTCGCTCTGGTATAATATTCTCGCTCTATACAGTTGCGCAAACTGTTGAAATCTTCAGGGGTTTCAGTAATAAACACCTCAAGAAGTGCAATTACAAAATCTTTGTCGTTATCAAAAATGGCAAAGAGTTGATTTAAATCTATGGAAGAAGGGGCCGTTTCAGGTTGTGCTTTTTGAGGTTCAGGCGGCTCAGGATGCTGCTGTTTTTGCTCCACTGGTTTTTCAGCGGAAGAATTATCAGAAATCAACCAATATAATACCTCTTTTAGCGCTTCTTCCTTCAAGGGTTTCGTCAAATAAAAGTCGATACCTGCTTTAATAGCATTTTTACGCGCTTCCGGAAAAACATCAGCAGAGCACGCCACGATAGGTACTTTATTTAATTGATCTTGTTCTGACCTTCTAATGGCTGCAATAGCGTCGAGCCCGTTCATAACCGGCATATGCATATCCATCAAAATAAGATCGTATTTTTTAGGTGCATTGGTGTAAATAGCGACCGCTTCTTCACCATTCTCAGCAATATCCGCTTGAACTTCTAAACCCTGAAGCAGTTGACGAATGTAAAACTGGTTCATCTTATTATCCTCAGCTACAAGAACGGTCAAGCCTTTTAAATGCTTCGGTTTACCGTCAACAGGTTTTTCGAGATCTTGAAGCTTTTTATGTTTGCTCTTTTTAAAGCTTAGGTCAAAATAAAAGGTAGAACCCTCGCCAACGAGACTTTCAGCACTGAGTTTTCCGCCTTGTAAATTTATGAGCTCTTTGGTGATCGAAAGACCCAATCCTGTACCATTTATTTTAGCGTGCTCCGGCTCATCAACTTGATAAAAACTATCAAAGATTTTATTCAGTTGTTCGGCGGGGATTCCTATTCCTGTGTCTTTAACGGTAAACTTGATTTTGACCGCTTCAGCGGTTTCTTTAACTAACTTTAATTCAAGTTGTATAGTGCCACGCTTGGTGAATTTAATGGCGTTACCTAACAGGTTTGTAATGATCTGATTTAATCGATATTGATCGCCAATCACAATATCCGGAATGCTTTGATCAATTTGGGTATTCAGTTTTAACCCTTTTTCCCGAGCCTTTACTTCAAAAGCATTTGAGAGGTTGGTGACCACTTCCGCCAGATTAAAATCAGAAGACTGTAAGGTGAGCTTTCCTGCTTCGATCTTTGAAAAATCAAGAATATCATTCACAATCGACAAGAGATTTTTTGCCGAAAATGAAATGCCTTCTAAGTTTTTCTTTAAAAGTTGCTTATCGTCAAAACCTTTCTTGATTAAAATTTCAGAAAGTCCTAAGATCACGTTGAGCGGGGTGCGGATCTCGTGGCTCATATTAGACAAAAACGTCGTCTTTGCTTCCGCAGTGCGCTCGGCATTCATTTTAGCCTTCAGGGTATCTTTGCGCTCTGTGATATTTCTGATAAAAAGACTAAAAGTATCTACCGGTTCAGAATAGTTATTGGTAAAAGTGACCTCATAAGGCATGAGTTCACCTTGCGTATTTTTAATATCCAGCTCCACTCGGTTGCCAATGAGCGCCAGAGGTTGTTGTTTATAGAGGTTCTGGATGTCATTATGCAGCTTTGTACTAATGGCCTCAGGAAATAATTTATAAACGGAAGTTTGCTTCAGCTGTTCCTTCTCGAGGCCAAAAATGCGGGTACTCAAGGTATTCATTCCTTTAATCGCCCCTGAATTATCAAAAAGCAAGTAACCGTCCAATAAATTCTCCAGTACATCTACGTGCATGGTTTGCGCACTATGCGCCGCTGGTTTTTGCTTAGGTAAAGGGGTTTCCTGAGGTGGAAGGGGCTCTATAGGCTGTTTAAAATAATCTTTGTTAGCCGACTCGTTTAGCAACGAAGTAAAAAGCTGCGGCATCACATCATTGATGGCTACGACTGCATTTAATTTTTCATAATAGCTGAAAAACTCTTCTTTAGTACCCGAGAATGCTGAATCAACAAAGTCTTGCCCAAAGATCTCACCAAATTCTTTATTGATCTTATATGCATCATCTTTAATTCTTCTGAAGCTGTTAATCTGCTGAACAAGATCTGAAGAAGGCTCTGCGTGATATGCTTTTTCTAAAGAATTCAGCCACGAGATCGTAGTATTTAACTCCGGATCTTCATCTTTAAACTTCTTTAAAATCGTAATCAGAAAGAGTTGCGCAAGGTTGATTTCTTGGTTCTTTCCGCTAGTGTAGAGCGGTAAGAATGCATTAGAATTTGCAATTTTAGAAAATTGCTTTTTGATCTGTAAACGTAACTTCTCTTCTGTGCTGATGTAACGCGCATCGTGGTTGATGAGGTAAAACTCTAAATCGAGATAAAAGTTGACAACACAGATTTCAGCCAAATAAGTATCTTCTGGAAACTCAAAATTTTCAATCTTCGATTCTAAAAGTTTCAATCTGGGGCCTGGCGTGCCCAAACTGATGAGGTAATTGAAAAAGTTTTTTATAGGATCTTCTGTAGAATCACTTTTAGTAATCCTAGTAGCACGATGATTGAGAAGACGATCTATAAATGAGCTCATAGGGTGTGAGATGGCAAAACAAAAGCTTTATTTCGTTTAAAGGCTAAATTAAATATTTTAAATGAATACTAATGGATTTTACTTGTAGGAAAAGTTTGAATTTAAGGCTTTTACCAAAAATCGAATTTCATTGCATTTTTGCTGAAAAATTTTCAGTAGATGATTTTAAAACTTGATAAAAAAATAAAAGGGAGCTCAATGAAGAACTCCCTTTTTGAATAATATTTACTGATAATTAGACTCTTACGTGTCCGTCACCAAATACATAGTATTTATTTGTCACCAATTGTTTTAATCCTAACGGACCTCTGTGATGCAATTTATCGGTACTGATCGCTAACTCGGCTCCAACGCCCATTTGTCCACCATCTGTAAATCGCGTGGAAGCGTTGTGATAAACGGCTGCTGTATCTATGTTTTCCATAAAGGTTGTCGCAGCCTCTTTATCAGTTGTCATAATCGCACTAGAGTGACCACCGCTGTAGGTGTTGATCTTTTCCATCGCTTCTTCCATACTGTCAACAGCGCCAAGAACAATTTTCATCGCTAAAAATTCTTCATACCACGTATCTTCATTAGGAATCACGGTATTATCGCTAAGAACTTCTTTTGAAGCTTCGTCTGCTAATACCTCGACACCTTTGGCTTTAAGAATTTGATCTAATTCTTGAATCTTAGCTTCATAATCAGCAATTTTCTTGTCTACCAATACTTTATCTAGCGCGTTACATCCAGATATTTTATCGGTTTTAGCATTGATGATTACTTCAATGGTTTTGGCCCAATCTGCCTTTGGATGTACATATAAAAAGTTATTTCCTCTACCACTTACCAAAACAGCACATTTGGCGTGCTCTTTTACAAAGCCTATCAAGCGCTCACCACCACGGGGAACAATCAAATCTAAAGGTTGATCAGGATTCTTTAAGAACGCCTGAGTTTCTTCACGATTCATTTGTAACATAGTGATCCAAGACTCATCAAGGTCATTCTCGCGTAAAGCTTGCTTCCAGCAGTCTACAAGAACCACATTACTATGATGCGCCTCTTTACCACCTTTAAGCAAAATTTTATTGTTTGCTTTAAAAGCTAGAACTGCAGCTTCAATAGTCACATCAGGACGCGATTCATAAATGATCATAATGGTTCCAAATGGAGCCGTCTTATTGATGATTTTTAAACCGCTATCAAGTGTTGTATTTGAAATTTCTTGACTTACAGGATCTTCTTGATCGCGTACTTCTTTAATCGCCTGAATCATTCCGGCAATTTTTGCATCGTTTACAACCAAACGGTCGTAAAGGGCTTGATCGTCACGATTAAAAGCTTCTAAGTCTTTTTTATTCGCTTCTAAAATTTCGCTTTTTCTAGACTCAATAATATTCATCATTGAATCAAGAACTTTATTTTTTATATCTGAATTGAGTAATTGCATTTTACTTTTTTTCTTTTATTAATTTGAATTGAATGAACTAATCTATTTCAAACTTAAGCTTGAAACTTAGTACCAATTTCTTTGCCTTCCAGAAGGTCGACAATCACATTAGGTTTTTTACCATTAGCAATAAAGCAAGTGATGTCTTTGCGAGCAGTTTCTTTAGCGATTTTAAGCTTAGACTTCATTCCTCCTCGTCCTTCACCTTCAGCTTTATTATTTTCTTGAACGTATTGTTCTACTTTCTGCTCAGGGTGTACTTCCGTCAATTTTTCTGATTCATCATCATCAGGATGCCCTGTGTATAAACCATCAGTATCTGTAAGTAAAATCAATGCATCTGCATTAATTAATTCGGCTACTAGACTTGCGAGCTCATCATTATCAGTAAACATTGACATGGTTAATGAAACCGCATCATCCTCATTTGCGATAGGAATAATACCTTCAGACAAAAGACCTTCATAGCAATTAATCATATTCTCGCGGTGCTTCCCTGGCGCAAAATCACGCTTAGTAGCAAGTAATTGAGCGCAATGCATACCGAAGCTATTAAATAGCGTATAATAGTGACGCATCATACGAGGTTGCCCAACTGAAGAGAATATTTGTCTACGGGTAGAAGCATCTTCATAATTGCATTCTCCTAGGACTTCTTTACCTGCAATTGCAGAACCTGAAGAAACTAAAACAGGCTGGTAACCTTTTTCATAAAGCTCTGCGATTTGTCTCACAAGCTCATGAAGAACAGGCCCAACAATTCTGTTGTTTCTATTGGTCATTACATTAGTTCCAACTTTTATAACTACACGTTTTGTGCTCATAGTTTTATTTTTCTTTACCGAGTTCTGTTGCACGGTCAAATGCTGCATATGCAGCTTCTTTAATTAATTCTTTAACGTTATTATCTTCCATTGAATCTAGTGCTGCACGCGTCGTACCACCTTTTGAAGCAACGCGATCCATCCACTTTTCAGGCGTAAGATTAGATTCATTAAATAGTTTTACAGCGCCTTCAAAGGTTTGTGATACCAATACTTTTGAATCGTTTGGAGAGAAGCCCATTTTTAATGCTGCTTCTAACATAGACTGCATAAAATAAAACACATATGCAGGACCACTACCAGAAATACCAGTAGAAGCATCAATAAATTGCTCTGTTTCTACGTGTATTGACTCACCAGTAGTATCTAAAAGACTTCTAACAGTCAATAATTCCACTCTACTAACCTCTTTAGATTCTGTAAAAGAAGTCACTCCTTTACCTACTTTGGCAGGTAAATTAGGCATAGTACGTATAACTTTTTTTACTCCTAACCCTTCTTGAATGGTATTTATAGTTACACCCGCCATTAATGATACAAAGAGTTGATCTTGGTTTATGTAGGGTTTAATACTGTCAAATAAAGATTGACTGTGGTACGGTTTTACCGCAATAAAAATAACATCAGCTTGTGGCACACATTCTTCAATGCTGTCATAAGCATCAAACTGCGCCATAGTTGATAAAGCTTCTGTTTTTTGAGGTGAGACATCAAAGATCATAAGCTTGCGCTTATTTAAAAATGGGGAGTTTGCCATTCCTTCGGCATAGGTAAGTCCCATATTGCCAGCACCTAATACTAATACTTTCATTAAATAGTTTTTAATTAATTAGTTCGCCCTATTTAGTGCAAGTATCATGCGAGACTCGGAAAATGAGGAAGTATCCTAGAATATTGATAGGAAAAAGCCTGTTAGCGTACACCCTATGAAGCTTAAGAAAGGTTTGCTAACTAAATGTTAAAAAAGCATTGCGGATTTCGCAGTTCCTTTTTGGCAGTTTTTCTGCCAAATGCTGTACATCTGTCAGTTTTATGTCAGTTGTAGTAGGTAATATCCAAATATTATGAATCAAAAAATATTTTTAAAGGAAATAAATTGAATTAAGCAGGAATTTTAATTTTCAGCGATTTGACTCAAAAAACATAAAAAAGGGAGCATTTAGCTCCCTTTTTCAATAAAATCTATCAGAAATTAATCTCTTTTGCGATCTTTATTTCTGTTATCGCGGCCTCTATTGTCGCGAGATCCACGGTCTTTGTTGTCATTATTTCTAGGAGCACGTTCTTTGTAACCTTCAGGTTTTGGCAGAAGTGCTTTACGAGAAACTTTTTCCTTGCGTGTACGAGAATCGATTCCGAAGTATTTTACTTCAAATTCATCTCCCATATTAACCACGTCGCTTACATTCTCAGTACGTTCCCAAGCAAGCTCAGATACGTGAAGAAGTACTTCATTACCCGGAGCAGCAAGATATTCTACGACAGCACCAAAGTCAAGCATCTTGATCACTTTCACTTTATAAGATTCACCAACTTTTGGTTTAAAAGTGATTGAATCTATTTTAGCAAGAACTGCGTTGATACCTTCAGTTCCTGTACCTAGAATTTCAACTATTCCTTCTTCGGTTACTGGATCTTCATTGATTACAATCGTAGTTCCAGTTTCTTTCTGAAGTTCTTGAATTACTTTTCCGCCAGGTCCTATAAGCGCACCAATGTATTCATTAGCGATGCGTGTAGTAACCATTTTAGGCGCGTAATCTTTAACATCTCCACGAGGTTCAGAAATTGTATCTGTAAGGTGGTTTAAGATGTGTAAACGACCATCACGTGCCTGATGAAGTGCTTTTACCAGAATTTCGTAAGAAAGACCTTTTACTTTAATGTCCATCTGACAAGCCGTGATACCATCAGCCGTACCGGTCACTTTAAAGTCCATATCACCTAAGTGATCTTCATCACCAAGAATATCAGAAAGTACAGCATATTTACCGCTTTCTACATCAGTGATAAGACCCATCGCGATACCAGAAACAGGTTTCTTAAGTTTTACACCGGCATCCATAATCGCCATAGTACCTGCGCAAACTGTTGCCATAGAAGAAGAACCGTTAGATTCTAAAATCTCTGAAACAACACGAACGGTATACGGGCAATCTGCTGGGATCATCCCTTTTAATGCACGTTGTGCTAAGTTACCGTGACCTACCTCACGACGAGACGTTCCACGAATAGGACGCGCTTCACCGGTTGAGAAAGGAGGGAAGTTGTAGTGTAAATAGAAAGTTTCTTCACCTTCGTAAGATGGCATATCAATTTGATTAGCCTCTCTAGAAGTACCTAAAGTTACAGTTGCAAGCGCCTGAGTTTCCCCACGGGTAAAAATCGAAGAACCGTGCACTGATGGTAGATAGTCAGTCTCACACCAAATTGGACGAATCTCGGTAGTCTTACGACCATCAAGACGTAAACCTTCATTTAAAGTAAGATCGCGTACTGCAGCTTTTTCAGCTTTGTAGAAATACTTAGAGATTAAATCTCCATAGGCTTCCAGATCTTCTTCTGAGAAGGTTCCTTTTACTTCTTCTTTAATAGCGTCAAAAGCAGTACTTCGCTCGTGTTTAGAAGAACCAGCTTTGGCTACTTCATACACTTTGTCATACGTTAAATCGTAAACTTTTTTCTCAAGTTCTGCGTCTTCAACTTCTGGTTCGTACTCACGGGTTGGTTTTTTACCAAAAGCTTCCGCAAGGCGAATTTGAGCCTCACACTGAACTTTAATAGCCTCGTGAGCAGCTTTAATGGCTTCGGTCATTTCTTCTTCAGAAATTTCGTCCATCTCACCTTCAACCATCATTACAGAGTCAGCCGAAGCACCAATAACCATATCGATGTCAGATTCTGCTAACTGTGTGCGAGAAGGGTTGATGATAAACTCACCGTTTACACGACCTACACGTACTTCAGAAATCGCACATTCAAATGGGAAATCTGAAAGTTGAATTGCTGCAGATGCTGCAAGACCTGCCATCGCATCAGGCATTACATCTTCGTCATGAGACATTAACTGAATCATAACTTGTGTTTCTGCGTGATAATCTTTTGGGAACAATGGGCGAAGTACACGGTCTACAAGACGCATCGTTAATACTTCACCATCACTTGGACGTGCTTCTCTTTTGAAGAAACCACCAGGATAGCGGCCGGCAGCAGCAAATTTTTCACGATAATCTACCGTTAACGGAAGAAAATCAACATCACTTTGCTTGTAGTTTGAAACTACGGTACAAAGCAACATACATTTACCGGATTGAACTACAACAGAACCGTGCGCCTGTTTTGCCAATTTACCGGTTTCGATAGAGATCTCTCTACCATCACCAAGGTCAATGACCTCTTTGAAAGTCTTTGGAATCATATTTTGATTTTTCATCTGTATCCTAAATTGAGGATACTGTTAAACAAAAGCTGCAAACCTATTCAGGTTGCGGCAAGGTCGTTGTGTTGTTGTGTGTAGTGGTGACCAATGAAAAACCTAAGGATAGCTTTCTTTGCCCTTACGGGACTTGAACCAAAAATATGGTTTTTATTTTACTGAAGCTTCAAAATTAGTCTGAAACAAACAAATTTTAAAAATAAAAGGGACTGAAAAACAGCCCCTTTTATGAATAAGAATTATTTTCTTAAACCTAATTCTTTAACGATAGCACGATATCTGTTGATATCTTTCTTAGTTAAATAGTCAAGTAATGCTCTACGCTTACCTACTAACTTTACTAGAGAACGCTCAGTGTTAAAGTCTTTTCGGTTTCTTTTTAAGTGCTCTGTAAGGTGGTTGATGCGGTGTGTGAACAACGCAATTTGTCCTTCTGCAGATCCGGTATCGTTTTTGTCTTTACCGAACTGGCTGAAAATTTCATCTTTTTTCTCTTGAGTAAGATACATGCCAATATTATTTAAATAGTTTTTATGTATTCAATGAGGTTATCTCATTGAGCCGGCAAAGATACAATTAATTTCTAAATACCGATCTGTTATTTTTAATTGCGAACAGGCTGATTTAAAATCAAGTCTATGTAAAGGTTGATGTTCTTTTTCAGTTCTTTACGATGTGATATAAAATCTAGGAAACCGTGCTCTTTTAAAAATTCTGCTGTCTGAAAATCTTCTGGTAATTCTTGACCGGTAGTATCGCGTACAACACGAGGTCCTGCAAAACCAATTAAAGCTCCTGGCTCAGAAATATTAATATCACCTAACATCGCAAATGAAGCAGTGGTTCCACCAGTGGTAGGATCTGTACATAACGAGATGTATGGAATTTTTGCTTCAGCAAGTTGCGCCAGTTTAGCAGATGTTTTTGCTAACTGCATTAAAGATAAAGCAGCTTCCATCATACGTGCTCCACCAGATTTTGAAATGATCACTAAAGGAACGTTGTGCTTAAGGGAGTAATCTGCGGCACGCGCGATTTTCTCACCCACTACCGAACCCATAGATCCACCGATGAATTTAAAATCCATTGCAGCAACAACAAGGTCTTTACCCATACTTTTACCTACGGCAGTACGTACAGCATCTTTTAAACCGGTTTTTGCTTCTGCATCCTTGAGACGGTCAACATATTTTTTAGTGTCTTCAAACCCTAACGGATCTTTTGAAGTAAGATTTTTATCTAGCTCTTTGTATTTACCTTCATCAAAAAGAATTGAGAAATACTCGTTACTGCCTATTCTTACGTGATAATCATCTTCTGGACTTACGTAAAAATTCTTAGCAAGTTCATCTGCATCAATGATTTTACCGGTAGGAGATTTGTACCAAAGTCCTTTAGGTACATCTTTTTTATTTTCGGTAGCAGTTTGTATTCCTTTTTCTTTCCGTTTAAACCAAGCCATATTTTGTGCTTTTTAGTTTGTAAGCTTTTAGGGGTGCTTCTTAAAAAATTAAGAGGCTGTTTTTAAAGGTTGAAAAACCTCAGAATATAAATCCTGAGGTTTTAAAATTTCTTTTCGCGGATGCGAAATTACAAAGTATTTACGTTATTTAAATCTTCAAACGCTTTTTCTAAACGCGCAACAAAAGATTCTTCACCTTTACGTAACCAAACGCGTGGATCGTAAAATTTCTTATTTGGGCTGTCTTCTCCGGTTGGGTTACCTATTTGTGTTTGAAGATAGTCTGCATTTGCATCAAAATATTTGCGAATACCTTCAGTAAATGCCCACTGTAAATCAGTGTCAATATTCATTTTGATAACGCCATAACTGATACCTTCACGAATTTCTTCAACGGTAGAACCACTTCCTCCGTGGAATACGAAGTCGATATGGTTTTCTCCAACCCCGTATTTTTCTGAAATATATTCCTGAGAATTCTTCAAAATTTTCGGAGTCAATTTTACATTACCAGGCTTGTAAACCCCGTGAACGTTACCAAAAGCCGCAGCGATAGTAAACTGATCACTCACTTTGCTTAATTCTTCATAAGCGTAAGCAACTTCTTCTGGCTGCGTATACAATTTAGAAACGTCAACATCAGAGTTATCTACACCATCTTCTTCACCACCGGTGATACCAAGTTCGATCTCAAGAGTCATTTCCATCTTGCTCATACGCTCAAGGTATTTTTTACAAAGCTCGATGTTCTCTTCAATAGGCTCTTCACTAAGGTCAATCATATGAGAGCTAAAAAGGGAATGCCCGTGTTCTTTATAGTATTCTTCAGAAGCATCAAGAAGACCGTCAATCCAAGGTAAAAGTTTTTTAGCGCAGTGGTCAGTGTGTAAAATAACTGTTGCACCATAACGCTTTGCTAATTCGTGTACGTGTTTTGCTCCTGCAATTGCTCCTGCAACTGCTGCTTGCTGGTTATCGTTAGCATAACCTTTTCCTGCGTTAAATTGAGCACCTCCATTAGAAAATTGAAGGATTACAGGTGCATTTAATTTTGCAGCTGTTTCTAAAACACCGTTTATGGTATTAGAGCCGATTACATTTACAGCTGGAAGCGCGTAGCCATTTTCTTTAGCGTGTTTAAAAATTGCCTGAACTTCTTTACCGGTTGCAACCCCCGGTTTGATACTATGACTCATAAGTTGTTGTTTACTTAGTTAAGGGCATAAAATTAATAAATAATTAGGGTTTGACCACCTAATTTGCTTAGAAAGGATAGTTAATACCCACGTTGTAGACCGCATTAGAAAAATTTGTGTTTTTAAACCAGCGTTCGCCGTTAGGTAGCGCGGGATCATAGGTTTTAAATCCTATATCAAAACGCAAAACAAAAAAGCTAAAATCATAGCGTAGACCAAAACCGGTTCCTACGGCGATATCTTCAAGACTTTTTAAGCCGGTAAAGGTAGCCTGCGGATCTTCAATATTATCTAACGCGTTCCAAATGTTTCCTACATCGGCAAAAATAGCGCCTTTTAAATCACCTAAAAAGGTAAAGCGTTGTTCTGCATTAAACGCCAGTTTCATATTGGCTTCATTAAAATCGTTAGGGCTATCCGTGCTTCCGGGGCCTAAACGGTATGCTTGCCAAGCACGGTTGTCGTTAGATCCACCACCAAAAAAACTGCGAATAAAAGGGATGCTGTTTGAATTTCCATACGGAATCGCGATACCTCCGTATGCACGTACAGCCAATATATTATCGTTGCCAAAATCCCAATGCTTAATAAAATCCAATTCGGTTTTTACATATTGCGAGAAGGTGACGCCCAGAACTCTTGAGGAACCGTTTTCATTTTCTTCAAGTCCTATTAGATTGCTGATGGCGCTTAATGTATTACCAGCAACTTCAAGCTTGGCTCTAAAACTGGTAAACTCATCGTCAAATAAATTATCCCGGGTGTTTTTGTAGTAGGTAAAACTAGAAGCTAAGATTAAGTTGTCTTCGGTAAGGCGCTGGCGGCGTTCTTCAATATTCACAACGTCATTAAACTCTGTTGTGGTAACGGCAATATTTCGGTTTTGCACGGCATTTATAAAATCTAAAGCACCATCCGGAATATCTAAATTGCCATCTTCATTTAAATACGGAAGCACTTGTGTGGGATACCCAAGAGCAATTGTATTCAGTTCGTCATACGAATTCTCATAGACATTAAAGTAGTTGGAGATATTCAAATTACGCACATACTGAATGTCAAAAAGATCAAAACGGTAATTCAAATTTTCTGAAGGGGTCCACTTATAATTAATCCCACCGGTGACATTTTGTTTATCTAAACCTATGTTTTGCTGAATACCTATACCGGTAGTGAAACTGGTAGAAGGTGACATTTCGGGTGCGATGAAATTAGTACGAATAGGGAAGAAGATACGCGGAATCGTCAGACTTACATCGGCACCTATTTCAGTGATATCAAAAAGCTCAGGGCTGTTGCTTCCTGCTGCGGTTCTGGAATCTCCTATACTCGCACGCCCGGAAATTTGCAAAGTTTCCATTCCGCCTAAAACATTTCTAATGCGTAGCGAACCACCGCCGGCAATCCCAAAACGTTGAATATTGGAGGTAGAAACATCAAAGTCTGCCCTCAGGTTGAATTTAGGCAGCGGGGTAAGCAGAATATTGGCGATAAGATCTGTGCCTTCTGGGTCATCAGGATCTTCAGAAAACCGAAGGTCTGGATATCTAAAAGTGCCCAGCTGACTTAATCGAATTAAGGTTTGATTGCGTGCCTCGTCGCTGTAGGTTTCTCCGGGCTCAATGAAAATCGCATCGATCAGGCGTTTAGATTTATACCGCAATTTGTCATAAGCATAGAGGTAATGATCATCGCGCACCAGACTATCTGAATAGGTGTCGTTGCGCAAAGCATAACCATAATCTGTTGTGACTTTAACCTTGCTTATTTTATGAACTTTTAGTGGTAATTCATAAACCGAATCTCTCCCGCGGATCTCTCTGTTTCTAATGTTCATCTCGAGATTAACCCGATGGTTGGTATTCACTGAGTCTCCTACAAAACTTATAAATTCCTGATCAAAATGAAACAAGCCGTTATTACGCATCAGCTCGGTGATGCGACTGGTTTCGGCGTTGATGTCGAGCAGTTCGTATTGCGCATTTTTCTTAATAAAAGACTCATTTTTATGCGCTCGGTAAATAGAATCTGCAGCAGCAGATTTGATAAAGGTTTTTAACGAATCAATGATATACGGTCTTTGCGTATTTACTGAATAGATCACCTTAGCGCGTTTGTTTGCGCTGTCTTTTTCGATCTCATAGGTCGTTTCGGCATTAAACCAACCTTTACTGTTGTAGTATTCGGTTAAACGGTCTGCCGATCTTTTGGTAAGATTTTCGGTAATGATGGCGGGCTCTTCCCCAAAATCTTTAAGCACTTCGTTAAAGCCCAATTTGAATTTGATGTACTTATCGAGTTGTTTTCGCGAGAGTACGCCAGACCAAAATTTTAAGGTTCGCTGGTCGTTGTCATTTAATTTATGTTGAAGAATGCTGTCTAAGTTGGGGCGCGCCCAATTGTAAATATATAGTCTAACAGGAGTTCCTAAAAGCGGAACTTTTGTATTGGGCTGTAAATACGGAATGTTATTGATGTTGTAAGCTTCATTGACTTCACCGTTAACGACAATCTCATTTTCAGAAAGTAAATATTTTCCTTGCGGAACACGCTTTACCGCGTCACAAGCAGCTAGAACAAGTAGCAGTATGATAAATAATCCTATTTTTGCGGAAAGTTTTTGCAAGGGCTTTTTTATAAAAATAACTTCAAAAATACACATTAGACGTGGTTAGCAAAAGCCAAATAAAATTAATAACGAGTCTGTCTCAAAAAAAGTACCGCCAGCAACACGGCTTATTTGTGGTTGAAGGAATTAAAGGCATTCAAGAATTCTTAGATTCTCATTATACGCTGCACAGTTTGTACGCTTTAAAGGGATATTTTGAAGCGCAAAATGCTATTGAAATTGCTGAAGCGGCACTTAAAAAAATCTCATTTTTAAAAACACCACAGAAGGCTTTAGCTGTTTTTGAGATTCCGAAGCTGAGTAGTGAAAAAGAAGCGGGTTTTCAATTGGTGCTAGACGATGTACGCGATCCCGGTAATCTGGGTACTCTGATCAGACTTTGTGATTGGTATGGGATCAAAACGCTGGTGTGTTCTCAGCAAACAGTAGATTGTTTTAATCCTAAAGTAGTGCAGGCCACAATGGGATCACTTACCCGAGTGATGGTACATTATACGGATTTGGACACCTATTTATCGGGGCAGACGCTTCCGGTGTATGGGGCGTTTATGGATGGTGAAAATGTGTATCGCGCTTCAATGCCAGAAGATGCTATTTTAGTTTTAGGTAATGAAGCAAACGGAATTTCAAGTGCTGTTTCAGAAAAGATTCAGCATAAAATAAGTATCCCACAATTTGGGACTTCAACCACCGAAAGTTTAAATGTAGCAATCGCCGGGGCAATTTTAGTAAGCGAATTTAAACGCGGATAAGCCTATTTGATCGCGCAGATACGCAGTCTTTTATAGTCGGCATAATAATGCCCGTCTCTAAACAAAGCTTGATGCACCTGCTCCTGAACTTCTTTGCGGATGGCGTCAGCTTCGGTATCTGGTATATCGGTAAAATAGTGTTTGGCAAACATATTCAGCCAATCTATAATGCCGGTTTCAGGATCTTTTAATTTTGTAGGTCGCTCGTATAAATGCGCAAAGGTGACTTGAAATCCTGATTTTTCTAAGAAATAACAATATGTTCCCAACTTTGGAAAATACCAATTGATCGTTCGGGATTGTTTGATATATCCTTTTTCTTTTAAAACCGCACTTAAGGCAGTGATGATGGTTTCAATATTTCCGGCTCCACCCATTTCTAAGAGTAATCTACCGCCGGTTTTTAGGTTGCTGTACATCGCTGAGATCGCAGCTTCGGGATTCAAGATCCAGTGCAGGGTGGCATTACTAAAAATGGCGTCATAGGGTTTTTGATCAATAAAACTCTCACCGCGCGCCGTGATGAATTCAATACCATCAAATTTTGATTGAGCAGCATCAATCATCTCTTGCGAAGCATCAATACCTACTAGTTGGGCGCCACTTTCGGCGATTGCAGCAGTAAGTTCGCCGGTACCACAACCCAGATCTAAAATGCGTTCACCTTCCTGCGGATTAAGCATACTGATGAGGTCTTTTCCGTAGTTGAATACAAAACCGTGTTTTTCTCTATATAAATCTGCTTCCCACATTATTGAAAGGTAAAGTTTAAAAATATGCCGCGCGACTGCATAACTTCAATATTTGAAGTGTATAAACTATTAGGATCTTCATCTCTAACGAGTTCATCAGACAATGCAAAGACACCGCGAATACTTGGTGAAAATTTAAAATAAGGTAAATATAAATCAATGCCGAAACCTACCTCATAATAAAAGGTATTGTTGGTCATTCTAAATTGGCCAGAGCTATTATCGTCCGGATTTTTCTCGTTGCTCGACAAATTGTGCGAATAGCTAAAACCACCCACGACAAAAGGTTTGAAGTTGTTTAAGCGTTTAGTGGAAAACTTAAGCAAGAGCGGAAAATGAATGTAGGTAGAATTTAATTCTCGTACGCGATCGTTCTCATCTCCCGGAATATCCAGATAAAAAAGCGTTCTGGCGTTGTAAACGAGTCCGGGTTCAAAACGCAGATCCAGGTATTCATTGATGCGTTTATTTCCTAAGAGCCCTACATTGAAGCCATAGTTTTGTTCCACATAAATATCTGGTCTGTCTTCTTTATAATCAAAATTGAAATCATACCTGTTGATCCCAAAATAATAACCCCAACTCCACGATTTTTTGTCAAAATTCTCATCGTTGAGAATGCGCTCGCGGGTTAAAAATTGAGCTTGAATTTGAGAACTAGCCCAAATCAAAAGGAAAACAAGTACCAGTTTTTTTTGCATAAGTTACTTTGATGCTGAATAAATTGTGGCTACACCCATAGTTTGTGGGTGATCTTCAACATGTGTAAACCCTGTTTTTCTTAAAATATTGTTGAGTTTTTCGCCATAAGGAAAAACAGAAGCGCTTTCGCTCAAATAAGCATATGCGTCGCGGTCTTTAGAAAATACGCGTCCTATGAGTGGAAGTAAGGTTTTAGTATACAACCCGTAACCTTGTTTAAAAGGAAATTTAGTAGGTACTGAAGTTTCTAGAATCACAAAAATTCCGCCGGGCTTTAGCACGCGAAGAATTTCGGCGAGGCCCTTTTCTAAGGTTTCAAAATTACGAATTCCAAAAGCTACGGTGATGGCATCAAAATAATTGTCTTCAAAAGGAAGGTTTTCAGAATCTCCCTGAACCATTTCGATCGTGGTACTCAGGTTTTTTGCTGCAATTTTATCTTTTCCTACTTGCAGCATTCCGGCAGAAATATCAAGACCAATGATCTTTTCGGCATCAGTTTTTGCTAGATTAATCGCCAGATCTCCGGTGCCTGTAGCTACATCAAGAATGCGTTTTGGCTGTGTGGCTGCAACCATATTCACCACTTTTTTACGCCATTTTACGTCAATCCCAAAAGAAATAACCCGGTTGAGCCCATCGTATTCTTTTGAAATTGTGTCAAACATTTGCTCAACTTGCTCGCGTTTTGACCTGTCTGAATTCTTATACGGATTAACGTTACCGCTCATAACTTACTTTTATTGGCAAATATAGTATTTGTTGCGTGATAGAACGGCTTGTTTTAGAAGGCTGTTATATTTAAAGTTATCTCTAGTAAATCTTATATCTTTGCAAGGTTTTGCGCACAAAGTGACTGCAAAAGGCATCGGTTTTTTATCGATGCTAGAACCTAACTCAAATTGCCTTACATCTCGTGTGGCGGGCTGTTTATTAAAAATTGCTATGAAGATTGTTATCGCAGGTGCCGGGGAAGTTGGCTTTCATTTGGCTAAACTTCTTTCTTTTGAATCGCAAGATATTACGCTTATCGATGTTGATAAAGACAGTATCTCCTATGCAGATACACATCTTGACATTCGCACCATTCGCGGAGATTCGACCTCTATCGCCGTTTTAAAAGAAGCGCGTATAGACACCACCGATCTTATAATTGCAGTTACCGCAAGTGAGACAACCAATATTACGGTTTGTGTTTTGGCGAAGCAAATGGGAGCAAAGCGCACGATTGCACGGATTTCAAATACCGAGTTTATAGAAAATCAAGAAGTAGCCGGATTTAAGAAATTTGGAATAGACGAACTCATTTCTCCTGAAAGTCTTGCGGCTTCAGAAATAGAATTGCTCCTCAACCAGTCTGCATTTAATGATAGTTATGAGTTTGAAAACGGAGCATTAACCATGGTTGGGACTTCGCTGAGCAGAACAGCTTCTTTTGTAGGAAAGAGCGTTAAGGAGGCGGCTCGTATTTTTCCCACCTTGCACTTTATGCCGATCGCAATTCAGCGAGAAGGTACACAGTATACTTTGATTCCGAGAGGAGATACAATCTTTAAAGAAGGCGATCAGGTTTATTTTATGACGGTAAAAGAAGGGGTTGAAGAACTCTACAAGCTTACCGGCAAAATGAAGCAAGAGATCAGAAATGTGATGATTTTAGGCGGAAGTAAAATTGGCTATAAAACAGCTCGTGATCTTTGCTCGCATAATTTTAAGGTAAAACTGGTAGAAAAAGACAATGACAAGGCTTACGATCTAGCCGAAAATCTACCCAAAACCTTAGTGATCAATGGGGACGGAAGAAACGTAGAACTTCTTGAAGAAGAGAATATCTACGATATGGATGCTTTTATTGCGGTAACCGGAAATAGTGAGACTAATATTATGTCGTGCTTGGTAGCCAAGTCTAAGAGCGTAAAGAAAACCATCGCTCTAGTTGAGAATATGGATTATTTTCAACTTTCGCACAGTATAGGAATCGACACTTTGATCAATAAGAAATTACTCGCGGCGAATAATATTTTTAGATACATACGTAAAGGTGATGTTGTGGCAATGACCAAACTCAATAATATGAATGCCGAATTGCTTGAATTTAGTGCTAAGCCTAATTCTAAAGTTATAGGCAAACGTATTAGAGATTTAGATTTTCCGCGCTCAGCAACCATAGGAGGTATTGTTCGCGATGGAAAAGGAATAATTCCGCTTGGAGAAAACCGCATAGAGGTGGGAGATCGTATTGTTGTATGTTGTTTATTGCGATCGATTAATAAAGTAGAACGCATGTTTATCTAAATATATGCCTAGCAGACCCAGACTCAATTTTAAAATCATCTTTCATTTAATGGGAGTATTGCTCCTTTTTAATGGAGCTTTTATGCTGGTTTCGGCCATTGTAGGCTATTTTTATGATGCAGTGTCTGTCGCTGTCGGGATCATTTCTGCCGGTTTGTTGACCGTTTTCTTAGGAATGATTTTAATGTTCTTCACACGAGATCATAAAAAAGAAATTCAAAAACGAGAAGGGTATATTGTCGTTACTTTTGGATGGATCTTTATGTCCCTGAGTGGTTGTTTGCCGTATTTGTTTACGGGATCTATCCCTTCTTTTACAAACGCATTTTTTGAAACCATAAGCGGTTATACCACCACCGGAGCTTCTATTCTAAATGATATTGAAGCGATTCCTAATGGAGTTTTGTTCTGGCGAAGCACCACACATTGGATAGGTGGTATGGGAATCATTGTGCTCGCAATTGCGATTTTACCTTTATTAGGAATAGGAGGAATGCAGCTTTTTGCGGCTGAAGCCCCGGGCCCCAATGCAGATAAATTGCACCCGCGAATCACAGACACGGCTAAACGGCTTTGGCTAATCTATTTTGGCTACACCGTAGCCGAAACGATTCTACTTCAGATCGCCGGGATGTCTTTTCTTGATGCTGTCAATCACGCGATGAGTACCTTGTCAACAGGTGGTTTTAGTACAAAAAATGCAAGTGTTGCGTACTGGAATGATAATCCTGCAGTGCAATACATCATTATTCTTTTTATGTTTCTGGCAGGAACCAATTTTGTCTTAAGCTACTTTGCTTTTAAAGGAAAATTGCGCAACGTTTGGAAAGATGAAGAGTTTAAACTGTATTCTGCTTTTACGGTGGGATTCACGGTATTGGTGGTTTTGATCATAATTTTCCGTGCTGATGTGTCGGTTTCTTCCATTGATCATCCTATGGTTTTGGGGGAATATGAGAGCGCGATCAGACACGGCTTGTTTCAGGTGATTTCGGTGATTACAACTACTGGTTTTGTTTCTGCAGACTTTACGATGTGGGCACCGTTTGCTACAATAATCTTTTTCGGACTCATGTTTTTAGGTGGTTCTGCAGGTTCAACTTCCGGTGGAATTAAAGTAGTGCGACACCTTATGATCGTGAGAAATGGCGTACTCGAATTTAAACGTACGCTGCATCCTAACGCAATTTTGCCCGTGCGTCACAACGGTAAAGCGGTCAAAAAAGAGATCGTTTTTAATATTCTGGCGTTTTTCATTCTTTATCTGCTCGCCTGGATTATTGGTGCTTGTGGTTTGGCTTCGATGGGACTCGATTTCCCAACGGCTTTGGGAGGATCAGCGTCTTCTCTGGGTAATGTAGGTCCAGCTTTTGGAATTTTAAGTCCGGTGAATAATTTTGATGCCTTGCCGGTTTTGGGTAAATGGTGGTGTGCCTTTTTAATGCTTATCGGTCGTCTGGAGCTCTTTACTGTTTTGATTCTGTTAACGCCGTTCTTTTGGCGTAATCGCTAGTAAGGGTTAACTTTGTTAGTGCTGTGAATTCGGCTGAAAAGCAAAAGTCAGGTCGCTTTTGTTTTTCGACTAATCCCAACCAACCCAAAAATAATTGTTTTGAAAAATTACGATCTCATTATCATAGGTGGTGGCCCTATAGGTTTGGCCTGCGGAATTGCCGCTACAAAAGCCAATCTGAATTATATAATTCTTGAAAAAGGAGTGCTTGTCAATTCGTTGTACAATTTTCCTGAGCAAATGACCTTTTTCTCTACTTCTAATCTACTCGAAATAGGGGATGTGCCATTTGTTGCTCATAATGATAAACCTACACGCAAGGAAGCCTTAGAGTATTACCGCCGCGTTTACGATAGTTGGAAGTTGAATGTGAAACTCTACACCCCTGTAGAAAGTATGACGCAAACCGAAGCGGGATATGTACTTCAAACGCCAAAAGGAGCATACAACACTTCTGCTGTAATTGTTTCTACAGGATTTTACGATACTGCAAGACGTTTGAATGTTCCGGGAGAAGAGCTTGCCAAAGTGCGCCATTTTTATGACAGTCCGCATCCTTACGTAAATCAAAAGATCTTAGTGGTTGGCGCTGCCAACTCTGCTTGTGATGTTGCTTTAGAAACGTATTATAAAGGAGCTGAAGTGACGATGGCTATTCGCAGCAATGAGATTTACCCAAAAACTAAATATTGGATCAAGCCTAATATCGAAAACCGAATTAAAGAAGGTTCAATAAAAGCATATTTTGAGTCTACTGTCGAAGAGATCAAGCCACACAGTGTAATTCTCAATACCCCAGACGGAACGGTCGAATTAGAAAATGACTTTGTATTGGCTATGATTGGCTATACCCCAGATTTCAACTTGTTTGAACGTTTAGGAATTCCTGTAGATGAAGAAAATCATAAGAAACCAATTCATAACGAAGAAACTCTAGAGACACCATTGCCCAATGTTTATGTTGCTGGAGTCATCAATAGCGGATTAAAAACAAGTAAATTGTTTATTGAAAATACACGCGTGCACGCTGATATGATCATCAAGGATCTTAAAAAGAAGCTTGCGGTAACTTCAGAATAGTTAATGAATCCCTAAAGTTCAATTTGCCAAAAACCAATAGCGTTTTTCTTCTCGTAAGTGTAGTGTAACTAAAAAAAACTTACATTATGAAAACGAGAAATTTATTTTCTACAATGCTTGTAGCCTTAGTGATGGTTGCAACCACTCAAGTATTTGCACAAGAAACCAAAATGGTAGGTGGTGCAGCGATGTATCCTACAAAGAACATTGTAGAAAATGCAGTCAACTCTAAAGATCACACCACACTGGTTGCAGCTGTAAAAGCAGCAGGCTTGGTTGAGACTTTGCAAGGTGAAGGACCTTTTACAGTATTGGCACCTACCAATGCAGCTTTTGAAAAACTTCCTGAAGGAACTGTGGCTAACTTATTGAAGCCTGAAAATAAAAAGGCTTTACAAGGTGTTTTGACCTATCACGTGATTGCCGGTAAAAATTCGGCAGCAGCAATTATTCAAGATATTAAAGATGGTGGAGGAACTGCAGAATGGACAACCGTAAATGGCCAAAAGTTATGGGGTATGCTCGATGGCGACAAGGTGCAAATCAAAGATCAAGCAGGTAACGTAGCAACGGTTACAATCGCCGATGTTAATCAGTCTAACGGAGTGATTCACGTAATTGATACGGTACTGCTTCCTGAGATGTAATCGAGATAATATCAAAAATAAAAAGCGACCCCTAGAGGTCGCTTTTTTAATGTTATAAAGCTGAATTTCTTTTAGGACACCGCTTTTTTAATTCGAGCTAAAGCTTCTTTGATTTGATCTTGACTTGCTGCGTAAGAAATACGGATGCAGTTAGGATTACCAAAGGCCTCGCCGGTTACCGTAGCAACGTTTGCTTGCTCTAGAATGTAAAGCGCAAAATCTGAAGCATTGTTTATGGTTGTACCGTTAAGCGTTTTTCCGAAGTAATGCGAAATATTAGGGAAAACGTAAAATGCACCTTCAGGCTCGTTACACTCAAAACCTTCAATATCGTTGAGTAAACCTAAGATCAATTTTCTACGCTCTTTGAACTCATCAACCATATATTGAATTTTGCTCACTGGAGCTTCAAGGGCTGTGATCACGGCACGTTGTGCGATACAGTTAGCGCCACTGGTCACCTGACCTTGAATTTTGTTACACGCGCGTGCGATATATGACGGAGCTCCGATATAACCAATTCTCCATCCGGTCATAGCAAATGCTTTTGCTACACCATTCACGGTTACAACACGGTCGTACATATCTTCAAACTGTGCCATACTTGCGTGACCACCCACGTAATTGATGTGCTCATAAATTTCATCACTCACCACTACAATTTGTGGATGCTTTTGAAGCACATCGGCAAGCGCGCGCAATTCAGCTTCACTATAAATAGATCCGCTAGGATTACAAGGCGAACTGTACCAAAGCATTTTAGTTTTTGGAGTGATGGCAGCCTCTAATTGCTCTGGAGTCATTTTAAAATCGGTGTCCAATGAGGTTTCAACTTCTACAGGCACACCTTCAGCAAGCTTCACAATGTCTGAGTAGCTTACCCAATATGGGCAAGGTAGCAACACCTCGTCACCCGGGTTTAAGCAAACCTGAGCCACGTTGTATAAAGATTGTTTAGCTCCGGTAGAAACCACGATTTGAGAGCGATCATAAGTAAGCTTATTGTCACGCTTAAATTTGTTGATGATCGCGTCTTTTAATTCTACATAACCATCTACAGGAGTGTATGAATTGTAATTGTCATTAACAGCTTGTATTGCTGCGTCTTTAATAAAATCTGGCGTGTTAAAATCCGGTTCTCCAAGGCTAAGCCCTATAATGTCTTTTCCTTCAGCACGTAGTTCACGCGCTTTTGCAGCCATTGCAAGGGTAGCCGAAGCGGCCAGGTTATTAATTCGGTCAGATAATTGGTTGGTAAGTGTTTCCATTTAAAAAATGTAAAATTAAGCAGTTTGAAGAGCGGGGCGCATGCCCATCTCTTTTAAGTATCTAAAATGAGCAATTACCGCTTTGCGTGTGGTCTTATACTCGTTATATGGTAAGTTGAATTCTTGAGCCGTTTCCTTCACGATCTTTGAAATTTTCGTGTAGTGAATATGGCTGATATGTGGAAAAATATGATGTTCTACCTGATGATTTAATCCACCGGTAAACCAGTTTACAATCTTGTTTTTAGTCGAAAAGTTAACCGTTGTAAACAACTGGTGAATGGCCCAAGTATTCTTCATAGTGCCGGTCTGGTCCGGAAGCGGCATATCTGCTTCGTCGATAACGTGTGCTAATTGAAACACAACACTTAAAATAACGCCAGCTGTATAATGCATCACAAAGAAACCTAATAAAACTTTCCACCAGGCAATGTCTAAAATCAATAACGGAAGAATGATCCAGATGCTTAAATAGATCAACTTTGTGATCACCAGTTTGGTCCATTCTAACTTCGGATTTGGGAATTCACCGTAAGATAATTTACGCTTCAAGTAGCGTTTCATCTGAAGAAAATCAGTGGTAAGTGCCCAGTTAAAGGTTAATAAGCCATATAAAAAGATCGAATAATAATGCTGAAAACGATGGTGCTTATACCATTTTGCGTGTTTTGAAAAACGTAGAATGCGTCCTGCTTCGAGATCTTCGTCGTGACCATGTATGTTGGTATACGTGTGGTGCAATACATTGTGTTGAACTTGCCAATTGTAAACATTTCCGGCAAGAATGTAGATGCTGCTTCCCATCACTTTATTTACCCATTTTTTCTTAGAGAATGAGCCGTGATTACCATCATGCATTACATTCATTCCCACTCCAGCCATACCTACACCCATAACAATTGTCAATAGCAATTGAGCCCAACCCGGCATATCTATGCTGAGCAGTAAAAAGTATGGGGTGAGAAATAGCGAAAACATAACTATTGTTTTCACATATAATTTCCAGTTTCCGGTGCGTTCTACATTATTATCTTTAAAATAAGCGTTTACGCGCTTATTGAGTGTTCGGAAAAATTTAGCCGAATCAACTCTTGAAAATTTTATTGTCTTTGTGTCTTCCATAGAATAAAGCTTATCGCAAAAGCACTTTTTAAGTGTTTTTTAACGCGACCTCAAAAATAAGATTTATATCGTTTTAAGGTCTGAAAATCCTTTAATTTAACGCCCGAAATCCTAATTTTGTTGCCATAAAATTCTATTATGGAGCTAATCAAGCACTATTTTTCAGATCTTGATGAAAATCAATTGATTCAGTTTGAAAAGTTGAATGAATTGTATCAGGATTGGAATCTAAAAATCAATGTGGTGTCACGTAAAGATATTGATGAGATCTACTTGCGACACGTCTTACATTCTTTAGGAATCGCTAAAGTGCAAGCGTTTAAACCGGGAGCGCAAATTCTAGATGTGGGTACTGGTGGTGGTTTTCCGGGAATTCCGTTAGCGATTTTATTTCCTGAGACGCGATTTCATCTCGTAGATAGTATCGGGAAGAAAATAAAAGTGGTTGAAGAGGTTGCTGCAGGGTTAAATCTAAAAAATGTAAAAATTACAAATGATCGCGTTGAAAATATTTCGGGTGAGTATGATTTTATCGTGAGTAGGGCAGTAGCGCAAATGGAAACTTTTGTACGATGGATTAAAGGTAGAATCGCTAAAAAGAGTGAGCACCAACTTAAAAACGGAATTCTTTATCTTAAAGGCGGCGATCTAACCGAAGAACTTCAACTGTATAAGTCGGCTAAGATCTATGACTTGAGTGATTACTTTAAAGAAGACTTTTTTGAAACTAAAAAAGTGGTGCATCTTCCCTTAAAATACAAAGGATAACAAGCATTTATACAAAAAAATAGCGGCTCAAGGAGCCGCTATTTTTGTTTAAGTTCGTAGCATATTTAGGTACGTTCGGTTACATCGTGTTCCAAAACTTCTCAAGAAATCTTTTGCTCTGTTGAGCAGCGTGGTGCGCTGCTCCTGATCGATCTCAAGTAAGGTGTCTTCAAGTTCTTTAAGCTTGTCATCAATACTTTCTGGATCGCGTACCAGATATAGTTTTTCTTTCTTTCGGGTTATTCTGCGTTTGCTTTTCTTTTTTGAAACATCAATAACTGAATATTTTACTTTCAGTACATACATTTTATTTTCCTCCGTCGTCATAATCATCGTATTTTGATAACTCAAAGGTAAAAAAAATAATTCAGATAACCTTAAATTTAAGTTTACGTAACATTAAGTTAACATTAGAAATAAGGTTAAAAGAAAAGCTACCGTATTGAAGACGATAGCTTTATGTTAGATTTTAAGAAGAATTTACTCTCCTAAAAATGGATATCTGTAATCTTTTGGGGTAACAAATGTTTCCTTAATCAAGCGCGGAGAAACCCAACGTAATAAATTAAGAACGCTTCCTGCTTTGTCGTTTGTTCCCGAAGCACGAGCACCACCAAAAGGTTGTTGTCCTACCACTGCACCCGTAGGTTTATCATTGATGTAGAAGTTACCCGCTGCGTTTTGCAATGCATCTGTAGCTTCAACAATTGCATAACGATCTCCTGATAGAACAGCACCTGTTAATGCATAATCGCAATCGTCTACAAGCTCTAAAGTTTTAGTCCAATCAGCATCTTCATATACGTAGATAGAAACTACAGGGCCAAACAATTCGGTAGTCATTGTGGTGTATTTAGGATCAGTAGTAACGATTACTGTAGGCTCTACAAAGTAACCGGTAGACTTGTCGTAATTTCCACCAGCAATGATTTCAGCTTCGCTGTCTTCTTTAGCTTGGTCAATATATTTAGCTAGCTTATCAAAAGAACCTTCGTGAATCACAGCAGTGATGAAGTTGCTCATATCCTCTGGTGATCCCATTTTAAAAGATTTAATATCTTCTAGTAAGAATTCTTTAACCTCTGACCAGATCGATTTTGCCACATAAACCCGACTTGCTGCACTACATTTCTGTCCTTGGAATTCAAAGGCACCTCTAGAAATCGCGGTAGCAACTTGTTTTGGATTTGCCGTAGGATGCGCTAAAATAAAATCTTTACCTCCGGTTTCTCCAACGATACGTGGGTAGGTTTTATAAGTGTGAATATTTGCGCCAATTTTAGCCCAAATATCTTTAAATACGTGTGTTGAACCGGTAAAGTGAATTCCGGCAAAATCCGGACTCGCCAAAACCGTGTCTGTGATCATCTCAGGATCTCCCATCACCATATTGATCACGCCGGCAGGAACCCCTGCTTCTTCAAAAACTTCCATAATAACCTGAGCAGAATAAACCTGACTGTCACTTGGTTTCCATACCACAGTATTTCCCATCAATGCCGGGGCAGCCGGTAAGTTTCCTGCGATTGCAGTAAAGTTAAATGGTGTTACAGCATAAATGAATCCTTCAAGTGGGCGGTGCTCAACGCGGTTCCAGGCAGCAGCTGAAGACTCAGGCTGTTCAGAGTAAATTTCACTCATATACTGCACGTTGAAGCGCAAGAAATCTATAAGCTCACAAGCACTGTCAATTTCGGCCTGAAAAATATTCTTAGACTGTGCCAGCATAGTAGCTGCATTAATCTTATAACGGTAAGGTCCTTGAATGAGTTCTGCGGCTTTTAAGAAAATAGCTGCACGTTGCTCCCAAGGCATTTTTGCCCATTTTTTACGAGCTTCTAATGCGGTTGAGATTGCATCTTCAATGTGTTTTTTTTCAGCTAAGCTATATTTTCCTAAAGCGTGTTTGTGGTCGTGTGGCGGAGACATCGTACGTGTATTTGACGTTTCGATTTTTTCGCCATTTATATAAAGAGGCACATCAATCGTGCTGTTGTATAAATTTTTATAGGCTTTTAATACTTCTTCTCGTTCTGGAGTTCCCGGAGCGTAGCTTTTTACAGGCTCATTGATCGCAACAGGTACTTCAAAAAATCCTTTTGACATATAATTATTTTTTGTTGTTTTTAGTATTTGTTCGTGCTAAACTTTGAACGTGCTAAAGTTACAAAATATAAAAGGCAATACCTCGCGCGAACGAGACGCGATTTATATACTATTTTAATGGAATTTTGGGCCTAGTTGAGCAAATGGGTAGCGCTAAGCTTAAACGTGGGTATTGAAACTTGAAATTGAGCGGAATTTGTAAAATTGATCATCGTATAATACCCGTTCATTGCCCCAAAAGGAGAACGTAGCAAACAGCCTGAAGAGTAGGTGTGTGTTTCTCCCGGTTTAAGTACGGGTTTCTGGCCAATTACGCCTTCGCCAACTACTTTCTCTTGAATATTTAGTGCATCATAAATATCCCAAGATCTGCTTAGTAATTGCACGGTGTCTTCGCTGTTATTGGTGATACTTACTTTATAGCCAAAAGCATAGAAGAGCATGCCTTCTTTTGTGAAGGAGCCTTCAAAATAAGTATCTACAGATACCCGAATGCCTTTAGTTACTTGTTCTACCATAATCAATAAAGCGCGGCAGTGAGAAAAAAGAATACGCTGCCCGTAAGTATTCCTAGCATTAAAAATACAATATTTAGTATAAAAAACTTCATTAAAGTGCGCAGGCGGCTTTCTTGGTAGAAGTTTCGCAGCGCTTTGTAAAAATAAAATGGCGCAACAAAACTGATAAAAAGTCCGGAGAGCAGACTGCTGCCCATTAGGAATTCAGGAACGAGTAATAATAGTAGTACGAGGAACAGAAAAGTGAATATATGAAAGATAAAAATGACGTGTTCCATATAGTTATAACTTCTTTTTACAACGAAAACTGACCGTAATGTAGCCAAACAATAAAGACAGAAGCCCCCTATGTAAGGTGTTTTAAATAAAGACTGTAGTTTCTTGCGGGATGTGACTCGTAATTTATTCTTGTGGAAGCGAACTGATTCAGATTTATAGTAAAGTAGCAGGAAAAAACATGCAAATAATGGTGCTAGAAAAAATAAGAAAACCGGTATTTTTTTTGCGAGATACTGGCCAAAGGCTACCGGATTTTCTTGAATACGTTTTAAGCCTTTTTCACGATCATACAGCCAAACATTCAATTTGCTTTTAGAATACTCAAGACTGTCTAAAGCTTGATATGGATTTTCAACTTTTGTCTGCAATGAGAATATGTGGAACATTTTTAGCTTAAATGCGGTGCGGCTGACAAAATTGAGCGTGTCTAAACTGCTTTCTCTTCTGTAAATAAGGGGCAGTTGCTCAAGGCTGTCTTTGTCTTTAGTATTTAACGCAAGTGTTTTGTAATAATTGATGGAATCAAGAGGAATCTCTGCCTGATCGTCGTCATCTTGAAAGTTGAAAATGTTTTGTAGCGACGGATTTTCTTCAGACTCCGCATCTGCAATTTGAATAAAATCAAGAAAACCGCTTAGTAGAAAATAAATGATGCTAACGCTCAAAAAAAATCGAAACGGATTAGCATAGCGCATACGCTTTCCGCTAGTGAAATTTCGAGTGATGACTCCGGGTTTAAATAGAAGGTCTTTAACGGTATATCTAAACCTGCTGTCATAATTGACAATACTGATGATGAATTCGCCAAAATAATCTTGAAGCGATAATTTTTTGGTCGAATTTAGTTGTCCGCAATACGAGCAATAGCGGTCGCTGATTTCTAGCGGATGCCCGCAGTTGAGGCATTCATTACCTCTGTAGCGCAAAGATTTTCTGGAAGTCTGCTCTAGTTGTTTACTCACGTTCTAAAGATAGAACGATTTTCTTAAAGTTAGTCTCTGCGTACATTAGAAATTGAGGTAGAGAGCGCATTCCCTCTGCCTATGAGTTCGTCGTATCTGCTTCCCGGAGCTCTGTAATACACGAGAACATCGTAAACATTTTCAGTCTGCCAAAAATCGCCATCAACGGGATTGTATTTGAGCATTTTACCGTCCTTAACAACCACATAGCGGTAATTGTAGTAGCCTTGTTTGAGCAAAATGGGCAATTCGTAGCGCTGATTTTCAGGATTGAATTGCAATTTGGTAGCATCTTCAATCACAAAGTTATTGAAGTTTCCATAGAGGTGTATCTCTTCACCTTCAGGTCTTTGTGGGTGATCTAGGCTAAAATGAATCCACGCATATTCAGCATTCACTTTAGGTTGATCTCCTTGTATGGTGTTGATCTGAAAATTTCCGTTAAGGTCAGGATTGTAAGTGTAAACGCCGTCCTTTCGGGTGTTGTTTCCATATAAATAATTGTGGTAAAGTTTAAGCAACTCTATAAACTGAACGCGATTGGTCGCAGCCCTAATGTCTTTATTATCATAATCAAAAAACTCATTTCCTGCGTAAAAAGAGGTTTCGTCATCATATCGGTATTGCAACAGATTGCCAATGCTGTATTGAGGAGGTATGTTGCTCACAGACCTTTTAAGATCGTTATTTTGAATAATCAAGGGTTTTACAGTTTCTTCAGGGTTAATTAATATATTTTCACCGGAATCAACATTAAAATTCACCACTTGTTTTTCTTCTATGAATTCCAGATTGCGGGTGCGCAAAACCTCAACGCCTACTGTGACTTGAGGATCATAGATCATAAATTTTCGCGAAAAAATCAGCTCATCATCACTGTTAAAGACGCTTAGTAAATAATTGCCAGATTTTAAGATCGCAGTACTGTACTGGTTAGGGATTTGCAATTCGTAATGTGTATACAGCTGAAGCGTGCTCACCGAATTGGTGTAATTCATAATACGCACATCATCTACACCTTTGAGATATTCAGTTTTTGCCAATACTGAAGGAGTCCAGTCATAATTGTGATGGGTAACGGTGTAATAATAATCAGCTTCATCGCCAATGATGTCGTCAAAACTCAAATTAAGCGGGTCGCCCAATCTGATCACCGGAAGCTGACTTTGTGCGGTATTACCATAAAATTGCACAGATTTGATATAGGGAGGGGCAGGAACTTCGATAGCCACCTGACCAAAAAGAGAACAGAAGGCTAGTAGTAAGAATAATGTCGAAAACGTTTTCATTTAGCAAATTAAGGTGTAAAGCGGCATCATTGCAGCACCTAAGTCTTATTTGGAAACAATCTATATAAGTCCGAAAACTAGGTGGTATAAGCGGTTCGCGCTGCTTCAAATGTAACGAAAATTATGCCGCTTTATTTTTATAATCTAGTTTGTGTAAGAACCTTGTAAAATTTGTAAATTCGCACACCTCAATTCAAGCATATAAAGGGTTGAGAATAACAAGAACTTTAACATATACTTCCTATGTCAAAAGACATTAAGATCAAAAAAGGTCTTGATATTAAATTGGTAGGTGAGGCTGAAAAGACACTCGCCGAAGCGCCAAAATCAAGAACTTATGTGATCAAGCCTTCAGATTTTCATCTTGTAACTCCTAAGATGCTATTTAAAGAAGGAGCTAGCCTAAAAGCAGGAGAGCCACTTTTCTTCGCTAAAAAAGATGAAAGTATCAAATTTGTTTCGCCGGTAAGTGGAACGCTAACTGAGATTAAACGAGGAGCAAAACGTGTGATAACACATCTTGTCATTGAGGCAGATGGTAAAGACACGACAGTAGAATTTCCTACTCTTGATGTTGCTACTGCAAATGCAGAAGCGATTAAAGCCAGAATGTTAGAATCTGGTTTATGGCCGTTCATCAAGCAGAGGCCTTATGATATCATCGCTAGCACTAAAACCACTCCGGATGCTATTTTTATTTCTGGCCACAATAGTGCGCCTTTAGCACCAGATTATAACTTTAGTCTCAAAGGAAAGGAAGCTTATATTCAAGCTGCAATTACAGCATTAAGTAAATTAACCAGTGGTAAAATTTACTTAGGTGTTGCTAAAGCTGCAGATTCTGTTTTTGCAAATATTAGCGAAGTAGAAATGCATACCGTATCAGGACCGCATCCTAGCGGAAATGTAGGTACGCAAATCAATAAAATTGCTCCTATTAATAAAGGAGAAACCGTATGGACCATCGCTCCTGAAAATCTAGCGATTATAGGCGAGCTTTTCCTTACTGGTAAATTTAATCCTGAGCGTGTGATCTCGGTTGCAGGTTCTGGAGTTAAAGCACCAAAGTATTATAGAACAAAAATAGGAGCTGAGGTTTCTACTTTTGCGTATTCTGCAGGTGTTGAGGGAGATAATGTAAGAATGATTTCAGGTAATGTGTTGACGGGAGCGCAAGTTGCAGCAGACGGTCATTTAGGATATTACCACAATGAATTTACCGTGATTCCTGAAGGTGATGATTATGAATTATTCGGGTGGAATAAACCGGTATTCAACAAGATTTCTTCTTCAAGAGCATTAACCTTTTCTTGGTTATTCCCGAATAAAAAATACGATCTAGATACCAATACAAACGGAGAGCACAGGGCTTTTGTGGTTACCGGAAATTATGAGGAAGTGTTTCCTTTAGATATTTATCCGCTGCAATTATTAAAAGCTTGTATGGTGCAAGACCTTGATGCGATGGAAGCTTTAGGAATGTACGAGGTTGCACCTGAAGATTTTGCGCTTACAGAGTTTGTTTGTGTGTCAAAACAACCACACCAAGCCATCATTCGTAAAGGATTAGATTTAATGCACGCTGAAATAGGATAATAGCTATGGGATTAAAAGAAAAACTACACGGAATTAAAGAGGATTTCAAGGGCAAGAAAATGGCGCCGGCTTTTAATGCGCTGCACACTTTTTTGTATACGCCTAATGAAACCACACACAACGGGTCGCACATTAGAGCTGTTGATGATTTAAAGCGTACCATGAACACGGTGATTATGGCGCTTGTACCTGTTTTAATATGGGGAATTTTTAATGCAGGTTATCAGCACTATGCTGCTGTTGATGCTGCAAACGGAGTGATTCGTGAAGCAAGCCTTTTTGGCAACTTCTTCACTTGGGATAATTTTACGATGGGAGCGATTACCGTGCTTCCGCTAGTAATTGTTTCTTATGCGGTAGGACTGGCTGTAGAATTTGTTTTTGCGGTAATTAAAGGTCACGAAGTAGAAGAAGGTTATCTGGTAACCGGTATGCTTGTACCTTTGATTGTACCGGTAGACATCCCGCTTTGGATGCTAGCTGTTGCGGTTATTTTTGGTGTTGTAATTGGTAAAGAAGTTTTTGGTGGAACCGGAATGAATATTCTTAACCCTGCACTTACTATTAGAGCCTTTTTATTCTTTGCGTATCCTACTTGGATGAGTGGAGATAAAGTTTGGGTACACGGTGCAAAAGAAGCAGTAGGTACTCCGGATGCTATATCTGGAGAAACCATTTTAGGTTCTTATGCTCAGAATTCTTCAGTAGTATATGATTTTGCAGATAAGTTCTTTGGGTTTATTCCCGGATCTGTAGGAGAGACTTCAACCTTCTTAATCTTATTAGGAGGGCTGTTCTTGATGTTTACTAAAATAGCTAGTTGGAGAATTATCCTAAGTGCGATCGTTGGAGCTGCTGTAATGGGCCTTATTTTCAACGGTGTTGTAGATGCAGGATGGATTACGGAGTCAAGTAAATTCTATGGTTTGATGAGCACGCCTTATTGGGAGCACCTGATCATTGGGGGTATCGCTTTTGGTATTGTATATATGGCGACTGATCCTGTGTCAGGAGCGCAAACCAATACAGGAAAATATTGGTACGGTTTCTTAATTGGTTTTATTTCAATTATGATTCGCGTATTCAACCCGGCATATCCTGAAGGAGTATTCTTAGCGATTCTTTTGATGAACGTTTTTGCTCCTACAATTGACCACTATGTGGTTCAAGCCAACGTCAAAAAACGTATGAAACGTTTAAAACTTAAAACTGCTTAATAATGGCAAATACAGATAAAAATAGTTACACGATAATCTTTGCTATAGTGATGGTGCTTGTAGTAGGGGCGTTATTAGCCTTTACAGCATCAAGTCTTAAGCCTACGATTACCGAGAATGAGCGCTTTGAGAAACAACAGAACATTCTTTATGCTATGGGCATTAATGAGAATGTGGAAGGTTCAGTGAATTTTATACCCACTGCAGAAGTTGAAGCAGAATTCTCAAAATACATCAAACAACAATTAGTTATTCAGAATGGTGAAGTAAAGCAAGACAGTGCGGCTTACTTGATTGATCTTAAAGGCGAATTAAGTAAAGACATGTCTGAGCGTAAGCTTCCATTGTTTGTTGGAGAAAAAGAAGGAAAAGATTACTACATCATCCCACTTTATGGTAAAGGTTTATGGGATGCGATCTGGGGCTTTGTAGCACTTGATGCTGACTATGTAGTACAAGGTGTTTTCTTTGATCACAAAGGAGAAACTCCGGGTCTTGGAGCAAACATTAAGGAGCGTTATTTTATGGATGACTTCACGGGTGAAGAGATTATGAACGGAACCCAGTATGAAGGTATTACTGTAGCGAAGGGAAATAACGACCCGTTAAACGACAGAAAAGATGATGGTAAGGTTGATGCCATTGCAGGAGCAACAATTACCGGAAACGGAGTAACTGCAATGATTAACAGTACGGTTAAGCTTTATATTCCTTACTTAAAAGATATTAAATTATAATTATGGCACTACTATCTAAAAAAGACAGAGGTCTTATAATGGACCCTCTAGCAGATAACAACCCAATTACCATTCAGGTTTTAGGAATTTGTTCGGCACTGGCGATTACGGCGCAGTTGAAAGCTTCGATAGTAATGGCAGTTTCGGTATTGTTTGTACTATCAGTAGGTAACGTGGTGATTTCGCTTATGCGAAATATCATTCCTTCTAAGATCAGAATTATTGTTCAGTTAGTTGTAGTTGCTGCTTTGGTAATTATCGTTGACCAGGTGCTTAAAGCATTTGCTTACGAATTGAGTAAGACCCTTTCAGTTTTCGTGGGACTTATTATTACTAACTGTATCATTATGGGACGTTTTGAAGCGTTTGCTTTAGGAAATGGTCCATACAGATCTTTTCTTGACGGAATAGGAAATGCTGCAGGATATGGAGCAATCTTAATTATCGTTGGATTCTTTAGAGAGCTTTTAGGTTCAGGTACGTTACTTGGATTTAAAGTACTTGGTGATCCAATCGAAAAAACAGGTCTTTACGCAATAGGTTATGAAAACAACGGTTTTATGTTGCTTTCGCCAATGGCGCTTATTGTTGTGGGGATAATCATTTGGGTTCAGCGTTCTAGAAACAAAACCTTAATTGAAGAAAACTAAAGATTACGATTTGAGTTAAAACTCATTTCTAACTTCTTATTATAAAAAAATGGAACACGTAGAGTTATTTTTTAAATCAATCTTTATAGACAATATGGTATTTGCCACGTTCTTAGGAATGTGTTCTTACCTGGCTGTGTCTAAAAAAGTTTCTACCGCTGTAGGTCTAGGGGCTGCTGTAATCTTTGTATTGGCAGTTACGGTACCTATGAACTGGTTACTTGATCAATATGTATTGCGCCCGGGAGCTTTAACTTGGTTAGGCCCTGAGTATGCAGAGTACGACTTGAGCTTCTTATCTTTTATTCTATTTATCGCAACGATTGCCACAATGGTACAATTGGTTGAGATCGTAGTTGAGAAATTTGCGCCTGCATTATATACTTCTCTTGGTATTTTCTTACCACTTATCGCTGTAAACTGTGCGATATTAGGAGGTTCTTTATTTATGCAGTCTAGAGATATTCAAACCTTAGGTTTGGCTTTTAATTACGGTTTAGCTTCAGGAATCGGTTGGTTCTTGGCAATTCTTGCAATTGCAGCGATCCGTGAGAAAATTAGATATTCTAACGTTCCTGCACCGTTAAGAGGATTAGGAATCACCTTTATCATTACCGGACTTATGGCTATTGGTTTTATGAGTTTTGGTGGAATGTTAACCGGTGGCGAAGAGAAAACCGAAACTACTGATGAAGTAGCAAAAGTAGAAGTTCAAAAACAAGATACTGTTGAAGAAGAGGAGTCTTTAGCCGAAGTATCTCAAGAAATAAACAACAAGTAAATATGTTTTTAGCAGCAAGTACAGGAGGAGTTATCGCAGCAACTGTAGTGGCGTTTTTAGTACTAACACTTGTGTTAGTGGGACTACTACTTTTTGCAAAAGAAAAATTATCTCCATCGGGTCCGGTAAAAATTACCATTAACGGAGAAAAAGAAATTGAAGTTGATTCAGGAAGTTCGTTGCTTTCAACTTTAGGTGGAAAAAAAGTATTCTTGCCATCTGCTTGTGGTGGTGGTGGTACTTGTATTCAGTGTGAGTGTCACGTACTTTCAGGTGGAGGTGAAGCGCTTCCTACCGAAACGCCACACTTTACACGTAAAGAATTAGCAGCAGGAGCACGTCTTGCTTGTCAGGTAAAGGTGAAGCAAGATATGGATATCACCATTCCTGAAGAAGTATTCGGTATCAAGAAATGGGAGGCTACTGTAGTGCGTAACTATAACGTAGCATCATTCATCAAGGAATTTGTTGTTGAGATCCCTGAGGATATGGACTACAAAGCGGGTGGATATATTCAGATCGAAATTCCTGAGACTACAGTGAAGTTCGAGGATATTGACATTACTGCGCATCCAGAAGAGCACGAAACTCCTGATAAATTTAAAGAAGAGTGGGATAAGTTTAAACTTTGGCCACTTGTAATGAAGAATACAGAGACTGTAGAGCGTGCTTATTCGATGGCCTCTTATCCTGCAGAAGGACGTGAGATTATGTTGAATGTACGTATTGCAACACCTCCATTTGACCGTGCTAAAGGTGGATGGATGGATGTAAATCCTGGAGTTGCTTCTTCATATATTTTCAGTAGAAAGAAAGGAGATAAGGTAACAATTTCTGGTCCTTATGGTGAATTCTTTATCAACGAGTCTGAAGCAGAAATGCTTTATGTAGGTGGTGGAGCAGGTATGGCGCCAATGCGTTCACACTTGTATCATCTTTTCAAAACCCTAAAGACGGGTCGTAAAGTGACTTATTGGTACGGTGGTCGTTCTAAGCGCGAGTTATTTTACCTTCAGCATTTTTATGAGCTAGAGAAAGAGTTTGATAACTTTAAATTTTATCTAGTACTTTCTGAACCTTTAGAAGAGGATAATTGGAAAGTAAAAGAAGATATTGATAGCCCAGGAGATGGTTTTGTTGGATTTGTACACAATGCTGTTATCGAGCAGTACTTGAGCAAGCACGACGAGCCAGAAGAAATCGAATTGTATTTCTGTGGGCCTCCATTGATGAACAAAGCAGTTCAAAAAATGGGAGAGGATTTTGGTATCCCAGACGAGAATATTCGTTTTGATGACTTCGGAGGATAATCAAAACTTAAATTATCCAAAAAGCCGTTACGAAAGTAGCGGCTTTTTTTCTGCTATAATTCCACGCGCTGTATCTTTGCTTTATGTCAGAATTATTAAATAAACAAGAGCTTCATAACCTTGCGATGAATATCGTAGGAAAAGATCTGGAAGCTCAGGGTTTTGAATTTTTAGGGGTGAATAGCGAACTCAAACGCAATCCGCAGTTTGTAGCTTTACGCGACAAAAAATTGCATTTTGTGATCGTGCGGGCGGTTAGTTATCCTGAAAATGCTAATGCTTACGATGAAGGTTTTATGAGTGAAATGAAGTTGCACGCAGATAAATTTAATGCCAAAACCTTTTATGCAGGTGTGGGTTTGGGTAGTGCAGAGGATTACGGAAAACCCGTAGAAAAGGGAGATTCTTACACAGTTATATATAACGGCTTACAAGAAATAGAATAATGAAGTATTTATTAGGTTTAGTTTTAGGTTTGATTGCTATAAGTTGCGATACAGATCCAAAGTTGGTTGTGCTTTCAGGACAAGCTTTAGGAACGGGATATCAAGTGCAATTTTATGCCGATGAACGCTTTGAGGTTTCTCAGAAGTTTGATTCTACGATTGCAGCAATTAACAAGTCCATGAGTACATACCAGCCGGATTCTGATATTTCAAAGATCAATGCCGGCGATACAACGGTTGTAGTTGATGCTATGTTTAAAGAAGTGCTCGCGTTGTCTAGAAAAGTCTATAAGGCTACTAAGGGTTATTATGATCCTACTGTGGGGATTTTAGTTAACGCTTATGGCTTCGGCCCGGGAAAACCTTTAAAACAACTTGACAGTACAACATTAGACTCTTTAAAAGCATACGTAGGTCTTGATAAAATTAAAATTTCTGAAGAAGGGAAAATAATCAAGAATGATAAGTCGGTGTATCTTGATTTTAATAGTATCGCTAAAGGCTATTGTATTGATAGAATTGGAGTAATGCTTGAGGAAAACGGTGTTGAGCATTATTTAATTGAATTAGGAGGCGAACTTTTAGCACACGGAAAGAATTTGTCTAAGGGTCAAGCCTGGAGAGTAGGTATTGAAAATATCAACGCTCCGGTCACAGATAGAGATTACACCGAAGCTGTTTCCCTAGAAAATAAGGGGATGGCGGGCTCTGGTAATTACCGCAAGTTTAGAGTAGACTCTGTAACGGGGCAGCGCTATGTACATACGGTGAATCCATTAACTGGTTTAGCTGAAAAAAGTGATGTGCTGAGTTCAACAGTCATTGCTAAAACCTGCGCAGAGGCTGATGCCTATGCAACTGCATTTATGGCTTTAGGTTTTGAACGTTCTAAACAAGTTTTAGAACAAGCTGATGCTATCGATGCTTATTTGCTTTACACGGAAAGTAAAGGAGACAGCGTGCAGGTTTATATGTCAACTAAGTTTCAAGAGTATTTGATTCCGGCTAATTAATCAAGCTAAAGTGGCCGGTTACACGAGCTCCTTCGGGTAAAACGAGTTCGAACCAATAGTCGTCCGGTTTGAGAATCTTGTCTAAATACGTTCCATCCCAGCGGGCAGCTTGAGCGCTTAGCTCTTTGAGTAATTTTCCATACCTATCATAAATGCGTACATAAGCCCCGGGATATTCATTTAAACCAATAAGTTCCCAGGTATCGTGATAACCATCACCATTGGGAGTGAAATATCTGGGATAATCCAGAATAAGAAAGGCTTGGGATTGCACAGAACCGCATCCGTTAAGGTCTCTTACTGTAATGGTATGGTAACCTCTGGATAAGCCGGTAAATGTGTTGCCTGAGGTATAGCCTCCGTTATCTAATGAAAATTCATACGCTCCTTGTCCGGTAACATTGATGATCGCTTCATTCTGCGGATAGTTTAGACCTACAACTTCGACATCAACAATGGTTGCTCGCTCTGAGGCTAGCACTTGTGTGGTTTTGGTTGTAGAGCATCCATACGAGTTGAATGCGGTTACGCTATAAGTTCCGGGTTGATTGACGGTGATCGTGTTTAAAGTCGCCCCGCTTTGACCCGTACTCCATTCATAACGAGTAAACCCTGCATCAATTTGTAAGGTAAAGGGATTGGGGTCATCTACACATAAGTATTGAATTTCTTCAAAAGCGTAGTCAGGGGAATCCACAACCAAAATGTCAAAAGAGCCGTCAGTGTAACAGCCGGTTACTGTATTTATAGCTCTAAAATAAAGCGTTCGGGAATTAGCCGAAGCATCCCAGCTTATCGGAAGTCGGTCAACATCATTTGCCCGATTTGCTATAGATTCATAAAAATAAGTGTCAAAATCGTCAGGATCTAATCCATTTAATGCCTCACTTTCAATGTCTGACAAATCATAAGTGAGTGTGGTGTTATCATCGCGACAATATATCAAAGGGTTGGGTTGATTCAATGTTGGGCCATATTCATAGTCTAGTCTGAAACTATCTGTAATAATGCATCCTGTTGCAGTATTTCTAATATTAAAAAATATTTCAATTCCGCTAAAAGGAACATTGATGTTAGTTATAGCCCCGCGATTTGTAAATGCATCAATTGAAGAGCTGTAATAAGTAATATTTAGATCGGAGTCAGAACCTGTGATCTGGTCGTTCAACGCGGCAAGGTCATAATTTTCAACGGTGGTAGCATTACAAATATAAAGCTGATTTGGGTTGTTATAAACAGGATCTCTATTCACAATGAGATCAAATGTCTCAATCGAAGAGCAGGGCCCGGTTGTACTACTAATGCGCGCGTAGATAGTTTGCCTATTTGCAGTGGTGTTAGGGTATGTGCTGGGTAGCGGATTTTGGTCAAGGTTGGCATCACCTAACGAAGCGTGAAAACTGACCTGAGAGTCGGGGTGTCCGCTTGTGATACTTGAAGCTTGACTTGCGAGGTTAAAATCGTAAAAGCCGTCGTTGTTGCCTACAACATCACAAACTTCTAAATCTTGAACGGTATTGTAATCGGGCGTTTCAGGAAACGTGGCGGTACCATTTAAATTAATTGAAAACCCTCCGGCACCTATAGCACGATCAACTAAGAGGTAATAGCGCTCTCCGGCATTTACTGTTAATTCTTGCAGATACCCATTACCATTGCCTCCTGGTCCCTCAGTAACATCTGTTTCTGTTGCGTTTAAACCCGTATTTGCACTCACTCCTGCATTTTGAGGATTTGTACTACTGCAGCGAATAGACCTTCCTAAATTAGTACAATCAGTAACCGGGCCATAAACCGCAAAGTCATAATCATCTGTGCCATTACCGGGAACGATATCAAAACCTAATGTTCCGGCTTGATCAATATTGATCTCAAACCATATCGTAGCTGTGTTAAAACTGTAACAGGGAGGTACAAAGTTTCCGGGGAGACTGAATTCATCAAAGCCAATACCATTTGGTTCTACGCCTACCGGAGTGTTGCCACAAAGAATGATAGCATTGGTACAATCATTAGCTTGACTATATATCCAGTTGTTGAAAGCGAGAAGGACAAACAGAATAAAATAGCTTTTTTGCATAGCGATCATTTAAAACATACGGGCAAGAGCTCTCCTGGTGCTAAGCGGTATTTATCAACGGTTGCTGCTGGCATCTTAGCGGTCAGGTCAATTTCTTTTACCTCAAAACCTATAGACCGTAATTTATCAAAATAATCACGACCATAAATCCTAACGTGGTCATATTGACCAAATACTTTTGCGCGTTCTTTAGGGTCTGTTATAGAATCATCAGCAAAGGTCTTGGCTCTACTCAGATCTTGCGGAATTTGTAAAATAGCCATTCCGCCCGGCTTGAGTACACGATATAATTCTTGCATCGCTTTAGTGTCATCAGGAATATGTTCTAAAACGTGATTACAAAAAATGATATCATAAGTATTTTCACTGAAGGGCAAATCACAAATATCAGCTTTGACATCCGCGAGAGGAGAATTCAAATCAGTAGTAGTATAATCAAGATTTTGCATCTGCTTAAAGCGCTTGTAAAAGGCTTGTTCTGGTGCAAAATGAAGTACTTTTTTCTTTGCTTTAAAAAAATCAGTTTTCTCTTTTAGGTATAACCACAGGAGGCGATGTCGCTCTAACGAAAGGGTAGAAGGGGAGAGCACATTCTCTCTTTGGTTTTCGTAGCCATATGGCAAGAACTTCTTAAAGGTTTTTCCGTCTATAGGATCTTGATAGGTGTCGCCTCGTAAGCTGAAGGCGAGAAAAGGTCTAGCGATATAACTGAGACGAATTAATAAAGGGCGCGGAACACTATTTAAAACGCGCTTAAAAAGACTTGAAATCATACTTGAAGATCTCCCCAGTTTTCTCCGGTTTTAATACGATGCAATTGCATTTCTGAAACACCAAATTGTTTTGCCAAAACTTTTAATCGGGTACGCCTATTTGGGTCAAGTAGTTTTTTCTTAAGTACTTTAGCTTCGGCATAACTTAATTTAGTGTAGTGACGTTCCCCTGAAGTACGGCGCTTAATATCTAACGGACTCGTTTTTTGATGCGCATAGCGCTCTTTGTGTGTGGCCCATTTTAGGTTAGTAACTCTATTGTCTGTCTTGTCGTGATTGAGATGTAAAACAGCTTTTTCGTTTGCTCCGGCCTTTAAAAACGCTTTCGCCAGCAACTTGTGCAGATAGAAATTACGGCGTTTGCCATTAGCTAATTTGATGTTTACCGTTACATAGCCATTAATGTGTCCGCCTTTAATAATATTCCCATTTGGGTTTTTATTGTAGCTGCGCACTTGACCATAATTTGAAAGCCCTATTTTATAGCCTTCTTCCCAGTTATCTTCACGATAATCAATCCAAGTTTCTAACTGCATGGCACTTGGTATTTAAAAATTAATTGGTAATAGGTTGAGCTCTAAATGCATCTTCTTCATCGCTGGTAATGCCTAAAGAGTCATAAATATACTTAAAAGTTGAAAGAAGCTCAGGTTTTCCGTCTACTAAAGCAACATCGTGCTCAAAATGAGCGCTAGGCTCGCCGTCGCGGGTAGTGATCGTCCAGCCATCGCGATGTTGTTTGATGCGGTGTGTTCCTCTATTAACCATAGGTTCAATAGCGACAACCATTCCTTCAATAAATTTTTTACCGCGGCCACGACGTCCGTAGTTAGGCATTTCAGGATCTTCGTGCATTTTAGCGCCCAGACCGTGACCTACTAATTCACGTACAATGCCATAACCGTGATCTTCACAATACTTCTGTATCGCATAACCTACATCTCCTACGCGATTACCAAACTTAAATTGTTCAATCCCTTTATAAAGCGATTCTTTAGTGACCTTCAATAACTTTTTAGTCTCAGGAGCTACTTCACCTACTTCAAAAGTATAGGCGTGATCCCCATAAAAACCATTTTTTAAAGCACCACAGTCTATTGAAATAATATCGCCGTTTTCAAGCGGTTTGTTATTAGGAATTCCGTGTACCACTTGCTCATTAGGGCTCATGCAAAGCGAATTAGGAAAATCGTAAAGTCCGAGAAATCCGGGAATAGCACCGTGGTCACGAATACAGGTTTCGGCGATCTTATCAAGTTCTAACGTAGTCACTCCGGGTTTTACTTCTGCTGCTAAGGCACCAAGAGTTTTAGACACGATTAGCGCGCTTTCACGCATAAGCTCTATCTCTTCTCTTGTTTTTACGATAATCATAGTCTCCTTTTTTGAAGCTTCAAAGTTACAAAGTTTACTTGATAATCTAGATGTAATGAGCGAGGCTTATACAACTAAAATACGCCCTAAATGTTATCAGGATTATTAGCGATCGTTTTAAAGAGTTTAGCCTTTGCTTTATAAAGCTTGTACGTGAGTTCTATTTGCTTCAGCTGAGAATCAATAAGTTTCAATTCACGCGAATTGATCAAGAAAATCGAACTTTCGCCTACCTGATATTTACGCTCTTCTGCGTTGAGCATCGTTGCGTAATTAGTAACTAGTTCTTGGGCCATTACATTTTGCTCTTGCAAGGTGAACAACTCGGTATTCACAGCTTTTATTTTATTCTGAAGTTGCAAGCGCGAGTTGGTCAGATCCAGTTCGGTGTCTTGTAATTTTAATTTAGCAAGTTCAAGATCTCCACGTTCTTTCCGAAGAAATAAAGGCATTTTAAAATGCAGGCCGGCTTTATAATTCTGGGTATAAAAACTGTCAAGGTTCTCGGGTTCTGATGAAATGAAATTATAATTCACATCAATGACAGGAAGTAATTTATTGGCTTTAAGTCGCTTTTCAATTTCTAAACCTTCCACTTTATACGCCAGCGAGCGCATTTTAGGATGCTCGTTGATCTGAAAATCGGCAAGATCAAAACCGGTTATATCCAGCGTTTCATCAATAACAAAAGCTAAATCGTCTTGAGGAAAAACATCATCCTGTAGCTCCACAGGAATATTATTTCCTAACCAGAGGTAATTAGCCAATTCTAATTTTTTCTGAACGTACTCGAGTTCGACCTCTTTTAAACTCAAAGCCCTGCTTTGAACGCTAATTTTGGCTTCAGTCGTATCAATTAACGGAATATCGCCCAGCAACGCGCTTTGCTTAATTCCTCTAAAACGTACGATAGTATTTTCTAAAGATCGCTTGTAAAGCAACACTTTTTTATAGGCTTGTAACCAGTCAAAATAAGCCACAGCCGCATCGTGCAAAATCGCGTTCACTGCCAAATCAAGATCAGCTCGCGCTTGCTGCTGATATACTTTAGCCTGTTTTAATGTGGCCATACGCTCGTTAATCCATAAGCCTTGTCCTAAAGAGGCAGAGATCCCCGCAGTGTAGAGTCCATTTTCAGGAACTGTTTTTTGCGGATTTAAATAATATCCTTCATTTTCTTCAAATTGTGCCTTAAGATCAATTCCGTACCAGGTAGGGATTTTAAACGTGGCATTGAGTAGGTCATAATATTCAGTTTCCTTAAAAACTTTTTGATCAAAATCTACTTCAACTTTTGGGTCAAAACCGCCACGCGCTTTGAGTAGTTTAGCATCTCCGGTTTCTAAAATCAGGTTGGCTTGCTTCGCTACAGGATGGTTTTGTTTCACCAGACTTATATACTCTGAGAAACTTAAAACCTGCAATGAATCTACCTGAGCTTGAAGCACGGAAACACAACATAGAAAGGCCAGTATGATTATAGCTTTTCTCATTTTTTAGCAGAATCTTTATTAGGTGTTGCTGTTGTTGGGGTATAGTAGTTAGGCGGGAAACCGTTGAGTTTTCGCCACAACTCATACCAGATGGGCACGTCTTCTAAAAGTGCTAATGTGTTTGCACCGGCACCTATACGCAAAGCTTCGGGCCAAGGCTGCTCATCAGGATCGGGAGCTAGAAGCACACGGTATTTTCCGTTAGGGCTTATAAAGCGCTCTACGGCAACTACCTTTCCGCCAAAAGTTCCAAAGGAATTATACGGCCAACCGCTAAAAACTATAGAAGGCCATCCATCAAACTGAATACGGACTTTTTCACCGTCGTGAATTAGCGGAAGGTCTATAGGTTTTACATAAGTTTCTACCGCAATATCATAATTGGTAGGCATAATACTGACCAACTGTTGCCCTTCTTTAAACGTCTCGCCAATACCGCCTATAATTGCCTTATTGATAAACCCATCTTGTGGCGCTCGCACGTAATACAAGTTATTACGGATCTCATAATTGGTGCGGGTATTTTCTAATTTGCTTACCGCAGCTTCGGTGTCTAGCTGTGTAGAAAGCGCTGTCGCTTGATCACTTTGAGCTTTGGAAATCTTATCTGCATAGGTTGCTTCAAGACGGTTAAGCTCTATTTGTGCATTTAACAATTCGTTGCGACTGGCCAATAATTTATTTTCTTGCGAAATGATTTTAGCCTGAGCTTCCTGCAATTTCAAGCGTTTTTCTTCAACATCGGTCACAGCTTTTAAGCCTTCTTGTTGTAAGGCCAGCGTTCGCTCATACTGACGCTCGGCAATCCTAAGATTGGTTTTGGTCGCCTCAAAATCAATACTGTCGCTTTTGATCTTTAACTGCGCTTGAATACGTTTGTTATCTGCTTGTTTCAGCTTTAAAATACGTTCGCTGCGCAAAGCTTCGATCTGATTACCTAAGGCGTTTACCTTGTTTTTATACGACTCTACAGAACTAGCTTTAGCACGTACCTGTTGGTCTGTACGTTCTACCAGATTAGGGTCAAAATATTCATTTTTCACTTCAGTAATAAAAAGGATCGTATCGCCTTTTTTAACCGACTCTCCCTCGCGTACATACCATTTTTCAACACGCCCGGGAATGGGAGATTGTATGGTTTGCGGTCGCTGCTCAGGGGTAAGTGTCGTTACATAACCTATACCTGAAATGGTCTGCGTCCACGGCAGAAAAAGTACTACGATTAAGATCACCGTAAACACTTTGAGAAAGCGATTAAAGTAGGCGTAATGCTTTTTCTCTAAGACCTTTTTTGAAGCCTTATAGCCGCTAATATCTACCTTTTCGTTTATTTTATCTTGAGATATATTAAGCATAGGAGTTTAATTTGAAGTTGAAAGTTTGCCGCCGTCTAGCCACAAAGTGCGTTCACAGCAATTGCGCCAAGCTTCGTCTTTACTGGCAACAATGATTGCCCAGGAGTTAGACTTGTCAAATAGAAAGTTTACGATGCGCTCTTTTTCTTCCGCTGAAAATTTAGTCAGTGGTTCTTTTAAGATCAAAACTTTAGGCTTGCGCACGATACTGCGCGCCATCACAATTTTATCAGCAATGGTTTTTGAAAGTCGCTGCCCTTCTGGTTTTATAAGTGTATCTAAACCTTTAGGTTGGTCTTTTACAAAATCAGACAGCCCCATTTTTTCAATTGCCCAGTCTATATTTTCCTGCGGAACCGTTTTGTCTCCAAACGTAATGTTGTCTAAAATGGTGCCTTCAAACGGAGTTTCCTCAGGAAAGGATTGCCCTAACAAGGCTCTGTAATGATTAAGCTGAATCCCTTTAACCGATTTATTATTGATGAAAAATTCACCCGAAGTAGGTTCAAGAATTCCGGCGATGATCTTCAGTAAGGTTGATTTTCCGGCGCCATTGGGGCCGTTAATCAGTACGTGTTCGCCGGGATTGATTTCAAGGGAAACCTTGTCAAGAATGGTAACTTCGTCAGCTTTATCTACATAGCTAACGTTGCGTAATTCCAGATTAAGATTGTCTGCATTATCAAATGGTTTTGATAATTCTTGATCTTCAAGTTTTTTATCAACTACCTGACCCACTTTTTCTAAAGCCGTAAGTAGATCGTAAAAGTTCTCAAGGCCTAAAATGAGTTTTTCAACCGAATTGATGATCAATACAATTATAATCTCAGCAGCCACAAATTGACCGATATTCATAGTTTGATTCAGTACCAGAAAACCACCAATTAATAATAGACCGGCAGTTACGAGTACTTTAAAAGCGATCATCTGTATAAACTGAATGCGCAAGATTTTAAAGTGACTCTCACGCGCATCTACATAATCACTCACCAAAGCATCATTTTTGTCGAGCGCAAGACTAGATCTGCCGGAAAGCTTAAAACTTACCAGTGCTCTCGCGATCTCTTGGATCCAATGTGCGATCTTATATTTGTATTTTGATTCGGTAAGACTGGTTTGTAAACCGGTGTTTCCGGTGAACTTAAAGACTAAATAAATCAAGAGAATAAGAAGGATTCCGTAGAAAATAAAAAACGGATGGTAAAACGAAAGCAATACCAACCCGAAAACAATTTGAACCAAAGCAGCCGGAAAATCTAACACCAGTTTATACAAACTCTTCTGTATCGTAAGAATATCAAAAAAACGGTTTGCTAATTCCGGCGGATAATAATCTTTAAGTTCGCTCATCTTTATCTTCGGAAAGCGATAAGTAAATTCAAAAGACGCACGCGTAAAGATCTTTTGCTGCACATTCTCCAGAATACGTATTTGCATTAGTTGCAACGCACCTACAAAGGCAACTCCCAAAGTCACTAATACAACGAGAATAATCCAGGAAGTAGTGATCTGCGCACCTTGAATAAGATTTACGATCGCCTGAATCCCTAAAGGAAGCGATAAACTTACGAGACCGGCAAAAATGGCATAATAGAGAATTTGTAAGAAATCTTTCTTCTCTAATTTGAGTAGCCTTACAAAACGTTGCCAGGGCGTTAATGTTTTAGAATCCATATAGTGTTTAGGAGTTTAAAAGGTTTGAAGTAAGGTGGATAAAGTATTGCGACGGTGAGGTCTTCTTTCCACAATCTGTTAAGGAGGTAAAATGATCCTTTAGAAAATGCTGATGTAATGAGCCCGCTAAGATGGTACTTGCCAGACTTGCGGGGTAAGGATAGCCTTCATTTACATCTGCGATCATTTCTTTCAACCGGGTTGAAAGTCGTTTGTAAATAACAAAATAACCTTCTTTATTTTCATCATCTACCTCTTTAGTAAGATAAGATTTTGAATATTCATTGATAACGATCTTGTTAAGCGCTACCTCATTAATATGATTAAATGAATGATCTTCTTCAACCTCACGCGTAAGAATCTCGATGGCTTGTTCTAGCTTTTCTTTAGGATCGTGAATGTTGGCAGTGGCAAAAGCGAGTTGGTATTCTTTCCATCCCCAATACCAATTCGTCAAATAGATCAAGAATTTATGCTTGTTCTCAAAATACCTGTAGATCGAACTTTCATTAGATTCAATACAATCGCCTAATTTTTTGAATGTAAAATTATCAAAGCCCAATTCGTTGATTAATAAAATACCGTGCTTAACAATACGTCTTCCTAACAGTGAAGATTCGGGATCTTTTAAATAGACATTGTCGTTGATAATGATCTTCAAATTGCGAAGTAACTCATCCATAAAAACAAATTTTGATCGCTAAATTAATAGTAATACTATTAATTCTGAAAATTTTACAATTATTTTAGTCTATAACGTTATAGTGGTTGAAAATAGGCTTTTGATTTAGAGTTATTTATGGATGAAAGGCTATGATTATTGATGAATGCAGAGGAACAATTCGATTAAAAAAATAGTCTTTTAGGAATTCACCTTTTTATTTCTTCAAGGAATACCGTGTACGCTTTATGTATCTTTGCGCAATCAAAATTGAAAAATGGCACAGAATTTTAAATCCTTAGGACTGAATAAAAATCTGATCAAAGGCTTGAATGAGCTTGGCATTGTAAAGCCAACTCAAATTCAGGAAGAAGCCATTCCGTTGCTTTTAGAAGGAAATGCGCATTTAGTTGGGCAGGCCCAAACCGGTACCGGAAAAACTGCAGCTTATGGATTGCCAATTCTTGAGCGTATAAATGCGAATCAAAAAAGTATTCAGGCGCTGATTTTGTGTCCAACGCGTGAATTGAGTCAGCAGGTAGCAAAGCAGCTTTTTAAATTCACAAAATATACCGAGAAGATTTTTACCGAAGCGGTTTACGGCGGGGAGAAAATAGATATTCAGATTAAAAATTTGAGTAGGCCTACGCATATTGTTGTGGCTACTCCGGGACGTTTGATCGATTTGCTTAACCGAAAGGCAATTGACCTATCTCAGGTGCATACCGTGGTGCTTGACGAAGCCGATGAGATGCTGAGTATGGGCTTCAAGCAGCAGCTTGACGAAATTTTAAGCGCTTTGAGAAATGTTGAAAATAAATGGTTGTTTTCAGCGACTATGCCGCACGGAATCAAACAGATCGTTAATCAGCATATGGCCGAAGATGCACACCGTATTCAGATAAGTCGCGATGTGGTGAATAAAAATATTGAGCATAAATTTTTGCAGTGTGAGGAGGTTGATAAACTACCTATTCTTTTGGACTTCCTGAGAAGTAAAAAAGGAGAACGCGGAATTATTTTCTGTAAAACCAAAGCAGCAACTGCAAAACTGGCCAAACAACTAATCGCTAAAAATGTCGCTGCCGAAGCTCTTCAAGGAGATATGCTACAAAAGGAACGGGATAAAGTGATGCGTGCTTTTAAAAACGAAAGTTTGCGCCTACTTGTGGCAACAGATATTGCTGCCCGTGGGATTGATGTTCAGGACCTCACTTTTGTGATTCATTACCAAATGCCTGATCAGGAAGAATATTACACTCACAGAAGTGGCCGAACTGCAAGAGCCGGTAAAGAAGGCTTATCGCTGGCTTTAGTGACTTCTAAAGAGTTGCGCACTCTTCGTAATTATGAAAAATCTTTAGGAATTGGCTTTAGTGAGGTAAAAGCACGCTAGTAGCTTTCAATAACCTTTTTGATATCGGCACGCGTTAAAACACCGCTTTGTCGCCAAACCTGCTCTCCATTTTTAAAAAGCATCAGGGTAGGAACACCGCGCACCTGAAATTTCTGAGCTAAGGTTTGATTTTTGTCGACATCAACTTTTACGATCTTGACTTTTTCGCCCAGATCTTTTTTTACGTCTTCAAGTATAGGTGCTAGCGTTTGGCACGGTCCACACCATGTCGCAAAAAAATCTATCAGTACCGGAGTTTCTGAATCTGTAAGATTACCAAAGCTTGTTTTCATACTGCAAAACTAGGAGTATTCCATTTAAATGTAAAAAGCTTTAACGACATCTTAATACAATGCTAAGAAGCGTTGATATAGGCGTTAAATGCCGTTAATCCTTTAGTGCGCCTTTTGGGCGCTAAGTAACTTTAACCAAGAATACTTGAACCGCAAAAAATACTAATGTTATGGAAACCAGTAAAGAAAATGTTTTAGTGGCAGGCGCAAACGGAACGACCGGAAAATTGATCGTAAGCTATCTCGATCAGTCGCAATATTATAACCCGGTGGCTATGGTGCGCAAGCAAGAACAGCAAAAGCAATTTAAAATACAAGGAATAGACACTGTTTTAGGGGATTTAGAAAAAGATTTATCTAAAGCGGTAAAAGGTATTGATAAGGTAATTTTTGCTGCGGGTTCCGGCGGAAACACTGGTCCTGAAAAAATAATTGATGTAGATCAGGAGGGCGCAAAGCGACTTATAGATGCAAGCAAAGGTGTTGAGGTTAAAAAGTTTATCATGCTAAGTTCGATTAACGCTGATAATCCTGAAAGTAGCGAGTCGCTGAGACACTATCTGGAGGCTAAACGTAAAGCAGATAATTATTTAAAGAATAGCGGGCTTAATTATACAATTGTGCGTCCCGGAACTTTGAAAAATGAAGAAGGCACGCGCAAAATTGAAGCGGCACTTGATGTAGAGCACGGCGAGGTTACGCGAGACGATGTTGCGTATACGTTGGTTCACGTGTTAAATGATGATGTGGCACAAAATGCCGTTTTTGAAATGGTCGAGGGCGAGCAAAGAATTGAGGATGCAATCAAAGAATTTTAAACATTTTCTATATGAATAGATATACTTCAATCTGTTTTGTAGTCTTTGCGCTCACCTTATTTTCTTGCGTAGAAAGCACTCCTAAAAATCCTGAAGCCGAAAGTCAATCGAAGGAACAAATTTTTGAAAAGGGTACTCGTACCTCAATAGAAAAGTTTGTGGGAGATGTTTATATGAACTTGTTAGTTCCTGAAGATTCAATATACACTACAAAATCGGGTAGCGTAACTTTTGAAGCGGGCTCACGTACCAACTGGCATTATCACCCTAGCGGACAACTTTTAATGGTTACAGAAGGAACAGGGTATCACCAGATTGAAGGTCAAGCCAAAGAAACCATAGTCAAAGGGGATGTGATTAAGGTGCCAAAAAATTTAAAGCATTGGCATGGGGCTTCAACCGATGAAGCTATGACCCACATTTTTGTAATTCCAAATACAGAGATGGGAGCTTCCGTATGGTTTGAACCTGTAAGCGACGCAGAATTCACAGAGTAGATTACAATTTGAAGTATAAAATCTGGTCTGTTGATTTATCAGTAGACAAATAAAAAACCCTGTGAAGTGTTGATTTCACAGGGTTTCTTAAATTCTAGTTGTACCCGGGATGGGACTTGAACCCACACGTACGAAGTACACACGGCCCTCAACCGTGCCTGTCTACCAATTTCAGCACCCGGGTCTGTTTAATTCAAAATTACTATAAAATAAAACCAGACGGCAAAATCTGGTTTAAATTCTTGTGACTTGGCTGGGGCTCGAACCCAGGACCCTCTCCTTAAAAGGGAGATGCTCTACCAACTGAGCTACCAAGTCGATGGTGTACTAAAAAACAAAACCAGACGTTAAAATCTGGTTTATGTGGTTTGTGACTTGGCTGGGGCTCGAACCCAGGACCCTCTCCTTAAAAGGGAGATGCTCTACCAACTGAGCTACCAAGTCTTTCCTTAAATGCGGCTGCAAATATACATCCATTTTTTTAATCTACACAAGCCTTTTTGTGATAAATTTGAATAAAATTAAAGAAGCAGGTATAGGCTTCTGAAAATCAGTAATTTTTTAAAATGAAAATCTATTTAATAGGCTATATGGGTTCAGGAAAGTCTACCTTAGGGAAGATCTTGGCCCAAGAGCAGGAGATGAATTTTATCGACTTTGATCATTTTCTTGAAGAAAAAGAAGGAAAATCTATTGCAAAAATTTTTGAGGAGCGCGGTGAGATTTATTTTAGAAAAAAAGAATCAGAATATTTAAATGAATTGCTTCAGGGGTATGATAACACAATTATAAGCCTGGGAGGCGGTACACCTTGTTACGGAGACGCAATGGAGCGCATTAAAGCGGCCAAAGGAACTTCGGTTTATATAAATGTGGGCGTTGCGGAATTAACACAGCGTTTGTGGTCTCAGCGTGATCATCGTCCTGTTTTAAAACATCAGGATACTCCAGAAAAATTAGAAGAATTTATACGGAAACACCTATTTGAGCGCAGTTTCTATTACAATCAAGCAGCCGTAAAATTGATGGTTAATGGGGAGCCTGTAGGTGAACTCGTCGCACAATTGCAACAAAAACTATTCTAAGATCGCTGAGTCTTTGCCAGGCTTAAAGCGCACTTTTACACGCTCATTGAGTGAAGTGCTCAAGGAGATACCTTTAAAATCTGCCTTAACCGGATATTTTTTATGATTACGATTGACTAAAACGGCGGTCTTAAATTGTTTTAGAGGTACATCTAGAAAGTGCTTTACACCGTAGATCAGCGTCGTTCCGGAATTCAAGACATCATCTATAAGCACAAGAGATTTATCTTTGTATTCTGAAGCATTAAGAGAAGTTTCAACTGTGCCTTGAGGAGCAGTTTTATTCATTGTAACCTTGCACAAGGTACATTGAAGCGCTGAAACTTCCTCGAGAATTGCTTTTAAACGCTCGGCAATAACATAACCGTTAAGTGCGATTCCGGCAAGAATAATCTCTTTTTCGTCTACGTTGCTTTCGTAGATCTGATAAGCAATTCGGCGAATTTTATTCTTAATGTCTTCGTGATCTAAAATGGTTTGCACCTCGGTTTTCATCATTTAACTATTGTTGATTTTTCAAAGATAAAAAAGAGTTCGTTGCCTTGTCTTGGTTTTATAGAATTATAGCAGGCTTCTAAAATTCTAAGCTCAAAATAAGGCGTAAATAAGTTTTGATATTCTGTTAGGCTTCCGCCAAATGGAGGTCCTTTTTCGGTCAATTCAAAGTTGAATAAGACTCCAGCGATTTTGCCTTTTTCGGCTAATAGATCAAAGCAGTGCTGGGCATAGCTAGGCCTTAGATCAGGTTCTAAAGCACAAAAAAAGGTTTGTTCTAAAATAAGATCATACGTGCCGTTATGTTCAAAAAAATCACCTTCGATCAATTGATAGTTACAGTTTTCTGGAAGACGTGCTTTTAGATTACGCAACGCGGAAACTGAAAAATCAACCACCGTGACATTTTCAAATCCTAAATGCGCTAGGTGCAGCACTTCGTGGCCATAACCGGCTCCGGGAACAAGAATTTTTAATTCTTTGTTAGTGATTTGGTCAGTATATTCTTTTAAAGGTAGAGTCACTTGGCCGGCGTCCCAACCCGTTTGATCATTTTGATACCTGTGCTCCCAATAATCTTTATTTAAATCAGTCTTCAAAAAAGTCGTCGTTTTCGTAAAAGTCATCAAGATCACGCCGATCTTTTTTAGTAGGCCGCCCGGTTCCTTTTTTTCGATAATAATCCTGTGAGTATTTTAAAAGATCTAGTTTTTCAAGGTTTTCAGCAGGGGTTTTATCAACGCAGTAGAGGCCAACCAACTTGGCTCCCACGCGACTAGGCGGATGGTCTAAGACCTCGATGACATAGTTAATTTGATTTTTTCTTACTTGAATGGTGTCTGATGGAAACACTTCTCGCGAAGGCTTCACTGCAACATCATTAATTTTTACCTGTCCTTTTTTACAGGCATTTGTAGCTATAGAACGTGTTTTAAAGTATCTCACACACCACAAATATTTGTCAACTCGCATAATCTATTGCTTTAAAGCTCGTTTTTAACAATACAAAAATAGCGTAAAATTGTATCTTGCGCGACCTAAAAGCAATATGATGACTATGGTAAGAAAAGTGTTTGTGGCGGTTATGGGCCTTTTATTTTTTGTTTCTTGTAAAAAAGATGACGACGGAACTACAGAGATCGAAGTTCGTGATCGGGGGGAAGTGCAAGTAGAAAGTTCGGCCAACTTGAGAGCTTATCTTGATACGCACTTTTACAATTATGAGGAATTTGAAACGCCTGCTGCTGACTTTGATTTCAAAATTCGTTTTGATACAATTAGCGGGGCTAATGCAGATAAGACACCGCTTTCTAGTCAGGTGATTACACGTCAATATACTTTTGAAGATACTGATTACGAACTATACATTTTAAAAGCTCGTGAGGGAGCGGGAGTGCAGCCTACTTTTGCCGACTCAACTTTTGTGAACTATCAAGGAAGTGTTGTAGGCGGAGATCGTTTTGATGCTTCGGTTACGCCGGTTTGGTTTGATTTAACTCAGGTGGTTTTTGGTTTTGCTAACGGAGTAAGTGAATTGAAAGCCGGTACGCAGTTTACTCAAAATGCAGATGGAACATATAGCTTTGGAGATGATTATGGCATTGGAGCTGTTTTTATTCCAAGCGGACTAGGGTATTTTAATAGTTCGGGGACTGGTTTTTCAGCATATTCAGATCTTGTGTTCACCTTTGATCTTTATCGTGCAGTAGAGGATTCAGATAATGATAATGACGGGGTTCCTAACTGGAAGGAAGACATCAATGGTAATCATTACGTAAATGAATTAGGAGATGATACTGATGGAGATAATGTACCTGATTATTTAGATACTGATGATGATGGTGACGGAACGTCTACGCGCGATGAGCTCGATTTTGATGAAGATGGAAATACCGTATACATTGACTCAAATAATGATGGTCTTGATGATTATCTAGATCCAGACATAGAATAAGAAAACAACCTGTAAAGGAAATAAAAAAGCCCGTTATCATTGTTGATAACGGGCTTTTTATTGGCACCACCAAAGATTTTAGCACTCTGAGGTTTACCTTATAAACATGACTATAAATTAAGTGATACACTTAAAATAAGTTGATCAGGTCGTGTGTCTATTCTTGATCCCGAAGTGATGATTCCGTTAGAATCTAAAAATTCTGCTTCGTTATCGCCAAAACCACGCTCGTAGCGTAAGTCAACACCAAGTTTTCCTAAAGCGATTGCTGCGCCGACATTGAGACCTACTGTAAAATCGTTTTTTACATCTCCCAAGGTGATGCCGTCATACTCGGTATCTAAAATGTATTGAAAAGCAGGACCCGCAAAAACTTGTAGTGGCCCAATAACTTCAAGACCTACAAGAACCGGTAAGTCTAGCTTTTGCATGCTAAAATCATCATCTTCATAGGTAGAATTGAGCTTGGTATAAACAAGTTCTGGTCGCAAGAAGAGTTTTTCTCCTGTACGCCCAAAGACACCTACGTGGTAGCCTATATCGCTACTTGGGTCTTGATAAGCGTTTTCGGCAGAGTCCCTAATGTCTCCTGTGCCTCCGTAGTTAAGACCGGCTTTAATTCCAAAACCGGGATCTGATTGTGCGTGTGCAAAGGACACGGCTAAAAATAAAATTCCTAAAAATGCTCTTTTCATATCAGTTAAGTTTAGCTCAAAATTGAGCGGTTAAAGTCAAAAGAGATCTGTAAAGATCGCCTTAAACTAGCTGATAGAAGCAAACATTTTTAGGAATAAAATCTATAAAAGTGCTTACTTCTTAGCTAGCACTCTATTAACGGCTTCTACAATAGATTTAGTATTAAGGCCGTATTTTTCCATAAGTTGAGCAGGAGTTCCACTCTCACCAAAAGTATCATTGGTTGCTACGAATTCTTGGTAAACAGGATCGTTTTTGGCAAGCAAGCCAGAAACGCTTTCACCAAGACCGCCTAAGTAATTGTGCTCTTCACAAGTTACTACACAACGTGTCTTTTTGATAGAATTTAAAATAGCTTCATCATCAAGTGGCTTGATGGTGTGGATGTTAATAACCTCTGCGCTGATTCCTTTTTCCTCAAGTGCTTCGGCAGCTTCTAGAGCGTGCCATACTAGGTGACCGGTCGCCAAAATGGTAACATCAGAACCTTCAACAAGGTGCAATGCCTTACCGATTTCAAATTTTCCGTCAGCTTCAGTAAAGTTGGGAACGCTAGGTCTACCAAAACGTAAGTAAACCGGTCCGTCGTGATCTGCGATCGCGATGGTGGCTGCTTTAGTTTGGTTAAAGTCACAAGGGTTGATCACGGTCATTCCCGGTAACATTTTCATTAAACCTAGATCTTCAAGAATCTGGTGCGTTGCTCCATCTTCACCAAGAGTAAGACCGGCGTGAGAAGCACATATTTTTACATTTTTTCCAGAATACGCAACACTTTGACGAATTTGATCATACACACGACCAGTTGCAAAGTTTGCAAAAGAAGTTGCGTAAGGTATTTTTCCGCCAATGGTCATACCGGCAGCCATTCCAATCATATTAGCTTCTGCGATACCGGTTTGAAAAAAGCGTTCCGGATGGTTTTTAGCAAAGTCGTTCAGCTTTAAAGAGCCGGTAAGGTCTGCACAAAGCGCCACAACATCTTCATGAGTTTTGCCCAATTCGTCCATACCTGCACCAAAACCAGAACGTGTATCTATATTTCCTGAATTTGTGAATTTTTTCATATTTCTGACCCCATTTTATTCGTTATGAGTAAAATATATTCGGGGTAATTTTTAAGGTTAATAGTTATTTTTTGATGGGTGCCAATTAGTAATCCCCTAAAGTCTCAGGGTTTTGCGCTAGTGCTTTTTCTAATTGCTCATCATTAGGCGCTTTACCGTGCCACGCGTGACCATTCATCATAAAGTCAACACCGTGTCCCATAATGGTATGTAGTAAAATACAAACCGGTTTTCCTTTACCTGTGCGTGATTTAGCTTCGTTAAGACCAGCGATAATCGCTTCGATATCATTTCCTTTTTCAACATCTAAAACGTCCCAGCCAAAAGCTTCAAACTTAGCGCGTACACTACCCATGTTCAAAACATCGTCAGTGCTTCCGTCAATTTGCTGACCGTTAAGGTCAATAGTAGCAATTAGGTTATCTACCTTGTTACCGGCAGCATATAAAATTGCTTCCCAGTTTTGACCTTCTTGTAATTCACCGTCACCGTGAAGGGAATAAACAAGGCTGTCATCACCGTTTAATTTTTTAGTTTGAGCAGCTCCAAGAGCAACACTCATTCCTTGTCCTAAAGAACCTGAAGCGATACGAATTCCTGGCAGGCCTTCGTGAGTTGTTGGGTGACCCTGTAAACGAGAATCTATTTTTCTAAACGTATTTAATTCTTCAACCGGAAAATAGCCAGAACGAGCCAAAACGCTGTAAAATACAGGAGAAATATGTCCATTAGACAGGAAGAATAGATCTTCGTCCTTTCCGTCCATATCAAAACCTTCTTTACGTTTCATTACTTCTTGATATAAGGCTACAAAAAATTCAGTACAGCCTAAAGATCCTCCCGGATGCCCAGAACTCACTTGGTGTACTTGCCTTACGATGTCTCTTCTTACCTGAGAGACAAAATCTTCTAATTGTTTTGTGTTTGGCATTTTAATTAAGTTAAAATTTGAAGTTCAAAAATACCCATTTTAAACACGTATTACAATCAATAACCCATATATTACTAAGCTTTTAAAGAAATTTAAGAAGATTGATATTTTAAGTGTAAAATTCGCACTTATCTTGTGCTTTTCTGTATCAAGACTATCTATTAAATAGTTTTATCTTTGCCGCTCTAAATTATACTATGCAATTTAATCTTGTCACAAAAGACGCTGCCAGTAAGGCGCGTGCAGGAGCAATCACCACCGATCACGGAACCATTGAAACCCCAATTTTTATGCCCGTGGGCACCGTTGCCACGGTAAAAGGGGTGCATCAGCGGGAGCTAGAACAAGATATAAATCCTGATATAATTTTAGGAAACACCTACCATTTATACTTAAGACCACAAACCGAAATCCTCGAAAAGGCCGGTGGCTTGCATAAGTTTATGAACTGGGACCGAAACATTCTAACCGATAGTGGCGGGTATCAAGTTTATTCACTTTCTGCAAATCGAAAGATCAAAGAAGAAGGTGTGAAGTTTAAATCACACATAGATGGCTCATTTCATATGTTTACACCAGAGCGTGTGATGGAAATTCAGCGTAGTATTGGCGCCGATATTATTATGGCTTTTGATGAATGCACGCCGTATCCTTGCGATTATAATTACGCAAAACGCTCGATGCATATGACGCATCGGTGGTTAGATCGCTGTATCAACCATTTGGCTAAAACTCCGGTGAAATACGGTTATGATCAAGCATTTTTCCCTATTGTTCAGGGAAGTACGTATAAAGATCTGCGGAAACAATCTGCAGAATATATTGCCAACTCGGGAGCGGTGGGTAATGCCATTGGCGGACTCTCAGTAGGGGAGCCGGCAGAAGAAATGTACGCGATGACTGAAGTGGTGACCGAAATCCTTCCGGAAGATAAACCGCGGTATTTGATGGGCGTGGGAACACCTATCAATATTTTAGAGAATATTGCGTTAGGTATAGATATGTTTGACTGCGTAATGCCTACGCGTAACGGGCGCAACGGAACTTTGTTTACACAACACGGTACGATAAATATTAAAAACAAAAAGTGGGAAGCTGATTTTTCTGCGCTTGATCCTGACGGAACGACTTGGGTAGATACCGCGTATTCTAAAGCCTATGTGCGTCATTTATTTAGTGTAAACGAAATTTTAGGGCGTCAGATAGGGACCATTCACAATCTTGGTTTTTATATGTGGCTGGTACGCGAAGCCCGAAAACATATTATTGCTGGAGATTTTTATAGCTGGAAAGAAAAAATGGTAAAACAAATGGATAAAAGACTTTAGATGAAAATCCTTGATTGGTACATACTGAAGCGTTATCTGGGCACTTTTATAGGAATGCTGCTTTTATTTATTCCTATCGGGATCACGGTAAATCTCGCTGAGAAGATAGATAAGATGCTGGCTAACGAGGTGCCGTTTGTTGAGGTAGCGATTTACTATCTCAATTTTACCATCTATTTTGCCAATCTGTTATTTCCGTTGTTTTTATTCCTGTCGGTGATTTGGTTTACTTCAAAACTGGCAAACAATACTGAGGTTATCGCATTTTTGAGTAGTGGTGTTTCGTTTTATAGGTTTTTACGACCTTATCTTATAGGAGCAACGCTGGTTTGTATCGGGGCTTATATTCTGGGTACTTATCTTGCTCCTAATGCCAGTAGAGGATTTAATGAGTTTACTTATGAATACCTCAAAAATGGTAAGGCAGCACGGGAAACCCGAAATGTTTACCGCCAGATCAATGATCACGATTACATCTATGTGAGTAGGTTTACACCGTCTAGCAAAATGGGGCAGAACTTCACCTTAGAACATTTTGAAGACAATACGCTGCAATATAAAATTCAGGCGCGAAGTATCGTCTACCGTCCTGAAGATACACTCTACCGCCTTAATGGTTATAAAAAGCGAATCGTAGGAAAGGAGGGTGATATTTTAATTTCGAAGCCAAAATTAGACACCTTATTTTCTTTTGACTTAGAAGATCTCACTCCGCTAGAATATATCGCGGAAACTTTGACGACGCCCAGATTACGAGAGTTTATTGATAAGGAGCGCGCTCGAGGTTCTTCGGCGATCAACAGGTATGAAGTGGTGCTGTATAAACGCTACAGTTTACCGGTGAGTGCCTATATCTTAACCATTATTGCCGTTGCAGTTTCTTCGATGAAGCGCCGGGGAGGAATGGGAATCAATCTGGCGTTGGGGATTTCACTAGCCTTTATATTTATCTTTTTTGATAAGGTTTTTGGGACCATTTCAGAGCAATCAGATTTTTCGCCTATGGTTGCCGTATGGCTGCCTAATGTGCTTTTTGGTATTTTAGCTGTTTATCTTCTCAGCCGTGCAAAACGATAGTCTTAAAAGTTACCTTCATTTTCACGTCATCGTGTTCATTTGGGGGTTTACGGCAGTTCTGGGTGCTTTGATCAGCATTGGTGCTACGGCATTAGTTTGGTATCGTATGCTCATTGCTTCTCTGGTTATATTTGTCTACATAAAAATTAAAGGGATTTCGCTCAGGGCGAAAGGAAAAACACTTTTAGGGCTTGCAGGTGTTGGTGTTCTAATAGCCTTGCATTGGTTGACGTTTTTTGGCGCGGTAAAAATCGCTAATGTTTCTATCACTTTGGTGATGATGAGTACGGGTGCTTTCTTTACGAGCATTTTAGAGCCTATCTTTTATAAACGAAAAATCATCTGGTATGAACTCGTTTTTGGTTTGCTTGTTATTGGTGGCTTGTATCTCATATTTGAAGTAGAAACACGTTACACCGAAGGAATCATCGTTGCGCTTATTTCGGCATTACTGGCGGCCTTGTTCACGCTATTTAATGGTAAATATGCTAAGAAGCACGATTCGGTGATGATCTCTTTTTATGAGCTGCTCACCGGAGCCTTGTTTATTACTGTTTTTCTGGCGGTAACTAATCGTTTTGACGCTTCCTTTTTTCAAGTGCAGCAGACAGATTGGATTTATCTTATAATTTTGGCTACGGTGTGCACCGCGTATGCATTTATTGCTTCGGTGAAAGTTATGAAGCATCTAACGCCGTATACGATTATGCTCACCACAAATATGGAACCGGTTTATGGAATCATCCTCGCATTTCTCATTTTAGGCGACGCCGAACAAATGAATACCGGATTTTATTTTGGAGCGATTCTTATTTTATTGACGGTAATTTTAAACGGAATTTTAAAAAATGCCCGAAGACGCAAGGCTGCACGTGCATTAAATACGATAAAAACAAACTAAAAAAATGACCGGTTAAAAACCGATAAGGGTTTGGGAGAAGCTTTTTAAAACCTTTATATTTGTCAGCTAACTAAAAATTTCCCCTAAATGGAATATTTAGAATTTGAACAACCTATTAAGGAGCTTGAAGAACAGCTCCAGAAGTGCTCACTTATTGGTCAAGAAAGTGATGTTGATGTGACCAATACGTGTAAGCAAATAGAGAAAAAACTCATTGATACTAAGAAGGAGATCTACAAAAATCTTACACCTTGGCAACGAGTTCAACTTTCACGTCATCCTAATCGCCCGTATACATTAGATTATATCAAGGCACTTTGTGGGGATACTTTTTTAGAACTTCATGGAGATCGCAATGTCAAAGATGACAAAGCGATGATAGGCGGCTTAGGTAAAATTGGCGACCAGAGCTTTATGTTGATCGGTCAGCAAAAGGGATTCAATACAAAAACACGTCAATACCGTAATTTCGGTATGGCAAATCCAGAAGGCTACCGCAAGGCTCTGCGACTTATGAAAAGTGCAGAGAAATTTAACCTTCCTGTAGTTTGCTTTATTGATACTCCGGGAGCTTACCCGGGTCTAGAAGCTGAAGAGCGCGGTCAAGGAGAAGCGATTGCTCGTAATATTCTTGAAATGACCCGCCTTAAAGTGCCAATCATCGTTGTGATCATTGGGGAAGGAGCCAGTGGTGGAGCTTTAGGAATAGGTGTTGGAGACAAAGTATTGATGCTTGAGAATACGTGGTATTCTGTGATTTCTCCAGAATCTTGCTCTTCGATTTTATGGAGAAGCTGGGAGTTTAAAGAGCAAGCAGCAGATGCCTTAAAGCTTACCGCAAAAGATATGAAGAAGCAAAAGCTTATTGATGAGATTGTAAAAGAACCTCTTGGTGGGGCGCACAGCGATCGCGAAGCGACCTTCACTACAATAAAAGAAGAGATTTTAAAAGCGTTTAAAGAGTTTAAAAACTTATCACCAAAGGATTTGGTTGAAAAACGTATGGATAAATATTCAAATATGGGTGTGTTTAAAGGCTAATACACTTAAACATCACTTGCGACAAAATTCCGGAGTTTTGCACTCCGGATTTTTTTATGCTTGTTAACAAGAATATTTAGTTATCAACAAGCTATTTGTTAACTTATGGTGGACAATGACAGCATTGAAAAGTTGAACCTGCCAAAGCAAATTTTTTACATTCGCCCTCATGGAAAATCTGAAAACCAAGCCCAATTTTATAAATCCTAAAAAAGATGTGATCTCCTTAGAACGCGGTAAATTACCACCTCAAGCTATTGATTTAGAGCAAGTTGTTTTAGGCGCGATGATGATCGATAAGAAAGGTGTAGATGAGATCATAGATATTTTAAGTCCGGAAGTTTTTTATAAAGATGCGCATCAACATATTTATGATGCCGTACGTGCTTTATTTGAAAACGGCGAGCCTATTGACTTATTAACTGTTTCTCAGCAGTTAAAGCAAATGGGAAAATTAGATCAGGCCGGCGGCGATTACTATTTAATTCAGTTAACCCAAAAAGTATCGTCTTCAGCGCATATTGAGTACCACGCCCGTATTATACTTCAGAAATACATTCAGCGTAGCTTGATTAAAATTTCAAACGAAATTATCGAAGAAGCTTACGATGAGACCACAGATGTTTTCGACTTACTCGATAATGCCGAAAGTAAACTTTACGAAGTGACTCAAGGGAACATCAAGCGTAGTTCTGAAACCGCGCAGAGTTTGGTAATTCAGGCAAAAAAGAAGATTGAAGAGATCTCGAACAAAGAAGGGCTTTCAGGGATTCCATCAGGTTTTGATCGTTTAGATAAATTGACTTCAGGATGGCAGGCGAGTGATTTAATTATCGTTGCTGCACGTCCGGGTATGGGAAAAACGGCACTCACGCTTTCTATGGCGCGTAATATTGCGGTAGGGCAAAATATTCCGGTGGCGTTTTTCTCTCTGGAGATGGCTTCGGTACAGTTGATTACCCGTTTGATCTCTTCAGAAACCGGCTTGTCTTCAGAAAAATTACGAACCGGTAAACTCGAAAAACACGAGTGGGAGCAGCTCAATGTCAAAGTAAAGAGCTTAGAAAAAGCGCCTTTATTCATTGATGATACACCATCGCTTTCCATCTTTGATCTACGTGCAAAAGCACGGCGTCTGGCATCACAACACGGGATTAAGATGATCATTATTGATTACCTGCAGTTGATGACCGCCGGTGGTAGTCAAAAGGGTGGAAACCGTGAACAGGAAATCTCGATGATCTCGCGTAACCTTAAAGCACTCGCAAAAGAATTGATGGTGCCGGTGATCGCGTTATCACAGTTATCGCGTGCGGTTGAAACGCGTGGTGGAAGTAAACGACCGCTGCTTTCTGACCTTCGTGAATCTGGTGCGATCGAGCAGGATGCCGATATTGTATCATTTATCTATCGTCCTGAGTATTATAAGATTGATGAGTGGGATGACGAGGAGCGTAGCCCAACAGAAGGCCAAGCCGAATTCATCATCGCGAAGCACCGTAATGGTGGATTAGAAAACATTAGGCTGAAGTTCTTAGGGCACCTTGGTAAATTCGACAACCTTGATGACTTTAGTACTCCATATCAGTTTGAATCTGCAATGAATCAAAATGCTGCAGCTAACGATGACACCTTTACTCCAGACAGTTTCCCAACGCCTGATCAGGCTTTTGGAAGCTCGATGAATGATGGAGGCTTTGATCGAAACGGAGAAGATGAGGTTCCGTTTTAAAATTTAAAGAGAATAAATAGAGAAAGGAAGTCGGTTTTGGCTTCCTTTTTTTTGGCGCCGCTAATGGGAAAACAGCCAGGTTGTCTTTGGGATAGTTTATTAAATCAACTTAGCTAAATACTAGGCATAGTCTTTGAATCGTTGTAACTTCAACAGCATAAATAAGTAGACTTTTGAGCTTGAATATATATTATACTTTTCGACGGTTTTTTCTATTTCTTTGCTTGTGTGTTTTTTCGCTTCCTGCGAGCGCTTCCTATGTGTTGATCCCAATGGATGCCGAAAGTCAGAAAGAACATTTAAAAGCATACGGAATCACGTATTGGACGCTGGCGCAGCAACAAAAAGTAAAATGGTTGCTCAATTACAGAGGAGGAGCTTTTTTACTTCCGGATACCGAAGCTTTGCAAAAAGAATGTATGATTCGTGGAGTTTCGTTTGAAGTTCTAAGCGATGCGAAAACCGAAAGTATTTTATCCGAAATTGAGAGTCCGTCGCAAAATATGGAAGCGATCGTGCTCGAAAAAGCGCCTAAAATAGCGGTCTACACACCAGATAGTTCGGTACCGTGGGATGATGCGGTTACGATGGTTTTAGAATATGCCGAAATACCTTACGATAAAATATATGACCGCGAAGTGCTGGCAGACGAACTTGTGCTCTACGATTGGCTGCATTTGCATCACGAAGATTTTACCGGACAGTATGGAAAATTCTACGGCTCATACAGAGCGACTTCTTGGTATATTGAAGAGAAGAAACAAGCTGAAGCTCTTGCGACAGAATTGGGTTACGAAAAAGTTTCTCAAGCGAAACTCGCAGTTGCTACTAAGATCAGTGATTATGTGATAGGTGGCGGTTTTATGTTTGCGATGTGTAGCGCGACTGATAGCTTTGATATTGCGCTTTCGGCAACGGGAGTTGATATTTGCGAACCGATGTTTGATGGTGATGCTTCTGAGGCTAATTATCAGGCCAAAATCAATTTTGAACGCACCTTTGCTTTTACAGATTTCACGTTGGTTAAAAATCCGCAGCAGTATGAATTCAGTAGTATTGACACAACGCCTTTTAGAAGAGTTCCCGCAGATACTGATTATTTTAGTCTGAAAAGTTTTTCGGCAAAATGGGATCCTGTGCCTACGATGCTTTGCCAGAACCACACCGCTTTGGTGAAAGGTTTTATGGGACAAACCACTGCTTATAATCCTAAAGAGATCAAAGCGAATGTGCTAGTTATGGGCGAAAACAAAGCCAATGGTGAAGCACGCTACATACACGGCGTAAAAGGCAAAGGCTTTTTTACCTTTTATGGCGGTCACGATCCTGAGGATTATCAGCACCGCGTGGGTGACCCCAAAACAGAATTAAAATTGCATCCTACAAGTCCCGGATACCGTTTGATTCTCAATAATATATTGTTTCCGGCAGCAAAGAAGAAAAAACAAAAAACGTAAATGAAACGTACTGTTCTGCTTCTGTGTTGCCTGTGCTTGCTAGCCGGGCTGCAAAGAAAGTCGGCACGAATGCCGTGGCGTGCCGGGCATACATTAAGATGGTCAGACTTTCAGGCGTTACCTGATGAGCACAGCGGGTTCTCTGCCAGTGCTAACACAGGAATTAGTCATCGATATACCATTTCTAAAGCGGGTGTGCTTGATCCTTCAAAATCAATTATCAAAGCTAATTTCTATCCCAAACTCTCTTGGTACAAGCCCGAGCTTATAGATGAATTTACGCTGAAACACGAGCAAACGCATTTTGATATTTCTGAAGTGCATGCGCGAATGTTTCGCAAGGCCGTGGCAGAATTTCGATTTACCCGAAACTCTAAAGCAGAAATTCAGAAAATTTATAAGAAGATCGAAAGTAGCCGGCGCAACATGCAACAGCAGTTTGATGCAGAAACAGAACATTCTGTAAACCGGGAGGCTGAACGGCGCTGGGAGTCCAATGTAGAAGCTTTACTGCGTAAGTACAGACACTGGGCCGATTGAAACGCTTGATTTTAAGGTTTCTTATGTAATAGGCGTTAATCTTGTGTTAGAAAATTTAAGTTTCCCGAAGTTCTCAGCTAACTTTAAAAGAAAAACTATGATACGAGAAGGAAGTTCAGTACAATGGGAATGGGGTAACGGTACCGCAAAAGGCGAAGTAAAAGAATCTTACACTAAAGAAATTACCAAAACAATTGATGGTAGCGAAATTACCCGAAAAGGAGAACAAGGCAATAAAGCGCTTTTAATCAAACAGGAAGATGGTTCTACTGTTTTAAAATTAGAAAGCGAAGTAGAGAAAGCATAATAGCGCATGGCAGAGTTTATAAAACTTTATGACGAAAACCCTAGCGAACGTGAGATCAAACGTATTGTTGAGGTTTTAAAAAATGACGGGGTGATCATTTATCCCACAGATACGGTGTACGGTCTGGGTTGCGATATTACCAGCAATCGAGCATTGGAGCGTGTTGCGCAGTTGCGCGGAGTGAAATTGGCAAAAGCTAATTTCTCTTTTATCTGTGAAGATTTGAGTAATCTTTCAGATTATGTGCGTCAGATAGATACGCCAACATTCAAATTACTAAAACGGGCATTGCCGGGACCTTACACCTTTATTCTTCCTGGCAATAATAATTTACCTACTGTGTTTAAAAAGAAGAAAACTGTAGGGATACGTGTGCCGGATAACAACATCGCTCGTGCTATTGTGAAGCATCTTGGGAATCCCATTATTTCAACTTCGATTTATGATGAAGATGATGTGATAGAGTATACCACAGATCCGGAGCTTATTCTTGAAAAATGGGACAAGCTTGTAGATGTTGTGGTTGATGGCGGATATGGAGGTAATATTCCTTCTACGGTGATTGACCTGACCAGTGGTGAGGCTGTTTTAATTAGAGAAGGTAAGGGAGATCTTACGATTTAGAATTCACTCATTAATTTGAGAGCACTACACGATTCCCGAGCAATTTCTTGAGACTTTTGGTAGAGCTTTAATTTAGATTAGATGTAGACTTTAAATAAAGAAAACCTTTGGCTGATGCCAATAAAAAACCCGGTCATTTGACCGGGTTTTAATATTTTAAAACTAAAGCTTTTTAGTTTTTAGGCATTCCCTCTTCAATCATTTTGTAGAATTGGTCTAGCTTAGGAAGAACAACAATACGTGTTCTACGGTTACGAGCACGACCTTCTGCAGTATCATTGCTAGCTAAAGGCACATAGTAACTTCTACCTGCTGCAACCATACGCTCTGGTGGTACACCAAATTCTTCTTGAAGAATACGTACTACTGAAGTTGCACGCTTCACACTAAGATCCCAGTTATCTTCAATTACTGAAGTACTAATTGGTTTACTGTCTGTGTGACCTTCTACCATAAACTCGATGTCTGGCTTGTTTTTAACTACAGTTGCAACTTTACCAAGAACTTCTTTAGCACGGCTGGTTACATCCCAACGACCACTGTTAAATAATAATTTGTCTGAGATAGAAACATAAACAACACCTTTCTCAACGTTGATCTCGATGTCTTCGTCATTAAGGTTACCTATCGCTCCTTTTAAGCTAGTTACAAGAGCAAGCGTTACAGAATCCTTACGGTTCATCGCATCACGGAATGCTTTGATCTGAAGGTCTTTTTCTTTCATTTGCTCAAGAGACTTCTCTAAGTTTTCAGCACCTTTAGCTGAAAGTGTAGTTAAGTTTCCTTGCGTATTGATCAAATTGTTATTTGCACTTCTTAGGTCAGTGATTTGCTCTTTCATCGTTTCACTTTGCGCTAAACAAGCGTTAAGCTTTACGGTTGCTGTGTTAAGCATATCCTGCGTTTCTTTTTGTTTTGCCTCTAATGCAGCATATTTCTTTTGAGATACACAAGAGGAAAGAAGTACCAGCGCTGATGCCGATACCATCATTAATTTTCTCATAATTTCAGTTGTTATCTTTAATTTTTAGTAGCGTCAAATGTATTAAAATTCGTGCCTAATTGCCCAACCTTAACAATACTTTAGATTTTGTTAAAATATGTCGGTGTAGTGCATATTTTTCCTTATGAAATACTCCCAGACGATAGATTTGACCTTAGCGTAGGGCTGATTTCCTGAAGTGCGTGCACGCTTGTTAAGCAATTTTGGAATTTGGGCATAAAAATTGAAATGCGCTTTGAGCACTGCTGTAAAATGTTTCGGTTTTCCTTCTGCTAAGAATTTAAAAGCGGCGATTCCGTCCAGGCACATTCTCGCAAATAGAATAGGGTAAACCTTAAAACCTGCTACGTTTTTTAATAAAAGCATCAAGTTATTTCTAAAATTCAAAAAGGTTTTTTTCGGATTCATTTGCTCTAGTGTGGCTCCGCCTAGGTGATACACCACACTTTCTCCTATATATTGAATGTAAAACCCTAAATTCTTTATTCTCCAGCACAGATCAATTTCTTCCTGATGTGCAAAGAAATCTTCATCAAGCGCGCCGGCCTGCCAAAAAACTGATTTTCGCACGGCTAAACAAGCGCCACTCGCCCAGAAAATCTCTAAAGTATCATTGTATTGTCCGGTGTCTTCTTCACAGGTGTCAAATATGCGTCCGCGACAAAAAGGATATCCTAAAGAATCCAGAAATCCTCCGGCGGCACCTGCATATTCAAAGTGTGTTTTCTTTTTTAGATCTAAAAGTTTTGGTTGTGCAACTCCCAAATTTGAGTCTGTTTCAAAAGCTTTGATCACAGGTTCAAGCCAACCGGAAGTTGTTTCAATATCACTATTCATCAGGATCAAAAGCTCTTCTTCCAGATGTTGCAAGGCGTCATTATAGCCTTTAGCGTAGCCGCCATTTGAAGCATTCTGAATGATCTTTACCTGCGGAAATTCAGCCTGTACAAAAGCGACAGAAGCATCGGTTGAAGCATTATCGGCTACATAAATGGTCGCTAAATGCGCGCTATGTTTGATGACGCTGGGTAAAAATTCTGCTAGTAGTTTTTTACCGTTCCAATTGAGTATAACGATGGCTGTTTTCATAAGCTGTAAACCGGAATATCTCGTAAAAACACATATTTTTTCGCTTCATAATCCATCTGACAATAGTAGTGATCGAGTCCGTTAGTCACCATTAAATATTCAGCTTTCACCGCGAGATTATACCGCGCGATTTGATCAAAAGTTTCCTGTGTGATTTTGACCTTTGGGGCTTTGCATTCAATGATCAAAAAAATGCTTCCGTCAGGATTAAAAACAACGCCATCATAACGTTTTGAGGTGTTATTGATCTTTAATTCTTTCTCAACATTTATAAGCGATAACGGATATTTATACGCGGCTAAAAGATGTTTTACCACGTGCTGCCGTACCCATTCCTCTGGGGTGAGTACCACAAATTTTTTACGAATAGGGTCAAATATAAGCGGTTTATTTTCGCTACTTTTGAGCCTGAAGGCATATGGAGGAAAATTTAATTCTTGCATCATTTCAAAGGTAATCAACCTACGGAATTTTTTATGCCTGCATCAGTTTTAAAACTTCGTCCCATTCGGGATATTCATTTATAAAGAGATTCAATACAACCTTGGTAGAAGAAGTTACACGCATTGTAAAGGATATTAAAAAAGGCAATCTGAGACCCATTTATTTTTTAATGGGAGAGGAACCTTATTATATAGATCAGCTTGCCGATTATATTGCTGATAATGTGTTGACCGAAGAAGAAAAGGGATTTAATCAGATGGTGCTTTACGGGCGCGATGTGTCTCTTGATGATGTGCTATCGCAGGCCAAACGTTTTCCAATGATGGCAGAGCGTCAAGTGGTAATAGTTAAGGAGGCACAAGATATGTCACGCGAAATCTTATTGCAACCTGATAAAAGCAAGAACAAACTTGAGGCTTATGCCGAAAATCCGCAGCCAACTACGGTTTTAGTGTTTTGCTATAAGTACAAGAAGCTTGATAAACGCAAGCGGGTTTATAAGGAAATTGCCAAGAGCGGACTCATCTTTGAAAGTAAGAAGCTTTATGAAAATCAAGTGGGCGACTGGATTCGGCGTGTGATGTCTGGCAAAGGCTACACCGTAGAACCTAAAGCGGCGCATATGCTCGTGGAGTTTTTAGGAACTGACTTGTCGAAGATCAATAACGAATTAGAAAAACTTCGGCTAATTCTTCCTGAGGGCAGCACGATCACGCCACTTGCAGTTGAAGAAAATATAGGGATCAGTAAAGATTTTAACAACTTTGAGTTGCAGCGCGCTATTGGTGAAAAAGATGTGCTAAAAGCGCATCGTATCATCAATTATTTTAGTCAGAATCCTAAGGATAACCCGATGGTCGTTACTATTGCTTTGCTTTTTAGCTTCTTTCAGAATTTATTGATCTATCACGGTTTGCCCAGTAAAGACAAGAGCACCGTTGCAAAAGCGCTAAAAGTAAATCCTTTTTTTGTTGGCCAGTATGTAGATGCAGCGCGCAATTACCCGATGAAAAAAGTGAGCCACATTGTCAATTTATTACGCACGGCAGATGTGAAAAGTAAAGGCGTTGGCGCTTACAACCTTTCTCAGGGAGATTTGCTCAAAGAGCTTTTGGTCCAAATTATGTCTTAATTAAACCTCGTTTACAAAAGCAACACTGTGCGTTGCTACGATTGCAGCAGTTTCGGTGCGTAGGCGGCTTTCTCCAAGCATCACAGGACTGAATTTGGCTTGAATGGCTTGCTCTATTTCGCTAGGCGAAAAATCTCCTTCAGGACCTATTAAGATCAAAATATCTCTTTTAGGCTGAAGTTTTTGCTTGAGCGAAAATCTGTTGGTTTCTTCACAATGCGCGATAAAGCGATCCCCGTTAAAACCTTTTGTAGCCTCTAAAAAATCACTGAAGGATTGCGCTTCATTCAGTTTAGGAATATGCGCTTTCAATGATTGTTTCATAGCACTTTGAATGATACGCTCATAACGTTCTTCTTTAATGACTTTACGCTCGCTATGATCACAAATAATAGGAGAAATTTCAGAAATTCCTATTTCGGTGGCTTTCTCGAGAAAGAGCTCAAAACGATCATTCAACTTTGTTGGCGCAACAGCCAGATGTAAATGATAGGGTAGTGGCTGTTCTGAGGTTACTTCTAAGATCTTAACCGTACAGTTTGACGGACTAGCTACGATGATTTCAGCCTTAAAAAAGTTTCCAGCCCCGTTGGTGATATCCAGCACGTCACCGGTACGTTTACGCAGTACTTTTACAATATGCTTGCTTTCGTCTTTAGGAAAAGTTGCTTCTTTAGCTTCCGCAGCAATTTCGGGATGATAAAAGAGTTGCATACTTAAATTTTTAGACGTGATTGCGCCATTACTTTGGTATCTGTATATCCGGTTTCGGCTAGATTTTCCTCAAGGTATTTGAGGTATCCAACGATCCCGATCATCGCTGCATTGTCTGTCGTGTACTCAAATTTGGGGACAAAAGTTTTCCAGCCATATTTCTGCTCTGCGTCTTTAAGCGCTTTACGGATCCCGCTGTTTGCTGAAACGCCACCGCCGATGGCCACTTCTTTAATGCCGGTTTGTTTTACCGCTTTCTTGATTTTATCCATCAAAATATTAATAATCGTATGCTGAATGGACGCACAGATATCATTGCGGTTTTTCTCAACAAATTCAGGATCTGCGGCGACCTCTTTCTGATAAAAATAAAGCACCGCTGTTTTGAGTCCGCTAAAACTAAAATCCAGATTGCCTACTTTCGGTTTAGTGAATTTGTATGCTTTAGGATTTCCTAGTTGCGCATATTTATCGATCAATGGTCCGCCGGGGTAAGGAAGACCAAGAATTTTGGCACTTTTATCAAAAGCTTCGCCCACCGCATCATCTAAGGTTTGACCAATTACCGTCATATCAAAATAATTGTCCACACGAACAATTTGCGTATGTCCGCCGGAAATCGTCATCGCCAGAAATGGAAACTCTGGTTTATCGTAACCTTCTTCATCAATAAAATGAGCGAGAATATGTGCCTGCATATGATTTACATCGATCAACGGAATGTCTAATCCCATCGCCAAAGACTTTGCAAAAGAGGTTCCTACGAGTAACGAACCCATAAGTCCGGGACCGCTGGTAAAAGCAATCGCATTAAGGTCTTCTTTTTTTACATTTGCCTTGCGCAGCGCCTCGTGCACCACCGGAACAATATTTTGCTGATGGGCGCGTGAGGCCAGCTCAGGAACCACACCGCCATATTGCTCGTGAACAGCCTGGCCCGCCACAACATTTGCAAGGGTTTTGTCGTTGTGAAGCACAGCAGCCGCTGTATCATCACAAGAAGATTCTATAGCAAGGATATAGGTGTTATTTTTTGACATTAGGTCGCAAGGTATAGGGAATGTTAATGTACTTTTACTCGAAAATTCGGTAGTATGCTATTTATAGGTTTTCTTTAAATAGTAAGGGTTGAGCAATTCGTCTAAAACATAAGATTTGCCGTTCCTAAGTACGTGTGCTGTGTTTCAATAAAATTAAGGCTTTAGTTTTGTGTTTTTAAATCTAAAGCGGGACAAAGTTAAAACTTAAAAACGTATCAGAAAATTCAGAAAAATAATTATGCGAACCCTATTTGTTCTAATAGGTGTCTTTGCATTGCTTTTAATTATTTTTTCGATTCCGGCGGTACAGACTTCGGTCGCTAAAAAGGTCACTAAGGCGCTTAATGATACCTACGGCACCGCAATTTCCATAAAAAAAATTCAGCTAAAATATAATGGTAATGCGCTCATAAAAGAGGTGTATATCGCAGACCATCATCAAGATACGCTTATTTATGCTCAAACTGTAGAAACGAGCTTGCTGAGCATTCGATCACTGATTGAGAATGAGATGCCACTAGGAGATATCTATCTTGGAGCGGCAAAACTTTATGTGAAAAAATACCAGGGGGAAGAAAACGATAACCTCTATGTATTTTCTCAAAAATTCAACACCGGGAAAACAGGCGGAACCCCTTTTAAACTTTCGGCTTCAGAAGTTGAAATTGAGGATATGCACTTCAAGTTTACTGATGAAGACCTGGACACTCCAGAAGTTATAAATTATCACAACCTATATATACGTGCTGAAGATTTTGACCTTGATGATGTGACCATCACGACCCAGATCAAAGATCTGCGTTTTGATGCCGACCGCGACTACCATTTGAGAGGACTAGAAGCTGATTTTAAATACAATCCAGATGAGATCATTCTTAAGGAAATGGTATTGTCAACTGAACACTCTGTGATACGCGGTGATGTGTATTTAGACACGCGTAATGACGCTTTTCAAGATTTTAATAATCTGGTCAAGATTGATATAGACTTTGATGAGAGTAAAATCTCCACCACTGATCTGCAAGCTTTTTATGCTGAATTTGGTGCTGGAGAAGACATTTTACTTTCCGGAAAATTACAAGGAACACTTAATGACTTTACTGTAACCAATTTTGATCTTGCCGGACTGAATAATAGTAGAATTTTAGGTGATGTACGCTTTGAGCGATTATTGGGAGACGATAGTACTTTTAAAATTGAAGGAGACTACCGCCAGCTCAAAACAACTTATCTTGATTTAACGACTTTACTACCCAATATTCTAGGTAATAATCTACCTAAAGAATTGGTGCGGTTGGGGACTGTAGATCTCAACGGACTTTTAAATGTTACAGAGAATACCGTTTACGTAAAAAGTACGATTCAAACCGATTTAGGATTTCTAGAAACTGATATTGACCTTCGCAATACTCAGAATATTCAGCAAGCATCTTATGTGGGAATGTTGCGCGGAGAGCAGTTTAATATGGGACGATTACTTAAGGTTCCAGAATTAGAGAATATTACGTTCAATGTTCGAGTGAATGGGTCTGGTGTTGAAGCCGAAACGTTAGATACTCGTGTGGAGGGTGTGATCAGTTCGGCGACGTACAATAACTATACGTATCGCGGAATTACCGTAGCCGGAAATCTGCAAAATCCCAATTTTGATGGTCGTCTGACCGTGCGGGACCCTAACGCCAACTTTACGTTTGATGGTTTAATTGATGTTTCAGAAGAAATACACACCTACGATTTTACTGCAGATATCGCACGCATAGACTTAGGGAAGCTCAATTTTTTAAGAGATTCCTCGGCTGTATTAAAAGGAAAGGTCGTGATGGATATGCGCGGAACGAACATAGATGATACCGGTGGGGTTATTGCATTTAGTGAAGCGAGCTTCGAGAATGCTAATGACCTTTACGAGTTTCAGGATTTTGTAATCACTTCAGGTTTTAGACGCGGCATACGTACGATAACGATGAACTCTCCTGATATTATTTCGGGCCAGGTTTCCGGAGTGTTCAAAATTGGGGACGTAAAGGCCTTATTTCAGAATGCAATAGGGAGTCTATACACCAACTATGAGCCGCAAACGGTTACTGAAAATCAGTTTATGGATTTCAATATTCAGATTTACAGTAAGATCGTAGAGGTTTTGGTGCCTGATGTTGAGCTCGAGCCTGATACTTTTGTTCGCGGAAGCGTAGTTGCTGACGATTCTGATTTTAAATTGACGTTTAGATCGCCGCGCATCAAAGCTTTTGGCGTTATGGCCGAAGCGATCAATGTACGTGTAGATAATAAGAATCCGCTGTTTAATGCCTATGTTGAAGCGGATAGCATTGGTAGCGGCGTGTATGGGGTAAGCGATTTCAACTTAATCAATGTAACTCTGAAGGACACCTTGTTTATTCGGTCAGAATTTAAAGGCGGACCTGACAAGCAGGATAACTTTGATCTTAGTTTTTATCACACCATCAATGAAGAGAATAATTCGGTTGTAGGTTTTAAGCGCAGCAGCCTTCGGTTTAAAAACAATGAGTGGTTTTTAAATGAGCAGGACAATAAAAACAATAAGATCGTTTTTGATAATAACTTTTTAGATTGGGATTTAAAGGAATTGACGTTGTCTCACGACAAGGAACGAATTTCCTTAAAAGGTCAGGTTAAAGACAGTACGTATAAAGACATACAGACTAATTTTGAAAATGTGAGACTTTCGCATATCACTCCATATATAGATAGTTTGGATATGCGCGGACTCGTAAATGGAAATCTTGATGTTCTTCAGAAAGAAGGAGTTTATTTACCTAACAGTAGTGTGAATATCGCCAATTTCACCATTAATGATATCTTGATGGGAGATCTAGATCTGTCTATTGAAGGCAATGAAAGTTTAACCAATTATCAAGTCAATACGCGCCTGAATAATGATGATGTTGAAGTGTTGTCTGCTCTGGGAACCATTGATGTAGGTCAAGAAAACCCGTCTATAGATCTGGATGTGCAATTGCGCAAGTTGAATATGAAAGCGTTTAGCCCATTGGGTGGAGAAGTGATTTCAAAAATAAGAGGTTTAGCAAGTGGTAGGGCGACCGTCACGGGTGATTATCGCAATCCTGATGTGGATGGCGAACTGTTACTACGAGAAGCAGGTCTGGCGATACCTTATTTGAATACCGATTACGACTTTAGAGGTACAGCGAGAATTACGCTAGATGATCAAGAATTTAGATTTGGTTCAGTAGCATTGGTTGACACTAAATACAAAACCACAGGTACGCTCACCGGAAGCATCAGTCATCAGTATTTTAGGGACTGGGAGATGGATCTTGATGTGAATACAGATCGCCTTGTAGTTTTAGATACCGAGCCAGATGATTTTGCATTGTATTACGGTACTGCGTTTATAAGTGGCGAAGCCAGTCTTACCGGTCCAACCGATGAATTGGTGATCGATGTGACCGCCACTACTCAGGAAGGTACTGTGTTTAAGATTCCGCTGAGTGATACTGAATCTTTTGGCGATAACAGCAATATTTACTTTTTAAGCCCGGAAGAAAAACAAGCCCGACTAGATGGGGAAGAAGTGGTTATCGAAGAGATCAAAGGTTTAGAGCTGAATTTTGATCTGGAGGTAACACGCGATGCTGAAGTTGAGATCGTAGTAGATGAGGTCAACGGAAGTACGTTAAAGGGAAGAGGAGCGGGGTACTTGCTGATCCAGATCAATACCAATGGGAAGTTTAATATGTTTGGTGACTTCACACCCTATTCAGGAACTTATAATTTTAGATATAGCGGGGTGGTGCAGAAGCAATTTAATATCCTTCCGGAAGGAAAGATTAGTTGGGATGGAAATCCTACCGAAGCCTTGCTCGATATTAGCGCGGTCTACAACACCCAGGCTAACCCGTCTATCTTATTAGAGAATCCTTCAATAAACCGAAAAATCCCGGTAAATGTGATCATCAATCTGGATGGCGAACTGATTCAGCCTGAGATCACTTTTGATTTTGAATTCCCTAACACGAGTTCGATTGTAACATCAGAATTAGCGTACAGGTTAGACAACAGAGCTACGCGAGAGCTTCAGGCATTTTCCTTAGTTACGCAAGGTTCGTTCTTCAGTCAAAGCGGAATCGATGCCCAGTCAGCAGCCTACGGAAACTTGATCGAGACGGCTTCGGGTATTTTTAATGACCTGCTTTCAGACGAAGACGGGAAGTTTAATGTGGGCTTAGATTATGTGCAGGCAGACAACAGGCCTGACTTGCAAACTTCAGGACGTTTTGGATTTACCCTTTCAACACAGATTTCTAAAAAAGTATTGATCAATGGTAAAGTAGGTGTGCCAGTAGGCGGGATCAGTGAGCAGGCTGTAGTGGGTGATGTCGAGGTAAATTTCTTATTAAATGAAGATGGAAGCTTGCGTGCAACAATATTTAACCGTCAAACAGATATTCAATTTGTAGCCCGAAACAACGAAGGCTATACCCAAGGAGCCGGATTGTCTTATTCGGTGGACTTCAATACATTTAAAGAATTAATTCAGAAAATCTTCAAAGGAAAAGCCCGGGAAGTTGAAGAAGAGATTAAGGTGATTCAACCGGATTCTGAAATCCCCTACAACGGTTTTGACCAATAAGGCGATAAGCAATTCTTTTTGTGAATATGATATTTTGAGGTTGTGTAAATTTTTAATCTAATAAAAACACCCTATTTAGATTATAAATCCGCCAATTTTATCCCTTTTTAAAAAATAGTTGTTAACGATAACGATTGAAATTGCGAATGCCGTGAAATTCATTAAGAATGGCTTAGGAAAATGCAATTCAATTGCTATTTTTACTTCTCATTCAACAGTAAATGGCACAAAAAATTAGAAAAATCGGAGTTTTAACTTCTGGTGGGGATTCCCCTGGAATGAATGCAGCGGTGCGTGCAGTTGTACGTACGTGTGCATATCATAAAATTGATTGCGTAGGTATTTACCGTGGGTATGAGGGATTGATTGATGGAGATTTTGAACCTATGGATGCGCGTAGCGTACGTGATATCATAAATAGAGGAGGTACAATGCTTAAATCGGCACGTTCAGACCGATTTAGAACCCCTGAAGGAAGAAAAATTGCATACGACAATTTAGTAGAAAATAAAATTGATGGCCTCGTTCTTATAGGAGGCGATGGTACGTTCACAGGTGGACTTATCTTTAATAGGGAGTATAATTTCCCGGTAATGGGAATCCCCGGAACGATAGATAATGACATCAGTGGTACAGATAAAACTTTAGGTTACGATACCGCGCTTAATACAGCTGTAGAAGCGATAGATAAAATTAGAGATACAGCTAGTTCTCACAACCGTTTATTCTTTGTGGAAGTGATGGGGCGCGACGTAGGTCATATCGCCTTAAACGCAGGAGTAGGGGCAGGAGCAGAAGAAATTTTGATTCCTGAAGAAAACCTAGGTTTAGATCGACTTTTAGAGTCGTTATTGCGCAGTAAGGCCAGTGGAAAAACTTCTAGTATCGTTGTGGTTGCAGAAGGAGATAAAACAGGTAAAAATGTTTTTGAACTAAAAGACTACGTAGATGAGAACCTTGATGGTTATGATGTGCGTGTGGCAGTTTTAGGGCATATGCAGCGTGGAGGATCTCCTAGTTGTTATGATCGTGTTCTGGCAAGTAGAATGGGTGTTAAAGCTGTAGAATCACTCCTAGAAGGCGAAAGCAATTATATGGTAGGTATTCAGCATGAGAAAATGGAACTCTACCCTATTGAAAAAGCGATCAAAGGAAAATCACATATAAATAAAGAACTCGTTCGTGTGTCTGAAATAATGACCACATAATTAGTAATACAAATCAAATAGTAAATAAAATGGGAAATTTAAAATTAGGTATCAATGGTTTTGGCCGTATAGGTCGTATCGTTTTTAGAGCAACCGTAAAACGTGATAACGTAGATGTTGTAGCGATCAATGACTTATTAGATGTTGAGCACTTAGCATACCTTTTAAAATACGACTCAGTACACGGAAACTTTGATGGTACTGTTGAGGTAAAAGACGGTAACCTTGTGGTAGATGGTAAAACAGTACGTATCACTGCAGAGCGTGACCCTAAAAACCTTAAGTGGGATGAAGTAGGAGCAGATGTTGTTGCAGAATGTACCGGTATCTTTACTTCTATGGAGACTGCTGATTATCACATTCAGGCAGGTGCCAAGAAAGTTGTTATTTCTGCACCTTCTAAAGATGTACCTATGTTTGTAATGGGTGTAAACCATAAAGATGTAACTGCAGATAACAAAATCGTTTCTAACGCATCTTGTACTACAAACTGTCTTGCGCCATTGGCAAAAGTTCTTAACGATGCTTATGGTATCGAAGAAGCTTTAATGACTACAGTTCACGCTACTACCGCAACACAAATGACTGTTGATGGTCCTTCTAAGAAAGACTGGAGAGGTGGTCGTTCTGCTTTAGCAAACATCATCCCTGCAAGTACTGGTGCAGCTGTAGCTGTAACTAAAGTAATTCCTGAATTGAAAGGGAAATTAACCGGTATGGCTTTCCGTGTTCCTACTCCAGATGTATCTGTTGTAGATTTAACGGTAAAACTTTCTAAGGACACAAGCTACGAAGACATCAAGAAGACCTTTAAAGCGGCTTCTGAAGGTGAGATGGCTGGTGTATTAGGATATACTGAAGAAGCAGTAGTTTCTCAAGACTTTGTAAGTGACCCACGTACTAGTATTTTTGATGCAGGTGCTGGTATTGAATTGAATTCTAAATTCTTCAAGATCGTTTCTTGGTATGATAACGAGTTTGGATATTCAAACAAGTTAGTTGACTTAGCGGAATACGTTAATTCACTTTAATCGTATTAACTGAATATATGCCCTTTAAACCATTATGGTTTAAAGGGTTTTTTAAACTCTTACAAACACATGATATTATTAGTAGATAGCGGATCGACAAAGACTGACTGGATCGCATTAAATGCTGAAGGTACCGAAATATTTCAAACACAAACTTTTGGACTCAATCCACAAGTTTTGTCTGCAGAAATCTTAACAGAGCGTATCATCAACAACTATGAATTGTACAAACATCGTCACGATGTTACTCACGTGCACTTTTATGGTGCCGGTTGTGGTACTCAAAAACCTAAGGAATTAATCCAGGGTGTTTTTGAAGATTTTTTTGATAAAGCACAGGAAATCGATATTAAAGAAGATACCTATGCTGCACTTTACGCTACTACTAGAAAAGATGAAGCCGGTATTGTTTGTATCATTGGTACAGGTTCTAACTGTAGCCTTTATGACGGTGAGAATATAGAGCAGAAAGTAACTTCATTAGGATATATCCTGATGGATGATGGTAGCGGAAATTATTTTGGACGTCAACTTTTGCGTGATTTCCACTTTAATAAGATACCTAAAGAACTTGCCTATGAGTTTGCTAAGCAATTTGATTTAACGGCAGAAAGCATTAAAAATCATTTGTATAAAATGCCAAATCCTAACACCTATTTGGCGCAGTTTGCACGCTTTGTGATCACTAATAAAGATCACGAATACTGCAGAAAACTAATCCGTAAAGGGTTTAAATTATTTATTGAGCATCAAATTCTTCAATTTGAGAATGCTAAAGAAATACCGGTGCACTTTGTAGGTTCAATTGCATTTTATCTACAAGCTGAACTGAAAGAATTACTTCAGGAGTATGACCTGAAAATTGGTAAAGTTCTAAAACGTCCTATTGAAGGATTAGTGGCTTACCACAAAAATTATATGATGGTGTAAGTACAACTACACCTATCAATATTAAAAAAGCCTGAACGCATCGTTCAGGCTTTTTTAATGCTTTTTGTGCAAGAGCTTATTTTATTGCGATAACCGAAATTTCAACGTTTACAAATTTAGGGAGGTTGGCCACTTCAACAGTTTCACGAGCCGGAGCGGTTTCTTCATTAAAGAAAGTTCCATAAACTTCATTTACTTGTGCAAAGCTGTTCATGTCGCTTAAAAAGATCGAGCTTTTAACCACATTTTCAAATGTGAGTCCGGCTTCGGTTAAAATAGCTTCTAAGTTTTGCATTACCATTTTAGTTTCCGCAGCAATATCTCCGCTAACGAGTTCGCCTGTTTTTGGATCTAACGGAATTTGACCACTTACAAAAAGCGTGTCTCCTGCAAAAACCGCTTGATTATAAGGTCCTATAGGTGCCGGAGCATTTGTGGTACTAATGATTTTTTTCATGGTATTTGGTTTTTTAGATTGGTTTAAAGTTGCTGATCTGGCGTGCGGCGTTGCTCGTATTTTAGATCGCTTAAGACACTAGACTTAATTCCTATAAAGAAGTTCCACGAGGCATAGGTTCCAAATGGGGTCCAGGCAAATGTCATATTAAAACTCTCCAAGTCTCGCGCAAAGCGCAACTGAGTTGGTGTAAATTTCCCCGTGGTAAGGTCAATACCAGACGATGCACCAACAAACCATTTTTCGCCAAGCTCCACATCGCCACTAAAGTTGATCGCGTGCGAAGTGATCATATTCTGGCGTGCCGCATTTCCATAATTCACATTATAGTTTACCCGTAAATTCCACGGAATGGTATAATTGTACAATTCCTGTTCTTTATCAGGATCTTCGTCTGCGCCCTCGGTGTCGTTAAACTTGTTTTGCAATTGCCTGCTGTCTTCACCAAGTAAGTTATCGCGCCTCCCACCATTACGAGCGGTCTGCGTGTTTTCATCTTCAAGATCGTCATTTTCTTTCCCAAAACTTTTACTGCTGAAAGAATAACCAAAATTAGCGCTCGCATTGGTCAGTCTAAAAAGGCTTCCACCATTAGCGATATTCAGTTTATCTATGCGTCGGTTGTTATTGTTTAAAGCATAAGGGTCAAGCGTCATATTAAAGTTTACGCTTAGCTTGCTTTGAATGATCGGGATGGTCCCTCGTACCGAAACCGGACTTAGTTTTAAACTGTCTGCTAAAAAGTTATAGTTTGTAGAAATTGCTAAGTTGCTGATCAGGTCTATCTTTTTGGGTTCAATGGCGGTACTGTCTCTATCGCGCACTTTAGCTTCAACAGTGTTGTTTACGCTAAAACTAATTCCGCTAGAGCTAAAATTACTTGGAGCTCCGTAGAAACCGCCTTCAAAACGAGAATAAGTCACCTCGCGTGTAAGATCGCCATTAGGATCATCTAGTTCAGGTGCTAAAAACGTCTCATAATACTGGTCAAAAGCCGGATTGTAATTGAAAGAGACCGAAGGTTTCATAGTATGACGAATAGCCTGAATCTTTTTATCATCGCCAAAATTAGCCTGACCATAAACCGTGGTTCCCACACTGGTGCTAAAATTATACGTATTAAAACGATCAAAACCATTAACGGTATCGAGTACGATCTCGCGGGTGGTGGGGTCAAAACGTTGATCAATAGTTTCAAAAACCCAGCTTTCCTGAAGGTTTGTACTCGCCGAAACACTAAAGTGTTTAAACAGTTTAAAGTTGGTCGTCACAGGGATGCTGTGACGCACGCCTAACTCGGCATCTCTAAACATTTGTGGGGTAAAAAATAAGCTGTCTGTAGTTTCAAAACGGTTTTCTCCACTCATACTATAATTGAAGTTGATGTTTTGAAAAATTCCTTTTTTGCTTCCGGCTTTAGGAGCAAACGGGTAAATACGATCTACGTTAAGATTTACACTAGGCAAGGTCATGTTTATAGCTTGCGTTTGTGTGTTTTGAGAATGTCTAGCGGTAAGCGCTAAATTCACCTGCGGAACGGTTTGAAAAGTCTTAGAATAAGACACCGAAGAGCTCAGCGTGTTAGTTAATCTACTCGCCGTATTATCAATGTTCGTCGACTGTTGAAAGTAATTACTACTTCCTAGGTTTACCGAAGCAGAAAATCTGGAATTAGGATTTGACTTACTATCTTGACTATGCGACCACTGAATGTTGTAGGTGTTGGTTTCAGAAAAATCAGGCAAACCACGCTCACTAGATAACAAACGCTCAAAACGAATGTTTACATTACCACTAAATTTATAACGCTTTCTATAGGCGCTGGCTGCGCGTAGGGCGTAACTTCCATTAGTGTAGTAATCACCCGTTAGCGTAAGGTCCATATAATCATTCAGTGCAAAATAATAACCACCATTTTGCAGAAAGTACCCACGCTCATTATTTTCTCCCGGAGAGGGCATAATAAATCCTGATACGCTGGTTTCCTTTTCCATAGGAAAATAAGAAAAAGGAACACCTAAAGGAATTGGGACGTCATACACAAACATATTGACCAGCCCGGTAACGATTTTTTTATTGGGAACGAATTTTACTTTACGCGCATAAAAATAGTACTCAGGATCTTCTTCATTTTCACTGGTAGTAAAGCGCACGTTTTTCATAAAAACAACCGAGTCGTTTACTCGCTTGCTCACTTCATTTTTGATATAAAATTCTTGCTGCTGGGTACGCGAACCGTAAATAAGTGCTTTTTCGGTTTTAAAATTATATTTGATCGAATCAGGCTCAACGGTATTTGGGCCTTGAACAAAAACCGGAGGTTGCGTGTAACCGGTAGAATCGGTTATACCTTTAGCAAAAACAGTATTGGTATTATTATCCACGATGATTTGCCCGGCAGTAATGGTGATATCTGTGTAAGCAACCTGCGCTTCGTTATAGAGGTAGAGTTTGTTTGCTCTACGGTCAAATCTAGAGTAATCGGTAGTGGTATATTTAACAATATCGGTAAGCGCTTCGCGCGGAGCAACAATGCTATCTTGAGCGGTACTGTCTTGAGCGCTTTCATCTGGCGTCTCAACGAGCAAGTTTCCTTTAGGAATGAGTCGGTTATTAGATTCCGTAGTATCTGCAGGAATCGTTTTTAGCGTATTAACCGGAAGTTCCTGAGCTTGTAAAGACCCATAGTAACTAAGGCTTAAGCCTAAAACTAGCAGTACTGAAAGGATCTTTGTTTGCAATGGGATTAATACTATTTTTGTAAATGTAAGGGCAATTTTCAAAGTGCCAAAATTACATCTATTTTTTAGAAGCCCTAAAGTTATACGCATTAAATATGGCGAAAGAAACTTTACAAATCTTCTGCATTTTAGAAATATGTTGAATAAAACTTTTAAGTACTCCTTAACGTGCAAAAATGATTTCTATTTATAAAATAGGAGCACTTGATTGACGTTACCCAAATATGAGAACGATAACAACCTATATATTAGTATTCCTTCTGGCAGTGACTGGGCAAAATATTTTTGCAAACAAAAAACCTGCTGACACTAAGAAATTTGTGGTGGTCATTGACGCCGGGCACGGCGGAAAGGATCCCGGGAAAAATGCTAAAGGAAATCTGCTGGAAAAAAACATCGCGCTTAAAATTGCATTGTTAGTAGGGGAAGAGCTCCAAAAGCATAACGATATTGAAGTGGTGTATACCCGTAAAACTGATATTTTTGTAGAACTCGCAGAGCGCGGCGCGATCGCCAACCGGGCAAATGCAGATCTGTTTGTCTCTATACATTGTAATGCTCATAATTCTCAGGCATTGGGTGCAGAAACTTATGTTTTAGGGTTGCACCGAAATAAAACCAATTTTGAGGTTGCTAAAGCAGAAAATGAGGTGATTTATCTGGAGGATAATTATGAGGAAAAGTATGCGCAGTATAATTTGAATTCGCCTGAATCTCTAATCGGACTTACTTTAATGCAGGAAGAATTTTTAGATCAAAGCATTCAGTTGGCGAGTTATGTTCAGGATAATTTCAGAGTAAAACTACACCGCAAAGACCGAAGCGTAAAACAAGCAGGGTTTGTGGTTTTGCACCAAACCGTTATGCCGAGTATTCTTATTGAAACAGGTTTTATTACTAATAATGAAGAGGGGCGGTATTTGAATTCCTCTAACGGTCAAAGAGAAATTGCTCACGCCATCGCTGAGGCAGTAGGGAAATATAAAGACAATGTAAGCACCAATGATTTTCTGGGGATTACTAAGGTTGTTCCGGCGGTAGAGGTTAAAGATGTCATTATAGACGATGCTATTTTTAAAGTGCAAATAGCCGCAAGCAGTCGCAGTCTGGATACGAAGCCTTATAACTTTAAGGGGTTAAGAGGTATTCAGAAAAATAAAGAAGGTAAGTTGTATAAATACTATTACGGCGATACCTCTAACTACACAGAAATTGAACGGAAATTGCAGGAAGCAAAATCTAAAGGATACAAGACTGCGTACATCGTTGCTTTTAAAAATGGGATTAAGCAAAACGCAAATGAATTTATAAATAAAAGTTAGCGTGTAAAGCCTTAATAGAATTTATTCCTAAATTTGAGGCTCATCAAAAAAAAAATTACATTGAACATTTCTAGAGAAGTAAAAACAGGTCTTCTGGCAGTAATTGCTATAGCTCTGCTCATCTTCGGTTATAGTTTTTTAAAAGGGAATAACCTCTTAAATAACGACCGAACCTACTACGCAATTTACGACAATGTAGAAGGCTTGTCACAAGGCTCTAACGTTACCATTAACGGTCTTGTGGTAGGTAAAGTATTGTCTATTGACTTTGCTGATTCTCGTGGGGATCTTTTAGTGACCTTTAATGTTCAGAATGATTTTCAATTTTCAAAAAACAGTAAAGCCCAAATTTACGGAGGTGGATTGATCGGCGGGAAAAACCTTTCTATCGTTCCTGACTATGAGCGCGGCGATGTTGCAGAATCAGGAGATACGTTGCAGGGGACTATTGACGAAGGTATTTTTGAGCTGGTTAATGAGCGTCTTACGCCGTTACAAGCTAAAGTAGAAGAGGTGATCAATAGTACTGACTCTGTTCTCGTAGGTGTGTCAGATGTTTTAGATAAAAAAACGCGTAAAAATTTAAGAGAAACCATTGAGCAGATCAGTCAGACTGCGGCTAACTTTAATCAGGCTTCTAACTCGCTTAACAAGCTTTTAGCTGATAATGACCAGAAACTTACCCGTACGTTTACCAATCTTGATGAGATGTTAGCCAACTTTAATAAGGTGAGCGATAGCCTTTCAAAGGTTGATGTGAACGCTTTGGTAACGCGTATGGAAAGTGTATTGGCAGACTTTGAAAGCATTTCTTCAAAAATTGAAAATGGAGAAGGAACTTTAGGTCAGTTTATCAATGACGATAAAATGTACAATAACCTGGAGCGTGCTACCAAGCAAATGGAAGAACTGATGCAGGACATCAAGCTCAATCCAAAGCGCTATGTACATTTTTCGGTATTCGGGAAAAACCCGGGACCGTATGAAGAGCCCAAAGATTCACTTAGATAATTTCTATGCAGTATTTACCTAATATTTTGTTTGTAATTGCGCTTGCAGCAGGAGTAGGCTTTTTTGTATTCAATATTAAAAAGCTCATTCGCAACATTAAATTAGGTCGCGATGAAGACCGCACAGATAATAAAGCGCAGCGTTTTAAAAATATGGCTAAGATTGCGCTTGGTCAATATAAAATGGTCGTGCGTCCGGTTTCAGGGATTATTCACGTTTTAGTCTATCTCGGTTTTATCATTATCAATCTTGAGGTTCTAGAGATCATCATTGACGGGATTTTTGGTACGCACCGTATTTTTAGTTTCTTAGGTGGATTTTACGATTTCTTGATCGCGGTTTTTGAAATTTTTGCACTTTTGGTTTTGGTAGGTGTGATCATCTTCTGGATCCGTCGAAATATACTACATATCAAGCGCTTCTTAAACCGAGAAATGAAAGGTTGGCCCAAGTTAGATGCTAACCTCATTCTTTATTTTGAAGTGGTTTTGATGCTGTTGTTCTTGACGATGAATGCGGCAGACTTGACGTTGCAGACTAAAGGTGCTGAACATTACGCAAGTGCAGAAGGAATTGTAGGAGCCTTTCCTGTAAGTCAATTTATTGCGCCATTTTTTGAAAACTTAAGCATCCCTACGTTAATCGTGATTGAGCGTGCGGCGTGGTGGATTCATATTTTAGGAATTTTAGTATTCTTAAACTATCTCTATTATTCAAAACATTTACATATTCTGCTTGCATTCCCCAATACGTATTTTGCACGTTTAAAGCCGCAGGGACAATTTGATAATCTCGAGGCAGTGACCAATGAGGTTAAATTGATGATGGACCCTGAAGCTGACCCGTACGCGATGCCTGAAGAAGGGGCGGAAGATGAGGTGCCGGCAAAATTTGGTGCCAGTGAAGCTACAGATTTAAGTTGGGCACAGTTATTAAATGCCTATACCTGTACGGAGTGTGGTAGATGCACCAGCGAGTGCCCTGCAAATCAAACTGGAAAAAAGCTATCGCCACGTAGAATTATGATGGCATCTAGAGATCGTATAGAAGATATAGGCAAAAATATAGATGCTAATAAAGGAACCTTTAAAGAAGACGGTAAACAATTATTAGATGACTATATTAGCCGCGAAGAATTATGGGCATGTACTACGTGTAACGCGTGTGTAGAAGCCTGCCCGGTAGGGATAAACCCGTTATCTATTATTATGGATATGCGTCAGTATTTAGTGATGGAACAGAGCGCTGCTCCTACTGATCTTAACAACGCGATGACTAATATAGAAAACAATGCAGCTCCGTGGCCTTTCAATCAGATGGATAGAGCCAATTGGATCTCTGAAAACTAGAAACCAACCAGTAAATATCAAAATAGAGAACTCATGAAAAAAGAGGAAGTAGACAAAATGTTAAGCGACAAACTGCAAGACGGCGAACACGTAAGCCCGGTTTTGCCGGAAGGAGTTAAAAACTACCTCATTGACATAGATGGTACAATTACAGAAGATGTGCCTAACGAAGAGCCTGAGCGTATGGCAACGTGCAAGCCATTTCCAGATGCTTTAGCAACCTTAAACAAATGGTATGATGAAGGGCATATTATATGTTTCTTTACTTCTCGTACCGAGGAGCACCGTGAGGTGACTGAAAACTGGCTTAATAAGCACGGTTTTAACTATCATAGTCTTTTAATGGGAAAACCACGCGGTGGTAACTATCATTGGATTGATAATCACCTAGTGCGTGCAACACGCTACAAAGGGAAGTTTACAGACCTTGTAGAAAAAGATGTAACAATTGAAGTATTTAAAGATTAAGTTCTTTAAAAAATAGCAAATATTAAAATTATGACAGAAGCTATCAAGGTACCTACGATGGCAGAATATATGGCGCAAGGAAAGTCTCCAGAAGTACTGTTCTGGGTAGGCTGCGCCGGAAGTTTTGACGATCGGGCAAAAAAGATCACAAAAGCATTTGTTAAGCTCCTAGCAAAAGCCGGGGTCGATTTTGCTGTATTGGGTACTGAAGAAAGCTGTACAGGCGATCCTGCAAAACGTGCAGGAAACGAGTTTTTATTCCAGATGCAGGCGGTGACCAATATTGAGGTTCTAAATGCATACGACGTAAAAAAAATAGTTACTGCTTGTCCACATTGTTTTAATACTATTGCTAATGAATACCCCGGTTTAGGTGGCAATTATGAGGTGTTGCACCATACACAGTTTTTAAAAACGCTTATTAAAGAAGAACGTCTAACTGTAGAAGGAGGAAAATTTAAAGGAAAGCGTATAACCTTTCACGATCCGTGTTATTTGGCACGCGCCAATCGCATTTACGAGGCGCCTCGTGACTTGCTTGAAAAGCTTGAGGTAGAACTTGTAGAAATGAAGCGCTGCAAGACTAAAGGCTTCTGCTGTGGAGCTGGAGGTGCACAAATGTTTAAAGAGCCAGAGCCCGGAACTAAAGATGTAAACATCGCACGTACCGAGGAGGCACTAGAAACAAAGTCTGAAGTTATCGCTGCGGCTTGTCCTTTTTGCAACACAATGATGACCGATGGGGTTAAAAACAAAGAAAAAGAAGATGCTGTTGCGGTGATGGATATTGCAGAAATGATCGCCTCAGCCGAAGATTTATAGAGCAGAATTGTTCTAATTTTTAAGCCACTCTCAAACAGAGTGGCTTTTTTAGTTTTGCTATTCAAATAGCTACAGACTTTATATTGGTATTTTGAGGTTCTAAGCCTTCGTTTTCAGAGCCTTTTAACAGTATCTATTTTAAAGAGACCTTATATAAATGTTAAGTTTGTGAGACTAAATATCACGTATTTTATGTTGACTCCATTTTCAGAATTATCAGATACATCAAGACTTTGGATTTACCAAAGCGACCGCAAGTTCAACGAAGAAGAACTGCCGCTGCTTCAGCAGTATTTATCAGCTTTTTTAGAAAAGTGGACGGCACACGGTGCAGCCTTGAATGCAGGTTTTGAGATCAAGTATGACCGCTTCATCATCATCGGTCTTGATCAAACACAAAGCTCAGCCAGCGGATGTTCTATTGATGCTCAGGTACATTTTATTCAAGAGCTTGAAAGGGAATTTTCGGTGACCTTGCTTGATAAAATGAATGTGACCTACATTCAGAATGATCGTTTGCACTTTAAACCTTTAGCAGATTTTAAAAAGATGGCTAAAGATGGCGCGGTTGGTAAGAAAACCATAGTATTTAACAACCTAGTGAATACTAAAGAAGAATATTTAGATCAGTGGGAGGTTCCTGCAATAGAAAGTTGGCATAGTCGTTTCTTTTAATAACTAATGCTCAAATTTTTAATTCCGTAATCGGGGAAAAAGTACATATGCTAAGAGATCGTTTTATACTGGGAGTAGTCCTTTTACTTACAATATCCTGTTTTTCACAAACCAGAAATCCGCTTATCGCTAAAGACTTAACAGAGCAGCAAGCTTGGGTTGATAGTATTTACGATGGGATGACGTTGAAGGAAAAAATAGGTCAGCTTTTTATGGTTGATGTTTTTTCTAGAGATCCCAAATCGGTAACCGATGCGGTAAAAACCCTGATCAAGAAACATCACATAGGCGGACTCATTTTTTCAAAGGGAGGCCCGGTTCGGCAAGCCAAACTTACTAATGAATATCAAGCCTTGAGCAAAGTGCCATTAATGGTTGCTATGGATGCCGAGTGGGGATTAGCGATGCGTCTAGATTCTACATATGCGTTTCCATGGAATATGACTTTGGGAGCGATCAAAGATGATAAGCTTGTTGAACAGGTAGGAAGACAAATAGGCTTGCATAGTAAGCGTATGGGAGTTCACATCAATTTTGCTCCGGATGTCGATATCAACGTTAATCCCGAAAACCCTATTATTGGGAATCGTTCTTTTGGTGAAGATCGCGATAATGTAACAGATAAAAGTGTCGCCTTTCTTCGGGGGATGCAGGGAGTTGGAGTTTTAGGAAGCGCAAAACATTTTCCCGGCCACGGAGATACCAATCAGGATTCGCACAAAACCTTGCCAACAATTCCTTTTTCGCGCAAGCGTTTAGATTCCATTGAAATGTACCCGTATAAAAAGGTAATTGACGCTGGGATCGCAAGTATTATGGTTGCGCATCTTAATGTTCCTGCTTTAGACAACAGAGCAGGATATCCCACATCGTTATCCGGCAAGGTGGTGACTGGTATTCTTAAAGACAGCTTGGGCTATCAAGGTCTAATTTTTACCGATGCCCTTAATATGAAAGGTGCGTCTAATTATGACGAGCCGGGAGAAATTGATCTAGCTGCTTTTAATGCAGGGAACGATATCTTGTTGATGAGCGAGAATGTGGCCAAAGCTATTGCCAAAATCGAGGAAGCTTATACTAAGGGTACGATTACAGAAAAACGCTTAGCACGTTCTGTAAAGAAAATACTATTTGCCAAGTTTAAAGTGGGGCTCAATAACTATGAGCCTATTGCGATGCAAAACCTGTATCAAGATTTGAATAGCCCTGAGGACGAAGTAGTGTATCGCAAAGCTATGGCTAATGCGCTGACGGTCTTAAAAAATAATCAGGCCATCCTACCGGTCAAGAATATTGAAGATAAAAAAATCGCTTATGTAGAGCTGGGCGATGATAGTGGCGCTCCGTTTTATACCGCGCTTCAGAAATATGCTAAGGTGACAAAAATTGAAGCAGCTTCGGCATCTGACTATGTCACCAAGTTAGCAGATTTTAATTACGTGATTATTGGTTTTCACCGATCTAATGACAACCCTTGGAAATCTTATAAGTTCACAGCAAGAGAAGTGGGTGTTATTGAGGCTATTGCTGCCGCAAAACCAACGGTGCTGGATGTATTTGTTAGACCTTATGCGTTATTTGATCTAAAAAACACAACCAATCTAGAAGGGGTGGTTATGTCGTATCAAAATAGTACGATAGCGCAAGATTTGAGTGCGCAGCTTATTTTTGGAGCGATCGAAGCTAAAGGAAAATTGCCGGTTTCTGTAGGAACTGACTTTAAGATCAATACCAGTTATGAGACCGGAACGTTACGCCGCTTAAAATACGGTATTCCGGAAGAAGAGGGAATGGACTCTCAAAAGCTCAATAGTATTGAAGGTTTGATGAAAGAAGGCCTTACCGATGTGATGTTTCCGGGAGCTCAGGTCTTGGTCGCGCGTCACGGAAAGGTGATTTATGAGAAAGCTTTTGGGTATCATACCTATACTAAGAAGCAACCCGTGCAACTTGACGATGTGTACGATTTGGCCTCAATGACCAAAATTCTGGCTACTTTACCATTGCTGATGAAGCGCTATGATGAAGGTAAATTGACCTTAGAGGACAAGCTGGGGACGCTTTTGCCTGTTTTACAAGGAACCAACAAACACAACATTACGGTTAAAGAAGTGTTGTCGCATTACGGCAGACTCAAACCGTGGATCCCTTTTTATAGAGCCACTTTTGATGATTCAGGGGCTTTGTCTAAAGCGTACTACCGCACAAGACCAGAAGAAAATTTTGATCTTAAAGTAGCCGAAGATCTCTACCTACGAAATGATTATCCTGATACGATCGTAAAAATTATTGCAGACTCAGACCTTTTGAGTCGCCGTGTCTATAAATACAGTGATCTGTCTTATTTTTTATTCAAAAAGTATTTAGAAGACACCGAAGGAGATGACCTTAACGGACTCACGCAAAAGTATTACTACCGTTCACTGGGAGCCAATAAAATGGGGTATAAACCATTAGATCGTTTAGCAAAAAAGGACATTGTTCCCAGTGAGAATGATAACTACTGGCGTATGCAGCAAGTGCAGGGTTATGTACACGATATGGGCGCCGCTATGGAAGATAATATTGGTGGCCACGCCGGTCTTTTCAGTAATGCCAATGATGTGGCCAAAATGATGCAGATGTACCTGCAAAATGGCTATTATGGAGGTCAACGCTATTTTTCTAAAGAAACGATGGATGCGTTCAATACCTGTTATTATTGTAGTAATGGTGTGCGCAGAGGTGTAGGTTTTGATAAGCCTCAGCTAGGAACTGCCGGTCCTACTTGTGGTTGTGTAAGCGACAACAGTTTTGGCCATTCTGGATTTACAGGAACTTTGACTTGGGCAGATCCTAAAACCGAAATTATCTATGTTTTTCTTTCTAACAGAACCTTTCCTACCGCAGATAATCGCAAATTGATCTCGTCTAGTTTGCGCACACGCATTCAAGAAGTCATTGAGAATGCGGTAATTCCATAGCCCTGGTTTTTAGATTAAGATTACCTACTTTTTCTAGTACTTAATGGCTGAATAAATTGGTATTTTTACGTCATGAAAATAGCTATAGTTTGTTATCCTACTTTTGGAGGAAGTGGCGTTGTCGCTACCGAATTAGGAATTGCGCTCTCTAAGCGTGGTCACGAGGTGCATTTTATCACCTATAAGCAACCGGTTCGCCTTGATTTACTTAACGAAAAGATCTTCTTTCACGAGGTAAATGTCCCGGAATATCCCTTATTTCATTTTCAGCCTTATGAGTTGGCGCTATCCAGTAAATTAGTCACTATTATTAAGGCTTATCATATAGATGTATTGCACGTGCATTACGCCATACCGCACGCTTATGCCGGGTATATGGCTAAAAAAATGCTACAACAGGAAGGTATTACGATCCCAATGGTAACTACCTTGCACGGAACGGATATCACTTTAGTAGGAAATCATCCATTTTATAAACCGGCGGTAACTTTTAGTATTAATAAAAGCGATGTGGTGACTTCGGTTTCTCAAAGCTTAAAAGATGATACGAATCGGCTATTTGATATCAAACGTAAGATTAAGGTGATTCCTAATTTTATTGATTTAAGCACTGTTAAAAATACATTTACAGATTGCCAACGCGGCTTGATGGCCAGTGAAAATGAGCGCATCATCACCCATATTAGCAATATGCGGGAGGTAAAATGTATACCTGATGTGATCAAGACGTTTTACCACATTCAAAAGGAAATTCCATCTAAACTTATCATGGTAGGTGAGGGGCCGGAACGCGCTCCCGCAGAAACTTTAGCCGAAGAATTGGGCATCGCTACTAAGGTGATTTTCTTGGGTAATAGTAATGAGATCGATAAAGTATTGTGCTTTTCAGATCTATTTTTACTTCCTTCTAAAGCCGAAAGCTTCGGTCTTGCCGCATTAGAAGCCATGGCTCACGGAGTTCCGGTAATTTCATCAAATGCCGGCGGACTTTCAGAAGTGAATATCAACGGGGTTTCCGGCTTTATGAGTGCTGTAGGAGCTGTTGAAGAAATGGCCCAGAATGCTTTACGTATTTTGAGTGCTGATGCAGACTTAGCACGTTTTAAGCAACAAGCACGGGAACAGGCAGCAAATTTCGCGATCGAAAAAATCGTACCGATGTATGAGGAAGTCTACGAGAAAGCTATTCAAAAAAATGAGCCGAAGAAAACTTCGGTTTCTTAATATAAAGGTGTGTGGCAATAAACTACGCGTTAACGCTATCAGTACACTACCTGAAGATAAACTTAAGAGGCATTGCACGGAAACAAATTTTTAATATCGAGTTAAGCCTCAGAATTTAGAAGTCTTTGACAGTGTCCATAAAAAAATCCCGCTCGATAAAGCGGGAATTTTTATTTGATTCATTATGTTTTATTAGAACTGATAACGTATACCTAATGCAATATCAAAATCAAGATCGTCATTGTCGTAGTAATCATTTCCGTCACCAAAACCTATCTCAGGTCTGAAATCAAGTGATAACACTAACGGAATGTCAAAATCATACTCAATACCTATGTCACCTGCAGCAAATACAAAGGTATCATCGTCATAGCGATTGTCGTCATAACCGTATGATGCAAGACCACCACCTACACCGGCATACCAGTTAAAACCACCGTCAATATTCCATACCCATTGGTACAAACCGGCTAATTTAAACCCATCGTAATTGTCTCCATCTCTCAACCCAAGGTCAAGCTCTAATCGGTTATTTCCGCCAAGTGCACGCTGATACGAAATTTCAGCACCAAAACCGTCACTGTCTCCTAATCTAAGTCCTAACGCGTTAGGAGCAATATCCTGTGCTTGGGCAGAAAATGAAAATCCTGCGATAACTACAAAAGCTATAAGTAATTTTTTCATAAGTGTTTTTTTTAAATGTTAGTACTGCAAATGTAATCTTGAATAGCATCAGTGTTTACAGGGGTTGCGCCAATATTTTGTTAAGCTTGTCTAAGGTTTTGTTAACGATAAAGACCGGTAATAGTTGTACCTTTAGCCTATGATTACACATCTCACAGAAGCGCTAACTGAACTTAAAGAATCCCTTGACGGCGATTTATTTTTTGATGATTTGCATAAAACCTTGTATGCGACTGATGCATCGGTTTATCGTCAAATTCCCGCTGGTGTTGCGTTTCCTAAAAGTGAGCAGGATATTCAGCAGCTCATTCTTTTTGCTGAAAAAAATAAGATTGGTCTTATTCCGCGTACGGCCGGGACTTCTCTTGCAGGACAGTGCGTGGGCGATGGTCTTGTGGTAGATGTGTCTAAATATTTTACTGAAATCATTTCGCTTGATGTTCAGAATAAAACGGTTACCGTTCAACCTGGGGTGATACGCGATGAGTTGAATCGCTATCTTGAACCACACGGTCTATTTTTTGCACCGAATACGTCAACCTCAAACCGCTGTATGATCGGTGGAATGGTGGGTAATAATTCTTCAGGAACTACTTCTATTCAATATGGCGTAACACGCGATAAGGTGTTGCAATTGAAGACCATTTTAAGTGATGCCAGTACCGTACGTTTCCATGCAATTTCAGCAAAAACATTTCATAAGAAACGCAAGTTGAATACGCTTGAAGGTAAGCTGTATAGCGGAATCCACGACCAACTTAACGATGTAAAAGCGCAAGCCGAAATTCGATCTAAATTTCCCAAACCTGAAATCCATCGCAGGAATACAGGTTACGCTTTGGATGCTTTGCTTGATAATTCGGCTTTTAATAAAGAAAATGAGCAGCCGTTTAATATGTGCAAGTTGCTTTCCGGAAGTGAAGGAACCCTGGCGTTTACCACAGAAATTACGTTGCAATTAGACGAACTTCCTCCAAGTAACGGAGTGATGGTCGCGGCGCATTTTGAAAGTATTACGGCTTGTTTAGAAGCTGTAGTGCCCGCGATGCAGCATAAGCTGTATGCCTGCGAGATGATGGATAAGGTGATTCTTGATTGTACCCTCAATAACCGGGAACAGCAAAAAAATCGCTTTTTTATTGAAGGCGATCCTGCTGCGATCTTAATGCTAGAAGTGCGTTCAAATACGCTGGACGATGCGCGCAAACAAGCTTTGGAATTAATTGCAACCATTGACAATTCTGGGTTGAGCTATGCTTATCCTACCCTTGAAGGTTCGCAAATAAATCAGGCTTTGGAATTACGAAAAGCAGGCTTGGGCTTATTAGGAAACATTGTAGGTGACCGTAAGGCGGTTGCCTGTATTGAAGATACCGCCGTGGCATTAGAAGATCTTGCGCCTTACATTAATGAGTTTAGTGCGCTGATGGCCGACTTTAAACAGGATGCGGTGTATTATGCGCACGCAGGAGCAGGAGAGCTGCATTTGCGACCTATTCTTGATTTGAAGAAAGCAGACGATGTGGTGCTTTTTAGGAAGATCACCACCGCTGTAGCAAACTTGGTTAAAAAATATCAAGGTTCGATGAGCGGCGAACACGGCGACGGTCTCGTGCGTGGGGAGTTTGTAGAACTGATGATCGGCAGTGCCAATTATGAGCGTTTAAAGCAGATAAAGACACTCTTTGATCCACATAATATTTTTAATCCCGGGAAGCTGGTGAATGCTAATCCGATGGACGAGAACCTGCGCTACACTCCAGATCGAGAAGAACCGGAAATTGATACCTTACTCAATTTTGATGATAGCCAAGGAATTTTACGCGCTGCAGAACAGTGCAACGGTACGGGCGATTGCAGAAAGTTACCTGCTGCCGGCGGAACAATGTGTCCCAGTTATCGAGCCACACGCGATGAAAAAGATTCCACGCGTGGAAGGGCAAATGCCTTACGCGAATTCTTAACCCAATCTGAACGTAAAAACAGTTTTAACCATAAAGAATTAAAAGAAGTTTTTGACCTGTGCCTAAGCTGTAAAGCTTGTGCGAGTGAGTGCCCCAGTAATGTGGATGTCGCAGCTTTAAAAGCCGAATTTGAATATCAATATAAAAAGGAGAACGGGAGTTCGCTACGCACACGAGCGTTTGCGTTTAATGCTTATTTAAATAAAGTAGGAGCAGTGCTTCCGGGGGTTACTAACCGCTTATACAAAGCTAAACTGAGTGGAAGATTTATCAGGAAAACCCTCGAAGTGGCTCCTGAACGCAGCCTTCCACCGATATCTAAACGAACCCTGAGAGCGCGTTTTAAAAAGCTGAAAGCTTTCAACCCGAAACAACCCATCAAGACGGTCTATTTATTTGCCGATGAGTTTACCAATTATCTGGATGCTCAAATTGGTGAAGACGCCGTGGTCTTATTACAGCGACTCAATTATGAAGTGCATATAGTGGCGCACGCCGAGAGCGGCCGTTCTTTTATTTCTAAAGGTTTTTTGAAGGAAGCACGCAAAGCTGCTCAAAACAACATCACTATTTTTAAAGATTTGATTGATGAGGAACATCCTCTAGTCGGAATTGAGCCTTCAGCGATTTTAGGCTTTCGGGATGAATATTTGCGTTTGGCTAAAGACGTTGATGAGGCAAAAGCTTTAGCTAAAAATACCTTTACCATTGAAGAGTTTCTAAGTGCAGAAATCAAAGCAGAACGCATTAAAGCATCTTCGTTTACCACCGAAACCAAGAAGCTGAAGATTCACGGACATTGCCATCAAAAGTCCTTAAGCGGAATAGAGCATACCTTTTCTATCTTAAATCTTCCGGTAAATTATACGCCAACGATCATTCCGTCTGGGTGTTGCGGGATGGCAGGATCATTTGGATATGAAAAGGAACATTATGCGTTGAGTATGCAAATAGGAGAGCAAACCCTTTTTCCTGCGGTACGCAGGGCTTCAGAAGACACGCTCATCGCCGCGCCGGGTACGAGCTGTAGGCATCAAATAAAAGACGGGACACAGCGCCAAGCGCAGCATCCCGTAACTATTTTAAAAAATGCTTTGGTTTAGATTTTCAGCAACACTGTAAACGTTGCTCCTCCTTCCGGTAAGATTTGAAAGCCTTCACTCAGGTTTTCTTGTGCTACAGCATAAGGGTAGAAGCTTACCGGTTCTACACAAACCATATTGGTGACTTCGGTCCACAGCATAAAATTGCCAAAACCTTCAGATTTAAGTGTGATCGATTTTTCGTCGTTGAGCGTAATTTCAGTACAGTCGGGCACTTGAAAGGCTCGGCTTCCTACCGCCATAATTTCGGCTAAGGAAATCTCTTTTTTAGCATGGGTTACCGTAGGTTCTTCGGTACGTAATTTAAAGGCAGGATGATACCCCAGCATGAAAGGCATTTCCGGTTCTCCACTAATGACGAAATCAATTGTAAGCCCATTTTCACTAAGACTGAATTGCTTTTTAAACACAAAATCATACGGCCAGCTCAGCCATTCTTCAGTAGATTTTTTAGGGAATTTAGAATTTTTGATTTGGGTTCCCGCAGTATAATGCTTTTCAAAAACCGCTGTAGTTGCTGTTGAAGAAGTAAGCGCATAAGTGAGTTCGCGCAACAATCCGTGTTGATCTAGGATAGCCTCACCTTTAGGCGTTTTTACTTTAAAATTGGCTTCGTCTGTTGGGCCGATTATAGGAAACATCTCATCGTCAGATTTTCCCCAGCCGGGACTTCCCACTTGGTGAATATACTCATAGTAGTCTTTCTTAAAACTTGAAAGTTGACCTTTATCAATGCTTACGTTGAGGTTGTTTAGTTGTAATTGTGTCATTTTAGTTCAGCTTTTCTAAGGCGTTATAATAATCGAGATGTAAATCTTCGTGTAAGGCTTCAATCTTTTTATGAATGTATTCCAGTTGGCGTAAATACAAATTGCGCAACGTATTGTTATTGCGAATCGCAGGGCGTACGGCTTGCATTTTTTCGCAGAAATAAAGCAAAAGTTGTACTTCGGTCTCTTTATTTCCCGAATAACGGATGTACTTTTTAGTCTCGCGCAAAATCTTTCTGATCGACTTTTTCATCCAGTAGTAATTTCGCGTGTTGAGCGCTTCAAATTGCTCATCAATGGTTTCTTTGATCAGCGTAACGTAGCCCGGCTCATAATCTGATTCAAAAAGCAAATAGGTGAGCAGTTCTTTGTTCTCTTTTTTGAATTTTGAGAGCCTTAAACAAATGTTGAGAAGTTCGTCTTCATCTTTGTGTTTAAGTTCTTTTTTTAACTGCGTAACCGTAGCTGCTTTCATAACTGCAAGTTAATCAAAATGCTGTTAAAGCCCGTTAATACTTGGGTTTTAAACGCTAAAATATATCTAAAGTACTAGGATGCGCTACTGTTGATGCCTACTTTTAGACTAAACCAAAAAAAGAAAAATAATTATGAAATTTTCAAGAAAAGCATCAGCAAACTGGAAAGGGCAAATCAAAGCAGGAATGGGAACCATCTCTACTGAAAGTAAAGTCCTAGACGCATCAAAATATGGCTTTGCAACCCGTTTTGAAGACGGTAAAGGAACAAACCCAGAAGAATTAATTGGTGCTGCACACGCAGGTTGCTTCACGATGCAATTGACCGCATTTTTAGGCGAAGAAGGCTACACAGCCGAAGATCTAAAAACGGACGCTAACGTAACTTTTGAGGATGGTGCAATAACTAAGATCGACTTGACCTTAGTAGGAAAAGTACCGGAATGTGACGCAGAAACCTTTAAAAAGATCGCAACCAAAGCAAAAGAAAATTGCCCGGTCTCAAAATTATTAAATGCTGAGATCAGTCTTGATGCAAGCTTAGAAGAATAACAAAATCTTCAATATAAATTTAAAACCTCCCCACCGGGAGGTTTTTTTTATGCGTAAGAAGCAAAGGTGTAAAGTGTATCTTTGAAGTACAAAACAATTAGAAGTGTCTCCTTTAGTCCTATACATTTTACCGGCAGTGATAGCGTTTTTAACCAGTTTCATGGTCGGGAGATTGCTATGTACACAGAAGTTAGCGCGGTACTTTATTGATGATTTAGGTGGAAAAAAACTACATAAGAGGGCGGTGCCTGCCTCAGGAGGAATAGCATTGATAATTGGTGTTGTGCTGCCAATTGTCTTATTTGACCAAATTATAATCAACAGTGCCTATTTCTATTTTATAATGGGAGGAATAGGGATGTTTGTATTGGGCTTGGTTGACGACCTCAAACCTTTGGGATGGTTGCTTAAGCTTCTTCTTCAGATCGCAATTATTACTGCAGTGGTGGTTTTAGGAGATTTGCGGTTAGAGTCGGTATTGTTAGAACACAGTTTTTTTCGGTTACCGTTTGCTTTGAGTGTTTTGATCAGTGTCGTGATGATCACTTTTTTAACTAATGCTTTTAATTTTATCGATGGCGTTGACGGGCTAGCGACGGCAGTAGCACTCATCTTTATATTAGGGTTATTATATTTTCAGACGCCATTTTCGGGAATCTTTTTGATGTGTATGGCTGCTGCTTTATTCGGATTTAGGCAGTTTAATCGCGAGCCGGCGGCGTTGTTTATGGGGGACAGCGGTTCGTTATTTATAGGCTTCTGCTGCGCTTGTTTAGGAATTTTCTTTTTAGAAGCAGATCTGAATATCAACAACACGCAATTAGACTCATTTCAGCAACGTTTACCAGTTCTGCTGGCACTTTTTTGGTTTCCCATTGCAGATACAATTCGTGTCTTGATTTTACGACTAAGCCGCAAACAAGCACTTTTCAAAAGAGATAAATTACACAGTTATTCCTCGCTCCTGCGATTGGGATACAGCCATTCAAGAATCGTAACACTTGTGGTGATTTTGACATTATTAAATGTTTTTGGCGCTTGGTATTTAGAACCTCTTTTAGGAGTGTTGTTATTTCTGGTGGTACAAGTCGCATTTAGTATAATACTACATTTCTATCTCAATAGTTTGATCAAAAATTATAGCAATCAAAAAGAAAGCAGCAATGGCTGAGCCCAAAAAAATAGCGCTTGCATTGCCATTCATTGATACGAATGCTACTGATTATCTTGCGGAGGTTGTCAATCAAAATTGGGTGACTTCCGGTGGACCCACGGTGACAAAATTTGAAAATCAACTCCAGAAATTTCTTCAAACGGAGCGGGAAGTAGTGGCTTTAAACTCAGGAACTGCAGCTTTACATCTAGCTTTAAAATTAGCCGGAGTGCAACGCGGCGATTTTGTGCTCTGCCAAACGATGAGTTTTGTCGCTTCGGCAAATCCTATAGCGTATTTAGGTGCGATTCCTGTATTTATTGATAGTGAAAAGAGTACCTACAATCTTGCTCCCGAAAATGTAAAAGAGGCTATAACTTGGTGCCTGGAGCAAAACAAAAAACCGGCGGCTCTGGTTGCTGTGCATTCTTTTGGGATTCCTTGTCAGATAAAGGAAATAGCTCAGCTTTGCAAAGATTATGGGATTCCGTTGATTGAAGATGCTGCCGAAGCTTTAGGGAGTAAGTATAAGAATCAACCTTGCGGACTTTTTGGCGATTACGGAATGCTATCCTTCAACGGTAATAAAATCATCACGACCGGTGGCGGTGGTGCGTTGGTTTGTAAAGATGCTCTAAAAGCCGAAGAAGCCAGACATTTGTCACGTCAGGCGAAAACTGCTACAAAAGGATTTGAACACGATGCAGTAGGCTTTAATTATGCGATGCCGGGATTGAATGCAGCGCTTGGTTTGAGTCAGTTACAAACGCTCAAAGAACGAATTCAAAAGAAGCGGGAGCTGTATCAGTTTTATCAAAAGTGCTTTGCCGAAATAGAAGAAGTTGAAGTGCTCAGCGTTCAAAATGAGGAATACTATGCCAATTATTGGCTGACTGTGATTCGGTTTATAGGAAGTAATTCCGCAAAAAATCAGGAACGATTTCAAGCTTTTTTAGCCGAAAAAGGAATTGAATCCCGTTTCCCTTGGAAGCCCTTGCATCTTCAAGAGATTTATGATGAACAGCATTATTTTGGAGCGCAGAACGCAGAGACCTTGTGGAAGACTGGATTGTGTCTGCCATCTGGATGTGGTTTGACAAAAGAAGATCTCAACCGAATTCAGCAGGCAATAAATGCGTATTTTTCGGCTTAATTATGAAGATTTCTGAGCTTAAAAACCAAACCATTCTCATTACAGGCGCCACTGGAAGCATTGGCCGCGAACTGGTTTTAGGTCTGGCGCAATACGAACCCCAGCAATTGATTCTGGTAGATATCTCCGAATTGGGAATGCACAGTTTGCTTCAGGAAATGGCGATACATTTTCCGAAGGTGAAGTTGACCTATTACCTAGAAAGTATTTGTGATGCTACTTTTATTGCGGCGTTATTTGAAAGACACCTCATCGATCTCGTTTTCCACGCAGCGGCCTATAAACACGTTTCTTTAATGGAAGCAAATGTGTGTGCAGCGGTGAAAACAAATATTAAGGGCGCCAAATTACTTATTGATACTTCCTGCAAACATAATATCTCAAGATTCATCTTTATTTCAACCGATAAGGCTGTTGAGCCGGTGAGTATAATGGGAATGACGAAAAAAGTGGTCGAAGAATATTTGCTTTTCAAAAAGACGGAAAATATAACGACACAGCTTAGTATTTTGCGTTTGTGCAATGTATACGATTCTTCGGGTTCTGTGGTTCCTGTGTTTAAAGAGCGAATAAAGCAAAATCTTCCGTTGGAAATAAAAGGGAATGATGTTCAACGCGCTTATATCCACAAAGATCAGTTATTACCAATGGTCCTTGCAATTCTTGATAGTGAGCACAGCGATGGAGTTTTTATCCCAAAGCATTTTTCGGTGCAGACCGTAGCACAAATTGCAAATCATTGGGTTCAAGAATTGTTAGGTATTTCTTTGTCAGAATATCCGGTAACGTACAAAGCGCTTCCGGAGTATGAAAAAGAAAAAGAACTTCTGCACTTAGAAAGCGATACCGTAGATTCAATGGATAATGATGTTTTGCTACGTATTGAACCTTCAACAACACAAATTGATATAGAAATGCTAACGCAGTGTATTAATGCAGCTGAAGCATTTAAGCCCGCTGAAGCACGTGTATTACTTCAAAAGCTTGCCTAGCTTAGCTAAAATTAGCATTGGTATTGCTAATGATTCGGTCGAGATCTTGCTCATACTTTCCGGCAAATTTCACTTTTTTCAAATTCTCAACGTGACGCATATGGTGCGTGTCTGTACCAACAAAATCATACATCCCTTCGCTGAGTAATTTCAGCGCGATTTTAGCGATTCCGGGTCCGTAATAACCGCTAATAGATAATGCATTCAACTGAAATTTACAGATGTTTTTTAGTTCGCTGTAGGTATCATATTTTGCGTGATAGAAGGCATAGCGCTCAGGATGCGCCAATACGGGAACATAACCAGAATTCCCCACTTTAAATAGGATCTCTCTAAGATTAACCGGTGGCTGTAAATACGACATTTCAACCAGAACATACTTATCCTTTAACGGTAAGATCTGCTTGTTCTCTAAAAGATCTACAAGGCCTGAATCCATCATATATTCTGAGGAAGACCGTATACTGAACTCCGCGTGGCCGTTTTCTTTTAGAAAATTTTTCAGCGTAGCTTCAGCATCTAAAATAGTTTCAGGCGTGTTGGGGTAATAGTCACTCATCGTATGCGGTGTGCAAATGAGGTTGGTAATACCCATTTCTTTAAACTGCGACAATAGCTGTAGAGAATCTTCAGGAGTTTTAGCTCCGTCGTCAATTCCCGGTAAAATATGATTATGAATATCGGTGAATTCACCCAGTTTAGAGGCAAGAAATTTTTTCGAACTGAAAATAGAGAACATGAAGCTGAAATTTTTGGCAAAAGTAAACAATTCTAAGCGGAGATAAAGAACGTAAAATTTAGTTTAATTAAAAATGCTATTCCGCAAAAAGAGGTTGTGTACGCTTCCGATATGCATATTTGCGGACAGAATCAGCACGCTACTTGATGTGGTAGAACGCATAAAAAGATTGCAGCTAATTGAGTATATTGCCCGGTGATGCGATTTATGAAACCCTTATATATTCTGTTTTGGTTGTGCTTTATTTTTACAAGCACTGCCCAAGAGTTGCCGCCTGTACTCAATTTTACTCCCGAGCAATACAATGCGGAAAACCAGAATTGGGATATTACACAAGGGGAGGATAAGCTGATCTACGCGGCCAATAATTCGGGATTGCTCGAGTATGATGGCGCCAAATGGCGTTTGTACCCTACTTCTAACAAAACCATAATGCGGTCCGTTGCGACTCAGGGTGATCTGATTTACACAGGGGCGTATATGGAATTTGGCTATTGGGAGCGTGGCAGTAATGGCTTGTTGCAGTATACATCGCTAAGCGATAAATTAGAGGAGCCACTTATTGAAGATGAGCAGTTTTGGAATATTATTTTGGTTGATAACCTCATTCTTTTTCAATCTTTAGATCGCATTTACAGCTACAATACAGAGACTTCAAATTTTCAAATCATAGATTCAGAATCGGCTATTGTACGGTCTTTTCTAGTTGGGAAATCCGTTTATTTTCAACAAGAAGGTTTGGGTTTGTACCAACTTCAGAACGGTCAACCCGTATTGATATCTGACGCATTGCCGTTTTCAGACTACTTGTTGGTCGCATTGTATAGCAGGGATAATACGCTAATGGCAGTCACCCAAAAACACGGGATTTTTCAGTTAAAGCCTAACGGCGAAATGTCGTCTTGGAACCATGAAGCTCAAGATGCGATCGCTAACGAAACGGTGTATGCAGCGCTTCAATTATCTGATCAAACCCTGCTTTTAGGAACCATTTCTAACGGCCTATACCATCTTGATGCCGCGGGAAAGATAAAGTATCAAATTGATCAGGTTTCGGGACTTTCTAACAACACGGTACTGAGTCTTTGGGAAGATCAAGAGGCACACGTGTGGCTTGGTCTGGATAACGGGATCAGCGTGGTTAATAGCAATTCGGCTTTTAGAGTGTATACCGATTATGACGGAAGTTTAGGGGCAGTTTATGCAGCAAAAAAGCATAAGGGCTATTTGTATCTGGGAACCAACCAAGGACTTTTTTATAAAAAGGATGCCTCTACAAGTGAGGAATATCAACTTGTTCCGGATACTAAAGGGCAAGTATGGAGTTTGAACGTTTTGGGCGATGCGCTTATTTGTGGCCATCACGAAGGAACTTTTCGTGTAGAAGAGAATAGGGTGATTCCCATAGCTAATATCGCAGGAACTTGGGATGTGCATCAAATAAACGATACGCTTGCGATTCAGGGTAATTATAGCGGACTCTATATTTTAGAGCGAAAGGAAACAGGATGGCAGTTACGCAATAAACTGGAAGGCTTTGACATCTCGAGCAGGTATTTTGCTTTTAGCGGTCAACAGGAGCTTTATGTAAGCCACGAATATAAAGGGGTTTTTAAATTGAATATTGATGATAGCTTTAGAACGATCACTGAATCCAGACTCCTGAAGCAGCTCCCTAAAGGTGCTAAGTCCAGTATTTTTAAATACAATAGTGAAGTGCTATACGCCTATGAGGAAGGGATTTTTAGACTGAATAAGTCCGCGCAAGTTTTTGAAAAAGACAGCTTACTTTCTCGTACGTTTTTAGAATCAGGAGGCTATTCTTCGGGTAAACTTACCTATGACACCGGCAATAATAGGCTGTGGGCTTTCAATGAGCAGGAAGTGCTGTATTTTGAGCCCGGAATTCTTGCAGATCAGCTTAAAGTAAGAAGGATCGCCTTGCCTGCAAAAACAAGAAAAGATATTCCCGGTTTTGAAAACATTACCTATCTAGACGCAAATACCTATCTGCTGGGTAATGCAACGGGTTATATTGTTTTAGATACCGAAAAGCTTAGCGATGATAAGTATGCCATAAAGCTTAGAACCATAAAAAATGGAAGTCGCGAAGGAGAATTGGTCACACTAGATCAAACAACTACCGAAGCATTTCATTACAAACAAAATACATTCGCTTTTGATTTTAGTGTAGCAGAATATGAGAAGTTTAGAGCAGTCGTCTATCAGTATCGTTTAAAAGGATTGTATGAAGAATGGACCAACTGGTCAACCAGTGCTACGGCCTCGTTTGAAAATTTACCACCGGGAACATACACCTTTGAAGCAAGAGCACGCATAGGGGATCAATTATCAGAAAACACGCTACAATATTCTTTTACTGTAGCACGCCCGTGGTATTTTTCTGTGGTTGCGATTATAATTTATGGAGTGCTTCTTGTTTTAATATTTATAGGCATTCAGGTCGTTAACCGTAAGTTTTACAAAAGACAAAAGGAACGGCTTATTGAGATTAATCAGCGTAAGTTGGAAGTGGCAACCTATGAGAATGAGCGCCGAATCATGAAATTGGAGAATGAGAAACTTCAACAAGATGTAGAAAGCAAGAATCGCGAATTGGCGGCTTCAACGATGAGTATTGTAAAGAAAAATGAATTGCTTAATGCTATTAAAAAGGAATTGGATACGGATACTCAAGAAAACGAATTAAAATCTGTTATTAAGATTATAGATAAAAACTTGAACCCTAAAAAGGATTGGGAGTTTTTTAGAGAAGCATTCAATAACGCAGATAAAGACTTTCTAAAGAAAATTAAAGAGCTGCATCCTAAACTTACTCCAAACGATCTGAAACTCTGCGCGTACCTTAGACTTAATTTATCTTCAAAAGAAATAGCTCCGCTTTTAAACATTTCCGTGAGAAGTGTAGAAATCAAAAGATACCGTCTGCGCAAGAAAATGGAGTTGGAACACGAAGAAAGTCTTGTTGAGTATATTTTGTCGATTTAGATCACCTCATCAATTCTTAAAATCACCTATACATTACCTATACGAAAACGATAGTAATTTCAGCAATAGCTATTTATAGCCTTTACATTTTTAAATTTAACAACTGCTAAAAAGCCCTATAGCGAAAGCGTTTGCGCTAAAAATTGAAGCATTTTCTATTTAATTAAGCATCTGTATATTTTTTGTTGAGGTCGTTTTCTCGAATACGATATAGTTATAAGATAGATTTGATTTCCAAATTAAAATTTATGAAATCATTTTTATCCTTGATCTTATTCGGGTTGCTCACTTCGGGGCTCTTTAGCCAGACCGGTACCAAAGTGCGCGTTACAGGTACTGTGACAGATATGTCAGGAATGCCACTGCCGGGAGTGAATGTCATTGTGAAAGGTTCTTCCTCAGGAACAAGTACTGACTTTGATGGTCTTTTCAGTTTAGATGTGCCGTTTACGAGTACTTTGGTGTTTTCTTTTTTAGGCTTTCAGACTCAGGAAATAGCCGTAAATGGGGCTGCAGACCTTAATGTGCAATTGGTTGAAGATACCAGTACACTAGATGAAGTCGTCGTGGTAGGTTACGGAACGCAAAAGAAGAAAGAAATTACCGGTGCGGTAAGCGTTGTAGGTTCTGAAACAATTGAGGAGCAAAACCCTGTGCGGGTAGAACAAGCCTTACAAGGTCGTGTGGCCGGGGTTAATATCAGCTCCAATTCGGGATCGCCCGGTAGTGCTTCTACGATATCTATCCGTGGTATTTCTACCAACGGAGACAACCGACCTTTAATTTTGGTTGACGGTGCGGTGATCGAAGATCTTAGTGTGATCAACCCAAATGATATCGAGAGCATCAATGTTTTAAAAGATGCTACAGCCGGTATTTACGGGGTACGAGCTGCAAATGGTGTGATCTTGATCACAACAAAAGGAGGTCGTAAAAACAGTGACCTGCGTGTAGACGTTGATACGTATGTAGGTTTACAGGAAACCACGCGTAAACTTCCGGTGCTTAATGCAACTGAATATGGTGTGATCATCAACGAAGCTTACGCAGCGGGCAATCAGGCGCCTCCATTTCCTAATCTTGCGGTTCTTGGTCAAGGAACCAACTGGCAGGATGAGGTGTTTAGACAAGCCTTACTCTCAGATATAAACGCAACTGTGTATGGAGGTGGTGAAAAATCGGCGTATTCTGTAGGTGCAGGATATTTAGATCAGGATGGTATTGTAGGTGGTGGAGCGGTAAACTTCAATCGCTTTACGGGAAGAGGAAGTTACGATTATGATATTTTAGAAAATCTCAGGTTTTCTTCCACAGCGATCTATACGCATTCTAATAGAAAAACCCTTTCTGAAAATGCATTGGGATCTGTGTTGTTCAATGCTGTGAATATGGCGCCAACTTTCAGTGTTCGTGATGCTAATGGAGACTTTACGATTGCAAACGGTCTAGGGAATGAGGTGATCAACCCTATCGCGCAAATTGCGAATACTTTTAATACCAACGAGGTAGATAAACTTACTGGGACGGTAGGACTTTCGTATAATTTCTGGGATCATTTTACGGCAGAATCACGCTATCAGTTTAACTATTCTGAAGTGCGTGGGCGTAGTTATTTACCGGCAGGATTGAATTTTGGAGACGGAAAAGTCTTTAATAACCTGGGCGTAAATCAATATTTTGTAAATGACAGTTTCTTTAGAGATTATACGTTTGATAACTTCTTAACCTATCAAAATACGTTTGCAGACGATCATAACCTTACCGTTTTATTGGGGATGTCTGCATTTAAAACCAGTGGAGAATTTTACAATTTCACCGGGCGAGATGTGCCGGGAACTACTTTTGCTGAAGCTACACTTGAAGGAGCAGGCGAGGTGATCGATGCACGTGACATCAGTGGCCCTGCTGAGTTTGATCAGCGCTTGCTTTCTTATTTTACGCGTGTTCAGTACAACTACAAGGAGCGTTATCTGCTTTCAGCAGTGTTGCGCCGTGACGGTTCTTCAAACTTTGGACCGGAGAATAAATTCGGTTATTTCCCTTCGGCGTCTATTGGTTGGGTAGCGAGTGATGAGCCGTTCTTCGGTTCTAGTGATTTGCTCAACTTTTTAAAGCTTAGAGCGAGTTACGGTATTTTGGGTAATGACCGTATTGGAGCGTTTGGTTACGTTTCTACCCTTAACGCAGAAGGAACTTATGTGTTTGACAACGAACTCGTAAACGGTGTTGCGGCCGGACAGCTTTCTAATCCTGAAATTAAATGGGAGCGTCAGAAGACTTTTGATGTTGGTTTTGATGCACGCTTGTTCAATAATCGCATCGATCTTACGATGGACTATTTTAAGCGTCGTACCGATGATTTATTGCTAGTGCCTCAGGTTTCGGGAATTTTAGGAGTTTATGCGCCGGGTGCAGGAGCTCCAATCGTAAATGCCGGAAGTGTCGAGAATCAAGGTTTAGAATTCTCGGTTTCTTACGATCAGCCAATTGGTGACGATGCGGGATTCAATTTGAGCTACAACTTCACCACGCTTCAAAATGAAGTGCTTGAAGTAGGAAATGAAAGCGGCTTTATTCCGGGTGGAAGTTTTGGTTTCGGTCAGGAGCCGCCTGCACGTATGCAAGCCGGCTTTCCAATCGGGTATTTCTACGGTTTACAAACCAACGGTATTTTTCAATCTCAAGCTGAAGTTGATGCGCACGCAACACATACCGATGCTACCTTGGGAGATTTACGCTACGTAGATCAAAACGGGGATGGAGTCATTAATGGCGATGATCGTGTGAATATTGGCGACCCTATTCCAGATGTTACGATGGGTATTAATTTAGGTTTCAACTATAAGAATTTTGATTTCACGGCTTACGCATTTGCTTCGATAGGAAATGACATTGTACGCTCATACGACCGTAATCAAAACTTGACCAATAAAACCAATTATGTCTTGGACCGTTGGACAGGGCCAGGATCTTCAAACACTTATCCGCGCGTAACAGTTGGACCTAACTCAAACCTGTTGTTCTCAGACTTTTACGTAGAAGACGGTTCGTATTTAAGATTACAAAACGTGCAGTTAGGCTATAGCTTAGGCAATGAAGTCTTAGATCAATTAGGCATTAGAAAACTGCGTTTTTACTTGGCGGTGACCAATGCGTTTACGCTTACAGAGTATAAAGGATACGATCCTTCAGCTTCTTCGGGAGCACCTATTGGTGGCGGAATCGACCAAGGGTTTTACCCGGTGCCACGTACATATACTGCAGGAATGAACTTCAAATTTTAAAAGAAGAGCGATGAAAAAATATAATATACAACGTGCATTTTTAAGCCTTTTTGCCGCAGTGCTTATGGTGGCTTGCGGGGACGACTTTGTAGAAGTAGACCCCATCAATGAGAATTCAGAGGATTTTTTCAATACTGAAGAAGATTATCAGGAAGCCTTAGTTGGCGCGTACGATCTGTTACAAGCAACCTATTTGAATGTAATGGTCGGTGAGATTGCTTCAGACAATACCCTTGCCGGTGGCGAGAGCGCTACCGACACGCCGGGGATTCAGGAAATTGATAATATGACCCACACGCCGGTAAATCAACAACTGCGTGACATTTGGGGATGGATGTTTGCCGGAGTGAACCGCGCAAACTACATCCTGGAGTTCCAGGATAAAATTGATTTTTCAGGAAAAGATCAAATCATTGCTCAAGCCCGTTTTTTACGTGCTTACTATTATTTCGAATTGGTAAAATGGTTTGGTGATGTGCCGTTAGCGGTAGATCAACGTCTTTTATTTGGAGATCAATTTAATGTTGATAGAACTCCGAAAGCAGAGGTTTACGCCCAAATTGAGCAGGATCTCATTTTTGCTGCGGAAACGCTTCCGGCAACTCAGGCAGAAGAAGGCCGTATCACCAGTGGAGCCGCAAGAGCATTGCTAGGAAAAGCCTATCTGTATCAAGATAAATTTACCGAAGCAGCAAGTGCTTTAGATCAGGTGATCGCCGGTCCTTATGACTTGGTAGACGATTATTCCACCATTTTTGAGTTGGAAGGAGAGAACAATATCGAGTCGGTTTTTGAAGTACAATACACCGATAAAGAAGGAGCAGGTTTTGGATGCTTACAGTGTAGTGAAGGAAATGTAGCGGTTGGTTTCAACGGAATCCGTAATTACAGCGGACCTTTATTTGACTCAGGATTCAGCTTTAACGTTCCTGTACAGGAAGCTTATGATGCTTTTGAGCCGGGAGATAGCCGTCGCGATATTGCTATTTTGAATATCGAAGAATTTGCCGCAGCAAACGGAGCAACATATAACGAAGGTTACGAGCATACCGGTTTTTATAACCGAAAATACATCGCGCGTAAAGGGGATGCCAATTTGGGAGATGCCAATCTTACCAATCCTAACAATTACCGTTCTATTCGTTTTGCAGATGTGTTGCTTATGGCAGCAGAGGCACACAACCGTAAGGCAAACGCTAACGATGCCTTGGCAAGAGAATACTTAAACCGTGTACGTCGTCGTGCTTTTGGCGATACCAATCACGACATCGCAGCAAGCGGTGCTACCCTTACCGATTTCATTTTAGAAGAAAGAAGGCTAGAACTTGTAGGAGAAGGGCATCGGTTCTTCGACTTGGTACGTACCGGCAGAGCAGCACAAAACATACCGGGCTTTACACCCAATAAAAACGAATTATTCCCAATCCCTACCATAGAGATTCAGCTGGCTGGAAATCGCTGGGAACAAAATCAAGGATACTAATTAATACACTAGGATACGATGAAAATTTTACGATTACTAATAGCATTTTTGGCAGTAGCCCAAATCTTTACCGCTTGTGAAGATGATGTAATTACAAATTATGCATTACAAGAAATTTCTGCACCTACCGGTGTTACCGCAAACTTTGCGATCACACAGGACGATACGGGGATGGTAACTATTACTCCGGTAGGAGAAGGAGCTTCAACCTTTACCATTGATTTTGGTGTTGAAGGAGAAGCACCAATAACTATAAACGCGGGAGAAAGCACAACTTATACCTATGCCGAAGGGGAGTATCTGGTACGTATCACAGCAACCGGATCTACAGGATTAACCAGCGAGTTCAACCAGGTGATCAAAGTATCGTTTACGGCTCCAGAAAATTTAGATTTTGAGACAACGGTAAGTGGTCTAACTGCTGTAGTAACACCAACAGCAGACAATGCAACTATGTTTGATGTGTATTTTGGAGTTAGCGACGAAGAAGAGCCCGTAACGGTTATGGCTGGGAGCACTGCAGAGTTTACGTACGATGAACCTGGTGATTATATGGTACGCGTTGTGGCTAAGGGCGCAAGTGTAAATACCATTGAATTGACTAAAACAGTAACGATTACCGGTGCTGTTGATCCTATTGCATTACCAATCACCTTTGACGATCCTACTGTAAATTACGCTTTCGGGACGTTCAATGGCGCTGCTTTTGAAGTGGTAACCAATCCTGATCTTTCCGGAGCAAACACTACTGCATCTAGCGTAGGAGCGATCACAAATTCTGGAGCTCAGTACGAAGGTGGAGCATTCACTTTGGGTACTCCGGTTGACTTCAGCGGAGCGAATAAAACCATCACTCTGAAATTCTGGTCTGATGTTGAAGTACCGGTATTATTGAAATTTGAAGGAGGCGTGAACGGAGAGCGTCAAAACGAGATCACCAAGACCCACACGGGTTCAGGATGGGAAACCCTAAGCTTTGATTTTGCTACCGAAGCTGTAAAAAGCTACATCGACGGAAGCCAGGGTGTTGGCGAACCTTTTGTACCTACAGGGCAATATGCAACGATGGTGATTTTTGTGGATGGTCCGGGTACCACAGCTGGAACTTTCTATATCGACGATGTAGAGCAAACCGGCGGTGCGACTGAGCCAATGATGGCTGCGCCAGCTCCGGAAGCTGCAGAAGCAGATGTGCTTTCGATCTTCAGTGACTCATATACAGATCCTGCTTCGGTAAATTATTTCCCAAATTGGGGACAATCAACAACCTACGAACAAGTAGATCTAGCTGGAAACGCTGCAATTAAATACGGAAACGCTAACTATCAGGGAATCGATCTTGGCGGTGAGTATGATGCTTCCGGATACGAATTTGTGCATATCGATGTTTGGTCTGCAGATTATGCGAGCATTCCGTTTTTCATCATTGACACTTCCGGAGAACGTCCGGTAAACTTAGAGGTTACCGCAGGAGAATGGACAAGTATCGATATTCCGCTTTCAGCATTTACTGATCAGGAAATTTCGGTAACTAATGTATTCCAATTCAAGTTTGATGTGCAGCCTGATAACGGCGGAACCTTCTACATAGATAACTTGTATTTCTACAATGAAGCGGCTGCAGCGCCAGACAGTCCACAAGCGGCAGCACCGGCACCCACTTTTGACGCAGCAAATGTGATTTCATTATTCAGTGATGCCTATACCGATGAGGCAATGGCAACCTGGAGAACAGATTGGTCTGATGCAACACTTGAAGATATCGCAGTAGCAGGAAATGCGGTTAAGAAATATTCAGCATTAAACTTTGTAGGTGCAGAGCCGGTAAATCAAATTGATGCAAGTGCTATGACGCACTTCAGTACAGATATTTGGACGGGCGACGCGACGCAAATTCGTATCAAATTGGTTGATTTTGGAGCTAACGGAACTTATCAAGGAGGAGATGACAGCGAGCACGAGATCGTTCTGAATTTCGATAACGGTGACTTCACGCGCAATACGTGGGTGACTTTAGATATTCCATTAGCAGATTTCACCGGACTAACCTCGCAATCCAATATTGCTCAGTTGATCTATTCCGGAGGTCCTGCAGGAGCAACAACGGTTTATGTAGACAACGTATACTTCCACAACTAGGAATTAAATAGTAAGATATCATGAAAAAGATAATTCAAATAACATCCTATTGCTTACTGCTGTTTTTAGCAGTAGGCTGTCAGGATGATGACAATACTTTAGAGCAAATCTTAGTACCTCAAAATCTTGAGGTAACTATGGATGTGACAGAAGACGGCTCAGGAAACGTAACCTTTACCGCAACCGCAGACAATGCGGTGACCTACAGGTTTGCTTTTCCTGATGGAACCACAGCGGTTGCGCCAAGTGGAGTGTACACAAAGCGCTTTACAAAAACCGGACTCAACACTTATCAAGTGACTGTAATGGCGTACGGTCAGGGTGGTGTGAACAGTTCAAGGTTGGTAGAAGTTACCGTAGAAAGTGATTTCTCAGACCCAGAAGCGATCGAGTTGTTAACCGGCGGCGGAAGTAAAACCTGGTATTGGGCAGCAAATGAGCCTAACCATTTGGGCGTGGGGCCTAATAATGATGATGCTACGCAAAACTACTTTTGGGCGTATTTTTCATTCACAGAGCCTTTTGCGTTGGCTAATATTCCAGCGGCGACCTGTGCGTATGACGATGAGTTTATTTTCAGTACCACGACCGGTGAAGATTTGACCTATGAGTATGATAACAACGGGGCGAGTTTCTTTAATAGAAGCTATGCGAGCGTGGTTAATGGGCAATCTCCCGACGATAGCTGTTATGAGTTTGATACATCAGGCGAGCGTGCGGTGAGTTTAGCACCATCAGAATCTTTTGTTGCTGCTGAGCGTAAGCGCGGTACAACAATGACCATTAGTAACGAAGGTTTTGTAGGCTATTATATTGGTACCAATGAATATGAAATTCTTTCGCTTACGGAAAACCGAATGCTGCTTAGAGCAGTACAAGGTAACGACCAAGGTTTGGCGTGGTATATCATTTTAACTGCTGAAAAACCGGTGCAAGGTAGCGGACCGCAAGCGGAAGAAGATGATTTTCCAAACTTAGTTTGGTCAGACGAGTTTGACACTGACGGTGCTCCTGATCCTGCAAACTGGACCTATGATTTGGGCAATGGTCAAGCAGGTTGGGGAAATAATGAATTACAATATTATACAGACCGAAGCGAAAATGTATTGGTTGAGGACGGAGTATTAAAGATCACTGCGCAACGTGAAAGTTATATGGGATTTGACTTCACTTCGGCACGCTTAAAGTCAGAAGGTTTACAGGAGTTTACCTTTGGTCGTTATGAAATCAGAGCCAAATTGCCCGAAGGTATTGGTACTTGGCCTGCGATCTGGATGCTGGGAGCAGATTATCAGACCAATGCGTGGCCGGGAGCCGGAGAGATCGATATTATGGAGCACGTAGGTCGTAATCAAAATGAGGTTTTATCTACGCTGCATTTCCCCGGGAATTCAGGTGCTAATGCAATTTCAGAAGCAACTACGGTAGAAACTGTAAGTAGTGAATTCCACGTGTATGTAGCAGAATGGACCGAGACGCAAATTCGTTTTTATGTAGATGACGAGTTGTATCACATTTTTCAAAATGACGAAACCAAGCCTTTTGACAAAGATTTCTTTATGATCCTCAACGTCGCAATGGGCGGAAACCTTGGTGGAGCTGTCGATGCCTCTTTTTCTCAGAGCGCGATGGAAGTAGATTACGTACGTGTTTACCAGCGCGATTAATTTGAAAGAAAAACGATGAAACAGTTCAAAATTGTATTGATCGCAGTTTTTGCACCGTTCTTTACGTCAGAAGCCCAAACCAAAGGAATCAACGACTTAGATCCTGTGGTTGAGCACAAAATTGATTCGATTTTAGAATTGATGACGGTAAAGGAAAAGGTTGGGCAAATGGTGCAGTACAACGGAAGCTTTGATGTAACCGGTGCGCCATCTGATATCGATTCAAAAACCAAGCTTCAAAAACTTAAGAATGGTGAAGTAGGTTCTATGCTGAATGTACTCACTGCTGAAGCTACCCGTGAAGCACAACAGGTCGTGATGGAAAATTCAAGACTGAAGATTCCGTTGCTTTTTGGCTATGATGTGATTCACGGCTATAAAACCATGTTTCCGGTGCCTTTAGGAGAAAGTGCAAGCTGGGATCTGGAAGCGATGAAATTAAGTGCGAGTATCGCGGCTAAAGAAACAGCCGCGGCCGGAGTGCACTGGACTTTCGCACCAATGATCGATGTGTCTCGCGATGCACGCTGGGGCCGTATTATGGAAGGTGCCGGTGAAGATCCTTATCTCAATGCGGTGATCGGTGTGGCACGTATTAAAGGTTTTCAGGGCAGTGATTTGGCAGATGTTGCCACTATTGCTGCTTGTGCAAAACATTTTGCAGGTTACGGCTTTGCCGAAGCAGGTAGAGATTACAACACGGTAAACGTAGGAACTTCTGAGTTGCAAAATGCGATTTTGATGCCGTTTAAAGCTGCTGCCGAAGCCGGTGTTGCCACCTTTATGAATTCGTTCAATGAGATCGATGGGGTGCCTTCAACTGCCTCGACCTACTTGCAGCGCGATATTTTAAAAGGCGCCTGGGATTATAAAGGTTTTATGGTTTCAGACTGGGGTTCTATAGCTGAGTTGATTCCGCATGGGTATGCTGAAGATAAAATGCAGGCCGGTGAATTGGCTGTAGTTGCCGGTAGCGATATGGATATGGAAGGCCGTGTGTATGAAGAAGCCCTAGAGCCTTTGGTAAATGAAAATGTTATAGATGAAGCGCTTTTGGATGATGCGGTACGACGCATTTTAAGAGTGAAATTTCATCTGGGACTTTTTGAAGATCCGTATAAATACAGCGATGCACAACGCGAACAAGAAGTATTGCTCGCAGAAGCGCACCTTGAAGCGGCCCGGGATATCGCACGCAAATCAATAGTATTGCTAAAAAATGAAAATTCGGTTTTACCATTGAGTAAGGCGTTAGAAAGCATTGCTGTGATTGGGCCGTTGGCAGACGATAAAGATTCCCCATTAGGAAATTGGCGCGCACAAGCCGATAAGAATTCGGCGGTTTCCGTTTTAGAAGGAATTCAAAATGCGGTGGGCAACAAGGTTCAAATCAATTATGCTAAAGGTGCCGACTTAGGAATGGGAGAACGTAGTTTCCTGATGCCATTAGAAATCAATGAAACCGATACTTCCGGCTTTGCTAAAGCGATTGAAGCCGCAAAGAAGTCTGAAGTGGTTGTTATGGTGCTAGGAGAGGATGCTTTTCAAACCGGTGAAGGCCGCAGTCAAACCGGTATTCAATTGCGAGGTGTTCAGCAGGAATTACTCGATGAGGTGGTCAAAGTAAACGCTAACGTAGTTTTGGTATTGATGAATGGCCGTCCTTTAGATATTAGTAAACCTAACGAACAAGTTCCGGCGATCGTAGAAACTTGGTTTTTAGGTTCGCAAGCGGGTAATGCCATTGCAGATGTACTTTTTGGAGCCTATAATCCGTCAGGGAAATTGCCGGTTTCTTTTCCACGAAATGTAGGTCAAGAACCTTTATACTACAATCAAAAGAACACAGGACGACCCGCAAGCAATATGGTTACGTATTCGGGTTATCAAGACAGTTCGCGTGAAGCCTTGTTTCCTTTCGGTTTTGGGTTAAGCTATACAACTTTTGAATATGGAGCGATCAGCCTAAGCGCAAGTGAATTTTCAGGGGAAGAAAAAATAGAGGTTGCCATTGAATTGACCAATACAGGAACCGTTGCGGGTAAAGAAACGGTACAGCTGTATCTTAGGGATTTGGTTGCGAGCCGTACACGGCCGGTCAAGGAATTGCGCGACTTTAAGCAGGTAATCTTGAAGCCCGGCGAAACCAAAAAAGTGGTGTTTGAAATTTCAGCAAAAACTCTGGAATTCTATGCTGCTAACAATATTTGGGAAGCGGAATCAGGAAGCTTCAAAGTGATGTTGGGAAGTAATTCAAGAGATCTAAAAGAAGCAAGCTTTCAATATAAAAAGTAATGAAAAAAGTTCTAGTATTTATTGCAATAATCAGTTTCGGAGTTCACGCACAAGAGCGTGAATTGGTATGGTCTGATGAGTTTAACGGCGATGCCTTAGACCTTACCTCGTGGAATTTTGAACTCGGTGACGGTTGCCCTAATCTTTGTGGTTGGGGAAACAACGAGCGCCAAGTTTATACCAAAGAAAATCACCGTCTTGAAGACGGCAAGTTGATTATTACCGCAAAAAAGGAAGGAGATCTTTTCACTTCAACCCGCATAACCACACAAGGTAAACACGAATTTCAGTATGGAAGAATGGAAGCGCGTGCAAAGGTAGCGGTGGGACAGGGGATCTGGCCTGCATTCTGGATGCTGGGAAGCGATATTAAAGAAGTTGGTTGGCCGGCTTGCGGCGAGATCGATATTCTGGAATACGTGGGTAGAGAAGAAGATATGGTGTATACCACCTTACACGTTCCTGCGGGACACGGCGATTCTGCTTTCAGTAAAAAAACGAGGTTTGAAGCTATTGAAGAAGGATACCACGTGTATGCAGCAGAATGGTCTCCGGAGCAAATAGAGTTTTTCGTGGATGATCAATCGGTTTTTGTTTATAATCCTGAAGATAAGACCAAAGCAGTTTGGCCGTTTGACCAGCCTTTTTACTTCATTATTAATCTGGCCATCGGCGGAAACTTTGGTGGCCCAGAAGTCGATGATTCGATTTTTCCGCAGGAATATGCGATAGATTATGTACGGGTATACCAGTTAAAACCTTAGTTTAGTTTCATAAATACGTTGTTTGTTTTAAGGTCTTGTGTGATGCGCAAGGCCTTTTTTTATCGAAGCACATGAGATGATCTAAATAGCAAGTATATTTGCAGTCTATGAGTACACTTACCTCAATTACGATTAGACCAGAACTGCTGGAAAACCGAGAATACATTCTTCAGCAAGCCTTGGGGAAAACGAAGATCAAAGCGGTATCTGTGACCGATTGGCGTATTAGAAAGCGCTCTATAGATGCTAGAAATAAGCCTATAAAATTACAATTGCAGATTGAAATTTGGCAGCAAGGCGAACGACGCGAACCTTTGAATCGTTTTGTACCGAAAGAGGTAAGTAATGCACCAAAGATTGCCATTATAGGCGCCGGTCCTGCCGGATTGTATGCAGCTTTGCGCGCTATTGAAGCCGGCTTGAGGCCCATTGTTTTTGAACGTGGAAAAGATGTGCGCGAGCGCCGGAGAGATCTGGCAAAGATCAATAAAGACCAGCTTGTAAATCCGGAATCTAATTATTGTTTTGGGGAAGGAGGCGCCGGTACTTATTCTGACGGAAAATTATATACCCGTTCAAAAAAGCGCGGTAATGTGCTTAAAGGATTAGAATGGCTGGTGCATTTTGGTGCAGACGAAGATATTTTGGTAGATGCGCATCCGCACATTGGGACTAACAAATTGCCAAAAGTGATTTCCGCAATGCGGGAAGCGATCATTGCTGCGGGCGGAGAAGTGCATTTTAAGGCAAAACTTACGAATCTTCAAATTGAAAATAAGGTCTTAAAAGCCATTGTGATCAATGAAGAAAAGCAATATGCTTTTGATGAGGTGGTTCTGGCAACAGGGCACTCAGCACGGGATATTTTTTATTTATTGCACGACAAAGGAGTGAAGATCGAAGCTAAACCTTTTGCGCTGGGTGTACGCGCCGAACATCAACAGGAGGTGATCAATTATATTCAGTATCACGGGGAAACTGACAATCCCTATTTGCCGCCTGCCGCTTACAGTCTGGTGGAGCAGGTAGACGGGATGGGCGTGTATTCATTTTGTATGTGCCCCGGTGGGATCATCGCCCCTTGTGCAACCCAACAGGAAGAAGTGGTCACCAATGGCTGGAGCCCTAGTAAACGAAATAATCCGTACGCCAATTCTGGAATTGTAGTAAGTGTAGCACCTGAAGATTTACCAAATTATACTCCAGATGATCCTTTTGTAAGCTTGAATTTTCAGAAGGAAGTAGAACGTGCCTGCTGGATCGCGGGTGGAAAGACACAGCAAGTGCCCGCACAACGTATGACCGATTTTGTAAATGGCAGATTAAGTAATGATTTTCCAAAAACCTCCTATCAACCGGGAATTGTAAGTGCCGATTTGAATAAAGTTCTTCCAAAATTGATAGCAAACCGTCTCAAGAAAGCGTTTGTGCTGTTTAATAAGAAAATGCCGGGATATCTTTCAAAAGATGCCGTATTGCACGCGCCCGAAAGTCGTACCTCGTCTCCAATTTCTATTCCTAGAAATCCGGAAACTTTAGAACATATTGAAGTTAAAGGATTGTATCCGTGTGGAGAAGGAGCAGGCTATGCCGGCGGAATTATGTCTGCAGCCATCGACGGGATTAATTGCGTAGATGCGATCGCTAAAAAATACCAAATAGCATAAAAGAACAAAGCCTTGCTTCCGCAAGGCTTTGTATGTTTTAAAAGCTGAAAAACAGACTTGATTATTCAGCTTCTGGAGTAGTAACAGCAGCGCTGTCAACTACAACTTCAGCAGGAGCTTCAACAGGAGCTTCTTCTAAAACAGGAGCTTCAGGAGTTACTTCCTCCATTGAAGTTTCTTGCATAGACTCATCAGTAGTTGCTTCTGCAGACTCTCTACAAGAAGAAACAGTGATCATTAAACTCAGTGCGAAACCAGCTAAAATATTGCGTTTCATAGAATGTGATTTATTGCGTTAAAAATGCGAGCGAATGTAATTTAAATTCTAATTCGTGCAACAAAATCAGATACTATTTTTTCAAAAAAATAAACGTTTTTTTAGCGATGTATTTTTGGATTTAAATATCTGATAATTAAATAATTGAGTTGTTTTTGTTCTTTTGAATACGCAATAAAATACCCTTACTACGCATACACATTCGCTAATGACGAAATTCTGGACGCCAAAATCTCATCACGAGAAGCATTTTCGGTAAAATTTGCCTTCAGTTTTTTAAATTCTAATAGTGTATAATTTCGAACTATTTGTTCTAAAATAAGTCCTCTCGATTTTCTAAAATGCGCCAAGTTGATGCGCAAGGTATCAGGGTTTGTGGTTAAGGTGATTTTATCGCGCTTTAAAACATTCCAATACGTATGTATGATCAAATTTTCTTGGGTTGAGGTATTGATGTGATGCAATAATTGCTGAGTCAATTGTGCATCGTCATTATCTAAATGCTCTAAAAGATGTTTTTGAAAAAACGAACTGTTGATGACTTGAGTAGCACGGCGCACCGCACTATCTACAAGACTGTTTTTTCCTTGATAAACTAAATTCATTCGGGTTAGGCTTAGGTTTAAAATTCTTGTTGGTTGCTGTGGTTAAACGAATTACAACGTTTTCTAAAGCTAAAAATTTGTACGCGCAGTAAGATATTATATATGAGGGTTTTAGTTGAAATGATAAAATATTCGTTGTAATGAACGTGTAGGGTAATGTATTCTGAAAATTTAAGGTTCATCGCCTTTTCCATCATTATTATATATTCGACTTGAGACGAGGTCGTTTTACAATCACCGAATTACAGGTAAGAACAGGATAAATGGAAGCGTGTAGATACGTACATTTCCAACAAACTTTTAATTATGAAGCTCTTAAAATCCACGATACTCGTAACACTCCTCATCAGTTTGTTCGCTTGTAAAAATCAAAAGGAAACTAAAACTTTCGCAGAAAATTTCTTAACTGTCGATACGCTGAATGTCACGGCTCCTTTTGGCAACTACAACATACAAACCCCGGATTTTAAGAATGCGCCGCAATTTTTAATCACCGACTTTGGTGCAGAGCAGGCTGATCAAGACAAAACTTCAAAGGCTATCGCTACTGCCATAGACAGTGCGCACGCTCGTAATGGTGGAACGGTGGTTATTCCTAAAGGGGAGTGGCTTACTTCAAAAATCCATTTCAAAAGTCACGTAAATCTACATTTAGAGGAAGGAGCAACATTGCTCTTTTCAGGAAATCCACAAGATTATTTGCCTGCGGTGCTGAGTACTTGGGAAGGGATGGAATGCTACAATTACTCCCCATTGATCTATGCTTACGATTGTGAAAATGTTGCCATCACTGGCAAAGGTAAATTAAAGGCCAAAATGGATACCTGGAAAGTATGGTTTGCACGCCCATCTGGTCATATGCAAAACCTGAAGCAGCTTTATGAGATGGCTTCTAAAGACGTGCCGGTAGAAGAGCGCCAGATGGTTAATGATTCGGCTAATTTCAGACCGCAATTCATTCAGTTTAACCGTTGTAAAAAAGTACTTTTAGAAGGTATTTCGATAGAAAACAGTCCGTTTTGGGTGATTCATCCCTACCTATCTTCTGATGTAGTCATCAGAAATGTAAATGTGTATGCGCACGGTCATAACAATGATGGAGTGGATCCTGAAATGAGTCAAAATGTACTTATTGAAGACTGTGTTTTTGATCAGGGCGATGATGCCATCGCAGTTAAAGCAGGCCGTAATCAAGATGCTTGGCGTCTCAACACTCCGGTAAAAAATGTGGTTGTACGTAATTGTCTGGTTAAAAACGGACACCAGTTGTTAGCCATAGGGAGCGAACTTTCTGGCGGGGTTGAAAATATTTATATGGAAAATTGTGAAGTTGAACCCAATGCAAAACTCAATCATTTACTCTTTATAAAGACTAACGAGCGGCGAGGAGGATATGTAAAGAATATTTATATGGAAAATATCAAAGCCGGAAGAATTGATATGGGCGTGCTGGGTATTGAGACCGATGTGTTATACCAGTGGCGTGATCTCGTGCCTACCTACGAGCGCCGTTTGACGCAGATCGAACAAATACACATGAAAAATATCAAAGCCGAAAATGTAGATTTTGTCTCGCGCATTTTGGGCGAATCAGAATTACCGGTGCGAGATATTCAGTTAAATAATATCAAGGTTGATTCTATTCGGGATACCGAAACGATTCATCAAAATGTTGAGAATTTTAAACGTACGGAATAAAACTATGTGCGTTGCTTAGCGTTTATAAAGCTAACCAAGCCCGAATTTTCATTCGGGCTTTTTTATTGGTTTAGGTAAATGTCAATTTGGTAAAATCAAAAGCTCATAATTTTCAACTTCTTATTTAATGATACTTAAATTGCGAATTGTGCAGAAACATTAGCACATTCCTAAAACGTCTGCTTCTTTTTGTTAAAATTTTAAGTTTTTAAGCTTTTTTTAAGATATTGAGAAAATTATATCAATTAGTTTAGGGCTCGTCTCTCACTGGATTTACAGAAGATTTACTGAATTTGAATCTTGCTTTTTTAGCAGAATTTTAAAGGTTTAGGCTTTAGTGGTGGGATATAGTTCATTAATCAAAAACTCAAACCGTTTTTATGAAAAGAAGAAATTTTGTGCAATTAGCAGGATTGGGAGCGGGAGCGTTGATGGTGCCTTCAGTAATGATGGGAAACAACATCGCCGCCGAAGCATTATTAGAACCTGGTCTTGATATTGCTACCAAAAAATCACTGGCCGATGTGGCGCTAAACACCGCACGCTCCCTCGGCGCTTCGTATGCCGATGCGCGTATAGGTCGCTATCTTAATCAATATGTATTTACCCGTGAGGATAAAGTGCAAAATGTAGTAAATACTGAATCTTTTGGTATTGGGGTACGCGTGATCGCTAATGGAACCTGGGGCTTTGCATCAACCAACGATGTAACCGATGCGGGAATCAAAAAAGCCACACAACAAGCAGTTTCTATAGCAAAGGCAAATTCTAAAATTCAAACGGAGCCGGTAACGCTTGCTCCTGTAGAAGCACACGGTGAAGTAAGCTGGAAAACACCAATTGTAAAAGATTTTAGAGAAGTTCCGGTTTCTGAGAAAGTAGAACTCTTGTTAGATGCCAATGCAGCTGCAATGAACGCAGGAGCCAACTTTGTGAATTCGGCCTTATTTATGGTGAATGAACAAAAGTATTTTGCATCTACTGATGGTTCTTATATCGACCAAGATATTCACCGCATCTGGCCCACCTTTGGCGTTACAGCCATAGACCGCGAGGCGGGTAAATTCAAATCCCGCGATGCGCTCAGTGCACCGATGGGAATGGGATATGAATATATGGACGGTCTCGAAAGCGAAAAACTGAAGAGTCCGGCAGGATTCAACCTGTACCGCAACAGCTATGATATCATTGAAGATGCAACAACAGCGGCGAAGCAGGCAAAAGAAATGCTTACTGCTGAGTCTGTAATTCCGGGCAAGTACGATTTGGTCTTAGAGCCGAATCACCTTGGCTTGACCATTCACGAATCGGTAGGACACCCGCTGGAGCTTGACCGTGTATTGGGTTACGAAGCCAATTACGCAGGGACCAGTTTTGCTACGTTAGATAAATGGAAAGCCGGTGACTTTAAATACGGTAGCGATATTGTAAACATCGTAGCCGATAAAACCCAACCGCATTCTCTTGGTGCCGTAGGTTATGATGATGAAGGTGTGAAGACCAAGAATTGGGATTTGATCCGTAATGGAACATTGGTAAATTATGAAGCGATTCGTGATCAGGTAAGCATTCTAGGTCAGAATGAATCCCACGGATGTTGCTATGCGCAGAGCTGGAATGATGTTCAGTTTCAGCGTATGCCTAACGTTTCACTCGAGCCGGGCAAGGAGCCATATTCAGTAGAAGAAATGATCAAAGACGTAGAAAAAGGAATTTATATCGCAGGGCGCGGTAGTTATTCCATAGACCAGCAGCGCTATAACTTTCAGTTTGGGGGTACGGTATTCTACGAGATAAAAGATGGTAAGATTGTAGGGATGTTGAATGACGTGGCTTATCAATCGAACACGCAGGAATTCTGGAATTCGTGTGCAAAAATCTGTGACGAGAAGGATTACCGATTATTCGGTTCGTTCTTTGACGGAAAAGGGCAACCTTCACAAGTAAGTGCCGTTTCTCACGGAAGTTCAACGGCGCGTTTTAACGGTGCTAATGTCATCAACACAGGCAGATCGGTCTAACTCTTTTATCTAACACTTAATACAAAGTACAATGGCAATATATACTGAAGAAGAAGCACGAGCGATCTTAGAGAAGGCGATGAGCTTTTCTAAGGCCGATGCGTGTGTAATGAATCTAGGCGGAAGCGAGAGCGGAAATATCCGTTATGCGCGCAATACCGTTTCTACCGCTGGCCACCAGTCTAACCAAAGCTTGGCTGTAGAGTCGAGTTTCGGAAAGAAATCGGGAACAGCAACCATAGACGAATTTGACGATGAGTCTCTAGAAAAAGTAGTGCGTCGCTCAGAAGAATTGGCGCAGCTTTCTCCGGAGAATCCCGAATATATGGAACCTCTAGGTCCGCAAACCTATGACAAATCAATTACTTATGTAGATGCTACAGCGAATGTAACCCCAGAATATCGAGCGGAGGTTGCTGCAAACAGCATCAAACCGGCCGCAGAGCAGGATGTGACGGCTGCCGGATTTTTGGACGATGGCGCTGGCTTTAGCGCGATGCTCAATTCAAACGGACTGTTTGCCTACAACAAATCGACCAATGTTGATTTTACCGTGACGATGCGTACCAACGATGGTACCGGCTCAGGTTGGGTGACGCGTGATTATAATGATATAACCAAGTTTGATGCAGAAGAAGCATCAGCGATCGCAATAGATAAAGCGGTGATGTCGCGTGAGGCGAGAGCGATCGAGCCGGGGCGTTATACCGTGATCTTAGAACCTGCTGCAGCAAGTGACTTGCTAGGCAGATTCCGTGGCGCGTTCAACGCACGTACTGCCGATGAAGGCCGAAGCTTTATGTCTAAAGAAGGTGGAGGAACTAAACTGGGTGAGAAAATTGTTGATGAGCGCGTGAACATTTGGTCAGATCCTTTGCATCCTGATGTGCCTGCTTCTACCTGGAGCGGCGATGGTTTACCACGCAAAAAAACACAATGGATAGAAAACGGAGTCGTTAAAAATCTAGCCTACGACCGTTATTGGGCATCGCAGCAAGGTGTTGAGCCGGTACCTTTTGCAGCCAATATGATTATGGAAGGTGGGGATACCTCTTTTGACGAAATGATCAAAAGCACAAAACGCGGAATCTTAGTGACGCGTTTCTGGTACATTCGTTCGGTTGACCCGCAAACGCTCTTGTTTACAGGACTAACCCGCGACGGAACTTTTTATATCGAAAATGGACAGATAAAATATCCGGTGAAGAATTTCCGATTTAATGAGAGTCCGATCATTATGCTCAACAACCTTGAAGCCTTGGGTAAACAGGTACGCGTAAATGGGAACCTTCTTCCGTATATGAAGGTCAGAGACTTTACGTTTACCAGCCTGTCAGACGCGGTTTAAACAAAAAAATAATTAGAAACTGGTTACTTCTTAAGTAGCCAGTTTTTCTTTTCCTTTATAATAGATTGAAGTTTGGCCTTCGCCAAAATAAAAATAGCAAACCCCTTGAACTTCCGTTGAATACCGAATTTTTCTTCACACGATTGCAATACGAGTCGGGCGACTGGGATGTAGACCAGCGTATGCCCTCCAACTTGCTCAACTCGCTTGTGGAATACACTACGCTTAAGATCAGTACCACCGAAAATATCATCTCGCTAAGTAGTGATGCGATTTTTGAATGTCCGTTTTGTTATATCTCGGGACATAAACTGGTGCAGTTTACACCCAAAGAACGCGAGAATTTTGAGAATTATGTGCGCAACGGTGGTTTTGTATTTGCAGACGATTGCAATCACGATATCGACGGACTCTTTGCAAAATCTTTTGAGCGACAAATGGAAGAGATTTTTGGCCCTGACGAACTCAAAAAAATCCCGAACGATCACGAACTCTATTCTTCCTTCTTTGAATTTGAAGACGGTCCGCCTGCAACCTCTCAGGAGCTCAACGGCTGGGGAGATGACTTGGTGCACGAGTACTTAAAAGCTATTGAGATCAATGGCCGCATCGGGGTGTTGTACAGCAATAAGGACTACGGTTGCGAGTGGGATTATGACTTTAGGAACAAGCGATTTTATAGAATAGACAATACACGATTTGGGGTGAACATTGTGATGTATGCCCTGACCTCATAACTTAAACGTATGGATAACAACTTGGTGAAAATCGAGCAAGAAGTAAATAGCCTTACGGCGAAAATCACACAGCTCAAACAAGAAATAGGCAAGATCATCATTGGTCAGGAAGAAACGGTCGAGCAGTTGCTGATTACTTTTTTGGCGGGTGGCCACGCCTTGCTAGAAGGGGTTCCCGGACTGGCAAAAACCTTGATGATACGCACTTTGGCGCAAGCCATAGACCTGAAATTCAAGCGCATTCAGTTTACGCCAGATTTGATGCCCAGTGACATCATAGGGACCGATATTCTGGAGGAAGATCAAACTACCGGAAAGAAATTTTTTGAGTTCAACAAGGGACCTATTTTTTCAAACATCATCCTTGCCGATGAGATCAACCGTACGCCGCCCAAAACACAGGCGGCCTTGCTCGAGGCGATGCAGGAATTTGAGGTGACCTATTCAGGAAAAACCTACGCGCTGGATAAACCCTTTTTTATACTCGCAACGCAAAACCCCATTGAACAATCGGGAACCTTTCCCTTGCCGGAAGCGCAACAAGACCGTTTTTTGCTCTACATCCGTATTGGCTATCCTACCGAAGCAGAGGAAACCACAATTTTAAAAGCAACTACCAGTTCTAAAAAAGCAAAAGTAGAGTCGGTGCTTAGCGGTGAAGAGATCATACGCTTACAGCAATTCGTGCGTGAAGTTCCCGTTAGTGATGAGTTGATCAGCAAAGTGAGCAAGATCATCAGAGCTACACGCCCTGAAACTACGAGCAACGAATACGTCAAACAATGGGTGAGTTGGGGTGCAGGTCCACGTGCAGGCCAGGCAATGATCTTAACCGCAAAAGCCAGAGCGCTTTCTCAAGGCCGACTATCCGTGACTCCAGACGATTTGAAGTTTGTGGCTTTCCCGGTGTTGCGCCATCGCGTGATCGTCAATTTTAAAGCGGAGGCTGCAAATATTACGACGGATACGGTTACTCAAAAACTATTGGAAACCATTTTATAAATAGGGATGCAAACCAACTATCAAGAACTCCTCAAACCGGAAATCTTACACGAAGTGTCAGGACTCAGCCTGATTGCTCGGGTGGTTGTTGATGGCTATTTGCAAGGTTTAAATCGCAGTAAAAGTCTCGGTAGCGGTATGGAATTTAGTCAGTACCGCGGTTACGAGCCGGGGGATGATTTGCGTTTGCTCGACTGGAAAATGCTGGCGCGTTCCGGGCGTTATTACATCAAGCAATCAGAGATTGAATCTCAGGTTTCGGTGAAGTTTATTCTCGATGCGAGCAACTCGATGGCGCACCAAGAAAGTGAGTTGACCAAAATGGATTATGCACGGGTTTTGATTGCCAGTCTTTCGTACCTTGCGCACCAGCAGGGAGATGAAGTAGGCCTTTTCGCGTTAAGCGAAAACAACCTGACCACCATTTATCCTAAAGCCAGCATTCAGCATTTTAACCGCTTGCTCAAGGAATTGCTCACGGTGGAAACCACTGGAACCTGGCCGATGAGTGCCATAACTAATGAGCGATTGCACGAGCGCGGCCGTAAAGAACTCATCTTTTTTATTACTGATATGTATGAGCATAGCGACGAACTTTCAGCATTCATAAAAGCGTTGAAAACGTCGCGAAATGAAGTAGCGGTGTTACAAATAATGGGGCAGGACGAAGTGAATTTTGATTATAAAGGGACAGTGACTTTTGAAGATCTGGAGACCGGGAGCAAGTTGAAAGTTTCGGCAAAGGAGGCCAAAAAGCACTATTTGGAAACCCTACAGAATAAGCTTATACAGACTGAAGAATTGTTGCTCAATCAGGGTATCAGCCATCAAGTATTTACAATGGGCGAACCGCTGGGAGAAACCCTGAACTTGTTCCTCAAAAAACGCATAAATCTCGTTTAATATGTTTTTTGCCAATACGATGTATTTATGGGCTTTACTGGGACTCGCCGTTCCTGTAGCCATACATCTATGGAGCAAAGACGAGGGCAGAACCATCAAAGTAGGCAGCATTGCCAACCTCAAAGAATCTGAAAATACTCAAACGAGAACGCTGCAGCTTAATGAATGGTTGTTGCTTCTGTTACGAATGCTGGCAATCACTTTGTTGGTGTTTATTTTGGCCGAACCTTTCGCTAAAACAAAAACCAGAAATCAGGATTTGGTGTATCTGGTTGAACCGGAATTATTAAAGATTGACACGTTCAAAAATTCTATAGATAGCCTGGCGGAAAGCAAAACGGTAAAATTATTTCTAGAGGATTTTCCGGAATATAATGTAGCTGATTCAGTGAAAACAGTTGCGACGGACTATTGGCAATTGGTACGGGATTTTGAAAACCTAAAAGCCGATAGTTTAGTGGTTTTTTCAAAATCGCTTGTCAAGGGTTTTAAAGGGAAACGCCCTGAAATTACCGAAAATGTAAATTGGGTGACTATTGATTCCATTCAGACCGTTGAGGGTATTGTCGCCTTGACCCAATTGCAAGATTCGGTAGAGGTGCTTGAGGTGAAAAGTACGAAGGAAAAGCTACGCTTTAAAAAGTCTGTTCGTGAATCTGCAGCTATACAAAATCTGGACACAGATCTCGAGATCCAATCATTAGACACGCTTCAGGTCTATGCATTCGCGGAAGATAGTCTGGAAGCCGACCTGAAATTCCTCAAAACCGGTTTTGAATCTTTGTCCACGTATTTAAAGCGCCCGATTGCAATCACCGATATTGCTCCGAATGAAACACCGCAGGGAGGAATTTTGATTTGGCTTAGTACAGAAAACATTCCTGCGTTTACGGGTACGTTGCTCAACTATCAGCCGGATGCATTCGATTCTGATTTGATTGCACAAAACGGTACCCATTTTTCACTGACCCTAAACCTTACCCGTAAAAATGTGGTCGAACAACATCTAGCAGAACAGTTGTTGCCGCTACTCAACTTACATCCTGAGCTAGATGAAGCGGTTGAAAAACGCGATAGTCGCGTATTGGTCGATGCATTTGCTGCACCCTTGTTTACAGCAAAAGACCAAGAACTAAACCAAGCCTCTAGCATCCCGCTGAAGCATTGGTTTTTGTTGGCCTTGCTCATCACCTTGATTGTTGAACGTTTGTTATCCCGAATTCGAAAACAATGAACAATACAGGAAAACATAACGTCATAAAATTCAAACAGCGTTGGCAAAGCCAATTATGGCTATTGGTGCTTTTATTGGCGCTGCTTCCGGCGATGTTGTTGTTTATTTTGACCAAGGGGATTGTGGTCAGTCTTCTCCTTTTTATGGTTTTAGCAACGGTAGGTTTCTTGCTTTACAAACCTTTAGCGCTGGGGATTTCAAAAGTGATTGCATATATCGATGCGCGCATTCTTCATTCTGAGTACAGCGCAGGCTTGGTGTTTCAACCTACAGAAGAGCTGAGCAGTTTAGGACAGATTCAGCGGTATCGCACCGAGCAGAAACTGGCAAACGAACTCAAAACATTAAAAACACCTATCGATTTTAAACATTTCGGTTTGTTACTTTTTGGAGTACTGGTTGGTACTTTGATTTTGGGTGTTTTGCTAAACACGAACGATAGTCTTTTTGATGAGGAAGCAATCCAACCTGAAAACGAAATGCTCATCCGCGCAGTAGATTCCGCGGAAGCGAAAATTATTCCGCCTAAAATCATCAATCAATCCGTCACTGTGCGTTATCCCGGATATACCGGCATTGGTGCACGCACAAGCGAACAAATGGATATCAAAGCGCTTGAGGGTTCTCAAATCACCTGGACGTTGACATTTGACCAGTCGGTTGATTCGGTTTTTATGGAAAGTCAATCCATGCAGTATGCGATGAAAACCAACGGAAAAACCTATCAAAGAACACAGCAATTGACGACTTCTGGGTTTTACAGTTTCCGCTTTGTGGATACCTTGGGCAATGCTTATGTTTCCGATTTACACAGCATCGAGACATTGGTTGACGCGCCGCCACAGGTAGATATCTTGAATCTCGATCAGTTCACTTCCTTTGAGCCAGGAGACGAAAAAAACATTGCTTTTGACACTCAGATCATTGACGATTACGGTATTAGTGCTGCTTATATTGTGGCGACGGTGAGCCGCGGTTCGGGAGAATCGGTGAAGTTTCGGGAGGAGCAGATAGCTTTTAATTCCGCTATAGCGAAAGGAAGCAAACAGCAGTCGCTTTCGCAAAAGCTAAATCTGGATCAGCTCAAAATGGAGCCGGGTGACGAACTATATTTCTACGTGCACGCACAGGATTTGAAAACACCAAAGCCCAATGTAGCGCGTAGCGAAACCTATTTTGCGGTGATCAAAGACACGACCGAATATGAGTATGTCGAAGCCGGAGGAATGGGCGTCGATTTGCTTCCAGATTATTTTAGAAGTCAGCGCCAACTCATCATCGATACCAAAAAACTGCTCAAAGACAAACCGAATTTAAGTACCAAAGAATTCAATTCGACGAGCAACGAACTCGCTTTTGACCAGAAAAGTTTGCGTCTAAAATATGGAGAATTTATGGGCGATGAAGCCGAAGGTGGTCTTGCGGCACAAACCGAAGATCCCGGGATGTTGAGCGAAGCGGATGCTGACCCACTGGCTGAATATTCGCATCAACATGACAGTTCCAACGAGCATAATCTGGTGGAGGAGGAGCACGAACATGAACACGAGTACGAAGGCGAAGAAACAGAGGAGGAAGATCCGCTGGAAAAATACGTGCACAACCACAGCGACCCCGAAGAGTCGACTTTGTTTGCAAAATCCTTAAAGCAAAAGCTGCGCGAGGCGCTGAATATTATGTGGGATGCAGAATTGCACCTGAGAATGTTTGAGCCCGAAAAATCCCTGCCGTATCAAAATGAGGCGTTGAAATTGATTCAGGAGATCAAAAACAGTTCGCGTATTTATGTACATCGCATCGGTTTTGATCCGCCGCCCATCAAGGAAGATAAACGCTTGACCGGCGAGTTGAAAGAAGTTGCAAGCACCACAAAACAGGAGGATATGAAGCAAGCCGCCCGTTTTGAAGCGATTCAAAAAGCCATTTCAAGAATAGAAGAATTGATTGCGTTTCAAGTGAAATTAACTCCGGAAGATCAAGAATTGTTTAAAGAAGCAGGTAACCAACTTGCAAGCTTAGCCATCGAGCAACCCGGGAATTATCTGGAAACCCTACAACAACTCAATTGGATTTCGCAAAACTTGGATACCGATATCAAAACCTTGAAAGAATTACAAAATGGATTGCTCAAAGCCTTACCCACCGAAGAAGTAAAACCCAACACCCTAAATGCCAAATTTTCTAAACTGGATGCCGTGCTGGTGAAAAATCTGGATGCTGATGAGTGAGTTGACCTTTGTACATAGTGCCTATTGGATTCCGGGATTGATTGCTGCGGTAATACTATTGGCTGTTTTTGTAGTGAAAGAATGGCCGCGGAAAAGCGGGAATTTTTTGCTGCGTATTGCGGTGGGATTGGTAGCTGTTTTGGCGCTATTGGCCATAGCCTTAAAACCAGCTCACTTGACTTCAGTGAGGGGGAAACAGGGAGTTTTATTGACTTCAGGATATCAGGAAGCACAGCTGGATAGTTTGCGGGCAACGAATCCCGAGTTGAAAGAATTAGCGTATCAAGATTATATAAACCACAAAGAACTAGATTCAATCTCTCAACTTTTTATTCTGGGAAGTGGAGTCAAACCGTATGATTTTTGGCAGTTGGATGGAAGGACCGTGAAGCTTTTGAAGACGGAAATCCCCAATGGAATCAATCAGCTGAGCTATTCAAAAATACGTTCAGAAGGAGAAGATTTAAACCTGACGGCCCGGTACCTAAAACCGAAATCTGGAAATCAAATCGTATTGCAAGCTCCGGGAAATTTGGCATTGGATTCGGTTGCGTTTTCGGCGGCAACAGACACATTGTTTTCGCTTCAAGCGAAAGTAAAAGCCCCGGGAGATTTTGTGTATACTCTAGCGGAGAAGGATTCGCTGGGAACTCTGGTGAACAAGCAACCTTTACCAATACACATAAATCCGGAAAAGCAGTTGCAGGTGGTGATGCTTTCGGCATTTCCTTCTTTTGAGTTCAAGTATCTAAAAAATTACCTGGCGGAATTAAACCATCAGGTTTTGGTGCGCAGTCAGTTGACGCAAGGGCGTTTCAAGTACGAGTACTTCAATCAAGAGCGTAAACCTTTCAATGCCTTGACTACTTGCGGTTTGAATGATTTAGACTTGCTAATTCTTGATGCGGGAGCCTGGCAATCCCTTTTGAGAAACGAACAAAATAGCATTAAAGATGCGATAACACAAGAGGGGCTGGGCGTGTTCTTGATGCCTAGTGAAGAGCTATTTTACGGCAGTCAGCCCTTGATCGATTTTGATTTCACCCGAACCGTACAGACGGAAGTAGAGCTACAAGATGGCATAGTAGTTTCGACTTTTGGATACTACTTAAATCCTGCAACCAACTTTAATGCGACGCTAAAGGCAGCAAATCAAATCTTAGCCGGACAACGATTTTTGGGATTTGGAAGTGTGAGCACCACGGTATTGTCCAATACCTACGCTTTGCAGTTAAAAGGAAATCAAGAGCGGTATAAATCCTTATGGAGTGATATCTTAAAGAATGTGCTCAAACCGGAAAGCGATATGGTTTTCTGGGAAGAAACAGAACAAATCGTTAGGCCTAATGAACCCTACACCATAAAGTTTCGAACCGCTGTTTCAGAATTCACCCTGACCGATACAGATGGGAATTCCATTCCTGTCATACAAGATCCAGACATCCCCGAGTTATGGTTAGCCACATTTTATCCCGAAGAAACCGGTTGGTTTACCTTAAGATTTTCCGCTGGAGATACGATTTCAGAATATGCATATTATGTGTTTGCTGAGGAAGATTGGTCAACAAAAAAAGCCAGTGAGCTGCTTAAGGTCAATCAGGATTTTTTCAAAAATACAGATGCAGAGGGAAATGAAATCTTAGTAAAACGCCCAATTAATCCGTTATACTTTTTTGTTCTCTTTGTGCTGGCTATGGGCTATTTATGGTTAGAGCCAAAGCTGCGAGTTAAATTCTAATACGACTTCTTAAAATTCAGCTTTAAGGCTAATAAAATTTAGAAAGCCTTAGCATATGATGCTAAAGTACTTTTAATCTTTTGCTGGTGAGCGCTAATGCTTTGTAAATTAGATTTATAAATTTTGAACGATGAAAACTTTACTAAGCATATTCAGCATAATCACACTAAGTTTAAGCACCGCGATACTTCCGGTAAATGATGATCCTAGCACCCAACAACTCACCTTTGATGGCTATGAAGGCGGCTACTATTTTTTCTCAGACGAAGCCTATCAAGCCGTAGTTCTGGAAAGTGATTCAGAACTTGTGATGGACCTAAAAAATAATGATGCGGTAGGTGAGCAATTTGAGGTAGCTTACGAACCTAAAGCACAAACTGAGACTTCTTCAAGTCAAGGTACCATTGAAAGCATTAAAAAAATTAAATAATTTATTTTGATTCCCCTCAACGAGAAAGTCCGGATTGTGAATCCGGACTTTTTTTAGGTCTACACTTTTCGGAAGATTAAATCCTAAAAGCTATAGTGTAGAATGCTTCGGGCTGTATGCTTATTTAATTTCGGTGATGAAATCTTCTTTAGGCGTACGCACTTTTTTCATATTCACTAACCAATCATTATCGGCATCGCGATAGCCCAAAGTGAGCAACAAGGTACTTTTATAACCAGAACCTTCCAATTCTAATAATTTATCTACTTCCGCAGGAACAAAACCTTCCATAGGCGTTGCATCAACTTTTTGTTCTGCCGCAGCAGCGATAGCCATCGCAAAAGAGATATAACTTTGTTTTGAAGCGTGATCTGCCTGCCACTCTTTACCTAAGGGTTCGTACAAACTCATAATATTTTGCTTGTAATCATCCATAGTTTCGTGAGGTAAGCCGCGCTGATCCATCGTATAATTAAACACTGCGCTTACACGCTCGTTGGTATAACCATCCCAAGCAGCAAAAACCAATAAATGCGAGCAATCAGTAACCTGACTTTGATTCCACGCAACATTTTTGATTTTTTCAAGCAATTCTTTGTTGGTAATCACAAACACTTTATAAGGTTGTAATCCTGAAGAAGAAGGTGCTAAACGGGCAGCTTCTAAAATATAATCCAGTTTTTCCTGAGGTACTTCGGCGCCATTCATGCTTTTAGCTGCATAACGCCATTTAAGGTCGTCTAGTAAACTCATATGCTAATATAATTTTTGAGCAAAATTAGCAAAGGGAGGTTACATAAAGTAACTTTGTAACAAAATAGCTAGTAACATTAGAGTAACCGGGTTATGTGTGAGGATGAATTAAATTGTAAAGAAAAAATTAGAGCCATTCACGATACGATGGATGTCCTGAGCGGCAAATGGAAAGTTTCAATTATTGCTTGTTTGTGTTATCAAGGTATGCGTTTTTCTGAATTACTCAGGGAGGTAGAAGGTATTTCGGGGCGTATGCTGAGTAGAGAACTTAAGGATCTGGAGATGAATAAACTCATTGAGCGTACCGTAGTTGACACTAAACCGGTAAGCGTGTTTTACAAAATTACAGACTATGGTGCTTCACTGAAGGAACTCACCGATATTATTGCCGAATGGGGCATAAAGCACCGCGCTCTGATCACTGAAGATTTTAAAAAGGTAACGCTGTGAAAGAGATCGAAAGTACATTGCAAAATAAAGGCATTCGGCCTACGGCGATGCGTATGCTGATCTATAAGTTTATGGCCGAAAAAAATTCGGCTCAAGGCCTGTCAGATCTGGAGTTGGCGTTTACTAAAGCGGATCGCACCACGGTTTATCGCACGCTAAAAACTTTTGAAGAAAAAGGGGTAGTTCACCAGATTGACGACGGTACCGGCGTGCTCAAGTATGCGCTCTGTGAACCCGGCTGTCGGTGCGATATTGAGCGTGATCTGCACCTGCATTTTCATTGTAACTCCTGTGATAAAACCATTTGTCTAACCGAACATAAAATTCCGCATATCAATTTACCTGATGGTTTTATTGCCGAAGATGCTAATCTGGTGGTCAAAGGTATTTGCGACAGCTGCAGCACCTATTAAAATGCACTTCTGTTGCACGGCTTTTTTAGTGAACTTTCCATTATGAAAGAACACACGCATACTTCAGAGCACCACGTTGAAGAGGGGTGCTGCGCAAAACATAGCACATCAGGCACTTCTGAACAGCATCATCACGGTACGCTAGCGTTTAAAAACTATGGACCAGGACTTTTTAGTTTTTTGATGCTGGCTTCAGGAATGTTGCTAGACCATTTTGAAGCATCTTTTTTCAAAGGTACGTGGCGCTTGATTTGGTATATTATTGCCTATATCCCGGTGGGGATTCCCGTACTTCAAGACAGTTGGGAGAATATTAAAAAGGGTTCGGTCTTTACTGAATTTCTTTTGATGAGCATTGCAACGCTGGGTGCTTTTATCTTAGGCGAATATCCCGAAGGTGTTACGGTAATGTTGTTTTATGCCGTGGGCGAATTGTTTCAGCACGCTGCGGTAGATAAGGCCAAGAACAACATCAAAGCCTTGTTAGATGTACGACCCAATGAAGCTATGGTTTTTAGAGAGGGGAAATTTGTTCCGACGGCTCCCGAAGATGTTAAAATAGGCGAACGCGTTCAGGTGCGCAAAGGTGAAAAAATACCTTTAGACGGAATTTTGCTAAGCGCGAAAGCTTCTCTAAATACGGCTGCATTAACAGGCGAAAGCAAACCGGATTCGGTTAAACAAGGAGAAACCGTCTATGCCGGAAGCATTAATCTCGATGAAGTTATCGAACTGGAAACTACTGCGATTTTTACAGAAAGTTCCATTGCGCGTATTCTGGAACTGGTACAGAACGCCACTGCTAGAAAGTCAAAAACCGAATTGTTCATCCGCAAGTTTGCTAAAGTCTACACGCCCATCGTCGCCTTTCTGGCCTTAGCATTAACCTTTTTACCTTACTTCTTTGTAGCCGATTATGTGTTTAAAGAATGGTTGTATCGTGCCTTGATCTTCTTAGTGATCTCGTGTCCTTGTGCTTTAGTGATCTCTATTCCGTTAGGGTATTTTGGAGGTTTAGGAGCAGCATCCCGTAACGGGATTTTATTTAAAGGGGCCTCTTTTCTTGATGCGATAACCAAAGTGAAGCTCGTGGTTACTGATAAAACGGGAACGCTCACGCAAGGAGTTTTCCGCATAACAACCATAACAACTGAAAACGGCTGGAGCGAAGCAGAATTTATGACTTATGTAAAGGCCTTAGAAGCACAATCGACGCATCCCATAGCTAAAGCGATACAGGAATATCAAGTAGAAAGTTCAAGCGTAGAAGTGCGCGAGGTTCAAGAGCATAGCGGTAAAGGCTTGCAAGCGTTGATCAACGGCAAAACGGTGCTTGCCGGTAATGCGGCTTTACTGAAAAGTCAGCATATCAAAGTTCCGCAAAGTCTTGAGGATATCGTAGAAACTCTGGTTCTCGTTGCCATTGACGGTGACTTCGCCGGTTACATTGTACTTGCCGATGAGCTAAAGCCTGATGCTAAAACAGCTATTCAAAAACTGAAGGAAGCCGGTGTACAGCAGACTGTGATGCTTTCGGGAGATAAAGATACCATAACCCAAAAGGTTGCTAAAAGTCTTGGAATTACCTGGGCAAAAGGCGGACTCCTACCCGAAGATAAACTGCGGGAGGTTGAGCAGTTGCAAAAAAAAGGAACTACTAAGGTAGCATTCATCGGCGATGGGATTAACGATGCGCCGGTTTTAGCAACTGCTGACGTGGGTATCGCTATGGGCGGTTTGGGAAGCGATGTGGCGATAGAGACCGCCGATGTGATTATTCAGACAGACGAACCTTCTAAGGTGGCGCAAGCGATGCGAATAGGCAAAGCTACTCGCAAAATTGTTTGGCAGAATATCGCGTTAGCCTTCGGTGTAAAAGCTGCGGTATTGATCCTTGGAGCAGGCGGACTCGCAACAATGTGGGAAGCGGTGTTTGCTGATGTGGGCGTGGCGTTTCTCGCGATTTTAAACGCGATTCGTTTACAGCATATGAAGTGGAACTAAGCTTAAGGCTGAAGATCGATCTGGTAATCGGTGATTTTTAGTTTTAAGACGCCGGTTTTAGTATCCATATTCCGCATGGTTTTGCGGTCAATTTTTGTGTCACTTCCCATAAAATTCAGTGGGATTTTAAGCTTTTCGATAGCAAATGCAACTTCCACATAATTGGGCAACACGGTCGATGCCTGATCATATTGCATCTTTAGTTTGTAAGTACCGTTCTTTTTGGTGGTGATCTCTGAAGCTGCGATGCGCTGCTGCTCTATATCTAAAAACAAGGTTGCCAGCGCCATATCTGAGTCGTCACCGGTAGGAATCACATTAAGCACTTTTACTTGGTTTCCGTCAAGGGTTTGCATCCCGCGATCTACAGTGATAAATGGATGTTCAAACAATTCAGAAAGCGTAAAATCAAGACCGCGTTTGGGTAAGATGACAAAATCATCACTCGAGAATTTCAGGTCTTTTCCACGTTGATATTCCATCGCAGCACGCTTGGTGGGCATATTGATAAACGGCGCTTCGAGATCCAACTGAAGCTTTGCCGAAAAAGTATTCACGGCGTCCATCTTTGCTTTTATAGCAAGTAAATCGGCATCTATTTCCTGAGCATTGCAGTTCAAGCCGAACAGTAAAAAAGCGATTAAATATAAGGGTTTTATCATCCTACATCTTGTTTAGTAAACAGGTACATTCCGCCAAGGGCGACTAAAAAAGTATAAATAGTCAACGCGATATTATCGATTAGAATCTCCTGTAATTGCAATTCGTAATCAAAAAAGCGCTGCCACGAATTGATGAGTTTTGCAAAGAAAAAACGTTCCATACTACCCAAACCGAAATCGGCTTTTAAAAGTAGCGAACTCAAAATAAGAAAGAATGCTGAGGCGATCCAGGTTTTTGCAGGTTCCTTCAACAGTATCCCAAGCGTAACGCTCACTGTGGTAAAAAAAAGCATACTCAAAGTTCCCGAAGCGAAGGCCATCAGGATGCGTTTAAATGCTTCTTCCGCAGGAAAAAAATTGAGGGTTCCCAAATACACCACCAGATCACCGCTACCAAAAATACCATAGGCGAGGAGGAAGGTACTCGCCATCAGCAACAGCAACATCAACAATGTGAAAATCGCCGAGGTAAGGTATTTAGCCAGCATTAACTTGCGCTTGCTTACGGCCTGAAGCATCAGTGTTTTTAATGTGCCGTTTTTATATTCTTCAGTGATGAGGGCCGAGCTGACGATCATTAAGATGAGTGGTAGATTAAACCACAGCGAGTTGAGAATGATGTAGAGCAGCAAATTTCCGTTTAAAAGTGTTCCCTCAAAATAGAAGGATTGGCGTAGATTGTCGAGTAATAATTCTAAGATCGTAGCCCCTTGAAAGTAGGCGGCGATAAGAATGATGAATTCGATAAGTAAGACCGCTGCGACCGCATACCAGGTTTTACTTTCTCTAAAAAGTTTAAATAATTCAGCTTTTAATAAGGGAATCATCATGCGTTAAGCGGAATTATAAGTTGTTCTAAAGAAATGTTGGGAACACAAGAATGTACCTCAAACCCTTCTTCTAAAGTGCTTCGGAGTACGGCTGAAACCGGAATATGTTCACAATTGATGGTCACCGTGTTTGTCTCGGCGTGCAGCACATAGGGTTGAAGACTTTGAGCTTTTTCAATAGCAGTTCCAGTGAGTGTATATACCGAAATAAGCGCGTTGAGCAGGTTTTGCGTAGGACCTTCATTAACGATTTTACCTTGATCAATCACATACAGATAATCGCAGGACTTTTGAAGTTCTGCCATCAGATGCGACGAAACCAAGATTGCGATGTTTTGTTGCGCAAGTGTTTTGATCAATTGAATTAGCGAAGCCACTCCCGTAGGATCCAAACCAGAAAAAGGTTCGTCTAAAATGAGTATATCAGGAGCGTTGAGTAAAGCGATGGCAATGCCCAGACGCTGCTTCATCCCCATCGAAAAGTTGCGCACAGGATCTTTACGATCTAGTGGAAGTCCCACTTGAGTTAAATAATTTTCCAGCGAAGTGCGATCTGCCGGAGCAGCTTGAATTTGAGCAAAAAGTTTGAGGTTTTCGTAAGCGTTGAGGTAGGTGTACAGTCCCGGTTCTTCAATCACAGCACCAATAGGTTTAGCTCTTTTAGAGTTATGCTGTACCGCTCCATCATCTGGTGTGATCAGGCCGCAAAGTATTTTAAAAAGTGTGGTTTTTCCGGCACCGTTGCGACCTAAGAGTCCGCTAATTTTTCCGGGTTCAAGAGAGATCGAAACCGCATCGAGCACCTTTCCTGATTTATAGGATTTGCTCAGCTTGATCGCATTTAGCATTCCGTCGTGATTTTTTGCTCGTTTCTAAATTCAAATTTTGGTTCGTAATATTTCTCTAAAAAGGTACGGGACCAAAAGTATTTTTTAAAAGGAAACAACGGATCCTGAATCATAAACTGCGGGATAAAGTGATACCATTTTATACCCGCTTGCGCATAATGCTGTTTGATCTCTGTTTCCATTCCTAATTCTTTAGCAGCGGCATATAACGCCATGCGTTGGCATTTACTGCCTTTGTAATGTTCTGCGATTTTAGGCGTAAACCCGTGCTGAAACAAGTGATCTTTGATGCGTTTGTAGTTTTGAAAACGCGACCAGACATCCATCGTCACCAGAAAAATATGAATGAAAGAAAACATCAGGCACCACAACCAGAACGCGATGATAAGTATTGTTTTTTCGGTATAGGCTTCTACAAATTTAGTGTAGTAAAAAACCGTTTCCAGAATAAACAAAAACAACGCGCCATATAAGAGTTTGCCTACATTCCAATAGGAAACAAAGGTGCTGGGTTGTTTAGGTAAATCACTAAAGAGCATGAATAAACGGGCTGAGTGCTACAAGTATACGCATTTACAGGTTTTGATAACAAGAAAGGCTTAGGATTAACGGTATTTTTTAGAAAAATACAGTTTAACCTGACTGAATTAAAAATCTGATAGTTATAGCCTAAAAAGAAGCAGATTATTAATCCACCTTTATCACCTCAGTTTTTTCGGAAATTCCATTTTCATTAAAGGATTCGATCGAAAAGTAATAGGTCTGATCCCGATCTAAACAGCGCATAAAGAGTTCGTTTTCGTCATAAACCAACCACGACTGATACAGTTTATCAGGTGCAATACCCCAACGAATGTTATAGCCTTGTGCGTTTTTGACAGCGTCCCAAGTAAGTTGGGCATCCCTGTGGTCTGTTTGTCTATCTATTGTAAAATCTTTGACCTCTGTGGGTTTCTTACCAAATCCTTTTCCAAAGACACGAATTTCAGAGAGTGCGAGATTATTGCCGGGAACTTCGATGTTTTTGTAACGTATATACTTGGCTTTTACCGGTTGGTTTAACACCAGATAGGCATTGGGCGTGTCTTCATAACTTTTAGAGCGATCGATGACCGTTTGCCAGTTTTTACCATCTTGTGAAGTTTCTATGATGAATCTATGTTTTAAGCCTTCCACACGCGTATAGATCCCGCTTTCGTGATCGTGAAAATTCAGTTGTAGTGCATATATATTTCCGGGCTTATTCATTTCGATACTAACCCATTGCTGTGCATCATTCGCTTCAGCAACCCAAAATGACTTTGGGTTTTCGTCAGTCAATACTTCAGAAAGAATACTTCCATTAGCATTGGTTTTTTGAGGGATTTCGGTGACTTCAAAATCCCCATCAGTAATCGTGCTTTTGGTGATTTGCAATTGCGAGGACGAAACGGTCACCTTCCCTTTATAGGACAATAACATCCAGCCGTTATGTTCACCGGCCTTGGTAGGATGGCTTGGCGCATATCGCGGATAATCGCCATAGCTGGTATTGGAATACATGAGTCCGTCTTCATCAAAATACGTAGGAAACATGCACAGTCGGCGCTCCCAATGCGAGTTAGAAGCCAGCGCCATTGTCGCAAAATGCCAGTACTGCCCATTGGTTTGTTTCACCGTGATTCCGTGGCCCGCCCCGTTAGTAAAGCCTCCGGGTTTAAAACTCATCGGATTGTTGGGCATATATTTAAACGGACCCAGCGGTGTTTCGCCCACATAAACTCCGTCTCCGTAGACATTGAATTGTGTGCCGGGCGCAGCGTATTGCAGGTAGTATTTTCCATTATGTTTGGTCATCGAAGCGCCTTCCATATAGCCTTCTTTTAGGGTAGGGTGGAAGTTGTTTTCGCCAAAACGCTCCCAGCCGTGCGCTTCTTCATCCAGATTGATGAGATCCTTGGTTACGCCGGTTTCTAACATACGATCATTTTTATTGAGCATTTTGACCCGAATGGGATGCACATTTGACGAACCCCAATACAAATAGGTTTTGCCATCGTCGTCAATAAACAATTCAGAATCCTGAATGTTGTTGCTTATGGAAGCTACCGGATTCCATAATCCTTCCTTGGGATTATCGGTATATAAGATACTACCATATCCTGCAGGATCTCCGGCAAAATAAACCAGCGAATCTTTATAATTAAATGCGGTAGGAGCGTTGCTTCCCTCAAAAAACCATTGTTTGGGTTTGATGAATTCCCAATTAACCAGATCAGTAGAATGCCAATAACCAAAGGAGCGGGTGACAAACATATAATACTCCCCACGAAACTCGATCACCGCAGGGTCTGCACCCGAGCGGTACGATATGTTCTTACTCGAATTATAGACCATATAGGTATAATCAATATCTAGGGGATTGATATAGCTTTCAGGGATCATCTCTTGCGCTCTGCTCAACGAATTTAGGAGCAAGAAAATGAATACTGGAAGTAACTGTAGTTTTTTCATAGGAGTTATTTTTTCAATAGGAGGCTTACTTTCCAATACAATAGTTTCGGGTTCTTTATATATAGTACTTCCCGAAGATTGAGGTGTAAAATAGGTGTACAACCTGATCTGTTTTCACATGTTAGAAATGAAAAGTATTTCCCAGAAATTCGTAAAGCTAACACTTATTTTTTATTAAGAGAATGCAAGATTTTCAAGGGCAAAATTGATTCAAGATAAATACTAGTTTTAGACTCAAGGTTTAATTAACTTTAAGAATGGATAATTTGTCAAAATATGAAGTATGCCTCATCAGTGCGTTGGCGCACGGAGCTACTATCATCCAAACGCGAAAAGTATTACGGTATTACAAGTTACGACCCTATTCGTTGAGCAGCATTGATAAAAAGCTCTTTGAACTTCGTAAACATTACCAGTGTAAAACGACCTTTCAATTGATTTACAAATTGAGCGATAGGGTAGAGGTTATGGACCTGGACGACATATTAAAGTAGTCTAAATGTCCAGTTTTTTATATAAAAAACTGGACATTTAATAATTGAAAATTTATAATTTTTCGAGTATTTATGCTTATTTAGACTGTTTGACTTAATCAGTCACCTATATTGATTTTATCGTTTAGGTGATCAACAAATTTATTTAAGTACTAAAGTTCTGTCGAAGAAATATCACACAATTATTCACTTTAATTTTTAAAGTGCAATTTTGTTAATAATCGATTAAGGTTTATGTCATTATATTCAACCAAATTTTCACGCTGTAGTCTACCAACAATCACAGAAGGGTGAGTATTTACTTTTTTTGAATAGGCTTTAATGACCGTTGGGTTTTTATAATTTAAAGATTTTAACTGATTAAAATCTTCATCTGATATTAGCCACTGTGCAGCCCACTGATTTGCTTCTTTCTCTTTTTCTTTGTCGTAAGCATCATAATGATCTAGCTCTAAAGAAACATAAGTGATCCCGTGAAGAAGGATATGAGCCAACTCATGAAAGAAGGTAAACCAAAAGCGGTCATACTTTTTATAGCGAACGCTTAACTGAACCACAGGAATTCCTTTCAACCATCTACTACTACCGTGTATAGGAGCGCCTGTTAAATTAGGAACAAGTAGAATGCAAACACCTGCATTATTACACAACTCTTTGAGCTCTTTGAAAAAACCATTTTTCCCTTGTGCCATAATTTTTCTCAGGTCGGGTAGAATTGCTCTAAGCTTTTTCTCATCATATTCTGGTAAAATCTCTTTGTCAGCTAGTAATTCCCCTTTGCGTAACCAAGCTGTTATAGCTTGCTTTTTTGTATTATGAGCAAGGTCTAATCGGTATGCTGCTCTTAATCCACCTGAAACATAACTATTCATCCAAGCTCGTTCACTACTTACTTTAAAAAAATCAAAAAGATGCCCGGCTTTCTCGTGAGCTTTTGTTGTTGACGGTACCCATCCAAATTTAGCCATCGTAGCATAAGGAAATTGACGTGCCCAATCAGCAGCGTCTTTACATCGCTCATTGTAAGTAATACGAGCGAGATTCTCATTATAATTTTGTTGTAGGTTCATCCAAAAGGTAGCTGGAAGATCAAGAACTTTCTCGAAAGCTATTGCCATTTCAGAAGTAATGGCACTTTTACCATTAATAACACAACTTATGGTTCTTTCCGGCTTTTCTGTTCTTAGGGCAAGTTCTTTACTACTCATCCCTTTTTCATTTAAGATTTCCAGTAAGGTTTCTCCTGGATGAATCGCTATGTCTGGTATGTATGATGTAGTATTCATTTAGTGATAGTCTATAACCTCTTCAATTAATATGATTTCGTAACTGATTTTGCCTTCTTTTTTTATAGGGCGATAAACAAGGCGCCAACCGCCATCTAAATTACAGGCCCATTGGCCCTTTCGTTCATTTTTAAGTGGGTGATGTTTTCCAGGTAAAAACTTTAAATCTTCTATTGAAGATATTGCTTGCAACTCAGCGAGTCTTCTATTAAATAACTTTGTTCGTTCTGCTCCCCATTTTTTTATTGCTGCAGCACTATTGTTAGCTAATTTTTCAAGTTGTTTAGTTCCAAAATTTATAAGCATCACCGACTCAAATTCGTTGCAAAAATAATATTTAATTGACATATAGTATCAATTAAATTGTTAATTAATTGTTTGTGTTATGTTTATAAGTCATATAATGGTTAGTTTGTTTCAACCCCTTAATAAAATGAATCATATGCAAGGTTTCATTTTCGCTAAACTTTTCAGCTTTTGTGTTGTAGTTGCCTTCAAACATTTTCCAGTTCTTCATCTTGTAACGGATGTCTTCTAATACATATGTTTCAAGTACTGTCATACATTCCAGAATGGTATTTAATAGCTCTATTCGATCCATTTTACGGTCAATAAGCGGTTGCTCATAGATCGTGAGCATCTGTTTGACTTGATTGACAAACTGCTCATTTTCTTTGGCATTTATCCACTTGTTGATTTTGGGAATTGCTTTTGGTTTTACTTGTAAGGCTTTCTTTTTGGCTGAAAGACTTTGGTAGGTTACAAACACTTCATTTTCTAAAGTTCTATGAATAATAGGGGAGTACATACCCCAACCGTTTTCCTGAAATTGAAGTTCTTTAAAAACAGGTAGCTCATTTAGAAAGTCAATATTGCTAAACATTTTATGTACGTACTTTTTACCATAGGTAAAGCCAAAACGTTGCTGTGTTAATAAAACCACAGCAGCTACTTCGTAATCATAATCAAGACTTTCAAAGATTTCATCAAAAGTACTTTTTTCATACCCTCCCTCCGGCTCAGCAGCCATAGGCAACGCTACTTTCTCTTTCTTCTCCCCCTCAAAAACCTCCTTCAACACACTCTCTATCAATTGCTCTAGTTGTTTCTCACCGGTGTTTACTTCTTGCTCTAATGTATCACAAAGCCCCATCAAAGCATTTACTTTTTCTACGATGGCTTTTTGCTCTTTGAATGGTGGAATAGGGATTAGGACATTTTTAAGTTTAGTACCACTAAAGTTTGCTTGATTAGTTTGTGCTGTAATCTGCGGCTCTATTTGAGTTTTTCGACAAACGGGAGAGATAATATAGTTGTTTACATAATCAGGATATGTTTTTTCCTGAAATAAAGAAACCTTAATAAGATAGGAAGCAAGAGTATAGGAATTATTTTCTTTTTTAAATACACCAGATTTCCCAACTAAATCGTAACTATTTGTTCTATTAAAAACTAAATCTCCTTTTTCTAAAAATAACTTAGGTAAATCTTTATGCGAATGAGGAATATATTTTAAATTCCTATAAACCAATTTTCCAGATGTCGAAATATTTCCCATTCGTAAAACTGGAACTTGAGTTGTATCGCTATTTGTTTTTTGCGAAGTTCCATAAGCCATAAAACGTATTAATTGGCCTATTCTACACCAAATCCACCCCTCCGGTAATTCGTAAGGAATCTCTTCGGGAGTAATAGGAGGTAAGGCTTTTTCTCTCTTGATTTTCTTTTCCTTGATGAGTTGGGCTTTCTCTTTTTGAATGCTTTTAAGGAGTTCACTGGCGTGATGTGATCCTGAAACAAGTTCAGGATGACGAGTGCGCCAGTCTGCGGTTAGTTTGCCTTGTACGGCCAATTGTAAAATGGTTTCCCTTAGTTTTTTGATGTTCGTGATATCATCAAAAAAAGTAGAGAATTGCGGAGTCAATTCTTGCCACGCGCTTTGTGTATTTTGAGTGGCTAGCTGATGTAATGCCGAAGCCACATAATCCTGTTTAAGCTGAACTCGCTCTTGCGTAAGGCTTTCTAATTGCTCAACTTCTTTAAAAAGGATTTCGACAACTCGGACGATTTCTTTTTGTTCCTCTAGTGGGGGAATTGGAACTTTTAGTTTTTGAATTTTACCTTTATTAAGTGTGCTGCCTTTAATAGCAGAGACTTTGGTTCCTGAATTAGAAATTATGGGTAAAAAAAGAAATAAATACGATTGAAAAACAGTCTCCTTTGGATAAATTGAGATTATGGCTTCATTATGACAAGCATCCATATTTAAAATAGCTGTCTTACCAATTGATAATTTGAAACTCATCAAAAGAGTACCTTTTTTTACCGTTTTTCCCTTAAAAAATTGATCAAGACTTAACTTATTAATACTTTTTTTAGTCTGAGATATAAAACCTTGTTTTGGCATATCAGCAATACTTACCCAAGGAATTTCCCCTTCCCAATATTCTAATTGTTTTGAAGGAGGTGTTTTACCCATATTGAAATCACAAATATTTTTAAAGCTATCCCAGTACCAACTTGGAGGTAACTTATAAAAGCCTTTAATCTTATCTTTTTTTACTGGTTCATTTAAATTTTCTCTATATAAATTGGTCAATTGACCTTTCATAGCCAATTGCAGAATAAGTCCTTTAAGCTCACTGGCATTTTTAGGATGAATGCTGAGTTTATGAAAGTGTTTGAGTAACTGCATCTACTGTAAAGCTTCGGTTAGTACTTTAACAATCTCATTTTGTATGCTAGTAATCTTAGCTTCCGTTTTGTGATATTGTTCTAAAATAACCTCTGGTGCCTCAAGAGAATCTGCTTCTTCGTGCGGGTTTTTAAAATCTAGGTTATAGTTTTTTGCCTTGATCTCATCTAAGGTGATTTTCCAAGCAAGTGGTGAACCTTTTCGTTTTTTCCACCAGTCTTTTTCAGCATCAAATTCTTTAATGTTGATAGGCTTGGTTTTATTGTAACTCTTTACGCCTTCGGGATAGGGATGCTCATAATACCAAATCTCTTTAGTAGAAGTACCTTTTTCAAAGAATAGCAAGTTGGTATTGATACCGGTATAGGGATTAAAAACCCCATTAGGCAAACGCACAATGGTATGCAGATTACACTTCGCCAACAGTTCTTCTTTAACCCGCGTTTTTACACCTTCACCAAATAAGGTCCCGTCAGGTAAAACCACAGCAGCGCGACCGCCATCTTTTAGTAAGCGAATGATTAATGCCAGGAATAAATCTGCTGTTTCTTTAGTTCTGAATTTTTGAGGGAAGTTGGTTTCCGTCCCATCCTCTTCAACACCGCCAAAAGGGGGATTGCTCAAGATGATATCTACTTTATCTTTTGCTCCCCAATCGCTATAGGGTTTACTCAGTAAGTTATCCCTACGCACTGCGGGTAAGTCAAAACCGTGTAACATAAGGTTGGTTGTACACAGTAAATGAGGAAGTGGTTTCTTCTCAATTCCACGAATGGAGTTTTGTAATTTGTTACGGTCTTGTGGAGTGTTTACCTGCTTGCGGATATGGTCAATACTACATGTCAAAAAACCTCCTGTACCACAAGCGGGGTCTAGAATAGTCTCCCCCAGTTGAGGATCTATCATATCTACCATAAACTGGGTAACAGCGCGTGGGGTGTAATATTCCCCAGAAGAACCGGCAGACTGTAGCTCTTTTAAAATTGTCTCGTAAATATCATTGAAGAGGTGCCGGTCAGTTGAGCTATTAAAATCAATCTGATTAATGGTATTGATCACCTGACGGAACAGGGTTCCGTTTTTCATATAATTATAAGTATCCTCAAATACTGAACGAATGATATTAGCCTGTGGGCTAATGGTAATATCCAGATCTTTAAGAACGGGAAACAGTTCATTATCGATAAAGTCCATCAACTGGTCTCCGGTCAATCCTTCTTCATCAGCTGCCCAGTTTTGCCATTTTAGCTTTTCGGGAATAGGGCTTTCGTAGTTATCAATTGTAATTTCCCATTCTTCTTCTTTATCTGCGAAAATCTTCATAAAAAGCATCCATACCATTTGTGAAATACGCTGTGCGTCACCGTCAACACCGGTGTCTTTACGCATAATATCGCGTATGGATTTTATATTTGAAGTGATGTTACTCATATAAATTTTCTTGTTCTAATATTATTAATGCTTTAGGGCTAAAGCCTTCTCTTTTGCTATTAAGCTCTGTTCTTTGATTAAAATCTGCAACTAATTCCTCCTCATTCATTTTGAGAATTGGGATTAACTCATCATCATCTCCTAATAGTTCGGGGTCAAAGAAAAAGAAGAAAAAGGGTAGGATGTTTTTTCCTTTTCTTTGTTTATGTATCTTATTGAAATCTTCAGCTTTTTCTATTGTAAAATTGGCTAGTTCATGAAAAGGAACTCCAACTTGTATGTTGTCTTCATAAAATTGCAAATCTAAAGGATGATATCTATAAAAGGGCAGCCTATAATAATTTAAAATTCCACTATCATGTACTGAATTAAAATTAGCGCCTCCTTTTAATTTCGTTGTAGTTGTTAACGTAACACCTAAGTGCTTTTTATTAAAAACACCAACAGAATTATAATATCTTAAAAGTTCACTTTCAGGTATATCCAAATGATTATACAACGAATACAAGGGAATACCTTTATAAGTCTTAGAATAGTTTTCTAAAATTATTGATTGTGATGAGTCGTAAGCTTTATATTTTGAATTTAGTTTATGGCCATAAAGTCTTTTTGCTTGTATAAAAAAGCGTATGAATTTTCTTTTTTTGGGGCTTCCTATACAAATTTCGTAATCGTAACCTCTAACAGATTCTTGACTAGAATTAATCATCTCAATTCTTAATATATTGTTACATTTTGATTCAGCCAAAATTCTCAAACCCATTGATGAAAGTGCTTCCTCTCTAGTACTATGTATATTAATGTTTACACCATTCACAGGCTTAAGTTCATTCCATATTTTTTTGGAAACCTTTTTAAGGACTTTTTCTAACTTCATTAAGCTATATTGTATATCTCGTTTTCTAAATCTTTTATGGCTTGTTCAAAATCGGTACGTTTTCCAAAAGCACGCACCAGTTCTACCGGCGAGCCCAGCTCATTTAAAGGCTTTACTTTGAGTACGGAGCCTTCCTCAATAGCAGTAATACCTTCATTTTCGTACTTTACCAAAAGGCTGTCTAAAACTTGTTGCGCAATACCAGCATATTTAGCGAAGTAATTGCGTTTTCTTACGTTATTTGCCCGTTCTTTGCGGGTTAGCGCTGGTTGATCAAAAGCAATGTGACAAATGAGATCAAAATCGTCAAGGTCTTTTCCTACCTCTTCGCGCAAGGCTTCTAATAATACACCGTGCTCAGCTAGTTCTCTAAATAATTCCTCTTTTTTTTCGGTACTGTTCCAGCGTAATAAAAAATCATCAAGTGAAGCAAACTGTTTATTTAGGTTTTCTTTGGTATAATCTTTTAGGGATTCGGTAATTAGCTTACCGTCCTTTCCGTAGTATTGAACCCGTTCGTGCGCTACACTTACTTTTACGTTGTTTACATAAAACTTCTTAGGAGCATCAGGTGTACCATCAATATCAATATCAGGCGGATCTCCTGTGGGATAATCGGGCTCATCAGAACCTGGCCAATCGCCATCTACAATTGGAGTGTCTTCATCATCTGGTGGCACCACAGGTTCATCTGGTTTTGGCTCATAGATTTGTACCGGTTCTCCATCAAAGTCAGGATCTGCAAAATGGTTGGTAGCTTTTCTAAAATCCATAATGGTAAAATAGACCTTACCCTCAGCTTCCCGTATTCGTGTACCACGGCCGATAATTTGTTTAAATTCAGTCATTGAACCTATGTTGGCTTCAAGTACAACCACCTTAACCATCTTGGTGTCAATACCGGTTGTTAGCATTTTTGATGTAGTTGCAATAACAGGGAAGCGTTCTTCAACATCTGTAAAGTTGTCAAGTTCGCGTTTTCCTACTTCATCATCACCGGTAATTTTTACCACATAATGTTGATGTTTTGCAACTAAGTCTGCATTTTCGTTAATCAATGCAATGCGCATTCGGTTTGCGTGATCGATATCAGTACAGAAAACTATGGTTTTTGCAAAGCGATCAGTTCCTGTAAGATATTCGGTAATTCTTTGAGCCACTAACTGGGTACGCTCGTCAATAGCTAAGGTACGGTCGTAATCCTTAAGGTTATAAATTCGATCTTCAATCTCATTGCCGTACTTATCCTTTAAACCTTTTATAGGTCTCCAGCCCTCATCTACGGTAGTACTGATGCGTACGACTTTGTATGGAGCCAGAAAACCATCATCAATACCTTGTTTAAGAGAGTATGTGTAAACGGGTTCGCCAAAATAGGCGATGTTAGAAATATCCTTAGTCTCTTTAGGAGTTGCGGTTAAACCTACCTGAGTGGCGGAGCTAAAATAATCAAGCACCTCGCGCCAAGCTGAGGCCTCTGATGCACTGCCGCGATGACACTCATCTATAACTACCAGATCAAAAAAATCTCGACTGAATTCTTTATAAGCGTTTTTTGATTCTTCATTACCAGTTAATCCTTGATAAAGGGCGAAATAAATTTGATAGGATTTGTCAATTTTTCGATTCTTGATGATGTGCATGATTTCATTGCCAAACGGAGAGAAGTCCCCATTTTTAGTTTGGGTCAACAATGCATTTCTATCCGCAAGAAAAAGAATACGTTTTTTGATCTGTCCTTTCCATAACCTCCAAATGATATTGAAAGCAGTATAGGTTTTACCCGTACCGGTAGCCATAACCAATAGAATACGATCTTGCTTTTTTGCGATGGCTTCAACGGTTCTGTTCACCGCGTTTTGCTGATAATAGCGCGGACTCATTCCGCTGATATCAACATAATAATCTTGCTCTACAACCTCTAAAGCTTCGGGAGTATCAATATTTTTATACTTCAGATAAAGTTCCCATAAGTATTCCGGAGAAGGAAATTGATCCATTGGTAATTCGGTTTCTACATCACCATATAAACCGGTCTTGTCGTGAAAAAGAAACGAATCACCATTAGAGGTAAACACAAATGGAATCTGTAAAATATCAGCATATTCCAAAGCTTGTTGCATCCCTGCTCCAACAGGACTATTATTGTCTTTAGCCTCAATAATAGCAAGTGGTGTATTGGGCTTGTGATATAAAATATAATCTGCACGCTTACGCTTGCCACGCGTATGTAAATTGCCCTGTACAATAATTCGACCATCTGTAAAAAAGACTTCTTCACGCACCTGTTTGCGAATATCCCATCCGGCTTGTTGTATAGAAGGGTTAATAAACTTGGAACATATGTCTCTTTCGGTTAGGTCTTTTTTGTTCATTGGTAGTTAAAAAGGCGAATCTTTTTATTAAAAGATAATAAAAAGAAAAACGGTTGAAATAGTAAATTCTTTTGAATGATCTAAACGGAATAGGGGGTGACTCTAAAAATATATATTATTCTCAATAAACTCAAACCTAAGTAAAAGAGAATTTAATGGGTTACGGAATTCTGTATTTGAGGAGTGTTAGATTCAACACGGTCATCGCGATTTAGTTTTTTTAGCTTCAATAAGCTCATCCATAGTCATAGAACTATCCGAGCCATTCCAGCCCAATGCAATTTCTTCTCTTAAATCTTCATGGTTTACAAACGTTTTTCGTATCATTTTTTTTCAAGTTAAAATAGGGACTGTACCTCGAGGAATTTACTGATTAGTTCTCATAGCTTTTGGATAATTACGAACTTTAAAGAACTGGACTAAGGCTTTTCCTAAGATAAGGTATTGAGAGATGTTTTTATTTATTTTTTAGCTGTTCAACATATCTCTCATGATTATTAAAACCGTTCTTAGTGGGGTTTTCCAAATCGACCATTGCATCGGTACCAGTGTCATAAATCTGCCAATGATACTTTTTCGATACTTCAATCAAGGCATAAATTGCATTTTCTCCGTACAACGAAAGCATTAAGTTACTTGAATACGCCTTATCGCCAAAGAATTCAATCGTAAAATCAGGACCAATTAGTTCTCTGTGATTATTGTCTTTTTTTATTCGGTCAAATGAGCTCTCCAAAATTCCGCTAAAATCAGTTGGTTCGAGTTGGTTTTCGTCAAGTTCCGCAACGGATACAATTTTCTGTTTTGAATTAAAAAGTACAAGGTCCCAACTCATTTGAAATTATATTATGAATTCAATTTACGGTTTAACTGCTTAATTTGAGCATGCCCCAAAAATTAGGACAGTAATTTAAGTTCCAAAATAACTTTAAATTTACTGTATTATGACACGAAGAAAGTTTACACCCAAGTTCAAAACCAAAGTGGTTTTAGAAGCTCTTAAAGAG